>Ga0209371_1000018_pt1 | contig 614700 bp, 541 predicted proteins | sample AgamicAtAmrz_FD_187165 | JGI IMG/M metagenome (GOLD analysis project Ga0209371, IMG submission 187165) | Agave microbial communities from Guanajuato, Mexico - At.Am.rz (SPAdes) (version 2) | ecosystem: Host-associated > Plants > Roots > Rhizosphere | place: Guanajato, Mexico | collected...
CTGGTGAAATTAGCGCTGTGGAACCACCCGATCCCATCCCGAACTCGGAAGTGAAACGCAGCTGCGCCGATGGTAGTGTGGCTCAAGCCATGCGAGAGTAGGTCATCGCCAGGGTTTATACCCAAAAACCCCGCTGCTCACGCAGCGGGGTTTTTCTTTGTGCTTTCAACAGACGATATTTCAGCCGGCGTTACCCTTTCCCAGGAACGGCCGGATGACTGCCGCGATCTGCGCGGGCGCTTCCATATGCAGGTGATGGTTGCCCGGAAACACGGCCAGGCGCCCGTCGCGCAGGTGCTGCAGTCGCTCGCTGCGCATCGGCTCGGGATAGTACGACTGCGCGGGAGTCGCGTAGATCACCTGCGTAGGGCAGGCGATGGCCTGCAGCAGGTTGTCGATCTGGCCCTCGCTGAGCCGGATCGCGGTGGGCAGCATCAGGCGCGGATCGCTGCACCAGCGATAGCCGCCCTCCACGGGTTCGACCCCGCGCTCGACCAGCAGGCGCGCGCAGCCTTCGCTGAGCTGGTTGGTCATCATCCGCGCGCGGATCGGCGCGGCGAGATCGGGAAAGACCCGAAGCTGCTTGCGCGATAGCGCGCGTGTGGCAGTCACATGCTCACGCAGCCGATGCGCGGTGTCCTCTTCCGGTCCCCGCAGGCCCCCCAGCGCTTCGATGGCGACCAGGCGTTCAATGCGGTCACTGACCGCCGCAGTCAGGCTGGCGATGCCCGCACCCATCGAATGGCCGAGCAGGCTGAAGCGCTCCCAGCCCAGCGCGTCGGCCACATCAAGCACGTGGCAGATCGCGGCAGCGGTGGTGTAACTGGCGCCGGCCGGAAGATGGGCGCTGTGGCCATGGCCAGGCAGGTCGATCGCCACCAGATCCAGATGGGGCAGATGCGGCGCGAGTGGCACGAAGCTGGCGGCGTTATCCAGCCACCCGTGCAGAGCCAGCACACGCGGGCCCTGCCCGTGATTGCGAAGGCCGGCCACGCGCGCGCCGCCGAGCTCGAGTTCGAACCCCTGCAGGCTCATGCCAGGGAGGCCACGGCCAGCCGTGCCAAGGCACGCGCGTGCTCGGATCCATCGTTGAGGCAGGGGATGTAACGCATCTGTGCGCCGCGTTCGGCGAGGGTTTCAGTGAATCCCATCTCGACTTCTTCCAGCGTTTCCAGGCAGTCGGTGGCAAAGCCCGGGCAGACCACGTCGATCTGCTTCACGCCGGCCTCGGCCAGTGCCCACAGGCTGGGTTCGGCATAAGGCTGCAACCAGCGCTCGCGGCCGAAGCGCGACTGGTAGCCGAGCTGCCACTCACTCCGGTCCAGGCCCAGCGCATTGGCGATCGCCTGCGCACTGGCTTCGCAGCGCTGCGGATAGGGATCACCGCCATCGGCCAGGCGCTGTGGAATGCCGTGGAAGGAGAACATCAACCTCTGGCCACGGCCATGCGCCTGCCAGTAGCGCTGGATGGAGGCTGCCACGGCCGCGACCCAGTCCGGGTCGACCGAATAGTCCTGCACCAGGCTGACGGTGATCCCCGGATTCCTGCGTTGCCAGGCATCGACGCGATCCTCGACCGAGGCGGTGGTGGTGGTCGAATACTGGGGATACAGCGGCAGCACCACGATGCGCCGCACGCCTTCCGCCGCCAGCCGGTCCAACTCCGCGGTCAATGCGGGTTCGCCGTAGCGCATCGCATGGCGCACGCGCAGGGTCGGCAGCAGTGCCTGCATGGCCTGCGCCAGCCGCCGGGTATGGACCATCAGCGGCGAGCCCTCGGGTAGCCAGACCTGGGCGTACTTGGCGGCCGAGCGGCCGCTGCGCAATGGCAGGATCAGGCCGCGCAGCAGCGGCTGCCACAGCAGCGCCGGAATCGAGACCACGCGCGGGTCGGACAGGAACTCGGCCAAGTAACGGCGTACGGCGGGGGCCGTCGGCGTCTCGGGCGTGCCTAGGTTGACCGCCAGCACGGCGGTATCGGGTGCGTCGAGCATGGGCTCATTGTCGCCGATCTGCCGGTGTATCGGGATGCAGGATCTGCATCGCAGGCATAGTCATCCGCGATGGCGGACCGTTGACGCTCATTGCCGATTCATCGCAACACCACTAATTTCAGTCACTTGCTATATCTTCCTATGGACTGACTTCTGGAGCCTGCCATGCGTCGCCCGATCCAAGCCCTGCTGATCGCCGCCAGCCTGCTGTCCAGCCAGGCCATGGCCGGGCCGCAGGAAGACCAGCGCGCCCGCAACGCGGTGCGTGTGCTGACTGAAATCCAGGAAATCCCTGAACAGGGGATTCCCGACAAATTGCTCGACGAAGGCCGCGCGGTCATCGTCATTCCCGACACGATCAAGGCAGGCCTGGTCATTGGTGGCCGCCGTGGCCATGGCCTGATGTCGGTCCGCATGCCGAACGGCGCCTGGTCCAACCCGGTCTTCGTCAAGCTCACCGGCGGCAGCATTGGCTTCCAGGCCGGCGTGCAGTCGTCGGACGTGGTGCTGGTGTTCCGCAACGACCGCAGCCTGGACAACCTGGTCAACGGCAAGTTCACCCTGGGCGCCGATGCCGGTGTGGCGGCCGGTCCGGTCGGCCGCAATGCCGCCGCGGCCACCGATGGCCAGCTCAAGGCCGAAATCTGGTCGTGGTCGCGTGCGCGTGGCCTGTTCGCGGGTGTCGCCCTGGACGGTGCGGTGCTGCAGATCGACGATGCCGCCAACCTTGACGCCTATGGCAGCAACACCACGCCGCGGATGATCTTCGAGGGCCGGGCAGCAGGCACGCCGTCGATGGATGTGGTCGCCTTCCGTGATCGCCTGGAGGAGGCGACCTATGCCGCGCGCAACAACCGCAGCGGCAACGGTGGCACGGTCTCGCGCCCGGCTCCGGCGCCGACGGTCGCACCGCCGCCTGTTCAGGCAGCCCCGGCGGTGCCGGCGGAAGCCACCACCGCGCCCCTGCAGAACGTGCCACAGAACCCGCCGCCACAGCAGCAGGGCTTCCAGCCGGTCAATGAAGGCGAAATCCGCACGGAGACGCTGGGCGGGAACTGACTTTCGTCACGCGCGCCGGCTAACGGCCGGTGCGCTATGCTCGACAGCCTGATCACTAACGTAACGAGCGTCTTTATGGGCAGTTTCAGCATCTGGCATTGGTTGGTCGTGCTGGCCATCGTCCTGCTGGTGTTCGGCACCAAGCGTCTGACCAGCGGCGCCAAGGACCTCGGTTCGGCGGTCAAGGAATTCAAGAAGGGCATGCGCGACGAGGACAAGCCGAACGCGCAGCTGGGCGATGAGACGCGCAGCCAGGACGCCTCGCGCACCGCGCAGGACGAGCACGACCGCAACGCACGCTGATCCGGAGCGGTCGCGGTGTTTGATATCGGCTTCAGCGAACTGCTGGTCATTGCGGTGGTCGCCCTGGTGGTGCTCGGTCCCGAGCGCCTGCCCAAGGCGGCCCGTTTTGCCGGCCTGTGGGTCCGTCGTGCCCGCAATCAGTGGGACTCGGTGAAACAGGAACTGGAGCGCGAACTGCAGGCCGAAGAGATCAAGCGGCAGATGCAGGACGTGCGGCAGGGCATGCAGGACACCGAGAACCAGTTGCGTGCCAGCGGCGAGGCGATCCGTCGCGAAGCCGAGCAGGCACAGCAGCAGGGTGATGCGCTGGCGCAGGAGACGCGGGCACCGGCGCCGGCGGACCTGCCGCCGCATGTCAGCCAGGCACAGCAGGCTGCACCTCCCGCGTCCATGGGCGACGGCACTGCGGCCGATGCCGGCGGGGCGTCCGCTGCATCCGCGGCGGATGCTGTCGACACCCGTCCGGTGCCAGCGCCGGAGAGCGAGGAGCGCGGCCGATGAGCGAACAGGATTTCGGCGAGAGCTCGCTGGTTGAACATCTGGTGGAACTCCGCGGCCGCTTGGTGCGTGCGCTGCTGGGCCTGGGCGTGGTGCTGCTGGCACTGCTGCCCTTTACCCAGAAGCTGTACAACGCGCTGGCCGAGCCGCTGGTCTCGCAGCTGCCGAACGGCCAGACGATGATCGCCACCAACCCGGCCGGCGCCTTCTTCGCTCCGTTGAAGCTGACCTTCTTCGTCGCGCTGTTCGTGGCGGTGCCGTGGCTGCTGTACCAGCTGTGGGCCTTCGTCGCGCCGGGACTGTATGCCCGCGAAAAGCGCCTGGCGGTGCCACTGCTGGTGTCGTCGGTGCTGCTGTTCTACACCGGTTGTGCCTTCGCGTATTTCCTGGTGTTGCCGGCGGTGTTCCACTTCCTCACCACCTTCAGCCCCGATGTGATCGCGATCACTCCGGATGCCAACGCTTACCTGGATTTCGTGCTGGCGATCTTCTTCGCCTTCGGTGGCAGCTTCGAGCTGCCGGTGGCGATGGTGATCCTGGTACTGCTGGGATGGGTGACGCCGCAGCAGTTCAAGGAAGGCCGTGGCTACGCGATCGTGGGCATCTTCGTGGTGGCGGCCGTGCTGACGCCGCCGGACGTGGTCTCGCAGCTGATGCTGGCGATCCCGATGTGCCTGCTGTACGAACTGGGCATCCATGCCGCGCGATGGCTGGTGCCGTCCTCGGTGGTGAAGAAGCCCGCCGCGTGATGCGGCAGCGCCGGGCATGGCCCGGCATGGGTAGTCCGCCGGGCACGGCCCGGCGCTACCGTTGGGCGTGCTCAGGCGTGGAAGACGTCGTTCACCGGCGGCGTGGCCGGAATCGGCGGAGCGCCACGGCTGCCACGGTGCACGAACATCTGCTTCCAGGCGGCATACACCGCGCCGACGTACAGCGGCATCACCACGGTGGTCAGCAGCAGCTGGGCGATGAACACGGCCACCATCTGCCCCCCCAGCAGCATCGCGATCTGGATCACGATCACGAACAGGATGTAGCCGCAGAAGGCGGCGATCACGCCGAGCACGGCGAACACTGCCATCGCCGCGATGTTCTCGATGCAGCCCTGCAGGCTCAGGCGCAGCGCGTGCATGCCGCTCTGCTTGTCGAACACCACCAGCGCTGGCTGGGTGAACATCGCCAGGGTCAGGGCGATGGCGGTCACGAACACCAGCAGCATCCACAGTGCGATGCGCGTGGCTGGCAGCTGGGCAACCAGTTCGGCGGCGGCTTCGGGGCTGACCTGCTGGTTGCTGCGGGCGATCTCTTCCATCCGTGCCATGACTTCGCTGAAGGCGGCGAAGCCTTCGCGACCGATCATCAGGTACAGCAGCACGCCCAGCAGCAGGACCACCAGCACCTGGATCGCCAGCGGCACCAGCAGGTGGCTGACGCGGTGGTCACGGATCGGCTGCAGCAGGTGGGTGACCAGGCCGGGCCGGCCATCGTCGATCTCGCCCATGGCGTACAGCATGCCGCCGAACATGATCGGCGAGACGGCCAGGGTCATCAGCTGCACGGCCAGACCCAGCGCGCCGGGCACCAGGGTGGACAGCAGGGTGACCACCCAGCTGACCAGCATCCAGGTCAGGCCGATCCGCGCCAGCTGCAGCGGTGCACGCCGGTACAGGGAGAACGTATCCAGCAACCACTGGGCGCCCGCCGAGGCCGGCAGCTTGCGAATCTCTTTCATGGACATCCGGAGAGGACAGAAGGGGAGCGGGCAGTACCCGCGCCGCCGATTATCCCTGTTTTGCCGCCGGCTGGGCTGAAGACTGCCGTGCCTGGCGGACGAAACGGCGCAGCAGCTGCCGGGCCAGGGGGGCGGCGCTGACCGCGCGCTCGATGCTGCGGGCGCAGCCACCATGGCGGCCGATGCAGTCGGCCCGCGCGCGCACGTAGCCGCGCATGTGGTGGGTGGCGAACTCGGGATGGAACTGCACGCCCCATGCCTGCCGGCCCCAGCGGAAGGCATGGCAGCCATCCTGCGGCGAGCGTGCCAGCACGGCGGCCCCCTCGGGGGCGCGCAGTACGGTCTGCAGATGGGTGGCGTGGGCCGCGAAATGCTGTGGCAGCCCCCGGAACAGGGGGTCCTGTTCCGCCTGCGGCTGCAGCTCCAGTTCAATGGTGCCCGACTCGCGTCCGGCCGGGTTGTAGGCCACTTCGCCGCCCAGCGCATGCGCCAGCAGCTGGTGCCCGTAGCAGATGCCGAACACCGGCACGTCATCGTGGGCGGCCTGCCGCAGCCACGCTGCGCTGCGCTCGCTCCAGTCGGCGTGGTCGGTGACGAAGGCGGCCGAGCCGGTCACCATCACCCCGGCGAACGCGCGCGGGTCGGGCAGGACGCCGCCGTGTTCGACATCGACCACCACCGTCTCGTGCTCTTCCAGGCCGGCGGCGACGCGGATCCAGTGCGGGAAACGCCCATAACGACGCAGCGAGGGCACTGGACGGCCGGTTTCAAGAATCAGGAAGGGCGCTGGGTTCATCCGGGGGCGGCAGGACAGACAGGACTTCCTCGATTGTAGTCAGCCCCTGCGCCACCTTTTCAAGCCCCGCCTGGCGCAGGGTCCGCAGGCCCTCGGCACGTGCGGCACGGCTGAAACCGGCCAGATCCATGTCGGCGCGGATCTGCGCGCGAAGCCGCGAACCCAATGGCAGCAACTCATACAGGCCGATGCGGCCGAGGAAACCGGTGCGCCGGCACTCCAGGCAACCGACCGGCCGACAGGGCGTGGCGGCATCTGGATATGCGGCATGGCTATCAGCCAGTACCGCCCAATCGGCGGCACCGAGCGTATGCGGCTGCTTGCAGTGCGGGCACAGGGTGCGCACCAGGCGCTGGGCGAGGATGCCGTTGACGGTGGACGCCAGCAGGTAATGCGGCACGCCCAGGTCGAGCAGGCGGGTGATGGCCGAGGGAGCGTCGTTGGTGTGCAGGGTGGACAGCACGAGATGGCCGGTCAGCGACGCCTGCACCGCCATCTGCGCGGTTTCCAGGTCGCGGATCTCGCCGATCATGATGATGTCCGGATCCTGCCGCAGCAGGGTGCGTACGCCGCTGGCGAAGTCCAGGTCGATGTTGGTCTGCACCTGCATCTGGTTGAACTCCGGCGCGATCATCTCGATCGGATCCTCCACCGTGCACACGTTCACGTCCGGGGTGGCCAGGCGCTTGAGCGTGGAGTACAGGGTGGTGGTCTTGCCCGAGCCGGTCGGGCCGGTCACCAGCACGATGCCGTGCGGGCGCTCGACCAGGGCGTTCCAGCCGGCAGCCTCCTGCGGGCTGAAACCCAGCTGGTCGATGCTCTTGAACGCCGCATCCGGGTCGAAGATGCGCATCACGCACTTCTCGCCGAACGCTGTGGGCATGGTCGACAGGCGCATTTCCACCTCGCGCCCACCCGGTGACCGGGTCTTGATGCGGCCATCCTGCGGCCGGCGACGTTCGGCCAGGTCCATGCGGCCCAGCACCTTGATGCGGCTGACCACGGCGGTCATCACCGCCGGTGGCACCTCGAACACCTTGTGCAGCACGCCATCGATGCGGAAGCGCATGCGGCCCATGTCGCGGCGCGGCTCCAGGTGGATGTCCGACGCACGCTGCTCATAGGCGTACTGCAGCAGCCAGTCTACGATGTGCACGATGTGCTGGTCGTCGGCGTTGACGTCGCCGGTGCGGCCGAGCTCGACCAGCTGCTCGAAGCTGGGCAGGGCGGTGTTCACCTCGCCGCGCACGTCGCCGCGCGCGCCACGCACCGAGCGCGTGACGCCGTAGAACTCCATGGTGTAGCGGTGCAGGTCCAGCGGATTGACCACGGCCAGCTCGATGCGGCGGCGGGTCAGGTGCTGCAGGTCGCGGCGCCATTCCTGCACCAGCGGTTCGCTGGTGGCCACCAGCACGCGTTCGGCGTCCACTGCCAGTGGCAGGAAGCGATGGCGACGCGCATAGGCGTGCGAAACCAGGGCCGTGACCGCCGCCACATCGACGCGGGTCGGGTCGATGCGCAGGTAGCGGGTGCCGGTGCGCCGTGCCAGCCACTCGGTGAGGCGCTCCAGCGTCAGTTCGCCGCCGTCGCTGGCGGCAAGCTTGAGGTTGGACAGCAGTACCAGTGGATGGACTTCACTGGCGTTGCGGGCGCCCTGCGCGGAAAACCGCACGCGCTCGCGGTCCTGCCCGGCCACCAGACCATCGGCCAGCAGTGCCGCCGAGACCTGTTCAAACAGCAGGCGGCCCCACGGCAGCGGTACCGCGCCAGGCTCGCCGGGCGTGCCCGCCGGCAGCCGATGTTCCATCTGCCTGCTCCTCCCGGGTACGGAATGCCCCGCAGGTCGGCCGTTATACTAGCGCACCCCCTTGCCGGCCAAGAATCGTCCGCATGTCCGCGACCCCGACCGTTCCGATCACCTTCCAGGGCCTGATCCAGACCCTGAACCAGTTCTGGGCCCAGCAGGGCTGCGTGCTCATCCAGCCGCTCGACCTGGAGGTGGGCGCCGGTACGTTCCACCCGGCGACCTTCCTGCGTGCGATCGGTCCGGAAGGCTGGAACGCGGCCTACGTGCAGCCCTCGCGGCGTCCCACCGACGGCCGTTACGGCGAGAACCCGAACCGCCTGCAGCGCTATTACCAGTACCAGGTGGCGATGAAGCCGGCGCCGGACAACATCCAGCAGCTGTACCTGGATTCGCTGCAGGCGCTGGGCATCGACCCGCTGGTGCACGATCTGCGCTTCGTCGAGGACAACTGGGAGTCGCCGACCCTGGGTGCCTGGGGCCTGGGCTGGGAGGTCTGGCTCAACGGCATGGAAGTGACACAGTTCACCTACTTCCAGCAGGCCGGTGGCCTGGAGTGCCGTCCGGTGCTGGGCGAGATCACCTACGGTCTCGAGCGCCTGTGCATGTACCTGCAGAACTGCGACAACGTTTACGACCTGGTGTGGACCTACGGGCCGGACGGACAGCCGGTGACCTACGGTGACGTCTATCACCAGAACGAGGTGGAGCAGAGCACCTACAACTTCGAGCATGCCGACGTGGAAGAGATGTTCCACCGCTTCGACGCCTGCGAGCGCGAGGCGCAGAAGCTGGTCGAAGTGGGCCTGCCGCTGCCGGCCTACGAGCAGGTGATGAAGGCCAGCCACACGTTCAACCTGCTGGATGCGCGCCGCGCCATCAGCGTGACCGAACGCCAACGCTACATCCTGCGCGTGCGTGCGCTGGCCCAGGCGGTGGCCCGGGCCTATTACGAGCAGCGCGAGAAGCTGGGCTTCCCGGGCGCGAAGAACGCCTGACAGCCGCTCTCCACCCTGCCTTTCATCACCCCGGGGCGCCGGACGCGTTGCGCGCTGCGCCCCCCACCACAGGATCGAACCGATGAGCCAATTGTCCCCCCTGCTGATCGAACTGGGCACCGAGGAGTTGCCGGTCAAGGCGCTGCCGGGCCTGGCCCAGGCGTTTTTCGACGGTGTTGTCGAAGGCCTGCGCAAGCGCGGCATCGCCCTGGACACGGGCGATGCACGCCCGCTGTCCACCCCGCGCCGGTTGGCCGTGCTGCTGCCGGGCGTCGGCCTGGAACAGCCGGAGCAGCACAGCGAAGTGCTGGGCCCGTACCTGAACATCGCGCTGGATGCCGAAGGCCAGCCGACCAAGGCGTTGCAGGGCTTCGCCGCCAAGGCCGGCATCGACTGGACCGCGCTGGAGAAGACCACCGACAACAAGGGTGAGCGCTTCGTGCATCGCGCGGTGACGCCGGGCGCGAGCACCGCCGATCTGCTGCCCGAGATCCTGCGCGAGGCCATCGCCGCCATGCCGATCCCCAAGCCGATGCGCTGGGGCGACCACCCCTGGGGCTTCGCGCGGCCGGTGCATTGGCTGGTGCTGCTGCACGGCAAGGACGTGGTCGCGGCCGAGCTGTTCGGCCTCAAGGCCGACCGCATGAGCCGTGGCCATCGCTTCCACCATGACAAGACCGTGTGGCTGACCCAGCCGCAGGATTACGTCGAATCGCTGCGCGCGGCCCATGTGCTGGTCGACCCGGCCGAGCGCCGCGCGCGCATCGTCGCCGAGGTCGAAGCCGCTGCCGGCAAGGCTGGCGGCAGTGCGCGCATCACCGAGGACAACCTCGAGCAGGTGGTGAACCTGGTCGAGTGGCCTTCGGCAGTGCTGTGCAGCTTCGAGCGCGCCTTCCTGGCCGTGCCGCAGGAAGCGCTGATCGAAACGATGGAGATCAACCAGAAGTTCTTCCCGGTGCTGGATGACGCGGGCACGCTGACCGAGAAGTTCATCGGCATCGCCAACATCGAGTCGAAGGACGTGGCCGAAGTGGCCAAGGGCTACGAACGGGTGATCCGCCCGCGCTTCGCCGATGCCAAGTTCTTCTTCGATGAAGACCTGAAGCAGGGGCTGGCCGCGATGGGCGAGGGCCTGAAGACCGTGACCTACCAGGCCAAGCTGGGCAGCGTGGCGGACAAGGTCGCGCGCGTCGCGGCGCTGGCCGAAGCGGTTGCCGTGCAGGTGGGTGCCGATCCGGTGCAGGCCCGCCGCAGCGCGGAGCTGGCCAAGAACGACCTGCAGTCGCGCATGGTCAACGAGTTCCCGGAGCTGCAGGGCATCGCCGGCCGCCATTACGCGGTGGCGGGCGGGGAATCGCCGGATGTGGCGCTGGCCCTCGACGAGGCGTACCAGCCGCGCTTCGGTGGCGATGACATCGCGCTGTCGCCGCTGGGCAAGGTGCTGGCCATCGCCGAGCGTGTGGACACGCTGGCCGGCGGGTTCGCGGCGGGCCTGAAGCCGACCGGCAACAAGGATCCCTTTGCCCTGCGCCGCAACGCACTGGGCCTGGCCCGTACGATCATCGAGAGTGGCTTCGAGCTGGACCTGCGCGCGTTGCTGGCCAGCGCCAACCAGGGTTTGGCCGCGCGTGGCGTGCAGGCCGATGTGGGTGAGCTGTACGACTTCATCCTGGATCGCCTGAAGGGCTATTACGCCGACAAGGGCGTGCCGGCCACCCACTTCAACGCGGTCGCCGAACTGAAGCCGGCGTCGCTGTACGACTTCGATCGCCGCCTCGACGCGATCGGTACGTTTGCAGCGCTGCCCGAGGCTGAGGCCCTGGCCGCCGCGAACAAGCGCATCCGCAACATCCTCCGTAAGGCTGAAGGCGACATTCCGGGCCAGATCGACCCGTCGCTGCTGCAGGAGGAGGCCGAGCGCGCGCTGGCCGAAGCCGTCACCGCAGCCATCGACGACACGGGCGCCAGCCTGCATCAGAAGGACTACGTGGCCGTGCTGGCCCGCCTGGCCCGCCTGCGTCCGCAGGTCGATGCATTCTTCGATGGTGTGATGGTCAATGCCGAAGACCCCGCACTGCGTGGCAATCGCCTGGCGCTGCTGACCCTGCTGGGCGAGCGACTGGGCAAGGTCGCCGCGATCGAGCATCTGTCGAGCTGAGTGGTGGCGCCGGGCCGCGCCCGGCGAACGCGCGGTGTGGTGCTGGAAGAAGCCGCCGGGCATGGCCCGGCGCTACCGACTTCGTGCGGACGATGTCGGCGGTGCGATTCCGGGATCGAGCATCTGTCGAGCTGAGTGGTCGCGCCGGGCCCCGCCCGGCGAACGCGCGGTGTGGTGCCGGAAGAAGCCGCCGGGCATGGCCCGGCGCTACCGACATCGTTCGGATGATGTCGGCAGCGCGATTCCGCGATCGAGCATCTGTCGAGCTGAGTGGCCGCGCCGGGCCACGCCCGGCGAGCGCGCGGTGTGGTGCAGGAAGAAGCCGCCGGGCATGGCCCGGCGTTACCGACATCATGCGGATGATGTCGGTAGCGCGTATTTTGACCGCCACTTAACAACCGATGCCTGAAGACGTGATGCATTTCGCATCGTCACGTTGGGTCGGTATGCTGTGCCGCATGCAGCCAAAGAAATACGCCCTGCCGCTGATGGTCCTGTCGCTGGTCACCACCTCCGTGGCCCACGCGCGCGGCACCATCGACAAGGTGGACATCAAGGGATTGGACAAGGGCGATGACGCCGCGATCATCGAGAACATCCAGGAATCGCTCACGCTGTACGACACGATCGGCAAGGAGCAGGGTGAATCGCGGCTGGAGTACCTGCTGTCACAGGCCGAGCGGCAGACCCGGCAGGCGCTCGAGCCGTTCGGGTACTACAACCCGGTGATCACGGTGGAGGCGCCGCGCCAGGACGAGCATGTGCAGGTGCTGATCCACGTCGACAAGGGCACGCCGGTGACGGTGCGCCGCGAGCACATCGACATCACCGGCCCGGCGATGTACGACCAGTACCTGCAGGATGACCTGACCGCCTTCAAGCCGCGCAAGGGCCAGCGTTTCGAACATACCCAGTACGAAGCCAGCAAGATCACCATCACCCGCCGCCTGGCCGAGCGTGGCTACTTCGACGCCGATTACACCCAGCGCCAGGTGCAGATCACCCGCGCCGACAACGCCGCGGACATCGACCTGACCTGGGACAGCGGCCGCCGCTACAACATGGGCCCGGTCCGGTTCGAGCAGGATTACTTCGTCGACAAGCTGTTCGATCCGCTGGTGTACTGGGAACAGGGCAGCTACTACCACGAAGGCAAGCTGGACCGGCTGCGCGAGTCGCTGACCAAGCTCGACTACTTCAGCGTGATCGACATCCAGCCGCGGCCGGACCAGGCCGACGACAATGGCGAGGTGCCGGTCGACGTCAAGCTGACCCGCGCCAAGCGCACGATCTACACCGCGGGCCTGAGCTACGGCAGCGAGAGTGGTCCGGGTGTGCGCGGCGGTGTCGAGCGGCGGTTCCTCAACAACCGCGGCCACAAGATGAACACCCAGCTGGACTATGCGCAGAAGCGCAAGAGCCTGGTGACCAGCTACCGGATTCCCGCGTTCGCCTGGCTTGATGGCTGGTATACCTTCGCCGCCAGCGCCTACGACGAGCAGACCGACTACATCGACCTGCGCAACTTCAAGCTGATCGCCAGCCGCAGCGGCGAGATCAACGAATACTGGACCGCGATCGCTTCAGTCAACGCGCTGCGCGAGCGCTGGCGCTATGCATCGGGTACCGAGTTCACCGACGCGGTCTACAACACCTCCACGCTGGTCTATCCGCAGCTGGTAGCCGACTACGTCAACGTCGATGACGAGATGTTCCCGCGCAAAGGCATCAGCGGCACGGCCACCGTGCGCGCGGGCGTTGAAGGCGCCGGCTCTGATACCAGCTTCGTGCAGGCCAATGCCGTGCTTCGCTGGTACGTGCCGGTGGGCGAAAGCAACCGCCTGATCCTGCGTGGCGAGGGGGGCACCACCTGGACCAGCGATCTGGTGGCGATGCCCCCGAGCCTGCGCTACTTCGCCGGCGGTGACCGCAGCATCCGTGGCTATGCCTACCGCGAGGTGGGCCCGCGCACGCCCGCGCCGGACAAGTACGCGCTGGGTGCCAAGAACCTGGTGATCGGCTCGGCCGAGTACGAGCACTACTTCAACGGTGGCCCCTGGGGTGCGGCGGTATTCGTCGACACCGGTAGTGCCTTCGACAACACCATCGATCTGCATACCGGTGTGGGCTTCGGCGTGCGCTGGAAGTCGCCGGTGGGCCCGGTGCGCATCGACGTGGCCCACGGCCTGAACAACCCGGATTCGCAGTTCCAGCTGTATCTGAACATCGGAGCGGACCTGTGAGCACGCCCGCACAGACCCCGGGAACACCGCCGCCGCGCGTGCGCTTCTATCGCCGCCGCCGCTTCTGGGCATGGTCCGGCGTGGGCGTGCTGGGCATGGTCCTGCTCGGCCTGCTGCTGCTGTACTGGCTGCTGCAGACCGTGGCCGGCCGTGACGTGCTGCTGGCACAGGTGGTCGCGCGCCTGCCGGTGGGTGCCAGCTTCACCTGGGACAAGGTGGAAGGACCGGTGGCCGGCCCACTGACGCTCTACAACGTCGACTTCCGCTATGACGACATCCACTTCCATGCCGAGCGCGCGCACCTGGAGCCGGACCTGCGCCCGCTGCTGGGCCGCAAGCTGCTGCTCGACAGGCTGGAGCTGACCAATGCCTCACTGAACCTGGCCAAGAGCGAGGAGCCGTTCAAGCTGCCGTCGTGGCCGGACTCGCTGCCGCAGATCGAGATGCCGCTGGCCATCCAGGCCGATGCCATCGCCATCGACGGCTTCCGGGTGACCCAGGCCGGTGAGCCGGTGATCGACATCAGCCGTGTGCGCGGCGGCGTGGAGATCGCCAACGGCGAATTCCAGGCGCGCGCGCTGGTCGTGGACAGCGACATGGGCAACTTCACCGCCCAGGGCCGCTACATCCCGGCCAAGGACTACGACACCGACGTGACCGTCACTGCGGTGCTGCCGGCGCCGCGCGGGCGCACGGCCGCCACGCTGGGCCTGGTCGCACGGGGCAATCTGGCGCACATGGAAGTGGCCGTCGCCGGGCGCGCGCCCAAGCCGCTGCATGCGATGCTGGTGTTTGACGGGCGGACCGATCCGAGCTGGAGCGCGACCGTGCGCAGCGACGAACTGGACCCGGCTCTGCTGTCGCCAGCGCTCGCGGGTTCGGCCATCGCGCCACTCGCGCTGGATTTCAGCGCCACCGGCAAGGGCGGCAACGCCCAGCTGCGCGGCACGGTGAAGCAGGGCGAGCAGGCGCTGGAGCTGGCGCCCTCGGTCATCTCGCTGCAGGACCAGGTGCTGAAGGTCTCGCCGCTGGTGGTGAAGGGACTGGGCGGCGAGGCACGCCTGGAAGGTACCGCCGATTTCAGCCAGGAAGACCAGCAGAAACTCGATTTCTCGGTCATCGCCCATGATCTGACCTGGGTGCCGGCGGAGGATCCGAACACCGCCGGTGGCCCGCCCGTACCGGTGACACTGAAGGAAGCCCGGTTCGGCCTGGCAGGGACGTTGAAGGCATGGGCTGCGATCGGTCGTGCCGACGTGGAGCGCGAGCAGCAGAAGGCGCAGCTGCGCTTCGACGTGCGCGGCAACGACCAGGCGGCCTCGATCCGCGAGCTGCAGGCGCAGACGCCCGGTGGGCAGTTGCAGGTGGAGGGCCAGGTGGCATGGGCACCGCAGCTGGACTGGGATGCCAAGGCCACATTGAAGGACTTCGATCCGGGCTATTTCGTGCCTGGATGGAATGGCCGGCTGTCGGGCAACCTGGCGTCCAAGGGCCGCCAGCTGCCGCCGCCGGCAAACGCCCCGCCGGGTACCGCCGGCACGCTGGAAGCCACGGTCGATCTGCCGTCGCTGAAGGGCGTGCTGCGTCAGCGCAATCTCGATGCGCAGGGCAAGTTCGCGCTGCAGGGCGAACAGGGCCAGGGCGAGCTGAAGCTGGCCGTCGGCAGCAGCCGGGTCACCGCCTCGGGCAAGGTGGGCGACCGCCTGGACATCGACGCACGTTTCGAACCGCTGCAGCTGAGCGACCTGCTGCCTGGTGCCGATGGCGGCCTGCGTGGGCAGGTACAGGTGACCGGTCCGCGTGACGCACCGGACATCACCGCTGACCTGGTCGGCAACAACCTCAACTGGGATGGCTATGGCGCCGAGAGCCTGAGCATCAAGGGGCGACTGCCGTGGCGTGGCGACAGCGGCACGCTGGCCGTGCAGGGACAGCAGGTCAACGCCGGCATGCTGCTGGAACGGTTGAACATCGATGCGCAGGGCAGCGTGTCGAACCTGCGCCTGGCGGCACAGACCCGCAACGAACTGGGCGCGATCGACCTGCAGGGCAGCGTGCGCCAGCAGGGCCAGCAATGGCGGGGCGAACTGGCTTCGCTGCGCATCGCACCGGTGAAGGGCGATGCCTGGGCGCTGCGCGCGCCGGCCGCCTTCGCCATCAACAATGGCAGCTACACGCTGGCCGAGGCCTGCCTGGCTGCCGCCAGCAGCGGAGCGCTGTGTGCGCAGGCGAACTGGCCGCGCGAGGGCCTGGTGGTGCGCGGCGATGCGTTGCCGCTGGCACTGGTGCAGCCGTGGCTGCCGCCGCAATCCGGACGTCGCATCTACCTGCGCGGCGAGCTCGGTCTGGATGCGCAGATCCGACCGCGCGGCAATGCGTGGGAAGGACACGTCGAAGTGCGTTCGCTGGAGGGCGGGGTGCGCCTGGGCGAGAACCGCAACGTCGGTGGCGACAGCACCCGCGGTGAACTGGTGCGTTACGACCAGTTCTCGCTGAAGCTGGACATGACCCCGGCCAGCATCAAGGGCTATCTGGGCATGGGCTTCCAGGGCAACGGCTTCGTCGATGCCAGGATGCAGACCGGCTGGGAAGCCAGCGCGCCATTGAACGGTGAGCTCTACCTCAACATGTCGCGGCTGTACTGGCTGGAACTGTTCTCGCCGGACATCGTGCGCCCGACCGGCCTGATCGAGGGCCACGTCAGCCTGCGCGGTACCCGTGGCCAGCCGTCGCTGGGCGGTGACGCGCAGCTGAGCAATTTCAAGGGCGAATTCCCTGCGCTGGGGCTGACGTTCGACCAGGGCAAGGGCAGCTTCGTCGCCCAGCCCGACGGCTCGGCCAAGATCACCGCGCAGGCCAACTCGGGCCAGGGCACGCTGTATGTCGATGGCGGCCTGTCCTGGTTCGGTGATGCGCAGCCGCTGCAGTTGAAGATCCACGGCGAGAACGTGCTGCTGTCCAATACCAGCGAACTGCGCATCGTCGCCAACCCCAATCTGGACTTCACCCTGGCCAAGGCCGCGATGGAGCTGCGTGGCACGGTGCACGTGCCGGAAGCGGACATCGATCTTGAGCGGCTGGATCGCGGCACGTCGGTTTCCGAGGATGTGGTGGTGCTGGACCCGGCCGATCCGGAGGAATCGCGCACCTCGCCGCTGGACATGGACCTGACCGTCAGCCTGGGCGAGAAGGTGAAGATGACCGGCTTCGGCCTGAAGGGTGCACTGACCGGCAAGATGCAGGTCTGGGCCAAGCCCGGTCGCGAGATGACCGCCAATGGCGGGCTGGAGGTCAGTGGCCGCTACAAGGCCTATGGCCAGGACCTCACCATCACCCGCGGCAACCTCAACTGGAACTACAACGCCGTATCCGACCCGCGCATCAACATCCGCGCCGAGCGCCGGATCGGTGATGTCACCGCTGGCATCGACGTGACCGGCCGTGCACAGCAGCCGCGTGCGGACGTGTGGTCCGACCCGGCGATGTCGCAGTCCGAAGCGCTGGCCTACCTGGTGCTGGGCCGCAGCCTCACCGGTGCCAGCAGCGACCAGGCCCAGCAGGTCAATGCAGCCTCGGCCGCACTGTCGGCCGGCAGCGGCCTGCTGGCGTCGCAGCTGGGGGCCAAGCTGGGCCTGGACGATGCGGGCGTGAGCCAGTCGCGCGCGCTCGGCGGATCGGTGATCGGCGTGGGCAAGTACATCTCGCCCAAGCTGTATGTGGGCTATGGCGTATCGCTGGTCGGCGCCGGTTCGGTGATCACCCTGAAGTATCTGCTGCGCCGCGGTTTCGACGTGGAAGTGGAGTCGAGCACGGTGGAAAACCGCGGCTCGATCAACTGGCGGCGGGAGAAGTAACCCGCCGCCATCGACCGGTAGCGCCGGGCCGCGCCCGGCGGGCGCCGCGCACGGCCCCCAACCATCGGCCGTTGCCCCTGCCGGCCCCAGCGGCTATGGTCCCGGGCTGTTCTGTCGTACCGGATCGCCTCATGTCGCCACGCAAAACCCTTCCTGCCGCCCTGGCCCTGGGCCTCACCCTCGCTGCGGGCGCCCACGCCGATGAAGGCATGTGGATGCCGACCCAGCTGCCGGAGCTGGCCAAGCCGCTGCGCGCAGCGGGCTTCAAGGGCGATCCGGCCGACCTGGCCAACGTCACCGCACCACCGCTGAGCGCCGTGGTGCGGGCCGGCGGCGGCACCGGTTCGTTCGTTTCCGCCGATGGACTGCTGTTGACCAACCACCATGTGGCGATGGGCGTGATCCAGTACAACAGTTCGCCCGAGCACAACCTGATCGACAACGGCTTCATCGCCCAGGGACGCGCCGACGAGCGGCCGGCCAATCCGGACTTCCGCGTGCTGGTCACCGTCGGCTTCGACAAGGTGACCGATCAGGTGCTGGCCAATGCCCGCGGCAAGACCGGCCGCGCGTACTTCGATGCGGTCGATGCGGCCAGCAAGCAGATCGTGGCGGAGTGCGAGAAGGACGGCAGCGTGCGCTGCTCGGTGGCCAACATGTACTACGGCACCGATTTCTACCGCATTGCCCAGCTGGAACTGAGCGATGTGCGCCTGGTCTACGCGCCGCCGCGTGCGATCGGCAACTACGGCGACGAGATCGACAATTTCATGTGGCCGCGCCACACCGGCGATTTCACTCTGCTGCGTGCCTATGTCGGCAAGGATGGCAAGCCGGCCGCGTACAGCAAGGACAACGTGCCCTATCAGCCACCGGCGCACCTGAAGATGTCCGTTGAAGGTCCGAAGGAGGGCGATTACGCGATGCTGGCCGGTTACCCTGGCATCACCTACCGCCACCGCACCGCGGCCGAGTTCGCCAGCCAGGTCGATGCGGTGTTGCCGCGCCGGGTATCGGTGTTCCAGCAGATGATCGACACCCTCGAGGCAGCCAGCGCCAAGGATGCACAGGCGCGTACCCGCTACGCCTCGCAGCTGCAGTCGCTGAAGAACAACCGCAAGCGTGCCGCGGGCGAACTGGAAGGCCTGCTGCGCAGCGATGCCAAGGCGCAGCGCGCTGCCGACGAGTCGGCCATGCTGGCGGCCACCGACCGTCGGTACCGGAGTGACATCCAGGCGTTGCTGGCCAATCTCTCGCAGGGCGCGGCGGTGGGTGAGCGCGACCTGCTGCTGGAGCAGCTGGCCAACCAGAGCCAGCTGCTGCGCTCGGCGCTGCTGCTGGAACGCCTGCGCATCGAGTCGGCCAAGCCGGATGCACAGCGCGAGAGCGGCTACCAGCAGCGCGACCAGGCGATGATCGAGGGCGTGCTCAAGCAGGTGCAGCGTCGGTATGCAGCGGAGGTCGAAAAGGCGCTGCTGACCACTCTGCTTACGCGATACCAGCAGTTGCCGGACGCACAGCGCGTGGCCGAGTTCGATGCCGCCTTCGGCCGCACTCCGGCGCAGCTGGCGCAGGCGCTGGACACGCTTTACGCCAGCACCCGCCTGGGCGACGAGGCGCAGCGTCTCTCGCGCTTCGCCGCTGCGCGCGAAGGCAAGGCCCTGGCACCTGATCCGCTGATCGCAGTGGCCGCGCCGCTGGTGGCGGCGCAGCTGCGCATCGAGAACGAGAGCAAGACCCGTGAAGGCGAGCAGCTGCGCCTGCGCCCGGCCTACATGCAGGCGCTGTTCGCCTGGCGTGCCGGACAGGGCCGAGCGGTGTACCCGGATGCCAACCGTACCCTGCGCATCAGCTACGGCAAGGTCGAGGCACTGCACCCGCGTGACGGCGTGACCTACTCGCCGGTGACCACGGTGGCCGGTATCGTCGAGAAGAACACCAACGCCTATCCCTTCGACGCGCCGGCCCCCCTGCTGGCCGCCATCGCCAAGGGCGATTTCGGCAGCACGGCCGATCCGGCCCTGAAGACACAGACCGTCAACTTCCTGACCAACCTCGATACCACCGGCGGCAATTCGGGATCGCCGGTGCTCAATGCCAAGGGTGAACTGATTGGCCTGAACTTCGACAGCAACTGGGAATCGGTCAGTGCCAGCTGGTGGTTTGACCCGCGCTACAAGCGCGCCGTGCACGTGGACATGCGCTATCTGCGCTGGCTGCTGGCCAAGGTCTACCCGGCGCCGGAACTGTTGAAGGAAATGGGCGTTCCGGCCCAGTAAGACGCCGGCCACGACCCCGGTCGTGGCCCGCACCGCGTAGGCCCCCACGTTGGTGGGGGTGGTTGCCCCCAACGAGCCCGCACCCCCGGCCACGCCTGGCCTACACTGCGGGTTCCTCTGACGGAAACGCGCGCGTGGTCTCCAGCTGGATCCTGCTGCTGGTCTCGGTTGCCTATGCCGCACTGCTGTTCGGCGTGGCATGGTGGGGCGACCGTCGGCCGATGTACCCGGACCGGCCCTGGCTGCGGCCGGTGGTCTACAGCCTGGCGCTGGCCGTGTACTGCTCGTCCTGGACCTTCTATGGCGCGGTGGGCACCGCCGTGCGCAACGGTATCGGCTACCTGCCGATCTACATCGGGCCGCTGCTGCTGCTGCTGTTCGGCTGGCGCATCATCGAGCGCCTGGCCCTGATCGCGCGCAGCCAGAACGTGGTCTCCATCGCCGATTTCATCTCCTCGCGCTTCGGCCGCTCGCGGCGCCTGGCCGCGCTGGTGGCGATCATCGCCCTGATCGGCATCGTTCCCTACCTGGCCCTGCAGTACAAAGCGGTGGCGATGAGCCTGCAGGTGCTGACCGGCAACACCGGCCCGACCGGCTTCTTCAGCGATCCCGCACTGTATGTCGCCCTGCTGATGGCCCTGTTCGCCACGCTGTTCGGCACGCGCCAGGTGGATGCCACCGAGCATCACCACGGCATGATGCTGGCGATCGCGCTGGAATCGGTGATCAAGCTGCTGGCGATGCTCGCCGTTGGCGTATTCGCCTATGTGTGGCTGACCGACCGCACCGATGCGGTGGTCGAGTCGGTGCATACACTGTTCACCGGATTGCCGCCGGTGGGATTCATTTCGCAGACCCTGCTCAGTTTCCTCGCCATTGTCTGCCTGCCGCGCCAGTTCCATGTCGCGGTGGTGGAATGTGGTGATGTACGCGACGTGCGCCGCGCACGCTGGATGTTCGGTGGTTACCTGGTGCTGATCTCGGCCATGGTGCTGCCCATCGCCACCGCGGGCGTCACATTGTTCGGCACCGGCGGCAGCGTCGCCGACGATGCGATGGTGCTGGCGCTGCCGCTGGCCGAGGGCCGCAACGCGCTGGCGCTGGTCGCCTATGTGGGTGGCTTCTCTGCCGCCACCGGCATGGTCATCGTCTCGTCCATCGCGCTGGCCACCATGGTCAGCAATGATCTGGTGATGCCGGTGCTGCTGCGCCGCAGTGGCGATCACCAGGAGGCGGCCGACGTGGCTTCGCGCGTGCTGTGGATCCGCCGCCTGGCGATCCTGCTGCTCGCGTTGATGGCGTACAGCTACTACCGCAGCAGCAGCAACGACAGCACCCTGGCGTCCTACGGCCTGATGGCGTTCGCTGCGGTAGCGCAGTTCGCGCCGGGCCTGATCGGCGGCCTGTACTGGCGTGGCGCCAGCCGCCGCGGCGTGGAAACCGGCATGCTGCTCGGCTTCGCCACCTGGCTCTACACCCTGTTGCTGCCGGCGATGACCATGGCCGGATGGGTCGACGCCGGCTGGGTCCAGCAGGGCCCGTTCGGCATCGAATGGCTGCGCCCGCAGCAGCTGTTCGGCATGACCGGCTGGGATCCGCTGACCCACGGTACCTTCTGGTCGTTGCTGGTCAATGCAGCAACGATGATGCTGGTGTCCGCACGCTGGCGGCCGGGGGTGGACGAGCGACTGCGTGCTGCGCCCTTCCTCGACCCGTACGCCGAGCGCCCCTCGGTCGCCGGCGGTTGGCCGGGCCACGTGCATGTGGGCGACCTGCTGGCGCTGGCCTCGCGCGTGGTGGGCGAGCGTCATGCGCGGCGTTCGTTCTTCGAGCAGGCGCAGTCGCTGGGCCGCGAACTGCAGTCTTCGGCGCCGGCCGACCGGCCCTGGGTGCAGTTCACCGAGCGCCTGCTGGCCGCGTCGATCGGTGCCGCCTCCGCGCGCCTGCTGCTGACCAGCCTGCTGCGCGGCTCCGGCATGGACCTGGGTGAGGTGGTGGCGGTGCTGGACGAAGCCGGGCAGGAACTGCGCTTCAACCGCGAGATCCTGTCCACCACGCTGGAAAACATCAGTGCAGGTGTCAGCGTGGTCGATCCGGACATGCGCCTGACGGCGTGGAACCGCCGCTACCAAGACATGTTCGGCTACCCCGACGGCATGTTGTACGTGGGCCGCCCGGTGGCCGACCTGATCCGCTACAACGCCGAACGGGGGGAGCTGGGAGAGGGCGACATCGAGGTGCAGATCAACCGCCGCATCGGCTACATGCGCGCCGGTTCACCACATGTGTTCGAGCGCACGCGCAGCGATGGCAAGGTGATCGAGATGCGTGGCCAGGCCCTGCCTGGCGGCGGCTATGTGACCAGCTACAACGACATCACCGATTACAAGCACGCCGAGAAGGCGCTGCTGGAAGCCAACGAAACGCTGGAACAGCGCGTCGCCGAGCGCTCGCACGAAGCTGAAGCCGCCCAGCAGTCGAAGACGCGCTTCCTGGCCGCGATCAGTCATGACGTGCTGCAGCCGCTCAATGCCGCGCGCCTGTTCGCTTCGGCGCTGCGTGACAGCGTTCATGTGAGCGACGAGCAGAAGCATCTGGCCGAGCGCGTGGATGCCTCGCTGCGCGCGGCCGAGGAACTGCTGGATGGCCTGCTGGACGTGTCGCGGCTGGATGCAGGTGGGTTGCATCCGGTCATCGGCGAGTTCGACGTCAGCGCGCTGATGCGCGAGCTGGCCGCACAGTACACGCCGGTTGCCGCCGGCCGTGGCCTGCGCCTGGATCTGTTCGCGCGCCCGGCCTGGGTGCGCAGCGACCGGCGCCTGCTGCGGCGTGTGCTGCAGAACTTCCTGGCCAACGCGCTGCGCTATACGCGGCAGGGCCGCATCGTGCTGGCCGTGCGCCACCGGGGCGAGGAAGTGGAACTGCAGGTGTGGGATACCGGCCCCGGCATCCCGGAGCATCACATGCGGCAGATCTTCGATGAGTTCCATCGCTACCAGCAGCCCTTCGACTGGGGCGAGCAGGGCCTGGGCCTGGGCCTGTCGATCTGCCAGCGCATCTCGCGGCTGCTGGACCATCGGCTCAACGCACGCAGCCGCGTCGGCAGTGGGTCGATGTTCTCGATCATCCTGCCGCGCGTGGCGCCTCTGCCGGGCTACACCGAGCCTGCCACGGCGGTCCAGGTAGCCGCCACGCCGGTGCGCAGCGATTCGCTGGCCGGCCTGCGCGTGCTGTGCGTGGACAATGACGAGGAAATCCTCGACGGCATGCGTGCGCTGCTGGGTCGCTGGCAGGTGCAGGTGATCACCGCCGCCACCGTCGATCAGGCGCTGGAAAAGATTGCCGAGCGCCCGCAGGTGATGCTGGTGGATTACCACCTGCATGACCGCATGGATGGCCTGGACGCGCTGGTGGCACTGCGCGAGGCGGCGGGGTATCCGCTGCCCGGTGCCCTGCTCACTGCCGATGGTCGCGATGAGTTGAAGCGGATGGCGCGCGAGCGGGGTTATCGGGTGCTGACCAAGCCGATCAAGCCGGCCTCGCTGCGCGCCTTCCTCGGCGCGCTGCGCGACGCCGGCAGCAACGAAGCCTGATGGGCAACGGTAGAGCCGAGCCCGCGCTTGGCTCGACAGAATGCGGTCGCGTGAATCCCCTGTAGAGCCGAGCCCATGCTCGGCTCCATGCGCAGTGCGGTCCTGATATAGCCATCGCTATACAAACCAGCCCTGCCTGCGCGTTTCACTGGAAATGTGCCACACGCGAATCGCGGTGCTAAGCTTCGCGTCCCCTTGGGGAGTAGCCGGATTCCTGCGCAGGAATCGTCCACGTCAACATACTCGGCCAGTGCGCCGTGGCGTGGACAACCATGATGGTTGGCGAGACCAGCGGCCCGCGCGCGCAACGTCAGGTTGGGCGCGAGCGCAGGCCGTGCGTCCGTCCAAGCCCGACCTCAGCAGCCACACATGTCCCCCATTTCGATCCTCCTGATCGGCTTTGCCATGTCCACCGATGCCTTCGCCGCGGCGATCGGCAAGGGTGCAGCGATGCGCAAGCCGGTGTTCCGCGATGCACTGCGTGCCGGCATCATCTTCGGCGTCATCGAGGCGATCACGCCCATCATCGGCTGGCTGCTCGGCCGCGCCGCCCTGCAGTACGTCGAAGCCTTCGATCACTGGATCGCCTTCGGCCTGCTCGGCGCGCTGGGCATCCACATGATCTACAACGGCCTGCGTACGGATGATGGTGAAGAAGATGAAGACCCTTCGCAGCACCACGGCTTCTGGAAGCTGGCGCTGACGGGTTTCGCCACCAGCATCGATGCGATGGCGGTGGGTATCGGCCTGGCGTTCATGGACGTCCATATCGGCGTGATGGCGGCGGTCATCGGCCTGTGCACGCTCACGATGGTCACCGCCGGCATCATGCTCGGCCGCGTGCTGGGCAGCATGGTTGGCAAGCGTGCCGAGATCATCGGCGGCGTGATCCTGGTGATCATCGGCGCGACGATCCTGTACGAACACCTGCGCGGCGTGGGCTGAGCAAGGCGTTCCTGTAGAGCCGAGCCCATGCTCGGCTGGCGTATGAAGCAGCCGAGCATGGGCTTGGCTCTACAAGGGCCTCATGAGACCCGGCGCTCGGCACCGCAGTACGCCGCGATCAGTCTTCTTCCGGCGGCAGCACGATCGCGTCGTCGTCGATGGCCAGCTTGCCGGCCATCAGCACCGCCTGGGTGCGGTTGGTCACGCCCAGCTTGCGCAGGATCGCGGTCACATGTGCCTTGATCGTCGCTTCGGAGACGTTGAGGTCGTAGGCGATCTGCTTGTTCAGGCGGCCGGCGCCCAGCATCTGCAGCACGCGGAACTGCTGCGGCGTCAGCTCGCGCAGGCGCTGGCCGACCTCGCGTTCCTCGCGCTCGGTGGGTGGCACGTTGTGTGCCTCCGGCGGGGCCCACGTCTCGCCGTCGAGGATGGTGCCCAGTGCATGACCGATGGTGTCCGAGTCGGCAGACTTCGGGATGAAGCCCAGCGCACCGTGATCGAGCGCACGACGCATCACCGTGGCCTCCTCCCGTGCGGAGACGACCACCACCGGCAGGTGAGGATGCAGCGAGCGCATGTGCACCAGTGCATTGAAACCCTGTGCACCCGGCATGTTGAGGTCCATCAGGACCAGATCGGCATCGTTGTGCTGGTCGGCCAGCGCATACAGCGCTTCCACGCTGTCGGCCTCGAACAGCTGCACGCCGGGGATGACCCGCTGTACGGCCCCACGCAGGGCTTCGCGGAACAGCGGGTGGTCATCTGCAATCAGGAGGGTGGTCATGGTCGGGGGGAACCGTGGGGAAACTGTTCGGGGGCCAGGCCCCTGGGGTCAGAGCCCTTTCCCTGCGGAAAGGGATCCGACCCCGGATCGTACGTCAGCGTACCTTGCGTTCGTCCACCAGCGACGCCACCACCGACGGATCGGCCAGGGTCGAGGTGTCGCCGAGCTGGTCCGGCGCGTTCTCGGCAATCTTGCGCAGGATGCGGCGCATGATCTTGCCCGAGCGGGTCTTCGGCAGGCCCGGTGCCCACTGCAGGTGGTCCGGGGTGGCGATCGGTCCGATTTCCTTGCGCACCCATGCGATCAGCTCCTTGTGCAGCTCGTCGCTCGGCGCTTCCTCGGCCACCAGGGTGACGTAGGCATAGATACCCTGGCCCTTCACGTCGTGCGGGAAGCCGACGACGGCGGCTTCGGCCACCTTCGGGTGCGAGACCAGTGCGCTTTCGACCTCGGCGGTGCCGATGCGGTGGCCGGACACGTTGATCACATCGTCCACGCGGCCGGTGATCCAGTAGTAGCCGTCCTCGTCGCGGCGGCAACCGTCGCCGGTGAAGTAGCTGCCCGGATACGTGCGGAAATAGGTGTCGATGAAGCGCTGGTGGTCGCCGTACACCGTGCGCATCTGGCCCGGCCAGGAATCACGGATGATCAGGTTGCCCTCGGTCGGGCCGTCCTGGATCTCGCCATCGGCGTTCACCAGCGCCGGCTGTACGCCGAAGAAGGGCAGGGTGGCCGAACCCGGCTTGAGGTCCATCGCACCGGCCAGCGGCGAAATCAGGATGCCGCCGGTCTCGGTCTGCCACCAGGTATCGACGATCGGGCAGCGGCTGTCGCCGACCACCTCGTAGTACCAGCGCCAGGCCTCCGGATTGATCGGCTCGCCGACGCTGCCGAGCAGGCGCAGCGAGGCGCGCGAGGTCTTCTTCACCGGCTCCTCGCCTTCGCGCATCAGTGCACGGATGGCGGTCGGGGCGGTGTAGAAGATCGACACCTTGTGCTTGTCGATGACGTTCCAGAAACGCGAGGTGTCCGGGTAGTTCGGCACGCCCTCGAACATCAGCGAGGTCGCGCCGTTGGCCAGCGGGCCATACACGATGTAGCTGTGGCCGGTGACCCAGCCGACGTCGGCGGTGCACCAGTAGATGTCGTCCTCGCGCAGGTCGAACACCGCTTCGTGGGTGTACGCCGCGTACAGCAGATAACCGCCGGTGGTGTGAAGCACGCCCTTCGGCTTGCCGGTGGAGCCGGACGTGTAGAGGATGAACAGCGGATCCTCGGCGTTCATGCGCTCCGGCTCGCAGGTGGAGGGCTGGCTGTCCACGACGTCATGGAACCAGCGGTCGCGCGGGGCCTGCATGTCCACCGCGCCGCCGGTGTGGCGCACCACCAGCACGGTCTCCACGGTGTTGGTGCCCGGCAGTTTCAGGGCTGCATCGACGTTGGCCTTCAGCGGAACCTTGCGGCCACCGCGCAGGCCCTCGTCGGCGGTGATGATGAGCTTGCTCTGGCAGTCGCTGACACGATCGGCGATCGAGTTCGGCGCGAAGCCACCGAACACCACCGAGTGGATCGCACCGATGCGTGCGCAGGCCAGCATGGCCACGGCAGCATCGACGATCATCGGCAGGTAGATGGTGACCCGGTCACCCTTGCCGACGCCCAGGTTGCGCAGCGCATTGCCGAGCCGGCAGGTGCGCTCGTACAGCTCGCGATAGGTCACGTGCTGGGCCGGTGCGTCCGGGCTGTCCGGCTCGAACAGCAGGGCGGTCTTGTCGCCACGGCTGTCCAGCTGGCGGTCAAGGCAGTTGACGCTGGCGTTGAGCTCGCCGTCCTCGAACCACTTGATGTGGAAGTCGGCCAGGTCGTAGCTGACGTTCTTGATCTTCGTCGGCGTGCGCATCCATTGCAGGCGCTCAGCGGCCTTGCCCCAGAAACCCTCCGGGTCGGTTACAGAAGCCTGGTACTGCTGTTCGTAGGACGTCTTGTCGATGCGTGCCTTGGCGGCGAACTGCGGATCGACGGGGTAGATATCAGCCATGGCACCCTCACTTGCACGTTGACTTTGTATGTGCGGTCGCAGCATCGCAACGACCGATCCCCCTCAGTTTGCCCCATCCACCCCCGGCCGCGTCACCACTGTGCTTAGACCATGGTCGAAAGTGGGCGCCCTGCGGGCCCGGCTTCGACCAATGGCGAATAGCCGGTGCGCGCATGTGCCCCGCAGTCTCGGCTCGACCGTGCCCCACGCGCGGCATCACCTTGCCACTTGGGAGAGAGGGCAACATGAGCCACCGTACGTTGAAAGCCGTGCGCACACCTTTGGCGGCCTGCCTGCTGGTCGCCCTGGTCGCACCGGGCATGGCGTTCGCAGAGACCGCCAAAGAGAAAGCACTCGAATCACGCATCGCCGAACTGGAGCGCCAAGTCCAGCTGCTGCTGTCTTCGCAGCAACAGCAGCAGACCCAGATCGCCCAGACCCAGCAGGCGGTGACCGAAGTCCGCACTGTGCAGTCCGAGCAGAAGCCGGCGGTGCCGGCCGGCAAGCAGCCGATCCAGGTCACCACCATCACTCCGGGTGCCGCACCGGGTACCACGGTCAAGATCGGTGGCTTCATCAAGGCTGACTTCCTGGCCACCCAGACCAGCGACGGCCAGCTGGCCGACGATGCCACCGGCCGTTCGCTGTACCTGCCGGGCCAGACCCCGGTGGAAGGCGCCGGCGGAAACGGCAGGCGTTCGGGCACCGACTACAACGCCCACGCAAAGTTCTCGCGCTTCAACCTGGGCATCGACAATGTGAGCGAGTCCGGCAACAAGGCCGGTGCGTTCTTCGAGATGGACTTCTTCGGCAATTCGCTCGGCAACCAGACCGCCACCAACACCTACGGTGTCACCCTGCGCCATGCCTACATGTACTGGAACAACTGGCTCGCCGGCCAGACCTGGTCCAACTTCATGGACGCGGCCGCATTGCCGGAAGCGGTCGACTTCGTCGGCCCGACCGACGGTGTGATCTTCGTACGCCAGGCACAGGTGCGTTACACCAACGGCGGCTTCAGCGTTGCCCTGGAAAACCCGGAAACCACCACGCTCACCGGTACCCGCAATCCGGTCACCGGCGCCTGGACCAACGCCAGCGCCAACTCCGATCGCGGCAGCCTGCCGGATCTGACGATGCGTTACGGCTGGAAGGGCGACTGGGGCACCTTCGGCGTCGGCGGCATCGTCCGCCAGCTGAAGGTCGACAACCAGACCACCGGCGCCAAGGCCGACAAGGTTGCCGGCGGCCTGACCCTGGGCGGCAAGTGGGTGATGGGCGACAGCGATTCGCTGCACTACCAGTTCACCGGAGGCGAAGGCATCGCGCGTTACATCGGCCTGGGCATCACTGCCGACTCGGCCTATGACATCGCCCGCGACGAGCTCAATCCGACCGGCGTTCTGGCCGGCTACGTGGGCTGGCGCCATGCGTTCTCGCCGAAGCTGCGCACCAACCTGATCTATGCGCGCAGCGACTACGACAACGACAGCGTGCTGGGCCCGCTGGTGACCAAGAGCGTGCAGAGCATCCGCGGCAACATCTTCTATTCACCGTTGCCCAAGGTCGATGTCGGCGCCGAGCTGATGTATGGCCGCCGCGAGATCGAGAACGGCAACAAGGGTGACATCACCCGGCTGCAGTTCACCACGAAGTACAGCTTCTGACGGCGCGCCGACCCAGGTCGGCCGCTACCGATATTGAGTGCCGACCCACGGTCGGCACCCACCAACAACGATTGCTTCGGAGGGGAAGCGTCTCATGTCCAGCACACCCAGCACCGCGCACAATCCCGCGGGCACCCTTACCAAGGGCCACAAGAAAGTCATCTTCGCTTCGAGCCTGGGTACGGTCTTCGAGTGGTATGACTTTTTCCTGTACGGCTCGCTCGCCGCCATCATCGCCAAGCAGTTCTTCAGCGGTGTCAATGAAACCACGGGCATGATCTTCGCCCTGCTGGCGTTCGCCGCCGGCTTCTTCGTGCGTCCGTTCGGCGCGGCCTTCTTCGGCAGCCTCGGCGACCGCATCGGCCGCAAGTACACCTTCCTGGTCACCATCCTGATCATGGGCATCTCGACCTTCCTGGTCGGTGTGCTGCCCAACTACGCATCGATCGGCTTTGCCGCGCCGGTGATCCTGATCATCCTGCGCCTGGCCCAGGGCCTAGCGATGGGCGGCGAATACGGCGGCGCGGCGACCTACGTGGCCGAGCACGCCCCGGATGACAAGCGTGGTCTGTACACCAGCTTCATCCAGTGCACCGCCACGCTGGGCCTGTTCATGTCGCTGCTGATCATCCTGGCCTGCCGCTACTTCCTGGGCAATGAAGCATTCGAAGCCTGGGGCTGGCGCATTCCGTTCCTGGTGTCCATCGTGCTGCTGGGCATCTCGGTGTGGATCCGTCTGCAGCTGAGCGAGTCGCCGCTGTTCCAGCAGATGAAGTCGGAAGGCAAGGGCTCCAAGACGCCGTTCCGTGACAGCCTGAAGGGCGGCAACCTGAAGCTGATGCTGCTGGTCCTGCTGGGCGCAGCGGCCGGCCAGGCCGTGGTCTGGTACGGCGGCCAGTTCTATGCGCTGTTCTTCCTCAGCAGCATGCTGAAGGTCGACGCCACCACCTCCTACCTGCTGATCGCGGCCGCACTGGCGCTGGGTGTGCCGTTCTTCATCTTCTTCGGCTGGCTGTCCGACCGTATCGGCCGCAAGAAGATCATCCTCGCCGGCTGCCTGCTGGCCGCCGTGACCTACATCCCGATCTTCAAGGGCCTGACCCACTTCGCCAACCCCGCCATCGAAGAGGCCCGCAGCACCTCGCCGGCCCTGGTCGTGGCCGATCCGTCCACCTGCTCGTTCCAGTTCGATCCGGTCGGCCTGCGCAAGTTCACCAGCTCCTGTGACGTGGCCACCGCCGCGTTGACCAAGGCGGGCGTGCCGTACGACGTGCAGCCGGCAGCCGCGGGTTCGCTGGCGATCGTCAACGTCGGCAGCGCCAGCGTCACCTCGTATGAAGCGGCAGGACTGAGCAAGGACGAAGGCAAGGCCAAGGCCGACGCGTTCGGTGCCGAACTGAAGACCGCCCTGACCACCGCCGGCTATCCGGCCAAGGCGGACAGCGCGCGCATCAACATCGCGGGCACGATCTTCATGCTGTGGCTGCTGGTGCTGTACGTGACCATGGTCTACGGCCCGATCGCCGCCTACCTGGTCGAGCTGTTCCCGACCCGCATCCGCTACACCTCGATGTCGCTGCCGTATCACATCGGCAACGGCTGGTTCGGTGGCTTCCTGCCGGCGATCTCCTTCGCGCTGGTGGCCGGTACCGGCAACCTGTACTACGGCCTGTGGTATCCGATCGCGATCGCGCTGATGTCGGTGGTGATCGGTGGCCTGTTCCTGCGTGAAACCAAGGACGTGGATATCACCAAATAGGAATGATGTTCACCGGATGAAGGAGAGGCCGTGGTGCAGACCACGGCCTTTTCGTTTCCTGGCTTCCGGGGTCAGATCCCTTTCGCGCGCGAAAGGGGTCTGACCCCGTCGGACAGTGCCGCACCCCGTATAGTCGGCCCATGACCACCATCGCCCCGGCCGACCTTCCCGCCATCCTGCACACCCTGCGCAGCGCCTGGCAGTCGCAGCGCCCGTCGCTCGACCAGCGCGAGGCCGACCTGCGCCGATTGCGCGAAGCGCTGAAGCCGCGCCTGGATGAAATGGCCCTGGCCATCGCCGAGGACTTCGGCCACCGCGCTCACGTCGAATCGAAACTGGCCGATGGCATGAGCGTGCTGTCGGCCATCGACCACCTGCGCCGCCACCTGCGGCGCTGGTCGAAACCGCAGCGGGTGGGTGCCGGCTGGAGGTTGTGGCCGGCGCGTGCGCAGCTGCGGCCGACGCCGCTGGGCGTGGTCGGGGTGATCTCGCCGTGGAACTACCCGGTCACGCTGGCATTGGTGCCGCTGGCCACGGCCATCGCCGCCGGCAACCACGTGCTGCTCAAGCCTTCCGAACATACGCCGCGGACCAGTGCGTTCCTGGCCGATCTGCTGACCGGTGTGTTCCCACCCGATCGGGTGGCGGTGGTAAAGGGCGGGGCCGAGGTCGCCGCAGCGGTCTCCTCGCTGCCGCTGGACCATCTGCTGTTCACCGGTTCCACTGCCGTGGGCCGCAAGGTGATGGCGGCTGCGGCCGAACATCTGGTGCCGGTCACGCTGGAGCTGGGCGGCAAGTCGCCGGCCATCGTCTGCCGTGATTTCCCTCTGCAGAAGGCCGCTGCGCGGCTGGCCACCGGCAAGTGGTTCAACGCCGGCCAGACCTGCATCGCGCCGGATTACGTGCTGATCGATACCGCGCGTCAGCGCGAGTTCGTGCAGGCGCTGCAGCAGCAGGTGCGCGAGCGCTATGGCGACTTCAGCGAGGCCGGCGACTACACGCGCATCATCAACGAAGGCCACTACCAGCGCCTGCAGGGCTATCTGGCACAGGCGCGCGAACGCGGGGTGCCGGTGATTCCGCTGGCGCACGTGGATGAGGCTCGCGCCGGCCGCGAGCGCCTGCTGGTACCGACCGTGGTACTGGACCCGCCGGACGATCTGGACCTGATGCACGAGGAGATCTTCGGGCCGATCCTGCCGGTGCGCGCCTACCCGGATCTGGATGCCGCGCTGGTCGACGTTCTCTCCCGCGACCGGCCGCTGGCGCTGTATCCCTTCAGCCACGACCGCGCCACCGTGGAGCGCATTCTCGCCAACGTGGTGGCTGGCGGAGTGACCGTGAACGACACGCTGCTGCACTTCGCCGCTGATGGCCTGCCGTTCGGCGGGGTCGGTGCCAGTGGCATGGGTGCCTACCACGGCCGCGCCGGGTTCGATGCGATGAGCAAGCGGTTGCCGGTGCTGTGGCAGTCGCGCTGGGCGGCCAGCGACAGGCTGCGGCCGCCGTACTCGAAGATTGCGGGGGTGTTGAAGTTCCTGTTGCGGTGAAGCCACGCATGGCGTGGCTCTACTGGTAGGTGCCAACCTTGGTTGGCACGCGGGGCATCCACGCGCCAACCAAGGTTGGCGCCTACCAAAGCAGGCCCGGGTAGAATGCCCCCATGAAGATCGCCTCGTGGAACGTCAATTCGCTCAATGTCCGCCTGCCGCACCTGGAGCAGTGGCTCAGGGAGTTCGGCCCGGACATCGTCGGCATCCAGGAAACCAAGCTGGAGGACCACAAGTTCCCGGATGCGGCGCTGATCGGCGCCGGCTACCGCAGCGTGTTCGCCGGCCAGAAGACCTACAACGGCGTGGCCCTGCTGTCACGCGAGCCGGCGCAGGACGTGCAGATCGGCATTCCGGGTTTCGAGGACGAGCAGAAGCGCGTCATCGCCGGCACCTTTGGCGACCTGCGGGTGATCAACCTGTATGTGGTCAACGGCCAGGACGTCGGCACCGACAAGTACGCGTACAAGCTGCGCTGGCTGGAGGCCGTGCATGCCTGGATCGGCGAGGAACTGCAGCGGCACCCGAAGCTGGTGGTGCTGGGTGACTTCAACATCGCCCCGGACGCCCGCGACGTGCATGATCCGGAGGTGTGGAACGAGAACCACATCCTCACCTCCACCGCCGAGCGCGGCGCGCTGAACAAGCTGCTGCAGCTGGGCCTGCACGACGGCTTCCGGCTGCACAACGAGGAAGCCGGCACGTTCAGCTGGTGGGATTACCGCGCGGCGGGCTTCCGCCGCAATCTGGGCCTGCGCATCGACCTCACCCTGGTCTCCGATGCGCTCAAGGGCGGCGCCGTGGCCTCAGGCATCGACCGCGAGCCACGGACCTGGGAGCGCCCCAGCGACCACGCGCCGGCATGGGTGCAGTTGGGGTGAGGTAGCGCCGGGCCAAGCCCGGCGCTGCCCGTCGGATCAACGTATGCTCTTGCGGGTGAACAGGTTGACGATCGCCAGCAGGATCACCGCACCGATCAGCGAGAACAGGAAGGTGCGGATGGTGATCGCTTCGTTGATGCCGCCGCCGAACAGCCAGCCGGAAATCAGCGCGCCGACGATGCCGACCACGATGTTGAGAATGATGCCCTGCTGCGCATCGCGCTTCATGATGATGCTTGCCAGCCAGCCTACGATGCCGCCGACGATCAGCCAGATGATGATGCCCATGATCGAACCTCCGGTGGAAAACCGTGACCAGTTGACGCGCATGGCTGTGAACCCGTCGTGCAATCGCGTGACGGTTGCGTGCGGATGAGCTTGCCAGCCACCCTGGACGGCCCCTGGCGCTTCGGCCCGGTCACGGTCTGGCGGCGGCCACATGTGCCGGGCCAGCGCGGTGAGCCGCAGGCCCGGCAGGTGCTGGCGCAGGCGCTGGATCTCGCGCCGGAGGCACTGCCGCTGGTCCGCGACGACAAGGGCCGACCCGAGCTGACCGGCGCACTGGCCGACCACGGCACGGGTTGGAGCCACAGTGGCGACGTGCTGCTGGTGGCGCTGGGTGAAGGCGTACGGCTCGGCGTGGACCTGGAACTGCTGCGCCCGCGTCCGCGCCTGCTGGAGATCGTGCAGCGCTTCTTCCATCCGGAAGAGGTGGCCTGGCTGCAGGGCCTGGACGCCGCCGAACGCGAACACTGGTTCTTCCGTGTCTGGTGCGCCAAGGAGGCGCTGCTGAAGGCACACGGGCAGGGCATTTCGTTCGGCCTGCATCGCCTGCAGCTGGCGCCGGGCCTCGACGGCGCCCTGCACCTGCGCTGGTGCGACCCTGCGCTGGGCGATGCCGGGCAGTGGCATCTGCACGAATGGCAGGCCAGCGGCCAGTTCCGCGCCGCATTGGCCTGGTATCCGCAATGAAGCGGCGAATCAGCCCGGGAAACGGGCGATAATGGCGGCATGAGCGAACACGAACTCCCCGCCGGCGTGACCGCCACGCTGGAGCAGGGCCTGGCCGGCATGGGCCTGGACGCCGCACTGGCGCCGCCGCTGCTGCGCTACCTGGGCCTGCTGCACCGCTGGAACGGCACCTACAACCTCACCGCCATCCGCGACCCGCAGGAGATGGTCACCCGTCACCTGCTCGATTCGCTGGCCATGCAGCCGTTCGTGGCCGATGGCCGCCTGGCCGACCTCGGTACCGGTCCTGGCCTGCCCGGCATCCCGCTGGCGATCGCCTGCCCGGGCCTGCAGGTCACCCTGGTCGAGAGCAACGGCAAGAAGGCCCGCTTCATGCGCGAGGCCGTGCGCCAGCTCGGCCTGGGCAATGCCCGCGTAGCCGAGTCGCGCGCCGAAGCGCTGGACGAGGCCGGCCACTACGACCAGTTGACCGCCCGCGCGATGGACACGCTGGCCGGCATCATCCGCGTCGGTGGCCACCTGCTGCGTCCTGGCGGCGTGCTGCTGGCGATGAAGGGCGTCTACCCGCATGAAGAGATCGCCGCACTACCGGCAGGCTGGCAGGTGCGCGACGTGGCCCCGTTGAGCGTGCCCGGCCTGGCGGGCGAGCGCCACCTGGTCACCGTTACAGGCCCCTGATCCCGCCGCCAACCCTTTGCGCGACAACGGGTTGGCGATCCACGATTTCCGCCCGGGCCCGGTTGTACGCATAATGACCGGTCCCAGCATCCGTCGACGAGGCACACCCGCATGGCCCGCATCATCGCCATCGCCAACCAGAAGGGTGGCGTCGGCAAGACCACGACCGCCGTCAACCTGGCCGCTTCCCTGGCCAACGCACCCAAGCGCGTGCTGTTGGTCGACCTGGATTCGCAGGGCAACGCGACCATGGGCAGTGGTGTGGACAAGCGTGAGCTGGCGGCATCCACCTGCGACCTGCTGTTGGGCGAGAACACCGCCACCGACGTGCGCGTGCAGACCGCGGAAGGCTACGACCTGCTGCCCGGCAACATCGACCTGACCGCTGCGGAGATCCAGCTGATGGCACAGGGCGAGCGTGAGCAGCGCCTGAAGCGGGCACTGGCGCCGATCCGTGACGAGTACGACTACATCCTGATCGACTGCCCGCCGGCGCTGTCACTGCTGACGCTCAATGCACTGGCCGCCGCCGATTCGGTGATCGTGCCGATGCAGTGCGAGTATTACGCGCTGGAAGGCCTGAGCGCGCTGGTGGAAACCATCGAGGCGCTGCGCGCCAGCCTGAACCCGGCGCTGGAGATCGAGGGCGTGCTGCGTACCATGTTCGATGTGCGCAACAACCTGGCCAACGCCGTATCGGCCGAACTGACCGAACATTTCGGCGACCGGGTCTTCCGTACCATCGTGCCGCGCAACGTGCGCCTGGCCGAAGCGCCCAGCCACGGCCAGAGCATCGTCGGCTACGACCGCGCCTCGCGCGGCGGCGTGGCGTACCTGGGCCTGGCCGGCGAGATCATCCGTCGCAACAACGAACGCAACAAGGCCACCAAGGCCGTGGAGACCGTCTGATGACCAGCAGCAAGCCGGCAGCCAAGAAGCGAGGCCTCGGCCGTGGCCTGGATGCGCTGCTCGGTCCGAAGGGAGCGGTCAGCAAGGTACAGGCCACCACCGCGGTGATCGAACCGTTGCCGGGCGAGGTGCTGCGCAAGCTGCCGGTCGGCCAGCTGCAGCCGGGCAAGTACCAGCCGCGTCGCGAAATGGACGAGGGCAAGCTGTCCGAACTGGCGGACTCGATCCGGTCGCAGGGCGTGATCCAGCCGATCCTGGTGCGCCAGCTGCCGGCGGGCAACTTCGAGATCGTTGCCGGCGAACGCCGCTGGCGCGCCTCGCAGCTGGCCGGCCTGGACGAAGTACCGGTGGTGGTGCGCGAACTGGAAGACCGCACCGTCATCGCGATGGCGCTGATCGAGAACATCCAGCGCGAAGACCTCAACCCGCTGGAAGAAGCCGAGGCGCTGCAGCGCCTGATCAGCGAGTTCACCCTGACCCATGCCGAGGCGGCCGAGGCCGTCGGCCGCTCGCGCGCGGCGGTGTCCAACCTGCTGCGCCTGCTGGAACTGCCGGTGGCCATCCGCCTGCTGCTGGAAACCCGCCGCCTGGAAATGGGCCACGCCCGCGCGCTGCTGACCCTGGCCCCGGAACTGGCCGGCAAGCTGGCGCAGGAAGCGGCCGATGAAGGCTGGTCAGTGCGTGAAGTGGAGCGCCGCGCGCAGGCCTTTGCCGCCGGCAAGGTGCCGAGCAGCCGCCCGGCGGCCGCGCCGAAGGTGCAGCAGGCCGACATCGCTTCGCTGGAAACCGAACTGTCCGAGTCGCTGGGGACCAAGGTGGCGATCAGCCATGGCCGTGGCGGCAAGGGCAAGCTGATCATCCACTACACCGATCTGGACACCCTCGACGGCGTGCTGGAAAAGCTGCGGACCCGCCAGGGCTGAGCGGCGGGCACGTGGGAAGAGACCTGAAATGACCATCCTGCTCACCGGCGCTGCCGGCTTCATCGGTGCCTACACCGCCCGCGCGCTGCTGGAGGCGGGCCAGCCGGTGGTGGGCCTGGACAACTTCAACGACTACTACGACCCGCAGATCAAGCGGGACCGCGTGGCCGCGCTGTGCCCCACGCTGGATCTGCGCACGCTTGACCTGACCGACCGTGAAGGCCTGGCCGCGCTGTTCGACGAACTGCAGCCGAGCGCGGTGATCCATCTGGCCGCGCAGGCCGGGGTGCGCTACTCGCTGGAGAACCCGCAGGCCTATGTCGACAGCAACCTGGTCGGCTTCGTCAACATCCTTGAACTGTGCCGCCACCGCGGCGTGCAGCACCTGGTCTATGCCTCCAGCAGTTCGGTGTACGGCGATTCGGCCACGCCGCCGTTCTCCGAGGACCAGCGCGTGGACCAGCCGCGCTCGCTGTACGCGGCAACCAAGGCTGCCAACGAGCTGATGGCGCACACCTACGCGCAGCTGTATGGCCTGCATGCCACCGGCCTGCGCTTCTTCACCGTGTATGGCGCGTGGGGACGGCCGGACATGGCGCCGCTGCTGTTTTCGCGTGCCGTCCTGGCCGGGCGCCCGATCGAGGTGTTCAACCAGGGGCGCATGCAGCGCGATTTCACACATGTCTCCGACATCGTGTCGGGTATCCTCGGCGCGCTCGCGCACCCGGCCGATGGTCCGGTACCGCATCGGGTATTCAACCTCGGCAACCATACGCCGGTCGAGCTGGAGCGCTTCATCAGCGTCATCGAGCAGGCCGCCGGCCGCCCTGCGCAGAAGGTCTACAAGCCGATGCAGCCGGGCGACATGGTCCGCACGATGGCCGACACCCGCCGCGCACATGACGCATTCGGCTTCGATGCGGTGACCCCGATCGAGCAGGGGCTGCCGCCCGTCGTCCAGTGGTGCCGCGAGTATTTCGGCGATCGCGCCTGAGGAGTAATCCTCACACAGCCGGATTCATCTTCGGATAACCTCGGCTTCGGAGAATGCGCGGTCTTTGTCCCCTCTTGGCCGAGTGACCCATGAGCCAACCCGAGCTTTCCGTTGTCGTCCCCGTATTCAACGAGCGCGACAATGTCGCGCCCCTGATCGCCGAAATCGTCGCGGCACTGCGGGGCCGGTTGCCGTTCGAGATCGTCTATGTCGACGATCACTCCCGCGATGACAGCCTGGCAGTGCTGCAGGGCCTGAAAGCCACCACGCCGGAGCTGCGGGTGCTGCACCACGTCGAGCAGAGCGGGCAGAGCACGGCGGTGCGCACCGGTGTCAAGCATGCCCGTGCGCCGTGGATCGCCACCCTGGATGGTGATGGCCAGAACGATCCGGCCGACATCCCCAAGCTGCTGGCGGCCCGCGATGCGGCCGACGCGCAGGTGAAGCTGTTTGCCGGCTGGCGCGTCAACCGCCAGGACAGCGGCAGCAAGCGCTGGGCCAGTCGCTGGGCCAACCGCATCCGGGCGCGCATGCTGCGCGACGATACGCCCGACACCGGCTGCGGCATCAAGCTGTTCGAGCGCGAAGCCTTCCTCGACCTGCCGTATTTCGACCACATGCACCGCTATCTGCCGGCGCTGATGCAGCGTGCCGGGTGGAAGACCACCAGCGTGCCGGTCAACCATCGCCACCGTACCGCTGGCGTCTCCAAATACAACAACCTCGGCCGTGCGCTGGTCGGCATCCGCGACCTGCGGGGCGTTGCCTGGCTGATCACCCGCAGCAGGCGTACCGCGGTGGAAGAACGATGATCGCGCTGCACTGGCTCGACCAGCCGCTGACCTGGTTGTTCTGGACCGGCCTGCATGTGACGGGCTGGAAGCTGATCGGCTATACCGGCGCACTGATGTTCGGTGGCCGCTGGCTGGTCCAGTTCATCGCCTCCCGGCGTGCCGGCAAGCCGGTCATCCCGCGCCTGTTCTGGTACATGAGCGTGATCGGCAGCCTGATGACGCTGAGCTACTTCCTGTTCTCGGCCAAGCAGGATTCGGTGGGCGTGCTGCAGAACCTGTTCCCGGCGTTCACTGCGCTGTACAGCCTGCACCTGGACATCCGGCACCGCGGCTGGAAGCGGGACAAAGCCAGCCATTGATGCAGCGTCGGGGCGGAATCGGTAGCGCCGGGCCATGCCCGGCGAAGGTGTCCGTTCCCCGCGCTGCCGGTCCTGCGACGCAGGCAGGACTTTTGAACCATGCCCCGGCTGTCCGGCGGTGCCATGATCGGCGTCTGCCTTCCCGGGAACCTGTGCTCGTGAAAACCCGTCTTGCCGTTGCCCTGCTCATCGCCCTGTCCGCTCCGGCTGCCGTCGTGGCGGCTCCGCCCGCGCTCGCGGCGCCCGCCCCTGCGGCCGCCGAATCGGCGGCCGATGCCGCCTTCCGCGCGCTGTACGAAAAGGAATGGAAGTGGCGCCAGGCCGGGGGCGGTGAAGCCAGCGAGGATGGCGACGCGCCGGCCAACGCCACGCGGCTGCCCGATGTGGGTGCGGCCGCGCAGCAGGCGCGCCTGAAGGTCTGGGACCAGACCCTGGCCGAGCTGAAGAAGATCGACCCGAAGACACTCAGTGCCGACAACCAGGTGAACTACGCGATCTACCGCGACCAGGTGTTCAACCTCGCCGAGGAGGTGCGTCTGCGGGCCTACGAGATGCCGTTCAACTCCGACTCCTCGTTCTGGTCCAATCTCTCGTTCATGGCCCGGCGCGAGATGAAGACCGCACAGGACTTCCGCAACTACATCGCACGCCTGGACGACGTGCCGCGCTATTTCGGCCAGCAGACCGAGAACATGCGCGCCGGACTCAAGCGGGGTTTCAGCGTGCCCCGCGCAGTGCTTGACGGGCGCGAGGTCTCCATCGCCACCGTCGCCGAGCTGAAGGACCCCACCGAGTCGCCGCTGTACGCGCCATTCAAGAAGCTGCCGGCCAGCATTCCGGCGGCCGAGCAGGCGCAGCTGCAGGCGCAGGCCCGTGCGGCGATCAGCGGCAAGGTGGTGCCGGCGTTCCAGCAGCTGCGTACCTTCTTCGTCAATGAGTACGTGCCGCAGGCGCGTACCACCCTGGCCGCCGAAGCGATGCCGGAGGGCAAGGCGTTCTACAGGCAGCAGATCCACGAATACACCACGCTGGACCTGTCGCCGGATGAGATCCATCGCATCGGCCTGGGTGAAGTCGCGCGCATCCAGAAGGAGATGAACGACATCATCCAGCAGGTCGGCTTCAAGGGCAGCTTCGGCGAATTCCTGACCTTCCTGCGCACCGATCCGCAGTTCTACGCCAAGACCCCGAACGAGCTGCTGTATCGGGCGGCGTGGATTTCCAAGCGCATCGACGGTGTCATCGGCAAATACATGACGCTGCCGCGCGCGCGCTTCACCATCTTGCCGGTGCCGCCGGACATCGCGCCGTTCTGGACCGCAGGCCGCGGTGGCATGGGCACCTATTGGCTCAACACCTACAACCTGCCGGCGCGGCCGTTGTACAACCTGCCAGCGCTGACCCTGCACGAGTCCGATCCCGGTCATGCACTGCAGGGCGCGCTCGCCGCCGAACAGGGCGAACAGCCCGAGTTCCGCCGCAACGCCTACATCTCCGCCTACGGCGAAGGCTGGGGCCTGTACAGCGAGAAGCTGGGCGTGGAGATGGGCATCTATGAAACCCCCTACGAGGATTTCGGTCGCCTCACCTACGAGATGTGGCGCGCCGCACGCCTGGTGATCGATACCGGGGTGCACAGCAAGGGCTGGACCCGGGAACAGGCCATCGCCTACCTGCGTGACCATACCGCCCTGAGCGAGCACGAAGTGACCACCGAAGTGGATCGCTACATCTCCTGGCCGGGCCAGGCGTTGAGCTACAAGCTCGGCGAGATCGCCATCGTGCGCCTGCGCGCACAGGCCGAGAAGGAGCTGGGCGACAAGTTCGACGTCAAGGGTTTCCATGACGCCGTGCTCAAGCAGGGGTCGGTGCCGCTGCCGGTACTGGAACAGCAGATCCAGGCCTATATCGCGCAGCGCAAGCAGGCCTGATCCGAAATGCCGCCGGGCATGGCCCGGCGCTACCGGAATGCGCGGTGGTAGCGCCGGGCCACGCCCGGCGAGCGCGAAGCGCGGCAGATGGGGCCGGATCGCAGGATCCTGCCCCGTCGTATTTCAGCCCACCGGCCGCGGCCTGGCCACGCGCGCAGCGAAGGTCGGCAGCACCAGCAGGGTCAGCGCGGTCGCCGTGATCAGGCCACCGATCACCACCGTCGCCAGCGGTTTCTGCACCTCCGCACCGGAGCCACTGGCGATCGCCATCGGGATGAAGCCGACGATCGCTACCAGTGCCGTGGTCAGCACCGCGCGGATCCGGCTGGCGGCACCGTTGATCGCGGCCTGCAGGGGCAGGTCACCGGCATCAAGCCGCTCGCGGATGGCCTGCATCAGCACCAGGCCGTTGAGCGTGGCCACGCCGGACACGGCGATGAAGCCGACCGCCGCCGATACCGAGAAGGGCATGCCACGCAGCAGCAGGGCGAGGATGCCGCCGACCAGGGCCAGCGGCACGCAGCTGAACACCAGCACGGCTTCCTTGCCACTGCGCAGGGCCATGAACAGCAGGCTGCCGATCAGCAGGAACACGACCGGTACCACCGTTGCCAGACGCTTTTCCGCACGCTGCAGGTTCTCGAACTGGCCACCCCAGGTGAGATAGGCACCCGGCGGCAGCGCCACGTCGGCCACCGCTGCCTGCGCTTCGCCGACGAAGCCGCCCAGGTCGCGGCCGCGCACGTTGGCCTGCACCACCACCCGGCGGCTGCCATTGTTGCGGCTGATCTGGTTCGGCCCCTCGCTGACCGTGATGCGGGCCACCGAGGACAGCGGAATGACCAGCCCGGCCGGTGTGGCGATCGGCAGCGATGACAGCTGGTCCGGATCGTTGCGTGCGGCATCGTCCAGACGCACCACCACGTCGAAGCGTCGGTCGCCCTCGAAGATCTTGCCGGCCGCCGTGCCGCCGATGCCGGTGGCCAGTGCATCGCTTACGTCCGCAGCGGTCAGCCCGTACTGCGCGGCGGCGACATGGTCGATCTTCACGTTCAGGGTCGGCAGGCCGGAAATCTGCTCCACCCGCACGTCAGCCGCACCGTCCACCGCACGCAGCTTCAACGCGACCTGGTCGGCCACCTTCTGCAGCTGGCTGAAGTCATCGCCGAAGATCATCACCGCCAGGTCGGTGCGCACGCCGGAGATCAGCTCGTTGAAGCGCAGCTCGATCGGCTGGCTGAACTCGAAGCTGTTGCCCAGCTGCTGCCCGGCCAGCGCCTCGAAGCGCGCCACCAGTGCCTCCTTGTCCAGCGTCGGATCGGGCCAGTCCTTGCGCGGCTTCAGCACGATCACGCTGTCGGAGATGTTGGTCGGCATCGGGTCGATCGCGGCTTCAGCGGTACCGGTGCGCGAAAACACGGTTTCCACTTCCGGTTGCCCGGCAATCGCCTTTTCCAGCGCCAGCTGCATTGCCAGCGACTGCTCCAGCGAGGTCGACGGGACGCGCAGCGCCTGCATCGCCACATTGCCCTCATCCAGGGTCGGCATGAATTCGCGGCCCAGCAGCGAGAACGAACCGATGCCCACCACCACCATCATCACCGCGCCGGCCAGCACCGAGCGTGGATGGTCCACCGCCTTGCGGATCACCGGTTCGATGCGTGCGCGCAGCACGCGGATCAGGCGTGTTTCGTGTTCGCCATCATCGGCGTGCGCCCTGCCTTCCTTCACCTTCGGCTCGCGCACCAGCAGCGCAGCCATGGCCGGCACGAAGGTGAAGGAGAACAGGAAGGCACCCACCAGGGCCAGCATGAACGTGGCGGCCATCGGATGAAACGTTTTTCCTTCCACGCCTTCCAGGGTCAGGATCGGCGCGAACACCAGCAGGATGATCAACTGGCCGAACGCCGCTGGACGTGCCATCTTCCGCGCCGACTCCGCCGCCACGCGCAGACGTTCCATCGCGGTCAGTGCACGGCCCAGTTCGGCGCGGCGCTGGCCCAGCATCAGCAGCGTCGACTCGATCACGATCACCGCACCGTCCACCAGGATGCCGAAATCCAGCGCACCCAGGCTCATCAGGTTGCCGCTGATGCCGAAGCGGTTCATGCCGATCACGGCGAACAGGAACGACAGCGGAATCACCAGTGCGGTGATGGTCGCCGCGCGCAGGTTGCCCAGCAGCAGGAACAGCACCACCACCACCAGCAGCGCACCTTCGGTGAGGTTCTTTGCCACGGTTCTGATGGTGGAGTTCACCAGCACGCTGCGGTCCAGCACCGGCACGGCCACGATGTCGGCCGGCAACGACCGGTTGACCTGCTCCAGGCGCGCTGCTGCCGCCTGCGCGACGGTGCGGCTGTTGCCACCGGCGATCATCAGGGCGGTACCGAGCACGGCCTCGTGACCGTTGCGGCTGGCCGCGCCCAGGCGCGGTGCACGGCTGAGATCGACATCGGCCACGTCGGCCACGCGCACCACCACGCCGTTGCGGGTCGCAACGGGGGCCTGCGCCAGATCATCGGTGGTCAGTGCCAGGCCGTCCGCACGTACCACCAGGCCTTCGCCGGCACGCTGCACGAAACCGGCACCCGCCTGCACGTTGGCGCGCTGCAGTGCAGTGACCAGGTCGGCCAGGCCCAGGCCATGCGCAGCCAGCCTGGCAGTGTCCGGGTGCACGCCGTACTCCTTCACGTACCCGCCGACCGTATCGACGCCGGCCAATCCCGGGCTGGAGCGCATCTGCGGCGCGATGATCCAGTCCTGCACCGTGCGCAGGTAGGTGGCGCGTTCTTCCGGCGTGCGCAGCAGGTTGCCCTCCGGCGTCCGGTAGACCTCGCCGGCCTGCCAGCCCGCATCCCCCGGCTTGGCCAGCCGGGCGGAATCGAACGGGGTGAAGTCCACCGTCCACATCAGCACCTCGCCCAGGCCGGTGGTGACCGGCGACAGCAGCGGCGATGCGCCATCGGGCAGATCTTCCGCCGCTTCACGCATGCGCTCGGCCACCTGCTGGCGGGCGAAGTAGATGTCGGTCGCGTCGGTGAAGATCGCGGTGACCTGGGAGAAGCCGTTGCGCGACAGCGAACGGGTGGTGGTCAGGCCGGGAATGCCGGCCAGCGCGGTTTCCAGCGGGTAGGTCACCTGCCGTTCGATCTGTTCCGGTGTCAGCGCAGGTGCCACCGTGTTGATCTGTACCTGGCGGTTGGTGATGTCCGGCACGGCGTCGATCGGCAGCTTGCCCAGCTGGAACAGGCCCCAGGCCGCGATCAGCGCCGCCAGGAACACCACCAGCCAGCGGAAGCGCACCGCTGATTCAATGATGAGCTTGAACATGGTCGCCTCCTCAGTGGCCGTGCTCGGCTTCGCCCTTGGCCAGTTCGGCCTTGAGCAGGAAGGCATTGGTGCCGACGATGCGCTCGTTGCCGCTCAGTCCACCCAGGATCTCGATGCGATCACCGGCACGACGGCCGGCCAGCACCGGCTGTGCCTTGAAACCGCCTTCCACGGCCACGAACACGGCGCTGCTGCCGTCGACGTTCTGCACGGCATCGGCTGGCACGCTCAGTGCACCGTCCCGGCTTTCGGTGACAACCCTGGCCGAGACCGGCGAACCGGCCGGCGGCAAGGCTGCGTCCACCGGCGTCGCGCGGATGACCGCCACGCCGCCCTGCTGGCGCACGTCAGCCGCAGAACCGGTGACCGTGGCGGTGAAGCTGCCGCCCGGCACCGTGACGTCCAGCGTCATGCCCGGCGTGACCTGCGCGGCCAGCGCAGGCGGTGCGGTGAACACCAGCTCGTTCATCGCCGGATCGGCGACATCGGCCACCGCGCTGCCTGCGGCGACCACGCCGCCAGGAGTGACCTGGACGTTGCCGACGATGCCGGTCACCGGGCTGGTGATGCGCACGCGGCCACTGGCATCGGGCGCACCGTTGGCTGCGGCCTGCGCCTGTGCGGCAGTCGCCTGCGCCTGTGCGGCCAGCGAACGGGCGCGCGACGCTTCCAGTTCCTGGCGGGCGACCACGCCCTGTTCGACCAGCGCCTTGTCGCGGCCGTAGGCCAGGCGTGCCGCCTCGGCTTCGGCCGATGCGGCCAGTGCGTTGGCGCGGAACACGGCGGCTTCGCCGCTGACCACGATCGCCAGCGCCTGGTTCTGCTTCACCGCCGTGCCCGGTGCCACCAGCACGCGTTCGACGCGACCGCTCACGGTGGACGCCACCGAGGCACGTGCGCCCACCGACGGTTCGACACGGCCCGACAGGCGGGTGGAGCCGCCACCACCGCGTCCGACGGCCACCACTTCAATGCCGGACGCCTTGATCTGTTCCGGCGTCAGCGGCACCACGCCTTCGTCGGCGCCGGCCGGTGCCTTGGTAGCGTCGGCCTTGGCGTCCGGGCTGTCGGCCGCGTGGCCGTGGCCGTCATCGCTGCCGGCTTTGGCTGCAGTGGCATCGGCTGTTTCCGGCGGCTGCGCATTGCCGGCGCAGCCGGCGAGGAGAACGGCCAGCAGGACGCCGCCAAACAGGGGAAAGGAACGGGACAGTGTCATGGGGCCTCCACAAAGGGTGCGCGCCCCTCGAGGCGGGCAAGATCGATTTCCGCGGCGACGCGCGACAGGCGCGCATCCACCGCGGTGCCGCGGGCGGCGATGAGCGCACTGCGCGTGCTGCGCAGTTCCAGCTGCGAGATGCGTCCGGCATCGAAGCCGACGCGGGCCAGCCGATAGGCTTCCTCGGCCGCCACCACGCTTTCATCGGCGGCGCGGGTGCGGCTGCTGGCGGCCTTCAGCCCGGCAATGGCCGACAGGCGTCCGGCCTCGCTGTCGCGGCGTTGCTGGTCCAGGCGGGCGTCGGCCGCGCGCTGGTCGGCACTGGCGGCACGGATGCCGCCCCGGTTGCGGTCGAACAACGGCACGGTCAGGCTGACGCCGAGCGTGTAAGCGCGTTCGCCGCCTTCGCGGAAGCGGGTCTGTCCGGCGGTCAGGCTCAGGTCGGGCAGCGCCCGCTTGCGCTCGACGTCCACCAGCCTGCCGGCCGCATCGGCTTCGGCTTCGGCGATACGCACCGCGAGCGCGGCATCGGTGGCGCCGCGTGGCAGCGGAGGTGCGCGGTCGAGCAGGCTGCTGTCGATCGACTGCACCGGCGAATCCAGCAGCGCGGCGCCGGCCAGGCGCGCCAGCGCGGCATCGCGGAAGGCCTGCGCCTCGTCCAGCGCGGCGCTGGCATTGGCCACCTCGCTCTGCGCCTGCACCGCACGCAGTTGCGGTTCACGCCCTTGCCTGACCATGGCATTGACGGCATTGGCATCGTCGCGGGTCAGGGCCAGCGCCTCTTCGGCCAGGGTGTAACGGCGCAATGCGCTCTCTGCCTGTGCGTAGGCCGCGGCCAGTTGGCCGGCAACATCAGTGCGGCTTTGCGCGCCACGCAGATTGGCCGCCTGGGCCTCGGCACGGGCGGCACGCACGCGTGCGCCGCGCTGGCCCCAGACCTCCAGCGGCTGCGACAGGCTGAGCACACTGTCGGCCTTGCCCATGCCGCCGTAGGAGCCGGTGCCCCACGCGTTCTCGGCCGACCAGGAAAGGGAAGGGTTGGGCAGCGCACGGGCCTGGTCGGCGCGGGCGTCGGCCGCCTCGGCCAGCGCCGAGCCCACACGGGCACCGGGCAGCTGGTCCAGTCGTTCAAGCAGGGTGTCGTAGGAAGGAGCAGCTTGCGCCATCACCGATGCCGCCGGGGCCAGGCCCAGCAACACGGCGACGACCAGCCCGGCTGCACGCGGCGGCCGGGGTATCAGGATCGACATAGGGGGATTCCGGTTGTGAGTGAAACGGGAGCCCGCAGCAGCGGGACGCGCTCAGCTCACGCCCGGGGGGGACGCGTCAGTTCATCCTGGGCGACGGCGTAGGCCGTCGCATCGCCGGCCGTCATCCAGCGCGCCGGCAGCGGCGCATCGAAGGCGGCGAAGGTGTTCGCCGGCAGGCTGGAGGTGGAATGGTGGCAGTGGTTATGCGTGCAGGCACCGGTGTGCTTGCTGTCACTGTCGCCTGCGGTGTCATCGGCCGCCGACTCCACATGTGCCACGCTGGCATGCGGTTCCACCGCGCACGCCAGCGCGTCGGCCACCGGCACGACCACGAATGCCGCCATCAGCAGCATCAGCAGGTACGAGCGTAGGTGGCGGGCGATCCGGCGCATGGACGGGAGGCTAGCAAGCGGTTTTCGCCGGATACAATATCAATGGCCACTTCGGGAATTCGTCGGAATCTCCCGTTCAGGCGGGGGTGATTGCGCTGTTCCATCCTCCGCCCCGCATCGCGTCCCGTCACCGAGGCAGGAAGATGAACGCACGCATTGCCACAGCAGGCCTGGTGCTGCTCCTGGCCGGCCCGGCCGCCAGCGCGGCTGACGATGTCTATGTGGAATTCCTGTGGTCGCCGACGCCGGCCGATGCGCTGGCGCGCGCGCAGACGCAGCTGTTCATTGCCGATGGACAGCATGACCATCGCATCTGCGTGGCCGCCGATCTCAACGACACCGACGTGGGTGGGCTGCAGATCGAGATCCGTGATGCCAAGGGCGGACGGGTCTCGCACACGGCCCATGAGGATTACCGTGGCCGCAAGAAATGCTACGAGGCCGATCTGGGCACCGCCGGGGCCGCGGGGATGTGGACCGTCGACGCCGTGCTGGGCGATGGGCGCCGTGGCAGTGCGCAGATCCGCGTGGACCACCGGCTCGAGACGTCGCCCCTGTACCTGCGCCACGACCAGCCATATGTGGCTGGGCGGCCGAACTACGACGCGTCCATTCCGCCGGCCGAGTGGGTGGGCACGCTGGTCTGGGCGATGGATGTGGATGCGGAAGGCAAGGTGACCCACGTTGAGGTGGAGCATGCCGAGGGCGTGGGTGAGCGCCTGCGCGAGCGTGCGCTAGCGGCAGGCTGGTTGAGCCGGTTCGGCCCCGACCCGGCCCGCCAGGCGAAGCCGTTGCGCTGGCGCCGCACGCTGCAGTTCGCATCCGAGTAGCGCTGGCAACCGGTACGGGCCGGCGACGTTCCGCTCACGGCAGTTTCGCGATCACCTTGATCTCGAACTGGAAGCCGTACAGCCAGGTCACGCCGATGCCGGTCAGGGTGGGGTGGGGTGCCTCTCCCCAGTACTCGGGCACGATCGACCAGGCCTTCTCGAAGTTCTTCTCCGGATCGACCAGGAACACGGTCACGTCGATCACGTCATCGAACGTGCAGCCCGCGGCGGCCAGCACCGCATTGAGATTGTCGAAGGCGCGGCGGACCTGCGCCTCGAAGTCCGGTTCGGGCGAGCCATCCTCGCGGCTGCCGACCTGCCCGGAGACGAACAGGAAACCATTGGACCGGATCGCCGGAGAGTAGCGGTTGCGGTCATACAGGGCCTGGCGGCCAACGGGGAAAACGACATCGCGGTGTGACATGGGAAGGGCCTGATGGGAAGAACCGCCATCCTGCTCGCGATCGTTGTCTGGATATACGGCGATGATCGGACTAGATTGATCGCACAACCCAAACAATCGGATCGCCGATGGACCGCTTCGAGGCCATGCGCGCCTTTGCCCGTGTGGTGGAGACCGGCAGCTTCACCCGTGCCGCGACGACCCTGCAGATCAGCCGCACCACGGTGACCCAGCTGGTGCAGCAGCTGGAAGCGCACCTGCGTCTGCGCCTGCTCAACCGCACCACGCGGCGGGTCAGCGTCACCGCCGATGGTGCCGCCTACTACCCCCGCATTGCCCGCCTGCTGGCCGAGCTGGAAGAGGTGGAGGGTGGCCTGGGCGATGCCGCCGTGCAGCCGCGCGGCCGCCTGCGCATCGACGTGCCCGGGCCCTATGCGCGGCTGCGGCTGGTGCCGGCGCTGCCGGACTTCCAGGCGCGCTACCCCGAGATCCAGCTGGACATCGGCGTCAGCGACCGCGAGGTCGACGTCATCGCCGACAACGTCGACTGCGTGATCCGTGGCGGCACTCCGGCCGACCCGGCCCTGGTGGCACGGCCACTGGGCGAGCTGCCGATCGGCTTCCATGCCAGCCCGGACTACGTGCAGCGCTGTGGTCTGCCGGAGCATCCGCGCGCGCTGGAAGGACCGCAGCACCACATGGTCGGGCTGCTCAGCCCCCGCAGCGGCCGGGCGCGGATCTTCGCCGCGCGGCGCGGCGATGAGACCGTCCAGGTGCAGGGCCGCCATACGGTCGGCTTCGATGACGGTAATGCCTATCTCGCCGCCGGCCTGGCCGGGCTGGGCGTGGTCGCCCTGCCCAGCTACATGGCCGAGCCGCACGTGGCACGCGGTGAACTGCTGCCGCTGCTGCAGGCCTGGCAGCTGCCGTCGATGCCGATGCACATCATGTTTGCGCCGAACCGGCACATGAGCCAGCGCCTGCGGGTATTCATCGACTGGGTGGTGGAAGCGCTGGGGTGATGCACCGGCAGGGCCGAGCCCACGCCCGGCCGCTCCTGTGGGTAACTTGCGCAAGGCCTTGATTGCATGCATAATGCGCGGCTCGCTGTGTCCGGTTTCGTGCCGGGCGGCGCCCCCGGGAGCACGTCCCCGGCCGCCCAACGCCAGCGTAACCCTTTGATTCTCTTGACGTGTGGTGGGCAACCACCGAGGCCGCCGTCTCCCGGGCTACGGGCTGACAACTACTACTATCGAGGTGCGCAATGTCCCGCGTATGCCAGGTTTCCGGCAAGCGAGTGCAGACGGGTAACAACGTCTCGCACGCCAACAACAAGACCCGTCGTCGTTTCCTGCCGAATCTGCACGAGCGCCGTTTCTGGGTGGCCAGCGAGAACCGCTGGGTCAAGCTTCGTGTTTCCGCGCATGCACTGCGCACCATCGACAAGAACGGCATCGATTCCGTTCTGGCTGAGCTGCGTGCGCGCGGCGAAAAGGTCTGAGGAGTAAAGCATCATGGCAGGCAAGCGCGATAAGGTCCGTATGATTTCCTCGGCCGGTACCGGCCACTTCTACACCACGGACAAGAACAAGAAGAACACCCCGGGGAAGATGGAATTCCTGAAGTACGATCCGGTCGTGCGCAAGCACGTCCTGTACAAGGAAGGCAAGATCAAGTAATCCGCACGGATTGCTGGTCCCCGCGAAGAAACCCGCCCTTGTGGCGGGTTTTTTCTTGCCTGTCGTCTGGTCTGGTGGGTGTCGGCCGTTCCGATACTGCTGGGGTGGGTGCCGACCTTGGTCGGCACTGCCGCACTCCCTGCGCACGCTGTCGCCAATGGCGCCCTGCGCGGAATCATGGGCCGAATGCGATAAGTGATTCTTCCTACCGGTTCCGGCAGTTCGCGCGATCCAAATCAATTGGAATCACTGGCTTCGCTGTGTCCATGATGGCGAGCCGCTGCAGATGCAGCGGCCGGGCTTGCAATCCCGTCAAGTCAATCAATCAGTAGACTCGCCCGCCGTCGCCGGAGATGCCTCCGGCGACGGTTGGTGACCTATCTGCCTCCCATGGCGGACGGTGCGAGGGGGCCCAGCGCCCGCCGGTTCGTTTGCTGATTGATTGCTACCGGTATTGCAACCCCGCATCGTCCGCCACCTTCACCGGTGGCCAGATCCGTTGAAGGAGGCTGCATGAACACCCCATCACACCGGCAGGACCTGGAACTGGGCTGGCTGCGCCTGCAGCGCATGCTGGAAGGCATCGAGGGCATGGCGTTGCTGCTGTGCGACCACCACCTGGCGCTGAACAAGGGCACCTCCTCGCCGCTGCCGGACGCACAGCTGGAGCGGGCCGCGCAGGCCATTGCCTGCATGGCGCTCAACGGCCGCCGCCACGCCGAATCGGTGCGCCAGCTGTGCGAGGTGCCGGTGCGGCATTGAGGCCCGCCCTCCCTCGTAGAGCCGAGCCCGTGCTCGGCTGCGCTGAGGCAGTCGGGCAAGCTCGACTCTACACACCCTGCTGGGCAGAATGGGCCATCACCTGCCGACGGACGACGCGATGCTGGTCGAGTGGTTGCTGGGATCGTATCTGCTGCTGATCGACTGGCTGATCCGGCTGGTCGCGCTGTGCTGGATTCCGACCCGCACCACGCCCGGCGCGGCCCGCAGCTGGCTGCTGCTGGTCGGTTTCGTGCCGCTGCTGGGCCTGCCGCTGTATCTGCTGTTCGGCCACCCGTGGCTGTCGCGCGAGCGCATCCGCCGCCAGGCCGAGGCCTCGCAGGTCATCCGCGAAGAGCAGGCGCTGCAGCGCCGCCTGCGCTGGAAGCCGGAACCGGATACGGCCAGTGCGGAAATCGTGCCGCTGGTGCAGCGCCAGGGCGATTTCATGCCGGTGCACGGCAACGCCGTCGATCTGCTCACCGATTACGACGAATCGCTGCACACGCTCATCGCCGACATCGACCAGGCCGAAGACCGCGTGCACCTGCTGTACTACCTGATGTTCGACGATTCGGTGGGCGAGGCCATCGTCGAGGCGCTGCAGCGTGCCGCCGCCCGTGGCGTGCAGTGCAGGGTGCTGCTGGACGCGGTGGGCGCCAAGCGCGGCCTGCGCGCCTACCGCAAGCGCCTGCAGGCGCGCGATATCGAAGTGCGGGCGATGCTGCCCGGCGGGCTGCGCTGGCGCCGCAGTGGCCGCATGGACCTGCGCAACCATCGCAAGATCGCGGTGATCGACAACGAAGTGGGTTACATCGGTTCGCAGAACCTGGCACGGCCGGAGTTCGTGCCCGGCCATCCCAACCGCGAACTGGTGGCACGTGTGCGCGGCCCGGCGGTGGCACACCTGGAAGCCGTGTTCGCCAGCGACTGGTACATCGAGACCGGCCAGCGCCTGGACGTCATTGCCGACGTACCCGAGTGCAGCGACGATGTTGCCACCCAGCTGCTGCCCAGCGGGCCGGCCTATCCGTACAGCAATGCGCGTGATGCTGTCGCCGCGCTGATCCATCTGGCCCGCCGGCGGCTGGTGATGGTCACCCCGTACTTCGTGCCGGACGAAGCGACCCTGAGCGCGCTGCGCATCGCCGCGCTGTCCGGGGTGCAGGTGCAGCTGATCCTGTCGGCCAGCAACAACCAGCGGCTGACCGCCTGGGCGCAGGAGGCGTACTACGACGAGCTGCTGCGCTGTGGCGTGCGCATTGCCCTGTACGAGCCGCAGTTCCTGCACGCCAAGCACATGAGCGTGGACGAAGACATCGCGGTGCTCGGCTCGATCAACATGGATATCCGCTCGTTCGCGCTGAATGCCGAGATCGGCCTGGTCTGCTACGACCGCGCGCTGGTGACGCAGCTGTGTGCCATCGAAGACGATTACCTGCGCCAGTCGCGCCAGCTCGATCTGCAGCAGTGGCGCAGGCGTCCTGCCTGGCGCCGCAGCCGCGAAGGCATTGCACGCCTGGCCGATGCATTGATGTGAACCGGCGTGCCGGAAATCGATCGGATTCGATCACTGCGCACGCACCGGTACGCCGGCCCGTCATGGCCGATGGCCTACAATCGGCACATGACTGATTCACCGCGTAATGGCGAACTGGACCTGGCGATCATCGGTGGTGGTGCGGCCGGGGTGCTGGTGGCGATCCAGGTGCTGCGCCAGGCCCGGTCGCCGCTGGCGCTGGCCATCTTCGAACCCGCCTCGCAGCTGGCCCAGGGCATCGCCTATGCCACGCCGTGGCCGGAGCACCTGCTGAATGTGCCGGCGGCGAAAATGAGTGCCTTCGCCGAGCAGCCCGGTGACTTCCTCGATTACCTGATGGCCGCCAACGCCTACCCGGGCGAGGCGCGCGAGGTGCTGGGCGAGCGTTACGTCGGCCGCCATCATTTCGCCGCGTACCTGCAGCAGCGCCTGCTGGAGGCGGCTGCGGCCAGCCCGGCACAGCTGCAGGTGATCGCGCAGCCGGTGCGGGGCCTCACCCCGGATGACTCCGGTTACCGCCTGCAGCTGGGCGATGGCCACACATGGCAGGCCGCGCAGGGGGTGCTCGCCACCGGCAACAGCATGCGTCCGCTGCCGGTGGCTGGTGCCGATGCACTGCCTGCCGACACCGTGGTCGAAGCCTGGGACTACGACGGCGTGCGCGCGTTTGCAGGCGCGCACGCGCTGGCCATCGTCGGTTCCGGTCTGAGCATGGCTGATACGGTGCTGGCGCTGGTCGCGGCCGGTCACACCGGCCCGCTGCATGTGATTTCCCGTCACGGCCTGCTGCCGCTGCCGCATGCGCATGCGGGCCTGCCGGATTTCGACCCCGCCACCCTGCTGCCGATGACGCTGCGCCAGCGCCTGCGCACGCTGCGCCGGCAGGTGCGCCGGGCCGAGGCGGATGGCCTGCCCTGGCAGGGCGTGATGGACCGCCTCCGTCCGCATGGACAGGCGCTGTGGTGCAGCCTCGACGACGCCGACCAGCGGCGGTTCCTGCGCCATGTGGTGCGCTACTGGGATGTACATCGCCATCGCATCGCCGAAGAGGTCGATGCACAGTTGCGCGCACTGCAGGCCAGAGGCCAGCTGCGCGTGCATCGCGCACGCCTGGACCGGGTCTGGCGTGAGGGCGATGCGCTGCAGCTGTCGGGCCACGATGCGGCCGGACACCCGCAGCAGTGGGCGATCGGTGGCGTGATCAACGCCACCGGCGTGGAGACCCGTGCCACCGCATTGCGCAATCCGTTGCTGCAGCAGCTGCAGGCCGATGGCCTGGCCCGTCCCGGGCCGCACGGGCTGGGCCTGGACAGCACGGTGCCCGGCGACCGCGTGCGCAGCGCCGGCGGCCAGCCGCAGGCGCGGCTGGGCGTACTCGGCAGCCTGCGCATCGGCAGCCTGTGGGAAAGCCTGGCGGTGCCTGAACTGCGCCAGCAGGCGCAGGCACTGGCCACCCAGGTGGTCGCAGGAGCCGCGACGGCGATGCCGTAAAATGGGGGCATGGATGTCTCCCACCTGCTTGATGGCCTGAACCCGGCCCAGCGCGAAGCCGTCTCCGCTCCCCCCGGCCACCACCTGGTGCTGGCCGGTGCCGGTTCCGGCAAGACCCGCGTACTTACCCACCGCATCGCCTGGCTGCATGAAGTCGAAGGCGTGCCGACCCACGGCATCTTCGCGGTGACCTTCACCAACAAGGCCGCCGGCGAGATGCGCCACCGCATCGACGCACAGCTGCCGCATGGCAGCCGTGGCATGTGGATCGGTACCTTCCACGGCCTGGCCAACCGCCTGCTGCGCCTGCACTGGCAGGACGCGAAGCTGCCCGAAGGTTTCCAGGTGATGGATTCGGACGACCAGCTGCGGCTGGTCAAGCGCGTGGTGCAGGCGCTGGAGATCGACGACAGCAAGCATCCGCCCAAGCAGATCGCGTGGTGGATCAACGAACAGAAGGATGAAGGCCGCCGCCCGCAGCACATCCAGCCCGAGCCGCACGATGCGTGGCTGGAGACCATGCGCCAGGCCTACATCGAGTACCAGGCGCGCTGCGACCGTGCCGGCCTGGTCGACTTCGCCGAACTGCTGCTGCGCGCGCATGAGCTGCTGCGTGACAATCCCGGCCTGCTGGCGCACTACCGCGCCCGCTTCCGCGAGATCCTGGTGGACGAGTTCCAGGACACCAATGCCATCCAGTACGCCTTCGTGCGCGTGCTGGCCGGGGAGTCCGGCCATGTGTTCGTGGTCGGCGACGACGACCAGGCCATCTACGGCTGGCGCGGTGCCAAGGTGGAGAACGTGCAGGGCTTCCTGCGTGATTTCCCGGGCGCGCAGACCATCCGCCTGGAACAGAACTACCGCTCCACGGCCAACATCCTCGGTGCTGCCAACGCAGTGATCGCGCACAACCCCGATCGCATCGGCAAGCAGCTGTGGACCGACAGCGGTGATGGCGAGCCGATCGACCTGTACGCGGCGTACAACGAGATGGACGAGGCCCGCTACATCGTCGAACGTGCCCGCCAGTGGGTGCGCGATGGTGGCAGCTACACCGAAGTGGCCGTGCTCTACCGCAGCAATGCGCAGTCGCGCGCGCTGGAAGAAGCCCTGCTGAGCGAGCAGGTGCCGTACCGCGTGTACGGCGGCATGCGCTTCTTCGAACGCGCCGAGATCAAGGACGCGCTGGCCTACCTGCGCCTGCTCTCCAACCGCAACGACGATGCCGCCTTCGAGCGCGCGGTGAACACGCCGACCCGCGGCATCGGTGAACGCACCCTCGACGAAGTGCGGCGCGAGGCACGAGCGCAGGGCATTTCGCTGTGGGAAGCCACCATGCTGGTCACCCAGGGCAATGCGCTGGCCGCGCGTGCGCGCAACGCTCTGGCGGGCTTTCTGGTGCTGGTCAACGAACTGCAGGCGCAGACCCGGGACATGACCCTGGCCGAGCGCGTGGATCACGTGCTCTCGCGCTCGCAGCTGCGTGAGCACTGGAGCAAGGAAAGCCGCAATTCGCTCGACTCCGAATCGCGCACCGACAACCTCGACGAACTGGTCTCGGTCGCTTCGCGCTTCGTGCGGCGTGCCGATGACATCGAGGAAGTGGGCGAGGACATGGACGAGCTGGTGGCGTTCCTGGCCTACGCTGCGCTGGAGGCCGGCGAAGGCCAGGCGCAGGCCGGCGAGGACGGCGTGCAGCTGATGACCCTGCATTCGGCGAAGGGCCTGGAATTCCCGCTGGTGTTCCTGGCCGGCATGGAGGATGGTCTGTTCCCGAGCGCGCGTTCGCTGGAAGAAAGCGGCCGGCTGGAGGAAGAGCGGCGCCTGGCGTATGTGGGCATCACCCGCGCGCGGCAGAAGCTGGTGCTGTGCTACGCCGAATCACGCCGCATCCATGGCCAGGACAACTACAGCCTGCCTTCGCGTTTCCTGCGTGAGATTCCGCGCGGGCTGCTGCATGAAGTGCGGCCGAAGGTGCAGGTCTCGCGCCCCGCGTCGCTGGGCAGCAGCCGGGTGATGGGACATGCCGCCATCGAGCTGCCGCCGATCAAGCTCGGCGCGCTGGTCAGCCATCCCAAGTTCGGCGAAGGCATGGTGACCGATTACGAAGGCAACGGCGCCCACGCCCGCGTACAGATCGAGTTCGCCGACGCCGGCAGCAAGTGGCTGGTGATGGCCTACGCCAACCTGACGGTGATCTGATTCCCGTCGAGGGGTCGGATCCCTCCCGCAGGGAGGGCTCTGACCCCGTCGCGGGAACACCCAGCCGGGCACGGGCTCGGCTCTACAATAGGCGGCATCTCTTCCAGGAATGCCCCCATGACCGAGCCCACCCTGCATGTCACCGTGACGTTGAACGCCAGGCTGCAGCCCGAGCATCGCCACGAGCTGTTCGAGGATCCGCTCGACGCGCTGCTGCAGGCCGCCGAAGTGGGCGAAATCACCGGCGGCGGGACCGCCCTCTCCGATGACGGCGAGGTCGAGTACGGCGACATCGAGGTGGCGCTTCATGACGCGGCGGGTGTGCCGAAGTTGATCGATCTGCTGGAGCAGCTGGGCGCGCCGAAGGGGTCGAAGGTCCAGGGTGCCGGAGACGGCGACCGCGGTTTCGGCGTCACCGAAGGCCTGGGCATCTATCTGGATGGCCAGAACCTGCCGGACGAGGTCTACGAACAATGCGATTCCAACCATGTGTTCGAACAGCTGTCCGAACGCATCGATGGCCTGGGTGAGATCTGCAGCTGGTGGCAGGGCCCGACCGAGACCGCGCTGTACATGTACGGCCAGTCGTTCGAGGCGATGCGTGATGCGATCGCCGGGTTCGTTGGAAGCTACCCGCTGTGCCAGAACGCACGCGTGGTGCAGATCGCCTGAGGGCAGGCCATGTGGCGCCGGCATGGGCCGGCGCTGCCGGCGCGTGTTACCGGCCCGCTGCCTGGCGGGCGTTGTCACGCTGGGCCAGATCCTTGCCCAGGTGATAGCCGCCGTAGAACAGCACGAAGGCGGCGGTGAGGCTCCACAGGATGATCCTGGGGGCGGTCCAGCGAGCGGGCTTGCGATCCTGCATGGGGTGTCTTCCGTCGACGCGCCGGGGTGGCAGGTGCAGCTTGCCGTCTGCCGTCGGCGGACGCAATTGATCCTGCTCAAAGCGCCACGTGCACATCCGGTGTGCAATGGTGGCGTTCCCATCTGGCGGATTGCTACGGAGCCCCACCATGTACACGCGCATCCTGATCGCCACCGACGGTTCCGAGCTGGCCGACAAGGGCCTGGCCAAGGGGCTGGAGCTGGCGAAGGACCTCAATGCAGAGGTCGATATCGTCACCGTTTCCGAGCCGTGGGCTGTCGGCATGTACGACGCCATGGGCTGGAGCGTGGGCTACATGAACAGCCCCGAGTACAAGGCCGACCGCGAGGAAGGCGCGCAGAAGGTGCTGCAGCCGGCACTGGCCAAGGCCGCCGAGCAGGGCATCCAGGCCAACCCGGTGCATGTGCTGGACCGCTACGCGGCCGACGGCATCATCGAGACCGCTGCCGAGCGCAACAGCGACCTGATCGTGATGACCTCGCATGGCCGTCGTGGCGTGACCCGCGTACTGCTGGGCAGCCAGACCGCCGAAGTGCTGGCACGCAGCACGCTTCCGGTGCTGGTCATCCGCTGAGGCACGTGTTCCCGGGGAGGGGACACCGACGCCGGCCGCAGGATGCGCGCCGGCGTCATCTTTTGTGCAGCCGGGCTCGCCGGGGTCGGATCCCTTTGCTGTGGAAAAGGATCCACCCCCTGTCACATCACCAGCTGTAGAGCTTCCAGTACACCGGCGAGACGCCGTCCTTGTCGGTGTCCATGCGGCCATCGCCGTTCTTGTCGTACATGTAGAACGGGGCACCGCGCGACGGCGTCACCTTGACCATGCGCAGCTGCCCGGCCACGCGGTACTCCTCGATGGTGTCGCCGTTGCTCATGGTGCGGCTGGAGACCTCGGCGCCCTTGACGTCGACCGGGGGCGCCCCGGCGCCACCCATGCTGGCGCAGCCGGCAAGCAGGAGCAGGGAGGCCAGCATCAGAGTCTTCATGGGCGGTGGTCCTTTGCCTGGAAAGAGATTCGATTATGCCCCATCGTCGGGCATGCGCCGTGTCGCCGCTGTGCAGGGACAGGCGCGTAGAATCGCTGCATGAGCAGATTAGTCCTGATCGACGGGTCCAGTTACCTGTACCGCGCGTTCCACGCGCTGCCGCCCCTGTCCAATGCACAGGGCGAGCCCACCGGCGCGCTGTTCGGCGTGGTCAACATGCTGCGCTCGGCGCTGAAGGAGCGGCCGGCCTACGTCGCGTTCGTCGTCGATGCGCCCGGCAAGACCTTCCGTGACGACCTGTACGACCAGTACAAGGCCAACCGTCCCCCGATGCCCGACGAGCTGCGCAGCCAGGTCGAGCCGATGTGCCGCATCGTCGAAGCGCTGGGCATCAGCATCCTGCGCGTTCCGGGCGTGGAAGCCGACGATGTGATCGGCACGCTGGCCCTGCAGGGTCAGGCGCAGGACCTGAAGGTGACGATCTCCACCGGCGACAAGGACTTCGCCCAGCTGGTACGGCCGGGCATCGAACTGGTCAACACCATGACCGGCAGCCGCATGGATTCGGACGCGGCGGTGATGGAGAAGTTCGGTGTGCGCGCCGACCAGATCGTCGACCTGCTGGCGTTGATGGGCGACAGCGTCGACAACGTGCCGGGCGTGGAGAAGTGCGGGCCGAAGACCGCCGCCAAGTGGCTGGCGGAGTACCAGCACCTGGAGGGCGTGATGGCCGCCGCGCCGGCCATGAAGGGCAAGATCGGCGAGAACCTGCGTGCGGCGCTGGAGCGCCTGCCGCTGAACCGCGAACTGGTGACGATCCGCACCGACGTCGCACTGGAGGCCACCCCGACCACGCTGGCGCTGCGCGAACAGGACGTGCCGGCGCTGACCGAGCTGTACACGCGCTACGGGTTCACCCAGGCGCTGAAGGAACTGGGGGCACCGCTGCCGGCACCGGCCGTGGCCAGCGATGCGGCACCGAGCCTGCGTGGCACGGCGGCCGGCTTCGCCCGTGGCAGCGCGGAGGCACCGGCCGAGGGCACGCTGGATCCGGCACTGGCCGCGCCGGGTGAATACGAGACCGTGCTTACCAGCGAACAGCTGCAGGCCTGGGTCGAGCGGCTGCAGCAGGCCGACCTGATCAGCTTCGATACCGAGACCGACGCGCTGGATGCGATGCGCGCGCGCCTGGTCGGTGTCAGCCTGGCAGTCGAGCCGGGCAAGGCGGCCTACATCCCGGTGGGCCATGACTACCCCGGCGCACCGGCGCAGCTGCCGCTGCAGCAGGTGCTGGACGCGTTGCGCCCGGTACTGCAGGACCCGGCAAGGAAGAAGCTGGGCCAGCACGGCAAGTACGACCTGCATGTGCTGCGGCGCCACGGTATCGAGGTGCAGGGTTACCACGACGACACCATGCTTGAGAGCTTCGTGCTCAATTCCACCGCCACCCGTCACGACATGGATTCGTTGGCCCTGCGTTACCTGGGCTACAGCACCATCAAGTTCGAGGAGGTGGCCGGCAAGGGCACCAAGCAGATTCCGTTCTCGCAGGTGGGCATCGACGAGGCCAGCCGGTACGCGGCGGAGGATGCCGACATCACCCTGCGCCTGCACCGCGCGCTGCAGCCGCAGCTGCTGGCCGAGCCGGCCCTGGACCGCGTGTACCGTGGCATCGAGATGCCGCTGGTGCCGGTGCTGGCCAGCATCGAAGCCAACGGCGTGCGCATCGATGCCGACGAGCTGCGCCGGCAGAGCCAGGATCTGTCTTCACGCATGCTGGCCGCGCAGCAGAAGGCCACCGAGCTGGCCGGGCGCAGCTTCAATCTGGATTCGCCGAAGCAGCTGCAGGCCGTACTGTTCGACGAGCTGAAGCTGCCGGCGGTGGTGAAGACGCCCAAGGGACAGCCCAGCACCAATGAAGAGGCGCTGGAGGCGATCGCCGACCAGCATGAGCTGCCGCGGGTGATCCTCGATTACCGTGGCCTGGCCAAGCTGCGCAGCACCTATACCGACAAGTTGCCGGAGATGGTCAACCCGGACACCGGCAGGGTGCACACCAGCTACCACCAGTCCGGCGCTGCCACCGGCCGCCTGTCCTCCTCGGACCCGAACCTGCAGAACATCCCGATCCGCACCGAAGATGGCCGCCGCATCCGCCGCGCCTTCGTCGCACCGGAAGGCTGCCAGCTGCTGGCCGCCGACTATTCACAGATCGAGCTGCGGATCATGGCCCACCTGTCCGAGGACCCGGGCCTGGTGCGCGCCTTCGAGCAGGGCGCCGACGTGCACCGCGCCACCGCCGCAGAAGTGTTCGGCCGCACCCTGGACGAGGTGACGCCGAACGAGCGCCGCGCGGCCAAGGCGATCAATTTCGGCCTGATGTACGGCATGAGCGCCTTCGGCCTGGCCCGCAACCTCGGCATCGACCGGGGCCAGGCGCAGGATTATGTGGCGCTGTACTTCAGCCGTTACCCGGGCGTGCGTGACTTCATGGAGCGGATGCGCCAGCAGGCCCGTGACCAGGGCTATGTGGAGACGCTGTTCGGCCGCCGCCTGTATCTGAACGATATCCATGCACGCAACCAGGGCCTGCGTGCCGGTGCTGAACGCGCGGCGATCAACGCGCCGATGCAGGGCACCGCTGCCGACATCATCAAGCGCGCGATGGTGGATGTTGACCGCTGGCTGCGCGACAGCGGGGCGCCGGCGCGGATGATCCTGCAGGTGCACGATGAACTGGTGTTCGAGACCGAGACTGCGTTTGTCGAGGAGCTGCGGGAAAACGTGGTGCAGCGCATGTCGCAATCGGCACAGTTGCGCGTTCCTCTGGTGGTCGACACCGGCGTAGGTAACAACTGGGACGAGGCACACTGAGTCGCTTTCAGGCCTGAAACGACGTGAATTTGTTCATCTGGCCGCAGTTTCTGACTCGGCCATGAATACTCACCCCGTTGCGGTTCATTAAATTGGCTCCCTTCACGAACCGTTAGTGTTCGGAGTGGTTCTATAGCTCTCGACAGGCGCAACGCCTGTTGTGGATCTCTCCCATCCCCTGGAGCAGATCTCGGAACGGGGACTCCTCCCCAAGTGCCCGTTCCCCGGCCCCGTTGACCTCCCCCTGGTCAGCGGGGCTTTTTATTTGCGCCGCCGGCAGGCTGCCGGCTGCTAGGCTGGGCCACCGCCCAGCAGGGGAGCCCGCAATGCACGATCTGTTCGCACTGGCGATGCCGTGGTGGGAGTTCATCCTGCGCGCGGTGGTGGTCTACACCGTCGTGCTGGGCCTGGTCCGCCTCAGCGGCAAGCGCGCGCTGGGGCAGATCACGCCGTTCGATGTGCTGCTGATCGTGCTGCTGGGCAACGCGGTGCAGAACGCGCTGCTGGGCCCGGACACGTCCCTGGGCGGTGGCCTGCTGCTCGCCGCGACCCTGATCCTGCTCAACTACGGCGTGGGCTGGGTGACCACCCGCAACCGCCGCCTGGAGCGCCTGATCGAGGGAGAACCGGTGGTGATCGCCCGTGACGGCACCCTGTTGCGGGATGTTCTGCGCCGCGAGCTGATCAGCCGGGCGGACTTCGATGCCGCCATGCGCCAGCAGGGCTGCCTGCGCATCGATGATGTGCAGGTGGCGTTGCTGGAAACCACCGGCCACATCACGATCATCGCCCGGCACACGGACGCATAGGGCCGGCGGCGCGCGTGCGGGGGCGGCCATGCCGCCCCGCGAGATGCCTTAGAGCCAGTCGCGCGGGACCAGGTAATCGGCCAGCCGGGCTTCCGGACTGCCCGCCTCGGGGGTGAAGCCGTATTCCCAGCGGACCCGCGGCGGCAGGCTCATCAGGATGCTTTCGCTGCGGCCACCGCTCTGCAGGCCGAACAGCGTGCCGCGGTCGTAGACCAGGTTGAATTCCACATAGCGGCCCCGCCGGTACAGCTGGAATTCGCGCTCGCGCTCGCCATGGGCGATGTCCTTGCGCTGCTGCACGATCGGCAGATAGGCGTCGAGGAAGCCGTCGCCGACCGCCCGCAGGTAGTCGAAGTCGCGTTCGAAATCGCCGTGCAGATCGTCGAAGAACAGGCCGCCGATGCCGCGCGTTTCGTTGCGGTGGCGCAGGAAGAAGTATTCGTCGCACCAGCGCTTGTGCGCGCTGTAGCGCTCTTCACCAAACGGCGCGCACAGGTCGTGGGCGACCTGGTGCCAATGGCGCACGTCCTCGTCGAAGGGATAGAAGGGGGTCAGATCGAAACCACCACCGAACCAGCTGGCCACCACTTCGCCGTCGCGCTGCGCCTGGAAGAAGCGCACGTTGGCATGGGTGGTGGGCACATAGGGGTTGAGCGGGTGGAACACCAGCGATACGCCGGTGGCGCGCCAGGAGGCACCGGCCAGCTCCGGGCGGTTGGCCGAGGCCGACGGCGGCAGGCGGCTGCCGGAGACATCCGAGAAGCCGATTCCGGCCTGTTCGAACACCGCGCCGTCGCGCAGCACGCGGGTACGGCCCCCCCCGCCTTCAGCGCGCTGCCACAGGTCTTCCTGGAAGCGGGCCTGGCCGTCGGCCGCTTCGATCGCCGCACAGATGCGGTCCTGCAGGTCGGTCAGGTAGGCGCGCACGCGCTCGAATTCGTTCATGACGCGTACTTTACCGCAGGGCCTGCCGCACGCCGCGGGTGAGGACGGGTCAATGGAAGCAGGAGCGGATGTCCGGCCGCAGCAGGCGCCATGCCAGCCAGCCCTGCGCGACGAGCAGGGCGAAGGCGCCGCCGAACAAGGTCAGCGACATGAGGATGTGCTGGGTTCGCGCTTCGCGCAGTGTGCCTGGATCGACGATACGCCCGATGACGTCGGCGACGACGCTGTCCAGCCACCCGGCCACGGCGAAGTTCGCCAGGGCCGAGAGCCACAGCAAGGCCACGTAGCTCCAGAGGCCCCAGCGACGTCGCCGGGCGAATCCCCAGCTGAAAAGCACGGCGGGGATCGCGGACAGCATCAGCCACAGGGTAGCGTCCACCGGTTTGCGCAGTATCCACAGCACGCTGGGCGGGAGCTGCTGTTCAGTGGCCGACAGCAGCATCCACCGCCAGAACGGGCCGTCGGACAGCTGCCAGACCACCAGCGCCTGAATCGCCATGGCCACCACGAACGCTGCGCAGATCAGCAGCGACGCCAGGCCGAGCGGCCGCACGAAATCTTCCGGGTTGAGCGGCATGGCAGGGCGGTGCCGGGGCGGTTGAAGCGACATCCGATGTCCTTGGCTGCAGTGGCGTCTTCAGCGGGCCGCCACCCGGGTGGCAACGGCCGGCAGAATATGGTGTTCGCTCAAGGGTGCCAAGAGCAGGCCATGCGGCGGGCGCAGCGGCACCCACGCCAGCTCGGCGATTTCCGCGCGTGCCTGTGGCGTGCCCTGTACCTGCACCCACCAGGCCTCGGCCTGTACGCGATGACCAGGCTCGTTCACCGCCCAGTCCTGGAAATGGCCCAGCGCCACGGCCGGGTCGGCGAGCAGGCGCACGCCCAGCTCTTCGTCCAGTTCGCGGGCCAGCGTCTGCAGTGGCGTTTCGCCCGGTTCGGGCTTGCCTCCGGGCTGGATGAAGCGGTCGGCGCCGTGCTTGCGTACCACCAGCGCCCGGCCGTGGTCGTCGACGATGACCGCGGCCACGATGTGGATCGTGGCCGCGGCTTTGCTCACTTCAGGTTCTGCTCGAACAGCTTGAGGATGCGCTTGTACTGGTCCAGCCAGGAGTCGGCGCGGACGTAGCCGTGGCGTTCCAGCGGGTACGGGGCGATCGACCAGTTGTCCTTGTGCAGCTCGATCAGGCGCTGGGTCAGGTTCACCGAGTCCTGGAAGAACACGTTGTCATCCATCATGCCGTGCGCGATCAGCAGGTTGTCCTGCAGGTTCTGCGCGTACTCGATCGGCGAGGACACACGGTACGCCTCTGGATCGATGTCCGGCGTGTTGAGGATGTTGCTGGTATAGGCGTGGTTGTAGTTGTGCCAGTCCACCACCGGGCGCAGCGCGGCACCGGCCTTGAAGGTGCCCGGTGCGCGGAACAGCGCCATGAAGGTCATGAAGCCGCCGTAGGAGCCACCGTAGATGCCGGCGTGGTCGCGGTCGCCCTGCTGGGTGTCCACCAGCCAGTCCAGGCCGTCCTTGTAGTCTTCCAGTTCCGGGTGGCCCATGTTGCGGTAGATGGCCGTGCGCCAGTCGCGGCCGTAGCCCTCGCTGCCGCGGTAGTCCATGTCCAGCACGATGTAGCCCTTCTGCACCAGCAGGTTGTGGAACATCTGCTCGCGGAAGTAGGCCGGGTAGCGCTGGTGCACGTTCTGCAGGTAGCCGGCACCGTGCACGAACATCACGATCGGGTACTTCCTGCCCGGTTCCTTGTGCTCGGGTTCGTAGTACTTGGCCCAGACCACGCCGGCGCCATGCCTGGACGGTACCGCCACCAGCTTCGGCTGGATCCACTGGCGCGCCTTGAAGTCGGCGCTGCGGGTATCGGTCAGCACGCGGGCCTGGCCGCCCGCGCTGGGCAGTACCGCCAGCTGCGGCGGCAGGTAGGCACCGGAGTAGCGCACCAGCAGCTGCTGGCCATCTGGCGACAGCGAGAAGTCTTCCACGCCGTTGAGGCTGGTCAGCTCGCGGACCTGGCGGCTGCCGGTGTCGACCGCGCAGACTTCGTAATCGTGCGGGGCCTGCTGGTTGCACAGGAAGTAGAAGCCCTTGCCGTCGGCCGACAGCACGGGCGCGGAGGTCTCCCACTTGCCGCTGGTCAGCGCCTGCGGCCGGGCAGTGCCGGCCTGGGTGTACAGGTGCGAGAAGCCCGATTCCTCGGACAGCAGCCACAGCGTGCGGCCATCGGCCATCCAGCCGAAATCGTTGAAGCCCCAGTTGATCCACGCATTGTCGGTCAACCGGTGGCGGTTCTGCACGCGGCCGTCGCTGCCGATGCTGACGATCCAGCGGTCCTTGTTGTCGTTGGCGCGCAGCATCACCGCCGCCTGCTGGCCATCGGCGCTCCAGCGCATGCCGCCGCCCATGAAGTCGCTCATCACCTGCACGCTGCGTTCGCCCTTCAGCGCTTCCTTGCCGGCCTTGCGGCGCAGGTCGGCCAGCGGGTCGGTGCCGATGCCCGGCAGGCCGGACAGCGACAGCTTCTGCGCCTTGCCGCTGCGCACGTCCACGTACCACAGGGTGTGCGGCTCGTTGCCGTTGCGACCGACGCGGGTGCGGGTGTCCTCGGTTTCCTCGTAACCGGATTCGGTCACGTACAGCGGCATCTTGCTGGTGCGGCCTTCGTCGAAGTCCTTCGGCGTGGTCACAACGATCAGGTGGCCCAGGTCCGGCGACAGCACGCTGTCGGCGATCTCGACGTCGGCGCCCAGGTATACCGGGCCGGGCGCGCGGGTCGGGTCGGCCTGGCGCCAGCGCTGGTCCTGGTCCTTCAATGCCTCGCGCTGCTCGCGGTCGCGACGCAGGGTTTCAAGGGTACGCAGCTGCTGGTCGCGCAGCAGGTCGTCCTTGGGCGCGCTGCTGGGGTCCTTGTCGGCCTTCAGGCTGGCAACCTGCTGCACGCCGCCGGCAGCGGTCCAGTGGAACCAGTTCTGGCCCACCCGCCAGATCACGCCGTTGTCGGCGGCGAAGTTCACCCCGCTGGCGCGCTCGTTGCTGCGCGTGAGCTGGGTGAGCGCGCCGCTGCGCAGGTCGCGCACGAACACGTCGCCATTGCGCACGAAGGCGCTGCGGGTGCGGGTGCGGTCGTAGACCGGATCGGCCACGTCCAGGGTGCCGCGCTGGTCGTCGGCTACCTGTTCCGCAACACCGCCGGCCACGGGCTGGCGGAAGGTGTCGCGCACCGGGCTGCCGTTGCGCTTGAGCTGGTACTCGACCTGCTGGCTGTTCCACGACCACCAGGCCTTCTCGACCGGCGGACCGATCCAGTCCGGATCCGCCATGGCCTGTTCGATGGTGATCGGCGTCGGCGCGGCATGGGCGGCCGGTGCGGCCAGCACGGCCGACAGCAGGAGGGACAGGGGCAGCACTCGGGACATGGGCGGACGGCACCAGAAAAGGAAACCGGGCAAGGGTAGCAGCCGTTCGCGCCGCAGGAGGGGGCCACAGGTCATGGCAGCGGGATCGGCAAAGCGGTGCAACCGGCGGCCGCCATCGCGCATCCATTCTCCTGAACCCGCATCATTCACCGCACAGGAGCACGACCATGCAGGAACTCATCCCGATCACCCTCTTCATCTGCATCGCCTACGCCATCCACGCCATCGCCGATGCGCGCGCGCGCAGCAAGCTGGTCGCACCGCACGTGCCGGAGGAGGTGATCCGCTCCCTGGCCGTGCTGGAGGAAGAGCGCCGCCGCCAGGGGGCGCTGCGCTGGGGCATCAGCCTGGTGTGCCTGGCCCTGGCCATGGGCCTGCTGGAAGTGCTGGGTGCCCGCGACCTGACCTTTGGCGCCGCCGCCGCTCTGGTGGGCAGTGCCGGCCTGGGCCAGCTGCTGGCCTGGCACTTCACCCGCCCCGCCGCGCGCAAGAGCTGAGCGCCGGCATGCCACACGCCCCGGGGGAGCGGTGCGCATGAGCCTGCTGGGCGAAGCCCTGTCCGCCCTGCGCGGCCGCCGCCGGCAGGACGCCGCGGCGGCCGCGGTCATCGACGATGATGCGGCGCTGGTGCGGGCCATCATCGATGGCTCGCAACCGGCGTTCGCGCAGCTGGTGCAGGCCCACCAGCGCACGTGCGCGCATGTGATCGGGCGCATGGTGGGCGACCGCGATCAGATCGCCGACCTGCTGCAGGAGACCTTCCTGGCGGTGTTCCGGCAACTGCACCGGTTCCGCTTCGAGTCCTCGCTGCGGACCTGGATCTCACGGGTGGCCTACACCACCGCATTGCAGCACCTGCGTCGCCGGCGCCTGGAAGCGCAGTGGATGGTGGCGGTGGAGGTACCGGAGGATCTGGGCATCGGTGACCAGGGACCGGGCCCGGCCGAGCTCAGCCAGGCGCTGCAGGCCGGCCGCCAGCTGGGTGCGGCGCTGGAGCGGTTGAGCCCGCCGCAACGCCTGATCGTCGGCCTGCACTACCTGGAGGATTTCGACCTGGCAGAGATCGAGCAGGTGACCGGTCTCGCGCGCGGTACCATCAAAAGCCACCTGCACCGCGCGCGTCTGCTCCTGAAGCAGGAGCTGACGCGGCATGCCACCGCCGGAGAACTGCTGTGAACCCACCGACCGATCCCCGCGATGCCGACGAGCGCGCGCTGGCGCAGGTGTTGCGTGAACAGGCGCGGCAGGAACAGACCCCGGACGTGAGCGAGGCGTTGCAGACGCGTATTGCCACGGAGTCGCGCGACAGTGGCGTGGGCTATGTGGTGGTGCAGGTGCTGCTGGTGGGTGCGCTGCTGGCGGCCGGTGCCTGGTACTTCTGGCATTGAGGGTTTCGCCGGGCATGGCCCGGCGCTACGAGTAGGTAGCGCCGGGCCATGCCCGGCGGAGCTGCGGATCAACAGGTAGCGCCGGGCCATGCCCGGCGGATCGGCGGATCAATAGGTAGCGCCGGGCCATGCCCGGCGGATTGGCACCGGGCCCAACGGCAGCGTCCCCCGCGCATCGCGATGCGTCCGGCGGATCGGCGCCCGCAGGTCATGGGGCGCGGCCATGCCCGGCGGCTTCCCCCTGCGACAGAGTGAAGCAGCGCGTCACCCGGTCGCATCCCGGCGTAACGAAATATTCCTAAAGTGGTCCGGTATCCCACCGGTCGCAGGCAGGAGGCGTCCCTTGGACGCGTTGTTGTTGTCCCGGATCCAGTTCGGATTCGTCATCAGTTTCCATGTGCTGTTCCCGGCCTTCACCATTGGCACGGCCAGCTGGCTGGCCTTCGTCGAATGGCGCTGGCTGCGTACCCGTCTCCCGGTCTGGCGGGAGCTGTACTTCTTCTGGCAGAAGATCTTCGCCGTATCGTTCGGCATGGGCGTGGTCAGCGGCATCGTCATGGCCTTCCAGTTCGGCACCCACTGGCCGCGCCTGAGCGAGGTGGCCGGTACCGTCATCGGCCCGCTGCTGACCTACGAGGTACTGACCGCGTTCTTCCTGGAAGCCAGCTTCCTGGGCGTGATGATGTTCGGCTGGGGCCGGGTCTCGCCGCGCCTGCATTTCCTGTCCACCTGCATGGTGGCGCTGGGCACGCTGTTCTCCACGTTCTGGATCCTGTCGTCTAACAGCTGGCTGCACACTCCGGCCGGCTACGAGATGGTCAATGGCATCGTGCATCCGGTGGACTGGTGGCAGGTGGTGTTCAACCCGTCGTTCCCGTACCGCCTGGCCCACATGGCGCTGGGCTCGTTCATCACCACCTGCTTCGTGATCGGTGGCGTGGGTGCGTGGTACCTGCGCAGGGGAACGCACGTGGAGGCGGGCCGGCGCATGCTGATCGCAGCCGTGGCGTTCGCGGCGCTGACCGTGCCGGTGCAGATCTTCGTCGGCGACATGCAGGGCCTGAACACCCTCAAGCATCAGCCCATGAAGATCGCGGCGGTGGAAGCGCACTGGCATGAATCCGGCGAAGGCGAGGGCGTGCCGCTGGTGGTATTCGCCCTGCCCAACGAAAAGGAAGAGCGCAACGACTTCGAAGTCGCCATTCCGAAGCTGGGCAGCGTGATCCTGACCCATTCGCTGGACGGCACCTTCGATCCGCTGACTTCGGTACCGGCCAGCGAACGGCCACCGGTGACGCCGGTGTTCTTCGCCTTCCGCATCATGGTCGGACTGGGCACGCTGATGCTGCTGCTGGCATGGGTGTCGGCGTTCCAGCTGTGGCGGAGGAAGCTGCTGGATTCGCCGTGGCTGCTGCGCGGCTGGAACTGGATGCTGCCGAGCGGCTTCATCGCGCTGCTCTCCGGCTGGTTCGTCACTGAGATGGGCCGCCAGCCATGGGTGGTATACGGCGTGCTGCGCACTGCCGATGCGGTCGGCCCGCAGAGCGCATGGATGACCGCGCTGTCGCTTGGGGTCTATGTGGTCGGTTACGCCTTTGTCTTCGGCTGGGGCATCTGGTACCTGGTGAAGATCCTGCGGCATGGCCCGCAGCCCCACGACCAGGGGCCCTCGCTGGACCACGGCAGCCACACCCCGGCACGGCCGCTGTCCGCCGCCGACGAACCGCTGGAGGAGCGCTGACATGGACCTGGTGACCTGGCTGCCGGTGGCGTGGTTCGCGGTGATCGGCTTCGGCGTGCTGATGTACGTGGTGCTGGACGGGTTCGTGCTGGGCATCGGCATCCTTGCGCCGTTCGCCGAGGACGAGGAGCAGCTCGACCTGATGATGAACACGGCTGCGCCCATCTGGGACGGCAACGAGACCTGGCTGGTGCTGGGCGGTGCCGGCCTGCTGGCGGCGTTCCCCAAGGCCTATGCGGTGCTGTTGTCGGCGCTGTATCTGCCGGTGCTGCTGCTGGTGGTGGCACTGGTGTTCCGCGGCGTGGCCTTCGAATTCCGTTTCAAGGCGCATCGCTCGCGGCGGCTGTGGAGCGTGGCGTTCGCGCTCGGCTCGCTGCTGGCCACGTTCGCCCAGGGCGTGATCCTGGGCGCGCTGGTGCAGGGGCTGCCCCTGGTGGACGGGGTCTACCACGGCGGTGCGTTTGCCTGGTTCAGTCCGTTTGCGATGCTCACCGGCGCGGCGCTGGTCGCCGGTTACGCATTGCTGGGCAGCACCTGGCTGATCCTGAAGACGGAAGGGCGCGTGCAGGCGCTGGCGCGGCAGCTGACACGACCGCTGGTGGTGGCGGTGATCGCGGCGATGGGCCTGGTCAGCAGCTGGCTGCCGTTCCTGGACTCGCGGTTGATGGCGCGCTGGTTCAGCGACGGCAACTTCTGGTGGCTGTCACCCGTGCCGTTGCTGACCCTGGCGGTGGCCGCTGCGTTGTGGCGCAGCGCCACGCATCCACGCCGCGACCTGCCGCCGTTCCTGCTCAGCCTGGCGCTGTTCATTCTCGGCTTCCTGGGCCTGGTGCTGGGCATGTGGCCGTACCTGCTGCCGCCCTCGATGACGTTGTGGCAGGCAGCCGCACCGGCGTCCTCGCTCGGCTTCACCCTGGTCGGGCTGGTGATTCTGCTGCCGGTCATCCTCGGCTATACGGCGTGGTCCTACCGGGTATTCCGCGGCAAAGTGCAGGCCGGAGCCGGTTACCACTGAGCAATGGCCTGCGGGGCCATCGGTGCCGGCCCCGTGTTGTGCAATGTGAAACCTGCACACCCTGCGCAGGACGTGCTAGCGTGCGCTCCTTTCCGGCCGCCAGGGGGGCAGCCGGCGACGTCCTGGACGGACGCACGGCTGCAGGGACGGGGGGCCGCCGCGCGTCGCCGTAATGGCTCGTGCCATCGTTCTCCTGATGAAGCACCATCGCTAGATGATCGAATTCTCCATCGTCGACTGGGCTGCCTGGGCACCTGGCCTGAGCGAGCGCAGCCAGTGGCTGAGCTGGGCTGACGCGCCCTTCCTGCCACAGGGCGAGGGCACGCCGGCGCTGTCCGAGGTGCCCGCGATGCAGCGCCGCCGCATCGAGCGGCTGGGGCGGATGGCGATCCAGACGGCCTGCTGGTGCGAGGATGGCCAAGGGGCCGACAGCCAGGTACCGCTGGTGTTCGCCAGCCGCCACGGTGATGTGGCGCGCTCGATGGACCTGCTCGGGGCGCTGGTGAACGAGCAGCCCCTGTCGCCCACCGGATTCGGCCTGTCGGTCCATAACGCGATCGCTGCGCTGTACTCGATCGCTCGTGGCCATCGCGGCAACTATCTGGCGCTGGCTGCCGGCCAGGCCACGGTGGAGGCCGCCTGCCTGGAGGCCGCCGGTCTGCTGGCCGATGGCGCCCGCGAAGTGCGGGTGGTGGTCTACGAGTCGCCGTTGCCCGAGGTTTACGCGACGTTCGCCGACGAACCCGACCCGTTCTTCGCTTGGTGCTGGCGTGTGGTGGCGCCGACACAGGCGCTGCCGACGCTGTCGCTGCAGTGGGATGGCGCTCCGGCGCCGGCCACCGCCGCGCCCGGCCTGTTGCCGCACGCGTTGGACCTGCACCGCTTCCTGCTCGCGGGCGCGCCGGCGCTGGAACATGTTGCCAATGGCCAGCGCTGGCGCTGGAGCCGCCGTGGCTGAGGCGCTGCGCCGCCTCGATCTTGCCTGGCGGGTGGTGGGCACCGGCCTGAGTTTCGCTGCGTTCGGCATCGGAGGCCTGCTGCTGGGCGCCGTGGTGATGCCGGTCCTGCTGCTGATGCGGGATCCGGTGGCCCGCCGCCGTCGCGCCCGCCGCGTGGTGCAGGTGGCCTTCGCCAGCCACCTGCGGCTGATGCGCGGGCTCGGGGTGATGACCTATGAGATCGAAGGGCGCGAGCGCCTGCAGCGCGACGGCCTGCTGGTGCTGGCCAACCACCCCACCCTGATCGACGTGGTCTGCCTGGTCTCGCTGCTGCCCAATGCCGACTGCGTGGTCAAACGGGCAGTGGCCCGCAACCCGTTCATGCGGGGCCCGGTCCGTGCCGCCGGCTACATCTCCAATGACGACGGGGCCGGCCTGGTCGATGACTGCGTGGCCGCAGTAAGGGCCGGCGGCAGCCTGGTCATCTTCCCGGAAGGGACCCGCAGCGTACCCGGCCAGTCGCCGAGGCTTCAGCGTGGGGCCGCCAATATCGCCGTCCGCGGCCGGCTGGACATCACCCCGGTGCGGATCACCTGTACCCCGCCAACCCTGAGCAAAGGGCAGAAATGGTATCGTGTGCCCTCACGTCGCTTTCACGTTCGGCTGCAGATCGGCGAAGATATCCCGATCGCGCCATTCCTGGCCGAAGACGACGCGCCAAGGGGGGATGCCTTGGCAGCACGCCGCGTCACCGAGCACCTTTCTCGTTATTTCGACCTGTCTGGAGATTCGACCCGTGCAAGCACTTGAGCACGAGATCAAGGAATTGATCATTTCCTCGCTTTCACTGGAGGACATCACGCCGGAGGACATCGATCCGACCGCGCCGCTGTTCGTCGAGGGCCTGGGCCTGGATTCGATCGACGCCCTGGAACTGGGCCTGGCGCTGCAGAAGAAGTACGGTGTGAGCCTGTCGTCCGACTCGGAAGAGACCCGGCGCCATTTCTCCAGCGTGCGCGCGCTCGGCGAGTTCGTCGCCGCCCGCCAGTCGTAACGGCGCCAGGAGCTGCCATGACCAAGAATGAACTGTTCGAACGCATCGTCAACATCCTGACCGACAGCTTCGAGATCGAACCGGCCCGGATCACCCCCGAGGCCCGTCTCTATGACGACCTGGACATCGACAGCATCGATGCGGTCGACCTGATCGTGCAGCTCAAGCCGCTGCTCGGCCGCAATCTGCAGCCGGAAGCGTTCAAGGCCGTGCGCACCGTGCAGGACATCGTCGATGTCGTGCACGGGCTGCTGCCGGACCAGGCCGCCGCCTGACCGCAGCGCTGGCGGCTCCGCCTTGGCACGCGCGCGTACAGTCGTGGTGGCGGCGATTTCGCTGGCCTACCCGCTGCTCGTCTACCTGGCGATGGGCCGCTTCGAGCCGCGCTGGCTGGCACTGCTGCTGTTCACCCTGGCGTTGCTGCGTGCCCTGAGCACGCGCCAGCCGCTGTGGTGGGCTGCTGCAGCCGGTGCCGGACTGCTGGCGGTGCTGGCCACCGTGCTCAACCAGGCGCTGCCGCTGAAGCTGTACCCGGCGCTGGTGAACGTGGTGATGCTGTGCGTGTTCGCCATCAGCCTGCGGTTCGGGCCGCCGCTGGTGGAGCGCCTGGCGCGGCTGCAGGAGCCGGACCTGCCACCGTTCGCGGTGGCCTATACCCGCCGCGTCACCCAGGTGTGGTGCGGCTTCTTCGTTCTCAACGGCTGTCTGGCCCTGCTGACCGCGCTGTACGCATCGGATCGGGTCTGGATGCTCTACAACGGATTGTTGGCGTACGTGATGATGGGCGTATTGTTCGCAGGCGAATGGCTGGTGCGGCGACGGGTGAAGGCGGCGCACGCCCATGGCTGAGTGGATTGCCCTGGACCGGCTGCTGCGGGATGCGCAGCCGCAGCGTGCTGTCGGCATCCGCGATGGCGAAGTGGTCGACCATCAGCGGTTCCGTCAGCGCGTACTGGCCTGGCGTGCGGCGTTCGCCGCCGCTGACGGCCGTGACTGGGCGCTGTACTTCGATGATGCCGTGTCGTTCGCCGAGGCGCTGTTCGGTGCCTGGCACGCCGGCAAGCGGGTGTTCCTGGCCGCCGACAACCTGCCCGCCACGCTGCAGGCCCTGCAGCCGCAGGTGAGCGGTTTTGCCGGCGACGTGTCCCGTGATTACCGGCCACTGATGATGGCGGCCGCCGATGCGCAGGTCGAGCTGGATGCGTTGGACGAGCGTGCCTGCGAGCTGTGCGTGTTCACGTCGGGCAGTACCGGCGAACCCACTGCGATCGGCAAGCGCCTGGACCAGCTGGCGCGCGAGGTCGATGCCTTGCAGGCCGCGTTCGGCGCACAGCTGGAAGGTACGCAGGTGCATGGCACGGTGTCGCACCAGCACATCTACGGCCTGCTGTTCCGCGTGCTGTGGCCGCTGGCCGCCGGTCGCCTGATCCATCCGCGGCGGTTCTTCCATGAGGATCTGGTCGCAGCGCTGGCGGGCACGCAGACGGTGCTGGTGGCGACCCCGGCGCACCTCAAGCGCCTGCCTGCGCAGCTGGATTGGGCCAGCCTGCAGGGCCACCTGCGCGCGGTGTTCTCCTCTGGCGGCCCCCTGCCGGAGGATGCCGCGCGGCAGGTGCGGCAATGGATGGGAGTCGCACCGACCGAGGTCTATGGCAGCAGCGAGACCGGCGGCATCGCCTGGCGTCGCTGGGATACCGACCTTCCGCCCTGGCAGCCGCTTCCGGGGGTGCAGTGGAGAATCGAGGGAGGCTGCCTGGCGGTGGCTTCACCCCATCTGCAGAGCCGCGACTGGTGGTGCACGCAGGATCGGGTGGAAGCGCTGGCCGAGGGGTGCTTCCGTCTGCTCGGGCGCGCAGACCGCATCGTCAAGATCGAAGAGCGCCGGGTTTCGCTCGATGCGCTGGAACGTGCGTTGCGCGACGACCCGGAAGTCGATGACGTGCGCGTGCTGGTGCTGCCCGGCCAGCGCGAGCAGCTGGCGGCCGTGGTGGTGCCGGCCGATGCGGCGCTGCTCGATGCCGATGATGCCGCGCGCCGCGCGCTGGGCCAGCGGCTGGCCGCGCGACTGGCACAGAGCCATGACGCGGTGACGCGTCCTCGCCGTTGGCGGTTGGTACCCACGCTGCCGGTGAATGCGCAGGGCAAGGTGACCCAGGCCGCGCTGGTGGCCTTGTTCCAGCCATCGATGCCGGTGCCGGTATGGGATCGGCGTGAGGCGGCCAGCGCCACCCTGCGCATGACCCTGGACCCGGCGCTGCGCCCGTTCCAGGGGCATTTCCCGCAGGCTGCGATCCTGCCCGGCGTGGCCCAGGTGGACTGGGCGGTGCGCTTTGCCCGGCAGGCCTTTGTGATGCCGGAGGGGTTCGTGCGCATGGATGCGGTGAAGTTCCAGCACGTGGCGCGTCCGGGCGACGAGCTGACGCTGCATCTGGACTGGGATACCGCGCGCAACGTGCTGGCCTTCCGCTATGCCTCCGTGCATGGCGTACACGCCAGCGGCAGGATGGTCTTCGCCGATGCGCAGTGATCCGGCCGATGCCGGTGCCGCGTTCGCGCCACTGGTGGTGATTCCCGTCTACGACCACGAACATGCTGTCGCTGCGGTGGTCGATGGCGTGCAGCGCGCCGGCCTGCCCTGCCTGCTTGTCGACGATGGCTCGCACGCATCATGCGCTTCGGTGCTGCAGGCACTGGCGCAGCGTGAAGGGGTCGATCTGCTGCGTCTGCAGGTCAACCAGGGCAAGGGTGGGGCGATGCTGGCGGGCTTCGCCGAGGCCGGAAGGCGGGGCTGCAGCCACGTGCTGCAGATCGACGCCGACGGCCAGCATGACACCCACGACCTGCCTCGCTTCATCGCGGCCGCGCGTGCGCGGCAGGACGCGGTGATCTGCGGCATTCCCGCCTACGATGCCAGCGTGCCCAAGGCCCGCCTGTACGGTCGCTACGCGACGCATGTCTGGGTCTGGATCAACACGCTGTCGCTGCATCTGCGCGACACCATGTGCGGTTTCCGTGTCTATCCACTGCCTCCGGTGCTGCGCCTGATGGGCGAAGAGACCATCGGCCGGCGCATGGATTTCGATACCGAAGTGATGGTGCGGCTGTACTGGCGGCAGGTGCCGGTGGAACATCTGGCGACGCGGGTGAGCTATCCGGCAGACGGTGTCTCGCATTTCGATGTGTGGCGCGACAACGTACGCATCAGCCGCATGCACGCGCGCCTGTTCTTCGGCATGCTCCGGCGCGCACCGCGCCTGCTCTGGCGCCGCCTGCAGGGGCAGGGCTGAGATGGCCGCCCCGCAAGGTGCGCCGCACTGGGCCGACATCGGTGAATCCACATCGGTGGCCGGCGTGTTGTTCCTGTGCTGGGTGCACCGGTGGTTCGGGCGCTGGCCGTTCCGCCTGTGCGTGTGGCCGGTGGTGCTCTGCCACTGGCTGGGCAACCGCGTAGCCCGGCAGGCATCGCTGCAGTATCTGCAGCGCTTGCAGGCACACAGTGGCGCGCTGGGCCGCGAGCCGACGCGGCGCGACAGCCTGCGCCATTTCTTCGCGTTCGCCGACACCCTGCTGGACAAGATCCTTGGCCTGGGCGGGCGCTATCCGCCCGAGCGCATCCAGCTGCGGCGCGACCTGGTGCTGGACAGGATCGCGCGCCGCGAAGGCGGGCTGATCCTGACCGCCCACATCGGCTGCCTGGAGTTGTGCCAGGTGCTGGCCGAACAGGTGCCGGGGTTCCGCATCACCGTGCTGGTACACACCGCGCACGCGCAGCGCTTCAATCGCCTGCTGCAGCGGCTGGACCCGCAGGCAACGGTGGAGCTGGTGCAGGTCACCGCGATGGGGCCGGCCACGGCGATGATGCTGTCCGAGCGCGTGGCTGCCGGTGGCTTCGTGGCCATCGTCGGCGACCGCACGCCGGTGCAGGGTGGACGCAGCGTCACCGCGGATTTTCTCGGCCACCGTGCCCCGTTCCCCATCGGTGCCTACGTGCTGGCGGCGGCACTGGGCTGCCCGGTGTACACCATGGCCTGCCTGCATGAAGGCCAGGGGTACCGGGTCGCCTTCGAGCAGTTCGCCGATCGCATCGTGCTGCCCCGTGGCTCGCGGGATGCGGCGCTGGCGGGGCAGGCGCAGCGTTTCGCGCAGTGGCTCGAACTGCAGGTCATCCAGTCCCCGCTGGACTGGTTCAATTTCTTCCCCTTCTGGGATCAGGCTCCGCATGACGACTGACGCCGTACCCGTGTGCCGCTTTGGCGATGCACCGTTGACCATCGAAGACGTGGTGGCGCTGGCCCATCGCCAGTGCGAGGCCGCGCTGAGCGAGGCCCCGGCGTTCCGTGCCCACATCCAGCGCGGTGCCGATTTTCTCGACCGCCTGCTGCGCGAGGACGGGGTGATCTATGGCGTGACGACCGGCTACGGCGATTCGTGCACGGTGAACATCCCGCCGGCGCTGGTGGCCGAGTTGCCGCACCACCTGTACACCTACCATGGCTGCGGACTGGGCCGTTACCTGGACCCGGCCGAGACCCGCGCAGTGCTGGCTGCCCGTCTGGCGTCGCTGGTGCGTGGCATGTCCGGTGTCAGCGTGGCCCTGCTGGAAGGCCTGGCCACGCTGCTGCAGCATGACGTGCTGCCGATGATCCCGGCGGAGGGATCGGTCGGCGCCAGCGGTGACCTGACGCCGCTGTCATACGTGGCGGCGGTGCTGTGTGGCGAGCGCGAGGTCCTGCACGCTGGCCGCGTGCAACCGGCTGCCGGGGTACTGGAGAGCATCGGCATGGTCCCGCTGAAGCTGCGGCCGAAGGAGGGCCTGGCGATCATGAACGGCACCGCCGTGATGACCGGCCTGGCCTGCCTGGCCTGGCAGCGTGCCGACTACCTGGCGCGCCTGGCCACGCGCCTGACCGCATTCAACGTGCTGGCCAGCGACGGCAACGCGCACCATTTCGACGAAACCCTGTTCGCGGCCAAGCCGCATCCGGGCCAGGCCCGCATCGCCGCACGGCTGCGCCGCGACCTGCACAGTGAACGGCCGCCGCGCAACGAACAGCGCCTGCAGGATCGTTACTCGCTGCGCTGCGCCCCGCACGTGATCGGCGTGCTGGAGGACAGCCTGCCCTTCCTGCGGCAGCTGATCGAAACCGAGCTGAACAGCGCCAACGACAACCCGCTGATCGATGCCGACGGCGAGCGCATCCTGCACGGCGGCCACTTCTATGGCGGCCATATCGCGCTGGCAATGGACACGCTGAAGAACACCGTGGCCAACCTTGCCGACCTGCTCGACCGGCAGCTGGCGCTGGTGGTGGATGCGCGCTACAACCACGGCCTGCCCGCCAATCTGTCGGCGGCTACTGGCCCGCGGGCAGCAATCAACCACGGGCTGAAGGCACTGCAGATCAGCGTCTCGGCGTGGACCGCCGAAGCGCTGAAGCAGACCCTTCCGGCCAGCGTGTTCTCGCGCTCGACCGAATGCCACAACCAGGACAAGGTCAGCATGGGCACCATCGCCGCGCGCGACTGCCTGCGTGTGATCGAGCTGACTGAACAGGTGGTGGCAGCGATGCTGATCGCCGCCCGCCAGGGCCTGGCACTGCGCGAGCGGGTTGGCCTGAACGCACAGCTGCATGGCAGTCTGGCCGACATGTATGTGGACCTGGGGCAGCGCATCGCGCTGGTCGAGGAAGACCGCGCGCTGGATCGCGAACTGCGGGAACTGCTGGTGGAGATCCGCGCGCAACGTTGGGAACTGTATTCCGGTGAATGACCTGGTCTGTGAAATCGAGCTGCGCCCCGCCTTCCACGACTGCGATCCGATGAACGTGGTCTGGCATGGCAACTACTTCAAGTATCTGGAGATTGCCCGGTGTGCGCTGCTGCAGCGCCACGACTACGACTACCCGCAGATGCTCGAATCAGGCTACCTGTGGCCGGTGGTCGACGCGCGCGTGAAATACGTGCGGCCGCTGCTGTTCAACCAGCGGCTGCTGGTGCGTGCACGCATCGTCGAATGGGAGAACCGGCTGAAGATCGACTACGAGATCCTGGATGCGGAAAGCGGCCAGGTGGCCACCCGGGCCATGACCATCCAGGTCGCGGTGGATGCCGCCAGCAAGGAGATGCTGTACCAATGCCCACCGGTACTGTGGGAACGTCTGGGAGTGCCCGCGCCATGAACATGCTCGCCCGTCTTCCAGGCGTGCTGCTGTGCGCGCTGCTGCTGGTGGCCGCACCGCGTGTACAGGCGGCCGATCCTGCTGTCGACGTGATCACCCAGGCGGTGGCGCGTCCGGAGGTGCTGCGTGGCCAGTTCAGCCAGGAAAAGCAGGTCAGTGGCTTCAAGAATCCGCTGCGCTCGCAGGGCAGGTTCGTGGTCGCGCGCCAGCACGGCGTGATCTGGACCACGCTCACGCCGTTCCCCTCCGAGGTGGTGGTCACCGCCGACCGCATCCTCAGCCGCCAGCGCGATGGCAGCACCCGCGTCGAACTCGATGCACGGCAGCAGCCGGCGATGCGCTCGGTCAACGCGATCATGTTCGCGCTGATGAGTGGCGACGTGCAGGCACTCTCCGGCCAGTTCAATGTGGCGGCCAGCCGTGAAGGGCAGGGCTGGCGCCTGCGGTTGACACCGAAGTCGGCGATGCTGGCCAACGCCTTCGAGTCGCTGACGCTGCAGGGTGACCGCTATGTGCGCCAGGTCGAGATCGTCGAGGCGAACAAGGACCGCACGCAGATCCAGTTCAGCGCGTTGAGTGAAGCCCCCGCCACGCTGAACCCCGACGAGGCGCGCCGCTTTGAGTGACGCCGTGGCGTTGAACGCACCGGACCGGTTGCGGCGTTGGTGGCATTGGCTGGGCATCGCCTGGCTGGTGTTGCTGCTGGTACTGGGCGTGCAGCAGTGGCGCCTGTGGAGCCAGGAACCGCGGATCGATACCGACATCCTCGCGCTGTTGCCGCAGGATGCGCATGACCGCCTGTTGAGCGATGTCACCCGGCGCATCGCCGATGGCAGTTCGCGGCAGGTGGTGGTGCTGCTCGGCAGCCAGGACGGCGCCGCCGCCAAGCGGGCGCAGGCCGCGTTCGCTGCGGCCATGGCTGAAGATGCCGAGAGCGCTTTGCTGGTGCCCAGTGGGTCCATTGAAGGCTGGTTCGACGAGGCGCGTGCGTTCTACGCGCCGTATCGCGACCGCCTGCTGACCCCGGCCCAGCGTGACCAGCTGCAGAGTACGGAAACCGGTGCGTTGGCCGAGCAGGCGCTGGCCGCGCTGTACGGCCCGATGGGTGCGCCGCGGCTGACCGAATGGCGGCAGGATCCGCTGTCATTGTGGCCGCAATGGTGGCAGCAGCAGGCGCAGGGTTCGGGCTTGCGGCTGGGTGATGATGGCCTGCTTGAAGCAGAGGGCAAGCATTGGGCGGCGCTGCAGTTCGATACGCCGGGTTCGGCGTTCCAGCTTGATGGCGAGCGCCATCTTGATGGCCTGCTGGAGCGGGCCGGAAAGGCGGCCAGGGCCGCAGCGCCTGAGCTGGAAATCCTGCATGCCGGCGTGCCGCTGCATGCTGAAGCGGCGGCGGTACAGGCCAACCAGGAAATCAACACGATCGGTTGGGGCTCACTGGCTGCGGTACTGCTGCTGGTGTGGCTGGCGTTCCGTTCGCTGCGGCCGATCCTGCTGGTGGCCGCGTCGCTGCTGATCGGTTGCGGCGTGGCGCTGGCGGTGACCGTGCTGGTGTTCGGCAAAGTGCACGTGCTGACCCTGGTGTTCGGCGCATCGCTGGTGGGTGTAGCGGAGGACTACGGCATCCACTGGTTTGCGTCGCGCCAGGCCGAACCGGCCGACCGTCGCTGGAAGCTGCTGCGGCATCTGCTGCCCGGCCTGTGGCTGGCGCTGTTGACCAGTGCGCTGGCCTACCTCGTATTGGGCCTGGCCCCGTTCCCGGGCCTTCGCCAGATGGCGCTGTTCTCGGTGGTGGGCCTGGCAGCGGCGTTCCTCACGGTGATCTTCTGGTTCCCGTGGCTCGACGGTGGCGAGATCCGCCAGACCCGCTTCTCGCACTGGCTGGGCAACACGCTGGAACGTTTCCCGCGCCTGCACGGCCGGCGCCCGGTGGCGATCTTCGTGGTGGCCGCGCTGGCGCTGTCCGCGCTGGGCATCGTGCGCCTGCAGAGCAACGACGACCTGCGCAGCCTGCAGTCGTCTCCGCCGGCGCTGATGGCCCAGCAGATCCGCCTGAGCCAGCTGCTGGGCATGCCCAGCCCGGCACAGTTCTACCTGGTGCAGGGCAGCGACGCCGCCCAGCTGTTGCAGCGCGAAGAGGCGTTGACCGAACGCTTGCGTGTACTGGCCGATGACAAGCGCATTGGTGGCTACCGCGCGATCAGTGACTGGCTGCCATCACCGGCTCGCCAGCAGGCCGATGCTGCGCTGACCGCCAGGGTGGAGCCCGGCGTGCTGTCGGCGGTGTCCGAAGCCGTGGGCGAGCCGCTGCAGCGACCGCAGTTTGCCGCAGCGCCGCTCACCGCCGACGCCTTCCTGGCCTCGGCGGCCTCGCAGCCGTTCCGCCACCTGTGGGTGGGTGAGGTCGGTGGGCAGATGATCAGCGTGGTGATGGTCGATGACCTGTCGCGTGCCGATGCTCTGGCCACGCTGGAACGTGCCGCCGAAGGCCTGCCCGGCGTGCGCTGGGTAGACCGCACCTCCGATTTCTCCAAGCTGCTGGGCCACTACCGCAAGCTGATGGGCGGGCTGCTGCTGGTCGGCATCGCACTGGTGTTCGGCGCGCTGTGGCTGCGCTATCGCCGCCAGGCCTGGCGCGTGTTCGCCCCGACCCTGATCGCCGGTGCGCTGACCCTGGGCCTGCTGGGCCTGTTCGGCCAGCCGCTGCAGCTGTTCAACGTGCTGGCGCTGATGCTGCTGCTGGGCATGGGCATCGACTACGGCATCTTCCTGATCGAGCATCGTGGCGACGCCAGCGCATGGCTGGCGGTGTGCGTGGGTGCGGCCAGTACCTGGCTGTCGTTCGGCCTGCTGGGCCTGTCGCAGACCCCGGCCCTGCGCGCGTTCGGCCTGACCCTGCTGTTCGGTATCGGGCTGGTCTGGCTGATCTCGCCGCTGTTCCGGCCGCCGCCGCATGATCTGCCGCCGGCCTGAGCCCGCCTTCCGCTTCTCTTCTTTCCCTCTATCGAGCAACAAGGACGCCCCGATGAGTACTGCTGTGGATGCTGTCGAACGCACCGAAATCCTGATCATCGGCGCCGGCCCGGCCGGTTCCGTTGCTGCTGCGATGCTGCGCCGGCAGGGTCGCCAGGTGTTGATGATCGAACGCCAGCAGTTCCCGCGTTTCTCGATCGGTGAAAGCCTGCTGCCGCAGAGCATGGAGTACATCGAAGCGGCCGGCCTGCTGCAGGACGTGGTCGAAGCCGGCTTCCAGCACAAGAATGGCGCGGCCTTCGTGCATGGGCAGGCGCGTACCGCATTCGACTTCAGGAAGAAGTTCTCGCCGGGCTGGGGCACCACCTACCAGGTGCAGCGCGCCGACTTCGACAACGTGCTGGCGCGAGGCGCCGAGCGGATGGGTACCACGCTGCGTTTCGGCGACGAGGTGCTGTCGGTCGAGCCGGGCGAGCAGCCTGCCGTCAACGTACGCCGTCCCGATGGCAGCGAGTACCGCATCGAGGCCGATTTCATCCTGGACGCCTCCGGCTTCGCGCGGTTGCTGCCGCGCCTGCTGGATCTGGAGTCGCCCTCCAACTTCCCGGTGCGTGGCGCGATCTTCTGCCACGTGCGTGACAACATTCCGGCCGAAGCGGACTTCGACCGCAACAAGATCCTCATCACGACCCACCCCGAGCACATCGACGTCTGGTACTGGACGATCCCGTTCTCCAACGGCTGCTGCTCGCTGGGCGTGGTGGCCGAGCCCTCGTTCTTCGACCGCTACGAAGGCGACGACCTGCAGAAGCTGCAGGCCATCGTCGGCGAGGATCCGAACCTGACCCGCCTGCTGGCCAATGCCGAATGGGCGGTGCTGCCGGTACGCCGCATCACGGGCTATTCGGCCAATGTCCGTTCGCTGTGGGGCCCGGGCTATGCGCTGCTTGGCAACGCCGGCGAGTTCCTCGACCCGGTGTTCTCCTCGGGCGTGACCATTGCCTTCAAATCGGCGCAGCTGGCCAGTGAGTGCCTGGCGCGCCGTTATGCCGGGCAGGCTGTGGACTGGGAGGCCGAGTTCTCCGTTCCGCTGCGTGCCGGCGTGAAAACCTTCCGTCGTTTCGTCGAAAGCTGGTACCAGGGCGGCTTCCAGAAGATCATCTACCACCCCGACCCGCAGCCGGACGTGCGCGACATGATCAGTTCCATCCTGGCCGGATACGCCTGGGACACCAACAACCCCTACGTGGCCGACCCGAGCGGCCGTCGCATGCGCGTGCTGGAGGAACTGTGCGGCGCCTGAGGGCCCTTTCCGCTGCAGTGCTGCTGTGCCTGCTGCTGGTGGCCTGTGCCGGGCGCATGCCGCGCCCGCAGGTGCAGCTGCCACCGCTGCGGCTGTCGCCGGCCAGCCTGCCAGCGCCGCTGGCACTGCAGCAGCAGCTGCATTTCCGCTTCGGCAGCCATGAGCGCGATCTCGATGCGCTGCTCGAAGCCGACGCACAGCAGGTGCGGCTGGCGGTGCAGGCCATGGGCCAGACCGGCGTGCGCCTGCAGTGGGACGGCCGGCAACTGACCCAGCAGCGTGCGCCGTGGCTGCCGCCGCAGGTGCGTGCCGAGCGCGTGCTGGATGACCTGCAGTTCGCGTTGTGGCCGACCGCGGCGATCGCTGCGGCATTGCCGGCGGGCTGGGAGGTCAGCGATGACGGCCGCCAGCGCAGCCTGTCCCGCAGTGGCACGGTCTGGCTGCAGCTGCGGCGCCTGGACGATGGCAGCGTCCAGCTGGAGAACCGTGCCGAGGGTTACGCCCTGCGCATCGAATCGATCGACATGGCCGGGCAGGCGCGATGAATACACCGATCTACCTGAACGACCTCGGCCTGGTCTGCGCGCTGGGCGAAGGCCGCGGCGCCGTGGCATCGGCGCTGTTCGCCGATGCTCCGGGCGGCCTGAGCGACAACGACCGCCTGCTGCCGGGGCGTAGCCTGGCGCTGGGTGAAGTGCGCACGCCACTGCCGACGCTGGAAGACCTGCCGGTGTCCCTGCGCGGGCGCAACAATGCATTGCTGGAGGTCGCACTGGCGCAGATCGCGCCTGCGGTGAGCGCGGCCATTGCACGCCATGGCGCCGATCGGGTGGCGGTGGTGCTGGGCACCAGCACCTCCGGCATCGGCGAGTCGGAGCAGGCACTGCGCACCCATGCCGAACAGGGCTGCTGGCCTGAAGGTTTCGATTACGCACAGCAGGAAATGGGCACCACCGCGCAGTTCGTGCGTCAGCGCAGCGGCGCGCAGGGGCCGGCGTGGACCCTGTCCACGGCCTGTTCGTCCAGTGCCAAGGCGCTGATGTCGGCCGCGCGAATGCTGCGTGCCGGCACCGTCGATGCGGTCGTCGCCGGTGGTGCCGACTCGCTGTGCCGCTTCACCGTGGCAGGCTTCAATGCGCTCGAATCGGTCTCGGCAGTGCGCTGCAATCCCTTCTCGCAGCATCGTGCCGGCATCAACATCGGCGAGGGCGCTGCACTGTTCCTGCTGACCCGAGAACCTGGCCCGGTATGCCTGGCTGGATGGGGCGAGTCCGCCGACGCCCATCACATGTCGGCGCCGGATCCGCAGGCCCTGGGCGCCATCGACGCCCTGCAGCAGGCGCTGCATCGCGCCGGCTGGTCGCCCGCCGACGTCGACTACGTGAACCTGCACGGCACAGCCACCGGCCACAACGATGCGATGGAAAGCCTGGCGGTGGCGCAGGTACTGGGCAATGACGTGCCCTGCAGTTCCACTAAGCCACTCACCGGCCACACCCTGGGTGCGTCGGGGGCGATCGAGGCGGCGCTGTGCTGGATCGTGCTTGCCGAGAACGGCCAGCAGCAGCTGCCACCGCACTGGTGGGATGGCATCGCCGATCCGGCTCTGCCGCCGCTGCCGCTGGTGGCGCCGGCCACCTGCCTGGCGCAGCCGCCCCGGCGCGTGCTGAGCAACTCGTTCGCCTTCGGCGGCAGCAATGCCGTGCTGGCACTGGAGCGCGGATGAATACGTTGTATGCCATCGAAGACGTGGTGCCGCACCGGCAGGACATGTGCCTGCTGGAGCGCATCATGCACTGGGACGAGGACGGCATCGAGGCCGAGCTGGTCGTGCCGGCGAGCGGGCTGTTCGTCGAGGATGGGCAGGTGCCGGCCTGGATCGGCATCGAATACATGGCGCAGGCCATCGCAGCCTGGGCCGGCTGCCGCGCACGCGCGGCCGGCAACCCGCCGCAGCTCGGATTCCTGCTGGGCAGTCGTCGTTATGGCAGCCGGCGCAGCGGTTTTCCCGTAGGCAGCCGCCTTCGCGTACAGGCGCGCTGCGAACTGTTGGGCGACAATGGACTGGGGATGTTCGCCTGCCGGATCCTGGCAGGCGACGAAGAATGGGCGACCGCCAACGTGTCGGTGTACGAACCTGCCGACGCGATGGCCTATCTGGAGAGTGGACAGGCATGACAGGGAATCGGAGCGTGCTGGTCACCGGCGCCAGTCGGGGCATCGGCCGGGCCATCGCGCTGCGCGTCGCGCGCGATGGGTTCGACGTAACCGTGCACTGCCGCAGCCGCGTGGACGAGGCGCAGGCAGTGGTGGACGAAATCCAGGCACTGGGCCGGCAGGCCCGCGTGCTGGCATTCGATGTGGCCGACCGGGATGCCGCACGCGGCGCATTGGAGGCCGATGTCGAAGCACACGGTGCGTACTACGGCGTGGTGTGCAATGCCGGCATCGCCCGCGACGGCGCATTTCCTGCATTGTCGTCCGAAGACTGGGACCAGGTCATCCACACCAACCTGGACGGCTTCTACAACGTGCTGCATCCGCTCATCATGCCGATGGTGCGGCGGCGCCGGCCGGGTCGCATCGTCACCCTGTCATCGGTGTCCGGGCTGGCCGGCAACCGCGGCCAGGTCAACTACAGCGCGGCCAAGGCCGGCATCATCGGTGCCACCAAGGCGCTGGCGCTGGAGCTGGCGAGCCGCCAGATCACCGTCAACTGCGTGGCCCCGGGCCTGATCGAGACCGAAATGCTCAACGATGAAGTGGTCGAACACGCCCTGAAGCTGATTCCGGCCGGCCGCGTCGGGCATCCCGATGAGGTGGCCGCGACGGTCGCGTTCCTGCTGTCCGAGCCGGCCGGCTACATCACCCGGCAGGTGATCTCGGTCAACGGGGGCATGCTCTGATGGCCGCTGATCGTCGCGTAGTGGTGACCGGTGCCGCTGCCATCAGTCCGCTTGGCCACGACTGGCCCACCATCCATGCGCACCTGCGCAGCTGCCGCAACGCGGTACGCACCATGCCGGAATGGGATGTCTACGCGGGCCTGAACACCAAGCTGGCCGCGCCGGCGCAGGACTTCACGCTGCCGCCGAACTACAACCGCAAGACCACCCGCTCGATGGGCAAGGTCGCGATCATGTCGGTGCGCGCCACCGAGATGGCCCTGCGCGAGGCCGGCCTGCATGAGCACCCGGTGCTGCGCAGCGGCCGCACCGGTGTGGCCTACGGTTCGTCCTCCGGCAGCCATGAAGCGACCGGCGAGTTCGGCCGCATGCTCAACGAGTTCACCACCGATGGCATCAGCGCCACCACGTACCTGAAAATGATGAGCCATACCGCGCCGGTCAACATCGGCGTGTTCTTCGGCCTGTCCGGGCGTGTCTACACCACCTCCAGCGCCTGCACGTCAGGCAGCCAGGGCGTCGGGGCGGCGTATGAAGCGATCCGCAGCGGCAAGCAGACGGTGATGGTGGCCGGCGGTGCCGAGCAGCTCGACGCCACCGCTGCAGCGGTGTTCGACACCCTGTTCGCCACCAGCGTGCGCAATGATGCGCCGCAGTCGACGCCGCGGCCCTTCGATGCAGGCCGCGACGGCCTGGTGCTGGGCGAGGGCGCCTGCACGCTGATCCTGGAAGACATGGAGCACGCCCTCGCACGCGGTGCGTCCATCCTTGCCGAGGTGGTGGGCTACGGAACCAACAGCGACGGCCAGCACGTCACCCAGCCCAGCGCCGACACCATGGCCCAGGCCATGCGCCTGGCCCTGGAGGATGCCGGGCTCGACGCGGCGCGGATCGACTACGTCAACGCCCACGGCACCGCCACCGATCACGGCGACATCGCCGAGACACAGGCCACCGCGCAGGTGTTCGGCAGCCGCGTGCCGATCAGCTCGCTGAAGAGCTACGTCGGGCACATGCTCGGCGCGTGCGGAGCGTTCGAAGCCTGGCTGAGCATCGAGATGATGCGGGCCGGCTGGTTCGCGCCGACCCTCAACCTGGCCGAGGTCGATCCGCGCTGCGGCCAGCTGGACTTCATCACCGGGCACGGCCGCGATCTGCAGGCCGAGTACGTGATGAGCAACAACTTCGCCTTCGGCGGCATCAATACCTCGCTGGTATTCCGCCGCTGGAGCGAATGACCCCCGCACCCCATCCGCACCACCCCCAACGCACCCCGGACAAGGAGATGTTTCGATGCGCCGCACCCTGATGATCGCCAGTGCCACCCTTCTGCTGGCTGTGACCGCCACGGCTTCCGCCCGTGACACCCGAGTCGAGCAGTCCCTGCAGGAACTTGTCAGCTCGCAGGCCGCCCGCGATGCCGGCATCGATGGCAGCGTGCGCTTCTATCTGGCCGGGCAGCCGGTCAGCGTGCAGCAGCGTCTGGGTGAAGACGTCACCAACCGGAAGACCAACGCCGCCAACAAGAGCGATGCCGAAGCCTGCCGCTGGGTGGCGCTGTCGGCGCTGCGCGCACTGCAGGACGGCGCCCGCTCGCGTGGCGCCAATGCGGTGGTCGACATCGTCAGCTACTACAAGAAGAACGAGTTCAGGAGCGCCAGCAACTACGAGTGCTGGGCGGGCACGTTCGTGGCCGGCGTCGCTCTGAAGGGCACCTACGCCAAGGTCAAGTAAGCACCGTGTGGCGGCGGCCGAGGCTGAACGCCGCCGCCACATTGCTGAACCCCGCCGGGGAAACACCGTCGATCCTGCCGGCATCGTCGGCCGACGGCTTTCCCCGGTGTCGGCTTTCCGACACAATCAGGGCTCTTCCCGGGTTATCGTCCCGTGGACATGCACGCCTACGTCTATAAAAGCCAACTCAAGCCGGACACCTTCGTCTACGTTCCCCGACGCGATGACTTCAGCGCGCTGCCTGCGCCGCTGGTGGCGTCGCTGGGCACGCTCACCTTCGTCCTGGACGTGGCGCTGGAGCCGCAGCGCCGCCTCGCCCAGGCCGATCCGGCCAAGGTGCGCAGCGAAATGAGCGAACGCGGGTTCTACCTGCAGGTGCCGCCGTCGGTGACCAGCATGATGCCGCGCCACAATGACTGAGCTTTCCCGTCCGCGCGCCCTGTCGATCGCCTTCGTCCTGGGTGCCCTGCTGGCGCTGGGTGCCGCCGTCGGCGGCCTGCCCGGTGCGGTGCTTGCTGCGCTGGCGCAGCCGGCGTATGCCCTGGGCATTTCGTGGTGGCGGCGCAGCCGTGCGGTACTGCCGCCGAAGTTGATCGCGCAGCAGGACCTGCCGGCCCTGCTGGCGCTGTGGACCGCCGCGCCGGTACTGCTGGCCCTGCTGCTGGCCTGGCCGCTGGCGGCACTGCGCGACAGCGGCAGCCTGGCAGCGGTGCTCGGGCTGAGCGTGCTGGTCAGTGCCGGTTTGCTGGCGGCCTGGCGTACGTGGCCGCTGTGGAATGATGTCGAGCGGCTGGATGGCAGCCTGGCGCAGCATTGGCAGGCGTTGGCCGGTCGTGACCTCACCGCCTGGCGTGGCCTTGCCGTGGCCGCGCTGGTGATCGCGCTGGCCGCACTGGTGGTGTTGCCGGCATGGCCGGGGCTGCTGCCGGAAAGCGCGCGCTGGTCCGCCACGTTGGCAGTGCTGCTGGGGTCGCCGTTGCTGCATCTGCTGCTGCAGCGGGTCGCACCGGCGCCACTGGTGTCACTGCGGGTGAACCCGAGCCCGCTGGCCGATGCCGGTGCGGCACACGCGCCGCTGTTCCCCGCTGCCAGCGAGACCACGCCGTTGGAGGCGATGGCCCCGCAGGAACTGACGCCCGCGCTGCATGAAGCGGCGCGCCACGGTCGCATCGACCGGGCGCTGCAGCTGCTGCAGGCCGGTGCGGACCCGCATGCGTTGCCGGACCCGAACTGGCGTGATCAGCGCAGCCTGGCGGTGCTGGCGGCGGTGTTGCCGGACCTGCGCCTGCTGCGTGAACTGATTGCCCGCGGGGTCGATGTCAACGCGCCGCACCGGGGCATGACGCCGCTGCTGGCGGCCACCCGCGACAGCTGGCATGGTCGCCCCGAAGCCGTGATGACCCTGCTGGCCAATGGCGCCGATTCGCGCGCTACCGACAGCGAGGGCAACACGCCGCTGCACCACGCGGCTCGAAGCTCCGACCCCGGCGTTGCCGCGCTGCTGCGCGATGCCGCGGCCGAAGTCGATGCACTCAACCACGAGGGCTGGTCGCCGCTGGCCGTGGCCTGCCAGGTAGGCAACTGGCGCCTGGCCCGCTTCCTGCTCGAACGCGGTGCCCGCACCGAGCCGGCGGACGGCACGCCGGTCCTGCTCGCCGCAGCCGCCACCGAAGATGATGATCCGGCCGGCGTGCAGCTGCTGCTCAAGCACAAGGCGCGTGCGGATGCACGCGACCGCCAGCGTCGCAGCGCACTGCACGAAGCGGCCCTGGCCGGCCACGTTGAAATCATCGGCGTGCTGCTCGCTGCCGGTGCAAACCTGGAAGCACGCGACGCGCTCGGCCGCACGCCGTGGCTGGAGGCCGCGCGTGCCGGTCGCGCCGCCGTCATCGAACACCTCCTGCCGCACAAGCCCGACCTGGTGGCTGTCGACGGCGAGGGCCGCAACGCGGTGCAGCTGGCGGCCATGGCCGATACGGTGTCGCCCCTGCTGGTCAAGCGCCTGGTCGAACTGGGCATCGCCGCCGATGCGGCCGATCCGGTCGGTCGGCGTGCGGTCGACTACGCGGCCGAAGCCGGTCGCTGGGCGATCGTCGCGCTGCTTGATCCGTCCTATCCGCTGCCTGCGGCGGTCAGCGATGGCCTGGCCGAGCGTGGTGAGGCCGCCAGCGCCAGTGGCCTGCTGCCTGATCGACCGCCGCTGACCCTGCTGCGCGAGGCACTGGGCTTCGGCAACACCGACGGCATGGCCGCCCTGGCCAGGCTGTGCCAGCCCCAGGAGCTGGGCAGCCTGCTGCTGGATCCGGAGCTGGCGCTGGAGCCGCGTGCCGTGGATTGGCTGCTGGCCCATGGTGCCGACCCCTATGTGCGTGATGCCTGCGCCGACACACCGATGTTCGCGCTGCTGTCGCGCGGCGTCGATGCGGTGCCGGCGCTGCAGGTCATGCTGCAGCACGGCCTGTCGCCGGCCGGCCGCGGCGGCCTGGCCCGTTTCCTGGCCGCCTGCGCGCAGCACGATCAGGCGGCCCGCGGACTGGAACAGCTGGCGCTGGAACTGCTCGAGCGGGGCGCTGATCCGTTCGCCGCATCGCCGGCAGGCGATCCGCCGCTGTCGTTGGCGGTGCGCCTGGGCTGGCTGCGCCTGCAGCAGGCCCTGCTCAAGGCCGGTGTCGACCGCGAGGCCCGCGACAGCCACGGCATGACCGCCCTGCATCTGGCGACTGCGCTGGCCCGGGAAGGCGCGCTGAAGCTGCTGGTACAGCACGGCGCCTCGCCGGAGGCACGCGCCGCCGATGGCCAGACCCCCCTGGGTGTGGCGCTGTCGAGTGGTCGTCGTGATCTGGCCGACTGGCTGGACTGGCGGGTGTGGCCACTGCCACGCCGTACCCTGCGCGATGCCGACCTGCCCTCTGCGGCGATGGCCGGCGATGTCGATGCGGTGCGTCGCCTGATCGATCTGGGGTTCGCCGTTGATGCCGTGGATGCGCAGGGCTGCACGGCGCTGCTGCGTGCCGCCGGCGGCGGCCACCTGGCGGTGACCGACCTGCTGCTGGCACGCGGCGCCGACCCGCAGCACGCGGCGGCCAGCGGTGCAACGCCGTTGTCGGCCGCGGTCAGCATGCGCCAGGTCGAGATCGTGTCCGCCCTGCTCGATGCCGGTGCCAAGCTCGAGCACCGGCTGCCGGGGGGAGTGACCGTGCTGATGCTGGCCTCCGCGCTGGGCCTGCCGGACATCGTCGCGCGCCTGCTGACCGCAGGTGCCGATGTACACGCCGGAGACGCGCAGCAACTGGGCCCGCTGCACTGCGCGGCCCTGTACGGCTTCAGCGCACGTGACCGCCCGCGGTTGCTGGCGTTGCTGGACACGCTGCTGCTGGCCGGTGCCGAACCGGACCAGGCCGCCGCCGGTTCGGTCACACCGCTGCTGCTGCTGCTGGGGGCGCGCGCCGAGCCGGGTACGGCCTGCGACGAGCAGGTGGTGATGGCCGCGGTGGAGCGTCTGCTGGAAGAGGATGTCAGCCTGGACGTGCGCGATCCGCGTGGTTTCGGCCCGCTGCACCTGGCGGCGCTGCACGGCCTGCCGCTGCTGGTACAGCGCCTGCTGCGTGCCGGCGCCGACCCAGACGTGCGGGACAGCCTGAACCGCAGTCCGCGCGAGATCGCCGTGATGCGTGGCTTCATCGACGTTGCCGGCGAGTTCGAGCCGCGCGTACCGGGCGTGTCCTCGATGGCCCGGTTCCTGCGCGACAACGGCTGAGAATCGGGGGTCAGAACCCTTTCCGTTGGAAAGGGCTCTGACCCCGATCCCGCGGAATGCCGACGATGCTCGGCAGCCCTTTCGCCGTCAGCGCTGCGTGTCGCCGTCGCTTTCCGCGTCGGCCTCGAACAGATGCATCAGGTCGTTGCGGGCATCGCGCGAGGTCTGGATCACCGCCGCCTCGTCGTCGTACACCAGGTACTGGTCACGCAGCAGCTGTTCGTCGTGTTCGCGGAAGCGCTGCACATGGCGTTCGGCAACATCGGGTGCCACCCCCAGCGCGGTCAGCACGCGGCTGCTCATTTCCAGGCTGGTTGCGAACACTTCACGGAACGGCTCGGCCGACATGTCCATCAGGCGCCACGCGTGCTGGCGGTTGCGCGCCCGTGCCAGCACCTTCGCCTCCGGATACAGGCGCCGCACCATCCGTACTGCACGCAGATTGGTCTCCGGGTCGTCCACGGTGATCACGAACACATCGATATGCTCGCCACCGGCGGCGCGCAGCATCTCCGGGCGCGTCGGATCGCCATAGTAGAGCTGGTTGCCGAAACGACGCAGGTCGGCCACCGTGTCCGGGTTCGCTTCCAGTGCCACGAACGGCACCTTCTGTGCGGTCAGCAGGCGCGCGATCACCTGGCCGACGCGGCCCATGCCAGCGATCAGGACTTTCGGCCGGTTGTCCGGCGCGACCTTGTCGGCGTCGGCCGCGGCGCGCGGGGTCACCTTCTCCTGGCCGAGCAGCCGCATCAGGGCGATCATCAGCAGCGGCGTGATCGCCATCGACAGGCCGACAATGGCCACCAGCCGGTCGTGGTTGGCGTTGCCCAGCAGATGCGCGCGCTGCGCCTCGTTGAACACCACGAAGGCGAACTCGCCGCCCAGCCACAGCACGCTGCCCAGCAGCAGCGATTGCCGCGAACCCAGCCGGGCGATGCGGCCGATGGCATACAGCAGGCTGAACTTGACCACCAGCAGGATGGCCACGCCGGCGGCGATCAACCACGGCTCGGCGGCGATGCGGTCGAGATCGATACCCATGCCGACGGCGATGAAGAACAGGCCCAGCAGCAGGCCCTTGAACGGCTCGATCTGCGCTTCCAGCTCGTGGCGGAACTCGGAATCGGACAGCAGCACGCCGGCCAGGAACGCACCCAGGCTGGGGCTCAGGCCGGCCTCCTGCATGAACCACGCCGTGCCCAGCACCACCAGCAGGGCGGTGGCGGTGAATACCTCCGGGCTGCGGGTACGGGCGATGACACCGAACAGCCGGCGCAGGACCGGCCGCCCGCACAGGATCACCACGGCCAGCGCGCCCAGCGCCACTGCAGCATCTTCCCAACGCAGCGTCTGGTTCTTGACGCCGCCCAGCAGCGGGATCGCCGCCAGCAGCGGGATCGCGATCAGGTCCTGGAACAGCAGAATGGCAAAGCCGAGCCGGCCGTGGTCGCTGTTGATCGCCTTGTGCTCGGACAGCAGCTGCAGGCCCACGGCAGTGGAGGACAGCGCCAGCGCCACGCCCACCACCAGCGCGCTCTTCCACTGGAAGTGATCGAGCAGCAGCAGGCCGCCCAGTACCAGGCCGGACAGCGCTACCTGCGCGGCACCGGCGCCGAACACCGAGCGCCGCATCACCTTCAGGCGGGCCGGCGACAGTTCCAGGCCGATCACGAACAACAGCATCACCACGCCGATCTCGGCCGCACCGAGGATGCGGTCGGCGTCCTGCACGAAGCCCAGCCCATCCGGCCCCAGCACCACCCCCGCGGCCAGGTAGCCCAGTACCGCGCCGAAGCCGAAGCGCTTGAACACCGGCACCGCGATGACGGCGGCCAGCAGCAGGACCAGGGCCAGTTCCAGACCGCCGCTATGCATGGGAATACCTGGTCATCGCAGAGGCCTGCCGTACGTGGGTCCGGGGAGGAAAGGCGCGGCGGACGCCGCTGCGACATTATGCGCGCCGCATCGTGCACGCGCGGCAATGGCCGCTCCGGGTTGACCTGCGTGGCCGGCAGGTCCAGACTGCCCGCCGCTGGCGGCCTGCCGCCGGCACACGCATCCCGGAGTTCCCAACCCATGTCCAGCGACAGTAGAAGTCGACCTCGTTCGACGCCAGCGATGGCCACCGCCTGACATCGGGACGGTTCGCCTGCGTTGGCGTTGCGCGAGGTCGCACCCCACAAGGCAAACCGATGAACCAGAAGCAATTGCTGCGTCCAGTGGCCGATGCCGCTGCACTGGCGGCACCGCTGGCGGACTACAACACCGCCGACGCGGTGGAGTTCCTCAACACGCTGGAGCTGCAGCGTGCCGCCGACATGCTGGCGGCACTGCCGCTGCCGCGTGCGGTGAAGATGCTGGAAGCCCCCGAACTGCATCGCAGCGGCGAGCTGGTGGCCGCGCTGCCACCGGCGCGGGCAGCCGCGCTGCTCGGGCTGATGGCCGACGACCGCGCCACCGACATCGTTCACGAACTGGATGAGGACGAGCGCGCGCGGCTGATCCCGTTGCTGGGTGCCGATGCCCGCCAGGCCATCCAGACGCTGCTCGGTTACCCGCCGAACACGGCCGGTGCGCTGATGACCACCGAGTACGTCGCCGTGCCCGCCAGCTGGACCGTGGCGCAGACGCTGCAGCACATCCGCCAGGTCGAGCGCACGCGCGAGACCGTGTACGCGATCTACGTCCTGGACCCGGCCAGCCAGCGCCTGCAGCAGGTGGTGACCATGCGCCGCCTGATCACCGGCCTGCCCGAGGAGTCGATCCTCGAGGTGGCCCAGGTCAATCCGCCCGTGACCGTGGACGCGCTGATGGACCAGGAAGAGGTGGCGCGGCTGATCCGTCGCCACGACCTGCTGGCCATTCCGGTGGTCGATGCCAGCCAGCGGATGCTGGGCATCGTCACCGTGGACGACGTGCTTGATGCGCTGATCGAGGAATCCACCGAAGACGCGCACAAGTTCGGCGGCATGGAAGCGCTGGACAAGCCGTACATGCAGATCGGCTTCCTGGAGATGCTGCGCAAGCGCGCCGGCTGGCTGAGCGTGCTGTTCCTGGGCGAGATGCTGACGGCCAGCGCCATGCAGCACTATGAGGACGAACTGGCACGCGCGGTGGTGCTGACGTTGTTCATCCCGTTGATCATGAGTTCCGGCGGCAACTCCGGCTCGCAGGCCACCTCGCTGCTGATCCGCAGCCTGGCGCTGCGCGAGCTGCGCCTGCGCGACTGGTGGAAGGTGGCCCTGCGCGAGATTCCGACCGGCATGGTGCTGGGTGCCATTCTCGGCGCCCTGGCCATCGTCCGCATCGTCATCTGGCAGCTGGGTGGCCTGCACGACTACGGCGAGCACTGGGTGCTTCTGGCGTTCACCATCGGCGCGGCGCTGGTGGGCATCGTCACCTTCGGGTCATTGTCGGGTTCGATGCTGCCGTTCGTGCTCAAGCGGCTGGGATTCGACCCGGCCAGCGCATCCGCCCCGTTCGTGGCCACGCTGGTGGACGTGACCGGGCTGGTGATCTACTTCAGCATCGCCGCGATGATCCTGCGCGGCACGCTGCTGTAGGGCCCTGTCGCCCCCGCATGCGGTGGGCCGCCGCGTCCCCTGCCTGCTTTGTTGCGCTGGATCATGCGCCTGTCGCGCGGGTGCGTGTACCGTAGGCGCATGAGTACCTACCACCTGCAGTCAGTGTTCCGCCCGCAGTCGGTCGCTGTGATCGGCGGCAGTCCGCGCGAGCGCTCGGCCGGCCGCGCGGTGATGCGCAACCTGCGCGGTACGGGCTTCCCCGGCAAGGTGGCGTGGATCAACCCGCGCCACGCCGAAATCGACGGCATCCGCACGGTGAAGCGGCTGAAGGATCTGGACTGGGTACCGGATCTTGTCGTGATCACCGCGCCGGCCGCCATCGTGCCGCAGGTGGTGCGTACCGCGGCCGAGCGGGGTGTGCAGGCGGCGATCATCCTCACCGCGCATCTGGGGGATGGCCCGGGTTCACTGTCGGCGCAGGTGGAGGCCGTGGCCCGCCGGCACGGCCTGCGCATCCTGGGCCCGCATTGCCTGGGTGTGATCGCGCCGCATGCGCGGCTCAACGCCAGCATCGCCGCACACTTTCCGCAGGCGGGCGATCTTGCGTTGATCTCCGAATCCTCGGCGATCGCCGCGGCACTGGTGGAGTGGGGCGTGGCGCGTTCGGTGGGATTCTCCGCCGTGGTCTCGCTGGGCGACACGCTGGACGTCGACTTCGGCGATCTGCTGGATTATTTCGCCACCGATTACCGCACGCGCGCCATCCTGCTCTACGTCGAACAGATCAAGGACGCGCGCAAATTCATGTCGGCGGCGCGTGCGGCCGCGCGCGCCAAACCCGTGGTGGTGGTGAAGTCCGGCCGCAGCGAGCGCGTGCAGCCGGGCAGCCGCGATACCCATGTGCAGGCACTTGCACGAGCCGATGATGTCTACGGCGCCGCGTTCAACCGCGCCGGCCTGCTGCGCGTGGGTGCGCTGGACGAGCTGTTCACCGCCGCAGAGACCCTGGGCCGGCTGGGTACCTTCCCGGGCCGTCGGCTGGCCATCCTCAGCAATGGGGGCGGCGTCGGCCGGCTGGCCGTGGACCAGCTGGCCGCGCTGCGCGGAACCCTGGCGAACCTGTCCGACAGCACGGTCGAAAAGCTCGATGCGGTGCTGCCGCAGGGCTGGTCGCGCAGCAATCCGGTGGACATCGTGGTGGATGCCGATGGCGACCGCTATGCCGCGGCCATCGAAGCCCTACTGGCCGACAACGAGAACGATGCGGTGATGGTGGTCAACGTACCGACGGCGTTCACTTCGTCGGCCGACGCCGCGCAGGCGCTGACCCGCACGCTCGGCCTGCGCCCGCGCCACCATCGTGACAAGCCGGTGTTCGCCGTGTGGCTGGGCAACGACGACCAGGCCACTGCCACGCTCAATGCGGCGCGCGTGCCGACCTATCCGACCGAAGCCGAAGCGGTACGTGGCTTCCAGCATCTGGTGCGCTATCGGGAAGCGCAGAACGCACTGATGGAAACCCCGCCGAGCCTGCCGCAGGACTTCAGCGTGGATGCGGCCGCGGCGCGCACGCTGGTCGAGGCCGCGCTGGCCAACGGCCAGCAGTGGCTGGACCCGTTGGCCACGCACGAGCTGCTGAAGGCCTATGGCATTCCTTCCGCGCCGGTGATGCACGCGCGCGACGCGCACGAGGCCATGGATCTGGCGCAGCCGCTGCTGGAGCGGGGTGCGACCGTCGCCTTGAAGATCCTGTCACCGGACATCCCGCACAAGTCCGAAGTGGACGGCGTGCGCCTGAACCTGTCGACGCTGCCGGCGGTGCAGGCTGCGGCCAAGGCGATCCTGTCGCGTGCACGCCAGCTGCGCCCGGATGCACGCATCGACGGTCTGCTGGTGCAGCCGACCATCGTCCGCCCGAAAGCGCGTGAACTGATCGTGGGCATCGCCGATGACGCGACCTTCGGCCCGGTGATCGTGGTCGGTCGCGGCGGCACGGCGGTGGAGGTGATCAACGACAAGGCACTGGCGTTGCCGCCGCTGGATCTGCGCCTGGCCCACGAGCTGATCGGCCGTACCCGTGCGTCGCGGATCCTCAAGGCCTACGGCGATGTTCCCGCTGCCGACGAGCGCGCCCTGGCCCTGGCGCTGGTGAAGCTGGCGCAGCTGGCCGCCGACATTCCGGAAGTGCGCACGCTGGACATCAATCCGCTGCTGGTCGATGGCAAGGGCATCCTCGCCCTCGACGCACGTGTCGCCATCGCGCCTTCGCGCATCCTGCACAAGGGCCGCGGCCACCCGCGCTTCTCGGTGTTCCCGTATCCGAAGGAATGGGAGCGCACCATCGAGCTGTCCGATGGCGGTCACGCCTTCGTGCGCCCGGTGCGCCCCGAGGACGACGCGCTGTTCCGCGCGTTCTTTGCCCGGGTCAGCGACGAGGATCTGCGCCTGCGCTTCTTCCAGTCGGTGAAGCACTTCAGCCATGAATTCATCGCGCGCCTGACCCAGCTCGACTATGCGCGCTCGATCGCGCTGGTGGCCATCGAACCGCGCAGCGGTGAGATGCTCGGCGCCGTGCGCCTGCACGCGGATGCGGATTATCACCGCGGCGAGTACGGCATCCTGATCCGTTCCGACCTGAAGGGCCATGGCATCGGCTGGCGACTGATGGCGATCATGATCGAGTATGCGAAGTGGCTGGGGCTGCACGTGGTCGAGGGACAGGTGCTGCGCGAGAACAGCACCATGCTGGCGATGTGCCAGAGCCTGGGCTTCAAGACCCGTCTGGACCCGGACGACCCGACGGTGATGGTGGTGACCCTGCCGGTGCAGCAGGTGGACGTTCCCGAGGTACCGCCGGTGGCGTGAGCGTCACCTCATCGGTGGCGTCACAACGCAGCGCCGAACGTGGCATGCCGCCCATGCGGTTGCGACAATGCGGGCCATGACTGACCGCATCCCCCTGCTGCTGCTCCCCGGCCTGCTCAACGACGCCGAGCTGTGGCGCGCGCAGCTGGCCGACCTGGCCGATATCGCCGAGTGCAGCGTGGGCGATCAGACCCGCGGCGCGACCCTGCAGGCCGTGGCCGAGGACGTGCTGGCGCAGGCGCCGGAACGCTTCGCCTTGGCCGGTTTCTCATTGGGTGGCTTCGTCGCCCAGCAGATCCTGCGCGTCGCACCGGAGCGGGTGCTGCGGCTGGCGCTGATCGACACCTCGATCCATGCCGATTCGCCGGAGCGCGCCGAGCAGCGTCGCAGCCAGCGCGCCAGCGTGCGCCTGCCCGGGAAGTTCCATGGATTCGGCGACGCGCTGATGCGCAGCTACATCGATGCCTCGCGGCTGGATGACTATGTACTGGTGCAGCGTGTGCGCGACATGACGGCGCGTCTTGGCGCGGAGGTGTTCCTGCGACAGAGCGCGCTGGAACGTCGTGATGGCCACGATGTGCTGGCCGGATATCGCGATCCGCTGCTGATCGTGTGTGGTGCCAGCGACCGCATCACACCATTGGCGGTGAGCGAGGAGATGCACGCGCTGGTACCGCACTCGCAGCTGGTGGTGGTGCCCGACTGCGGGCACCTGGCGCCGATGGAGAAGCCGGATGAGGTCAGTGCGGCGATGCGCGGGTGGCTGCTGCGTGAAGCGCCCGCCGGGCATGGCCCGGCGCTACCTGTGGCGATCCGGTAGCGCCGGGCCGTGCCCGGCGGGTCGCATCGCAACGTCCGGCAGCGCCGGGCCGTGCCCGGCGGGCACCATCGCAACGTCTGGTAGCGCCGGGCCGTGCCCGGCGAGCGTCATCGCAACGTCCGGTAGCGCCGGGCCGTGCCCGGCGGCTTCGGCTCAGTCCCAGGCCGGCGCGATGCCTTCCGGATTGGCCAGCCGATGCCCGCGGTCGAGCCTGGCAATCTGTGCCATGTCCTCTTCGGTCAAACGGATTGCCGCCGCCTCCAGATTGGAGGCCAGGTTCTCGCGCCGGGTCGAGGACGGAATCACCGCAAACCCCTGCTGCAGTGCCCAGGCCAGTGCGATCTGTGCCGGCGTGGCCTGGTGGCGGCCGGCGATGGCCTGGATCACCGGGTCCTTGATGACTTCGCCATAGGCCAGGCTCATGTAGGCGGTGACATGGATGCCGTTTTCCTGCAGGAACTTCACCAGCAGGCGATTCTGCAGGTACGGATGGATCTCGACCTGATTGGTGGCGATGGCGTCGGCGCCGAGGATGCCGATCGCCTTGCGCGTCTGCGCGATGGTGAAGTTGGAGATGCCGATCTCCCTGGTGAGACCCTGCGCCCTGGCTTCGGCCAGCGCCGGCAGGTACTCCTCCATCGGCACGTCGACCTTGTCGTTCGGTGAGGGCCAGTGGATCAGCGCCAGGTCGACATGGTCGGTGCGCAGCTTCTTCAGGCTGTCGTGCAGGCTGGCCAGCAGCGCATCGCGCTTGAACTCGGTGATCCAGACCTTGGTGGTCAGGTAGAGCTCGTCACGCGGCACGCCGGATTCGGCGATGGCCTGGCCGACCTCGGCCTCGTTGTCGTAGATCTGCGCGGTATCGATGGCGCGATAACCGACGTCCAGTGCATTGCGCACCGAGTCGATCACGGTCTGGCCTTTCAGGCGGAAGGTGCCGAGACCGAAAGCGGGGACAGTCATGGGGGAACTCCAGCTAATGGGGGGAAGGGCGCGGTAGATCCGCACAAGGGTAGGGCAGGGCCTGCATGCATGCCGGCAACGGTGCATTGCGCAGGCGTAGAGATGCGCGTCGGTAATGAGCGGCGGCGTATCAGTGTGCGGTGATCGCGGTGCCCTCGGCGCGGTCGTCGATGCCGTCGCGGCGGTCCAGGCGGCCGCTGAGCACGGTCAGCGCATAGGCACCCACCACGACCAGCGCGCCCAGCCACGGCGTATGCATCAGGCCGACGTTCTCCACCACCAGGCCGCCCAGCGATGCGCCCAGGGCGATACCGATGTTGAAGGCAGCGATGTTCAGTCCGGATGCCACGTCGGTGGCCTGCGGCGCATACCGCTGCGCCTGCTTGACCACATAGACCTGCAGTCCGGGCACGTTGCCGAAGGCCACCGCACCCAGGGCCAGCACCGTCAGCAACATCAACACCGTGTTGTAGGCGGTGAAGGTGAGCGCGAACAGGACGATGGCCAGCAGGGCGAAGATGCGCCTGAGCGCCGGAACCGGACCCATGCGGTCGGCCATGCGGCCGCCCCACAGATTGCCGATCGCTACCGACACGCCGTACACCAGCAGCACCAGGCTGACCGCGTTGGCCGAGAAGCCGGTAACGTCCTGCAGGATGGGCGCCAGGTAGGTGAAGGCCAGGAAGGTGCCGCCGTAGCCCAGTGCCGTCATCGCGTAGACCAGCAGCAGGCGCGGCTGGGCCAGCACGGCCAGCTGCTGGCGGAAGCGGGCGGGCGCGCTCTGCGGCACAGTGCGCGGCACGAACAGCGCTGCGCCGATCAGGGCGATCACGCCCAGGCCGGCCACGGCCAGGAAGGTCGCGCGCCAGCCCAGGTGCTGGCCGATGAAGGTGCCCAGCGGCACGCCGGTCACCAGCGCGACGGTCAGCCCGGTGAACATGATCGCGATCGCGCTGGCGGCCTTTTCTTTCGGCACCACCGCCGTGGCGATGATCGAGCCGATCGAGAAGAACACGCCATGGGCGAGGCCGGTCAGGATGCGGGCGACAATCAGCGAGGCATAGCCCGGTGCCATCCAGGCGATGACGTTGCCCAGCGTGAACAGCACCATCAGCGCCACCAGCAGGGTCTTGCGCGGCACGCGGCCGGTCAGCGCGGTCAGCACCGGCGCGCCGATGGCTACGCCCAGGGCGTACAGCGACACCAGCAGGCCGGCCGAAGGCAGGCTGACCTGCAGGTCGGCGGCGATGGTCGGAATCAGGCCGACGATGACGAATTCGGTGGTGCCGATGGCGAAGGCGCCCAGCGTCAGCGCCAGCAGGGCGAGAGGAATGCCGCGGATCATGGCGGGCTCCGGAGGAAGGAAGGCGCGCAGTGTGCGCGGCCCACCTTTGCCGAAAAACCGGTCTTCACGCCAATCACTCTTGCCTGGTGGTCAATAATGGCGCCATGAAGACCACCCTCGATGAAATGCAGGCCTTCCTGGCCGTGATCGACAGCGGTTCGATCAGTGCCGCCGCCGAGCAGCTGGGCCAGACCCCGTCCGGCGTGAGCCGGGCGCTGGGGCGGCTGGAGGACAAGCTGGGCACCACCCTGCTGACCCGTACCACGCGCCGGCTGCACCTGACTGCGGAAGGCGAGGCCTACCTGCGCCATGCACGGGCGATCATCGACGCGGTGGAGTCGGCCGAAGAGCAGATGGCGGCGCGCCGCGAGCGCCCGGCTGGACGCCTGCGGGTGGATGCGGCCATGCCGTTCGTGCTGCACGTGATCGTCCCCCTGGTGGCGGGCTACCGCGCGCGTTACCCGGAGGTGCAGCTGGAGTTGAACAGTTCCGAACGCTACATCGACCTGCTGGAACGGCGCACCGACGTGGCCATCCGCATCGGCCCGCTGGCCGACTCAACGCTGCACGCGCGGTCGCTGGGCCGCTGCCGGCTGCAGCTGCTGGCCAGCCCGGGCTACCTGGCCGCGCACGGTGAACCGGCCAGCGTGGCGGCGCTGGGTCAGCACACACTGCTGGGATTCAATGAACCCGAATCGCTGAACCGCTGGCCCGTGCCCGGCGACGCCGACGGCCAGCTGCTGGTACGGCCGGATATCGCCGTATCCAGCGGCGAGACCCTGCGCCGGTTGGCGGTGGAAGGGGTGGGCATCACCTGCCTGTCGGACTTCGTCACCGAACGCGACCGTGCCGCCGGCACGCTGGTGCCGGTGCTGGCGGCACAGACGCTGGATGTCTACCAGCCGATCCACGCCGTGTACTACCGCAACACGGCAGTCTCGGCGCGGATCAGCTCGTTCCTGGACCATCTCGGTGACGCGATGGTCCAGTCGGATTACCTGCGCTAGGCATGCCGCGCTCGCCGGGCATGGCCCGGCGTCACCTGCGCGTTCTGCAGAGCCGGACCCGTGCTCGGCTGCACAGGGTCCATGCAGTCGTCAGGCCGCGTGCGCCAGCCCATCGCCGCTCGCCGCGGGGGGCGATAGATCGAACACATCCACCGCGTCCATCAACCGGTCCGCCTGCTGCTCCAGACTGCGCGCGGCGGCGCTGGCTTCTTCCACCAGCGCGGCGTTCTGCTGGGTCGCGCCGTCCATCTGCACCACGGTCTGGTTGACCTGTTCGATGCCTGCACTCTGTTCCTGCGACGCGGCGGAGATCTCGGCCATGATGTCGGTCACGCGCTGCACCGAGGCGACGATCTCGGCCATGGTCATGCCCGCCTGGCGCACGCGTTGTGCGCCATCGGCCACCTGGTCCACCGAGGTATCGATCAGCGTCTTGATCTCCTTGGCCGCATTGGCTGAACGCTGCGCCAGCGTACGCACCTCGCTGGCCACCACGGCGAAACCCCGGCCCTGCTCACCGGCACGCGCAGCCTCCACCGCCGCGTTCAATGCCAGGATGTTGGTCTGGAAGGCGATGCCATCGATCACGCTGATGATGTCGGCGATCTGCCGCGAAGAGGCCTCGATCGCTCCCATCGTCGCCACCACCTGTGCGACCACCTCGCCGCCCTGCGAGGCAACGTCGTGCGCGCCGATCGCAAGCTGGTTGGCCTGGCGGGCGTGCTCGGCGTTCTGGCGCACGGTGGAGGTCAGTTCCTCCATCGACGCTGCCGTCTCCTCCAGGTTGGCGGCCTGCTGCTCGGTGCGGCGCGACAGGTCGTTGTTGCCGGCGGCGATCTCGGCGGCCGCGGCATGGATGCTGCCCGAAGTGTGCTTGATGTCGGTGACGATGGTGGCCAGCTGCGCCGCAGTCGTGTTGGCATCGCCGGCGATGCGGGCGAACACGCCCTGGAAGCTGCCGTGCATGCGCGCGCCAAGCCGGCCATCGGCAATCGCGCGCAGCATGGTTGAGACCTCGCCGAGATCCTGCTCGGTGGTCTGCATCAGCTGGTTCAGGCCCTCCACCATCGCGCGGAAGTCATGTTCGAAGCGCGCGCTGTCGCCGCGCTGGCTGAAATCGCCGGCCGCAGCGGCGGCGGCAAGGCGGCGGATCTCGCCGTTGATGGTGCCAAGGTTGGCCTTGGCAGTATCCAGCGCTTCGGTGATGACGGCCTTCTCGCCCGGCAGGCGCTCCATGTCGTCGCTGAGATCGCCCACCGCATAGCGGCCCATGATCGTGATCGCGCGCAACTTCACCCGGATGTGCGCGTCGACCAGCGCGTTGCTGTCGGCCACCATGGTGCCGAACGCGCCAGGGAAGGCACTGGCATCCATGCGGTAGCTGATCGAGCCGGCGTCATGCGCCTTCGCCATTACCGCCTGCGCCTCGAGCACGCCGCCCACCGTGGCCTGCACGGCCTGCATGGCCTGCGCCAGCCGGCCCACCTCATCGCGGCTGCGAACCTGCACGACGTGCTGCAGGTCGCCAGCGGCCACGGCGCGCGCAGCCGCCTCCACCGCCAGTACCGGTTGCACCACCGCGCGGCGCAGCCACCAGGCCAGGCCCATCAGCAGCAGCGCAGCGGCCACCACGGTCAGCACCGCGCACAGCAGCAGCATCTGCCTGGCCTGCTGCGCCCGCGTGGCCACCGCGGCCTCGGCCACCCGGGTGGCCTGCGTGCTCAGCGCGTCCAGCGATGCGGCCACCGCGCGGTCCTTGCCGCGCACCAGGGTATCGCCGGCAGTGGCATCGTAGCCGGCCGCAGCGAACGCCTGCAGTGCGGCGTGATAGTCCTTCTGCAGCTGTGCATACAGGCCAGCGAAGGCAAGGGCGAGCTCGCGCGTACGGGTATCGGGGCTGCTGGCCAGCCCGCGTGCCAGTCCATCGACGATTCTGCCTTCGCTGTCGAATGCATCCAGATGACGCTGGCGCAGGACCGGATCGTGGCCCCGCAGCAGCACGTTCTTCCATTCCTGCACCTGGCCACGGAACTCGCGCTGCAGGCGTTCGGCATCGCGGCCATGCGCGACTTCGGCAGGCACCTCGGCAGACAGCTTCAGCCAGGCCGACGCCAAGCCGGCCAAGGCACACAGCAGGATGACGGCGAGGCCAAGGGATACGGCGCCGAGCAGCTTCGTCTGCAGTCGCGGCGCATGGGTAGAGGCATTCATGGGGCGAGATCTCGGAAGGGGGGCGATGCGGTATCGACCTGATCTCACGCGCTCTGAAGTGCGATGAAGATCACATTATCGTTTCGTTCAATGAGGTGAAGGAAATATTTCACAGGACAGATGTGTCCATCTGGAACGAAACAGGACGCTCGACAGGGGATATAAATGTAACTATTGTTGTTACATGAAATCCTCGAACCCGCTTTCCGACGCGCTGCACGTGATGGCCCATCTGGTGGGTCAACAGGGGCCGCGCACCTCCGAACAGCTGGCCACGTGCCTGCCGACCCATCCGGTGGTGATCCGCCGGCTGCTGGCGCAGATGCACAAGGCCGGGTTGGTGCGCAGCACACGCGGGCACGGCGGTGGCAGCCAGCTGGCGCGCGATGCCACCGGCATCACCCTGCACGACATTTACCTGGCGGTCGGCGCACCGCCGCTGGTGCAGATCGGCACGCGGGGCGCCGGTCGTGGCTGCCCGATCCAGCAACTGGTCGATTCGGCGCTGCTCGACGGTGCCCGCGAAGCACAGCGATTGCTGGAACACCGTCTGCAGTCCACCACGCTCGACCAGCTCGGCGCGGATTTCGCGCGCCACCTCGCCCATCACCGCTCCCTGGAAGGACACCATGAATCCTGAAGTGATCATCGTCGGCGGCAGTTACGCCGGCATCGCCGCGGGCCTGATCCTGGCCCGCGCACGCCGCGCGGTCACCGTCATCGACGCCGGCCTGCCCCGCAACCGAGCGGCCAGCCATTCGCACGGCGTCCTCGGCCTGGACGGCATCAGTGGTGCCGAGCTGTTGAAGACGGCGCGCCAGCAGCTGCTGGACTACCCCAGCGTGCGCTGGATCCATGCCGAGGCCGTGCAGGCCACCGCCAGCGCCGACGGGGTCGAGGTCCGCACCGCCGATGGCCAGGTATTGGCCGCACGCAAGCTGCTGCTGGCCAGTGGCATCAGTGACCAGTTGCCGGACCTGCCCGGCCTGGCCGAGCGCTGGGGCAGCACCGTGCTGCATTGTCCCTACTGCCATGGCTACGAAGTCGGCGGCGGAGCGATCGGCGTGCTCGGCGGCCATCCGATGTCGGCCGCCAAGGCACCGCTGTTCGCCGACTGGGGCAATGTCACCTTCTTCAGCCAGGCCGGGGAGATCAGTGAGGAGGAACGCGCGGCCATGCAGCAGCGTGGCGTGCAGATCGAGATCTCGCCGGTGATTGCCGTGCAGGGCGACCAGCCGACCTGGCTGGAAGTGGAACTGGCCGATGGCCGCCGCATCGCCCAGCGCGCGCTGTTCGTTCCGGCCACCCAGGCGATGGCCACGCCGCTGGTGCAGCAGCTGGGTTGCGCGCTGGTCGAAAGCCCGCTTGGCGTGCTGATCGAGGTGGACGCGATGAAGCAGACCTCGGTGCCGAACGTGTACGCCGCAGGCGACGCGACCACGGTCGGCAACATCACCCTGGCCGCCGCCGAAGGGGTGCGTGCCGGGATCGGCGTGCATCACGCACTTGTCAGCGAAGACAGCAGGGGCTGATGGAAGGGGCCGGATCCCGCTCTCTTGAACGGCATCCGGCCCCGCCGCATCATCCTTTGACGCACAGCACCTGGCGCAGTGTGTGGACCACGTCCACCAGGTCGAGCTGGGCGGCCATCACATCGTCGATCGACTTGTACGCCGCCGGCGATTCATCCAGCACGCCGCGGTCCTTGCGGCACTCCACATGCGCGGTCGCCTCGCGGTGCTGGGCCAGGGTGATCTGCTCGCGTGCCATGCCGCGGCTCATCACCCGGCCTGCGCCGTGGCTGCAGCTGTGGAAGCTGTCTGCATTGCCCTTGCCACGCACGATGTAGCTGCGCGTGCCCATGCTGCCGGGGATGATGCCCAGTTCGCCCTGGCGTGCACTGACCGCACCCTTGCGGGTGACCAGCAGTTCCTGCCCGGCGTGCGTTTCCTTCTGCACGTAGTTGTGGTGGCAGTTGACGGCCATCGCCGCCAGCCGGAACGGCGGCAGCCGATGCCGCATCTCGGCCAGCACGCGCGCCATCATCGCCTCGCGGTTGTGCCGCGCGTAGTCCTGCGCCCAGGACACCGCTTCCACGTAGTCGTCGAACAGCGGCTCGCCTTCCATGAAGAAGGCCAGGTCCTTGTCCGGCAGATGGAAGCCGAGCACGCGGCGCTCCAGCTCGCGACGCGCCTGCTCGATGAAGTACGTGCCGATCAGGTTGCCGGTGCCACGCGAGCCGCTGTGCAGCATCACCCACACCGCATCCGTCTCGTCCAGGCACAGCTCGATGAAGTGGTTGCCACCTCCCAGCGTGCCCAGCTGGCGATCGAGCTTGTCGGTGCGGATCCGGCGATGCCTGTCCTTGATCTTCTCCAGGCCAGCGGCCAGGCCGGACTGCACCAGCCGCGTGTGGATGCTGTCGGGCATGCGGTGATGCTCGCCACCGCGACCGTTGCCGACCGGGATGCTGCGCTCGATGCTGTTGCGCAGCTGCCGCAGGTCATCGGGCAGGTCGTTGGCCTGCAGCGTCGTGCGCACCGCGGCCATGCCGCAGCCGATGTCCACGCCCACCGCCGCCGGAATGATCGCTCCGCGGGTCGGGATCACCGAGCCGACGGTCGCGCCCTTTCCCAGGTGCACGTCCGGCATCACGGCCACCCAGGGCCCGACGAATGGAATGGCGGCGATGTTGCGCAGCTGCTCATGGGCCTGCGCTTCGAGCGGCACGCCGTTCACCCAGCCCTTGATCGGCGTGGTGCCCTCGGCATGCAGCCATTGATAGGTGTGTTGAGTGTCCATGTTGCAATCCATCTCCTTGATGGGCCGGCGGCGCGTCCCTGCGCCGCCCCAGCCCCCTACTTCATCGTCACCAGCTGCTTCAGCACGCCATCCAGGCCGCCGAACACGGTGAGCGTGTCGATCTTCTCGGTGACCTTCTCCAGCGCTTCCAGCTCCTTCAGCCGCATCAGCACCGGGTTGTCCTCGATCAGCCTTGCGGTATTGAGCTGCGAGCGGGTGGCGTTGGCCTCCTCGCGGCGGCGGATCACGCTGGCCTGCGCCTGCTTCTCGGCCAGCACCACGCCGTTGAGGATCTCCTTCATCTCGCCCGGCAGGATCACGTCCTTGATGCCGACACCCAGCAGCTGCACACCGTGGCCCTCGATCGCGGCCCGCACGTGCGCGGCGATCTCACCGTCCAGCGCCGCCTTCTCGCCCAGCAGCTCATCCAGGCTGCGCGTGGCGATCGCCTGGCGCAGGCCGAACTGCAGCTGCCGGTAGATGAACTCGTCGGCGTTGCTGAGCGTGCGGTGTGCACGCACCGGGTCGACCACCTGCACGGTCGCGGCCAGGTTCACCCGCAGGGTCACCTTGTCGCGGCTGAGCAGCTCCTGGCCGGACACGTCGAGCGAACGCGCACGCAGTTCGACGCGCTCCACCGACACGTTGCCGTTGAAATTCCAGAACGCGTGCAGTCCGGCATCCAGGGTCTGTCGCAGCGTACCGTCGATGAACAGCAGGCCGACCGATTCGCTCGGCACGGTACTGATCACCGCCACGCGCGGCAGTACGCCCAGCTGGCCCAGGCGCTGCTGCACGTTGGCCGGCACGCGCGGTTCGTCACCCAGGGCCATCACGCGCACCTCGGTGTCGACCGAACCCCGCCAGTACAGATGGCGGCTGCCAGGCGGCAGGACATCGTCGATACGGCCATTGCGCAGCAGCAGACCCACCTGTGCGGCGCCGATATCGGCCAGCACGAAGTGTTCGTGCAGCTGTGCTCCCAGCGCGTCGATCAGGCTGTCCTGGTCGCTGCCGTTGTAGGCGCTGCCCTTCGATGCGTTGTGCACGGTCACCTGCGGCGAGCCGCCGAACCGCGACAGGCGGTGCACGCCCGGCAGCAGCACCTGCTGGAAACGACGGTTGCGATACACCAGGCCGCGCTCGCCGTCGCCGATCACGACCTTGATGGTCCAGAACATGGGAGTCTCTCCTTGTATGGCTCTGGTGGTTCGACCCGATGGAAATCAATCGCCGCGACCCGGGCCGATCAGGTCGTGGCGAGGCGGCCTGCACACCCCGTGCAGGCCGCGGAAGAGGGCGGCCACCGGTGGACGGTCCGCGCGCGGAGCCTTCGGTGCGCCGGCAGTACCGCCATGGGCGCCGCCGGCAGGCAGCGCCGGGGTGGACCAAGGCGGGCAGTGGCGGCGGACCGGGGCCCGGCGTGCGGTCCGTTGCTTCCACTTCGCCGCCCGAAGGCGATGTCCGTGGATGGCGACGATGGCCGCTGGGACGTGCGTCCCGGGTGTTGCTTCAAGTCATGACGTGACAGGTCATGTGGTTTGGAGTGGGAATTGAACCCACGACAGACGGACTCAGGATCCGTTGCTCTGACCAAGCTGAGCTATCCAGTTGGGAACCGCGCGGAATCGAACCGCGTGCCGGCGAACCGGCGCCTGCGACCAGCAGGCGATCCAGGCGAGGGCATGTCCGCGACTTCCGGCATACGCCACGGCAACGCCGCGCGCACCAGCCCGCCATCGAAACGGGACCGTTGGAAAATCGAGGGTGCAGGCCATCGACATTATCGGCGGGCGATAATGTTCATTAGGCGATGCAGATAATGTCCGGGCACAACCGCACGCGCGAAGATAAACTCCGGCGAGCGGGTGATGGCCGATCAGTGTGCGGCGGAATGCCGCGCGGGGTGCAGTTCTGGCATCGCGGGTCCTTGTGCCGACGCAAACGAAAACGCCCCCGGGACATGCGTTCCGAGGGCGTCGTCAAGCCTCGGAGATCGGGGTGGCCGATCTCCGCAGGGCGGGTATCAGGCCGTTGTGGGCAGTGCTTCCATGCCGGACGCGCGCGACAGCACATCCATGCGCAGGCATGGCAGCAGTGTGGCGATGGCGAAGAAATGCGCGTTCAAGGGAAACATCCAGGCGGGTGTTGAAACGAGGTGCGCACGATAAACCACGATTTAGTCGTGCGCAACCATTTTGTTGAATTATTTTCTTCTGCCCGATGCCGGAGCCGGCCGGCGACCGGCTCCGGCCAATCTCAGCCTTCCGCGCTTGCCGCGTCCAGCTGCGCGACATCCTGCACGCTCAGCGATACATTCGCCGCGGCCAGCAGGTCGTGCAGCTGTTCGACGCTGGTGGCGCTGACGATCGGCGCGGTGATCGACGGCCGTGCGATCTGCCATGCCAGTGCTATCTGTGCCGGGCTGGCAGTGTGCTTGCTGGCCACGTCATCCAGCGCTTCCAGGATGCGCAGGCCGCGCGGGTTGAGATAACGCTTCACCACGTTCTCGCCCCGCGCCGGGCTTTTGCCCGCATCGGCTGCCGTGCGGTACTTGCCGCTGAGGAAGCCGCTGGCCAGCGCGTAATAGCCGATCACGCCGATCTGCTCGCGCTGCACCAGCGGTTCCAGCGCGGTCTCGTAGCCGGCGCGGTCGTAGAGGTTGTACTCCGGCTGCAGGGTTTCGTAACGCGGCAGCTTGTAATCGGTGGATACCTTCAGCGCATCGGCCAGGCGGGTGGCGCTGTAGTTGGAGGCACCGATGGCGCGCACCTTGCCGGCTTCGATCAGGCGACCGAACGCGGCCAGCGTGGCTTCCAGCGGTGTCGACTCATCATCCTCGTGGGCCTGGTACAGATCGATCACATCGGTCTGCAGGCGACGCAGCGAGTCTTCCACCGCCGCATTGATGTTGTCCGGGGTCAGCCCCGGGCGCTCGGCCCATTTGCCGACCTTGGTCGCCAGCACCACCTTCTCGCGCTTGCCGCTGCGGGCGAACCACCTGCCGATCAGCGTCTCCGATTCGCCGCCCACATTGCCGGGCACCCAGGCCGAGTACACGTCGGCGGTGTCGACCAGGTTGAAGCCGGCGTCGACGAAGGCATCGAGCAGGGCGAAGCTGGCCTTCTCGTCGGCGCTCCAGCCGAACACGTTGCCTCCGAAGGCGAGCGGACGTACATGCAGGCCGGAACGGCCCAGTTCACGGGTTGCCGTCATGGGCACGGTCTCCTTGGGGGAAGTGCTCCAGAATAGAACGCGTTGTGTTACCGCGCTGCGGCGCTGACCACAAAACAGTGTTCCGCGACGGGCGCGCGGCTAACGATTTGTGAACACCTGGCGCGCGGTGACTGCTAGTCTCGCCGCATCATTCCGCTGGAGTCGCCCCGATGATGCCTGCTTCGTCCCTGCGTGGTTGCCGCCTGTTGCTTGCTTCCGCCCTGCTTGCCGCCATGCCCGCGTATGCTGCGCCGACCGTGGTGGCGCCGGCGCAGATCCAGGTGTCGCCCGCCATCGACGCTGCGGTGAAGGCGTCGACCCGTGATCCGGCCAACGTCAAGCGTGATGGCTACCGTCATCCGGCACAGTCGCTGGCCTTCTTCTCGGTGGCACCGGAGAAGACCGTCATCGAAATCACTCCGGGCAACGGTTGGTATTCGGAAATCCTCGCGCCACTGCTGCATGACAAGGGCCGGTACGTGGCAGCCGTGGTTGACCCGATGGCGGTGGCAGAAGGCCGTGGCCGCGATTACCAGCAGCGCAGCCGCGATGGCCTGGAGAAGAAGTTCGCCGGTGCGCCGGCACAGTTCGGCAAAGCGGTCGTGGTCGCCTACGATCCGGCCAAGCCGGTGTTCGGACCGGCCAACTCGGCCGACGTGGTGCTGACCTTCCGCAACGTGCACAACTGGCGCAAGGCCGGCCAGGCGCAGGGCATGTTCCAGGGCTTCTTCAACGTGCTCAAGCCGGGCGGCGTGCTGGGCGTGGTGGAGCATCGCGCCAAGGCCGATGTGGCTGACGACGATGACACCGGTTATGTCGGCCAGCAGCAGGTGATCGCCTTGGCCGAGGCCGCCGGCTTCAGGTTGGATGCGCGCAGCGAGGTCAATGCCAACCCGCGCGACACCAAGGATCATCCCAACGGCGTGTGGACCCTGCCGCCGACCAACCAGCATGACAAGGCGGACGCCGCGAAGTACCAGGCCATCGGCGAAAGCGATCGCATGACCCTGCGCTTCATCAAGCCCTGAGGCGAAGCCTCGCCGCCGCAGGCGGCAATGGACGCACGTGCATCCGCCGGGCCTGGCCCGGCGCCACAGTCAAAGGAGTGAGCGGTTGAAGAAGGTCCTGTACATCGCGATCGCAGTACTGGTGCTGGTACGCCTGTTCGACTTCGCCTTCCATGGCGGCAATACCTACGACCTGCTGGGGGCGGTGGGGTTCGCGGTGCTGTTGATCGGCATCCTGCAGGATGAACGCGCGCGCCGTGCGAGCCCGCCATCTGCGTCGCAGCGGCGGCGGGCGGCGATCGCATCGGCCTGTGGCATTGCGTTGGTGCTGGTTTCGTTCCTGCTGAAGTGGAAGGTCTTCGGCTGAGGCGCCCGTGATCGCGATGGCGGCGCCGGGATGGGACAATGCCGCATCCACCGCCTGCCGTGCCTGCGATGCTGATTGCCTTCAACAAGCCGTTCAACGTGCTGTGCCAGTTCACCGATCGCAGCGTCCCCCCGCGCCCGACCCTGGCGGGGTTCGGCCTGCCGCCGGGTGTGTATGCGGCCGGCCGGCTGGATCATGACAGCGAAGGCCTGCTGCTGCTGACCGACAACGGTCCCTTGGCGCACAGGTTGACCGACCCGAAGCACAAGGCCGACAAGACCTACTGGGTGCAGGTGGAAGGCACGCCTGGCGAGGACCAGCTGCAGCGCCTGCGCAGCGGCGTGATCCTCAATGACGGGCCGACCCTGCCGGCGAAGGTCGAAAGGCTCGATCCCGCGCCGGAGCTGTGGACGCGCGATCCGCCCGTGCGTTTCCGCAAGACCGTACCGGATACCTGGCTGGCGATCACGATCCGTGAAGGGCGCAACCGCCAGGTACGGCGGATGACCGCCGCCGTGAACCTGCCCACCCTGCGCCTGGTGCGGGTGGCAATGGGTCCTTACCGGCTGGATGATCTGCGCCCCGGGCAGTGGCGGCAGATCGGCTGAAACGAAACGGGCCGGAGATCACCCACAGGAGATCTCCGGCCCGGATGCAGCCGCCTGCCTCAGGCGTCGCTGCCGATATCGCTGTGCTCGTCGACCACGGTGTCGTTGCGGCGGTCGCGGGCACTGATGCGCTGCGCCTGGCCATCGACGACGTGGCCATTGGCCGCCTTCTTCTTCTGCTGCTTGCGATACAGCGCGTAGCCGAGCAGACCCACACCCACTGCCGCAGCGGCGATGGTCACTGCCGGATTGCGGCGGGCGAACTTGGTGGCAACCTTGCCACCGGTCTTCACTGCGCCCAATGCGGCTCCCGTCTTGATCCAGTCGCTGGCCTGCGGGCCCAGATGGCGCAGGCTGCCGCCGGCACTCTTGAGGCCGTCGCCCGCGGTGTGGGCCAGGTCCAGGGCGCGCTCAAGGGCGCGGTCGGTAATCACGGTCAGTCTGCTCATGCGGGGGTCCTTTGCCTCGGGTCGAAGTCCAGTGTGGCGCGTTGCCCGTAAACGGTATGTCAGTCGGGCAGTCACACGGCGTGACTCTACGCGACTCTACGCGCTCCATTCAGGATCAGGCAGGATTGCTAGGTTCCCCGTGGTTTGGCCCGGTGGGTGGCGGTGGCCGTCCACGGGTCGTCCGGCCAGGGATGGCGGGGATAGCGGCCCTTCATCTCTTTCTTGACCTCGGCATAGGTGTTTTCCCAGAAGTTGCGCAGGTCCTGGGTGACCTGCAGCGGACGACCGCCGGGTGACAGCAGGTGCAGGGTCAGTGGCACGCGCCCATCGGCGATGCGGGGCGTGTCTGCCAGCCCGAACAATTCCTGCAGCTTCACGGCCAGCACCGGTGGCAGCGGTTCGCCGGACTCGCTGTCCAGTGCATAGGTGATGGGCCGCTCCAGCCCGGAGGGCACGGTGATGCGGGTTGGCGCATGCCGCTCCACAAGCTGCCGCTGTGACCATGGCAGGGGCGACTTCAGCGCTTCTGCGAAGCTGGCTTCGTCCAGCGCATCGAGGCGGCTCTTGCCGGCAAAGGCAGGCTGCAGCCACTGCGCGCGGGTGGCGAGCAGCGTGGCATCGCTGCAGTCGGGCAGGTCCAGCTCGGGCATCCAGCGACGCAGCGACTCCACCCGTGCCTGCCATTGGCGCAGGGCCTCGGTCCACGGCAGTGCCTGCAGGCCGAGCTCGGCAACGGCCTCGGTCAAGGCGCGGGCCGCGTGTTCCGGGTCGACCCGGCCCGCCGAACGGCTGTCCAGCACGATGCGATCGAAGCGGGTCTCGCGCAATGCGACCAGCGCACGCCGTTCGCCGTCCCAGCGCACGGTGTCGGCGGTGACGAAGCGCTGCGGGTAGATCCTGCGCAGATGGTCCTCATCGACCGGCGCGGCGCGCAGCAGCAGCGCATCGCGGGCCTCGAAACGCAGTTCGCTGGCGACCAGCCACGGTTCGCCACGCAGATCGCTCAGCTCATGCAGGCGCGCGCTGCGCCCGTTGGCGAGCAGGTAGCGCAGCGGATCGCCCGGATGCTGGAAGCCGATGCGATCGGGAAAGGCGTGCGCCAGCAGATCGCCCAGCGCGTGCGCTTCGATGCTGGCAGGGGGCGCGGCATCGCAGCGCAGCCGCCGCCGCCACTGGCGCGCGGCGGCATCAATGGCAGCCAGTCCACCACGACTGGCATCGGCCGGCGCGCGGCCAGCACGGAACGCGGCCAGCGCGCGCCAGCGTGCCGCCAGTGCATCGCCGCCCTGGCGCAGGGGGTCGCGTGCTTCCAGCAGCGCCGCCAGATCGGCCGCCAGCGCCTGTGCGTGCGGGTCAGGGGCGGCGAGCAGCATCGCGGCCATGCGCGGATGGGTACCCAGCGCCAGCACGCGTCGGCCCAAGGCGGTGATCGCGCCCGACTCCGACAGCGCGCCCAGGCGGTGCAGCAGCTCGCGCGCCGCACCCATCGGTCCGCTTGGGGGCGGATCGAGAAAGCGCAGGTCGCTGCTGCCCCACGCCGCCAGCTCCAGCGCCAGTCCGGCCAGTTCGACCTGGTCGATCTCGGCACGGCGCTGAGGCTCCAGCCGCTGCGACTGCGGCCACAGGCGCCAGGCCACGCCCTCGGCCACGCGGCCGGCACGACCGGCACGCTGGTCGGCCGAGGCCTGCGCAATGGCCACCACGTCCAGGCGGGTGAAGCCGCTGTTGGGATCATAGCGGGGCTCGCGTGCCAGCCCGCTGTCGATCACCACGCGCACGCCGGGCAGGGTCACCGAGGATTCGGCCACGTTGGTGGCCAGCACCACGCGGCGGCGGCCCTCATCTGCAGGTTGCAGCACGCGCGCCTGCTGTTCCACCGGCAGTTCGCCATGCAGTGCCAGTACCTCGGTGTCGCTGCCGATCGATTCCTGCAGGCCGGCCTGCACACGGGCGATCTCCCGTTGGCCAGGCAGGAACACCAGCACGTCACCCGGGTGCTCGACCAGCGCCTGCTGCACTGCGCGGCGGACCTGCAGTTCCAGCGATTCATCGCGACGCGCCGGGAAGTGGCTGACCGTGACGGGGTAGCTGCGGCCCTCGCTGCTCAAGCGTGGTGCGTCGAGGAAGCGGGCCAGCCGCTCGCCATCCAGGGTCGCCGACATCACCACCAGCCGCAGGTCGTGGCGCAGCTGTGCCTGTACGTCCAGCGCCAGTGCCAGTCCCAGGTCGCCGCTGAGGTGGCGCTCATGGAACTCGTCGAACAGGATCGCGCCCACCTGTTCCAGCAACGGGTCGTCCTGCAGCATGCGGGTCAGGATGCCTTCGGTCACCACCTCGATGCGGGTGCGCGCGGACACCCGGTTCTCGAAGCGGATGCGGTAGCCGACGGTATCGCCGACCTCCTCGCCGAGCTGCCGTGCCATGAACATCGCTGCGCTGCGCGCGGCCACCCGGCGTGGCTCCAGCAGGATGATCCTGCGGCCCTGCAGCCACGGTGCATCGAGCAGCGCCAACGGTACCTGGGTGGTCTTGCCGGCGCCCGGTGGTGCCTCCAGCACGAGCCGTGGCTGTGCGGCCAGATGCTGCTGGATCTGCGGCAGCAGCGGAGAAATGGGGAAGTGCGGGGCGTCCATGTGCAAAGGATAAGGGGCCACGCTGGGCGCGGGTACAATGCGCAGGCACATTTCCTCCACGATGACCATGCACCTGATCGATATCGGCGCCAATCTGACCCACGACTCCTTCGACCGCGACCGCGACGCCGTACTGCAGCGCGCCCGCCAGGCCGGGGTGGTGCAGATGGTCGTCACGGGGGCCAGCCGCGAGCACTCTCCGCTGGCGCTGCAGCTGGCCCAGCAGCATCCGGGATTCCTGTATGCGACGGCCGGCGTACACCCGCATCACGCAGTGGAGTACACGGAAGAATGCGATGCGGAGATGCGCGCCCTGCATGCCCACCCGGAAGTGGTGGCGGTCGGCGAGTGCGGACTGGACTACTTCCGTGACTTCTCGCCGCGACCTGCCCAGCACCGTGCGTTCGAGCGCCAGCTGCAGCTGGCGGCGGAGAACGGCAAGCCCGTATTCCTGCACCAGCGCGACGCACACGCCGACTTCATGGCGCAGATGAAGAACTTCGATGGTCGCCTGGGGCCGGCGGTGGTGCACTGCTTCACCGGTGAACGGGATGAGTTGTTTGATTACCTGGACCAGGACTGGTACATCGGCATCACCGGCTGGCTCTGCGACGAGCGTCGCGGTGCGCATCTGCGCGAGCTGGTGAAGAGCATCCCGGCGGATCGCCTGATGATCGAGACCGATGCGCCGTACCTGCTGCCGCGCACGCTCAAGCCGATGCCGAAGGATCGCCGCAACGAACCGATGTTCCTTTCGCACATCGTCGAGGAGCTGGCGCGTGATCGTGGCGAGGACGTCGTGTTGACCGCAGCCCATGCCACGGCGGCAACCCGTGCCTTCTTCCGGCTGCCCGACGCCGGCACGACACGTCAGCCGTGAGTGCCCGGATCCGGTAGCGCTGGGCCATGCCCGGCGAGCGAAGCGGCAAGCTCCGTCAGCCCTTCCCGATACGTCGGAAACTGCGGCGTCCATCCCAGCGCTTCGCGCGTACGACGGCTGTCGATGCGCTTGCTGCCTTCGTAGAAGCGTCGCAGGGCCGGGCTCAGCGCCGGGTCGTCCCACGCCACTGCCGGTGGCATCGCAAAGCCTCCCAGCTGCGCGGCGAAGGCCAGCACGTCCTGCGGCGGTGCCGGCTCATCGTCGCTGGGCAGGTACAGCGCCTGCAGGGTCGGTCGCCGCATCGCCGCGATGATCACCGCGACCAGGTCCTGTACATGCAGGCGGTTGAACAGCAGGCCCGGCTTCAGCACATGGCGGGCACGCCCCTGCGCGAGCTGCACCAGTGCATTGCGGCCGGGACCATACAGCCCCGGCAGCCGGAACACCGTCGAGGCGATGCCGCGCCGGCTGGCCAGTGCGCGCCATTGCGACTCCGCGCGCAGGCGCTGCAGGCCCGCAGGCCCGGTGGCGTCGGCCACGCTGTCCGCATCGATCCAGCCGCCCTGGCGATCACCGTACACCGACGTCGACGACAGATAGCCCACCCACTGCACTGCGGGACTGTCTTCCAGTGCCGTGCGCAGCATGCGCAATGCCGGGTCGCCGTCGGCATCGGGCGGTATGCTGCCCACCACCGCATCGGCCTGCGCGATGTCATCCAGAAGCGCGGGTGCAGGTGCTGTTCCAGCGCAGAGTCGATGGCACCGCAGGCCATCGACGGCTGCCGTGGCCGGATCGCGTACCGTGCCGGCGACCTGCACGCCCAGCGCTTTCAGGCGCGCCGCCAGTACGCGCCCGCTCCAGCCCATGCCCAGGATCAGCACCCGTGCGGGCAACGGACCGGCCGGCAGTGTCAGGCTCACGCCCGGCGCTGCGCCTGGTAGGCCTGCAGGCTGCTGTAGGCGACCTGCAGCAGCACGCCCTGCTGGCCGGCGCTGCGTGCACGCGCCAGCATGTCACCGACGATGTGGCCGGCCTCCACCTGCTGCCCCGCCTCCAGGTCACGCAACATCGAGGCCTTCAATGCCGAGCCGGCCTGGGTCAACGTGCCGCGCGCAGTGTCCTGCGCCGCCGCCGGGACCGCCTCACCGGCAGCCTCCGCCACGGCCAGGCACTCGTCGTACAGGCCATGCACGATGGCCGTGCCGTCATCGGTCGCGACGATCGTGCCGATGTCCGCGCGCAGCAGGCAGGTCGCCGCGGCAAGCGCAGTGAGGAAGGTGTACTTGATCCACTGCTCCTGGCCGATGCGTTCGCTGGCCAGGTGATCGAGGTTGGCCTGCGCGCAGGCGGCGGCGAAGTCGCGCACGCGCGCCGAGAGCGCGCCACCGTCGCGTTCCCCGAAGGTGAGCTTGGCGGGTTTCCCCAGATGCACCACCGCACCGTCCGGTGCCTTGGTCGCACTGATGAAGCACAGCCCACCCAGCACCGCCTCGCGGCCGAAGCGTGCATCCAGATCGGTGTAGTGACGCAGCCCGTTGAGGATCGGCAGCACGGTGGTGCGGGTGCCCACCGCCGGTGCGATGGCTTCGATCGAGCTGTCCAGGTCGTACGCCTTGCAGCTGAGGATGACCAGGTCGAAGGGCTTGTCCCGGGCCAGCGCGGACAGCGCATCGGCTGTCACGTGCTGCACCGGGAATGCGGCATCGCCGACCGGACTGCGGATTACCAGTCCATCGCGTGCAAGCTGCTCGGCGCGGGCAGGGCGGACCAGGAAGGTCACGTCCACGCCGGCCTGCGCCAGGCGGCCGCCGAAGTAACCGCCGGTACCGCCGGCGCCGAGAATCAGGATGCGCATTGCACGTTCACCGTTGTCTGCGGAACCAATGTTGCGATTGTGCCGGGGATCGCAACCCCGGCGATCCGTGCTCAGCTGCGCATGCCCACGCCGCGGCGCAGCAGCCACAGCGCGACCGCCGTCAGCACCACCACGAAGCCGATCATCAGCGCGTACGCGACCCACAGCGGCACGTCACTGCTGCCCAGCAGGCCGTAGCGGAACGCGTTGACCATGTAGAAGATCGGGTTCGCATGGGTCGCCGCCTCAGCCCAGGTCGGCAGCAGCTTCACCGAATAGAACACGCCGCCCAGATAGGTCAGCGGGGTCAGGATGAAGGTCGGAACGATCGCCACGTCGTCGAACTTCTTCGCGTACACGGCATTGATGAAGCCGGCCAGCGAGAAGATGGTGGCGCCCAGCAGCACCGTGGTCAGTGTCACCAGCGGGTGCGGGATGCGCACGGGGGTGAAGAACATCGCGATGATCAGCACGATCACGCCGACCATCAGGCCACGCAGCACCGCACCGGCCACGTAACCCCACAGGATCACCCAGTTCGGCATCGGGCTCACCAGCAGCTCTTCCACGTGGCGGCCGAACTTGGCGCCGAAGAAGGACGAGCTGATGTTGCCGTAGCTGTTCTGGATCACGCTCATCATGACCAGCCCGGGCACGATGAACTGCATGTAGCTGTACCCGCCCATCTCGCCCACGCGCGAGCCGATCAGGCCGCCGAAGATGAGGAAGTACAGGGTCATGGTGATCGCCGGCGGCACCAGCGTCTGGCCCCAGATGCGCATGATCCGGGTCACTTCGCGGCGCACGATGGTCAGCAGCGCGACGCGGTTGCGCTGGCCGTCGGTCAGCTCGGTGGTGCTCATGCGGATTTCTCCTGGTTGCCGGTGAGGCGCACGAACAGCTCCTCCAGGCGGTTGCTCTTGGTACGCATCGAGCGCACGCGGATGCCGGCTTCATTCAGCGCGGCGAACACGCGGTTCAGATCCATCGCCCGTGGCATGTCGATGTCCAGGGTGTGCGCGTCGGGCGCGCTGAGGGTTGCGCCCTCGATCGCCGGCAGCTGCACCGGCAGATCGCCATCGATGTCCAGCAGGAAGCCTTCCACGTCCAGCTTGGCCAGCAGCGCGCGCATCGGCCCCTGCTCGACGATCCGGCCGTGGTTGATGATCGCCAGATGCCGGCACAGGTACTCGGCCTCCTCCAGGTAATGGGTGGTGAGGATGATCGTCGTGCCAGCGGCATTGATCTCCTTCAGCACCCGCCACATGTCGCGCCGGATCTCGATGTCCACGCCCGCGGTCGGCTCATCCAGGATCAGCAGGCGGGGACGGGTCATCATCGCGCGGGCGATCATCAGCCGGCGCTTCATGCCGCCGGACAGGGTGCGGCTCATCACCTGCGCCTTCTCCCACAGATGGGCACGCTTGAGTTCCTCTTCCGCGCGCTGCTCCGCTTCCTCGCGCGGCACGCCATAGAAGCCGGCGTAGTTCACAAGAATGTCGAAGGGTTTTTCGAACAGGTTGAAGTTGATTTCCTGCGGCACCAGGCCGATCAGGCGCATGGTCGCGCTGCGGTTGCGCACCAGGTCGCTGCCGAACACCTCCACCTGGCCCTCGCTGAGGTTGACCAGGGAGCTGATGATGCCGATCAGGGTGGACTTGCCAGCCCCGTTGGGGCCCAGCAGGGCAAAGAAGTCGCCCGGGGCGACCTCCAGCGAGACCCCCTTCAGGGCCTGGGTTCCGTTGTCGTAGGTTTTACGCAGGTCGCGCACGCGCAGGGCGGGCGCCGTATCGTTCAGGGATGCCAAGCTCGAAGCCTTCGCGCCTATGGGCTGGCGCTGGAGAGGGGCGGGGAAGGGCTATTATAGAAGACCCCGAGGGCTTGCCCCGGCTACACACTGTCCCGAAAAGTCGTGCCTGTTCAATTCCCCCTCAAGCTGGTCGGCCGCCGCATGCTGGCCCCGACCGTCGGCCACTACCAGTTCGTGCGCGACGATGGCCAGCCGCTGGATTTCCAGCCCGGCCAGTTCATCCAGGTCCATTTCAGCTACGCCGATGGCACCGAGACCAAGCGCAGCTATTCCCTGGCCACCCTGCATGACCACGCACTGGGGCCCGGCGAAGCCGTGGATATCGCGGTCAGTTTCGTGCCCGGCGGCGCCGCTACGGCCCTGTTCGAGGCGCTGGAAACGGGCGGCCAGATCAGCGCGTCCGGCCCGTACGGGCGGTTCTGCCTGAACCCCGGCGATCACAACGCGCGCTACCTGCTGATCGCCACCGGCACCGGCGTGACACCCTACCGCTCGATGCTGCCGCTGCTGGAAACGGCCATGACCGAACGCGGCGTGCAGGTCGTCCTGCTGCAGGGCGCACGCAGCCCGGGCGAACTGCTGTACAGCGAAGATTTCTACAGTTTCGCCGAAAAGCACGCGAACTTCCGCTATGTTCCGTGCCTGTCGCGGGAGTTGCCGGAACAGGCCCACGCCGACGTCCATCATGGCTACGTGCAGCAGGCCCTGGCCGGCTTCACGCCGGACCCGGCCACCGATATCGCCTACCTGTGCGGCAACCCGGACATGGTCGATGCCTGCGCCGATCTGCTCAAGGCGGCCGGGCTGGGCAACCCGCAGATCCGCCGCGAGAAGTACGTCAGCAGCAAGTGAGCCCGCTGCGGAGAGGCGGCGTCAGCCGCCTCCCGCAGACCTCGCCGGTCTCAGTACGGCACCCAGGCATCACGCCAGGCTGCGCCCACGCCCGGCCGGTACGCGTCGGCGTTGACGTTGCACCATGCGCCTTCAGGGAACGGGCGGCAGGCATACAGCCGGCCATCGCTGCCCTTCACCACGGTCTGCCCGGGCACATAGCTGCCGATGCCTGCCGGGTATACGTAGTCGAAGTCGCCGCCCGGCGAAGGCGTGCCCGGATCGGGTACCCGGGTGTCCAGCTGGAAGCGGTTGCCCTCCTTCAGATAGACCCGGTTGCCGGTCGCCGATGCTGTCGGCGTGATCGTGCCGTTGGACAGTACGCCCACCCGAGCGTGCTGGCTGGCGCCATTGACCTTGCGGGCCAGCGCCAGCGGCCACTGCGCCGCCGCCGTCTGGCCGCTGGCCAGGGTGGCCTCCACCCGTTCCACATCGTTGCCGCTGGCATTGAACACGCGCAGCGCCAGGACGGTGCCGACCGGCAGATCGCCACGCGCGGTGAGCGGGCCGGCATCCTGCCACTGCGATGCCGGGGGAGTGCTGCCGCCCTCGAAACGCACATCCATGCAGGTGTAGAACGCTTCGGTCGAATCCGCGCGCTGCCACGTGTTGTAGATCACGTGCTGGCCGGTGCGCTGTGGCAGCGGGCACTGCAGCCTGTACGTGCCGTCGGCGGACAGCGGGGTGTTGCCCAGTGTGCAGAACTCCTGCAGGTCCGCCCAGCGCAGCGGACTGCCCGGTGTCCAGCCTTCGCGGGTAACGAAGAATCGCCAGTCGCGCGTGGCATGCGGTGCGGTGGCCTTGAACACGAAGGTGAACCTGCCGTTCGCATCGGGTTGGATCGGCGTGGTCTGCCAATCACTGCGGTTCAGATCCAGGCCGCGGAAGGTCGGGTTGTTGCCGCTGCACAGCGTGCCGTCGGGTACGACGGCCTGATGGTTGCCATTGGCGTTGGCCTGGTTGATGCCGTTCCAGTCATAGAACGCCTGCGAGCCGGCGAGTGCCTTCGCGGCGGCGCAGGCCGGATTGGTCGGATTCTCCGGATTGCCCTGGAAACAGGCGTAGACGCGACTGGCCGGCGTGGTCATGGTGCCGTGCGCGAATGCGCTGCCGGCCAGGCAGATCAGGCCGGCGGCGGCGAATGAGGTGGCCAGCACAACACGTGTGGATCGGAATGACATGGCGCATCCTTGTGGTCGTCGAAGGGAACGGTGACCGCAGCGTTGCGCTGCGCTGCGCAGCGGACGGTCGGCGGCACCTCGGCGAGTATCGAGGTGCGCCGCATCGCGTGGTACCTTGGAAGTGCGGTTCCGTGACTGCCTGCGTGAAGCCTTTCCCACAGGCTTCACGCAGGCCTGAACGGATGCGCAGAAGGTCACGCGTCGTGCGGGGTGCCGATCACGCGACGCCGTGTGTCAGTGCGTCCTGATCCACCCGGTCCGCCTGGCACGAAAAGCACCCATACCCTGCGTTGTGCAACTGCACGAAGGCCACCGCGGGATCGGCGAACAGCGCATCGAGCTGCATCCCGACCTCGCTGCCGGGGCAGACCTGCCCGCTGATCATCAGTGCGTCCGCGTCGTAGGCGCGCAGTGAGATCAGCCATCGCTCGACGTAGGGCGGAACGACCCCGGCGGGCAGGACGCAGCGCGTAGCGCCGCGCTGCACGAAGATCGGACCGGACGCGCGATAGGGCGAGTGCCGGGCCAGATGGGTATGGGGCAGCAGAAGCAGTTCGGCGCCACTTGGGGGGTCGGACAGGCTGACCCGGCACGGATGGCCGCCGCGATCCCCGGCCCAGCGTCGCAGGATGCCCTGCGCAGCCAGCGCGCGGTCGCTCTGTTCGAACAGGTGCTGGAAGGGGCGGTGATCGAGGCCGCTGAGGTACCACGCGTTCATGGGAATCTCCTGGGTTCGCCATGAGTCTGCGTGGCCGACGGCTGCGCTGCTCGCCATGATGCGACGCCGCATTCGATCCGGCCGATATGGGCGTGGCTTTCCAGTGACGATTGCCCATCGCCGCCAGCCTCCTGCCCGTGTAAGTTGGGTCACATCTTCCGCGGCAGCCCGTCGTGGTCGACAGGAACGTCTTCCAGGGGAAACGAGCACGATGCAAAGACACCACCTCGCACTGGCCGGCGCGCTGGCCAGCCTGCTGCTTGCCGGTTGCGGCGCAGCGCCTTCCGGCAGCGCCGATGCGGCGGCGGAAACGCCCGGCCGCCGCTACGGACAGATCGACTTCCAGCCCTGCACATTGACCACGATGGGCGCCAGCGCCAACGTCGAGGCACAGTGCGCCACCCTGCAGGTGGCCGAGGACAGGGCGCAGCCGCAAGGGCGGAAGATCAACCTCCGTATCGCCTGGCTGGAATCGGGCAACAGTGGCTCCGGCCAACCGGATCCGGTGTTCTTCCTCGCCGGCGGACCCGGGCAGGCGGCCAGCGAGGTGGCGGTCATCGTCGATACCGCCCTGCGCCAGGTCCGCAAGCAACGCGACATCTTCCTGATCGACCAGCGCGGCACCGGGGGTTCCAACCCGCTCACCTGCCTCGGCGCCGATGGCAAGGAACTGGCGTTCGACGAGGAGGCGCCCCCCAGCGAGGCGCTGCTGCGCGACTACGCCCAGCGCTGCGCGAGTTCGTTGCAGGGACGCGCCGATGCGCGGTTCTACACCACCCGCGACGCCGTTGCCGATCTGGATGCCGTGCGCCAGGCGCTGGGCGTGGATGCGCTGAACCTGGTGGGCGGTTCCTACGGAACCCGCGTGGCCCAGCGGTATGCCGCCGCCTATCCGCAGCACACCCGCAGCATCGTCATCGACGGCGTCGTGCCGAACGAGCTGGTGGTCGGTGGCGACTTCGCCAATACCTTCGAAGACGCGATCAATCTGCAGTCGGCCCAGTGCCGTAAGGACCCGGCGTGCAGCAAGCGCTTTCCGAGCGACACCAGCAAGCAGCTGCGCGGCGTGCTGGATACGCTGCGCGCCGCGCCGGTGACCGTTGACTACCGCGACCCCGGCACGAACGCCCCCCGACGCGACGTGCTGACCCCGGACAGCGTGATGGGGCTGGCGTTCGCCTTCTCCTATGTTCCGCAGTACGCCTCGCTGTTGCCGCTGGTGCTGGACGAGGCTGCGCAGGGCCGATATGCGCCGCTCGCCTCGCTGGCACGCGGTGCCAACCGCAGCATGGGTTTCCAGATCAACCGCGGCATGCAGTGGTCGGTGATCTGCAGCGAGGACGCTCCGCGCTACCACGCGCCAGCCGCCAATGCCGAGCGCCTGTTCGGCAACGAGGTGGCCAGCGCCTTCTTCGCGCCGTGTGCTGTCTGGCCGCACACGGCGGCCCCCGCCGCTGATGCCGCACCGCTGCGCAGCGAGGTGCCGGCGCTGCTGCTGTCCGGTGAACTGGACCCGGTCACACCACCGCGCTACGCCGCACAGGTGCTCAAGGGGTTGCCGCAGGGGCGCGCGCTGGTCGCGCGCGGCCAGGGCCACGGCACCCTGTCCGCCGGCTGCATGCCCCGCCTGCTGGGCCAGTTCATCGACAGCACCGATGCCAAGGCGCTGGATGCCAGCTGCCTGGATACGCTGAGCTACGTGCCGGCGTTCACCTCGTTCAACGGATGGGAACCATGATCGTCGCCGACAACCTGCACAAGGCCTTCGATACCCGCACCGGCCGCATCCAGGCGGTGGCCGATGTCGGCTTCCGCGCCGAGGACGGCCGCATCACCGGTCTGCTCGGCCCCAACGGTGCCGGCAAGACCACCACCATGCGCATGCTGTATACCCTGATGACGCCTGACCAGGGCAGCATCAGCGTCGATGGCATCGATGCCGCGCGCAATCCGGTGGAGGTGCGTCGCCACCTGGGCGTGCTGCCCGATGCGCGGGGCGTCTACAAGCGGTTGACCGCGCGCGAGAACATCGCCTATTTCGGCCGGCTGCACGGCCTGTCCGACGCACGCATCCGCGAGCGCATCGACGTGCTGTCGCAGGCGCTGGACATGGGCGACATCCTCGACCGCCAGACCGATGGCTTCTCGCAGGGCCAGCGCACCAAGACCGCGATCGCGCGCGCACTCGTGCACGATCCGCGCAACGTGATCCTCGACGAGCCGACCAACGGCCTGGATGTGATGACCACCCGCGCACTGCGCCGGTTCCTGCTGGGACTTCGTGAGGAGGGGCGGTGCGTGATCCTGTCCAGCCACATCATGCAGGAGGTGGCTGCACTGTGCGACCACATCGTGATCATCGCCAAGGGCACGGTCATGGCCGCCGGCAGTGCCGATGAGCTGCGCGCGCAGTCCGGCGAAGCCAATCTGGAAGATGCGTTCGTGAAACTGATCGGCAGCGAAGAGGGCCTGCACGCATGAGCATGATGTCGACCCTGATGACGGTGATGCGCAAGGAGCTGCGTGATCTCTCCCGCGACCGCCGCACGCTGATGCTGACCCTGCTGTTCGGTCCGCTGCTGTACCCGGTGCTGCTGCTTGGCATGGGCAAGCTGGCTGAGAGCCGCGTGCGCACGCAGATCGAGCAACCGCTGCAGATCCCGACCATCGGTGCAGACAACGCACCGAACCTGGTCCGCTTCCTGGCCGCGCAGGGACTCAACGCCAGCGCAGCACCCAAGGACCTGGCTGCGGCCATCCGCAACCAGGACATCGACGTCGCGCTGCGCATCAGCGATGACTTCGGCGAGGACTGGGCCGCGGGCAGGCCGGCGCTGGTGGAGGTGATCAAGGACAGCACCCGGCGTGCCGCCGAAGTGCCCAGCGCACGCCTGGAAGCCGCGCTGGCCACCTACAACGGCCAGGTGGGCGCACTGCGGCTGATGGCACGCGGCGTGGATGCCCAGGTCGCGCGTCCGCTGGACGTGGGCAGCCAGGATCTGGCCAGTGCCGAAGCGAAACGGGGCATGATCCTGTCGATGCTGCTGCCGGTGCTGTTGACCCTGACCTCGTTCATCGGGGGCGCCTATCTGGTGATGGACGCCACGGCAGGCGAACGCGAGCGGCAGTCACTCGAGCCCCTGCTGGCGACGCCCGGCTCACGCAGCGCGATCGTCAGTGGCAAGATCGCCGCCGCCTGCGTGGTCGGCTTCGCGTCGCTGCTGTTGACCCTGGTGGCTTTCAAGGTCAGCGCGCAGATCGCCCCGGGCAACATCGGCCGCCAGTTCAACATGAATGTCGGCTCGATGCTGCAGATGCTGCTGGTGATGCTGCCGATGCTGCTGATCGGTACCTCGCTGCTGACCTTCCTGTCGGCGGCGGCCAAGAGCATGAAGGAAGCGCAGAGCCACATGACCTGGCTGATGCTGTTGCCGATGCTGCCCGGCTACGCACTGGTCGCCTACCCGCTGAAGAGCGAGCTGTGGCAGTACGCGGTGCCGTTCCTGTCGCAGAACCAGATGCTGCTGAAGGTCATCCGCCATGAAGTGATCAGTCCCAGCGTCTGGGCGATCTATCTGGGCGCCAGTCTCGGCCTGGCCGCACTGCTGTGGTTTGCTGCCGTGCGCCGCTACCACAACGAACGCCTGGCGATTTCCGGCTGACCGCCACTGGAAGCGCCGGGCCCTGCCCGGCGGACAGGGAACGAGGCCCGGTCATTCCGGGCCTCGCTGTTTTCAGGTTCGCGTTGCCTGCCAAGCGACGAAGCGCCGGGCGATCACCGGAGCCAGCCGGTCGAAGTTCTCCCAGGTATCGGCGACGTGGTACGGATCCGCGACATCGGCCCCAGCAGGCAGTTCGGGGCGCGAGGGCAGGCAGAGGAAGTGCTGAATACGTCAGCCCTCTGCGTACCGCGCAGGAGTCACCCCCATCTCGCGTTTGAACACGGCGATGAAGGCGCTGGGGGTGTCGTAGCCGAGCGACAGCGCCACGCTGATCACCGGTTCCCCGGCCAGCAGGCGTGGCAGGGCCAACAGGACGCGCAGGCGCTGGCGCCACTGGCTGAGTGTCATGCCTGTTTCGGCCCGCCAGTGGCGCGCAAGTGTGCGGCTGGACAGTCCCATGGCAAGCGACCAGGCCTCGACGCTGCGGGCGTCCTGTGGTGCACGCGCCAACGCCGCAGCAACGCGCCGCAGGCGCCGATCGCGTGGCTGCGGCAAGGCCAGCGGCAGCGGCGTGCTGGCGTCGATTTCATCGGCAATGACGCCGGCCAGACGCTCCTGCACCGCGTCGAGCGGTGCGGGCGCCCAGCGCAGCGTGCGATCCACGGCTGCCTGCAACAGGGCGCCCGGCTGCACGATGCGCGGGCGTGCCGGGAGTCGCCTGCAGGTCGCCGCGTCGAGGTACAGGCTCCAGCCATCGAACGGGCCGATGCTGGCCAGCGCATGCGGCAGTCCGGGAGGAACCCACGCCATATGGCCTGCTGGCAGCAGCCAGTGCAGGTTGCCTGCCTCGATCCGCAGCAGGCCGTGTCGCGCCCCCAGCAGCTGCCCGCGGGCGTGCTGGTGCCGGGCGGTCCGGCGTGGACGGTCCAGGGTCAGTTGCGCGGTCAGCAGCACCGGCCCCCGGGCGGTGTCGACCAGGGCCGGGTCAATCAGGTCCGTTGATGTCCGATATGCCATATCAACTGGCAGTTATACGGCAGATCCGCCGGGCAGGAGCGTCCACACTGCACTCCACCCGCCGACAGGAGTTCCTCGTGCAGCCTCAAGACATCCTTCCTGACCATCAGAATGACGTGGTCGCCAACGGTCTCACCGTGCGCAAGGGCAGCGTGGGCGCCTTCCTTGCCAGCGTCCGCGACTGGCAGGATCCCGCCGGCAGCCCTGCGTCCCGGGCAGCAGCGGAAGCCGACCTGCGCGCGCTGCTGCCGGGTCTGCATGCGTTGGGCCTGTTCCGGATCCTGAGGGCACGCGATCCGGTCCTGCAGCACCTGATCGACGGCGAGCGCTGATACGAACAAGGCCCGGACAGACCGGGCCTTGTCGTGATGCTTGGCGGGGATGCGCCGGCTCAGCCGCCCGGCGCGAACACCAGGGTGCGGCGGGTGGTGACCGGTGCGCTGACCGGCTCGAAACGCCAGCGCTTCACGGCGTTCATGGCTTCGCGGTCGAAGATGCGCGCGGGCGTCGCACGCAGCACGCGCGCGTTGACCACCGAGCCGTCGGTACCCACGGTGATCTCCACCAGCACCTCGCCGGAGGTGCCGGCGCGCAGGGCGTCGGCCGGATAGCGGGGCGCCGGCGTACTGACCGGACGCAGGCTGGGCGCGGCGGCCGGTGCCTGGCGTGCGGCACTGGCCTGCTGCGCAGCGGCCTGTTGCTGCTTCTGCTCCGCTTCACGCCGTGCCGCGGCCTGGCGCTCGGCCTCCTCGCGCTCGCTGTCACGGCGGGCGGCATCCTGCTGGGCGGCGATCTGCCGGGCCGCATCGGCTTCCTTGGCGCGCTGCTCGGCCAGGCGCTGCTGCTCGGCCTGTTGCCGGGTGCGGTCCTCGGCGTCCTTCTTGGCCCGCTCCGCTTCCGACTCGGTGCGCTTGGCCGCGTTCTCCACGCCCTTGGCTAGGCCTTCCTTCAGGCGCGGCAGGGCCGGTGCGGAGGCATCCACCTTCTCGATCAGGGCGACCAGGCGCTGCGCCTCGGTGAAGTCCTCGCGGCCCAGATGCTGCTCGGCCGCGATCAGGGTATAGGGCAGCAGGTCGGTCAGCGCACTTTTCACCGCGGCATCGTCGGGCGTCTTGTCGCGCAGGGCCAGGTAGTACTCGATGGCGTTGTCGCCGGCGGGGGCATACATGCGGTTCTCGCGCAGCGCCTGGCTGGCCGACTCGCGCAGCTGCTCGGTGCCCATCGACTGCACCTTGGCGGCCACCACCGGTGTCGCCGGCGCCGCAGCGGCAGGCGATCCTGCCGGGGCAGGGGCAGGCGTTTCTTCCTTGCCCGAGCAGGCGGCCAGGGCCAGTACCAAGGCAACCGGCAGCCACCGGCGCGCGGCGGTGATCGTTGTGACGTGCGACATCCTGCTCCCCTCTAAGAAGACGACGTTACGTAAATCATTGATATGCATGGCCGGGACCGTGGGTCCGAGCACGGCAGGGTGGCGTTTCCCGACGCCACCGCCGGCAACGGCGAGGAAGCAATCTAGCATCCCCGCCAGCGCTGCGTACAAGGGCGGCAGCGACGACCGGCGGTGGCGTCCGCGCCACCACCGGCCAGCGCCTCAATGCGCCTGTGCCTTGTCGTGGCTGTTGGACATCAGCTTGTCGGTCCAGGCGATGCCGATCGCCGAGAGGATGAACACGCAGTGGATGATGGTCTGCCAGAGCACGCCCTGCTCGGTGAAGGTCGAGCACCTGGCGGCACCGATGTTGGCGGCGGCGACGTTCATCAGTTCCGGCGCGCACAGCGGCAGGCCGCCCAGCGAACCGCTGGCGATGAAGGTCTTGAGCAGGTGGATCGAGGAAATGCCGATGATCGCCATCGCCAGCTTCACCTTCAGGACGCTGGCATTGACGTGGCTCAACCACTCCGGCTGGTCGGGATGGCCTTCCAGCCGCAGGCGCGAGACGAAGGTTTCATAACCGCCGACGATCACCATCACCAGCAGGTTGGAAATCATCACCACGTCGATCAGGCCCAGCACGATCAGCATGATCTGCTGCTCGCCCATCGAGGCCGAGTGGGAGATCAGGTGCCACAGTTCCTTGCCGAACAGGAACACGTAGACACCCTGGGCGACGATCAGGCCCAGGTACAACGGCAGCTGCAGCCAGCGCGAGGCGAAGATCAGCGAGGACAGCGGGGAGAGGGGGCGTTGGGGGGACATGCAGGACAGTGCGTTGCGGGGGAGGAGCGAGGTTACCGGCCCGCCATGACGGTGCCAAGCCAACTCTCGCACTAGACTTCAGGTTCCTTACCGCACCCGAGCCGCTGCCATGATCGATCTGTATTACTGGCCTACCCCGAACGGCCACAAAGTCACCCTGATGCTGGAGGAAAGCGGGCTGGAGTACCGCATCCACCCGGTCAACATCGGATCGGGCGACCAGTTCAAGCCGGACTTCCTGGCGATCTCGCCCAACAACAAGATGCCGGCCATCGTCGACCATGCGCCGGCTGACGGCGGCGCGCCGCAGAGCGTGTTCGAATCCGGTGCGATCCTGCTGTACCTGGCCGAGAAGACCGGTCGCTTCCTGCCCAGCGATGCGCGTGGGCGCATCGCCACGCTGGAATGGCTGTTCTGGCAGATGGCCGGGCTGGGCCCGATGAGCGGCCAGATGGGGCACTTCAATGTCTACGCGCCGCAGAAGATTCCTTACGCCATCGAGCGCTACGACAACGAGGTGCGGCGCCTGCATGGGGTGATGGACAAGCGTCTGGCCGGGCATGCCTTCCTGGCCGGCGAGGAGTACACCATCGCCGACATGGCCAGCTATCCGTGGGTCGGTGCCTACGATGCGCTGCCGGCAGATTTCGATGCCTTCCCGAACCTCAAGCGCTGGCATCAGGCCATCGCCGCGCGCCCGGCCACCCAGCGGGCGTATGCGCTGCGCCAGCAGGTCAATCCGAACGCCGGCAAACCGCTGAGCGACGACGAGCGCAAGCACCTGTTCGGCCAGCGCTGAGGGTCCTGCGCAGGCCGCTGCGCTCGCCGGGCATGGCCCGGCGCTACCCGCCCGTCAAGGGCGGATGTGCCGTGCCCGGTCCCTGCCATGGGCAGAAGGTCATGCTGCCTTCCCGCACGGGCTTGGTTAGGATGGGGGCTGATCGCCACCGCACATGCTGCGGTGGCGGACCTGCCGTTTGCCGGGATCCTCCATGCGCCACCTGTTCGCTTCGCTTGTCCTCATGCTCGCCACCAGTACTGCCGCCCACGCTGAAAAACTGACGCTGGAAGCCATCACCGGCCCGTTGCCGCTGTCCGGGCCGACCCTGATGAAGCCCAAGGTCGCTCCGGACGGTTCGCAGGTCAGCTTCCTGCGCGGCAAGGACAGCGACCGCAACCAGCTGGATCTGTGGACCTATGACATCGCCAGCGGCCAGACCCGCCTGCTGGTCGACTCCAAGGTGGTGCTGCCGGGTACCGAGACCCTCAGCGACGAGGAGAAGGCCCGCCGCGAGCGCCAGCGCATCGCGGCGATGACCGGCATCGTCGATTACCAGTGGTCGCCGGACGCACAGCGCCTGTTGTTCCCGCTCGGCGGCGAGCTGTACCTGTACGACCTGAAGCAGCAGGGTCCGGCAGCAGTGCGCCAGCTGACCCACGGCGAAGGCTTTGCCACCGACGCCAAGCTGTCGCCGAAAGGCGGCTTCGTCAGCTTCATCCGCGGCCGCAACCTGTGGGTGATCGATCTGGCCAGCGGCAGCCAGCTGCAGCTGACCCGTGATGGCAGCGCCACCATCGGCAACGGTGTGGCCGAGTTCGTGGCCGACGAGGAAATGGATCGCCACACCGGCTACTGGTGGGCGCCGGATGATTCGGCCATCGCCTTCGCCCGCATCGACGAAGCACCGGTACCGGTGCAGAAGCGCTACGAGGTCTATGCAGACCGCACCGATGTCATCGAACAGCGTTACCCGGCCGCCGGCGATGCCAATGTGCGCGTGCAGCTGGGCGTGATCGCGCCGGCCGCCGCGGCACAGCCGCGCTGGATCGACCTGGGCAAGGAACAGGACATCTACCTGGCGCGCGTGGATTGGCGTGATGCCCAGCACCTGACGTTCCAGCGCCAGTCGCGTGACCAGAGGCAGCTGGATCTGGTGGAAGTGGCATTGGACTCCAACCGCCAGCGCGTGCTTGCCCATGAAACCAGCCCCACCTGGGTGCCGCTGCACAACAGCCTGCGCTTCCTGCAGGATGGCAGCATGCTGTGGTCGTCCGAACGCACCGGCTTCCAGCATCTGTACCGCATCGACAGCACGGGCAAGGCCACCGCGCTGACCCACGGTGACTGGCCCGTGGATGAGCTCCTGGCCGTGGATGAAGCGGCCGGCAAGGCCTATTTCCGCGCCGGCATCGAGACTTCGCGCGAGAGTCAGATCTACGCGGTCCCGCTGCAGGGCGGGCAGGCGCCGCAGCGGCTGTCCAGGGCACCGGGCATGCACAGCGCCAGCTTCGCGCGCAACGCCAGTGTCTATGTCGACAGCTGGTCCAACAGCACCACGCCACCGCAGATCGAGCTGTACCGCGCCAACGGCGAGAAGATCGCGACGCTGGTGGAGAATGATCTGGCCGATCCCAAGCATCCCTACGCGCGCTATCGCGATGCGCAGCGACCGGTCGAATTCGGCACCCTGACCGCTGCCGATGGCCGGACGCCGCTCAACTACAGCCTGATCAAGCCTGCCGGCTTCGATCCCTCCAAGCGCTATCCGGTGGCGGTGTACGTCTACGGCGGCCCGGCCAGCCAGACCGTCACCGACAGCTGGCCCGGACGTGGCGATCATCTGTTCAACCAGTACCTGGCGCAGCAGGGCTACGTGGTGTTCTCGCTCGACAACCGGGGCACCCCGCGGCGTGGCCGCGATTTCGGTGGCGCGCTCTATGGCAGGCAGGGCACGGTGGAGGTGACCGACCAGCTGCGCGGCGTGGCATGGCTGAAGCAGCAACCCTGGGTCGACCCCGCGCGCATCGGCGTGCAGGGCTGGTCCAACGGCGGTTACATGACCCTGATGCTGCTGGCCAAGGCGTCGGACAGCTATGCCTGCGGCGTGGCCGGTGCACCGGTCACCGACTGGGGGCTGTACGACAGCCATTACACCGAACGCTACATGGATCTGCCGGCACGCAACGAGGCCGGTTATCGCGAAGCGCGCGTGCTGACCCACATCGACGGACTGCGCTCACCCCTGCTGCTGATCCACGGCATGGCCGATGACAACGTGCTGTTCACCAATTCGACCAGCCTGATGAGTGCGCTGCAGAAGCGTGGCCAGCCCTTCGAACTGATGACCTACCCGGGCGCCAAGCATGGTCTGTCCGGTGCCGATGCGCTGCACCGCTACCGTGTGGCCGAAGCGTTCCTGGGACGTTGCCTGAAACCCTGAGTCACAGCCGGGAAGGAGCCCGCCGATGAACCACCTGCCACCCCCTGTTCCTGGCCATCCCGCCCATCCCCCCGGCTGGTGGCGCCGTCACTGGCGATGGGCGATGCCACTGACCGTGGTGGTGTTCCTGGGCGTGCTGGGCGGTTCCGCCGCATGGAGCGTGATGCGCTGGGGCGAAGCCGCACGCGAGAGTCCGCCGATGCGTGAGGCGATGCGGCGCGCCGGATGCAGCATCGAGCTGGTGGAGGCCTTCGGCGAACCGCTGCGCGCCGGCTCGCTGCCGCTGGGCAGCATGCAGACCGCGATCACCGGTGAGCGCGATGTGGGCCTGACCGTGTCGCTGGAAGGGGCCCATGCGCACGGTCGCCTGTTCGTGCAGGGCATCCGCCGCGACGATGTCTGGGATTACCCGGTGATGTATGTGCTGGGTGCGGACAAACAGACCTTCGATCTGACCGCGCTGGACGATGAGGAAGCTGCGCAGGAGTGCGAACTGCAGGCCTGCCGCGAGCGCGGTGGCTGCCCGATGACGGCCGCGTTCTGACCGGCGCCATGACTTCCCACCGATTGTCGCCATCGCCATGAGCGCGTAGGGTGCGGGCAACCCTGTCCTGGAGTGCTTCATGAAGCCGATCGCGCTGGCCGTTGCCCTGGCCCTGACCGCTGCACCGCTGCTGTCCGCCCCCCCGGCCCTGGCCGCACCGGCCGCCAAGGCCGCCACGCCTGCCAGCAGCCCCGCCTGGGTCGCGCGCAGCAATGCGCTGGCGCAGATCCTGCTCGACGCGCAGGGACCGTTCCAGCCCGAGCAGACCGGCTTCTTCGGCGTGCCGGGCTATGACGACAAGGTGGCCGACCTCGGCCCGGACAACGGCGCGCGCTTCCGTGCCGCGACCGCCAAGGCGCGCGACGAGCTGCAGGCCAGGCTGGCCACGGAGAAGGATCCCAACGTCCGCCAGGACCTGCAGATCATGATCCACGCCGCCAACCAGAACATCGAGGGCAGCGAGCTCAACGACAAGTACCTGCTGCCGTGGACCGATGCGCCGCAGACGGTGTTCAGCGGCCTCAATCTGCTGCTGTCCGACCAGGTGCCGGCCGAGCGCCGGGCCAAGGCGCTTGATCGCCTCAAGGCGTACGCCGGGCTGACCCCGGGCGGTACCGCCTTCACCACGCTGGCGCGCCAGCGCTACGAAGAACGCCTGAAGGACAGCGCGCTGCTGCAGCCGACGAAGATCGAAGTGCAGCAGTCGCTGGACAATGTCGAGACCTACATCAGCGGCATCGAGTCGCTGCTGAAGAAGTACCAGATCAGCGGTGCCGATGAAGCGATGAAGGCCCTGGCGGGACAGATGAAGGAGTATGCAGCCTGGACGCGCAAGGACGTGCTGCCGAAGGCGCGTACCGACACGCGCCTGCCGGCGCCGCTCTACGCGTACCAGCTCAAGCAGGTCGGCATCGACATCGACCCGAAGCTGCTGATGCAGCGTGCCCAGCTGGAGTTCATGGAAACCCGTTCGGCGATGCAGCAGCTGGCGCCGCTGGTGGTGAAGGAGAAGGGCCTGAAGGTCGCCGACCCGACCGATCCGGTCGCCGTGATCCGCGCACTGAAGGCCGACAAGATCGCCGACGACCAGCTCGAAGGCCACTATCGCAAGGTGATCGACGCGATCGATCCGCTGATCCGCGAGCATGGCATTGTCGACGTGCCCAAGCGCGCCATGCAGATGCGCCTGGGCTCGGCTGCCGAGAGCGCCGCCAGCCCGGCACCGCATTTCCTGCCGGCACCGCTGGTGAACAACACCGGGCAGCAGGGCACCTTCGTGCTGCCATTGGGCAACCCGGCGGCCGGTGCCGGCGCCCAGTACGACGACTTCAACTTCGGTGCGGCTGCGTGGACCCTGAGCGCGCATGAGGGCCGTCCCGGCCATGAGCTGCAGTTCACCGCGATGGTCGAGCGCGGCGTCTCGCTCGCGCGCACCATGTTCGCGTTCAATTCGGTGAACGTGGAAGGCTGGGCGCTGTACGCCGAAGCGGAGATGGTGCCGTACGAGCCTCTGGACGGGCAGATGATCGCCCTGCAGTTCCGCCTGCTGCGCGCCGCGCGCGCGATGCTTGATCCGATGCTCAACCTCGGCCTGACCGACCGTGCAAACGGCGAACGGGTGCTGATCGAACAGGTCGGGTTGTCCAAGGCCATGGCCACCCAGGAGCTGGACCGCTACACCGTGCGCATGCCTGGCCAGGCGGGCAGCTACTTCTATGGCTACACCCGCATCCTGGAACTGCGCATGCAGACCGAACTGGCACTGGGCGCGAAGTTCGACCGCCTGGCGTTCAACAACTTCCTGCTCGACCAGGGCCTGCTGCCACCGGATCAGCTGGCCGACGCAGTGAACCAGGTGTTCGTGCCGAAGTACCGGAAGAAATAACGGTAGCGCCGGGCCATGCCCGGCGAGCGCAGCGGGAAAGCGAAATGCCGCCGGATCAGCTGGCCGACGCAGTGAACCAGGTGTTCGTGCCGAGGTACCGGAGGAAACAACGGTAGCGCCGGGCCATGCCCGGCGAGCGCAGCGGGAAAGCGAAATGCCGCCGGGCCCGGCCCGGCGCTACCGCATGGTCGGAATGCCATGCCGAGGCCCGGTGTTCGTGCCGAAGCACCGGAGGAAATAACGGTAGCGCCGGGCCATGCCCGGCGAGCGCAGCGGGGAAGCGAAATACCGCCGGGCACGGCCCGGCGCTACCGCATGGTCGGAATGCCACGCCGAGGCCCGATGTTCGTGCCGAAGTACCGGAAGAAACAACGGTGGCGCCGGGCCATGCCCGGCGAGCGCAGCGGGGAAGCGAAATGCCGCCGGGCACGGCCCGGCGCTACCTGCGGTGACGCTGCTGCGTCACCGCTGCGGCGTGATCACCTGGGTCGGCAACCGTGCCGGCGGCGCCGGGTTCGGCACCCAGATCGCCACGCCTGCGGCGCGCTTCTGCGTGGTCGGAATGCCAATGCCGAGACCGCCGCCCACATGCGAGCCATAGCTGCCGGCGCCCACGGACATGCCCACCGGCGAGCCGCTGCTGCCCACGCCCATCAGCACTACGCCGTTGGCGCCCAGTGCTGCGGCTTCGCGCTTCAGCCGCGCCACGGCGGCGTCGGTCTGGCCCTGGGTGCCGAAGCCCACCGCCGAGGCGGATTCCAGCTGGGCGATCTCCTGCGAGCCGGCCGGCGGCGTTGAATAGATCTGCACCTGTGCCGGGTCGATCGGCGCCCGCGCGCGGCCCAGCATGACCTTGGAGGTGCTGGCACAACCGGCGGCGGCCAGCAGCATGGCCGCCAGTGCGGCCCAACGGATGTTCATGGCAATACCCCTGCAGGACTGGATGGGATCATCGGTGGGCCACTCTGAATCGGCGCCAACGCCCTGTGCGCCGGGTATCCAGACGCTAGCACGGCCGAGGTGAGCGGCCCGCCAACGGGAGTAGGCGAGGGCGGCCGGAACGTCTATGGTTGGGGCCGGGAACCAACTGCGGGAGAGCGGCGATGGGTGTGATCAGTCTGTTGTGGGGTGTACTGGCGCTGCTGTGGATGATCCTGGCGCTGATACCGCTGCTGGGCTGGGGCAACTGGTTCCTGATCCCGTTCGCTGCGGTCGGCGCGGTGATCGCCGCGCTGGGCATCCTGTTCACCCACCCGAGCAAGCGCGGCCGGGCCTGGGCCGGCCTGGTCCTGAACGGCATCGTGGTGGTGGTGGGCATCCTGCGCCTGGGCCTAGGCGGTGGCGTGATCTGAACCTGCGGCCGGGTGCGACCGGGCGTCGCAGGGCTGCGGCCCGCAGCCGGGCAGGGGCGTACAATGAACGGCTGCGCGAGCCCGCGCGTGCCTGTGAATCCGCGCCCGGCGCGGCTGCCCCATGATCATCCGACCTCGTCCCCACGGCTGGCAACTGCTGTACATCCTGCGCGGATCGATCGTTCCGGCGATCGCACCGAAGGTGCTGGCCATCCTGATCCTGTCCATCGCCGTCGCCGCGGTGGTGGAGCTGGCGCCGCCGACCGGCATCGAGCGCGTCTCGGTCACGCCGTTCACCCTGCTCGGCCTGGTCCTGTCGATCTTCCTCAGCTTCCGCAACAGCGCCTGCTACGAGCGCTGGTGGGAAGGCCGCAAGCTGTGGGGGCAGCTGGTGTTCGAATCGCGCTCACTGGCTCGGCAGGTGAACCTGCTGCTGGTGGATGACGCAGGCCGCCGCCGTCGCATCGCCTATCTGACCACCGCCTTCGCCCATGCATTGGCCGCCCGCCTGCGCGGCCGCATCGTCGCACTGGCGGCCCTGCCGTGGCTGGACAAGCGCCAGCGTGCGCAGCTGGCCGAGCGCGAGAACGTACCCGATGCATTGCTGGCGATGATCGCCGCCGAACTGGCGCAGGCGCTGCGCAGCGGCGATCTCGATCCGATCCTGTACGCCCAGCTGGAAGACCGCCTGCATGCGATGTCCTCGATCCAGGCAGGCTGCGAGCGGATCCTGACCACGCCGCTGCCGTTCGCCTACACCCTGCTGCTGCACCGCTGCGCGTGGATGTTCTGTGTGCTGCTGCCGTTCGGCCTGGCCAGCTCGCTGGGCTGGGGCACGCCGGTGCTGTCGGCGGTGCTGGCCTACGCCTTCTTCGGCCTGGACCAGCTCGGCGAAGAAATGGAGGACCCGTTCGGCCTGGAGCCGAACGATCTGCCGCTGGACGCGCTGGTGCGCACGATCGAGATCGACCAGCTCGACGCGCTCGGTGAACGCCCCCTGCCCGAACCCCTGCTGCCGCAGGGCTACCTGTTGCAATAGCCACTCCTCGGAGCCTGCCATGCCTCATCCCCACTACCGCCCGCGGCGCATGCGCCATGACGAGTTCTCGCGCCGCCTCATGCGCGAGAACACGCTGACCACCGACGATCTGATCTATCCGGTGTTCGTGCACGAACCGGCCGGCCGCACCGCTGTGCCGTCGATGCCCGGTGTGGAGCGGTTGTCCATCGAGGAACTGCTGAAGGTGGCCGAAGAGGCGCTGGAGCTGGGCATCCCGGTGATCGATCTGTTCCCGGTGATCGACGCCTCGCAGAAGTCGCTGGATGCCTCGGCGGCATGGGCGGAAGACGGGCTGGCGCAGCGTGCGATCCGCGCCCTGAAGTCGCGCTTCCCCGAGCTGGGCGTGATGACCGATGTGGCGCTGGACCCCTACACCACCCACGGCCAGGACGGCATCATCGATGACAAGGGCTACGTGCTCAACGACATCACGGTCGAAGCGCTGGTCAAGCAGTCGTTGTCGCATGCCGAAGCCGGCGCGGACATCGTCTCGCCGTCGGACATGATGGATGGCCGCATCGGTGCGATCCGCCGTGCGCTCGATGCCGACCATCACCTCAATGTGCGCATCATGGCCTACTCGGCCAAGTACGCCTCGGCCTTCTACGGCCCGTTCCGCGACGCGGTGGGCAGCGCGGCCAGCCTCGGCAAGGCGGACAAGAAGACCTACCAGATGGACCCGGCCAACGGCGACGAGGCGATGCGCGAGATCGCGCTGGACCTGGAAGAGGGCGCCGACATGGTGATGGTCAAGCCGGGCATGCCGTATCTGGATCTGGTGCGTCGCGTGAAGGAACAGTTCGGCGTGCCCACCTTCGCCTACCAGGTCAGTGGCGAGTACGCGATGATGAAAGCGGCGTTCGCCAATGGCTGGCTGGACGAGCGCGCCTGCGTGATGGAGTCGCTGCTTGGTTTCAAGCGCGCCGGCGCCGATGGCGTGCTGACCTATTTCGCGCCGCAGGTGGCGCGCTGGCTGCGCGAGCGCTGACAATAGCGCCATCGATGGAGGGAGGAACGGCTGATGGGACCCGAACTGGGATGGATGCAATGGCTGATCTGGGGCGTCGGCACGCTGGTGTTCGGTGCCGTCATCGTCGGCGTGTTCATCGCAGCCTGGCGGGCCAGCAAACGCCCTCCCGAGCAGCTCTCCGCCGCCCGTCGTGTCGCCCGTGAACAGTCCCTGCCGGACAGTGTGCAGGCCGAGCTGGCCGCGCTCAACCAGCGCAAGGACAGGGGCCAGCTGAGCGAGGCGGAGTACGAACAGCAGCGCGCCAAGGTGCTGTCGCGCTGATTGCGGCGCCCCGGACCGGCATCTACCGCATGCACCCGGCCACGGCAGCCACTTTCGGTACCGCCAGCCGGTAGAGATCCACGCCCCCGGCACGCGGTGCCTTCGCCGCACTGCTGGCGACCAGCATTTCCCCCGGCTTGGCGTTGTCGATCACCGGCGCGCCGGTCCAGCCGCCTGCCTGGTTGAAGGACAGCCCCAGCGGCTGCAGCGCCACGCCGCTCCAGGCGCACCCGCTGCTCCACACCCGCGCGCTCGTGCCGCTGCCACGACTGAACACCACGGCGCCATCATTGCCCAGCCAGTCAGCGTCGGTCTCGTCATCGGCGCTGTTCAATGCGGCCAGCGCGGTGGCCGGGCCCCGCACGCCCTCGGCATCCAGGGTGGCCACGAACAGATCCCAACCGGCGCCACGGCCCTGCTGGCGCGCGAACAACAGCCGCCGGCCATCCATGCTCAGCGCTGGACCGCGCTCTTCGTGCCGCTCGCGCTCGCCACGCAGGGCCTGTGCGCTGCCAAGCCGGCCGTCGCCGGTCACGGCGGCACGGTAGAGCGCCAGCTGGCCTTCGGTACCCGCCGCGAACAGCAGCCAGCGGCCATCGCGGCTGAAGTAGGGATCCCGGGCCTCACCGCTGACATCGACCGCCAGGGCCTGTGCCTGCTGCCAGCGGCCATCGATCAGGCGGGCCTGCCACAGGCCCCAGCCGCCCTCGCCGCGGCGGGCGAAAACGATGCGCTGGCCGTCGGCACTGATCGTGCCGCGAGCCTCGTCGGCACGGGTCGAGACCACGCCCATGCCTTCGATGCCGTACTCGTTCAACGCCATCGCCACGGGGGCAGAGAGTAGACTGGCGGCAAGCACCAGCAGGGTCGGGGTGATGCGCATCATCCGGGTCCGTGCACGAAAGAGCATCAGTCTAGCCAGCTTGAGGAATCCATGACCGACCGTTACGCCGTCTTCGGACACCCCGTCGCCCACTCGAAGTCGCCGCAGATCCACGCGACGTTCGGTCGCCAGGAAGGCATCGCCATCGACTACCGCACGATCGACCTTGCCCCCGACGCCTTCCTCGCCGGCCTGGAAGCGTTTGCCGCCGAGGGAGGTGTCGGTGCCAACGTCACCCTGCCGCACAAGGAAGCCGCGTTCGCGGTCTGCACTACGCTGACGGCCCGTGCGCGCCGCGCCGGTTCGGTCAACACGCTGCTGCGCAAGGGCGAGCGCTGGCATGGTGACACCACCGACGGCATCGGCCTGGTGCGCGACCTGACCGACCGCCATGGCCTGGACCTGCGCGGCCGCCGGGTGCTGATGATCGGCGCCGGCGGCTCGGCCCGCAGCGTCGCCCCGGCGCTGCTCGATGCCGGCATCACCGAGCTGGTGGTGGTCAACCGTACGCCGGAACGCGCCGATGAACTGATCGACGCGATGGGCGAGCCGGGCCGCGCCATCAGCCGCTACTGGGAAGACCTGCGCGAGCTGGGTGACTTCGAGCTGATCGTCAACGCCACCTCGGCCGGCCGTGACCGCGACGTGGAATTCAAGCTGCCGCTGTCGCTGGTCAATTCGATGACCACCGCGGTCGACCTGAACTACGGCGAGGCGGCCATCGCGTTCCTGGCCTGGGCACGCGCGGCGCAGTGCCGCAATACCGTCGATGGCCTGGGCATGCTGGTCGAGCAGGCCGCCGAGAGCTTCCTGCAGTGGCACGGTGTGCGCCCGCAGACCGACGAGGTCTACCAGCAGCTGCGGCAGGGCGCCCTGGCGCTGGCCGGCGAGGACTGAGCGATGGACAACATGACCCTGCTGGTGACGGTGCTGAGCATGGTGGGCGTGCGCCTGCCGGTGCTGATCGCGCTGTGCGTGGGCCTGGTGTGGGTGGTGGGCGCGCCGCGCGATGCCACCCGCAGCGGCGCGCTGGCCGGCCTGCTGCTGTTGCTGCTGGCCAGCCTCGGCAGCATGGCAGCGGGCATCCTGCCGATGTGGATGGTCAGCAGCGGTGACTTCAGCGCGGTTTCGAGCATGAGCGCCATCCTGGGAGTGCTGCATTTCGCTCTGGCGATGGTGGAAGCGATCGGCATGGTGCTGCTGGTCTGGGCGCTGGTGCGCCTGCTGCGCCAGCGACCGCCTGTGGTAGGCCGGTAGGGTCGTGCCGGGCATGGCCCGGCGCTACCGTTGATGGGCGGGTAGCGCCGGGCCATGCCCGGCGGAAACGCCGCATCTGCCCCGGCGCTGTACGGCCATCCAGCCCATGACCGCCAAGGCCCGACGCCGCTGACCCTGTTCAGCGCACGCGCCTCGGTCCCGGCCGCCGGCCATGCGACAATGACCGGCCTGATCCAGCCACGGTAGTTCCCGGCGTGACCGAAACCGTCGCCGCTCCGCGCACGCTCGATGAGCCCTTGAAGGACGCGATCCGCAAGGCCTATACGACGCTGCAGGCCAACACTCCCGGCTTCTCCACGCGCCGCTCGCAGAGCCAGATGATCGGCGTGGTGTCGCGCGCGTTGTCGAAAAGCGGTGGCGTGGGCGTGGTCGAGGCACCCACCGGCGTCGGCAAGAGCCTGGGGTACCTGACCGCTGGTGTGCCGATCGCGCTGGCCAGCAAGAAGAAGCTGGTGATCAGTACCGGTACCGTGGCATTGCAGTCGCAGCTGGTCGAGCGCGACATCCCGAACTTCCTCAAGGCCACCGGACTGGAAGCGACCGTGGCGCTGGCCAAGGGCCGCACCCGCTACCTGTGCACGCGCAATGCCGCCGAAGCGCAGGGTGAAGGCGCGCAGGGCGGCATGTTCGACGACGAGGCACCCCTGTTCGACCGGCCACTGGCGCCGATCGAAATGGATATCGCCAAGCGCCTGACCGACGCCTTCACCAGTGGCAGTTGGGACGGTGACATCGACAATGCGCCGGAGACCATCAGCCCGGGCCTGCGTGGCCGCATCACCACGCCGGCGTCGGGTTGTGCCGGGCGGCGCTGTGCGTATTCGGCGCAGTGCGCGGTGCTGCGCTCGCGCAACACCGTGCGTGATGCGCAGATCGTGGTGACCAATCACGCGCTGCTGCTGTCGGCGCTGTCGATCGGCGACAGTGACAATGGCCAGCCGTTGATCGCCGCGCCCTCGGAGATGCTGCTGGTGCTGGACGAGGGGCATCACATCGGCAACGTGGCGATCGACCAGGGCGCGGCCAGCCTGGCGCTGGACGAGATGGCCAAACGCACCGGCCGCCTGCAGATCCTGATTGCCGGCGCGTACCGTGCGGTCGACAAGGACAGGCTGGGCAACCTGTTGCCGAACGAAGCCATCGACGTCGCCAGCAACGTGGCCAAGCAGCTGCGCGCATTCCGCGACCATGTCGAAGCGGTGTGGATGCCAGCGCCGGCCGACGAGGAACCGATGTGGCGCGCGGCCAACGGTCGCCTGCCGGAAGCGTGGCGCGAGCCGATCGAAGCACTGGCCGACGATACCCGCAGCCTCTACAACTGGGCGCATGCCGCCACCGCGCAGGTGGCCAAGGGCAAGCCGGACGACCCGGCGCGTGAGCGCCTGCAGCGCAACCTCGGCATGGCGCTGGAGATGATCGAGCAGCAGTACAACCTCTGGCAGGCCTGGCGCCGTGAGGACAAGGACGGTGCGCCGCCGATGGCGCGCTGGGTCACCGCCACCCGCGACGGCGATCTGGTCCTGCATGGCTCACCGGTCTCGGCCGCGCATGTGCTGCGCAAGCTGCTGTGGGACGAGGTGGACTCGGTGGTGATGACCTCGGCGACGCTGACCGGCGGTGGCGATTTCCAGTCGCTGGCGATCGACAATGGCATTCCCGAGGAAGCCGAGATGGTTTCGCTGTCCTCGCCGTTCGACCTGCCGAACCAGGCCGAGCTGATCGTGCCGAAATTTCCAGTCACGCCCGACGACCGCGAAGGCCATCCCCGCGAGGTGGCGCGCTACCTCGACACGGAGCTGGACTGGGCCAAGGGCTCGATGGTGTTGTTCACCTCGCGCTGGAAGATGGAGAAGGTCGCCGGACTGATGCCTGCCGCGCGCCGCAAGCAGGTGCTGGTACAGGGCGAGATGTCCAAGACCCGGCTGATCGACGAACACCTGCGGCGCGTGGCGGCGGGCGAGGGCTCGGTGCTGTTCGGGCTGAACTCGTTCGGCGAGGGCCTCGACCTGCCCGGTGAAGCCTGCACCACCGTGGTGATCACCCAGGTGCCGTTCGCGGTGCCGACCGATCCGCAGACCGCCACCCTCAGCGAGTGGTTCGAGGCACGTGGACTCAACGCGTTCAACCTGATCGCCATTCCGCACGCACTGCGCACGCTGACCCAGTTCGCCGGCCGCCTGATCCGTACCTCCACCGATACCGGCCGCGTGGTCATCCTCGACTCGCGGCTGCTGACCCGCCGCTACGGCAAGCGCATCATCGACGCGCTGCCACCGTTCAAGCGCGTGATCGGCTGACGACCGGAACGCCGCCGGGCATGGCCCGGCGCTACCTGATCTCCGAGCAACGCCGCGCTGCCGCCGTTCAAGCGTGTGATCGGCTGACGATCAGAAGGTAGCGCCGGGCCATGCCCGGCGAGCGCAAAGCGCGGCCTGTGTCAGGTGCCATGACCGATAAGATCGGAACGTCGCCGGGCACGGTCCGGTGGCGCCTAATCGCCCAGCAGCGCGGTGTTGCGCACAGCGCCCTTGTCGGCGCTGGTGGCCAGCAGGGCGTAGGCCTTCAACGCGCTGGTGACCTTGCGCGGCCGCGCTTCACGCGGCTTCCATCCCAATGCATCCTGCTCGGCACGGCGCGCATCCAACGTCGCCGCATCCACCAGCAGATCAATCCGCCGCGCCGGAATATCAATGCGGATACGGTCGCCGTCACGCACCAGCCCGATCGCACCGCCCGCTGCCGCCTCCGGCGAGGCATGCCCGATCGACAGGCCCGACGTGCCGCCGGAAAAACGACCATCGGTCAGCAGCGCGCACTGCTTGCCCAGCCCCTTCGATTTCAGGTAGCTGGTGGGGTAGAGCATTTCCTGCATGCCGGGACCGCCCTTCGGGCCTTCGTAGCGGATGACCACCACGTCGCCCGCCTTCACTTCATCGGCCAGGATGCCGGCCACGGCCGCATCCTGGCTCTCGAACACGCGCGCGCTGCCTTCGAACACGTGGATGGATTCATCCACGCCCGCGGTCTTCACCACGCAGCCGTCTTCGGCCAGATTGCCGCGCAGCACGGCCAGGCCGCCTTCGGCGGAATAGGCGTGTTCGACGCTGCGGATGCAGCCGTCGGCACGGTCCACGTCCAGCGTGGGCCAGCGCGTGGCTTGGCTGAAAGCCACCTGGGTGGGGATGCCGGCCGGGCCGGCACGGAAGAAGTCGTGCACGCTCGATTCGCTGCTGACCGCCACATCCCAGCGTTCAAGGGCATCGGCCAGGGTGCGGCTGTGCACGGTCGGCACGGTGGTATCCAACAGGCCGCCGCGCGCCAGTTCGCCCAGGATGCCGTACACGCCGCCCGCGCGGTGCACGTCTTCCATGTGGTACCTGGGCGTGTTCGGCGCCACCTTGCACAGCTGCGGCACGCGCCGCGACAGCGCATCGATGTGGGTCAGGTTGAAGTCCACTTCGGCTTCCTGCGCCGCGGCCAGCAGGTGCAGGATGGTATTGGTCGATCCGCCCATGGCGATGTCCAGGGTCATCGCATTGGCGAACGCGGCCTGCGTGGCGATGCCCCGCGGCAGCGCGCTTTCTTCCTCGCCGCCGTACCAGCGGTGGCACAGTTCGACGATCAGGCGGCCCGCGCGCAGGAACAGCTGTTCACGGTCGGCATGGGTAGCCAGGGTCGAACCGTTGCCGGGCAGCGACAGGCCCAGCGCTTCGGTCAGGCAGTTCATCGAGTTGGCGGTGAACATGCCCGAACAGGAGCCGCAGGTGGGGCAGGCGCTGCGCTCGAACTCGGCCACCTTTTCATCGCTGGCGCTCTCGTCGGCGGCGATGACCATCGCATCGACCAGATCCAGCTTGTGCTCGGACAGCCGGGTCTTGCCCGCTTCCATCGGCCCGCCGGACACGAACACCACCGGGATGTTCAGGCGCAGTGCGGCCATCAGCATGCCAGGGGTGATCTTGTCGCAGTTGGAAATGCACACCAGCGCATCGGCGCAGTGCGCGTTGACCATGTATTCGACCGAGTCGGCGATGATCTCGCGGCTGGGCAGTGAATACAGCATGCCGTCGTGGCCCATCGCGATACCGTCGTCCACGGCGATCGTGTTGAACTCCTTGGCGACGCCACCGACCTTCTCGATCTCGCGCGCGACCAGCTGGCCGAGGTCCTTCAGGTGCACGTGACCCGGTACGAACTGGGTAAACGAGTTGGCGATGGCGATGATCGGCTTGTGGAAATCGCCGTCCTTCATGCCGGTGGCACGCCACAGGGCGCGGGCGCCGGCCATGTTGCGGCCGGCGGTGGAGGTGCGGGAGCGGTATTCGGGCATGGCTGGCGGAACGGGCGGGCCGTACGACATGGGGTGTCGGACGATCATCGCCAATTTTTTCGGTTGCTGCTGCAACCACCGCCCGTCTGCGCGGCGCCGCCAGGCCATGCGGCGATGCCGGATCGGGCGGACGAAAATGAAACGCTGTTCATCTTTCGGACTTTGCCGATTCCGGTTGTTGGCCCGGATCGGGCATCATTGGGGTATTGATCCGCTGCTTGAGGCATGAGGCCATGAAACGTTCCCGCACCACCGCGCTGCTGCTGATGAGCGCCGCACCGCTGCTGTTCACCGCCTGCCAGAAGGAGCCGGAGGTGAAGGTGCAGGAAGGCCTGTTCACTTCGGTCGAGGCCTGCACCGAGGCCACCGGTGATCCGTCGTCGTGCCGCAACGCGTTCGCCGAGGCGCAGAAGCAGGCCGCCGACGCTGCGCCGAAGTACGCCACCAAGGAAGCCTGCGAGCAGGACTACAAGCCGGAGCAGTGCGTGCAGCAGCACACGTCGGCAGGTACCTCGTTCATCGGCCCGATGATGATGGGCTTCTTCATGTCCCAGATGCTGAGCAACCGCGGTGGTCTTGCCCCGCAGGCGCCGGCGTCGGCACCGGCCTACCAGGACAAGAATGCGGGTTGGGCGCGTTCGGCCCCGGGCGGTACGGGTGGCCTGAACACCGCCAGCGGCATCGGCGCCGGCAAGGCTGGCCTGGCACCGGTCACCAGCGAGCCGAACCGTGCCGTCACCGCCAGCCGGGGTGGCTTCGGCAACACCAGCGCGCGTCGCAGCACCAGCGGCAGCTACGGCGGCTGATCGACCCATGCAGCGTATCCGTATCGCCGAGCGCGCCCACTGGCGGGCGCGCGCGGAGGAAGCCGGTTTCCGCTTCCACACCATCGACGGCCAGCCGTACTGGGATGAAAGCGCGTATTACGCCTTCACCCTGCGCCAGATCGAACAGGACATTGAAGATCCCAGCGCCGAGCTGCACCAGATGGCGCTCGACCTTGTCGGCGACGTGGTGGCCAGCGAGCGGCTGATGGATCAGCTGGCGATTCCCGCGCATTACCGCGACTGGATCGCCGACAGCTGGCGCCAGCGCCAGCCGCATCTGTACGGCCGGCTCGATCTGGCCTATGACGGTACCGGTCCAGCCAAGCTGTACGAGTTGAACTACGACACGCCGACCTCGCTGTTCGAGGCCAGTTTCTTCCAGTGGCAGTGGCTGGAGGACCAGCGCAACGCCGGCCGCCTGCCGCAGCATGCCGACCAGTTCAACGCCCTCCATGAGGCGCTGGTCGAGCGTTTCGGCGAGCTCGCCGGCCGCCTGCCGCCACCGCTGTACTTCAGCGCCGTGGGCAGTTCGGAAGAGGACCGCGGCACGGTGGAATACCTGCGCGACTGTGCTTCGCAGGCAGGCCTGCACGGGCAGGGCATCGCCATCGAGGACATCGGCCTGTCCGCGGACGGTCGCTTCACCGCGCTGGACGATTCGGTGATCGGCACGCTGTTCAAGCTGTACCCGCTGGAAGACCTGATGGCCGAGGAGTTTGGCCGCGCGCTGCCCGGCTCGGGCGTGCAGCTGCTGGAACCGGCATGGAAGGCGGTGCTCAGCAACAAGGGCATCCTGCCATTGCTGTGGCAGCGCAATGTCGGCCACCCGAACCTGCTGGAGGCGCACTTCGACGACGGCAGCGCGCTGGCCACCGGCTGGGTGCGCAAGCCGCTGTTCTCGCGCGAGGGCGCCAACATCGAAATGCACCTGGCCGATGGCAGCACCCAGCGCAGCGACGGCCCCTACGATGGACCGGCGATCATCCAGCGCGCGCATCCGCTAACCCGCTTCGAAGGCGGTTATCCGCTGATCGGCAGCTGGGTGGTCGGTGACCACGCCTGCGGCATCGGCATCCGCGAGGACGACAGCGCGATCACCCGCGACAGCGCGCGCTTCGTACCGCACGCGATCGTTGACGAGGCGCCGACGCGGATCTACGTCTGAGCACGGTGCGCACCCGCACACGTATTGGAAGGTAGCGCCGGGCCGTGCCCGGCGGGTGCAGTGATGCGCCGGGCATGGCCCGGCGCTACCAGTCAGAGCAGGCCTTCGCGCTTCACCGCCAGGTAGCGTTCCACCAGCGCGGCCGGCAGGGCATCGGCGGTCACGATTCGCTGAGCACGGTGCGCATCCGCACACGTATTGGAAGGTAGCGCCGGGCCGTGCCCGGCGAGCGCAGTGATCCGCCGGGCATGGCCCGGCGCTACCAGTCAGAGCAGGCCTTCGCGCTTCACCGCCAGGTAGCGTTCCACCAGCGGGGCCGGCAGGGCACCGGCGCTGACGATTCGGTGAGCATGGTGTGCACCCGCACACGTATTGGAAGGTAGCGCCGGGCCATGCCCGGCGGGTGCGGTGATGCGCTGGGCATGGCCCGGCGCTACCGGTCAGAGCAGGCCTTCGCGCTTCACCGCCAGGTAGCGTTCCACCAGCGCGGCCGGCAGGGCATCGGCGGTCACGTCCAGCACCATCACCTTCTCGCTGCGCAGTGCTTCGTGCGCCTTCGCGCGCTGCTGCAGGTACAGCGCCGCGGCGCCGGCCCGGGTGGCATCCTCCAGCGTATGCACCTCGCCTTCCAGCGCGCCGTCCAGCTCGTGCTCGCGCAGGCTGGCTACGCACACCAGGTGACGGCGCTGCAGCAGGCGCACCGCGGCCAGGAGGTCCTCGATGTCTTCGTCGCGCACGTTGCTGACCAGCATGACCAGCGCACGGCGTCGCTGGCGCAGCGATACCTCGGTGGCCGCGGCCAGGTAATCGGTGGCCACCGGCTGCGGCTGCAGGTCGTAGCTGGCCCGCAGCAGATGCTCGACCGTGCCCATGCCGCGCTGTGGCTGCACCCACCGACGCTCGCCGCCGACGGCGAACAGGCCGGCCGCATCGCCCTGCCGCAACGCCAGATAGGCGACCACCAGGGAGGCGTTCAAGGCATGGTCGAAGTGCGAGAGCCCGCCTTCGCTGGCCAGCATGCGGCGGCCACTGTCGAGCATCAGCAGCAACTGCTGGTTCTTCTCGTCCTGATACTCGCGGGAGATCAGCTTGCGTGCGCGGGCGGTGGCCTTCCAGTCGAGCTGGCGCAGGCTGTCGCCGACGCGGTACTCGCGCATCTGGTGGAAGTCAGTGCCCTCACCACGCCGGCGCTTCACGTGGGCACCCACCAGGCGTGAGGCCTGATCGGCGCTGAACAGCGCGAAGCGGGTCAGCGGCACGAAATTTGGATAGACGCGGACGTCCAGCGGAGGGGGCAGGGTGCGCTGCTGCCACCACAGGCGCCATGGCGAGCGGATGCGCAGCTGCACGCCCTCGAAGCGGAAGCGTCCGCGCTGCTGCGGCTGCAGGGTGTAGTGCAGCGCGCAGGCATGCCCGGGACGCAGCTGCACGCGCTGGGGCAGCGACTCCAGCGGCCAGCCACTCGGCACCAGATCGAACACCTGCACCCGCATCGGCTGTGTGGTCTGCAGGCGCAGGCCCACCTCGCGGCGCACGCCCAGGGCCAGCGCTTCGGGCAGCTCGCGCTGCACCTGTGGCGACGGTCGCCGGGCCTGCCGCCACAGGTCCAGCAGCGCCAGCGTGCCGATCACCGTGGCGACCAGCGCCCAGCTCCAGCGTGGCAATGCGCCGGCCAGCACCACGCCTCCCAGCGCAGCCCAGGCCAGCAGCAGGACCAGCAGCAGCGGCGCAGGCCTCATCGGCGCGGTGCTTCCACCTTGGCCAGCAGCGCACCCAGCACATCGTCGGCGTCCTGGCCTTCGATCTGCAGTTCCGGTGCCAGCGCGATGCGGTGGCGCAGCGCCGGACGCGCGATGTCGCGCACGTCATCGGGGGTGACGAAGTCACGACCGGCCAGCACCGCCTGCGCGCGCGCAGCACGCACCAGCGCGATGCTGCCGCGCGGTCCGGCGCCCACGGCGATGCCGGGCCATTGCCGGGTGGCGGCGACGATGCGCACGGCGTAGTCGATCACTTCGTCATCGACGGTGATCGCGGCCGTGGCTTGCTGCAGCTGCAGCAGTTCTCCGGCGCCCAGCACGCGCGGCACCCGGCTCAGGTCGAAATCGCTGGCGGCGCGGCCACGGGTGATGGCCGTGACCATGCGCTTCTCGTCCTCCAGCTGCGGATAGTCGATCAGCACCTTCAACAGGAAGCGATCCAGCTGCGCTTCCGGCAGCGGGTAGGTGCCTTCCTGTTCCAGCGGGTTCTGCGTGGCCAGGGCCATGAACGGCGGCGCCAGGGTGAAGGCCTTGCCTTCAATGGTCACCTGGCCCTCCTGCATCACTTCCAGCAGTGCGGACTGGGTCTTGGCCGGTGCACGGTTGATCTCGTCGGCCAGCAGCAGGTTGGTGAACACCGGCCCGCGGCGGATCTTGAAGCTTTCGCTCTTCGGATCGTAGACGGCGTGGCCGCTGACATCGCTGGGCATCAGGTCCGGAGTGAACTGCACGCGGCCGTAGTCCAGTTCCAGTGCCTGCGCCAGTGCGCGCACCAGCAGTGTCTTGCCCAGTCCGGGCACGCCTTCGATCAGGACATGGCCGCCAGCCAGAAGGGCAACCAGGATCTGGTCAAGCACGTCAGCCTGGCCGATGAAGGCGTGGCCGACAGCCTGGCGGATGGCGTCGACGCGTTCGATCAGGCGGGCATTGGCGGCCGCCGGATGTTCAGGGACTTCGGTCATAGCAGGGATCTCATCTGGAGCAGCAAGCGGATGCGCTCGCGCAGGGCGGAGGAATCATGCGGCGGAGGCGGAGTCAGGGCACTGGCAACGCGGCTGCGCGGCCACTGCAGCAGTTCGGCGATGGCCTGTTCGCGTGGCGCGCCGTCCAGCGCTGCAGCGAGTGGCGCGCGCAGGCGCAGGCGGTGCAGGAACAGGGCGTGCACGGCCTGGTACAGGCGCACGCCCTGGCCGAAGCGCAGCAGCAGTTCGCCGCTGGCGCGCACATGTTCCAGCAGCGACCGGCGCTCGATCACGGGCGATGGCAACAGGCTGCCGAACCGCTGCGAGCGCGCCCACAGCCAGGCCAGCAGCGCCATCAGCAGCGGTACCCACAGCGGCCAGCCCTGGTAGAACAGGCGCACCCACAGTGACGGCGGGCGACTGGCATAGACCAGCCACATGGCGCCCTTGCCGTAATTGGGATCGAGCAGGTAGCGGGTCAGATCGCGATGGGAGCGGTCGTGCAGGCCGTCGCTGGCCTGGCCCTTGGCTGCGGCCATCCGCGCGGCCTGCGACTCCACCTCGCTGCGCATGAAATCCATGTCCGCCAGCACGCTCACCCGGCCCTGGCCGTGACGCAGGCGTGCGAAGACCAGGTCGTGCCCGCTGCCCCACCGGCGTTCGGCCCGCGCCTCAGCGGCGAAGCCAAGCGTGAAGCGACGGCCCTGGCAGAATTCCACGTGGCCGGGATCGTCCTGGACATGGAAGGGCTGGCAGTCGCTGCGCTGGTACAGGCTGTCCACGCCGAGTGCATCCAGCAGCGGCCCCTGCGTGCTGCCGGCATCGTCCTCGGCGGGCGGCGGCGTGCGCAGCAGCAGATGGCCACCCCCGTCGACCCACGCCAGCAGCGCCCTGGCAGCCGGCGCCGGCAGCTCGCTGCTGTCCTGCAGCAGCACCACCGTGTCATGCGGCCCCAGCGCCATCTGCTGCAGGTCCAGCCGCGGCCGCGCATGCACTTCGATGCCATCGGCGCGCAGCGCCTGCCCGAGTACGTACAGCGGGTTGTAACGGGCCTCGCCCTGCGGCGGCAGCGTGACCGTTTCGGTGACCCGTTCATGGGTACGCATGAACAGGATCGCCAGTGGCACGCCGAGCAGCAGCAGCGTCCCCAGCAACAGCGACCAGAACAGGCGCGGGTTCATGCCTGCCACCCGTACTGCTGGCGCAGGGTCGTGGCCAGCGCATCGAAATCGCCGCGGCTGGGCAGACGACCACCGTAGGCGGCGTATTGCCACATCCGCACGATGCGCGCGAACAGTTCACGATCGACGCTGTCGGGCATGCGTCGCGAGGCACGCAGGCACTGCGATTCGGTGGCGCCCGGAGGCAGTGCGATGCCGGCACGCTCGCTGACCGTGCGCACGCTGGCCCGGTACAACAGGGCCAGCGCCTGGCGCGGCCGGCCCTGGTCCCACAGCAGACCGGCCTGGGTGGCCACGTCCGGCGGCAGCACCACCGGCAGCTCGACCTGTTCCTCGACCACATGCGGCGCCGCTGCGGCCTGGCGGCGGCCCGAGCCGCGCAGCCACGGCAGCCACAACCGTGCAGTCAGCACCAGCACCAGAAGGAGGGCACCGAGCAGTCCCCACAGGCCCCATTCGGCCAATCGCGCCAGCCAGGCGATGCTGCTGCTGCGCGACGTGCGTTGGCTCTGGCTGCTGCCGTCGCGTTCGAGTTCCTTGCGTGCGTCCTTTTTCTCTTCCGCCTCTTCGATCGCTTTCCACTGCGTGACCTGGCGGGTCGGGCGCTGCAATGGATCCTCGTAGGCGCGGCTCACGGCCTGGCGGAAGCCCGCGGTATCCACCGGGGTGTCGCCGAAGATCATGGCGGGTGTATCGCCGGGGTTGATCTGCGGTGCCCGGCGCGCGTCGCTCTTGCGGTTGCTCGATGCGTCACCGTCCTGCGCGTGAGCCGGCGCTGATGCGAGCGGCAGTGCCAGGCACAGCAGCAGTGCCAGCGACGAGGCAACCGGCAGCAGGCGTTCGCGCAGCCGGCGCAGGGCGATCTCCACGTCCCAGGCTTCCATCTGCGTACGTCGATTCAAGTACAGGCCGAACCCGGCACCGACGTAGAACGGCCCGATCAGCACGGAGGCCAGCCAGCAGGCCAGATTGAATCCCAGCTTCGCCCAGGCGGGCGTGTCCTTGCCGATCATGTCCCAGGCCGCGCGCCAGGAGTCGGAGAGCAGCTCGAACGGGATGAACATGAACACCGCGCCGATCGCGCCTGCGACCAGTACGCCCTCGAACACCATGCAGGCTACGGTCAGCACCAGCGCCGGACCCGCCGCGCCGGCTGCGACCGCGCGCCGGCGCGGGCCACGCTGTTCGGCGGTGTTGCCCTCCAGCAGGTTGACCGGCAGGCACAGGCTGCGCAGCACGCTGAAGCGACGCCAGCCCAGGTAGCCCCAGAAACCACGGTTGCCCCACTGCCGCTGCGCCCGCAGGGCGGCCAGGGCGGTGACCGGCTCGCCGAACACACCGCGTGACAGCACATACAGCGGCGCGCGTTCGAACACGGGCTTGCACCACCACATCAGCAGCCAGGCCAGGCCAAACGCGTCCAGCCACCAGGCCAGTGCGTTGGCGATCACGAACAGCGGTGCGCTGGCCAGCAGCCAGCTGCCCCACACCGCACGTGCATGCCGGCGGGTCAGCGCGCTGCCCAGCTCCATCGCTTCCCAGCCGCTGCGTGCGCGCAGCACGACGTCCAGGCGATCAATGCGCATCGCCGCCTCCGCGTCCGCCACGCCACAACCACAGCAGCACGCCGGCCCACAGCACGCCGGCCACACTGAACTTGCCCCACGCCGGCACTTCGGCAATGGACGACCAGAACGCCTCCACGAACGCCGCGACCAGCAACATGAAGGCCACGCCCAGGCACAGCTGCGCACCGATGCGACCACCTTCGACCAGTGCGTCCAGGCGGCTGCGGCGTCCGGGCGCCAGCAGCTTCATGCCCAGCTGCAGTCCGGCGCCGCCTGCGATGACGATGGCGGTGAGCTCGAATGCGCCGTGGCCGACCACGAAGCGCCAGAAGGGATCACCATGGCCGATGTGCTGCAGGTGGCCGGCCACCGCGCCGATGATGACGCCATTGAACAACAGCACCAGCAGCGTGCCCAGCCCGGCCAAAAGGCCACTGGCGAAGGTGCGCAGGGCGATGCTGATGTTGTTCATGATGTAGTGGCCGAACATCATCCAGTCGGTGCCGCTGTCGCGGCCCAGGCGTTCGGCAGCCGGGTCGTACATGCGTTCCATTTCGGCAATCTGGCGGTTGTCCATCACCTGGTGGATCAGGTCCGGGTAGAGCTGCACCAGCACGAAGCAGCCCACCGTCGGCAGCGCGAACATCGCCAGGGCGGCCCACATGCTGCGTGCCTGGCTGCGCACCAGCAGCGGGAAATCGGCCACCAGGAATTCAAGCGCGCGCCGCCAGCGTGTGGGAGGTGTCCGGTACAGCACGCTGTGGCCCTGCTGCATCAGTTGTTGCAGGCGCTGCACCAGCTGCGGGCTGTAGCCCCGCTCACGGGCCAGTGCCAGCTGCTGGCACAGCCGCCGGTAACGCTGTGGAAACGCAGTGTCGTCCAACGTGGTGGCCGCGGGCTGGCGGCGGCGACGGCGGGGGGCGCCGGCACGCAGCAGCAGCCACTGCTCCAGGTCCAGCCATTCCTGTTGATGGCGGGCGACGAACTGTTCCTGCTTCATCGCCGTCCCAGCAGCCAGTTGGCCATCGCATACAGGCGCAGCACGCCGACCTGGCCATGGGTGCCGGTCAACGGTTCGGCGATGGCGGCCAGTTCCTGCTGGCGGAGCGGTGCCAGCCGCGGGGCACGCTCGGCGAAGGCCAGCAGCGCAGCCTGCTCCTCCGGCCGCAGCGGCTGCGGCGGCGCCAGCACGCTGTCGATGGTGGCCGGCGGCGGCAGGTACAGCGCCGGCGCGTGCACCACCACGGTGCCGGCGACCAGATCGCCCAGGCGGCGGCCATGCGCGTCGAACAGGCTGCTGAGCAGGCCCAGCGCGTAGGCGAACGGCAGCATGTCGACGGTCCGCAGCAGGTTGCGGGTGATCGCCGCCATCCAGCCCACCGGCGCGCCATCACGGGCCAGCACGCGCAGGCCCAGCGCGCGCTTGCCTGGAGTGCGGCCCCACAGCGCCTCGCAGACGATCGGATACGCCCAGTACACCAGGAACATCAGGGCCAGGTAGAGGCCGGTGCCGAATTCCTTCAACAGTGCCAGCGGGATCGACAGCGCGGCAAGAATCGCGAAACGGATGGCCAGATCGACCAGCCAGGCCAGCGCACGTGGCACCGGACCGGCGGCCGGCAGCTGCAGCGGCACGCCTTCCGGCGTCACCACCTCGCGGTAGGTGTCGAGCATCGGTGCGGCCATCAGAGCGATGGCCTTCGTTGTGGGCGCTGGAGTCCTCTCCGGCTGGCAACCACAGGCATGGGGGTCTCGACAGTTCCTGGTCGGGCCCAGACTTTAGCAGAGCGCGCCGGCAGTCGAGGGCCTCAGCCCAGGTATTCGTCCTTCAGCCGGACGTAGTGGTCGGCCGAGTAATGCAGCGACTCGATCTCCCTGTCGCTCAGCGTGCGCGCCGGGCGGGCGGGATTGCCCAGCCAGAGTTCGCCTTCGCCGACCACCTTGCCCGGGCCCACCACTGCACCGGCACCGACGAAGCCGTGGCGCTCCACGCGGGCGCCATCGAGGATGCAGGCGCCCATCCCGATCAGGCTGTAGTCGCCGATGCTGCAGGCATGGATGATGCAGCCGTGGCCGACCGTCACGCCTTCGCCGATCAGGGTCGGATGGCCGGCCTTGTTGTACGGGCTGTGGTGGCTGACGTGGATGATGGTGCCGTCCTGCACGTTGGTGCGGGCACCGATGCGGACGAAATTGACGTCGCCACGGATGACGGTACCCGGCCAGATCGACACGTCATCGGCCAGCTCCACGTCACCGATGAGGGTGCACGCCGGGTCGACGTATACGCGTGCGCCGAGCACCGGCATCTTGTCGCGGAAAGGGCGCAGCGGGGTCATCGGTGTCTCCGGAAATCAGGGCGATCGCGACGATGATACGCGGGCCGCTGCGCTCGCCGGGCATGGCCCGGCGCTGCCGTCGGTGCTGGCTTACGCCACGCGTCCGCGGCGAGCGCGCTCCAGGTGCACCAGCAGCAGCGAGATCGCGGCCGGCGTCATGCCGGGGATGCGCTGCGCCTGGCCGATGGTCTGCGGACGTACACGTTCCAGCTTCTGCAGCACTTCGGCCGACAGGCCACGCACGCTGGCGTAGTCGAAGCCCTCAGCGATCGGCGTGGCTTCGTGCCGCTGCTGGCGCGCGATCTCGTCGCGCTGGCGGTCCAGGTAGCCGGCGTACTTCACGCCGATCTCGACCTGCTCGGCCACCTTGCCATCGGCCACTGCCGGGCCCAGCGAGGGCACCTGCATCAGCTGCGCGTAATCCAGCTCGGGGCGCTTGATCAGGTCGAGCACATTGGTTTCGCGGCTGACGGTCACCCCCAGCGTGTCCTGCACTTCGCGGCCCAGGGCGTTGGCCGGGGTGGCCCACAGCGCGCCGAGCCGCGCACGTTCGGCGGCTACGGCAGCCTGCTTGGCCTCGAACGCCGTCCAGCGCCGATCATCGACCAGACCCATGTCGCGGCCAACCGGGGTCAGGCGCTGGTCGGCGTTGTCCTCGCGCAGCTGCAGCCGGTACTCGGCGCGGCTGGTGAACATGCGGTACGGCTCGTTGGTGCCGTGGGTGATCAGATCATCCACCAGCACGCCCAGATATGCTTCGTCGCGGCGCGGGCACCAGCCATCCAGGCCACGCACCTGGCGGGCCGCATTGAGGCCGGCCAGCAGGCCCTGCGCGGCCGCCTCTTCATAACCGGTGGTGCCGTTGATCTGGCCAGCGAAGAACAGGCCGTTGACCAGCTTGGTTTCCAGCGAAGCCTTCAACCCGCGCGGATCGAAGAAGTCGTATTCGATGGCGTAGCCAGGACGGGTGATGTGGGCGTTCTGGAAGCCCCGGATGCTGCGTACCATCTCCAGCTGCACGTCGAACGGCAGCGAGGTGGAGATGCCGTTGGGATAGATCTCGACGATGCCCAGCCCCTCAGGCTCGACGAAGATCTGGTGGCTGGCCTTCTCGGCGAAGCGCACCACCTTGTCCTCGATGGAGGGGCAGTAGCGCGGGCCGATGCCTTCGATCTGGCCGCTGTACAGCGGCGAGCGGTGCAGGGCGTCACGGATGATCTGGTGGGTCTGCTCGGTCGTGTGGGTGATCCAGCAGCTGACCTGCTGCGGATGTTCGTCCACCGAGCCGAGGAAGGACATCACCGGCCGCGGCGTGTCACCGGGCTGCTCGTCCATCACGCTGTAATCCAGCGATCGGCCATCGATGCGCGGTGGCGTGCCGGTCTTCAGGCGGTCGACCTGGAACGGGCGCTCGCGAAGGCGCGCGGCCAGCGTGGTGGCCGGCGGATCCCCCATGCGGCCGGCGGCGTACTGGGTCGGACCGACGTGGATCTTGCCGGCCAGGAAGGTGCCGGCGGTCAGCACCACGGCCTCCGCATCGAAGCGCAGGCCGGTCTGGGTGATCACCCCGCGCACGGCGTCGCCCTCGATGACCAGATCATCGACGGCCGCCTGGAACACGGTCAGGTTGGCCTGACCCTCGACGAGGGCGCGGATCGCCATGCGGTACAGGTTGCGGTCGGCCTGGCAGCGGGTGGCGCGTACCGCCGGGCCCTTGGAGGCATTGAGCGTGCGCCACTGGATGCCGGCGCGGTCGGCGGCATGCGCCATCGCCCCGCCAAGGGCGTCGATCTCCTTGACCAGATGGCCCTTGCCGATCCCGCCGATGGCCGGATTGCAGCTCATCGCGCCCACCGTTTCGATGTTGTGGGTCAGCAGCAGGGTGCGCACGCCGGTTCGGGCCGCGGCCAGCGCGGCCTCGGTGCCGGCGTGGCCACCGCCGATGACGATGACGTCGTAACGATGGAAGGAGTGGGTCATGGGGGCGGAGTCGATGGGGGCGGGCGCGGCCGGAGGCGGTGCCGGGCTGGCGATTTTAGCGCCATTCGGCAGGGGGACGCCCGGAGAGGCCAGGGCCGGACGAAATTGACCCTAAAGTTGGCAGGATTTTTGCAGATAACCCAATAGCACCCATCGTGGCTGGCGCCGCAGGCGCCCGTGACCGGAATTGGAACAGGGGCCGGTACAGGCGCACGATGGGGGAGCAGAGGGCCGGCAGTCGGGGGACTGTCCGGCCCTGTTTTTCTGCGCGGGAAGGCATCCGCAAAAACAGACGGCCCCGCATTGCGGGGCCGTCTGCCTTCAGAGGTGCCGACATCCGACAGGGCCGGAACAGGGGGGATCCAGATGTTCCTGTCGGATATCGACGTAGAGCTTTCCGCGACGGCCCATACCGCTTGTGTCACTTTGTGACGCGGGCCGTCACAACCGCTTTAGATTGCCGCTTGGACCGTGTGAAATGCAAGACGGTTCAGCGCTCAAGTGTGCGCTGCGTCGCACGATCCATGTTGCGCCAGGGGGAACCGTTCATCCTCGGCGCACTCGGTGCCGGCGCCGGGCGGGCCGGAGGTGCCGGGCGCTGCACGCTCGGCTGCGGCGGGCGTCGCATCGAGTCCATGTTCCGCCACGGCGAGCCGCCATTGTTCTCGCGCGGCGGGCGCGGCGGACGGTTCTCGCCATTGCCCGGCGGACGCGGTGGCGGACGGTGGTTGTGCGGTGGACGATAGATCGGACGCGAGTAGTACGGGTAGCCATAGCCGCCGTAATAGCCGCCATAGCCCCCATAGTACGGGCCGTAGTTGTAGGGATAGCCGGCGGGGTAGCGGTACTCCACCGACGGCGCACCGTGGTAGTAGCTGCCGCTGCGGCCACCGCCGACATAGTCGTAGGTGGTGCAGCCGGTCAGGGCCAGCAACAGGCCACCGGCAAGCATCAGGCGCGTTTTCATGTGGGTCCCCCCAGAACGGGTGTGCAGTCAGCTTCGGGCGTGGGCATTGAATCGGCCCTTAATTCCACCACCCAGGATGAATGGCGGCGAAGGCCTGCATGCTGGCATGACCTGTGCCGGGGTCGCCAGCACGAGGGCATACGTTAATCTTGCGTCATGAGCGATTCACTGTTGCCCCGTGCCGAAGATGTCCTGGCTGCCGCCGCGAGGATCGCGCCGCACGCAAGTGTGACGCCGGTGCTGCGCTCGCGCACCCTCGACACGCTTGCCGGCGCACGCCTGGCCTTCAAGGCCGAGCACCTGCAGCGGGGCGGCGCGTTCAAGTTCCGGGGCGCCTGCAACGCCGTCTGGTCGCTGTCGGACGAGCGCGCCGCACGAGGTGTGGTCACCCATTCATCGGGAAACCATGGCGCGGCCCTGGCGCTGGCGGCACGGACGCGGGGCATTCCCTGCCATGTGGTGGTGCCCGAGGGCGCCGTCGCCGCCAAGCTGGCCAACATCGCGCGCCATGGAGCCACGCTCTGGCGTTGCGCGCCGACCATTGCCGAGCGTGAGGCCACCTGCGCCAGGGTGCAGGCCGACACCGGTGCAACCCTGGTGCACCCGTATGCCGATCCGGCGGTGATGGCAGGGCAGGGCACCGCTGCGCTGGAACTGCTGCACAGCGACGGGCCGTTCGACGTGCTGGTGGTGCCAGTGGGCGGTGGTGGCCTGGCCAGCGGTACTGCGCTGGCGCTGCAGCTGGCCGGCCCGCAGACCCGGCTGGTGCTGGCCGAACCGGCTGGTGCCGACGATACCGCCCGCTCACTGGCCGCCGGCGAGCGGCAGGGCGCGTTCACCCCCGATACCGTCTGCGATGGCCTGCGCACCCTGATCGGTGCGCCCAACTTCGCGCTGCTGCGTGCTGCCGGGGCGGAGGTCATCGTGGTCGACGACGCCGCCACCCTGGCTGCGATGCGCCTGCTGTGGGAGGTGCTCAAGCAGGTGGTTGAACCGTCTTCGGCGACGGTGCTGGCGGCGGTGCTGGCCCAGCCGGAACGGTTTGCCGGGCAGCGGGTGGGCCTGGTGCTGTCCGGTGGCAACGTCGATCTTCCCGCCCTGCGCTGGGGCATGCCTTGAGCCGCGGCCGGCACCGCGAGCGTACCGGCCTGTTCGGTTGGGCGTGGCGGCTGTTCGTGCTGCTGGTGATCTGGCTGCTGGGCGTGACCGCATGGATCGTCTGGGTGGGAGAGCGTGATCAGGCCGCCCAGGCCGATGCGATCATCGTGCTCGGTGCGGCCGCCTATGACGCCAAGCCGTCGCCGGTCTTCGAGGAGCGCATCCGTCATGGCCTGGACCTGTACGAGGCCCGGTATGCGCCGCTGCTGATCTTCACCGGAGGCTATGGCGGCAGCGGCGCCCGCTTCTCCGAATCGCAGGTGGCGCGGCGCTATGCGCTCAAGCACGGCGTTCCGGACGATGCGATCCTGATTGAAACCGCCTCGCGCAACACCGTGCAGAATCTGATCGAGGCCAAGCGGCTGATGGACCAGCGCAACCTGCACCGGGTGATCATCGTCAGCGATCCGCTGCACATGGCACGCGCGCTGCGCCTGAGCCGGGCGCTGGGCATCGATGCGCTGGCGTCATCGACGCCGAGCACCCGCTTCCGCAGCTTCCACACCAGCTGGCGTTTCCTGCTGCAGGAAATCTATTTCTTCCATCGCGATCTGGTGCGGCCACCGCTGAGTTCGCCGGCCAATACCTGACGGCGCGTCGCTGCGTTCGCCGGGCATGGCCCGGCCCGGCGCTGCGCTCCGCACCCGCCCCGTGACTCGTTTCGTTTACGGCTGCTTGCGGCGGATCGGAATGGCCGAGACCGGCACCGAGGCCACGTCGTGGCCGCCTTCGCGGATCGGCGCGCCCGGGTCCGGTGCCCAGGCATGGGCATAGATCACTTCCCAACTGCTGGGCAGCGTGCCATCGGCACGGCGCATCGGCTCGTAGGCGGCCGCCGCAGCGGCGAAGCGCCCGCGGCCGGTCAGCGTATGCCGACGGTCCACCCGCGCATTGGTCGCGCCCATCGCCCGCAGTTCGCGCATCAAGGCGGGCAGATCCTCGTAGGTCAGGGTGAACAGGTCGCGATCCAGCACGGGGTCGCGGAAGCCGGCCATCATCAGCGCGTCGCCGAACTGTGCGATCTGCGCGAAACGGCTGACGTGCGGGCGATCATCGGCAGCAGCGAACGCTTCATTGAGCTCGATCAGGGTTTCCGGCCCGAAGGTCGAGCACAACAGCAGGCCGCCGGGCTTGAGCACGCGGCGGAAGCCGGCGAACACCGCAGGCAGATCGTCCACCCATTGCAGGCAGAGATTGCTGAAGATCACATCGACACTGTTGTCGGCCAGCGGCAATGCCGCCGCATCGGCGCACAGGCGCTGGAAGGGCTTCCACCACCCGGCCTGGCGCCTGGCCTGATCGAGCATCGGCAGGGCGATATCCAGCGCGATCACCTGGGCCTTCGGCCAGCGCTTTTTCATCAGTGCGCTGGCATGGCCGGTACCGGCGCCGATGTCCAGCACCACCTCGGGCCTGCGTGCCTCCAGGTAGTCCAGCGATTCCACCAGCCGTGACTGCACTTCGCGCTGAAGCGCAGCGGCGGCGTCGTAGCTGCTGGCGGCGCGGGAGAACGCACGGCGCACATGGCGGGGATCGAAGTGGGACGGCATTGCAGGATCTCTCAGAACGTACCGGGGTAAGCGCCGCCATCGATCAGCAGGTTCTGCCCGGTGATGTAGCCGGCCTGTGCGCTGCACAGGAAAGCGCAGGACGCACCGAATTCGTCGGCGGTGCCGAAGCGGCCGGCGGGAATCTGCTGGCGGCGGCGCTCGGCGATCTCCCCGACATCGCCATCCCTGCCCGCGCTGTGGGCGAAGTTGGCGCGCAGGCGATCGGTGTCGAACTGGCCAGGCAGCAGATTGTTGAGGGTGACATTGTGGGCGACCGTGCGCCGCGACAGGCCGGCGACGAAGCCGGTCAAGCCACTGCGCGCGCCGTTGGACAACGCCAGGGTATCGATCGGCGCCTTCACCGCCGACGAGGTGATGTTGACAATGCGGCCGAAGCCGCGCTCGATCATCGCGTCCACGGTGGCGCGGATCAGCGCGATCGGCGCCAGCATGTTGGCGTCCAGCGCAGCGATCCAGTCGTCACGCTCGAAGCTGCGGAAATCGCCCGGCGGCGGGCCGCCCGCGTTGTTGACCAGAATGTCCACCTGCGGGCAGGCAGCCAGCGCAGCGGCACGACCGGCGTCGGTGCTGACGTCGGCAGCGACGGCGCGCACCTCACCGGCGCCAGGCAGTGCGCGCAGATGCTCGGCGGCGGCCTGCAGCGCTGCCTCGCCGCGCGCAACGATCACCACGTTCACGCCTTCGCGCGCCAGTGCGCGCGCGCATCCCAGGCCCAGCCCCTTGCTTGCACCGCAGACCAGGGCCCAGCGGCCCTTGATACCCAGATCCATGCGTCAGCCCTGCGCAGTTCGAAGGAGCGTCATTGTCCGCCATCCGCCGGTGTCAGGCCGGCAACGAAGCGTTGCAGGACGGCGGCCACTTCATCGGCGTGGCCGAGGAAGGGGGCGTGGCCGCCGTGAGCGATGGTCAGCGCCTGTCCGCCGGGCGTGAGCGCTGCCGCAGCCTGTACGGCGGCCGGTGGGACCAGCCGGTCGCGTTGACCGGCGATCCACAGGCTGGGCTTGCCCAGTGCCGGCAGGGCGCCGCGCAGGTCGGTGCTTTCCAGCAGCTGCAGGCCCTCCAGCAGGGCGCGTGCGGTCGGTGCACCGCGTTCCACCAGGCGCTGGCGCAGGGTGCGCAGTTCCTCGCGGGCGTGCGCCGAACCCATCACATCCAGGGCCAGGAATCGTTCCAGCGTGCCACCGAAATCGCTGGCCAGCTCACGGCCGAACTGCTCGAACACGGCCGGTTCCACCGCATGCGGCCAGTCGTCGCCGCGCACGAAACGGGGCGTGGCAGCGATCATCGCCAGTCCCCGCACTTTCGGCAGGGTCGCCGCGGCATGCAGTGCGAACAGCCCGCCCAGTGACCACCCACACCACACCGCCGGTGGCGTGGCGGCGGCGATCGCGTTGACCACGAAGGGCAGGCGCAACGGCGTGGTGTCCCCGCGGCTGTGGCCGTGTCCGGGAAGATCGACCAGGTGCAGGGTGAACTGCTGCGCCAAGCGCTGGACCAGCGGCGCGAACACACCGCCCTGCAGGGCCCAGCCGTGGATCAGTACCAGGTCCGGCCCCTGGCCGGCGACTTCGATATGCATGCGGAAACCAGCAGAACCTCAGGCCAGGACCGGCAGCGGCGGTGGCGCGGCCTCGCGCGGCGTGATCCAGAGGCGATCGCGCGCGCTGGCGATGGCCTCGACCAGCCCCCGCACCTGGTCTGCCGTGTGCAGGGCAGAGAGGGTGACGCGCAGGCGTGCCTTGCCCTCCGGAACGGTCGGCGGGCGGATCGCTCCGACCAGCCACCCCGCCTGCTCCAGCGCCCTGGACAGCGCCACTGCGGTGTGGTCATCGCCGCACAGCAGGGGCTGGATCGGTGTCTCCGATGCCATCAGGTCCAGCCCGTGGCGGCGTGCCTCGCCGCGGAACAGCGCGATCAGGTCGACCAGCTTGGTGCGGCGCCAGTTGTCGCGGCGTGCCAGGCGCACTGCTTCCAGCGCGGCCGCCGCCAGCGCCGGCGGCATCGCGGTGGTGTAGATGTAGGGGCGGGCGGTTTCGGCCAGATGCTCGATCAGGTCTTCGCGGCCCAGCACCACCGCGCCGGCGCTGCCCAGCGCCTTGCCCAGGGTGACCAGCTGCAACGGCACGTCGTCCACGCCCAGACCGGCGGCCGCCACCGTGCCCCGGCCATCGCCGACCACGCCAACACCATGTGCGTCGTCCACATAGAACAGTGCCTGCTGCAGACGCGCGACCAGTGACAGTGCGCGCAGCGGCGCGATGTCGCCGTCCATGCTGAAGACACCATCGGTGGCCAGCATCGCTGCGCCATCGGCTGCGTGCCTGAGCTGGCGCATGGCCCCTTCCGCATCCAGGTGCGGATAGCGTCGCAGGCGCGCACCGGCCAGCCGCGTAGCATCGAGCAGACTGGCGTGATTGAGCTTGTCCTGCACGCAGACGTCGTCATCTTCGCTCAGCAGCGCCTGCTGCACCGCCAGGTTGGCGGCGAAACCGCTGCCGAACAGCAGTGCGCGCGGGTAGCCCAGCCACTCGGCCACTTCGCGTTCCAGAGCATCGTGCATCGCGTGGTGGCCGCAGACCAGATGCGATGCGCCGGCACCGGCGCCTTCGCGGGCGGCCGCGTCCTGCAATGCATTGACCACGCTGAACTGCTGGGCCAGGCCCAGATAGTCGTTGCTGCAGAAGCCGGTCAGCCAGCGGCCTTCCACTTCCAGGCAGACGCCATCGCGGCGGGTGACCGTGCGCCGTGGGCGGCGACGACCTTGGGCATCGCGCAGCGCGCGCTGGTCCTGGATGCGGGCGGTGAGGTCGGGGCGGGCCATGGCGGCGGGAGGCGGCGACGGGGCGGCTAGGGTAGCGCGTTGCCGCGACGCCTGCTCGGGCCCCGTCTCAGGCCGCGTGAGCGCAGCCGCAGCCGGGTGCATCGCTGCCGATATCGGCATGCACGGTACCGCCGTGGTCGTGGCCCTCGGCGTCCACCTGCACCGCCATCGGCTGCAGGCCCAGCCGCGCGAACAATGCCAGATCGCGTTCGCTTTCCGGGTTGCCGGTGGTCAGCAGCCTGTCGCCATAGAAGATGGAGTTGGCGCCGGCCAGGAAGCACAGCGCCTGCAGTTCGTCGCTCATCGCCTCGCGGCCGGCCGACAGGCGCACCATCGAACGCGGCATGGCAATGCGTGCCACCGCGATCATGCGCACGAACTCGAACGGGTCCAGTTCGGCACTGCCGTGCAGCGGCGTACCGGCCACCTGCACCAGTTTGTTGATCGGCACCGAATCCGGATGTGCCGGCAACGTGGCCAGGGCCAGCAGCAGGCCCACGCGCTGCGCCCGCGTCTCGCCCATGCCGACGATGCCGCCGCAGCAGGTCTTCAGGCCTGCATCCCGCACGTGTTCCAGCGTGTCCAGGCGGTCCTGGTACTGGCGGGTATGGATGATCGAGTCGTAGTAGTCCGGCGCGGTGTCGAGGTTATGGTTGTAGTAGTCCAGGCCGGCGTCCTTCAGTGCCTGTGCCTGGTCGCCACTGAGCATGCCCAGCGTGGCGCAGGTTTCCAGGCCCAGTGCCTTCACCCCGGCGATCATCGCCGCCACTTTCGGGATGTCGCGATCCTTCGGCGACCGCCAGGCCGCGCCCATGCAGAAGCGCGACGCACCGGCAGCCTTGGCCTGGCGCGCCTTGGCCAGCACCGCTTCGGTGTCCATCAGCTTCTGTGCGTTGACGCCGGTGCTGTAGCGCTGGGCCTGCGGGCAGTACGCGCAGTCCTCCGGGCAGCCGCCGGTCTTCACCGACAGCAGCGTGGAGACCTGCACCCGGGCGGGGTCGAAGTGCTCGCGATGGACCGCAGCGGCGCGGAACAACAGGTCGGGGAGGGGGAGTTCGAACAGCGCCTGCAGTTCATCGTGTTGCCAGTCGTGGCGGACGGCAGTGGCCATGGCGGGACCCGGGTACGAGCGGAGCGAGGGCGGCAGTGTGGGTGGGGGTGGGAAGTCTGTCAACCAATCTATTGTAATTAAGGTTTACATCGGGCGTACGGACGGGATCTGCGCGCGTAGCGGCACCGTCAGGGCTGTGAGTGGCCAGCCAGACCGCGGCTGTCGCTGGTGTCGGCAGTGGGTCGCGCCTTCGTTGGGGGCGGATCCACATTCGCTGTGCGCGGACCTGCATTCCTCTCATCGCCCCGGAGCAATGACAGCGCCGCTCATTTCGCTTACTTCTATGCGCTGGAGGGCCATGCATGGAAGAGCACGGGGAGGTTCCGATGCCGGAAATGCTGGCGAACAATCAACCCAGGAGAAGTACATGTTCGAGAGCCACTATGTCTGCTATTTCTTCATGCAGTGGGGATACATGGAGGGGCTGAGGCGGGTGCCGCTGGAGCATGCGCTGTTGGGCAACATGCAGAATGATTTCGACGCGAAGTTCGGCGATGTCTGTGGAGAAGCGGGCGCACGATTCTTCATCATCGAATTCAAGTCGGACCGCAAGCTGTTCCGCACGGAAGTGGGGACATCGGGAAAACTCCATCGATCAAGGCTCTACCAGCATCTTCGCCACGATGGCCGCTGCCGGGATCTGGCGAACCTTGGCCATTTTGGGTGCTATCCCGTGGAAGGTCAGTCACTCGCCTTCGAGCCGTACGCACACTGTCCCGCGCCACAGCTCAGCAGAGCGGAGCTTTTAGAAGCTGGTCTGGCGACATCGGCCGATTCGCCCTGGAACCAGCTGGATTACCAGGACCGGGTTATTGACTTCCAAACGTTCTATCAGAAGATCGTACTGTCGGGCGATGAGATGAGTGCGTACCATACAGATAGTTTCAAGACCGGCCTTGGCCTGAGTCGGCCGCAGCTGGAGGAGTATGTGCGGTGCATGTATGAGCACCTGAGCTACTTTGAAGACGAGCAGGGCCAAGCTGTCTTCGGCGCGCTCTGCCCCGCATCCGGAAAGGTCTTCATGTTCAAGGACGGTCTGGAGAATCTTCTGGAACGGCTGCATCGCTGCCTGGCCGAATTCAGGGCAACGCTCCATCATGACCACGAGGCCCCCCGAGGGACGCGCGGCCCGTCAAGGTGAGACAGCGAAACCGTGATCGGGGCCGGGCCGTAGCGGCTGACCCGCAGTCCGGCTGAGTACCCGTCGGCACGCGACGACGGGCATTTCACCGACCCGCGTCTGCCCCTTCCGCCGATGGCTTCGCTGCCTGCCATGCGCGAGCCTGCCGCATGCGCATCGTCCACCGCATCGTCGCCGGGGCCCCGTTGCAGCGGCTGCTGCGCCTGCTGATTCCGCTGCGCTGCCTGGTCTGCAACGACCCGGGTCACGACGAGCTGGATCTCTGTCCGGCCTGCTACGCCGGACTGCCGTGGTCGGGTCGCGCCTGCCTGCGCTGCGCGCTGCCGCTGCCGGATGCAGCCCTGATCGTCTGCGGCAGCTGCCGCGAGGAGGCACCACCGCAGCTGGCCACGCACGCGAGCCTGCTGTACCTGCCGCCGGTGGACCAGCTGCTGGTGCGCTACAAGTTCCATCAGGACCTGGCGGCCGGACGCCTGCTCGCGCAGCTGATGCAACGCGCGCCGCCGCCCTGGTCGTGCGCGCCGCTGGTGCCGGTGCCATTGCATGATCGGCGCCTGCGCCAGCGTGGTTACAACCAGGCCGCCGAACTATGCCGGTTGCTGCCGATGCCGGTTTGGCATGGCCTGTATCGGCGGCGGCATACGGCACCCCAGTCCGAACGCACGGCCGAGCAGCGCAGGGACAACCTGTTCGATGCCTTCGATGCACGTGGGCCGGTGCCGCCGCGGCTGACTGTGGTTGATGATGTGATGACCACCGGCAGCACCGTGATGGAAATCGCTGAGACACTGCGCTGCGTGGGTGCCGCAGAGGTGCGCGTGTGGGTCTGCGCACGGGTTCCGTGATCGCCCTCTTCATCGCCAGGGGCTAGGATGAAGCCGATTCCGGATCGAAGGAGTGATCATGAATTCCCCCTTGTCTCCCCTGTTGTCGGCGGTTGGTCGCAGCTGGTGGATCCTGCTGCTGTATGGCCTGGTCGCACTCGGCTTCGGCATCATCGCGATCGGCTGGCCGCTGTCGGCGGCGACGGCCCTGGCCTGGACGCTGGGTGTGATGGCCATCATCGAAGGTGTCATCAGCCTGTTCGCACTGATCAGCGGTGGCAGCGGTGCCTCGCGTGGCTGGCTGGCGCTGTATGCCATCGCCTCGCTCGGTTTCGGCATTCTGGCGGTGATCAATCCGCTCGCCACTGCCAGCGTACTGGTGCTGTTCCTGGCAGCGTGGCTGCTGGTGGCCGGCATCTATCGCATCGTGTACGCAATCCGCGTGCGCAGGCAGATCCAGGGCGAGTGGTTGCTGATACTCAGTGGTGTGCTGGCGGTGGTGCTGGGCCTGTTGTTCGCGGCCAATCCCTACGCGGGCGTGGCCGTGACCACGCTGTGGATCGGCATTGGCAGCCTGCTGTACGGGCTGCTGCAGGTGCTGGTGGCATTCAAGCTGAGGAAGCTGAAGTGAGGCCGGTCGGTTCGTTTCTGCTGGTCGCGGTGCTGGGCCTGGCCGGCTGCATGCCCGGCGCCACAGCGGATGCGGAGGCTGGCAGGGATCATCCGCCGCGTCCGGGCGTGGATGTGCGTCTGAGCGCGGTCGATGCTGCCGGCAACGGCACGCTGGTGCAGTGGCAGGGTGAAGCACTCGCGCTGCGCGAGCCGCCGATCGCCGGCAGTGCCGACATTGCCGATGTGCGTTACGTGCTGGACCAAAGCCAGCAGCCTGGCCTGCAGATCCGCTATCGCAAGGCGGCACACCAGCGCATCCACGATGGCACGGCCGCACTGGTGGGCCAGCGGGCGGCCCTCAGCGTGGATGGCCGCGTGCTGACGGTGGCAACGGTGGGTGGCCCGTTCGGCGAATCGATGATGTTGAGTGGCCTGCCCAGCGTGGCCGAGGCGCAGGCGTTGGCGAAGCACATCACTGGCGAATGACGGGCGCGCCATGAACCCGCGCTGCGCGCGGAGGTCGACCAGGGTCGACCGCTACCGGGCGAATCTGGCCTCGATTTCCTCCAGCGACCTGCCCTTGGTTTCCGGCAGCCAGAACGCAGCCACCAGGAAGAACACGAATGTGCATGCCGCCCAGAACAGGAACATGCTGGCGTAGCCATAGTGGCCTACGGTCGGCAGGAAGATCGCGGCGATGGTGGTGGACACGAACTGGTTGATCAGCAGCGCGATGCTCATGCCATTGGAGCGGATCCGGTTGGGCATCAGCTCGGACAGCGCCAGCCATACGCAGACGCCAGGGCCCACCGCGAAGAAGGCAACGAACACGAGGATGCAGGCGGCCACCGCCCAGCCGTGGGCCGGTGTTGGCACCGGCCCGATCCGCGCCTGCTCGATGCGCAGTGGCGCGTGTGCGGCGCTGGACGGGTCTGCGAAGGGATTCAGGTGCAGGGCGCGGAAGAAGGCGCCGATGACGCTGTCCGGCTGCACCGTGCCGGCACGGTCGATGCGCAGCTCGTGATCGATCAGGTTGTCACTGCGCAGTGCGCGCACGTTGGTGAAGTCGCCATAGGCGTAGGACACGGTCAGCTGCATCGGACGGCCTTCGCTGTCGATGCCGTCAGTGAGGCGTTGCCACTGTGCCTCGTCCAGTACCAGCTGCAGGCCATCGCCGCTGACTGCCGCCTGCAGCTGCGGCTGCACATCGGCGCGGCCGCGTTCGGCCTGGAAGAACAGGGCGGCGGCGGCCAGCAGGGCCACGCAGATGCCGCCGCTGCCGAGCATCAGGAGGAACTTGCGGCCCTTGCGATCGACCAGCAGCAGCGCGACCACGGTCATCACCGCATTGAGCAGCTTGATCGCCACATCGGCGCCATTGGCCACCGAACCGGACAGGCCCGCCTGGTTGAGGATGTTCACAGCATAGGCGAGCACCGAGTTGATGCCGGTGGCCTGGGTGCAGGCCAGGACCACGCAGGCCAGCAGGAACGGCACCACGTAGCGGCGGCTGAGCAGCGGCTCACGCCTGCCGTTCGTGCCACTGGATTCTGGTGCCTTGATGCGCGCGAGCGTGGGCTCGACCTCGGCGGCGGGCAGCACCCGCTGCAGGCTGCGACGGGCGTCGTCCACCCGACCACGGCGGACCAGCCAGCGCGGCGACTCCGACAGCCAGAAAATGCCGACACAGAACACCAGGCCCGGCGTCAGGCAGCTCCAGAAGATGGTCCGCCACGCATGGTCCTTCACGGCGAACAGTTCCTGCGCCTGCTGTGCCAGCGGCAGCGAGCGCACGGTCTCGGCAGCGGCATCCACGGCCTGGGCGTGGTACAGGCCGATCAGCGCCGCCAGCACGAGTCCGATGGTCAGCAGCAGCTGGAACATCGCCGCACCACGGCCACGCCGCTCCGGACTGAGTACCTCGGCCAAGTACAGGGGAACCACCACACCGATCAGGCCGCCGCTGATGCCCTGCAGCAGTCGGCCCAGCAGCAGCGGCGTGTAGCCCGAAGCGAGCGCCATGATGGGAATGGAGGCGGTGAACAGAACGCCAGCCAGCAGCATCGCACCGCGGCGTCCGATCAGGTCCGCCACCATGCCGGCAAACAACGAGGACAGCACACTGCCCAGCAGAACGGCGGCTACGACGAATCCCAGCTGCTGGCTGCTGAGCTGCCAGGCCTGGCTGGCGGTCGCTTCCAGATAGGGCAGGGCACCGGCAATGATGCCGATATCGATGCCGTACAGCAGGCCGCCGAGGCCGCCGATGAAGAGCAGATAGCGCACGGGCCAGCGCGGAGCGGTGCTTGCAGTCATCGGCAGTTCCTGTGATAGCGCCGGACCCTGCCCGGCGGCGGTTCTTCGCAGATTGCGTTCTGTGGCGCCGAGCCATGCGTGGCTCTACGGCAGGGATGTTGCTCAGTGCAGCTCGACCACGCGGCCACCGACCACCACCTGCTGCAGGCGCAGTGCAGCGTCCAGCACCACCAGATCGGCGCGGGCGTCGGGCGCGATGCGGCCGCGATCGCCCAGGCCCAGATAGTCGGCCGGGAACGTGGAAACGCGCTGCGAGGCGTCGGCCAGATCCAGGCCCACACGCACCAGGTTGCGCAGTGCCTGATCCATGGTCAGCGCGCTGCCGGCCAGCGAACCGGTCGCCAGCCGCACGCAACCGCCACACTTGTGCACGCGCTGTTCGCCCAGCGCGTACTCGCCATCCGGCATGCCGGTGGCGGCAGTGGCGTCGGTCACCGCGTACAGGCGCGGAATCGCGCGCGCGGCCAGGCGGATCACGCCGGGATGGATGTGCTGCAGGTCGGGAATGATCTCGGCGTAACGTGCATGGGCGAGCGCCGCCGCCGCGATGCCCGGGCGATAGTGATCGACGCCGGTCATGCCGTTGAACAGATGGGTGAAGCCGGATGCACCCGCCTGCAGAGCGGCCACACCTTCCTCGTATGTACCCGCGCTGTGGCCGAGCTGCACACGGATGCCCATCGCCGAAAGCGCTGGAATCAGCGCCGTGTGCTCGCCGATCTCCGGCGCCAGCGTCATCACCCGGATCGGTGCCAGCGCATGCAGCTGCTGCACCAGCGCCAGCGTCGCCTCGATCGTACGGTTGGGCTGTGCGCCCAGGCGCTGAGGGCTGATGAACGGCCCTTCCAGATGCACGCCGGCGATGCATGCGGCCTCTTCGTCCGGCGCTGCCATGGTGGCGGCCACGCCCTGCAGGGCGTACTCGATCTCGTCCAGGCCGGCGGTCATGGTGGTCGCCAGCAGCGTGGTGGTACCAAAGCGCAGGTGGGTGCGGGCGATGGTGCGGGCGACGTCGCCGCCCTGCATCAGGTCCACACCGGCAGCGCCGTGCACATGCAGATCGATGAAACCAGGAAGGATCACCTGCAGCTGCGGGTCATCACCGCCGCTGTGATCGTCCACCTGCAGCTGGCGCACATGCGAGTCGAAGTGGACATGGCCACGTCGCCACCCCAGCGGAGTGAGGATACGGCCATGAAGGGAACGGGTGTCGGTCATGCGGGCGGCTCGGCGATGATCACTTCGATGCCCAGCCGCTGCAGGCCCTCGCGGGTCGCGTCGTCGATGCCGGCGTCGGTGATGACGGTATGGATCTGATCCAGGCGGGCGATGCGATGCAGGCTGACACGGCCGAACTTGGAGGCGTCGGTCAGCACGACGATGCGCCGCGCGCGCTCGACCATGCGGTGGTTGAGGCGCGCTTCCGCCTCGTCGTGGGTGGTCAGGCCGAACTGCAGGTCCAACCCGTCCACGCCCAGGAACAGGGTGTCGAAGCTGTAGGAATTGAGGCTGGCCTCGGCCTGGCTGCCCTGCAGCGACAGCGACTGCTGACGCAGCAGTCCGCCCGTCAGCAGCACATTGATGCCCGCAGCATTGGCCAGTTCCCACGCGATGTTCAGGCCATTGGTCATCACCGTCACATCGCGGCGGCCACGCAGATGGCGGGCCAGCGTCATGGTGGTCGAACCGGAGTCGATGATGATGTTGTCACCGGCCTGCACCAGGTTCGCCGCGCAGGCGCCGATGGACTCCTTCAGGGGCAGATTCAGCGCATCCTTTTCATGGATGTCCTGCTCCTGCGGAGGCGTGCGCACCAGATTGGCGCCACCGTGGGTGCGGTTGGCCAGGCCCTGCGACTCGAAGTGGGTCAGGTCGGCGCGGATCGTCACCGCGGACACGCCGAAGCGCTCGACCAGATCGGCCACCTGCACCGAGCCGTGCTCGATCAGCAGCTGCAGGATCTGTTGCCGGCGGGAGCGGGTGTTGCGCATGGCGGAGTCTCGGGTCTGCTGTGAGGGGTAGAGATTAGCCGTTCGCAGCAATGCCGGCAGCCGATCGTGTGTCCTGCCCGCGTTCGCCTGCCTGGTTGGCGCTGCAGGCCCGGGCATACTCGCCCAGGCACTGGCCGATGCGGTGCTGCACCAGGGCCGTCGGCGTGTTGGCCAGGCGGCCGTCGCGCACGGCGCGGTACTGCTCCGGCAGGTACTGGCTCAGCAGCACCAGCGGTGGCGCGTGCTGTTCCAGGTTGGAGAACAGGGTCTGCACGGCGCGCAGCAGTGCCGGCTCGCCCCAGTAGTAGCGGCAGCGGTCACTGAAGGAATAGCTGCGCAACAGGCGCAGCGTCGCTGCGTCACCCTGGTAGTAGGGTTGCCAGTACTTCGGCTGCGCCACCATCACCTCCTCCAGCACCTGTGGCAGGCGCGAGCACTGCGCGGCCGGCAGCAGCTCCTGCTCGATCGCCGCCAATGCGAACAGCGCCTCACGATAGGCGAAGGTGGCAGCGGGGCCGACCTTGAGGATCGCGAAATGATCGCGGACCAGGGCATGCAGTCCGCTTTCGCGCTGGTAGTCGGTGGAGTGCGCCTCGAACACGATGCGCGGCTGCTGCTCGAGGAAGTCGGCCAGCGCGTTGGCGGCGACCGGATCGTACTCGTGCACGCTGCTGTGATCGAAGTCCACGCCCGGCTGCACGACCATCGCGATCACGCGCTGCCAGGCATCGCGCAGTTCAGGGGTATCGAATGCCTGCTGGTGGATGGCCAGGGTCTGCGCGGCGGCTGCCGGCGTGGTCACCTGCAGGCCACCGGCCAGCGAGGCTTCGCCGCCGGGAACGGGCACTTCGGTGCCGATCACGTACACCGGCGCCGGCAGACCGAGCCGCGCAGCCGTGCGCTCGGCGATGGTCGCCAGTTCCGACGAACGTGCGGCCACGGTGGCGTCAGGCAGCGGCACCGGATCGTCGGCGCAGGACATGCTGCAGTCCAGATGGATCTTGTGGAAGCCCGCGGCGACATAGGCTTCGATCAGCACGCGTGCGTGGGCCATTGCTTCGGCGGCGGGACGCTTCTGCCAGGCGTTCGGACCGAGATGGTCGCCGCCCAGGATCAGCCGCGCGCGCGGAAAGCTCTCCTCATCCGCGAGCGTGCCGACATAGTCGCGGTACTGCGGCGGGGTCATGCCGGTGTAGCCGCCGAACTGGTCGACTTGGTTGGAGGTGGCTTCGACCAGCAGCACCGTGTCGTGTGCCAGTGCCACGTGCATGGCCGCGCGCAGGACCTGTTCGTTGCTGCAGCAGACGCTGTACAGGCCCACATTGTGGCCGGCGCGGTGGGAGGCAAGCAGGGTCTGCAACGGGGACATGGTCATGCTCCGGACAATCAGGAAAACGAGGGTTGGCAGGCAAGCAGCGCGGCGCCGCGGGCGCCACCGGCATCGCCGAAGCGCGGGGGCACGATCGGCGGCACCTGCACGCCGTTGAACAGATGGGCAGCGATTGCCGCCGGCAGCTGCTGGTACAGCGGGGTGTACTGCGAGAGGCCGCCGCCTAGCACGATCACATGCGGGTCGAGGGCCAGCACCAGCGCAGCGAGGCTGTGGCCGAGCAGGTCACGGTGGATGTCCAGCGCGCCGCGTGCGCGCGCATCGCCGCCTTCGGCCAGTGCGATCACCGCGCTGGCATCGACGGCCGCACCGCCCAGGTGGCGTTCGATCATCGCCAGGCCGCTGCCGGACACATAGCGCTCCACGCAGCCCTGCAGGCCGCACGCGCAGTCGATCAACGGCAGGCCGTGACGCTGCAGCAGGTGGCCCGGCACGCTCCAGTGGCCCCATTCCCCGGCCAGGCCGTTGAAGCCGGACAGCAGGCGGCCCTGCAGGCAGAAGCCGCCACCGGCGCCGGTGCCAAGGATCGCGCCGAACATGCTGGGGTAGCCGTCGGCTGCGCCGCCATGCGCTTCGGACAAGGCAAAGCACTGCAGGTCGTTGCCGAAGTGGAGCGGACGCTGCAGGCGTGCCTGCAGGTCGGCCGCCACGCTGTGGCCGGTCAGCGCCGGCACGTTGGCACTCAGCTGGCGGCCGGTGCGGCGGTCACGCACGCCGGGCAGCGCGATGCCGATGGCCGCATCGTTGTGGCCCAGTGCGGCATCGGCGTCGGCGACCAGCGCCACCACCGACCGCAGAAAGCCATCGTAGTCACCCTGCGGAGTGGCCACCCGGCGGCGCCAGGTGACCTGCATCGCCGCATCGCACGCCACCAGCTCGGTCTTGGTGCCGCCGATATCGATGCCATAGCAGGCATGGGCGATCAACTCAGCCATGGTGGATGGTGACACCCTTGACCACGCGGTTCACCGTGCCGTCGGGAAAGGGATTGTCCGGGGTCAGCCCCAGCGCGGCCGAGCGCTGCAGTGCGAACAGCTGGCCGAAGGCCAGCCACACCGGCGCCAGCCAGGGATCATCCAGAACCGGCTCCAGGACGGGTACGACGAGGGTGTAGTCATCGTCGGCACCGATGTCCGAATGCGGGCCGATGGCCAGCACCTGGCCTGCCACACCGTCGCGGCGCAGCTCGTCCAGCAGGTCCTGTTCGTAGCGGCGTGCAAGCGGCTGCACGCTGCGCAGCACGATCACCAGGGTGCTGCCATCCAGCGTGGATTTCGGGCCGTGGCGGAAACCGAGCGGCGTGTTGGCCAGCGCCAGCACGCGGCCGGCGGTCAGCTCCAGCACCTTCAGCGCGCACTCGCGCGCCAGCGCTTCCAGCGGACCGCTGCCCAGGTAGATGATGCGGTTGAAGGGGCGCTGTGCCAGCGCGGCCACCGGTGCATCCCACTGCGCCTGGCCTTCGCGGGCCAGCGCAGCGAGCTGCGTCAGGCGCGCCACCCGCGTCTGCCACGGTGAACGGTCGAACACGGTCAGCGCGGCCAGCAGCATGCAGGTCAGGCTGCTGGTCATGGCAAAGGCGCGGTCGCAGCTGGCCGACGGCATCAGCAGGGTGCAGGTATCGGCACGGCCGGCACCGCGCCGGGCCAGTTCGCCATCGGCGTTGCAGGTGATGTCGAGGAAGCGTGCGTCATCCACGTCGCTGCGCACACGATCCACCGCCGCCACGCTTTCCGGGCTGGAGCCACTGCGGCCGAACGAAACCAGCAGGGTGGGGCGGTCGCGTTGCAGATACAGGGCCGGATGGGTCAGCAGGCTGGTGGTATGCACCACACGCACGTCAGCGGCCCACTGCGCGTTGATCGCATCGGCCACCATCTCGGCGATGAAGCCGGAACTACCGGCGCCAGTGAACAACACGCGCTGATCGGGATTGTCGAGGCGGTCGCCCAGGAAAGCCTGCAGGCGTTCGCGGGCCTGCAGCAGATCCTGTGCAAGCGCGTCCCACAGTGCGGGCTGCTGGGCGATTTCAGTAGCGGTATCGGCTCCGCCCCGGCGCTGCCAGGCGGACACATCGGAAAGCAGGGTGACGTCCATTCGGAGGTTCCAGTTGGGCCATCGCACGATCTGTGTTTTCTTTCGAAATGTCAAATACCGAAAGCAAAAAGAAAGATAAAGAGCGCTTTGCTTTTCTCGTGGACCGCGATCGTCCAAAACGAAAGGAATCGAGGAATGCCGTATCGCACCAAGCTTAACAGGGGGGTGCAAGCGATTACACAAAGTAGTGCGCCGCATCATCTTTCGTTTCAGTCGAACTTATCTTACTTTTTGCTTTCCATTTGTTGACATCTTTCGAATCCCTGCCCTAGAGTCGGCCCAACCGCTTTCGAAACGCCCGGTGAACGGGTTGGGAGTCCGCGTGGAAATCTGCATTCGTCGCTCGCCGCTGACGCTGGCCCTGTTGCCGGCGCTGCTGCTGGCGTCCATGTCGGCCCACGCCGAACCCATCGGCAACCTGCGCTCGGTCACCGCCAGCAAGGCGGGCCCGCCTGCCTGGGACCTGCAGACCGACACCGGCGCGCGCGTGCGCATCGAACTGCCGGCTGCCGACATTGTCCGCGTGCAGGCGGGGCGCAAGGGAGTACTGACCGGAGCCGGCGACAAGGACGCGCCGATCGTGCTGCCCCAGCCCAGTGCCGACGTGCAGGCACTGCTGGAAGAAGATGCGCAGGAGATCCGCCTGCGCACCGGCGCACTGGTGCTGCACGTACAGCGCCAGCCGCTGCGCCTGCGGTTGGAGCGTCTGGACAATGGCCAGCCCACTGCCTTGTGGCAGGAGCTGCAGCCGCTGGACCTGGATGCCGCGCAGAGCGTGCAGGTGCTCTCGTCGCAGCCCGACGAAGGTTTCTTCGGCGGCGGCCAGCAGAACGGCCGTTACCAGTTCAAGGGACGCGAGCTTGAGGTGTCCTACTCCGGCGGCTGGGAAGAGGGTGATCGGCCGAGCCCGGCGCCGATGCTGCTGAGCAGCCGCGGCTGGGGCATGCTGCGCAATACGTGGAGCGACGGCAGCTACGACCTGCGCCAGCCCGATCAGTCCACCCTGCTGCATCGCGAAGATCGTTTCGACGCCTACTACTTCGTCGGTGCCGATCTGCCGGCATTGATCGAGCGCTACACGCAGCTGACCGGCCGCCCCAACATGGTCGCGCGCTGGGCGCTGTCCTATGGCGACGCCGATTGCTACAACGACGGCGACAACGCGAAGAAGCCGGGCACCGTGCCCGAGGGCTGGAGCGATGGCCCGACCGGCACCACGCCCGACGTGGTCGACAGCGTGGCGAAGCAGTACCGGGCACACGACATGCCCGGTGGCTGGATCCTGCCCAACGACGGCTATGGCTGCGGCTACAAGCAGTTGCCCGAAACGGTGAAAGGTCTGGCCGGATATGGCTTCCGCACCGGCCTGTGGACCGAGAACGGTGTCGACAAGATCGCCTGGGAAGTCGGCAAGGCCGGCAGCCGCGTGCAGAAGCTGGATGTGGCCTGGACCGGCAAGGGCTATCAGTTCGCGATGGACGCCAACCGCCAGGCGTTCAATGGCATCGTCGACAATTCCGATTCGCGTCCCTTCCTGTGGACGGTGATGGGGTGGGCCGGCATCCAGCGCTACGCGGTCGCCTGGACCGGTGACCAGAGCAGCAGCTGGGATTACATCCGCTGGCACGTGCCGACCCTGGTCGGCTCGGGATTGTCCGGCATGGCCTATGCCAGTGGCGACGTCGATGCGATCTTCGGCGGCAGCGCCGAGACCTATACCCGCGACCTGCAGTGGAAGGCCTTCACGCCGGTACTGATGGGCATGAGTGGCTGGTCGTCGAACGCGCGCAAGCACCCGTGGTGGTACGACGAACCCTACCGCAGCATCAACCGCGACTATCTGAAGCTGAAGATGCGCCTGACGCCGTATATGTACGGGCTGGTGCACGACGCCGCGCAGACCGGCGCGCCGCCGGTGCGTGGGTTGATGTGGGATTACCCGCGCGATCCGCACGCGCAGGACGAAACCTACAAGTATCAGTTCCTGCTGGGCCGTGATCTGCTGATCGCACCGGTCTACCGCAGCCAGGCGGCCAGCCGTGGCTGGCGGCGCGACATCCATCTGCCGGCCGGTGGATGGATCGACTACTGGGATGGCCGCCGCGTGCAGGCCGGCGCCGAGGGCCGCCAGCTCGACCGTCAGGTCGACCTGGCCACGCTGCCGGTGTTCGTGCGCGCCGGGGCCATCCTGCCGATGTATCCGTCGATGCTGTTCGATGGCGAGAAGCCGCTGGACGAGGTCACCTTCGATCTCTATCCGCAGGGCGAATCGCAGTACACCCTGTATGAAGACGACGGCAACACCCGCCGCTACCAGCAGGGCGAATCGAGCACGCAGCAGATCCGCGTGCAGGCGCCGGCACAGGGCAGTGGCCCGGTCCAGGTGCAGATCGCGGCCGTGCAGGGCACCTACCAGGGCCAGCTGGCGCAGCGCCGCTACGGCCTGCGCGTGCTGAGCCGGCAGGCACCGCGCGCCGTGCAGGCCGGCGCCCGTGTGCTGCCCGCGCTGGCCGACGCGGCGGCCTTCAACGGTGCCGACGAAGGCTGGTATTTCGATGCCAGTGAGCGTGGCGGCACCGTCCATGTGCGTACCGCCACGCAGGATATCCGCCAGCCGCTGCAGGTGCAGCTGGACTTCGCCGTGACCGCCGCCGCTGCGGACGATGCCTATCCGGCTGCGCCGGTGCTCGGCCGCGAACTGCCGGCCGACAGCCTGCTGGTGGTCAACCGCCCGGCGGAAGAGCCTGGCCATCCGCTGGAGAACGCGTTCGACGATGACCCGGCCACCTGGTTCCGCAGCGTGCGCAACCAGGCCGTGCGCACCGGTGCCCACGAATGGGTGGTCGGCTTCGGTGAGCGCCGGATGATCGATGGCATCGAGCTGGCGCCACGCAACGACAAGAACTGGAAGCATGGCCAGGTCCGCGACTACGAGGTGTACCTGGGCGACAGCAATGGCGAATGGGGCGAGCCGATCGCCCGGGGCCGGCTGCAGTTGAAGGAAGGGATGCAGCGCATCGACTTCCCCGCACACGCCGGCCGCCTGCTGCGTTTCCGCGTGCTGAGCGTGCAGAACCCGGAAGGCGACGGCGCCAGCAGCACCGACCCGATGGTCACCGCCGCACAGGGCAGCGCCCGCGCGTTCGACGCATTGCAGCCACGCGATGTCGGCCCGATCGCGCTGTCCACCTTCCACATCCTCGAGTACCAGGAACCGGAGCGACCGGCCCGGCAGCGCTATCTCTCCGAGCTGCCGGTGCCGGCCGCGCTGGCCAGCCAGGTGCGCGCCGACCAGGCGTTCCGTGGCGAGGCCGGCATGCGCATGAACGGCCTGCAGTTCCGCCGCGGCCTGGGAGTGGGCGCGAACAGCCGCATCGACCTGCGTCTGCAGGGCGGCTGGCGCCTGCTGCGTGCGGATCTGGGCATCGACGATGCCTGCCGCAGCGCAGGCGGCCTGCAGTTCCAGGTCTGGGGCGACAACCGCCTGCTCTACGACAGCGGCCTGGTGAAGGCGCCCGGCGTGGTCAAGCCGGAGCTGGACATCCGTGGCCTTACCACCCTGAGCCTGCGCACGCTGGGTGCGCAGGGCAGTCAACCCGCCCAGGTCTGTGCCAACTGGGCCAACGCCGTGCTGATCGGCCAGGAGGGCGACTCCGCCAGCATCGTCGCCCCATGACCCCTTCGTAACACCGCTCCTCCCCCGCCCATTCCGACTGCGGCCTGCTGGCCGTGGCCCGGGAGCGTTTTGCCCGCTGATCCATATTCGCGCCGCACCCCTGCCAGGAGAGAACCCCGATGTTGCCCGCACGCCACCACCGCCCCCCCTGTCGCACGATCGCTCCGCTGACGCTGGCCATTGCCGGCGCGCTGCTGTCCGTCGCCCTGCCTGCCGCTGCGCAGGACAGCAAGGACAACGCCACCGACCTGGCCCGTATCGAGGTCACCGGTTCCAACATCCGCCGCACCGATGTGGAAACCGCTTCGCCGGTCCAGGTCATCAGCAAGCAGGACATCCAGAACATGGGTGCGCGTACGCTGCTGCAAGTGCTCGACAACCTGCCGGCTGCCCGCCCGGCGCAGCAGGATTCACGCTCGCTGTTCACCGGCTCCGACGGTGCCTCGCAGGCCAATCTGCGTGGGTTGGGCGCGCAGGGCACGCTGGTGCTGCTGAACGGTCGTCGCCTGTCGTACTACGGCGCACCCGCCGGCTTCCAGACACAGTTCGTCAATATCGATGCGATCCCGGCTGCCGCCATCGAACGCATGGAAGTGCTCACCGACGGTGCTTCGGCGGTGTACGGCACCGACGCCGTGGCCGGTGTGATCAACGTGATCACCAAACGCAACTTCCAGGGCGCCGAGATCAACTTCACCAACGATACGTCATCGCGCATCGACTCCTACGGTGAGCGCCAGGCCAGCATCACCGCCGGCTTCGGCGACCTGGCCGAGAACCGCTTCAACATCTACGGTGCGGTCAACATGTACCGCCGTGACGCGATCCCGCTGCGTGATTTCTACGACAAGCGTCCCGAGCAGTACTACGTCAACAATCCGAACTACCTGACCAACCTGCGCCTGGGCGTGGGCAGCAAGCCGGGTGAGTTCAACCCGGGCAGCTACTTCGCCTTCGATCCGGTCACCGGCCGCCGCGTGCAGGAGGCCGCACCCGGGTGCAAGAACGTGCTGCAGGGCGAGGCCGCCGGCCCGCGTTGTGTCTGGGAAACCTGGATGAACAACGAGATCGACGCCGGCGCCAAGTCCGAGCGCAACACCGCCTACCTCAATGGCACCTTCCTGGTGGGCGACTCGACTGAAATCTTCGCCGAGGCGACCTACACCGACATCGATCTGCGTGCCAATGGCGGTACACCCCGCAGCTATGGCACCACCACCGGCAACCCGACCAGCTGGTTCTCCCGCGACACCGGCACTACGGTCAACCAGTTCCTGTATCCCTACCTGGGGCCGAACAACGAGTACAACCACGCCAGCCCCGAACTGAAGGCGATGATGGGCGGCGTAGTCGGCCTGCAGTATCTGCTGCAGGATGCCGGCGCCAACTACTTCGGCCAGCGCAACACCGACAAGAGCTACCGCGTGCTCACGGGTGCACGTGGCAACATCGGTGACTGGAACTGGGAAACTGCTTTCGCCACCGCCGGCACGCACTCCACCACCTACCAGACCATCAATGTCAACCTGAAGGGCTTCGAGAAGGCCTTCGGCCCCTACTCGGTGGATCCGGGTACCGGGCGGGTGATCATCTCCGACCATCCGGCATACAAGTTCGGTGAGATCAGCGAAGCCAACGCAGCGCTGATCCGCGAGGCGTTCCCGACCTTCGACATCCAGTCCTGGACGCGTCTGCACACCCTGGACGGCAAGATCGAAGGCCCGCTGTTCCAGCTGCCGGCCGGTGAGATGCGCGCCGCGTTCGGCTTCAATGCCAGCCGCGAAACCTTCTACACGCCGGGCAATGCCGACGCCGCCGCGGGCCTGATCACCCAGCAGGGCGGCTCGTGGTTCGACGGTGCGCGCAACACCTATGCACTGTTCGCCGAAACGGTGGCGCCGATCACCGACAAGCTGGAACTGGACGCTGCGGTGCGCGTGGACAAATACCCGAACTTCAGCGCCAACGTCGCACCGAAGATCGGCTTCAAGTACCAGGCGTTCGATCAACTGATGCTGCGCGGTACCTATTCGACCGGCTTCCGTGCGCCGAGCCTGGCCGAGTCCGGCAGCGGTGGCGTGTTCGCCCAGCTCGGCGGCTACCGCGATGAGGTGCGCTGCGCCGAGACCAACGCGATTGCCGACCTGTTGCGGCAGTCACAGCGCGCCGGTGACGTGGACCTGGGCAAGAGCCTGGCCAATGTCGATTGCAGCCGCACCGTGGCCCGCATGACCCAGCCCAACCAGGACCTGAAGCCGGAGAAGGCCAAGATCGCCACCCTGGGCTTCGTCTACGAGCCGGCCAGCTGGCTGTCGGTGTCGGCCGACTACTGGTTCATCTACCGCAACAACGAGATCGTCGCCCCGGATTTCAGCCGTGACACCGACATCATCTCCTCCACCCGTTCGCCGATCACTGATGCCGATCGTGCAAACCTGGCCCAGCTGGCGGCGATGTGCGCCGACCCGGCCAGCGGTGTGAGCTGCCCCTCGGTCCTGCCCGGCTACAGCGTGGGCAACGTGGCCAGTGTGGTCGGCCAGTACAAGAACCGCGGCAAGACCCTGGTAGACGGCTTCGACGTGGACGCACGCAGCCGCTTCTCGCTGGGCGAGTGGGGCGGGCTGAACGTGGGCCTGGCCGCCACCATCGCCAATCGCAACCGCTACTACATGGATGAGGAAAGCGGCTGGTACTACGGCGACGTGGTGGGCTACTACAACAACCCGCGCCTGCGCGCCACGCTCAACGCCGACTGGACCTACAAGCAGGTGACCACCAGCATGTTCGTCAACTACGTGGGCGGTACCAAGTGGGCCCGTGACCGCGTGGATGAAGTGGATAACAACAAGGAGACCTGCACCGCCGGCTACCTGGCGCTGCAGGCCAGCAAGTGCGACGGCGCGCCGTCCTGGTGGACCGCCAACCTGAGCGTCACCTGGCGCCCCGATGACGCCTGGAACCTGAGCTTCACCGTCAAGAACCTGTTCGATCGGCTGCCGTTCTACGATCCGAACAGCTTCCTGGGTGACTCCAGTGACTACGCGACGATCTTCGGCCGTGGTTACAGTGTGACCATCGGTTATCGATTCAAGTAAGCAGGTTCGAGTGATCCAGCGCGCCGGTTGCGGCCGGCGCGCTTCCAAGAGGAGAGATGTTTGCCATGAAACGCAGGGAGTTCATCGCGGCCAGTGCCGCCGTCGCCGCCAGCAGCCTGTTGCCACAGACCCCGGCCTGGGCGCGCGGGCGCACCCTCCGCCTGGCCATGATCGGTACCGGCATGCGCGGCCAGGTGCTGTTGAAGGAGCTGGTGCGCCGCGACGATGTCGAGGTCATTGCACTGTGCGACATCGAGCCGATCATGCTGGGTCGTGCCGTGGACATGGTGGCCAAGGCCGGCAAGCCTGCGCCGAAAACCTATGGCCAGGATCGCGACAGCAACGCCTGGAAGCGCCTTCTGGAACAGAAGGGCATCGATGGCGTGATCATCGCTACGCCGTGGGAATACCACGCGCCGATGGCGATCGCCGCCATGCAGGCGGGCGTGGCCGTAGGCTGCGAGGTGGTGGCCGGCATCACCCTGCAGGACCACTGGGATGTGCTGAAGACCCAGCTCACGACCGGCACGCCGTACATGCTGCTGGAGAACGTCTGCTACCGCCGCGATGTGATGGCCGCCCTGCAGATGGTGCGACAGGGCCTGTTCGGCGAGCTGGTGCATCTGCAGGCCGGCTACCAGCACGACCTGCGCGGGGTGAAGTTCAACTGCGGTGATCCCAGCCAGCCTTACGACAGCGGCGTGGAATTCGGTCCCAAGGGTTGGAGCGAGGCGCGGTGGCGCACCGAGCATTCGGTGGAGCGCAACGGCGAGCTCTACCCGAGCCACAGCATCGGCCCGTGCGCGATGTACACCGGCATCAACCGCGGCAACCGCTTCACCCATATCAACGCTTTCGCGACCAAGGCACGCGGCCTGCACGAGTACACCGTGGCCAAGAGCGGTGGCACCACCCACCCCAGCACCAAAGTGAAGTTCAAGCTGGGTGACATCGTGACCACCACGCTTGCCTGCGAGAACGGTGAGACCATCCTGCTGCAGCACGACACCTCGCTGCCCCGACCGTACTCGATGGGCTTCCGCGTGCAGGGCACCAAGGGCCTGTGGATGGACGTCAACCACTCGATCCACATCGAAGGCCGCAGCCCGCCGCACCAGTGGGAAGAGTTCAAGACCTATCAGGATCAGTACGAGCACCCGCTGTGGAAGCAGCATGCCGATACCGCGGCCAGCGCCGGTCACGGCGGCATGGACTGGTTCGTCATCCATGCGTTCGTCGAGGCACTGAAGGCCAAGGCGCCGATGCCGATCGACATCTACGATGCAGTGACCTGGAGCGCGATCACCCCGCTGTCCGAGCAGTCGATCGCCAATGGCTTCCAGACGCTGGAGTTCCCTGACTTCACCGCTGGCGCGTGGAAGCAGCGCAAGCCGATCTTCGCGTTCGACGGCACGTACTGATCTGTACACCCACGGTAGCGCCGGGCAATGCCCGGCGTTGCTGTCTGGACCGGTGTACTCGCCCCTGCGGCGCGGGGCCTGCGCTCGGCGGCTGCCGGTTCCCGGTTCTCAGCGTGGAAGATCAGCGGCCTGCTGACTCTGGGGCCGTGCCGGTGAGCCAGCAACCGGTGACCTGAGCAGGGAAAGATGGCGCGCCCGGAGGGATTCGAACCCCCGACCAATGGCTTCGGAAGCCACTACTCTATCCGGCTGAGCTACGGGCGCGTTGTAGAACCCACCGGTTGTCCGGTGGTAGGGCGGAATTCTAGCGGAGTCCACGATAAAAATCTGCCCCTGATTGCGCTACTGGATTTCGAGCACAGAAGAACGGGCAAAGTGGAACCGATGGCCGTAGCGCCCGGCCGCTCGCCCGTCCGCAGGGAGGCCGACAATGAAGCCCGCTGGATCATTCCAAGAATCGCCTGATGAGATGATGGGACTCACTCTCAACGTTGCCGGATCCATGCCACTGGGTCATCGCCATACGCGCTCTGGCCGGTTCCTGAGAGCTCGCAATGCGGCTCTCAGTCGAACCCAGGCCCGGTTTGGAGCACTTGCCCGGTCGAGATGCCCCCAGCTTGGCCATGTCAGATAGCCTCGCCATCTGCAACTCCAGGCGGTTGGCGCAGCTGGCACCTACCCGAGAATATAGCGGGCAGGGGATTCTGGAAGGCGCTTCCTCAGCAGGAACACAGTGAGACTCGTAACGGCCAGGCACAACACTGCACCGGATAGTACGAGCGCCAAACCGCTTGTTGACCATGGCCAGGAATTCTTCAATAGAGAAAGAATCGAGGGCAGGAACAACATATGGATCAAGTAAATGGCGTACGAGTTGCGTCCAAGCCAGGTGAGCAGGCCGCCCTTGTGCAGGAGCGTCTGCGCATCGGCGAGGCGGATGGCCAATGCGAATAGTGCTCCTGAGTATAGGAAATTCGAGACCTTGAGCTGCGAGAATGGGAAGGATCCGCCAATTGTCGCAAGCCAGTATTTGCTCTCCAGCAGTCCAGCGGCGAATGCAAGGAGAACAGCGCCAATGATCATGCGGAGCGGAATCCGTGAAGCATCCCGTCGCCACCCGGCTACCAGTCCGAGATGGTAGAAGGGGTACCAGACAAAGAAGGGCAGAGCATGAGCGGGAAAGCCCGACAGCCTGGTATTGGGCTCGATGGTCTGGAAATAATATGTGTATGCGATTCCCACAAGAGAAATGGAAATAATCACGATCCAGTGCGTTGTGAGACTCTTTAGACTCAGCAGCAAAGGGGTTAGAAGAGTGAACTGGCACAGCACTATTACGAAGTAGCCGATTCCTATTCCCGTTCCGAATACATAGCCTTTAAGTGTCGTGATTGGATCCATCCCTTCACGGAACGCTCCAACGCCCAAATAGATCGTGGTCCAGACCAGATACGGCGGCAGTATTCGCAGCAATCGGGAAGCATAGAATTCTCTGATGCAGGTAATCTGCCCCTTCGGAGCAAAGAAACCTGCGGCCGCAAAAAAAAATGGGACTGCGAAGTTGGTCAGCTGTCTGATCCACATTTCCTGGGTGGCCGCGCCGGATCCTGCTGTGCTGCCTGGGAATCCGCTGCACGCATGAATCGTGACGACTGCGGCAATGGCGAGCCCTTTCCAGTTATCCCAATATGCTGATCTCATGAATCATCCTTCAAAGGAACTGCGGGACGTCGCCATTTGGTCAGCCATGTGGCTGCAATTCAATAACGGACGAAAGGGCGGCAACGCTATCATTCCCCAATGACGTCATCAATCAATGGCGCTATCTGCGCCGCTGCAAGACGCGCAGCCGACATGCTGGGATGATGCGAGTCAAAAAGTATGGCGTTTCCGCCAGGCGCGAAGTTGCATATGTCGCGTCGGCAAAAGAGCTCTTGAGGTGAATACAATGTTGCCGACTTCGACAGCGTGCTCTCAAGTTCTTTCATCCCTTCGAGTTGGATGACGTGTTTGGCGCTCCCACCGCGTGCAAGATAAGTTGGCAAGTCGGTGCGCTGGCTGATCATCGGAAACGGTCCAATCACAATGACATGCTTTCCGACACTCCTGAGGAACGACGCCGTTCTGGCAAGCTCGTTCTGCCTGGTCGCCGAGCGTGACACCGGTGATTCAAAGTATGCCGATAGAATTACGACGCCGGTTGACTTGTCGTCGGCAAGCCTTTTGGCAACTTGCTTGTTCCAGTCACTGCACTGAGGGCGGTTACTCGTACCCACGCCGTTGGAGCTGGGCGGGCAGGATGAATAGGTGAGCTGCCTGACGGAAAAGCCCTGCTCACTGACAGCTTTCGCCATCTCTACACCATGGCTATCTCCCCACACTGCCACCTTGAGGCCGTTCTTGGGACCAAGTACGCAGGCTGAAGAATAGTCAGGGAGGCCTCCGTCGAAATGGCATCGAGCCCGGTCTGGACTGTAGTCGTTCCTGGCGGCGTCAAACGCGACCGTCGAGGCAGGTAGCCGGCCCGGCCATCCTCCGAGAGAGGAATAGATTGCCGAGACGAATAACAAGATCGCGGTCGAAGAAGCCGCGCCTATGAAAAGCATTCTGCTGCCGATCTTCGTGCGATCGCGGGTGGGCGATTCAACAAACCGCCACGTGAGCCATGCAAGCAGGGACGACAGAAGGATGACGATTGCCTTGCCCAAGCTGCTTTCGAGCCAGCCCACGTTCCTAAACAGGGTGATTACTGGCCAATGCCAGAGGTACAGGGAGTAGGAAATGTGGCCGATAAAGACCAGCGGCCTTGTGCTGAGCAATCGTCCAGCGAAGCTGCTGGGCCCAGCATAGATCAGCATGGCCGCGCCTGCGGTTGGCGCGATGGCCGCATAGCCGGGGAAGGGAGTCGACTTGTCATAGACAAACACTGGAACCATGGTCAGCGCCATTCCTATGGCGCCGATCCATCCAGAAGCCCGCGTTGGAGCAGGATTGTCTCGGGTCGAGATGTAGATGGCCAGTGCTGAACCCACCAGAAGTTCCCACGCGCGCGTAGGCAGGAGATAGAAGGCTGCCGAGGGCGATCGCGGTGTGAGATAGATGCAGGCGCCCAGTGAAAGACCGATAGCTATCAGCGTTATCGCCAGTCGATATCGGCGCGCATACTTGACGGTCACAAAGAGTGCGAGGGGCGCGATCAGATAAAATTGCTCCTCGACACCCAGCGACCACATGTGCAGGAGCGGCTTGGCCTCGGAGACAGGGGAGAAGTATCCCGACTGCAGCCAGAAATTGATGTTTGCGACAAATAGCAGGGAAGACGCGACGTCGCGTCCGAATGGCTCGAACTCGCTGGGAAGCAAGATGAAAGGTGCGCAGATGATCGTGAAGAGCACCACGACTGCAAGAGCGGGAAATATTCTTCTGATGCGCCGTTCGTAGAACGATAGAACACTGTAGGTGTTGTTATCAAAATCTCTCAGCAGGATTCCTGTAATCAGAAAGCCGCTGATCACGAAAAAAATATCCACACCGACGTACCCGCCGGTGATGAGCGGTATGCCTGTGTGGTAAAGGAGCACGGGCAGGATAGCGATCGATCTTAGGCCATCGATATCCGCGCGGTACTTTTGCATCTGATTTCCCTGGTCGCCAACTGGGTGTTCTAGGAGAGCTGTTGCGTGAGCCGTCGAGCTTTCGCTCCGTCGGGGGCGGAATCATTCACATCTTTCGTTCTTCGCAGCGCCGGCTGCCAGGCATACAAGCGCAATGCCCAGCGTTGTATACACATTGTTGAGGGCCGATACGGAAAGGCCGCTTGCCAGGACGATGAGAATGACGCAGAGCCGTTGATGGCGTTTGGCGTTCTTCATCACACCGATGAGGTAGATGAACGTCAGGGCGGTTACTGCAAGGCCATGATCGTAGATCACCCGCATATTAAAGCTATGCAGGATGACGGAATAGCAACTCCCGTTGCCGCTAAAGCTGAAGAGCGATTGATAGTAGGAGAGTGACGAGCACACGTGTGCGGGAAGTGGAGAAATCCTATCGGCACCAAGTGCATAGTCCGTTGCGTCCCAGTCTCTTATCGACTCAAGGAACATCATCAGAAACCGAAATCTATCGATCGACTCGATTCCACCTTGTGAGCGATTTTCGAAAATTAGGAATGCAAACACGACTGCTGCGGTGCCGGCGATCATTCCGCCGACGACTTTTGCAGAGTTACGGGACCTGAAGTCGAACGCGAACAGAACGGCCAAGGCGGCAGCGATTGCAGCGGAGCGAGATCCGGAGAGGATGACCACGGCCAGCAGTGTGCCAGTCTGCAATCCGCTGATCTTTACGCCTGACACATGGGCGCTGAAGTAGACGAGCGACAAGAAGATGATTTCGAAGTTGTTCTCTGTCATCAGAACGGGCCGGTCAATTCCGATGGCCCGCTTTGCTAGATAGACACTGAAGAACATGAAAAGGCAAAGGTTCAGCAGTCGCCTGAAATCATCCGATTTCATGGGGCCAGGTGCCCATGCGAACGGTGCGAGCAGGATCAAGTACCAGACGAATTTGTACGCCTGCGCAAAGTCCAACGGATTTGTATTGCGCAAGCCAACGGCAAGCGCCGCACCGGCGACAAGGTAGCCAATCCAGAAGAGCTGCTGAGCAAAGAGCCGATCCTTACGTGCGCCATACACCCACAACAGGGCCGCAGACGATGCCGCGAAAACCAAGTCAAGCAAGGGCTCGCCAACCGTCACGCCGGACAGTCGAGGTAGCCACGCCGTTGTCACGATGAGAATCGTTCCAAGGTAGAGCAGCGAAATTGGATACGGCCGGCGTTTGATCGTGAATGCGCTGGAAATACTCATTCTTGGAATTCACTGCTGCTTGGGCCCTTCTGCTTCAGAGAGCGAATGGCGACAGAGACAATAGAGCGGTAAAGCGATCTTGGCAGCATGAATCGCAACCAATGACGGAGCGCCACCTTGGGCGGCACTTTCGCGACAGTCACACTTTGTACCAGATCCTTCAGGACAACCAGGAAACGATGCTTGGGCTGATAATAGGACAGCACTGTAGCTCGATATCCGATGATCTCCGCCGGTGTCATCATATGGGCGTGCTGGTTCAACCACTGGGCAGGTGCCGCTGATCCCGCATGGCGCGACGTACGTCCTACCTCGCTGATGTCCGTCCAGACGATCAAGGGTTGCTCCAGCATGCGGAATTTGGTCCCATCCACGTCCACTCTGAGGCAGAAATCAAGGTCTTGACCCTTGCGAAGCTCTGGATTGAACTTGATCCGCTTCGCGAGGCTGCTGTCCATGACGATCGTTGAGGTCTGCACGAACTGATTTGCGATGAACAGATAGCTGGCCATCGACTCATCCTCCCGGATCGGGCGGTCGGGACGTATCCACATACGATCGGGAACTCCACGGTCCACCTTGGCGTAAGAGTAAAGTGCCGGATAGGGGGACCGACGCAGATACGCGTGGAAGAGCTCCAACTTCTCGGGTACAAAGAAGTCGTCAGAATCAAGAAATGCGATGTAAAGTCCGACTGCGGCCTCGATTCCCGTATTGCGCGCAGCCCCCCCTCCCCCGTTGGGTCGCTGTATTACACGGAAACGCCGATCCGCAAGCTGGTCTACCAACCTGGTCAGCGCGTCGACATCCTTTGATCCATCATCGACGATGATGCATTCGAAATCGGAGAACGTCTGACCCTGAACCGAGAGCAGCGTTGGGAGAATGGTTGATGAGCGATTGTAGGTGGGAATCACAATCGAAAAGAAGGGGGACATGCGTGTCTCTCATCGGCTGCTACCCGAGCCATGGGAAGTGGAGAAAGCAGAACTGCCGTGCGACTATTTTGAAGCCAGCTTGGAATGATCTGTCAGCGCGATCCACAGCGAGTGAGGCGTTGTAACGGCATATCGGACGAACAACTCCTTCGGTCGCGTGGCCAAGCGATGAACCCACTCCAGGTTGTTGCGTTGCATCCAGGCTGGAGCGCGAGGATAGTCACCGGTCACGTAGTTGAAGCACCCTCCGCAGGTGATGATCCAGCGCGGCTTCAGTTTGTCGCGCCAACGAACGCAGAATTCCTGCTCCTTGGGCTTCCCCAGGCCGACCCAGAGGATATCCGCGCCGGAAGCGTTGATTGCGTCGACAACTTCCTGTTCTTCGTCCGGGGTGAAGAACCCATTGCGTCGGCCAGAAATCTTCACGCCCTTGTACTGCTCTTGCAGAATGCTGGTGCATGATGAATTGACGCGCTCCTCGGATCCCAGAAGATAGAACCCAAAGCCGGTATTCTCGAATGCCCTCGAAAAATCGTGGAGCATGTCAGTTGTGGCACTGCGCTCAGGGATGGCATTGAGCTTCAATCGCTTGGACAGGGACACCAGAAATCCTCCATCGGCATGAATGATGTCGGCCTCCTGTACAAGTGAGCCAAATCTCCGATCGGTGCGTGCTAATGACAATGCGTGGCCATTAGCATCGAACACCAGCTGCGCAGGGCGCGATCGATGCGCGCAGTCGTAAAGCGCCATGTCCACCAGATCCTGCCGTGACGCGCAAATGATGTTGAAGTCGCCGAACCGCACGGTATCGAACGTGGGCCGCTTCAGGGGAACTGTCGGTGCCGGGATGCTGGTTGCCATTGCCGCCTTTCGTCGAACTGATTAGTAGAAGTAGGGATTGGATTGCCCGATGGCGAACTTCGCTTGCCTGATCCGGCCTATCACGAAGTCCAGGAACGGGCCGCGGCGCGGCTCCATGATGTGCGTGCGCAGCTGTCGGTACTCCTTCGAAAAGACAATCCGATTGCTGGCATGCCACTGTTTGTGTGCCGAGGAGAAGTGCATGATCGCCGGTGACTCGAGGAATGACATGGACCAGCCAGGTGCGAGCTCTCCAGCCAGTTCCTTGTGCCTGAGCAGCATTGATACCTGGCAGTTGTACGTGGGATCAAGCTCGCGCCACCGTCCCCTGAGCACGGCATTCAATGCGTCCTGGTCCGGCATCCTCAGCAAGTCCGTGTTGGCGCGTAGATACGCCAGAACTTTGTCTTTGGTGCCATCAGCACGCCATTCTGCGCAGTTCAACAGCAAGACGCCGGAATTGAAATAACGATCACCGTCCGCCAGCCCCAATCGACTTCCATCATAGAAGGGGTTGATGACCGCCCCCGCCAGAACACCTTCCAGGTCGGTGTTGAACAGGTCGCTAAGACTGTGTCTTACAAGAACGTCGCAGTCGAGGTACAGGACCTTATCCGCGTCGAGCAGTTCTGGAATCAATAGCCGGTAATACATGCCTCTGGAAATGTGCGTCACTTCCAGTAGGTCGCCGAACTGAGCGGGATCAATGACATGGACTGTCACGTCACCGGAGCATAGTGCTTTGAGTGCACCCAGAACGCCAGCCTTTGGTTCCTTGTCCACGATGATATCAACCGAGAACTTGGTGCCCGACGCACTGCTCTTCGCGATTGATTCTACGGCAGGGACGATGAAGTCCACATAGCGCCCATCCGCGCAGAAGCAGTAGCGCTGCGGCTCGTGGAGAATTTGTTTGTCAGCGTTCAAGGACATATTCAGCGATGCGTTTATGGTTCATGGCCACATACGCCACCATCAGTGCAGCGTAGATGGCCAGGGTGTGAACAAAGCCGAGATGAATGAAACCGTTGTAGCCAATGATCAGGAAAACGTATCCGGACAGCGCCGCCACGCAGGCAAGGTAGGGTGCCTGGTTCATCATGAGCTGATAGAAGGCCATGCGGGTGCGCAGTCCGCAGGCGCTGGCGGCGGCGAAATAGAACAGCATTCCCGCACTCAGCCGTTGGGCCGCCATTGCGACACACGCGCCTTCCACGCCGAAGAATTGGCCACCGATCCAGACAAAGACAATCAAGGTCAATGCATCGACCAGCGATAATATTCCTCGCTCACGGTAACGCGCCATCGCTTCGAGTGCGGAAGAGCCAAGTGGCGAAGACAGCAGTCGCGGTGGGACAGCGGCCGTCACTATCAGGGTAAGCGAAATCGCGGCATCCCACTTTCCGCTCCAGACATGACGAATGACGAACGGGAACCACACCAACAGGGAAAGGCACAGGGCCCCTGACATCAGCGAAAGCGCGTGGCCGGCCTTGTGCAGGCCTGAACGAACTCTAGCCGCGTCGTTTCTGATCGCGGAGAAGAGCGGCAAGAGCAGATGATTCAGCGCCATTCCGATCAACTGCACCGCTGCTGCCATCAACTGATAGGAGAAGTAGAACAGCCCGAGAGCCGCTTTGCTCAGGATCAGAGACAGCACGAGGTACTCGCCCCGTGTAGCAACGTTGTTGAGATAGGAGGAAACAATCAACCACTTGCAGCGTTTGAAGAACGCTCGAAGCCTGCTTGCGCCCGGCCATAAGGGGCTTGCAATGCGCGGTTGGCCCCAGCGGTACATGAGAAATGTGACGAGCGCCAAAATCACTTGGGAAGCGACAAAGCTGTAGATTCCCGCGCCAGCTGCTGCGAGCCCGGCCATGCTGAGGTTGCTGGCCAGTGCCGATACCGATTCAACTCGGGAAATACGCTTGAAGTTGAACGCGATCGCCGATCTGGCCTTGTATGGAAGTGCGGCGATGTTGAACGGCATGGTGAGCGCGAGCACTACCGTAATCCAAAGAAGTCGCGGATCGTGGTAGTGCTCAGCCATGATTGGCGCCGCCACTAGCAACAGCGCAACACCGCTCAGATTCAGTATCTGTGCAGAGGCTGTGAGGCTTGGTGCTTGGGATTCAAAATCGTCGCGATGCTCCTGCAGTATCTGATAGAGCCCGACTTCCTTGAATCCGGACGCCAGGAGATAGACGATGGAGATGATTGCAATCAGTCCGAAGTCTTCCGGAAACAGGAAGATGCCCATCACCCATTGGGCAATGAACGCAGACGCCCTGCTCGTCAGCACGATGACCAGCAGGTGGGCAAACCCCTTTTTGCCTACTTGGCTCAGATTCACGGGTTGCCCAATGCTTCGTTGAGGTATCGCTTCGAACGCAGGATTTTACTCTCCAGATCGTCGCTGATGCTCAGGCGCGCGCCATCGCGGACAACCCGAGTGACCGCCGCCCTCACAACGTTGGGGTCATTCTCCAGCACCAACAGATCAGAGGCATTGAAATCCCGCATCATGCTGACGATCCGCTCGGAGCGCCAGCCTGAGGAATAGGCGATGCAGGGACGGTCGAACTTCTGGGTGAAGATGACCCCGTGGAAGGAATCGGTCACCACATACGCCGAGTTCTGGATCGAACGCAGGAACTCCAGGGGGCCATAGTCATTTATCAGATGCGACGCCCACGCAGGTTTGTCAAAGTTCTTCTCGCCATTGACGAAATGAACCTCCAGATCGGGGTCGGACTCCTTCAGCTGGCCAATGATGCGTTCAGCAATGGGGAAGTTTGCAGTGTCCAATGCATAGACCATGATGTATCGACTGGATACGGCAGCACCTTCCCCATCGGACTTCAGCTCGTTGAAGTCATGGAGGAGCGTCGGGTCGACGACAACTGTCGATTCAATGCCGATCAAGTCGGCGATGATCTGTCGGCTCACTTCATTGCGAACTGCAAGCGCGTCGAAGTTCTTCAGATCCGGCGCAGCCCTTGCGATTATCTCGGGCTTCTGTTCGCGCGTACCGAAGCAGGAAGCGTAACTTACCTTGCGTGGACCGCCGTGGTGAAAGCCTTGGAAGAAGTACGAATCGTACTTGGGCATGAACTTCGTATTGAAGGTCTGGTCGCTCCCGGTAAGGATCACGTCGAAGCGCGCCAAGGCGGCATTGATGGCCTCTTTGGAGGACAGCTGCGGAGCCAGCGGAAGTCTTGAACGAAAAGCGTCAAAACGTCGGTATCGCTTGGCCTGCCGAAAGCGCCTGAGGACGGCCTTGAGCGGATTCCCGCCCTTCAGCCCCATTCCTCGCCAGAACGAGGTGTTCCCCACCATATGGGCGGGGTGAGCCGTGGGTACGACAACTTCATGGCCGATACTGCTCAGGTATTGCGCAGTCGCGTATGCCTGCAGCAGGCCGCCATAGTTGTAATTGAATGAATAGGTCAGAAGCAGCACGTTCATTGCTTGTGCTCCAAGTCCGGGAAGTGGGCAATGTCCGCCAATGGTCGACGCTCTGATCGAGCCACGCTGTACTCGTCCCTGAGTGGCCCGATAGCAACCATCATGATGATGCTCTCCGAGTCCGGGATATATCCCAACTTGCGGATCCCGATGTCCCGCGTGATGGGCGCAGACCAGTTGAGCGGGCACGCTCCGTATCCCTGCGCGTGAATGCCGAGCAGGAAGTTCTGCGCGAACAGGCCGCCATCGATCCAGTGTTGGTAGCGCTCAGTCGGTTCAAGCATCTCGGCGATATCCACTGTCACGATTGCAATGACGGCGGCAGTGTCTCCGAAGCCGCGATTTCCCTTCTGATAGCTCAGTGCCTTTCGCTTCTGCTCTTCGGTCGTAAGAAAATAGAGTCGGCCAGCCTGGCGATTGCACACGCACGGCGCAAACTGGGCCGCCTGAGCTGCCTTCAACAACACTTCTTGTGGCACAGCTCCATCGCCGAAGCCGCGCACTGAGCTGCGGCTGCGCAGGAAGGCTAGATGGGTCTCAGCCTCCTGCTGCCGCACTTTCATATGCTTGAGAGCCGAGCCAGAGGGCGCAAATCCCGCATTGCGAGCGCTGATGACCGACTGTGCTACGTGCGAAGGCGAAGGTGTACCCATCTCCGCGTTGAAAGCCATGTAAGTATCAAGGGCGTCTGCGGACAGTTGCACTTCATGTGCGCAGATGCCATCCCGCATGGCCCGCTCCATTTGATCGCCAAGATCCTTGGTCATCTCGGCGCCGAATCCTGGCCGCGGCTGAGGCAACGCTAGACCTTTCTCCACCATATGGTAGTACTTGGTCATGAGGGCGCCACGCGTAGCCGGATGCGTGCGCGTTCTCAGGGTGCCGCTGAATCTGACGAAGCGGTAGATGTCATACGAGTAGACTTTCGCGTAGCCATAGGCCACTTTTATAAATTCAGATAGCTTTTTCATATGGCTGTCGTGCCGATGGCGGAATGAGGGTGGTTTTCACGCAGCATCGCGCGTCACCAGGGATCCGCGGCCTTGGGGGTGAGAGTGGCATTGGCGATTACAATTCAGTCCGAACCGAAAAGGTCGCGCGTGTAGACCTTCTTCGCGACATCCTGAAGTTCACCAGAAACTCGGTTGGCTACAATTACATCAGCCTTGCGCTTGAACTCAGGCAGGTCGTTGACAACGCGGGAGCGGTAGAATTCTCCATCGCGGAGTGATGGCTCGTAGACTATGACTTCAATTCCTTTCGCCTTGATTCGCTTCATGACGCCTTGAATGGCTGAGGCGCGGAAGTTGTCAGATCCGGCCTTCATGACAAGTCTGTAGATGCCAACAGTCTTGGGGGCTTGTCGAATGATGGCATCGGCAATGAAATCCTTGCGCGTGCGATTTGATTCGACAATGGCGTGAATCAGGTTCTGAGGCACGTCGCTGTAATTGGCCAGCAACTGCTTCGTGTCCTTCGGTAGGCAATAGCCGCCGTACCCGAACGATGGGTTGTTGTAATGATTGCCGATGCGCTGATCGAGGCTGACCCCTTCGATGATCTGGCGGGTATCAAGGCCGCGGGAGCTGGCATAGGTGTCCAGCTCATTGAAATAGGCGACACGCATGGCCAGGTAAGTATTGGCGAACAGCTTAATGGCCTCCGCCTCGGTGGCATCGGTGAACAAGGTGGCGATCTCCTTGCGGATGGCGCCCTCTTTCAGCAGTTCTGCGAACTCGGTTGCGCGCGCTGAACGTTCGCCCACGATGATGCGGCTTGGATGAAGGTTGTCATACAGCGCTTTTCCTTCCCGAAGAAATTCGGGGGAAAAGATAATGTTATCGGTTCTGAAGCGGGCCTTCAGGGCGGCCGTGCATCCTACCGGCACAGTCGACTTGATGACCATTATCGCATTCGGATTCGTGGCAACGACATCCTGGATGACGGACTCGACCGAAGACGTGTTGAAGCAATTGCTGTCTGGATCGTAATCGGTCGGAGTTGCGATAATGACGAAGCGAGCGTCTTTGTAGGCGACCTCTCGGTCAAGAGTCGCGCTCAGTTTCAGCGGCTTGTTCGCCAGAAAATCTTCGATCTCCCGGTCTTCGATCGGGGACTGGCGGGAGTTGATGAGCTCGACACGGCCTGCATCGATATCTAACGCGACAACTTCATGGTGTTGCGCCAAGAGCACAGCGTTGGACAGGCCAACGTAGCCTGTTCCGGCAACGGCAATCTTCACTTCAGCATCCTTCTCTGGCGTTGCACTACGTCAGTCGTGCCAACTGGGGGAGGCAGGGTAGACGCGGTGTGGCCGTCGCGCCCCTCGGCGTCGGTCATTCCAAGGTCCTTGTTCATTTATGTATAGGGGCGTTCATTTTGGGATTGCACAACGCATGCAGCCCAAAGCGAAGATTGAATCGTACTACAGCGAAGCTGGCCTATCGCTGGACCGAGAAGGCCCGCTGGCGCCCAGGTGGTTAGTCAGACGCACTTGACTTTGTTGCGCAAGGTGTGGTTGTCGTCCCGCTCCCTTCGGGCCGAGGCTTCGCTGTGCCTGGCAATCTAGTACACTGATGCGCTGGCTAGATTTTGCGGTCACCCTGAACACCCAAGCCTTTGATCGAGCAGTGAATCGTGGCCGCGCCACTGCGTCTCCTCATTTTGAAGTGGAAGCGATGACAAGACAGACGGAAGCCCGAGCAATCAAGGACGATGAGATCGATCTCCGAGAGATCCTTGGCACGATTCTCGACCGGAAGTGGTTGATTGCGGCGGTCACGGGGCTCTTCTTCGTGGTGGGGACGTTGTATGCACTGCTCGCCACTCCGGTCTACCAGGCCCAATCGATGGTGCAGGTGGAGTCCAAGATGCCCGGCATCCCCGGGCTTTCCGAGCTCACTTCGATCGGCGTGACAGGTGCGAGCCCGGCAGCAACCACCGAAGTTGCGCTGCTCACTTCACGTAGCGTGATCGGCAAGGCCGTGGATGACCTGCGTCTGGATATCAGCGTGGCTCCGTACCGGTTTCCTTTGCTGGGCGACTATTTTGCGCGCCGCTTCATGCCCGAGAAGTCGGGTGATGTAGCACCTGCCAAGTTTGGTGCAGAGAGTTACGGATGGGGCGGAGAATTGCTTGACGTGCAGCGGCTTGACGTCCCTGAAGCTCTGATCAATCGGGAGCTGGTGCTGCGTGCTGCCACGGCTGGCGCGTTCGTGCTGGAAGATGACGACGGCCGCGTCTTGCTCAAGGGGAAGGCGGGAGAAGGTGCCCAGGGGGGGGGAGTGACCATTGAGGTGGCGCAACTGCGTGCATCGCCTGGTACACGCTTCAGGGTCATCAAGCTCCGTCGCCTGGATGTGATTTCTGGCCTGCAACAGGCTGTGGTTGCCGCCGAGCAGGGCAAGGACTCGGGCATCCTCAAAGTTACATTCGAGAACGAAGATCCCGAACTGGCCGAATCTGTTGTTCAGCGTGTTGCCCAGGCCTATGTGCGTCAGAACGTTGATCGTGGGTCTGCAGAAGCGGCGGCACAGCTTCAGTTTGTGAAGGAGCAACTCCCCATCGTGCGCAAGCAGGTGGAAGAAGCTCAGCAGGCGATGACCAACTACCAGTCACGCGCCAATTCCGTTGACATCACCATGCAGACCAAAGGTCTCCTGGATCAGGAAGTGGCTGTGGAGGGCAGCATCCAGCAGCTGCGCTTGAAGCAGGCCGAGATGGATCGGAGTTTCACGCGAGAGCACCCCGCCTACCGTGCACTGCTGCGCCAGATCAGCGAACTTGAGAGCCGGAAGTCCGGCTTCCAGCGCCAGGTAAGTAGCCTGCCGGACACGCAACAGGAGTTGCTGCGCTTGACCCGCGACTTGCAGGTGAGCAATGAGCTCTACACCGCGCTGTTGAACCAGGCGCAGCAATTGGATGTCGCCCGCGCAGGCACGGTCGGCAACGTGCGCATCGTGGATCCGGCCGTAGTTGATACAACCAATCCGGTGAAGCCGCGTAAGGCCCTGATCATTGCTATTGCTACGCTGCTGGGCGCTTTCCTGTCCACCGCCTTCGTCTTCCTCCAGCGTATGCTCAACCCCGGCATCGAAGACCCAGCCGACATCGAGGCCATGGGCTTGCCGGTCTATGCGGCCATCCCGCTCAGTGCGTCCAGCACGCTGCCAAAGCTGCGCAAGGGCAAGCACGGAACGCGCGTCATCGCTGATGGTCGCCAGCATCTGCTGGCCGTTTCAGCTCCCGCTGATCCGACGGTGGAAGCGCTACGCAGCCTTCGTACCAGCCTGCATTTCGCCATGCTGGAAGCGAAGAACAACATCCTGACCATCTCGGGTCCACGTCCTGGGGTGGGCAAGACCTTCGTATCGGCCAACTTGGCGGCAGTAATCGCGCAGGCAGGGCAGCGTGTGCTGGTGATCGATGCCGACATGCGCAAAGGCACGCTGCATAACATTCTCGGCGTGTCTCATCAGAACGGTTTGTCGGACGTGCTGGGCGGCAAGCTCAGCGTTGAAGACGTGATCCACCCGGTATCCGGCTTGGAAAGCATGCACTACATGGTGCGTGGCAACATTCCACCGAACCCCGCCGAGCTGCTGATGCACCCACGCTTCGCGCAGCTCCTGCAGGACATGTCGAACAAGTACGACCTGGTGATCGTTGATACGCCGCCAATCCTGGCCGTCACCGATCCGGCGCTGGTGGCGACCCATGCCGGCTCGAGTCTGCTGGTAACCCGCTTTGGCGTGAATCAGGCCAAGGAGATCGAACTGACACTGCAGCGCTTTGAGCAGAACGGCGTGCAGATCAAGGGTGCAATCTTCAACGCCGTCGAGAAGCGTGCCACTGGCTACTACAGCTATGGCTACTATGAATACAAAACCGACGGCAAGGAGTAATTCCCTGCCATCGGAGGGATGAGGAAGCCGACGGCAAGGTGTCGGCCCTCTGTGTGTTTCGTGGGCGAGGATGCTCCGGGCACCATTCACATCAAGGAAGGCCCCGATGCGTGACATTCTCATCTGTGGCGGTGCTGGCTACATCGGTAGCCATATGGCCCAGCACTTGGCCGAGCAAGGGCACCGCGTCACGGTGTTCGACAACCTGTCCACCGGGCATCGCGAAGCCGTCGCCTGGGGGGAGTTGGTTGAGGGCGACTTGCTGGATGCCGCATCGTTGCAGCGGCTGTTTGTCGGCCGTCGCTTCGATGCAGTGATGCACTTCGCCGCACAGTCGTTGGTTGGTGAATCCGTACGTGATCCCTACGCGTACTATGCCAACAATGTCGGCGGAACAATCAACCTGCTGCAGGCAATGCGCAAACATGGCACTGAGCGCATCGTGTTCTCGTCTACGGCAGCGATCTTTGGTGAGCCGTGCTCAGCACTGATCGATGAAGACCATCCCAAACAGCCCATAAACCCCTACGGCGCCAGCAAGCAAATGGCCGAGCGCGTACTTGCAGACGCTGCTGCCGCATACGGCTTGCGTTCCGTGAGCCTGCGTTACTTCAACGCTGCCGGGGCGCTGCCGGAACACGGGATCGGGGAGGCACACCGCTGCGAGACTCATCTGATTCCCAATGTGCTGCGTTCGATGCTTGGCCAAGCAGGACGTCTCCAGGTATTCGGACGCGATTACGACACCCCCGACGGCACTTGTGTGCGGGATTACGTCCACGTGCAGGATCTTGCACGAGCTCATGCGCTGGCACTGGACTACATGGACACGGAGCCCGGCGCACATGCGTTCAACCTTGGTAACGGGCAGGGTTTCTCTGTGCTGGATGTGATCCAGACAGCTGCGACCGTATCCGGCATGCAGGTCCCCTACGACATCGCTGATCGACGTCCAGGTGATCCTGCGCGATTGGTGGCGTCCGGCGAGCGGGCGCGCCGGTTGCTGGGATGGCAACCGACATGGACCGAACTGGCGCCAATCATCGAGAGTGCATGGCGCTGGCATCGTGAGCCTGCAGTGTGGGGCAGGGTCTGAGTTCAGCGCTGTCATGCCGTGCGCATCGGCGTATCATCGGCGAATGATGCAAGACCGTGCCCCCTTTGCCGACATTCCGCGCTGGCGGCATTACTGGAGTCTGATGCGCGCGGATCGTCCGATCGGCACGTTGCTGCTGCTGTGGCCCACCTGGTGGGCGCTGTGGCTGGCGGCAGGCGGCATGCCGCCGCTGTGGACCCTGTTCGTGTTCACCGCGGGTGTGTGGCTGACCCGCTCGGCGGGGTGCGTCATCAATGACTACGCCGATCGCTGGCTCGACCCGCATGTGGAGCGCACCAAGGCCCGTCCGCTGGCGACGGGGGCGATCAGTGGCCGTGCCGCGCTGGTGCTGTTTGCGGTACTGATGCTGGTGGCATTCGGGCTGGTGCTGACCCTGAACGGGCTGACCATCGGCATGAGCTTCATCGGCGTGTTCCTGGCCGCCAGCTATCCCTACCTGAAGCGCTATACGCACCTGCCGCAGGTCTACCTGGGCATGTCGTTCGGCTGGGGTATTCCCATGGCATTCGCCGCGGTCCAGGGCGATGTGCCGCTGCTGGGCTGGCTGCTGTACGCCGGCAATATCCTCTGGTCGACCGCGTATGACACCTGGTACGCCATGGTCGACCGCGAGGACGACCTGAAGATGGGCTCGCGTTCCACGGCGATCCTGTTCGGGGACCTGGATCTGGTGATCCAAGGGGTGCTCTACGCCCTGTTCCTGGCGACCATGGCGCTGGTCGGTGTGCGCGCCGGCCTGGGGAGCTGGTACCTGGCCGGCCTGGCGGTGGCTGCGGCGCTGGTGGTGTACGAATTCTGGATCTGCCGCAACCGCGAGCGGGGGCCATGCTTCAAGGCATTCCTGCACAACAACTGGGTCGGCGCGGCGCTGTTTGCCGGTATCGCGCTGGATCTGGCACTGCGCTGACAGGGGCTGCCGGGCAGGGGCGCGATGCCGTCCTACGACCAATAGGCGACTGACAGCTCCCGCCGCGAAGCCGAGAATCGAGCCATCGAACCTGGGAGGGTAGGTGATGGCCTCGACGGCAGCAGTACAGGATGGCTGGATGGCGCGCGCAGCGCTGCGCTCGGCCTCCTGGGCGGAAAAGTGGTTCCCTGATGCCTACGTGTTCGCGGTGCTGGGCGTGGTCATCGTCGCCCTGGCAGCCATCGGCTTCGGTTCCACGCCGCAGACCACGGCCAGTGCCTTTGGCGATGGCTTCTGGAGCCTGATTCCCTTCACCATGCAGATGGCCTTCGTGGTGATCGGCGGTTATGCCGTGGCCACCGCGCCTGTGGTGGCGCGCTTCATCGAACTGCTGGCGCGGGTGCCGCGCACGGGGCGCGGTGCGGTGGTCTATGTAGGCCTGGTCAGCATGCTGGCTTCGCTGCTCAGCTGGGGCTTCTCGCTGGTGTTCGGGGGTCTGCTGGTGCGTGCATTGGCGCGCCGGACCGATCTGCGCATGGACTACCGCGCAGCGGGTGCCTCCGCCTACCTCGGCCTGGGCGCGGTCTGGGCGATGGGCCTGAGTTCTTCGGCTGCGCAGCTGCAGGCGAACCCGGCCAGCATGCCGCCGGGGCTGGTGGAGATCACCGGCGTACTGCCCTTCACTGAAACCATCTTCCTGTGGCAGTCGATCGTGCTGACCGCGGCGTTGATCCTGGTGTCACTGCTGATTGCCTGGTTGACCGCGCCGGCGACTGGCAGTGCGCGCACCGCTGAATCGTTTCCCGGTGCGGCGCAGGCCGAGCCTGAGCCGCTGCAGCGCCGCACGCGCCCCGGCGAATGGCTCGAATACAGCCCGCTGCTGACCGTGCTGCTCTCGTTGCTGGCCTTCGGATGGCTGTTCAACGAGTTCGCCAACAAGCCGGTGGTGACCGCAATCGCCAACCTCAATACCTACAACTTCCTGTTCATCTCGCTCGGCCTGCTGCTGCACTGGCGCCCGCGCAGCTTCCTCAACGCTGTGGCCAAGGCGGTGCCCAGCACGACCGGTGTGCTGATCCAGTTCCCGCTGTATGGCGGTATCGCGATGATCCTCACCCACGCGGCCGGCGCCGATGGGCAGACGCTGGCGCACCGGCTGTCCAGTCTGTTCGTGCACATCGCCAGCACCGATACCTTCGCTCTGGTGATGGGCGTGTACTCGGCGGTCCTGGGCTTCTTCGTTCCCTCCGGCGGCGGCAAGTGGATCATCGAAGCACCGTACGTGATGCAGGCGGCGAACGAACTGAAGGCGCACCTGGGCTGGGCTGTGCAGGTGTACAACGCCGCCGAAGCACTGCCGAACCTGATCAATCCGTTCTGGATGCTGCCGCTGCTGGGCGTGCTTGGCCTGAAGGCCCGCGACATCGTCGGCTTCACCTTCATCCAGCTGCTGGTGCACATCCCGCTGGTGCTGGGCCTGCTGTGGTTGCTGGGCATGACGCTGGACTACGTGCCGCCGGTGATGCCATGAGGTGCAGCGCCCGCCGCGCGGCCGGACCGGGCGGGCGCCGCTGAATGGGTCACAGCCTCTGCGGGCATGAGCACATGCCGAACCCGCATGAATCCTTCAGCTGCTTGCGGCACAAGGGGCTACGCCGGTTCATTCACGCGCATGCACATTTCTGTAGCTGCGTTACAACGCATGGTTAACTCTCGGCTGCAGACGATGGCCACAACCACCGCATTCCGCGAGTGGCACTGGAGACACCGCAATGGGCCAGCACAATCAGAACCAGCAGAACCAGCAGAACCAGAAGCAACAGGATCAGCAGGATCAGCAGGGGCGCGGTCGCGATCAGCAGCAGCAACAGCAGCAGGAACAGCAGCAGCGCGGCCAGCGCAACCAGCAGCAGGGCGGGCAGGACGAGGAAGAGTGACCCTCGCGTCCCTGCACAGCATCGCCTGAAGCCCCGCCTTGTGCGGGGCTTCTCATTCCAGTGTGCCGATCCGTTGCAGCACTGGCGCCGCCGACATGTCGTTGGGATTGGTACCCGGTACCCCCTGCGGTACCTCCATGCCAAAGCTGCGGTAGAGGTCGATCCAATGCTGGGCGATCCTGCCGGTCTGCGGGTTGCGGAAGTTCATCGGCTGCAGCGCGAACACATGATGGGCACGGAAGGCACGTTCGATGAAGTCCGAGCAGTAGTAGCTGTCATCGTTGGGCACGTAGGAGGCGTTGTATGGCCTTCCAAGCAGGGTACGCGCGGTGGCGACGGCGTCGGCGATGGCAGCGTTGTGCGGTGCGCGCAGGCGGTAGACCACGATCTGCCGCAGCCGGGCGCGCGCGTCCTGCTGGAACGCAGCCAACGTCTGCCGGCGCGAGCCCTTCTCGTCCGCATGCAGCACTTCCCAGCCCTGCGTCGTGGCGGCCACCAGACCAACATGATCGAAACCGGGATGAGCCTGCGTGCCGGTCGCATCATCGATGGCAGCGCTCAGGCCACTGTGTCCTGCGGTGACGAACAGCAGGTCGCCTTCCTGGAGCTCCACGGCCGTCGCCGCGGCAGCGGGCAACAACAGGGCGAACAACAGCAGGATGCGGCGCATGGAGAGTCCGGCAACGGGATGGAGCGCCATTGTAGGTTCCTGCACGGCACACGGCCCGTTCAGGCCCGCGGATGCGGTACGGCGCATACCTCCCAGCCCAGTTCCGCATCCCGCAGCTCGCCCGCGGGTACATCTCCCAGCAGCACCTGCAATCCCTGTGCGTTGGGCAGGTCCTTCTGTTCGGGGAACCAGCGGCGGTCGGCGGCAACGACGATCAGCAGGCCCTCGTCATCCCCCATTGGTGCGAACTGGGCCGACGGCGTGCTGATCGGTTGCAGGCCGAACCGCCCGGTGGCCTGCAGGCGCACCGAATCGACATCGTGGCTGGGCAGGCCGACTTCGCTCAGGCAGGTCATCTCACTGCCATGGAAGGCGCCGTCCTGCGGACTGCGGGGAAGCCGGCGCCGGCCGATCAGCTCCAGGATCAGGCCATCCGGGCCGGTGAAGTACACCGACTGCGATTGCCAGCTGCTTTCCAGCGCGAAGTAGTCCTGCCCTGCCGGGCTGCGCTGCAGCGGCGCACGCTCGCGCAGCCAGGTCGTGGCGGCGGCGAAGCGGTTGTCCGGCACGTTGAAGGCCAGGTGCACTCCGCCGACTGCGACGTCCTCGGCCCGTCGCAGCTCGATCGTGCTCCAGCCGATGTGAATGCGGTTGCCGCTGACCGGCAGCTGCAGCACATCGTGGAAATAGGCCGCCACCCCGGTGACGTCGGATACCGGCAGGGTGAGATGCAACAGACGCATGTTCTCTCCGCCTCGAAGCGTGCGCTGGCAGTGTAGCGGCAGCGGCCTTCGCGCGCCGTCGTCATCCCTGCAACACGGCGTCGCGAAGCGCTACGGACGCGGCTTCAGGGCGGCCTCGAAGAACCGCTTCGCCTCCGCCACGGTGCGTGCATGCGTCTGCGCCCTTGGCGTCTGGCTGCCGCACAGGGCGGGCAGTCGCTGCTGGCCCAGCGGCGTGCATTCGGACAGGAAGTCGTAGTGGCCGACACCGGGCAGGACATCCAGTCTCGCCTCCGCGATGGATGCCTTGGCGACCTCCGCGTTGGTGGCCGCAGGGGCGACCGTGTCCGCCGCGCCCTGGATGATCGACACCGGTTGCCGCAGCGCCTGCAACTGCTGGGGCGGGAACGCCTGCATGATCGCCGGTGCCATCAGGAACACGGCGCGCACACCCGGGACCGGGCGGGCATCATCGGCGTGGGCCATCCACGGCGCCAGATCCGCTGCCGCCGCCGCGGCCTTGCGAGCCTCCAGGGTGTGCGACGGCGCCTCGCTCTGGGGCTGGCACACACCGTCATCCGGATGGGCTTCGCAGAAATCACGCAACCGCCGCAGATCCGGCCGCGCCCCCGCCGCCAGCAGGGCCGTGTAGCCTCCGGCCGAGAAGCCCATTACACCGATCCGCTGCGCATCCACGTGCGGGCCCAGCTTGGGATCGGCCTGCACGGCGGCCAATGCGGCGCGCAGATCATCCGCACGCAGCCAGCTCAGCATGCTGCCATGCAGGGTCAATTCATCCACGCCGTTGTTGCCGGGATGGTCGACGGCGATCACCAGATAACCGGCGCGCGCCAACGCGGTGCCCAGCCAGCCCATCATGCGGGCGCTGCCGCCGTTGCCATGCGAGAGCAGCAAGGTCGGCAGGCGGCCACCGGCGATGGCTGCCTCCGGCGCCGCCTGGCCCACCACGAACAACGGTGCATCGGGCGGACCGATACGCAGTGGCACTTCGCTGCTGCCCGCCACAGCCGGATACCAGACGGTGTAGCGAAGCGTATCGCGCTGCTGCGCGTCGCGTACCGCCGCGCTGGACACGGTGGTCACCGCCTGGTGTTCGCCGGCCAACCCGCTGCCGGGAACGCCGGCCAGCGACGTGGGGGCAACCAGGACCAGGCCCAGCAGCAGGTGCATCAAGCGCATCGCACGACTCCTTTCAGTGTGTTGCATTCATCAGGGGTGGGGGTCCACGGGCAGCCAGATCTCCACACCGCCGTTGCCGGTGTGCTCGTCGAAGCGGGCGTCGTAGCGTTCCAGGTCCGGCGCCGCGGCAAGGCTCAATCCGGAGGTGGGCAGATAGTGATCCAGCAACCAGAACCAGGTGGCGCGGATGGACGAGATGTGGCCGTCATGCCAGGCCACCAGATAGCGGCGCGCGGGAATCTGCAGGCGCTGCCAATGTGCTGGAATCGAGGTCAGCGCGGCGCTGGGCAATGCGGCCAGATAGGTGAATCCGCCATCGTCATCGCTGTCGTGGCATACACCGAAACTGACCGGTGCGGGTCTGGGCCACTCCCGGTTGAGCTGCGCCCACTGGCCAGGGATGGCGCCACTGCTGTGGCGGGTGTGGCGCATGCCGATGCCGGCCACCTGGAACGAGGGCGTGTCGAGCAGGCGCGGTGCCACGCTGCAGGCGGTGGGAACGTCGTCCACGCGTGCCGCCTGCACCAGGACAAGATCCGCAGTGCCGGACTCGCGCACCCGTTCGGGGGTCTGCCCGAACTGCTCGCAGAAGGCACGGGTGAACGCGGCATGCGTGGAATAACCGGCGTCCATTGCCACCGGCAGGATTTCGTCGGCGCCGTCGGCCAGCCGCTGCGCCGCCATGCTCAAGCGGCGGCCGCGCAGGTAGCGCATCACCGACGTGCCGGTGCGCGCGTGGAACAGGCGCGACAGATGGAAGGGCGACAGGCCAGCGGCTGCCGCGATATCGGCCAATGCCAGCGGACGGCCCGCATGGGTTTCGATGTACCACAACGCCTTGCCTGCCGCGCTCATCCCGCCATCCCCGCTCCACTGTCCGGCACAGTAGCGGATCGGCTGCCGCTGCGCTTAGCAGTTCTTGCGCAGCGGATGGCTGACATGGGAGAGGACCGGGCCGCCGGTCGACGCCGGCAAAGTCCCCGGCCGGCCGGGAGAGCCGGCCCGCCGGGGATACCACACAACGCTTTACCGCCTTACTTGGTTTCTTCCCACTGCACGACGTCGGGCTCGGCGGCGCGGATGCCGGCGGTCGACAGCAGTCGTGTGGTCGCGTCCAGTGCGGCGTTCACCGATGGGTACTCGACGATCGCACGGCCGGAGGCCTTGGACACCTTCACCACGGTGCCGCCGGTGGCCGTTGCCGCGCGCTGTGCGGAGGCCGCATCGGTGAAGAAGACCTTCACCCGGGAGGTAGCCACCACCGGCGCACCGTCGCTGGAAACCGCGGCGGCGAACTTGCCGGCGCCAGCATCCAGACGCGCGGCGGCGCCGGTGCTGCTGGCGTCGGTGGAGCGCTTGCTGCGGGTGCCGGTGGCGGGCGCCGGTGCGTCGGCCGAGGGCGTGATGCGGAACTCACCGCCCTTGGCCTGCTGCACGGTGGCCGACGGCGCCAGCTGGAAGCGGGTCGCGCCCACGTTGAACGCGCGGCCCGTGGCCCTGGCCTTCAGTTCCTGTGCGTCCACGGCAGACAGGCTCCTGGCTGCAGGGGCCTGGGTCGAGCTCTGTGCCCAGGCGGTAGAGGAGATCGCCGCGATGGCGAGGGTGGTCAGCAGAATGGTCGTCTTCATCATCAGTGCCCCAGAACGCGGATCTTGAAGAATTCGAGGCTGCCGCGCGACGCTGCGTTCGCAGACTGCCCCATGTCGGTCACTTCCAGGGTCCAGGTGCCGTTGCCGGTCTCATCCAGGAAGGCGTTGCTGGACAGCAGGTCCCAACTGGTGAAGTTGCGTTGGATCGCCACGGAGCCCGACAGGCCGGAGCCGATCGAGGTGAACGCCGGCTGCACCACGCTGCGCGTGCCGCTGGGCGAAACCAGCACGAACTGCAGCTGGCGGGTGTTGCTGTGGTTCACCCGGAAGCCCAGCTGCACCGATTCGACGTTGCGTGCGACATTGGCCAGCTGCACCGTCAGCCGCGCTGCTGCAGCGGAGGTGTTGCCGATGGCGACCCGGCGCGTGGTGTTGCGCCATCCGCTGTCCACCAGCGGCCCCAGAGACTGGAAGTTCTCTGCGACCTCCACTGCGCGCGCCGCGTTGACCACGCCGAAGCCGTACCAGTTGCTGTAGGCCCGGTTCGCAGCGTTGACGGTCCAGCCCGGCACCAGCGTGCGTCCATCGGCGAGTGTCACGGCAGGCTGGTTGGGATGGTTGCGGGTGGCCGTGGTGGCCAGGATGTACTTCACGTCGCGGTACGTCAGGTTCGGATTGGTTTCCAGCACCAGCGCCGCCACGCCCGACACCATCGGCGCCGAGGCCGAGGTGCCGTTCATCTTGGCGGTGTAATTGCAGGTGTTGTCGACAGCGGACTGATTGCCGTCCAGCGTGTTGCGCAGGCTCGTGTTCTTGTTGCTGCCCTGCGCGCAGCCGGTGACATCGGTGGTGACGATGGCCGGATCGTAACGGACGGCAGGCTGGCCCGGGACGACCTGCCGCTGCCAGCCGTACTCGCCACCGAATGCGGAAACCCACAGCGCGGCACCGGTGGACGAATAGGACGAACGCACGCCGTCGGCGCGCACGGCGCCCACGGTGATCATATTGAACAGATTGTTGCGGGGGTCGCGGCCGGCCGGCACGCAGCCGGTGTTGCGGTTCTTCGTGTCGGTGGTGCAGACATCCTGCGTCTGGCTGATCGATGCGTTGTTGAAGTTGTTGCCGGCGGACTTCACGTAGATGCCGCCACTGCCGCCGCGCGTGCCGGACAGCGCCTGCTCGTACGCGCGGATGTCGTTCTCGCTGAACGCGAACGGGAGGTTCGGATTGCCTGGGCCTGCACCCCAGCTGTTGTTGAACACCTGCACGTCGGCGGCCTCGGCGCCGTCCCACCACGAGTACTCGATGTTGGCCGTCTGGCTGCCGCTTGCATCGGAGGCTAGTACGTTGAAGCCCTTCAGCGTGGCGGCCGGGGCCACGCCGCGCACGCCTACGCCGTTGGCGCCCACCGCGCCGGCAATGCCGCCGACCATGGTGCCGTGATTGTCCACATCCGGAGCGGAGGGGGAGGGGTTGTTGGAGTTGTTGGCAAAGTTCTTGCCCGCCACGGCTGCCACGTTGGCGGCCAGGTCCGGGTGGGCGATCTGCAGGCCGTCGTCGACGATGCCGATGATCACCCCTTCGCCGCGGATGCCATTGCGGAACAGACCATCCACGTTCAGATCATTGCCGGCAACCGGCCGGGTGTCGCCCTGTACCGCTTGCCCGGTGTTGAGCAGATGCCATTGGATGCCGGCCAGCGGATCGGCCTGCTGGGCCTGGGCGGTCACGGCCAGGCTGCCCAGTACCAGGGCAGTGGCCAGGGCCAGCCGCGCGGAGCGCGGTGGCGCGGAGTGGTGCGTGTGTCGCTTCATACACGAATCCTTCTGTTGTGAATCGGCATGGCAGGACGGCGGGACGGAATTGCCCCATCGCAACGAGCCAAACGCGACACAACGGAGAACCCCCTACCTCTTCACGGCAGCAATCTGCAGATATGCCGATTGCGTCACAAACACTCATGTCTCGCGGTAATGACGACTGCGCATTCCTGTTGTAAGGCCGCGCCTGGGCTTGCCGCAGAACCGAAGGCTCATCGCGCGCCTTCACCACCGACTGTGTTACCAAGGCCCGTGCACTTCCCCGCAATGGAGCACGACGATGGTCAATCCACTGGCCCAGGCCCATCGTGGCCTTGGCACGACGCTGTTCAGCCTGTTGAACCCGATCCCGTTCGGCTTCTTCGTCGGCGCCCTCATCTTCGATGCCATCTACCTCAACTCTGCCGAGGTGATGTGGGGAAAATCCGCGGCCTGGCTGATCACGTTCGGCCTGCTCATCGCCATCGTGCCGCGACTGATCAACCTGTTCGCCGTCTGGCGCCGGGATAACACCGCCACGCGCATCGACCGCCTCGATTTCCTGCTCAACCTGGTGGCAGTGGCCCTGGCCATCTGGAACGCCTTCGTGCACAGCCGCGATGCGTACGCGGTGGCCGTACCCGGCACGATCCTGTCGGCGCTGACCGTCGCACTGATCGGTCTCGGCCAGGTCCTGTTGTCACTGCAGCCGCCGGTGCTGCAAGGAGGCCGTCATGGTTGATCGCATCGTGCCTGCTGCAGGCGGGCTGGTTCTGGCCGCGATCCTGTCGGCGTGTGCCGGCAAAGCCGAATATCACCCCAGCGAACAATCCGGTGCGCATCCGCCGCTGCCGGCGCCGGAGAACTACCTGATGCCGCCGATGCAGGTACCGCGCGGGGTGGGCTGGGCCGATGGGCAGGCGCCGTCGGTGGCCGACGGACTGAAGATCGAGCGCATCGCTGCCAACCTGCAGCACCCGCGCCGTCTGCTGACCCTGCCCAATGGCGATGTGCTGGTGGTGGAAGGCAACGGTCCGGGCACCGAGCCGGTCACCACCCCCAAGCAATGGATTGCCGGCAAGGTGAAGGCGCGCTCGGGCAAGGCCGGCAAGGGAGGCAACCGGGTCACCCTGCTGCGGCGCGCGCCCGGCACTGCCGCATGGACCCAGCACGTCTACATCGAGGGCCTGCATTCGCCATTCGGCATCGCCCTGATCGGCGACACGCTGTACGTCGCCAACACCGACAACATCATGAAGTACCACTACGTGCCCGGCGAAACGCGCATGTCCGACAAGGGCAGCGAATTCACCGACCTGCCCAGCACCGTCAACCACCACTGGACCAAGGATCTGCTGGCCAGCCGTGATGGCAGCAAGCTGTACGTGGGCGTGGGCTCCAACAGCAACATCACCGAAAACGGCCTGGCCATCGAGTACCGGCGTGCGGTGGTGCTGGAGGTGGACGTGGCGACCAGCGGCAGCCGCATCTATGCCTCCGGCCTGCGCAACCCCACCGGCCTGGACTGGGAACCCAGCACCGGCAGGCTGTGGGCAGTGGTGAATGAGCGTGACGAGATCGGCGCCGATCTGGTGCCGGACTATCTCACCTCGGTACAGGAGCATGGTTTCTATGGCTGGCCATACAGCTATTACGGCCAGCATGTGGACGAGCGTGTGCAGCCGCAGCGGCCGGATCTGGTGGCCAAAGCGATCCGCCCGGATTACGCCATCGGTTCGCACGTGGCACCGTTGGGGCTGCTGTTCTATACCGGCCAGGCACTGCCGGCGAAGTACCACGGTGGCGCCTTCATCGGCGAGCATGGCAGCTGGGACCGCTCTCCGCTGAGCGGCTATGAAGTGGTGTATGTGCCGTTCAAGGATGGCAGGCCGACGGGACGTCCGCAGACCGTGGTCAGTGGCTTTGCCTCGGAGGACGAGAAGACATTGAGGGGCGCACCGGTGGGCATGGCCATCGACAGCGAGGGCGCCCTGCTGGTGGCCGACGACGTCGGCGATGTGGTGTGGCGGGTGTCGGCCAGGTAGCTCTGTAGAGTCGAGCCATGCTCGACTGCATTGGATCTGGCTTCTGTAGGGCCGAGCCCATGCTCGGCTTGCGCGCGCAGCGCGGGGTTTCCGCGTACGGGGCCAAGAGCAGCCGAGCGTGGGCTCGGCTCTACAGTTCCGCGGTACCGCTGCGGAACCCGCTGAACACCGATTCGGCCGCAAACCCGACGCCGCCCAGCAGCACGCCGAAGTACGTGACCGTGGCGACCAGGAAGGCATAGCCGGCCGCCACCGCCGCGCCATCACGCTGGATGAAGCCGATGGCGAAGGACATCAGGGCAAGTGCCGGCAGCGTGTTGCTGAAGGGAATCGGCCCGGCCGGTGCCATCAGCAGCAGGGTGGCGAACACCAGCGCCAGATTGTTCAGGCGCATCATCTTCTTCGAGCGCACCATCACCGCCAGCCGCATCGGCCGCGACAGGCGCTCCATGCGGTGCACCCACTTCAATGCGCGGCCCAGGTGGGCCCTGAGCGTGTCGGTGGCGATCTCCTTGCCGGCCAGTCGCGCCGGTACCCACAGCGGGCGGTTGCGTATGCGGCTCAGGCCGATCAGCAGGATCGACGCGCCAAACACGGTGCTCAGCCCGGGGATGGACACCGGGATGATGAAGATGGCCGACAGCAGGATGACGATCAGCAGCAGTCCCTCGTCGCCGAGGGCGTGGAGCAGGGTGCCGACACTGATGTGCCCGGTGGGCAGCGCATCGATCATCTCCTCGATCTGCTGGGCCAGCGGGGCGCTGTCATTGGGCTCGGGGGCGCGATAGGTCATGCGTCGAAGGGGGTCCAGGGAAGGGCGGTCGGTGGGCCGTCCTGCGGTGGGGGACGCACAGGCTCCCGCAGTATCCCGGCCACAACGTGCAAAGAGGTGAACCGCAGATGAGGCGTTAGACTGGCATGCCCCCGCACTGGTTGGATCACATGGATATGGGCAGTAGGCAGTCGACCATCGAGCTGGTCGCCATCGACATGGATGGCACCCTGCTGGATCCTGCGCACAGGCTGACCTCGCGGGCCCGGCAGGCGGTCGCCCAGGCGCGCGCGCTGGGCGTGCATGTCGTGCTGACCAGTGGCCGCCCGGTGCCGGGCCTGGCGCCGTTCCTGCAGGAGCTGGGCATCGATGGCAACGACGACTACTGCATCGCCTGCAACGGCGGCCTGGTGCAGCGCGTCGGCACGCGTGAAACGGTGGTCGAGTACCCGCTCAGCTTCGACGATTTCCTGTTCTGCGAGCAGGTGGCCCGCGAACTGGGCGTGCACTTCCAGGCGCTGGACAGCCAGCGCATGTACACGCCCAACCAGGACATCAGCTACTACACGGTGGCCGACTCGCACCTCTCGCGCATGCCACTGTCGTACCGCCGAGTGGCCGACATGGACCCGACCATGTCCTTCATCAAGCTGATGATGATTGATGAGCCGGAGGTTCTGGACGCCGCCATCGCGCGGTTGCCCAGCGAGCTGACCGAGCGTTTCGCGGTGCTGAAGAGCGCGCCGTTCTTCCTGGAGGTGTTCGATCATCGTGCGGGCAAGGGCCCCAGCCTGCAGAAGCTGGCGGAGCACCTGGGGATCGACCGCGCCAACATCATGGCCATCGGCGACCAGGAGAACGACCTGACCATGCTGCAGTACGCCGGTACCAGCGTGGCGATGGGCAACGCGATCGATGCGGTGAAGGCCGTGGCGCGCTTCGAGACCACCACCAATGCCGACGAGGGCGTGGCGCGCGCGATCGAGCGCTTCGTGCTGCGGTAAGGCGCCTGGCTATACCCACGTATAACCCACCCATCCCCATCGCCATTCGCGCTGTACCACGGCGCAATGGTGGACGCGGCAGTGCGATGCAAGAATTCCGCACGTCGAAATCACGCCATCGAATGATGCGGCAGATGATCGTCTTCTGCTGCTGACCGGCGCGCACCGCGTCGTCTCTCCTTCAACGCAATCGCGTCGCCAGCCAGGGCGCCGACACCGGTGCTGCAACGCGCTGGGCGTGCGCCTGCGCCGCTCTCCCTCCGCACCCTGGATCTGCCCATGAACACCCCACCCACGACGCGCCTCGCCCTGGCCATCATCGCGGCCATCGCAGCCCCTGCGTACGCCGCAGACACGCACGACGCTGCGCTCGACACGCCCACTACGCTCAATGCCCTGCAGGTGATCGCCACGCCGCGCGGCGCCGCCGTTGCACCGACCCAGGTGGTCGGCCCCAACCGCTACCTCATCAAGGCCGAAGACCTAGACGCGATGGTCACCGGCAACAACGGCCTGGCCATGCTGAAGCAGGTGCCCGGTGCCAGCTACACCGCCACCGACGGCCTTGGCCTGGACATCTCGGCCACCAGCCTGTTCGTGCGCGGCTTCCGCATGAATGAAATGGGCATCACCTTCGAAGGCGTGCCCTTGAATGACAACGGCTTCCTCTCGCTTACCGGCACCAGCGTCGTGAATATCGGCGTGCCCGATGGCATCGGCGCGATCACGGTCAGCCCCGGTGGCGCACCGGTCAGCGTGTTCTCCAGCAGCGTCAACGGCGGCAGCCTGGAGTACCGTCTGCGCGAGCCGCGGGACACGCCCAGCCTGCGCGTGAAGCAGGGCGTAGGCAGCAACAGCACCCTGGTCACCACCGTGTCCGGGCAAACTGGCCAGCTCGGCGAACATGGCCCGAAAGTGCTGGTCGACCTGCAGCGGGTGTCGGCCGGCAAGTACCAGGGCGAGGGCACGCAGAACTTCCTGCGCGGCGACCTGAAGCTGCAGCAGGACGTCGCCTGGGGCGATTTCACTGTGTTCCTGTCCGACAGCAAGGCCAAGGTCTGGGGCTACAACAACATCTCCTTCGACATGATCCGCAAGCTGGGCTGGAAGGCCGACATCTTCTACCCGGACTACGCGTGGGCCTGGTACGTGGCCTCGCCAGAGAACGCGGACAAATCCTGCGGTGCCTACACCTGCGGCGAACTGTCCGGGCTGATTCCCTACGACACCGGCCAGAGCACCCGCGACCGGGTGTCTTCGATCAACCATCGCTTCCAGATCAGCCCGGCGCTGGGCGCCAACGTGCAGCTGTACAACGCCAACAGCCACACCCAGGCCACGCTGACCGACCCGAACGTGCCGTCGCCCAACGGCGCGCCGTTCTCCGAACAGGTGCAGACGCCGCGCCTCAACCGGCTGGGTGGCATGCTCAACCTGCAGTTCGAGACCGGCGTGCACACCTTCACTGCCGGTTTCTGGCAGGAGAAGAGCAAGGCCGCGGCCAAGACCGAGTGGTACCAGCAGCCGCTGCTGGGCGAGGGTCCGCCGCTGAAGGCCACCGGTCCGTTCGATGTGTACGGCCCGGCGTTCAAGACCGACAACGCATCGCGCTGGGTGACCCGCTCGCGTCAGTTCTACCTGCAGGACGACATCGTGCTGAATGACACGCTGAAGCTGGGCGTCGGCTTCAAGGCCGTGGATTTCCGCACCAGCGGTGGCGGCCTCGGTGATGCCAAGGACCGGCCGGTGAACGGCACGCTGCGCGCGAAGAGCAACTTCCTGCCGCATGTATCGTTGTTCTGGAGCCCGACTGAATCCACCGATGCGTTCATCGACCTGGTCAACACCATGAACGGCTACCGCGTGGCCCAGCGCGGCAACATCGGCTACACCGCCTCGGCGTGGACCATCACCGACCAGGATGAGTTCGACCGCGTAGCCGGCACGCTGCGTCCGGAGAAGAACTGGAACCTGACCATTGGTGCTTCGCATCGTTTCGACCGACTGACGATCACCGGCGACGTGTTCTACAACGACATCCGCAACCGACTGCTGTCGGCCGCCATCGGTACCCAGTTCGCGCAGATCAACACCGTGCGGCTGATGCCGAAGATGCATGTGATCGGCGCCGACCTTGGTATCACCGCCGACCTGACCGACCACCTGCAGTTCTACCAGGGCGTGGCCGTGGCCCGTTCGTACTACGACAGCGATTTCGTGGTGGGCGACACGGTGTACCCGATCAAGGGCAATGCGCAGCCGGGCTACCCGCAGATCTCGCTGGTCAGCGACCTGTCCGCGCACTTTGGTGACTGGCGCTTTGGTGCCACCAGCACCTCCTACCTGCGCCAGCCGTTCACCTACGAGAACGACATCCGCGTGCCGACCTTCTGGCAGGTCAACACCTATGCCGTCTACCGCTTCGGTGCGGACAGCGCGGTACCGGGGCTGGAATTGCGGCTGGACGTGAGCAACCTGTTCAATCGCTACAACATCGGCACCGCCACCATCGCCGGCTCGTCATTCTCGGGGGATTACCAGACCCTGCAGCGCAGCGCGCCCCGGCAGCTGATGTTCAGCACCTCGATGGCGTTCTGAGGCAATGATGGTCGGGGTCAGAGCCCTTGCGCAGCAAAGGGCTCTGACCCCAGACCCAGCTTTGCGCGGCCGGCCGCGATTTTCCGGCAGCGACGCAAGGTTCCCACAATGTTGCTGGGTCATTCTGTTCGCATGGCACAGCACACCCCGCCAACCCGATTGTTCGGCATAGGCGGCCCACGACGGCCCCGGCAGGCGCTGTCCCTGGCGCCGGCGATCGACCTGCAGGGCGAATACCAGTTCTGGCAGGTCTACGAACGCGTGGTCCGCCCGCTGCCCGGCGGTGGGCTGCGCCGGGCTTGGCTGGTATGCCAGAAGGTGTACCGGGACCGCCTGCGGTTCCCGCATGACACACGTGAAGCCGCGCTGGCGCGTGTGCTTTTCGGCAGCAACAGCACGCCCGAGCGCGCAGCCGAACTGCGGGACCTCTTCGGCCTTGTCAGCCGCCGCATGGCGTCCGTTGCCGTCCGGCGACAGGCGCCCATCCCCGGGAAAGCGAATCACTGGCCAGGAATCGACACGCGTTGATGGCTTTCTCTCGGCCGCCTGCTTTTGGCCTATTCTGAGGTGGGCCGGTAAGGACAGGAAACGATGGAAATCAGACGATCTGCACGCCTTGTGATCGTTGGTGAGGATGCGGTGCTGCTGTTCCGGTATCACGATGAACACCACGCTCCCTTCTGGGCTACACCGGGCGGGGAGCTTCTGCCCGGGGAGGGATATGCGGACGCCGCACGGCGTGAGCTTCGGGAGGAGACCGGATTGGATCTGCCGATAGGAGAGCGGCTGGAAAAGCGCGATGCCGTCTACGCGGTCGCCCGATCAACGCCTGCGCGATGGCTGGAAGAGTATTTTCTGGTCCGCAGTCCCAACCAGCCCGACATCCAGCGTGATGGGTGGACGGAGGAGGAAAGTGCAACGATCAGGGCGTGGAAATGGTGGCGCCCAGAAGAGATGAGAGAACAGCCAGCTTCCCTGTTCAAGCCGGAATGGCTGCCGGCATTGCTGGAGCGCCTTCGTTCATGACGCAGCATCATTGGCTCGCCTTTCCCCGATCCAGCTGCCGATAACCAATCGCCTCGGCCAGATGTGCGGTCTGGATGTCCTCGCACCCGGCCAGGTCGGCAATCGTGCGTGCCACGCGCAGAGTGCGATGCATCGCGCGCGCTGACAGCTGCAGGCGCTCGATGGCGTGTTCCAGAAGATCCTGATCGGCCTCGCCCAGTCGTGTGCATGCGCGCAGCGCGGCGGGCGGCAGATGCGCATTGAGTCCCCCGCGCATCTGTTGCCGCGCATGCGCAGCCTCCACCCGTTCGCGCACCGCATCACTGGGCTCGCCCAGTGGCGTGCTCTCGCGTAGCTCCACCGCATCCATGCGCGTCACCGCGATGTGCAGGTCGATGCGGTCCAGCAACGGGCCGGAGACACGGGCGCGATAGCGGGTGATCCGCTCATCGGTGCACAGGCAACGGTTGCTGCGGTCGCCGGCCCAACCGCAGGGGCAGGGGTTCATCGCCGCGACTAGCTGGAACCGCGCCGGAAACATCACGCTGCGTGCAGCGCGGGCGATGCGGATGTGGCCCGATTCCAGCGGCTCGCGCAGGGTCTCCAGCGCGCTGCGGTTCCACTCGGGAAGTTCGTCCAGGAACAGCACCCCATGGTGCGCCAGTGATATCTCGCCGGGGCAGGGCGGATTGCCGCCGCCCACCAGTGCCGCAGCGCTGGCGCTGTGGTGTGGCGCGCGGAACGGTCTTTGCCGCCATCGCTTCGGGTCCAGCCCTTCGCCGCTGACCGACGCGATGGCGGCCAGCTGCAACGCATCGATCTCGGTGGACGCCGGCAGCAGCCCGGGAAGGCGTGAAGCAAGCAGGGTCTTGCCACAACCGGGGCTGCCGATCAGCAGCAGATGGTGCCCGCCGGCCGCAGCCACCTCCAGCGCGCGCCGTGCATGCACCTGCCCGCGCACATCGGCCAGATCCGGCAGCGGCAGGGACGTGGTGTCCACCCGCTCAACCTGCGGCAGCAGGCGCGGATTGCCCAGCCCGGCGCAGCATTCCAGCAGCGTGCGGGCCACGCGCACGTCGGCGTGTTCGGCCAGCGCCGATTCGGCAGCATTCCCTGGTGGGACCACCAGGATGCGGCCCGCTTCGGCCGCCGCGATGGCGGCGGGCAGCGCGCCTGCAACCGGGCGCAGCTCGCCGGTCAGGCCCAGCTCGCCCAGGAACTCGTACGGCAGCAGCGACTGCGGCGGGATCTGGCCACTGGCGGCAAGAATGCCCAGAGCGATGGCCAGATCGTAGCGCCCGCCTTCCTTGGGCAGGTCGGCGGGCGCCAGGTTCAGGGTGATGCGTCGTTGCGGGAAATCAAAGCGCGCGCAGAGCAGCGCCGCACGTACGCGTTCGCGCGACTCGCGCACACTGGTTTCGGCCAGACCGACGATCTGGGTGGCGGGCAGGCCACCGGAAAGATGTACTTCCACCCGCACCAGCGGGGCCTCGACCCCGGCGCGGGCACGGCTGTAGACCAGGGCCAGGCTCATGTGTGCTTCCTGCAGAGAGAGGCTAGATGGTGCGGTCGTCACTCTGCCCGTCGCCATCAGGCATTGCTGGCCAGGCGCCTAGGGCTTTGCTGCGTGGCACGAGGCGGGTGGGGCATCGGGCACGCTCGCGGGTGGGTATGACCGTCGGCCAAAAGCAGATAACCACTGAGCATTTCTGCATTGGGGCGCGGGCGGGGTTAATGAATGTGCGATGTCTGGTCCACCGATTGCGGCGCGCTGGCATTGCTTCCCCCACTACCCGTACAACCCACGATGACGACAGCTCGTTCTTCACTGCGCCCGCGATTGCTGGCGTTGGCGGTGTTGCTTGCCACCGCGTCTCCCACACTTCATGCACAGTCCACCACCGGCGCGATCGCCGGACAGGCGCCGGCCACCGCCCAGCGCATCTTCGTTCGCAGCGATACCGGCCTCACCCGCGAGGTGACGGTCGATGGACGAGGCCGCTTTACCGTCGGCCAGCTGCCGCTGGGCCGCTACGTGGTGGAAGCACGCGACGCCGAAGGGAACGTGCTGCAGAGCCGCGAGGGCATCTCGCTGACGGTAGGCGCCAGTACCGAGGTGTCCTTCGCTGAGGTCACCCGGCTGGACGGCGTGCAGGTCAGCGCCGACCGGGCCGCGGCGGCGATCGATGTCAGCAGCGTGGACTCGCGCACGGTGATCACGGCCGAGCAGCTGCAGCGCCTGCCCCTGGGCCGCTCGGCCGAGGCGATCGCGCAGCTTGCGCCAGGGGTCAACGGCAACAGTGGCAATGGCACCTATGCCGGCCCGACCGGCGCGCAGCTGGTGAGCTTCGGCGGCTCGTCCGCTGCCGAGAACGCCTACTACATCAATGGCTTCAACAGCACCGATCCACTGCGCGGTCTGGGCGGCCTCACGCTGCCCTATGGCAGCATCGACCAGCAGGAAATCTACACCGGCGGCTACAGCGCCAAGTATGGCCGTTCCGATGGCGGCGTCATCAATGCGGTGGGCAAGCGCGGCACCAATCAGTGGCGATTCGGTGGCCAGGTCACCTGGGAACCGGCGTCCACGCGCTCGGACAAGGACGATGTGCGTTACCCGGGCAATGGCGCGCTGTATTCACCGGAAAGCCAGGACCGCGAGTGGGTGACCACGCAGAGCATCTACGCCGGTGGCCCGCTGCTGGAAGACCGGCTGTTCTTCTTCGGCTCGTACGAGCTCGAGCGCCGTGAGGGCACCGACGTCAAGAACGTGGAGGCGACCAATGCCTACTCCCGCTATGAGTACGATCGCCCGCGCTGGTACGCCAAGCTGGACTGGAACATCACCGACAACCACCTGCTGGAGCTGACCGGAGCCTCCAGCCGCAATGTCTTCCGGGGCGATATCTTCGCTTACGACTACGACACGCTCACCCGCGGTGCGCAGCGTGGCAAGGAAGACACCACCAAGACCGGTGGCGACCTGTGGACGGCCAAGTACACCGGCTACCTGACCGACCGGCTCACCGTCAGTGCGCAGTACGGCGAAATGCGTACCGATGACTACATCGGCAACCCGGCCTACGACGGCAGCCTGACCTATATCAGCAGCGCCACGCTGCAGAATCCGGCGCTGAACGGTGGTACGCCGATCACCAATGCGCAGACCACGTCGCTGCTGGTCAACCCGGATCGCGGCAACCGCACCAACAACCTGCGCCTGGATGCGAACTACAGATGGGGCAACCACAGCATCACGGTCGGTATCGACAACCAGAATGCCCGTGCGCTCAACCGTGGCTCGGTGGCCTCGGCCGACGGTTACTACTGGATCTATGGCCAGTCCAACCCGAACGTGCCCATCAATACCGGCCTGGGCGTGCCTGCCACCGGCGGCATCCGCAATGGTGAGGACGGCTATTACGTGCGCCAGTACATCTACAGCGCGCTGGCGTCGGTACGCGCCTCGCAGCGGGCGCAGTACATCGAGGACAACTGGCAGGTGACCGACCGCCTGCTGTTGAACCTGGGCCTGCGCCTGGATCAGTTCACCAACTACAACCGCGATGGCGACGCCTACATCAAGCAGACCAGCGGGCAGTGGGCGCCGCGGCTGGGCTTCAGCTGGGACGTCGATGGCGACGGGCGCTTCAAGGTGTTCGGCAACGTGGGTCGCTACTACCTCGCGCTGCCGCTCAACCCGGCATTCAATGCGGCGGGCGCGACGCTGGCCACCTCGACGTACTACACCTATGGTGGCATCGACAGCAACGGCTATCCGACCGACCTCACCGCGTTCTCCGGCGCGGTGTCGGCCAACAACTACTACGGCGTGCTGCCCGATCCGAAGACGGTGGCGACCTCCGGCATCGAGCCGTCCTACCAGGATGAGTTCATCCTGGGCTTCAGCAGGGCGCTCGGCCAGAACTGGGTGTACGGCGCGAAGGCGACCTATCGGGTGCTGCGCAGCGGCGTGGATGACTACTGCGATATCGGCGCGGTACTGGCCAAGGCCGACAGCCTGGGGTATGACGTCACCAAGGACAGCAATCCGGTCAGTTGCTGGTTGATCAATCCTGGCCGCGCGAACACCTTCAATCTGGTCGACACCAGCGGCAACTACGTAAGCGTGCCGCTGACCAATGCCGAGATGGGCTTCCCCAGGTTCAAGCGCAACTACTACGCGGTGAACCTGTCGCTGGAGCACCCGTTTGATGGCCGCTGGTATGGCCGGGCGGACTACACCTGGTCGCGCAGCTACGGCACCACCGAAGGCCAGCTGCTGTCGGGCATCGGCCAGACGGCGGTGTCGACCACGCAGGCCTGGGATTACGCGCAGCTGATGGAGCACACCAACGGGCCGCAGAGCAACGACCACACCCACCAGTTCAAGCTGCACGGTTACTACCAGTTGACGCCGGAATGGCTGGTCTCGGCCAACCTCAAGGTGATTTCCGGCGCGCCCTTCAGCGCATTGGGTTCGTATGGCCCGAACTTCGAAGACCCCTCCGGTTACGGCATTGCCTACCACTTCTACAACGGCCAGCCCGCGCCTCCGGGCAGCCAGGGGCGGCTGCCCTGGTTGAAGCAGCTGGATCTGGGTGTCTCCTACCGGCCTTCGGTGGCAGCTGGGCGGCTGGGCTTCAACCTGGATGTGTTCAACGTATTCAACAGCCAGGTGGCGTTGTGGAAGTCGCCCTACTCCGAGTTGGATCCGGGGCAGCCGGACCCGCTGTACGGCGCAGCAACGGTGCGGCAGGCACCGCGCTCGCTGCGCGTCAGCGTGAGCTACGACTACTGAGGGAATGCGCCGGCACGGGCGGGTGGCAGCCCGCCCGTGCCGGCCTTGGATGGGGGCCAGCGCAGGCTCAGGCCGGTGGTCGCACTCGTTCCTGGATGAGGGACGTCAGCGCGAGATTGGCCATCAGCAAGCCTTCCATCACCCGATCGCCCACGAACTGTTCGGGCGCTCCGTTCTGGCGCGTGCGCTCGGCCGCCAGCGCGACCTCCTGCACGATGCGCTGCCCTGCCAACGCACAGTCGGCGTCGGCCAGTGCCATCTGCCGACCTCGCAGGGGATGGCGTTCGGGCCAGGGCCGGCCATCAGATGCTGCACCGGACCCGATGCTGTGCAGGGCAGCAATGAGGGTGTTGGGGTCCTGGGGGGGTTCGGGTGAGGGCGACGGCGCTTCCTGGATGGGGCGCGGCGGCGGGGAATGCGGTGTGGTCATGGCAGGCTCCTTGAAAGCAGACAGAAGCCGCCACCGATGGAGGTGGCGGACGATGCGTGGCTCGAAAACCGGTGTGTGATGATCGCCGGCGGGCACGAGGCCCCCACGCACCGCCCGCCATAGCCGGCAGACGGACTGCCAGCCGACACCACTTGCGGTGGTGCCGGCTGGCAGGCGTAGACTTCATCACAGCAGCGGGTTTTCGACGCCCGGCCACCGATGCACGGTGGCGGAGCAACGATTACCCGCCGTTGTGGGGAATGCCAAGGGATCGGGGCCAATGCCGCCAAAGCCCGAGACGTTTCTGGCATTGTCGCATAGGGGGAAGTGGCGCGAGAGGCTTGAACGGCGGGGCTTTCGGCATTTCTGGGACGGATCCGTCAGATTCGTCTGTTGGAGGGAGAAGAGTGCGTTGATTGCGACAGCGTGCGGCGCGCGCCTGCGAAGGTGCGAGTGACTTTCCACCTATTGACCGTCCAGCGCGCCACGCCGAGTCTGACTGCCGCGGCAGGCACGGGGACGTGGCTGCCTGCAGTACGAGAAGGCGGTGGTGTTTGAATGGATTCGCCGCCCCCCGCAGACCCCGACAAGGATCATTGCAGATGTTGCGCGACAGCCGACCTCTTCTTTTCGCGGGTCTGATACCCCTGCCATGGTTCCTGTTCTGGACCACCGTTGCTGCGATGCTCGCCCCCGGTTACAACCCGATTGCACAGCACGCCAGCGAGCTGCTGCAGGCACCCGCGCTCGCAAGCCTGTGCGCACGGATCGCCGCCATCGGCTGCGGGCTGGGGTTCGTACTGTTTGCCATTGCGCTATGGCGGGAATCCGGTCGCCGGATCGCCGTGGGTGCCGCCTGCTGGATGATCTTTGGCGTCTCCATGTTGACCAACGGGCTCTGGCCCATGGGTCATCCGATGCACGGCTTCTACGCCATCGGTATCGCGAACATCATTGCGCCGGCGATGTCGCATATCGAACTGAGGGCCTGGTCGGTCAACCGAAGGGCCTATGCCGTGACTGCCGTTGTGAGCATCGCGGCAGTGGTCTATCTATGGTTGAACCTGGTGGGCGCGGATCCGCAGGGTTTTAGGGGACTCACCCAGCGCCTGTTCTCTTCCATCAACTCCCTGTGGCCCTTCCTGGTCGCGCTGCACCTGCTGCGCAGGGGGCCGAGTGCACTACAGACGCAGCCCGCGCATTGATGGAAAGGTGTGCAGGCACATGGACGGCCATTGAGCGTGTGGTGTTGAGAAGGGGATGAGGGTTTTTCGCCGTCAGCTGCTCTACGTTCAAGTGCATCGGGATCACTTCGTTGCCCGCGTGGTCGGTGGAGACAGTGCCATTCGTCGCCAGTGCGACGCGCTTGGCAGTCGCGCCCCAGCTCAAGGCGATTCTCTCGGAACTCATGCCTGGGTTCTCTCTAGTCAAGCCGTGGGAGCCTCTGCACTTTAATCCGATTGAGTATCCGGTCACGAAGGGAGAATTGGCTGGGCTCCAAAAGGCTGCCATGCAAAGCGGCGTGAGCTTCTGCTTTCTCTCCACTTGGGAGCAGGGGTAAGAAGACAAGGATCTGTTGGAGACGTTCAAGTAGGGCCGACTCGGAAATTCCTTCAGGGCAAGACCGCTTCATGATTGGGGCTGGTTGAGATACTGCGAGCGCCCGCTATTGGCTGGAAGCTGCCATCTGTGTGGCAGGGGATTAGGGATGTTTATCGGAGGTAGGGAAGGGCAGCCCTGACCCACCCCGCACTAGCACGAGGTGGCGGCGGCAAGGTCGTCATTCTTCGGAGTGTCAGCCTTGTTTTCGAGGGGCATCGAACTAATACAGAATGTCGTCCGGCAGCACCTGTGGGTTCTTATTCTTCTCCTCAAGAAATTTTGCACCAATGCCTTTGAAACGCTCCTCGCATTCGCTCGGAAGTTTCATCAGATCATCATTCAGATCTATTTTAACGCTGTACTCTAGGCCGATTAGACTCATTCGTTTCGCGTTTTCCCCCCAGCCTTGCTGAAATGCAGCTACCTGGCCCTTGACGGCGTACTCGCGGCGAATTTCTTCCATCTGCCGCTTCGCTTCTTCGCTTGCTTCTTTTTCAGCCTTCGCCAGGGCCAGTAGGTATTTCTCTTTCATTGTGGCGAAATTTGGGCGTTCGCATTGAAAGTTAGCTCCCTCCTTTTCAAATTGATCTGCAAATTCGTTGGCCATTTCAGTCGTGTAGTGCGGACTGCGCAACGCCCTGATGCGGTCGGATGTTAACTTCACGATGCTCTTGTAGTCGGGCCAATTTTTCTCGTATAGCTCGATGTCTCGAACAATATCCTGAGCCGCTGTCTGCTTGTCCGTAGTTGAAGTTGCGGAAGCAAAAGCACTATTTATATGCTTGTTGAGCAACGTTCTTCCAGTGTCCGCACGAAGTATTTGCCAACTTGCTTCTTCTGAAAAGATTCGCCATCTTGCGTCTGCTAGGCCCTTCTGAGCGGACTTTGTTGAGAGCTGTGCGGCCTGCTCCTTAGCTTGTGCCGCTATCGCTTCGGTATGTGCTCGCCTTGATTCGATTTCGAGCGCGTTTCGTTCTTGCTTCAGTCTGCTTAGTTCGTGCCTCTGGGCAGACAGGGCGCTGTTCAAATTTTCCATTGCGCGTTTGGCGTGCTCAATGTCTGTGACTGTTTTTTTTCGATCTTGCTCAAGGCTTGCCACTTGTTCTGCAAGCAGTTCCTTCTGCTGGGTGGGGATAACCGTGTTTTTGAATGTGAGCCACAGAACAAGCACGGTGATTAGCTGTATGAAAATGGACGCGAGGTTAAACCAACGATCGCTATGGCTGAAAGTCCTTTTGTCCGAGGCGTCTGGGTTGGCATTAGGAAGCGTTGCTGGTCGTTTTAAGTCGACCGAGCCGCGAGGTATCAGTAGACCCCATTCTGTGCGTATGTACTGCTCGTGCCGCATACGTCCTATGCCCCCCTAGGTCACTCGGCCAATTGTGACCTAAGGGCGCCCTTGAAGGGCACCTCTAGATCCCCTGATTCCTGGCATTATAGTTCCACCGCCATCCAGGGCATATGAGCCAATGATTAGTCCGTTTGCCGGAGCCGAACGCGAAGCAAAGCGCCAGCATGTAATGACCCACTGGTTCCTGCTCAGGTCATGAGGTTAATGTGGCGGCATCGGCCGCATCCGGGGTCATCATCTTCAATGCATGGTGAGGCGCCTTTGGTCGTAGAAGGCGATCCAGTCTGCAATCACCTGCAGGGCACGGGTCTGTTTTTCGAAGCGATGCCGATGCACGCGTTGCTCCTTCAACGTCCGGATCATCCGTTCCACTTTCCCGTTCTGCTATGGGGCAGTGCGGGGTAATGAACTCCTGCTGCAGGCCATAGCTGCGCACCAGACGCGTGTAGTCGCGGCAGGTAAACACCAGCCCGCTGTCCGAGCGCAGCAGGAAAGGCGCCGGCCCCCGCCCCAACGTGCCGTAGCGCGTGATGTGGGCCTGTTCCAGCGCGGCCGACGCAGTGCGCGCCTTGCCGGTTCGTGATAGGTGCCAATCCAAGCAACTGTCGCGGGCTACATTCGATCACGAGCGCCAGGCCGAGCCAGCCATCCTTGCCGCCCCAGAAGAGGCACAGGTCCGGCTTCTCGGCGCGCGACACCTTGGCTTCAATCCGTGACCACTGGCCAAGCGGACGCTTGCGCAACTGCCAGCCCTGAGCTGAAAGATCCGCTGGACCGTGTTCTTGTTCATGCCCCGCAGCGCTGCCACCGTGCGGTAGCCAAACGAGGGCTCGGCCTCGATCATGTCCTGGATCGGCTCGGCCCACCGAATATCTCAAACGGCAGAATCGAGGTTGTTCGAGGTGCCCTTAAGTCGATCTCGACATATGTCTAGCCTGTGGAAGTAATCCGCATTTTCATTGGGCTATAGACGCATGGACTGGTTCAGAACGATTCGCTCCTACGGGCATGCAATTGTGGCTGCATTGGTGTCGTTCCTCGAGATGGCTGTCCTGGCTCCGTTGAAGGACAGTGCCTTGTTAGTCGGGCCCAGCCGCCCTAAGATCGAGTCGTATCAAAAGGGAAAGCCCGACATGCAGGGCTTTGTCCTACTTCGTAAACCAGACCCATGGGTCCGTCTACTAGGTAGTTAGAGGTCATACCCAACATCATGGCATTCCAAAGAAAGCTGCGGAAATTTCCCGCTATCCGAAGGCAAAAGGCCACAGCTGTCCCACCGTTGAGCCCATTGGATGTCTGGCTCGTAAGAGCCAGCCACGTCGCTCAGTTCGGTCTATTCCTTATCACGGCAGGAACAATTTACTTTACTGTGATACCTCTTTATCAGAAAGCATTACTGGACGAGCAAATTGCCCGTAGAGAGATTGAGCTCAATCGGATACAAGGCGAGCTTGATGTGGCGTACAAGAAGATCCGAGCATCTTCAGTTGGCGCTTATATTCTTCGTGTCGGAGCGGAATGCTCGGGGTTACTTCTACCCATTGATCAGACTGGCGAGGGGTCAGGAGCAAAAGTTGATTTTGCAAAGAGAGTTCTGTCTATATCTCCCGAGGAGTGCTTAGGGAGGGAGATGGAAATGGCTGCATTAGAAGAGCTGAGACCTGGTGATATGAGCTTCTTTCGAGCAGAGGTTTCTCGTGTTGGCACTAGGCTCGAAGCATTTCGAAGGGAGGCTTTGGACGAATATTCCGGGGTGGAACGGAGGGCTAGAAATAGACCTCTTGGCATGCCAAAAGGGCCAGCGGCCAGAGCAATTGCCGAGCACCTCCTGACGGGTCAATCAGAGGATTTTCGGAAGAGTGTTCTCGCTCAAATCGCCGTAGATGAGGAGCGTAGATCGGTTGGATCATCCTACGGTGACAAATTCAGAGAAGAAGTATCAAATCTTCGAAACATTAATTGGCCGGCCAGTAAGGCCAGTGACCTCTAACAATTCAGTCAAGCCGATGCCGCTTCGCGGCGATGCTTAATGCAAACTTCTGAGTGGCCGCTTTTGGCCGATAGCTGACCTGTCGTCGATAAGACGTGTGGATTGAAAGACATTGCAAAAGGACGACCCGACTTCAATGGCAGCATTCGATCATTCCCTGGTAACGCTTCGATTTTTCGGCGACGACCTTCTGCCGGATGAGATCAGTGCCCTGCTGGGGGCAGCTGCAACCGCCTCGCATCACAAGGGCCAGGAACTTGCAGGCAGCCATTCAGGCGTCGTGCGTATCGCCAGGACCGGAAGCTGGCGAATGGCCTCGATGCGTCGTGAGCCTGAAGATCTGGAGACTCAGATTTTTGAGATCCTTGATCAGCTCACCGGAGATCCCGCCATATGGAAGTCGCTGGCACGGTTCCGGCCTGACCTGTTCTGCGGCCTGTTCATGGCCAGCAGCAATGATGGTGTCTCGCTTTCGCCCAAGGTCCTGCTGGCCCTGGGAGAGCGCGGCATCGAGCTCGGGCTTGACATCTACGATGCCCATGAAGATGTGCGCAACGCTCAGCGCAAATAGACCATCAGTTGATGATCTCGCCACTCCCCGACGCGACGAATTCCCTCAACTGCCGGATGAAGTCCGCATCGTAGGCTTCCCACTCGGTGATCTCACCGACAATCCGCAACGGCTGTGCACTGCGATACGACCGTGTCGGGTTCCCGGGAAACTTCTTGTTGGTCACGTTCGGGTCGTCCTCGAACGGCCCGGTCGGCGCCACCACATACACACGCGGCCGTCCCTCACCCCGGGCCATCTCCGCGGCCAGCCCGGCGCCCTTGGCAATCGTGGTGAAGTAGACGTGGTTCATCACCACGCCATCGCGATAGTTGGAGCCGTAGCCGGCAACCAGCAGATCGCCCGTGGTCAGGTCGGCCCGGGTGCCGTGATAGAACGGCCCGGCGACCTGATCGCAGGTGTCCTGCGAAACGGGCGTCCATTCGGTGTCCTGCGTCATCGCGCTACCCCTGGGTTGTCCTGCCGGATCGACAGGCCGGCGAGTCTAGGGGGCCAGGTGGGCCTTGCTGCAAGGCCCCATCCGGGAAATAATCTGTAAGTGGGAGGCGCAGCGCGCCTCCTTTTTTCATTCTGCGGCGCGGCGCCCTTCCAGCTCGCGCACCGCTGTTTCCAGCGCATCCAGCTTCTCGCGGGTCTTCAGCAGCACCGCGCGCTGCACTTCAAATTCCTCGCGGGTGACCAGATCGAGCTTGGCCAGGCCCGCCTGCAGCGCGCTCTTGAAGGTGGCCTGCAGTTCCTCGCGTGATTCGCGCAGGCCCGGTGGCACCAAGTCGCTGAGGCGACGGGCGAGGTCATCGATTTGGTTCAGGTCGATCATGGGGTGCTCCGTGGGTAGCGCCCGCGCATCAGGCGCGGGCAGGCCGTTCAGCCACAAGGATACTGCCGGCGCGCACTGCCCGGACAGGCGCCCGCGGCGTCGCACCGGGCGCGTTCAGGCGCTATCCTCCACGCCGGAAGACAGGAGATCGACGATGAAGATGGTCATGGCGGTGATCAAGCCGTTCAAGCTCGATGACGTGCGCGAAGCGCTGGCCGAGCGTGGCGTCACCGGCATCACGGTGACGGAGGTCAAGGGCTTCGGCCGCCAGAAGGGCCATACCGAGCTGTACCGTGGCGCCGAGTACGTGGTCGACTTCCTGCCGAAGGTGAAGCTGGAAGTGGCGGTCACCGATGACCAGGTGGAGGCGGTGGTGGAAGCCATCGTCAAGGCTGCCGGCACCGGCAAGATCGGCGACGGCAAGGTGTTCGTGTATGACCTGGGCAGCGTGGTGCGTATCCGTACCGGCGAGCTGGACGCAGACGCGTTGTAGCGCCGCGCCCGGCCCTGCAGAAGCAGTTACCGGCGCTTGGCCCATGTGTAGAACCGCTTCCAGCCCTGGCGCACCGCGGCTACCCAGCCGGGGTCGGCCACCAGGGCGGCCTGGGTGGCGCTGGGCGCCTGCCCGGTCACGCGCTGGCGGATCTTCAGCAGGTTCTTCATGTCGCTGCGGCGCATCTGCCGGGTCAGCGGATTGCGGCGCAGCCAGCGCGGCGCGCGCCAGGCCGAGGTGAAGTCCAGCAGCACCGGTACGCCACCGCTGACCACCACGTTGGTGCCATGCAGATCGTTATGGGTGATGCCGGCCGCATGCAGGCGGCTGAGTGCGTGCTGCAGCTGCTCGAACACTTCGTTGCCGACTGCCTGGGCGCTGCTGAGGGTCTGGCCGGGAATGAACTCCATGCCCAGTGCCAGGCCTCCCAGTGTTCCCAGCAGTGCCGGCGCGTGCTTCCAGCCGCCCAGGCGCTGCAGCATGCGCGCCTCACGGCGCACCATCAGGCGTGCGACCAGCGACAGCGGCGTGCCGCGATAGCGGGAGTAGTCCTTGATGACGGCCTCGCGGCCATCCAGGCAGGTGCGGTAGACATCGGGGGCCAGCAGGCGTTCGCCACGCTTGAGCAGCAGGGGCGTGGTGGCGTCATCGCCGCAGGTCTGGCAGGGGGAAGCAGGAAGGGGCATGGCGGGGTCTCGGACGACCCGGTGGGTGGCGCTGGAGCGTCAAGCGAACCGGTGAGGCGGGGGAAACTGGCTAAACTTTCGTTAAGCCAATTTTAGTACCGGCAAGTTCGCTAATCCACGTTCTGTCGGAGAAATGTCGGGGCCGTGGCTGGAACAGTTCGTCGCGCAGGGTCGGACAATTTCGTCTCACTTGTCAGTTCGGGGCATTGAAAATCAATAGGTTGAAGAAGAAATCCACCCGTTCAGCCAAGCGCCGCTGAACATGGCGCACGTCCGGCTTGACCCCGGCGCACGGCCTGCCGACCATAAGCTGTTCACCCGCGACATCGGCGGCCGCCCCGTTCCGGCACGTCCCCGTCCCCTGCCGCGTTGCCACCGATGCCGGCCGCCTGCGCCGCGCATCGCCCCCTGATTGCCGTTCCGGCTGCCGCCGGAGGAAAGTTTTTGATGATCAAGATCGTACTGGCAGTGCTGTTCGTGGCCTGCGTGCTGTACATCCACTTCCGTGGCAAGGTCCGCGCGCGCTGGTCGCGCCAGCTGCTGGACCACTCCAGTTTCATGGCGCCGATCAACGTGGTCATGTACATGTTCTCGAAGGTGCCGACCACGCCGTTTCTGGACCCGGGCAGGGAGTTTCCGCAGCTGGAACCCCTGCGCCAGAACTGGCAGATGATCCGTGACGAGGCGCTGGCGCTGCGCGATGCGCAGAAGATCGCCGCGTCCAGCAGTTTCAACGATGCCGGCTTCAACTCGTTCTTCCGCCGTGGCTGGAAGCGCTTCTACCTGCGCTGGTACGGCCCCTCGCACCCGTCGGCGAAGACGCTGTGCCCGAAGACCGTGGCCCTGATCGAGTCGATTCCGGATGTGCGCGCAGCGATGTTCGCGCAGCTGCCGCCGGGCAGCGAACTGCGTCCGCACCGCGATCCGTTCGCCGGTTCGCTGCGCCTGCACCTGGGCCTGAGCACCCCCAACGACGATGCCTGCTACATCGAAGTGGACGGCATCCGGAAGAGCTGGCGCGACGGCGAGTGGATGATGTTCGACGAAACCTACATCCATCACGCGCACAACGAGACCGAGCAGGACCGCGTGATCCTGTTCTGCGACATCGCGCGCCCGCTGCGCTTCGGCCTGCCGGCCCTGTTCAACCGCGCGGTCGCTGCCACGCTGCTGGCCGGCGGCGCCTCGCCGAACCTGCCGGGTGATCCGACCGGGGGTGTCAACAAGGCATTCGGCAGCCTGTACAAGGTGCGACTGAAGGCCAAGGCGCTGCGCGAACGCAGCGTGGTGGCCTACCAGGTCATCAAGTGGGGCCTGGTGGCGGCGGTGATTGCCGGAATCTGGGCGCTGTAAGCGAAACGCCGGGCATGGCCCGGCGTTGTCTGCAAATGAAAAACCCGCGCTGCTGCCAGCGCGGGTTTTTTGTTGGATCAGCTCTTCAGTGCCGCCTGCACGAACGGCGGGGTCACCAGCACGCCGGTGTGCAGCGCGGCGGTGTAGTACAGGGTCGTGAAGGTCTTGGCAGCCGAGTCGGCCTGGCGGAAGTCGAAGCTGCTGTCGCCCTTGCGCGCCATGGTCACGCTCCACCAGCCGGTCGGGTAGCACGGCTGCGGGAACGGCAGGGTCTTGAACGAACCGAAGCCGGCCTTGCCCATCTCGGTACGCATCTCGTTGATCAGTTCCAGCTGCATCAGCGGCGATTCGGACTGCTGCACCAGGATGCCATCGTCCTTCAGCGCCTTGAAGCAGCTCTCGTAGAAGGCCTTGTTGAACAGGCCTTCGCCCGGGCCGACCGGGTCGGTGGAGTCCACGATCACCACGTCCACGGTGCCGGCCGGGCAGTTGGCCATGTAGGCCACACCGTCATCGAACAGCAGTTCGGCGCGCGGATCGTCATTGGAGTCGCACAGCTCCGGGAAGTGCTTGCGCGCCATCACCGTGACCTGCTCGTCGATGTCGCACTGGGTCACGCTCTCCACGCCCTTGTGCTTGAGCACTTCGCGCAGGGTGCCGCAGTCGCCGCCACCGATGATCACCACGCGCTTGGGGGCGGCGTGGGTGAACAGCACCGGGTGGCTGATCATCTCGTGATAGAAGAAGTTGTCCTTGCTGGTCAGCATGATGGCCCCATCGATGGTCATCAGGTTGCCCCAGTCGGTGGTCTGGAAGATCTCGATCTTCTGGAACGGCGACTGCACCTCGTCCAGCTTGCCGGTGATGCGGTAGCCGATGGCCGAGCCGGTGCGCTCGAAGTGTTCGATGTACCAGTTGTTGCTGTCAGTCATGGGACGTGTCCTTCTGGGGTCCTGTTCGGAGGGGGTAGAGCCGGGTTGGCGGCACGGGGCCGCGTGGCGCAAGCCACATCCGGACGGATCGGCCTGTTCAGGTCCGGCAGGAGCCGGGTCACGGGCGCGGGCGCGCATGATAACGAACCTGTGGGCATATAGGCGTTATCATGCCCCCCCTTTTATTGCCAACAAGGCCGACTGAAATGACCGATTGGTCCCTCGACCAAGCCCGCAAGACCTACTCGATCCCGCATTGGGCGGATGGTTACTTCGACGTGGATCAGGCCGGGCACATGGTGGTGAGACCGACCGGGGCGGACGGCCCGGTGGTGTCGCTGCCCAAGGTGGTGGACGCCGCCCGCGAGGCGGGCGCCAAGCTGCCACTGCTGGTGCGCTTCCCGGACATCCTCGGCCAGCGCCTGGGCAAGCTGCAGGCGGCATTCGCCCAGGCCCAGCAGGACTGGGACTACGCGGGGGGTTACACCGCGGTATATCCGATCAAGGTCAATCAGCACCGCGGCGTGGCCGGCACCCTGGCCAGCCACCACGGCGAGGGCTTCGGCCTGGAAGCGGGCAGCAAGCCGGAGCTGATGGCGGTGCTGGCACTGTCGCGCCCGGGCGGCCTGATCGTCTGCAACGGCTACAAGGACCGCGAGTACATCCGCCTGGCCCTGATCGGTCGCAAGCTGGGCCTGCAGACCTTCATCGTCATCGAGAAGCCGTCCGAGCTGAAGCTGGTGCTGGAAGAGTCCAAGGCGCTGGACGTGAAGCCCGGCCTGGGCGTGCGCATGCGGCTGGCGTCGCTGGGCGCCGGCAAGTGGCAGAACAGCGGTGGCGACAAGGCCAAGTTCGGCCTGTCCCCGCGCCAGCTGCTGGACCTGTGGAAGTCGCTGCGCGATACCGAGTACGCCGATTGCCTGAGCCTGCTGCACTTCCACATGGGCTCGCAGATCTCCAACGTGCGCGACATCGCCAACGGCATGCGCGAAGCCACCCGCTACTTCGTTGAACTGTCGCAGCTGGGCGCGAAGATCACCCACGTCGACGTGGGCGGCGGCCTGGGCGTGGATTACGAAGGCACCCGGTCGCGCAGCTTCTGCTCGATCAACTACGGCTTGAATTCGTATGCCAGCAACATCGTGCAGCCGCTGGCCAACGCCTGCGAAGAGCACGGCCTGCCCCCCCCGCGCATCGTTACCGAGTGCGGCCGTGCGATGACCGCGCACCATGCAGTGCTGATCGCGAATGTGTCCGAAGTGGAGCAGGCGCAGGAAGGCCGCGTGCCGGATCAGCACGATGACGAGCCGGCTTCGATCCGTCATCTGCGCGAGATCCACGAGGAACTGGATGTGCGCCCGGCGGTGGAACTGTTCCAGGAGGCGCAGCACTTCCATGCCGAAGGCCTGTCCAGCTACGCGCTGGGCCAGATCGACCTGCCGCAGCGTGCGCGCATCGACGACCTGTTCTACGCCATCGCTCATGGCGTGCGTGCGCGCCTGAGCTATGACGAGAAGAGCCACCGTCCGGCGCTGGATGAACTGAACGAGCGCCTGGTCGACAAGTACTTCGTCAACTTCAGCGTGTTCGAATCGATTCCCGACGCGTGGGCAATCGACCAGGTGTTCCCGATCGTGCCGATCGAGCGGCTGGACGAGGTGCCGGACCGTCGCGGCATCATCGCGGACATGACCTGCGACTCGGATGGCATGGTCAAGACCTATGTCGAGAACGAGAGCCTGGACAGTTCGCTGCCGCTGCACGCGATCAAGCACGGTGAGAGCTACCGCATCGGCTTCTTCATGGTCGGTGCTTACCAGGAAATCCTGGGCGACATCCACAATCTGTTCGGTGACACCGACGCGGTGGAAGTGGTGGCCGATGCGGACGGCTACGCGATCACCCAGCAGCGTCGTGGCGACACCACCGACGTGATGCTGGACTATGTGGGCTACCGGCTGGATGACCTGCGCGCGGCATATGCCCAGCGCGTGGCTGCCGCCGGGCTGTCGCCGGAGCGTGCGCAGGAACTGTCGCAGGCGCTGGAGGCGGGCCTGACCGGCTACACCTACCTGTCCGACGAGCCGCTGGTCTGATGCCTGCGGCAACGCCGGGCATGGCCCGGCGCTGCCGGTCCTGATGAGCGCCCGCGCGATCTTCCACCTGTTCCTGCATGCCGCCGTGCCAGCCCTGCTGGCATGGCTGTTCTGGCGCAAGCGCTTCGCTTCGGCCTGGTTGCTGATGCTGCTGGGATGGATCATCGACCTCGACCATCTGCTGGCCGATCCGATCTACGCGCCGAACCGCTGCAGCATCGGCTTCCACCCGTTGCACACCGCGCCGGCGATCGCGGTGTACGCCGGGCTGTGCGTGCCGAGGAAGACCCGTCTGGTGGGCATCGGCCTGGTGATCCACATCGTGCTCGACGCCATCGACTGCTGGTGGATGCACCACCGTTGAGGCGGGTCGTGCGGCGCCGGGGCGGCTCTACCGGGGAGACGGGGCGTCCGTCGGGGCCAGCGGCAGTTCCAGCCGTGCGCGCAGCCCCGGGTTCTCGTTGGAAAGGCGCAGTGAGCCGCCGTGGCTGGCGGCGATCTCCGCTGCGATCGCAAGGCCCAGGCCGCTGCCTTCCACCCGTTCGTCCAGGCGTACGCCACGTTGCAGGACACTCTCCAGCTTGGCTTCGTCCAGCCCCGGGCCGTCGTCGCGCACTTCGATATGCAGCCGGTCCTGTTTGGCCAGGGCACGCAGGCGTACTTCGCTGGCGGCCCATTTGCCGGCGTTGTCCAGCAGGTTGCCCAGCATCTCCTCCAGGTCGGTGGCTGCGCCGGCGAAGGCCAGCCCGTGTGCCACGTCCATCTGGAAGCGGATGCGGCGGCCGGCATGCACGCGGGTCATCAACCGGCACAGTGCCTCCACCGCGGGCGCCACATCGCTGCGCTGGTGGTGATCCACGGCCAGGCCGGCGGCCAGGTAGCGGTCGATGCTTGCACGCATGCGCGCGCCCTGTTCGCGCACCGTGCGCCGCCAGCCGCGTCCTTCACCCTCCGCCTCGGCCCCCAGCACGCTCAGCGGCGTCTTCAGGGCATGCGCCAGGTCCTCGGCGCTGCTGCGCGCGCGCGCGACCATGCGCTGGTGGTGGTCGAGCAGGGCATCGAGCTCATCGGCCAGCGGCGCGATTTCCAGATCCAGCCGGCTGCGGTCGATGCGCTCGGCATCGCCACGGCGGATGCGTTCCAGCTGCTGGCCCAGGCCGCGCAGTGGGCGCAGGCCGAAATGCACCTGGCTGGCCAGCACCGCCAGCCAGGCCGCGACCAGCAGGCCCAGCGCCAGCGCGCTGCGCTGACGGAAGGCGGCGGTGTCTGCATCCAGCGCGCTGCGATCATGGGCAACCAGCGCGATGTACGGCTGCGATGCACGTGGCAGGCGCACCTGCTGCACACGGGCACGCAGCGATTGCTGCATCGGCCCGCTCAGATTGCGCTCGGCCGGGCCGGTGGCCGTGACCGGCAGCGTCTGGTCCCACAGCGAGCGCGACTGCAGCAGCACCTTGCCGTTGCGGTCGGTGATCTGCCAGTACGCGCCGGAGAACACACGCTGGAAGCGCGCGTCGTTGGGTTCCTGGCGCAGCCGCAGCTGCCCGTCGGGATCGATCTCCGCCTGCGCGAGCAGCGTCAGCATGTCCTGCTGCAACTCGCCGTCAAGACGGTCGCGTGCGCTGCGCTTGAACAGCTCGCCCAGCAGCACGCTGGCCAGCACCGACACCAGCACCAGGCCGATGCCGCCCACCAGCAGCAGCCGCCGCCGCAATGAAGGCTGGCGCGCGCTCATGCCTCGGCCAGCCGCCAACCCTGGCCACGCACGGTATGGATCAGTTCCACGCCCAGCTTGCGCCGCACCCGGCCAAGCAGCACGTCCAGCGCGTTCGAGTCCGGATCGTAACCGCCTTCGAAGACCTGTTCGCCGAGGCGGTCGCGGCTGATCACGCGGCCGGCGTGATGGATGAAGTAACTCAGTACGCGGAACTCCTGCGGACTCAGCGGCAACGGTTGCCCGTCCAGTTCAAAGCGGCCGGCGTTGACGTCAAGCTGCAGCGGGCCGCACTGCAGGCGCGGGCTGGCGTGGCCCCGGCTGCGGCGGATCAGGGCACGCAGGCGCAGCACCAGTTCATCGGCCTGGAATGGTTTGGTCAGGTAGTCATCGGCGCCTGCATCGAAGCCGGCCAGCTTGTCGTGCCAGCGGCTGCGCGCGGTCAGCACCAGCACCGGAAAATCGCGGCCATGGGCACGCCAGCGCTCGATCACGCTCAGTCCATCCAGGCCGGGCAGGCCAAGATCGACGATCGCTGCATGCAGGTCTTCGATCTGGCCGATCTCTTCCGCACGACGGCCATCGCTGGCCACATCGACCACGTAGCCGGCCTGCTCCAGCAGCGGCTGCAGGCGTTTGGCCAGCTCGGTGTCATCCTCGGCAAGCAGGATCCGCATCAGTCGTCCAGTTCCATCTTCAACAACGTCCCGTTGCGCGCATCATAGTCCAGCTCCACTACTGCGCCGTCGTCACGCAGGATCTCCACCTCGTACACCCCGTCGTCCAGCTCCACCTCCAGCAGTTGGCCGGGCTGGCGCCTGAGCGCGTCGCGCACCACCTGTTCCAGGGGCACGTAGCGGCCCTGCTGCACGGCGCGGCGCGCGACCTGCTGCGCCGGATCCGGCGCGGGGCCGGCAGCGGAGCCCGGAGTGGCCAGGGCCAGCAGCAGGGGCAGGGAGACCAGCATCGGTGACGGATCCTCGGGCGATGGCGACAGGCGCGAGCATGGCACCGCCGACTAACAGCCGACTAACGACGGCCGCTAAGGGGCTGTTAGCCGACCGCGGCATCGTGGCGCTGCCGGAATGGTCCGGCCACGAACAGGAGAACTCCCATGCTGAAGTCGCTCACCCTCGCCACCGTCGCCGTGCTGGCCATTGCGCCGGCCGTGCACGCTGCACCGCTGGGCATGGCCCAGGCCGAGCAGGCCCTGCGCAAGGCCGGCTACACCCAGATCCACGAGATCGAACGCGATGACGGCCTGTGGGAAGCCGACGTCAGCCGCGCCGATGGCCGCTTCAGCGAGGTCTACGTGGACCCGAAGACCGGCGAGATCTTCGATGAGCACAACGGCCGCGCGCTGCTGCCGACCGAGCAGGTGCTGGCCAAGGCACAGTCGCAGGGCCTGCGCGAGATCCACTCGCTGGAGCGCGATGGCGCCACCTGGTCGCTGGAAGCGCGCAATGCCCGCAACCAGAAGGTCGAGGTGCGCCTGAGCGGCTATGACGGCCGCATCCTGCACAGCGAACGCGACGGCTGGCTGGATTGACCGCCTCGGGCAGCGCCGGGCCATGCCCGGCGGCCTGATGCATGCGCTGGGCTCGCCGGGCATCGCCCGGCGCTACCCGCAGGTGCTTACCAGCCGTAGGGCGGCGGGTAGTCCCAGTAGCCGGGGCCGCGGCCGTAGTAGCCGCCATACGGGCCGAAGAAGCCCGGGCCCTCGCCTTCGCTGACGTGGATGTTGAGGTTCACCCCGCGGGTCTTGCCCTCGTCGGTGGTGTAGTTCTTGCTCAGATTCAGCGTGGCGGCGTTGTAGTGGCTGTTGCCACCGCGCTTGGAGTACCCGATGCCGGTGGTGAAACTGCCGGAGACCTTCACCTTGTCGTCCTGCACGTCGGCGATGCGGGCATCGTCGTGCACGCGCGGGCCACTCTTGTCACCGTAGTAGGTGCCCGGCGGGTCCTGCTGCAACGTCGGATCGTTGAGGTAACGCATCGGCGCCTGCGGCAATGTGAGGTCCAGCCCGGACGCCTGCGGTGCGGTGGCGCCGGCAGCGGACTGGGCGAGCACGGTCCCGGGCAGGGCCAGGCACAACAGCAGGGTCAGGGGGCGGATCATCTTGGCGCTCCAGCGGACAGGGACCACGCCACACGCGGCATTACAGGCCGACGCTAGCAGGGCGTGCTTGAATGATGCCTGTCGGCAGCGGATTGGGGTAGAGCCGGGCCGTGCCCGGCGGCAGGTCACAGCCGCCCGAACCCGAACAGCTCCGCCAGCGGATGCTTGCGCCGCTCGATGCGCGCTCGCAGCAGCTGTGCGCCGATCATGGAATAGGTGATGCCGTTGCCGCCGTAGGCCATTGCCAGGTGCACGCGCGGCCCCCACTGTTCATGCGGACCGAAGAACGGCAATCCGTCGGCGGTCTCGGCGAAGGTACCGGCCCATGAGAATGCCGGCACCGGGTCGAGCTTGGGAAACCAGTGCAGCAGCTGCTTCATGAGCTTGTCTGCCTTGCCTTCCACCCGCCGGTCGCGCCGTGCCGGAATGTCGATGGCATCGTCCAGCCCGCCCACCAGCAGGCGACGGTCGCCGGTGGCCCGTAGGTACAGATAGGGGCGCGCGCTTTCCCACACCATCGTGCGCTGCAGGGGGCCCAGCACCGCGGCATCGACAGGATCGGTGATGAAGGCATAGCTGCTGCGGTTACGTGCGACGCGCTGCGAGAGCCAGCGCTGGTTGGCGTATCCCATCGCCAGCACCACGTGGCCTGCGCGGATCGTCGCGCCTGATTCGGTCCGGGCGGTAACACCCCGTGTACCTGGCGTCAGCGTGTGCAGCACGGTGCGATCATGAATGTGGCCGCCGCGCTGGCGCACCCGCTTCAGCAATCCATAGGTGAGGCAGTACGGGTCGACCCGCGCCGCCTGCCGGGTCAGCAATGCGCCGCCGGCGTCCACATCGAAGCGCTCCGCCAGCGCCTCCGGGCCCAGCCAGCGGGCGTCCAGGCCGGCGCTGCGGCGTGCCTGGCCCTCGGCCATGAGGCGGGGCACGTCGCGGCGGCGACTGGCCAGGTACAGGCTGTCCATGCGCCGGAAGTCCACGTCCTTCAGGCCGCGTGCCACCTCGCCCAGTGCCGGGATCGCCTCGGCACAGGCCCGGTAGGCCAGCGTGGCCGCGTCGTGGCCATAGCGCTGGGCCAGTTCCAGCAGATGGGTGTCGATCTCGTACTGCAGCAGCGCGGTGCTGGCGGCGGTGCTGCCCCAGCCGATGTCGCGCTGCTCGATCAGGGCGACCTCGTGACCGTGTCCTGACAGCTCATCGGCGATCAGCGCGCCGGTGATGCCGCCGCCGACCACCAGCACATCGCAGCGCAGGTCGCCCTCCAGCGGGGGAAATGCCTGGATCAGGCCATTGCGTACGGCCCACCAGGGATAGCCACTTTTCAGATCCATGTTGATGGGTCAGGCGGTGGGATGGCCGGTGTGCGGCGTGTGGATCAGTTCGGACAGATCGAAGCCCTGCAGCCGCGCCGTGGCCAGATAATGGTCCCGCACGGTGGCGTCCAGCTTCGGCTCGCGTGCCAGCAGCCACAGGTAGCGGCGATCGGGGCTGCCAACCAGCGACACGCTGTAGTCCGGAGCGATCTGGATGACCCAGTAGTCACCCTTGGCGAAGGGCAGCCAGCGCAGGCCCTTGGGCAGGAAGCTCACTTCCAGGCGCGCGCTGTCGTTGTCCACGGGGCAGGCTTCGCCGCTGGCCTCCTCGACCTGGCCGTCCATGCGGCAGCGGTTGTGGACGCTGACGTTGCCGTTGTCGAGCAGGCTGTAGTGCGCCGAGACATCGGTGCAGCCTTCAGGCTCATGGCGCATGGGCAGGCGCGCGATCTCATACCAGGTGCCCAGGTAGCGGGGCAGCTTGAGGTCGGCGACGGTCTTCAGTGGCAGCTGTTCGGTCATCGGCAGGCGCAGCGGGAACGGGCCTCCACGATGCCGACGGCCTCGCCACGAGCGGGTGAAGCCGGAGCGATGGCGGTGTCCAGAACATTGCGTCGCCGCGGCGTCATTCCCGCTGTCATCGGCGCGGCGGTATCCTGCCGCCAGCGCCGGGTGTTCCGATCCAACCTGAAGTGGAGGTGCCGATGTACCAGGTGATCCTGTTGAAGAGTGAAACCGCGTTCGCGCGCGAGCAATGGCCACAGGTCGACGATCTGGTGGACTATGAGGGCGTCAGCTACAGCCTGCGCGCCGGTCCGCGCCAGCCGCTGCCGACCGACCACGACTGGCCTCCGGTGGCGGTGTACGCCCCGGACGAAATCACCGAAGAAGAGTTCCAGGACTGGTATGCGCTGCAGCAGCCGACGGTGGAGGAGCTGCGGCTGAAGTACTGAACCGCGGGGGCAGGTGTCGCGGGCGGGGCCGCCCCAGGCATCCGACCTTGACCGGTCGTGCCGTATAGTCGCGCGCAGGCGCGGTGGTCCGCGCGAACCGGTGTGCATCTGGCGTGTTTTCCTTCCTGCAATCGATCCGCACGCGCGGGCCCTGGCTGGGCCTGCTGCTGGGTGCCACCCTTCTGCTGTCCGCGCCCGTGCTCGCCCAGGATGAGGCGCCTACGCCGAAGCAGCAGCTGGCACAGATTGACAGCGCGCTGAAGGAAATCGAGCGCAAGCGTGACGATGCCGAAGCCACCGAAACACTGGGCACGCTTTCAGAGGACGCTTCGAAGGCCAAGCGGGATGCCGAGGCGCTGGACAAGTCCCTGCAGCCACAGCTGGACCAGCTCAATGAGCAGCTGGCCCAGCTGGGTGAAGCGCCGCAGGGCACCACCGAGCCGCCCGACCTGGCCGCGCAGCGACGCACGCTCACCCGTGAGCGCGATGCCCTGGCCGCCTCGGTGGCCCAGGCCAAAGCCATCGCGGTACGTGCCCAGCAGTTGAGTGCGGACATCGACAAGCAACGTTCCGCGCAGATCAGCGAGGAACTGGGCCGCAAGGTCGATTCACCGCTGTCGCCGTCGCTCTGGCGGCAGGTGGCCGATCAGCTTCCCGATGACATCGCCCGCGTGCGCCCATTGGCGCAACAGGGGCGTGACACCCTGGCCAAGGCCATCAATACCCACGGCTGGGGCACCCTGCTGCTCGGCCTGGCCGCAGCACTGGTGATGATGTTCCCGCTGCGTCTGTGGCTGCGCGCGCTGGGGCGCCGGTTCGCCGCCTCGGAACGCGCGCCGGACGGCCGCCTGCGCCGTTCCGGCCTGGCCATGTGGCTGCTGCTGGTGGGCACCCTGCTGCCGGGCTATGCGGTGGTAGTGCTGGTGGCTTCGCTGAATGCCATCGGCGGCATCGCCCCGCGCCTGCAGAACGTGGCCGATGGCGTGGTGGCGGCGACCTTCGCTGCGGCCTTCATCGCCGCGCTCAGCGCGTGCCTGCTGATGCCCAGGCGCCCCTCCTGGCGGCTGCTGAACCTGGATGACACGGCCGCACTGAAGCTGCGCAAGTACGCCTGGGGTGCCGCTGCGCTGGCCTGGCTGAGCAACGTGCTGGTGGCCATCGACCGTGCCACCCGTACCAGCGACGTGACCACGGTGGCGCTGGATGGCGTGATTGCGCTGACCTACCTCGGCCTGATCATGGCCATGCTGGTGACCCTGGCACGCCTGCACCGGCGGCAGACGGCCGAAGCCGAAGCGAAGCTGGAAGCGCAGGCCGATGGTCTCGGCGCACAGCAGCCGGTGCGCCGCAGCAGTTGGCTGGTACTGGCGCGCGTGGCCGGCAACATCGCGGTGGTGGCAGCGATCATCGCCACGCTGCTGGGCTATGTGAACTTCGCCAAGTTCGTGAACCAGCAGTTGATCGGCGGCAGCATCGTGGTGCTGGCAGCCACCCTGCTGTTCAAGTTCGTCGATGATTTCTGCACCTGGCTGTTGAACGCCGACAGCAAGGTTGGCCAGACCATCCTGCTCAGCACCGGCCTGAGCGTCTCCAGGCTGGAGCAGGCTGGCGTGCTGCTGTCGGCGGTGCTGCGCACCTTCGTGGTCCTGATCGCGCTGCTGGCGCTGGCCGCGCCCTTCGGCAATGTCGGCTCGATCGTGGAGCGCTTCGCGTCGCTGGCCAATGGCATTCCCATCGCCAAGGACCTGACGCTGGAACCGGGGCGCATCGTACTGGCCATCGGCGTGCTGCTGGCCGGGCTGGGGGTGATGCAGGTGGTGCAGCGCTGGCTGGCCGACACCTACCTGCCCAAGACCGAACTGGATCTGGGTGCGCGCAATTCCATCAGCACCGTCGCCCGTTATCTTGGCATCATCATCGCGGTGCTGTGGGCCCTGACGGTGATGGGGCTGAACCTGCAGAAGCTGGCACTGCTGGTCAGTGCGTTGTCGGTGGGTATTGGTTTCGGCCTGCAGGCGATCACCCAGAATTTTGTATCCGGCCTGATCCTGCTGGCCGAGCGACCGGTGAAGATCGGCGACTGGGTGAAGCTGGGTGACCAGGAAGGCGACATCCGCCGCATCAATGTGCGCTCGACCGAGATCCAGGTGGGCGACAAGTCCACGTTGATCGTGCCCAACTCGGAGCTGATCACCAAGACCATCCGCAACATGACGATGGGCAACAACCAGGGCCGCATCCAGATCCAGTTCGCGGTACCGACCAGCACCGACGTCGCCGGCCTGCGGCAGGCCATGCTGGATGCCTATGGTGCGCACACCAGCGTGCTGCAGACGCCCGCGCCGACGGTGTACATCGACGGCATTGCCGGCGGCCAGATCACCATCAACAGCTTCGCCTACGTGGCCAGCCCGCGGCAGGTGTACGGCACCCGCAGCGATCTGTATTTCAGTCTGTTGCAGATCCTGGCGGAGCGGAACATTCCGCTGTCCACGCCAACGGACATCCACATCACCCGCGACCCCCAGGAGTAGGGGATTCTCGGCAGGGCTGCGCCCTGCACCCGCTACGAGCTGGAGCAAAGGCAACAGCAACGGCAACGGCAACAGCGCGCATTCCATGGGACGGCGGGGTGGGTCCGGTTGCGGGGGCCGCTGCAAGTACGTCCATGTAGGCTCGGTCGCCGCATCCATGCGGCTCACGCCCCCGCAACCGGACCCACCCCGCCTTCGACAGATTTCCGTGATCTGATGGAATTGCTTTTGGGGTCAGATCCGTTTTCCGCAGAAAACGGATCTGACCCCGGATTGATTTCGATATCTGGCAGAAGTGTCGACCAAGGTCGTCACCTACCCACAGCTGCCGGAAACCGCCCCGCCATCCCACGGAATGCACGCTCTTGCTGTTGCTCCGGCCTCGGCAGGTGCAGGGCGCAGCCCTGCAGAGAACCCTATCCCCGCGGTCGGCTGCGCGAAGGCACCAGCGCGAAGGTATCCACGGCCAGCTTCTCGGCGTGATTCAACCAGGCACGGATCTCCAGATCATCCACTTCATGATCCAGGCCGAAGGACACATTGATCTTGCCGTCGGCGTCAGGCTGCACCCACTGCTGGGCCAGCACCACCTTGCGTTGCGATGACACGGCCTCGATCCAGAAACCGCGATCCGGGCGCGTGCTTGCCACCAGCTGCAGCATGTACTGGCCGGCGCGGGTGCGGCGGCCCTTCTGGGTGATCATGTGGGCCTGGCGCACGCTCGGGCGCGGGCCCTGGAAGGCATCCAGCGGCGCGTCCACCGCGATGCCACCGCGCAGGTCGTCGTCGCGGTACAGCTTGATGCCGTTGTCGCGGTTCACCAGCAACGCGCACCAGTCGCCGTCGGCTGACCCATCCTCGAATGCGGTGCAGCGATCCACATAGGCGAGGGTATTGTCCGGATCGGCATCGTCGAACTGGCGGGACGTGTTTTCCAGATACACCGACTTCAGGCCCCAGTCCTTGTCGTACTCCAGCAGGACCGGCGGCTGCACGTGCTGCATGCCGACTACCACCTGGTCGTCGTTGTCGATCCTCAGTTCGCGGGTCGGCTCGCCCAGCCACAGCGACCGGGCGAATGCCAGGTACTGCGGGTAATCGCGGCCGCCATCGCGACGCGCGGCGACGCTGGCGCTGGGGGCACGCGTTTCGTCCAGCAGCGAGCGGCCGAAGCCCATCGTGCGCAGGCCCGGATCGAGCAGGCCCAGCAGGGTGGCGCCGGAGTCCAGCGTCGAGCCGTTCTCCGCCGCCAGCTGGCGCGGCGCCACGCCATCACCGAGGAACAGCAGCAGGTTCTCGCGCTTCTGCCTGGCCAGCACGTGACTGAGATCGTTGGGCATCGCCAGATGGTCCGAGGCGATCACGATCAGCGTGTCCTTGCCGTAGGGACTGGCCTGGATGCGCTGGACCAGCTGCGAGATCAGGCGGTCGGTGCATTTGAGCGCGTTGAGCAGGCCGATGTTGCCGTACTGGCTCTGGTAGCGTTCGCCCTTGCACGACACCGGCAGGTGGCCTGCGGGATGGTGCGTGTCCATGGTCAGCGTGGTCAGCATGAACGGTGCGCCGGCGCGCGAGAGCTGCTCGAAGCGCTGGTAGGCGGTGTCCAGCAGCACGTCATCGTGTACGCCCCAAGCAGAGTAGTGAATGCGCCCGATCTTCTTCTGCTGCTTGAACCACGCCAGATCATGTACTTCGTCGAAGCCGTGGCTGGCCAGGAACTGGCCCTTGCCGGCGAACTGACCGTTGGCACCGCCCAGGTAATGGTTGGTGTAGCCCTGCTGCTTCAGGTAGTCGCCCAGGCACACGGCCTTGGGCAGGAAGCTGCCCATCCGGTCCATGCTGTTCTCATCGCCCTGCGAGGTGGTCAGCGGTACGCCGCACATCGATGCCACCAGCCCGGCGATGGTCCAGCCACTGCCTTCGGCCGATGCCAGTCCGCGCACGTCCAGCGAGCTGGCGGCCAGGCGATTCAGATTGGGCATCAACCCGGGGAACACACGCTCGTCCAGATAGGTGCGTTCAAGGCTTTCGCCGTAGATCCAGACGATGTTGCGCGGCCGCTGCAACGGCTGGGTAGGCACCTGGTATTCCGGTGCGATGCGCGCGAAATCAACCGGTCGCAGCTGCTGGTAAAGACGCTGGCCGTCGCGCGCCAGCGGACTGACCATGAGCGTGACCACCCATGCGACGGCGAAGCCGGCGAACCAGGCCGCACCATGTCCGGGCCGATGCCAGCGGCGGACCCGCGTGGCGAACAGTGGCAGCAGCGAAACCAGGGCCAGCACGATGAAGCCGGCGATGTAGCCCTTGAAGTCGGCGACGCCGGCACCCTCCATGTCCGCACCCAGGTGGTACAGCGTGGCGGCGTTGAGTCCGTCACCGGAGAGCTTGTCGATCAGCCACCATGTGCTGAGCGCCAGCAACAGCAGTGAGAACGAACCGGCCTTCCACCACATCCATTTGTCGGAAGCGAGGAACAGCCAGGCCAGCAGCAACAACGACAGCAGAAGGATCCAGAGCATAGGCGGCTTCGGCAGTGAACGGGGTGGTGCGATGGACGTCGTACCGACGCGTGTCCATCCGACCGGCGCTGCCGCTAGCACGTGTGCATGACAGGCCGATGACCCGATAGTGCATGCACGAACCTGACTGAAATGTTTGTTGATCGACCGCGTGCGGTACTGACGTGATCAAGTAAAACGAGCGTGAAAACACGCGTTGAATTGCATTAAGAACCGCATGAATGCGGCACTTCGGAGAGGGGCGTATGCCGCAGGTGCACATGTCGCACGCCACGCACTCCGCTCATCGATGGCCGCGTTCCTCGCGTGCCCGCGCGCGCCGATCGAACAACAGCGCGCTGGTGACGATGCCCAGCCCCAACGCAACGCCGATCAGCATCAGCACCAGCGCGATCGCCGGGTAGCCGAACACATGCCAGCCGGTATCGAGCTTCATCATCAGTGAGGCGGCGAGAATCAGCGCTGCGCCGATGATGCCCGCCGCCACGCGGTTGGCGATCTTCTGCAGGTTCTCCATCAGCCGTGATTCCTCCAGCCCGGTCACCTTCATCTGCAGGCGGTTCTCGGCCAGCAGCGCCATGATGTCCGACAGCTTGCGCGGCCCATCGCGCAGCAGCTGCTGCAGCTCCATCGCCTCGCTGGCGAGGTTGGCGGCCGACAGCGACTTCTTCAGGCGCGCGCGCATCACATGCTGCAGCTGGCGCTCGACAATGCGGCGCGTGTCCAGCTCGGGCGCGAGCAGGCGGCAGACGGTCTCCAGGTTCAGCAGCGCCTTGCCGAGCAGGCTCAGTTCCGGCGGCGTACGCAATCCACAGGCCGTGGCGATGCGCACCATGTCCAGCACCACGCGTCCCTCGGAGAAATTGCCGCTGGCGGCGTAGCGCGCGATCAACTGGCCGGTCTCGCGCAGGTAACGCTCCTCGTCGAAGGCTTCCAGCCGGGTGCTGATGCTGATCAGATCGTCCGCCACTTCTTCGCCGCGGCCATCGACGGCGGCGAACAGGATCTTCAGCAGGCGCTCGCGCAGCCGCGGTGGCATGTGCGCGACCATGCCCAGATCGAAGATGGCGAGGCGACCATCGGGCATCACCCGCAGGTTGCCCGGATGGGGATCGGCGTGGATCTCGCCATGCACGAAGATCTGGTCCAGGTAGCCCCGGATCAGCGCGGCTGCCAACGGGTCCATCGACTGCTCGGTACGGCGTACACCGGGTATCGCGTCCACGCGCACGCCGGTGGCCAGCTCCATGGTCAGCACGCGCTGGCTGCTGTAATCCCAGATCGGCTGCGGGACCCACAGGCGCCGGAAGGGCCGCAGGTGGCGGCCGAAGCGGGCCAGGTTCTCGGCCTCGGCGTGGTAATCCAGCTCCTGCATCAGGGTCTTGGCGAACTCGTTGAGCCAGTCGCGCAGGCGCACCCGGCGGCCGACCTGGGTCAGATGGTCGGCGGCCAGCGCGAAGCTGCGCAGCGCTTCCAGGTCCGAACGCAGCTGCGCGGCGACCTCCGGTTTCTGCACCTTCACCGCGACCTGCCGGCCGTCATGCATCACCGCACGATGGACCTGCGCGATGGAGGCGCAGCCCAGCGGCTCGGGGTCGAAGGCCGCGAACAGCTTGCTCACCGGTGCCCCCAGCTCCTGCTCGACGATGGCATGGATGCGTTCGACCGGAATCTCGGCCACCTTCTCCTGCATGCGCTCCAGCGCCGTCGCGAACTCCACCGGCACCATGTCCGGACGTGTGGACAGCATCTGGCCCAGCTTGACGAACGTCGGCCCCAGCGCTTCCAGGTCACTGACGAACTGCTCGGGATTGCCGTCGGCCGGCACCTCTGCCTGGCTGCCGGCTGCGTCCAGGTTCATGCCGGAGAACACCCCCGAATGGCGGTATCGCATCAGCAGGCGCAGGATCTGGCTGCGTCGGCTCATGCCTTTGACCAGCGGTGGATTGCCAGTGGCGGTGGGCGGATTGTTCAAACGGCACTCCTTGTGGACGACGACCGGTAGTGCCGGGCCATGCCCGGCGGAACGGGATCACGTCGCCAGTCTGGCCGGGGCAGGGTAGGCACGCGGTGAATCCACTTCCTCCCGGGCCGTTGGATCGGTCAGAATCCGTCCATCCTCCCTCCTGGAACCCCCATGGCCGGTGCCAGCCTGTTTGCCCTGCTCGACGATATCGCGACGCTGCTCGATGACGTCTCGATCCTGACCAAGGTGGCCGCGAAGAAAACGGCCGGTGTGCTTGGCGACGACCTGGCGCTGAACGCGCAGCAGGTGACCGGCGTTTCCGCCAACCGTGAACTGCCGGTGGTCTGGGCGGTGGCCAAAGGCTCGCTGCTCAACAAGGTGATCCTGGTTCCGGCCGCGCTGGCGATCAGCGCCCTGGAAGCCTGGCTGCATGGTCGTGGCTGGAACGTGCCGCTGATCGTGCCCTTGATGATGATCGGTGGCGCATTCCTGTGCTTCGAGGGCGTGGAAAAGCTGGCGCACCGTTTCTTGCATTCGGCGGACGAGGACGCCGAGCACCAGGCCGAGCGGCGCAAGGCGCTGGCCAATGCGCAGGTGGACATGGTGGCGTGGGAGAAGGACAAGGTGAAAGGTGCGATCCGTACCGACTTCATCCTCTCTGCCGAGATCATCGTCCTGACACTGGGCGTGGTTGCCGCCGCCTCGTTCTCCCAGCAGGTGCTCACCCTGGTGGTGGTCGCACTGGCGATGACGGTGTTCGTCTACGGACTGGTTGCCGGCATCGTCAAGCTGGACGACGTGGGCCTGTACCTGTCGGGCAAGGGCGGAGCGGTCGCAGCGTTCGGACGCGGCCTGGTCGCATCGGCGCCGTGGTTGATGAAGTTCCTGTCGATCGCCGGCACCGTGGCCATGTTTTTGGTCGGCGGCGGCATCCTGGTGCACAACGTGCCGGCGCTGCACCACGCGGTGCAGGCGCTCGGTGGCCAGGGCCAGTGGGGCTGGCTGATCGGCGCGGTTGCCAACATGGTGGTGGGTATCGTCGCTGGCGCCATCGTGCTGGCGGCGGTGACCGGCATCCAGAAGCTGCGCGGGAAGTAGCAGCGTCGCCGGGCGGACGGTGGTAGCGCCGGGCCATGCCCGGCGGAATGCTTCAGCCCGCCTGCACGCGGTTCTTGCCCTGCCGCTTGGCCGCGTACAGCGCGTCGTCGGCGCGTCGCAGCAGCGCCTCGCTGTCATCGCCGGGCTGCCATTGCGCCAGTCCAGCGCTGAAATGCACCGGCACGCGCCGGTCCTGCACGGTCAGTACCCGATGCGCCAGTGAACGCTGCAGGCGCTGCACGGTGGCCATGCTGTCCGCACCGGGGGTCTCTGGCAGCACCAGTACGAACTCGTCGCCGCCCAGCCGCGCGATGCCATCGGTGGCGCGCAGCAGCAGCCTGCACACCGCCACCATGTGCTGCAGCAGCGCGTCACCGCCGGCGTGACCATGCGCGTTGTTGGTCTGGTGGAAGTCATCCAGATCGATCACCGCCACACCCAGCGGCGTGTTGTTGCGTTCGGCGCGCGCCAGCTCGCGCTGCAGCAGTTCGTCCAGGCCCCGGCGGTTCAGTGCCTGGGTCAGCGGATCGATGCGCGCGAGGTCGCCGGCCATGCGCAGTTCCTGCTCCAGCTCGACGATGCGCTGTTCAGCGCGCTCCACGTCCAGCCGTGCGGCGGCCAGGTGGTCGCGTGCCTGCGCGGCCTGCTGCTGCACTTTGCCGGTATCGCGCATCACCTCCTGCAGCAGCTGGTTCAGATCGGCGATGCTGCGCGCCTCGCGCAGCTGCAGTGCGTAGCTGCCGATACGGTCATGGTATTCACCGGTGCTGGTGGCCATGCCATCCATGCGTTCGATGAAATCCCCCATCAGTCCGCGCATCGCCGCCTTGGAGTCGTCGATGCCCTGGCGCAGCAGGCCCTGCCGGTAGATCACCTCGCGCAGCTCGGCACGTGTTCGTTCAACGGCCTCGGCCTGCAGCGGGCCGGACAGCAGTTGCCGCACCGCCGCGATCTGGCCCTGCAGCCAGCTGCGATCGTCCAGCAGTTCGCTCACGTTCTCCAGCAGCAGTGCGAACAGCTCCAGCAGCAGCGCCTGCTGTTCCTGCCAGCTGCCGGCACGCACGCCGATCTGATGGCCGAGCTCGCGCACGCCCTGCTCGATCGGCTCCAGGGCGCTGCCCGGCTGCCAGTGGCGCAGGCGAAGGGACAGCGCCTGCGCCTGCCCGCGCAGGTCCGGGTCGTGCTGCAGCAGCGCCACTACCGCGCCGCCCAGCAGCAGGCGCAGCTGTTCGGACAGGCGCAGACTGTCGGGCTGCCCATCCGGCGAATGCTGATCGATGGTGCGGATGTACTTGTCGATCAGTTGCCGCATCGCCCGCCCGTAGCGTGGCCAGTCGGCGCTGGCCTGCGCGGACTGCAGGCGATCACCCATGTCGCCCAGTTCGCCCGGCAGCGTCGCCATGCCATTGGCGAACGCGGCCAGCAGCGGCTCCGGCGCATCGGCACCGGCAAAGAGCCGTTGCAGGCTTGCGCTGCTGCCGCCCTGCAGGACCACGCGATCGCCCTCACCCGCGTCGGCCACGGCGCGCACGCGTGCCGGCGGACCGAGGGCGGTACCGGGGGCAGGGCGCGGGTCGGGGTGGTCCGTCATGGAGCGAATCCTGGGGCTGGCAGGGTCTGGTTCCAGCATATCGGCGCGGCTGCCGATGGCTTGAACGGCTAGGATGGGCGACAGGATGCCGCACGGGAGGTGGTGATGCGCGTGATGTTGCTGGGGGCGACCGGCCTGGTTGGCGGGCTGACCCTGCCCGGGTTGCTGGACGACCCGCGCTGCCGCACCGTGGTCGCGCCCACCCGCCGTCCGCTGGCGTTGACCCATGGGAAGCTGGAGAACCCGGTGCTGGCCTTTGACGCGCTGCCCGCCGCGCCCGAGTGGGCGCGCGTGGACGCGGTCATCTGCGCGCTGGGCAGCACCCTCGCCCAGGCCGGCAGCCGCGAGGCCTTCCACCGCATCGACCATGACTATCCGCTGGCGTTCGCCCGCCTGGCACAGGCACAGGGCGCGAAGGCCTATGTATTGAATTCCGCCGCCGGTGCCAACCCACGGTCGTCGATCTTCTACAACCGGGTGAAGGGTGAGCTGGAGCGTGACCTGCGCGCGCTGGGGTTTGCCTCGCTGACCCTGGTGCGGCCTGGACTGATCGGCGGCGAGCGCACCGAGGTCCGTCGTGGCGAGCGTTTCGCACTGGCGGTGCTCGGTGCCCTGGGGCCGGCACTGCCGCGGCCATGGCGGATCAATCCAGCCAGCGAGATCGCCAAGGCACTGACCGGAGCCGCGCTGGCCCCGCAACCGGGTGAGCACGTGGTGACATCAGGCGCGCTGGTCGGCTGATGTCGCGTGCGCTGCGCCTGACCCAGCTGCTGCAGCTGCTGCGCCGCCATCGACGGCCGGTGGCCGGGCAGGTGCTGGCCGATGCGCTGGGTGTCGGTCTGCGCATGTTGTATCGCGCAAAGGGACGCGCGCAGGGCTCTGACCCGCATAGCGAAGCGGTGTCGGCTACCTGCTGGCGCCTGGCCGTCCCAATTGATTTGCCACCCAGCGACTTTCAGCCATACCCGTTTCGATGTCATCGATCCGGCCATCACGTTCCCGGGGATAGTAGTTGCCGGTATCGACGACGACGGTGTTGGGGGCCGATCCCGTCGAAGAGATCCTCAGGCAGTTCGGCGATCTTCCACACCTTGTGGCCCAGTTTCGACAGCCGGCGCGTCAGCGAGCCTCCGATCTCCCCGGCTCCTATGATTCCGATATCCATGAGGGAACTCGCATTTCGCTGGTCGGTTTTGACGGAGGTCAGTTTGACTTGCCCGCGACAAGCGCCGGCAGCGTCATGCCTTCTCCGCCCAGGCGGAATCAGAGCTTGTAGCCGCCGCTCGCCTCGATCACCTGGGCAGTCACCCAACGGCCTTCATCGGAGGCAAGGAAGGCCACGACTGCGGCGATGTCCGAGGTTTCGCCAAAGCGTCCCAGCGCGGTATCGGCTTCGATGGCCTTCACCATGTCGGCGTTTTCGCGGACAGCGGCGTTCATGTCTGTTCGCGTCCAACCCGGCGCCACGGCGTTCACCGTGATTCCGCGCGGCCCCAGTTCCATCGCCAGCGCATGGGTCAGGTTGTTGATGGCCGCCTTGGCCATGGAGTAGATGGGGACGGCTGGCAATGGGCGCGTGGCCAGACCGGAGGACATATTGATGATCCGACCACCATCGGAGAGACGGCTCAGCGCGGATTGAACAACGAAGAACGGTGCGCGGGCGTGAACCGCGAACATCGTGTTCCAGGCGTCCGGAGTCGCATCGGCAAGACCGCCCCAGCCTGGATTGCCGGCGTTGTTGACCAGAATGTCGAGCGCCTTGCTGCCCTTCCTTGCAGTGAACTCGTGGTCGAGCGCATCGAACAGTGCCGGGATCGCCGCGGCATCAACCAGGTCGGCGTGAAGTGCGAAGGCGTTGCCGCCCGTTTTCTCGATGGTCGCAACCACTTCTTCTGCGCCTGCGCTGCTTGTGTTGTAGGTGATGGCAACGGTCGCACCGTTGGCCGCAAGCCGCTCGGCAATCGCGCGACCGATGCCGCGAGATCCGCCAGTGACGAGAGCGGTTTTGCCATTGAGGGACTGGGACATGAGATTCTCCTGGGTAAAGCGAAGTATGATTTTCAGTGGCCTGGCGGATCGGATTGCGAGGTGGCTCAGGTGATCCGTTCGCGTGCGATCGGGCCGGGGTTTGCCTGGATGACCGACAGCGCCAGCCGGACAAGACCCTCCGCGTCCCCGGCATATTCATGCTCGGCAATGTGGTGCAGCAGGACGCCGGCCTGCTCAAGTTGCCGGGCGCCTTTGAGGCGGCCGGCGTTGATGGGTTTGAAACCGGCATCAGCGATCAGACCGCGCGTCACCTGCCCGGCCGAGGCGTCGTCGCTGACATAGAAGACGTTGGGCTGCACCGGCGACTTCGACCACGCTGCGGCCTCGAGCAATGGCGATCCCAGCAGATTGAACGCCTTGACGATACGAGCCTTCGGGAGGCGTTGTTGCAGAACCTCGGAGGTCGAGTTGTCGCGCATGAACTCCAGTTCATGGAAATGCTGGAACTCGGCGGTGACGCCGAGCGGGTTCATGGTGTCGATGACGGTCTTGCCATCGAGCGCGTCGCCCACTTCGCCGATGATCGCGTCGACCCGCGGCCAGTAGACGGAGAACAGAACGGCCTCGCCGAACTCGGCGGCCTCGCGGATCGTGCCGAGCCGGGCCCGATCGCCCAGTTCTGCCAGCAGCGGTGCGATCTTGCGATCCTCGCCGTCCTTCGCAATGACGAGGTCATGACCTGCGGTTGCCCAGGCTCGCGCTAGGCGACTGCCGACATTGCCAGCATTCAAGATTCCTATCTTCATCTGCTTTCGAGCTTCCCGGTAGCGCGTTGAAAGCACTACTCTAGGGATGATTGAAAAATAGATAAATGGCAGACAAAACGACAGACAGTTGTCTTTATGTGCATCAATAAACGATTGGAACGAAGCCACACGAGTGGCAATCATCGGCACGGCGAGAGGCGCCAGTTGCATGGTTCCACTTGCCTGTCGGGCCAGGCGCACCGTATCGGCCAGAGGCTGTGAACGGTCATCGGGCGCCCGCAAGGGCGCCCGATGTAGAGGCTTTACTTCTTGACGGTCGCGGCGCTTGCCTGGGCCATGAAGAGGTCGACGTGGACCTGCGGCATGCCCTCGAACGTGCCGCCGATCGGTGACGGGCGCTTTGCCTCGTTGATCAAGCGCTGAGCATCTTCGCGCGACACGGGCGTGCCGGGCTGCGTGTAGGCGCGCTCGGCTTCTTCGCCCGTCGCTTTCAGATCTACCGTCGGAGCATAGCGCCAGAAGTAGATGGGCGTGCTCGGTTCAATGCGCCAGCTGTCTGCGAGCGAGCCCGCATCGATGGTATCGAAGCCGATGTTGTCGAAGAACTCGGTCACCGCCTGCTTCGCTCCGGCGTCGTCACCTGCGATCGGCAGCGTCGTGCGGCTCGCCGATCCCTTCGGCGCCGCGTTGGCCTTCATGTGGAGCCAGCTGAGGTTGTGAAGGCCCTTGACGACCTTTGCTCCCGGCAAACGCCGCTGGATCAGCCCACTTGAGGTTAGCTCCTCCTTGTCGAGAACGTCGTTGTTGCCGAATGCGGGATAGTAGTTCGTCTGGTCGAGTACGACTTTGCCCGCGAACTTGCCGGCGGGCAGCTGCTCGGAGGCGGCGATCGGGATCGAGAGCGTGACGATGTCACCCGCCAAGATGGCCTCCTCGGTGGTGCCGGCGCTCGCCAGCGGACCAAGTTCCTCGATCAGCTCCTTGAGGGTGTCCGCGCCGCGGGAGTTGCTGATCACCACCTTGTAGCCCGCTGCGATCGCGAGGCGCGCGACGGCCTTTCCGACGAGGCCGGAGCCAATGATTCCGATTGTTTGAGTCATTTTCGCATTCCTTACTATGGGAGAACGGCGGGAATCCGCCGACAGGTTTCATGGGACGCACGCCTGAGCGCGCCGCGATGCAAGCAAGTCGTTCGAACGTCAGGGCGGTGAGCGTCTCGATCGCCGTGACGCTCACAACCGCAGCGAGTCAGTGCCGCCGCTGATTTCATTGAGTGCGACGTGTTGCATGAATCGGACTATGGACTTACGCTTTTGATTGATAAATATATGGATAAGTCAAGGACTGTTGTCCATGAATACATCAATTGATCTGCCCGAGATGCGCGTCTTCGTGGCGGTTGTGACCGACGGCTCTTTCACGACGGCTGCGGATCGGCTTGGCACCGACAAGGCGCGTATCAGCCGCATCGTCAGTCGCATGGAGAAGAAGCTCGGCGCACAGCTCCTCACCCGCTCGACACGGCGCCTCAGCGTGACCGAGGTCGGGCGCGATTACTTCGAGCGCGCCATGTGCATCCTGACCGCCGCCGAAGCCGCGGAGGCGGCGGTAGCGCAGCAGTCCAGGGAGCCCAAAGGACTGCTCAAGCTCACGGCTGGATCCGAGTTCGGAACGATGATCGTGGACGGATGGATCGCAGCGTTTCTGCGAACGGCCCCGAAAGTGACGGTGGAAGCGGAATACACGAACCGTCTGGTCGATATCATCCATGAAGGCTTCGACGTCGCCATCCGTGTTGGCGCGCTTGAGGATTCGGGGCTCTCGGCGCGCAAACTCGGCGAGGTGTCTTACGGGCTGTATGCGGCCCCTGGCTATCTGAAGCGCGGGCCGGTGCTTTCCGCCGTCGGTGACCTGAAGCGCCACAGCCTGATCATGAAGACGACGCGGGGGCGCTCCAATTGGACCCTGGTAAATGGTGAGAACACCGAGAAGGTCACGGCATCCCCGCGCTGTGCAGTCAACAGCACGATCGCCGCGAAGAACCTCGCGCTTGCAGGACTCGGGATCACGCACTTGCCGCGTTTCATGGCTGAACCCTATGTGGCAGCTGGCACGCTGTCTTGCGTGCTTCCCGGCTGGGCAGAGGTTCCGGCGCCTGTCCACGCCGTATTCGCGTCGAGCCGCTATATGGATCCCAAAGTGCGTAGCTTCGTGGATCTCTGCCTAAGTGCGTTCAAGGAGGGTGGCGGCGCACAGTGAGTGGCGGATCAGATGGCTGGCCCGCATTGCCGCCCATGCTCTCACGATACGCCACCGCGACAGCCGGTGACGGGCCGATGCGTCAGTCCGGTGTCGGCGGCAATGTCCTTGGCGGCTTGCGCCAGTTCCCGATTGCGGAGTCGGTGCCTTGCGGGCGGCGTTCTTGGCTGCGCTCGAATCGCTTCCCCAGCGAACCTCTGCTAATCACTCCTGCGCCAAGGCACGGGCCTGTTCGACGGTCAGTTCCCAGTATCAGGGCAGGGCGGGTTTTGCGCCGCTCGCCGGCGTTCGTGCGGTACTGAAACATGAGTTGGACGGCCAGCGCCTGGAGCTTCGCCGCGTCACTGCGGACTTGGAGCCTTGGCGTAGTCCAGCGAAGTGCTGAGCTGGGGGCATCGTGAAACAAAAAAACGCCGGGCAGTGCCCGGCGCTTCTTTCAATGATGTGCCAACCAACAGTTGGCACCCATCCGATCAGCTGGCCAGGGCCAGGTCGTCCATCATCGCGCGCAGGAAGCGGGCGGCTTCGCCGCCGGTAGCCGCGCGGTGGTCGAAGGTGACCGACAGCGGGATCACCTTGTGCGCTTCCACGCCGCCCATCACCGGGGTCATCTGGTGGCGGGCACGGCCGGCACCGACGATGGCCACGCACGGCGGCACCACGACCGGGGTCGCGTAGCGGCCGGCGAACATGCCGAAGTTGGACAGCGAGATGGTGTAGCCACTCAGTTCCGAGGCCGCGATCGAGCGCGCTTCCACCTGCTCGCGCAGGCGGTTCACTCCCTCGCGGATGCCACGGGCATCCAGCATGTCGGCGTTGCGCAGGGCCGGCACGAACAGGCCGTCGTCGGTGTCCACGGCGATGCCGATGTCCACCTGCGCGTGCAGGGTGCGGGTCAGTGCTTCACCATCGAACCAGGCGTTCATCGCCGGCACCTTCTGCGCGGCAACCACGATGGCACGCACCAGGCGGGCGGTGACGTCGTTGCCGGGCAGCCAGGCATGGATGTCGGCGTCGTCGTTGAGCGTGGTCGGTACAACCTTGCTGTGCGCATCGGCCATCACCCGCGCCATGTTGCGGCGCACGCCCTTCAGCGGTTCCGGCTGGCCCTTGGCGACCACGCCCGGCGGCTGCGTGCGCATCGGCTTTCCGGCCGCAGACAAGGGGGTGCGGGCTTCGTTCTGTACCGGCGCAGCATAGGCCGCAGCGGCAGCCGGTGCCGGCGCGGCGCCGAGCTTGGCGGTGCCGTTGGCGGCGGCCTGCTTGACGTCGGCCATGGTCACCGCGCCATCGCTGCCGGTGGCGCGCACGCGGCTCAGGTCCACGCCCAGCTTGCGGGCCATCGCACGCACCGCCGGTACGGCCTTGACGCCACCGACGGCCAGCGCCTGCTCGGTGTGTACAGCATTGGAGCTCTGCATCGCGCCGACCACCGTGCCGGCGTCATCGCGCTCGGCCTTGGCGTCCTCGGCGGCGGCCGGCGCCGGAGTCGGCAGGGGCGGCGGGGTCGGTGCTGCGGCCGCAGCCGGTGCCGGCGCATGGCCGTGGCTGTGGCCGGTGTCCTGGCCATCGGCACGCTGCGGCAGGTTCGGGTCGATCTCGAAGCTGGCCAGCACCGAGCCGGTCGGGATGATGTCGCCGGCCGCACCGGACAGCTTCAGCACCTTGCCGGAGACCGGCGAGGGCACTTCCACCACGGCCTTGGCGGTCTCCATCGACACCAGCGGCTCGTCCAGCTTGATCACATCGCCTTCCTTCACGAACCACTCGACGATGGTCGCGTCCGGCAGGCCTTCGCCCAGGTCGGGCAGGTTGAAATTCTTGGTCTGGCTCATTTGCAGTTCTCTTCCAGCAGTTCCAGTTCGCGGGCCGGCAGCCAGCCCGTCGCACCATTGGCGCGCTCGGACCACCACCATCCGCCGTGTTCGTGATGCAGCTTGACCATCTCGCCGCTCTCCACATCCAGCTCGCGGGCGTCGTAATCGCGCAGGGCTTCCGCGCGACCGTCGTCCAGCAGTTGCAGCCAGGCGACGGGCGCCCAGCCGGCGCGTCCATCGCTGGTGCGTACCCAGGCAAACGCCGGCCATTCCTCGTCACGTACGCCTACTTCGACGATCTGGCCGGTGCGGAACCGGAGCGGGTTGGGATATTGGCTGCGGTAAGCCCCAAGGAGGCGGGCCAGCATGTCAGCCTGCCGCCACCGCGCGCTTGGCCGCGGTCACGATCCGGTCCACGCTCGGCAGGTACTTCATCTCCAGGCGGAACAGCGGAATGTGGGTGTCGTAGCCGGTAACGCGCTCGACCGGGGCCAGCAGGTCATACATCGATTCCTCGGCCAGGCGCGCGGCGATCTCCGCGCCGAAGCCCGCGGTCTTCGGGGCTTCCTGCACGATCACGCAGCGACCGGTCTTGGACACCGACTCGGCGATGGTGGCGAAGTCCAGCGGACGCAGCGTGGCCACGTCGATGACTTCGGCACTGATGCCCTCGCCAGCCAGCTTGTCGGCCGCTTCCAGCGCTTCCTTCACCTGCGCACCCCAGGCGACCAGGGTCACGTCGGTGCCGTCGCGCAGCACGAAGCACACGTCCAGCGGCAAGGCTTCGCCGTCGTTGACGACCACTTCCTTGTACTGGCGGTAGATGCGCTTGGGCTCCATGTAGATCACCGGATCGGGATCGCGCATGGCGGCCAGCAGCAGGCCATAGGCGCGCTGCGGGCTGGACGGCAGCACCACGCGCAGGCCCGGCACGTTGGTGAAGATCGATTCGTTGGCTTCGCTGTGGTGTTCCGGCGCACGGATGCCACCGCCCCACGGCACGCGCAGCACCATCGGGCAGTGCAGGCGGCCACGGGTACGGGTACGCAGGCGCGCGGCGTGGCAGATGATGTGGTCGACCATCGGGTAGACGAAGCCATCGAACTGGGCTTCGGCCACCGGCTTCATGCCCTGTGCGGCCAGGCCGACGGTGAGGCCGGCGATGGTGGTTTCATCCAGCGGGGTGTCGAGGATGCGCTGCGAACCGAAGCGCTGCTGCAGGCCGGCGGTGGCGCGGAACACGCCGCCGTTGACGCCCACGTCCTCGCCCAGCACCAGCACCGACGGGTCGTGTTCCAGCTCCCAGGCCAGCGCTTGGGTGATGGCTTCGATCAGGGTGATGGGGGTAGCGGTCATTGCGATGTCTCCACCGGCGACAGCAGCACTGTCGGCGGCATTGGCCTGGGAAGCGGAAGCGCCCGTCTTGATGTCATCCATGGCGCTGCTCCAGGGCAATGGCGGCCGCGCGCTGGGCCAGAAGATCCGGCGGCGGATCGGCATACAGGTAGTCGAACATCGCCTCGACCGGCTGCACCGGGGTATTGAGGTACTGGTTCACTTCCTCGTCGACCCTGGCGCCGCACTGCTCCACCCAGGCCTTTTCTTCGTCCTCGCTCCACACGCCCTGGGCGGTGAGGTACTTGCGCAGGCGCAGCATCGGCTCACGGGTCCAGGCATCCTTCACTTCGGCGTCGTCGCGGTAGCGGCGCGCGTCGTCGGCGGTGGTGTGGTCGGACAGGCGGTAGGTCATCAGTTCCAGCACGGTGCCGCCTTCGCCGGCGAGGCCGCGCTCGCGCGCCTGTTCCATCGCCGCCAGCACCGCGATCAGATCGTTGCCGTCCACCTGCAGGCAGTGCAGGCCGCCGGCCAGGCCCTTCTGTGCCAGCGTTTCGGCACCGGTCTGCGCCGAGCGCGGCACCGAGATGGCCCAGCCGTTGTTGACGATGCACAGGATCAGCGGCAGCTTGTAGGCACCGGCAGAGTTCAGCGCGGCATAGAAGTCGGTCTTCGAGCTGCCGCCATCGCCACACACCGCCACCGCGACCTGCTGCTCGTTGTTGAGCTTGAACTTCAGCGCGGCGCCGGCAGCGTGCAGGCACTGCGTGGAAATCGGCACGCAGAACGGGAAGTCCTTCACCGCATTGCCGGTGAAGTCGTTGCCGCGCTCGTCGCCGCCCCAGTACATCAGCACGTCGTACGGGCGCACGCCACGCATGAACATCGCGCCGTATTCGCGGTAGCTCGGGCCGAGCACGTCGCCTTCGCGCATGCCGGCGCCGATGCCCACGTGCGCCGCCTCGTGACCCAGGCAGGCGGCATAGGTACCCAGCTTGCCGGTGCGCTGCAGGGCGATGGATTTGCTGTCGAACGTGCGTACGTACAGCATCTGCTTGAACAGCGGCACCAGGACGCGCGGATCCTTCAGGGATTCGGGCAGGTCGTCGCGGACGAGCGTGCCGTCCGCATCCAGGTACTGCAGGTATTCGATCTTGAATTCAGCGGCAACCGTCATCGCGTACTGCACCTTCGACAGAGAAGTTACAAATGATATGAATCGCCATGTTAAGGAACGCGTACGAAATAGCCTTCCTGCGGCGCAACACGGCGATTCCCCGTTGTACCCCTGCCGGCGGGTGGAGGGCCAATAACAACAACGTATTCAGTCGTTGCTGCATAGCATCAGAATACGCCTCTGGCTGACTGCCGGCGCAACGTCGCAAACGGTTCCACGCGCGGGCCCGCCATCGCCGGGTGATCCACGGCCCACCGCACGGCCCGGTATGGATCCTCCGGCTGCCAGCGCGGCGGCAACGCGCTACCCTTGCCGCCCCCGATCTGGTCCCGCCCATGTCCGTCGACAACAACCAACGCGATCTCGAAGCCGGCATCCACACCGACCTGCACGGCCGGCTGACCTACGGCGGCTACCTGCGGCTGGACCAGCTGCTCAGTGCCCAGCAGCCGCTGTCCAACCCGCCGCACCACGACGAGATGCTCTTCATCATCCAGCACCAGACGTCGGAGCTGTGGTTGAAGCTGCTGGGGCACGAGCTTGGCGCGGCGATCGGTTTCCTGCAGCGCGATGAAGTCTGGCAGTGCCGCAAGGTGCTGGCCCGCAGCAAGCAGGTGCTGCGCCAGCTCACCGAGCAGTGGTCGGTGCTGGAAACCCTGACCCCGTCCGAGTACATGGGCTTCCGCGACGTGCTGGGGCCTTCCTCGGGCTTCCAGTCGCTGCAGTACCGCTACATCGAGTTCCTGCTGGGCAACAAGAACGCGCAGATGCTGCAGGTGTTCGAGCATGATCCGGCCGGGCAGGCGCAGCTGCGGAGCGTGCTGGAGGCGCCCAGCCTGTACGAGGAGTTCCTGAAGTACCTGGCCCGCTTCGGCCATGCCGTGCCGGCGATGTACGAGACCCACGACTGGACCCAGCCGCATGTGGCCGACGACGCCCTGCAGCCGGTCTTCGAGCGCATCTACCAGGACACCGACCGCTACTGGCGCGAGTATTCGCTGTGCGAGGACCTGGTGGACCTGGAGACGGCCTTCCAGCTCTGGCGGTTCCGCCACATGCGTACGGTGATGCGGGTGATCGGCTTCAAGCGCGGTACCGGGGGCTCGTCCGGGGTCGGCTTCCTGCGCCAGGCGCTGGAGCTGACCTTCTTCCCCGAGCTGTTCCAGGTGCGGACCACGCTGCAGGCCGCGCCCCCGCCGGAGCTGGGCTGATCCCCATTCATCCTGATCCCGGCCGGCGGCTGGATCGTTTCAGATGCAAGTTCAGCGAGCAGGCGGGCACCTGCCTCAAACGGCGTGTATTTGACGTGAACGCCACAAGTCGGTGATCCTCGCGCGTTGCTCCATTGCACATCGGACGTGCTCGTCATCCACCGAACCAGGAATCCCGCATGAGCGTAAACGCCACTGCGAACACCCCGGAGCCGGCGCTGCCGGACTTCAACACCACGCTGGGCCACCCGCGCCCGCTGTGGATGCTGTTCATGACCGAGTTCTGGGAACGCTTTGCGTTCTACGGCATCCGCTGGGCCTTGGTGCTGTACATCGTCGCCCAGTTCTACAACGGCAACGCCGCCGGCGAAGGCGATGCCAGCCGCATCTACGGTGCCTACCTGGCGCTGGTGTACGCGGCGGCGATCTTCGGCGGCTACGTGGCCGACCGGGTGCTGGGCTACCAGCGATCGATCCTGACCGGCGCGGTCATCATGGCGGCCGGCCTGTTCATGATCTCGCTGCCGGAAGAACATCTGTTCAAGCTCGGCCTGGCCACGATCATCGTGGGCAACGGCCTGTTCAAGCCGAACATCTCGACCATGGTCGGCAAGCTGTATGGCCTGAAGGACGAGCGCCGCGATTCGGGCTTCACCATCTTCTACATGGGCATCAACATCGGCGCGATGATCGCCCCGGTGCTGACCGAGTACCTGGCCCGCAAGGTGTTCGGCACCTCGGAAATGCCGTCGTACAAGGTCGTGTTCATCGCCTCCGGCGTGGGCATGCTGATCTCGCTGGTGTGGTTCTACATCGGCCGGGCCGGCCTGAAGGGCATCGGCGCACCGCCGGCCGGCGCCGAAGGCTTCGGTCGCATCGTGATGGTGCTGGTGGGCGCGCTGGTGGCCATCCCGGTCGCCTACTTCCTGCTGGCGACCGGCGCCACCGCGCTGGCCTGGATCCTGGGCGTGATGTTCGCTGCACTGGCCGTGCTGCTGCTGGTCGAAGGCATCCGCGAGGGCAAGGTGCAGCGCGACCGCGTGATCGCCATGCTGATCATCTTCGCGTTCAACGTCATGTTCTGGATGTTCTTCGAACAGGCCGGCAGCTCGTTCACCTTCCTGGCCGAGAACATCGTCAACCGTGACTTCGGCAACTGGACCTTCCCGACCGCGTGGTTCCAGTCGGTGAACTCGGTGGCCATCATCACCCTGGCGCCGCTGATCGCCTGGATCTGGGTGGCCCTGGGCCGCGCCAATCCGTCCATCCCGCGCAAGTTCGGCCTGGGCCTGCTGTTCAACGGCGCGGCCTTCGCCCTGCTGATGTTTGCCCTGTCGCAGATGGTCGTGGACGGCAAGATCCCGTTCTGGACCCTGTTCATGGTCTACGTCATCCAGTCCGTCGGTGAGCTGTGCCTGTCGCCGATCGGCCTGTCGATGGTGACCAAGCTGGCCCCGGTCCGCCTGGTCGGCTTCGGCATGGGTGGCTGGTTCCTGTCGACCGGCATCGGCAACAACCTGTCGGGCATCTTCGCCGGCGCCGTCAGCGGTGAAGGCGGCATGACGATCGATTCGGCACTGAAGGGGTATACCTTCGGCTTCTGGGCCCTGATCGGCTCCGGCGTGGTGCTGTTCCTGATCGCCCCGCTGATCAACAAGCTGATGCACGGCGTCAAGTGATGAGAGGGTAGCTGGCATGCGTACGAAGCTCGGTGGTGCGATGGGGGTGGTCTGTGCGGCGCTGATCGGCGCGTGTTCGCAGCCCCCGCCGCCCGCCGCCACCGGGCCGACGCAGCCAGTGGATACCCGTCCCACCGAGCCACCGGTCGCTGACCCCAGCGAACCGGTGGCCTCGGGCAACACCCCGGTGGCGGCGGATATCGCCGCCATCGCCGGGCTCGGCGCACAGTTCGACCCGGCCCGCGACCCCGCCGACGATCTGGCCACCGCCAAGGTGGAAGCCCAGCGTGGCAAGAAGCGCATCATCCTCGAGGTCGGCAACGCCGGCTGCGACCGCTGTCATGCGCTGGACCAGATCGTGGAGGGGGATGGCGACCTGCGCCGTTTCCGCGATGCCCACTACGTGTGGGTGAAGGTCAACGAGAGCGACGAGAAGCCCAACAGCGCTTTCCTCGGCCAGTTCCCGGAGATGGGCCGCGACTACCCCTACCTGCTGGTGCTCGATGCCGACGGCACCCTGCTGGCTCCGCAGGCAACGGCGGCAATGCGCAGGGGCGAGACCTACCTGCCGGCGCAGGTGATGGCTTTCCTCAAGCAGTGGGCGCCTGATCGGTAGCGGCGGGCCATGCCCGGCGGATGCGCGCGCCGTCACATTCCCAGCATCGCCCCCTCAATTTCATCGCACGCGCGCCGTTACCGGCAAGGCTCCCGGTCGACTCGACGTCGACGCACCCTGCCGGAACGCCCATGCACAGCGACCACGCCGAACGATTGCCCGATCCTGCCAGCAGCCTGGGCGAGGGTGGTGCTGGCGAGGGCGTGACTCTGCCGGCGCAGGACGCACTGCTGGATGACGTCGGCATCGGCGACGGTGCCCCTGAAGCGGCCCCGCCGCACCATCGCCTGCCGCAGGTCGCACTGCCTGACAACGTTGTGCTGAAGGGCGCGGTGCAGAAGCTGGTGGAACAGAAATCGCGGCTCGATGCGCTGGCGTCGCAGGGCCAGCTGGCCGGCCTGCTGCCGCCGGAATGGCAGGGCAACGGCGTACGTGCCATCGAGCTGTCCACCTTCATCCAGGGCGTGCTGCCGTTCCTGCAGCCCGGAGAGCGTGGCGAGACCGCAGCCGCACGCCTGCCGGTACGTCATGTGCTGGGCGACGACAGCCGTTGGGGCCTGCCGGATGTGGCCGAACCGAAGTCGCTGGCGTGGTACCTGGCCAGTGACGAACGCGCCACTGCGGGCGGCAGGGACGTGGCCGAAGCCTTTCTGGTCGGGGCGCTGGGCCTGGCATGGATGCAGGAGGGGCGCAGCCGCGCGGGCTTTCTGCGTGCCGTGGGGCAGGACAGCCTGGCCGCGCGGGTGACCATGCTGGGCTATCCGGCGGCCACCGAGCTGGCGCTGTACAGCGTGGTCGCCCATGGCCAGTCGCAGGTCTGGTGCGTGCACGGTCGCCGTCGCATGCGTCCACTGGTTGCACCGTGGCTGAGCGTGCCGCTGTTGACGGCCTACGGCGTGCCCGCACCGGTGCCATGGCCGTCCGGTTTCCCGCCCGTGGACGCCGTTGCCGAGGCGCTGGCGACCGCGCGCCAGGGACGCGCGCTGCCCGAGGTGGATCTGGGCAAGGTGGTGGCGAAGATCGCCGAAGACGCAGCCGGCGAAGCATGGCAGCCGGTCAGCCTGCTGCAGCTCAACACGTGGTCGCCGCGCTGGCATTTCTTCCTCGGCACCTTCGTCGGCGTGCCGTCCCTGCTGCTGGTGGCTGCCGCGCTGGCCCTGCCGGGGGCGGTCGAAGCGGCCACGGTTGCCGCGTCGCTGGGCTTTGCCGGTGGCGCGATCGGTGCCCTCGCGGTGCCGTGGATCCATGCGCGGCGCAAGCACCTGAGCTGAACCGTGCTGTCCTGAGACCGGGGCCGAGACCCGCGGCACGCCTCAGACGCCTTCGCCCATCCGTTCCAGGCCATCGCCCGCCAGGCGCAGGATCAGCGTTTCCAGCAGCTGTTCCTCCTCCTCGCTCAGCACCGACATCAGCTTGCGGGTGATCTCGATCACCAGCGGCGCGATGGTCTCGTACACCTCGAAGCCCGCTGCCGACAGGGCCAGGACCGAGCGGCGACGGTCGTCGCCATGGGTCTCGCGCTTGATGAAGCCGCGCTCGAGCAGGCGCGCCACCGCGCGGCTGACCGCCACCTTGTCCATCGCCGTGCGGTCGGAGACCTCGCTGGCCGACGACCCGGGATACAGCGCCAGGATGGTGATGACCCGCCATTCGGGGATGGCCAGACCGTAGCGATCACCGTACAGCTTGGCGATGTTGCCGCTGACCCGGTTGGACAGCACGCTCAGCCGGTAAGGCAGGAACTGTTCCAGGTCGAGCAGGACGTGCGATGCACGCAGGCGTGTCGAAGCGGGATCGGCGGGGCTCATGTTGCGGTGCACCTTGCTGGTGGTTTCAAGTGTAACTATAAGGGTTGGGTCCAGACCCTGCATTCTCGCCGGGTCGTTACCTGCCCGCACCTGGTTTGTACCGATGCGGTACCGATTCGGAGCCCCGCCATGAATACCGCAGTCCAGCCCTCCTCGCATCCCAATCCGGGCATGCAGGTCACCACCTTCGAGAACCCGATGGGCATCGATGGTTTCGAGTTCGTCGAGTTTGCTGCCCCGGCCGGCCGCGGTCAGGAGCTGCACGACTACTTCCGCAGGATGGGCTTCACGGCGGTGCTCAGGCACAAGCAGCGTCCGATTACCGTCTATCGCCAGGGCGACGTCAACTTCCTGGTCAACGAAGACCCGGATTCGTTCGCTGCCGACTTCGCCCAGAAGCACGGTCCGTGCGCCTGCGGCTTCGCCATCCGCTTCAGGAAGCCGGGCCAGGAGGTCTACCAGACCGCACTGGGCAACGGTGCCGAGGCCATCGGCTTCAAGCCGGACAGCAAGGCGGTCGGCGCGCCGGTCATCAAGGGCATCGGTGACTGCATGCTGTACCTGGTCGACCGCTATGGCAGCGCCGGCAGCATCTACGACGGCGACTACGAGCCGATCGCCGGCGTCGATCAGCATCCGGTGGGCTTCGGCCTGACCTTCATCGACCACCTGACCCACAACCTGTACTTCGGCAACATGCAGCAGTGGTCGGACTACTACGAGCGTCTGTTCAACTTCCGCGAGATCCGCTACTTCGACATCAAGGGCCTGAAGACCGGTCTGGTGTCCAAGGCCATGACCGCGCCGGACGGCATCGTGCGCATTCCGCTCAACGAATCGTCCGATCCGAAGAGCCAGATCAACGAATACCTGGACGCCTACAAGGGCGAGGGCATCCAGCACATCGCCTGCTTCACCGAGAACATCTACGAGACCGTCGAGGCGATGCGTGCGCAGGGCGTGGATTTCCTCGACACGCCGGAGACCTACTTCGACGTGATCGACCAGCGCGTGCCGAACCATGGCGAGGACGTGCCGCGCCTGGCGAAGAACAAGATCCTGATCGACGCCGATCCGGAAACCCACCAGCGCAAGCTGCTGCAGATCTTCACCCAGAACTGCATCGGCCCGATCTTCTTCGAGATCATCCAGCGCAAGGGCAATGAAGGTTTCGGCGAAGGCAACTTCACTGCACTGTTCGAGAGCATCGAGCGCGACCAGATCCGCCGCGGCGTGCTGTAACGTTTCAGACCTGCACCCTCAGCGGTAGCGCCGGGCCATGCCCGGCGGCTTTCCGTTCCGGCCTTGCCGTTTCAGGAGCCCCCATGTCCACCTCCATCACCGCCCGTGGCTACCAGTCCGGTTTCGGCAACGAATTCGCCACCGAAGCCGTGGCCGGCGCGCTGCCGGTCGGGCAGAACTCGCCGCAGAAGGTGGCCCATGGCCTGTATGCCGAGCAGCTGTCCGGCACCGCCTTCACCGCACCACGCGGCAGCAACCGGCGCAGCTGGCTGTACCGGATCCGCCCGGCGGTGACCCACGGTGAGTTCACCCCGTTCGCGCAATCGCGGCTGCAGTGCGATTTCGGCTCGCAGCCGGCCTCGCCGAACCAGCTGCGCTGGAGCCCGCTGCCGCTGCCGGAACTGCCCACCGACTTCGTCGAAGGGCTGTACACCATGGGCGGCAATGGTTCGCCGGATGCCCACGCCGGCGTCGGCATCCATCTGTATGCCGCGAACCGGGACATGGTTGGCCGCTACTTCTACGATGCCGATGGCGAGCTGCTGATCGTGCCCCAGCTGGGTGGCCTGCGCCTGCTGACCGAGCTGGGCGTGATCGAGATCGAACCGCAGCAGATCGCGGTGATTCCGCGTGGCGTGCGCTTCCGCGTCGAGCTGCCTGATGGCCCGAGCCGCGGCTACATCTGCGAGAACTACGGCGCCCTGTTGAAGCTGCCCGATCTGGGGCCGATCGGCGCCAACGGCCTGGCCAATCCGCGCGACTTTGAAACCCCGCATGCGGCCTTCGAGGACCTCGACGGTGAGTTCGAACTGATCGCCAAGTTCGAAGGACGCCTGTGGCGCGCGCCGATCGACCATTCGCCGCTGGACGTGGTCGCCTGGCACGGCAATTACGCGCCGTACCGCTACGATCTGCGCCGCTTCAACACCCTCGGTTCGATCAGCTACGACCACCCGGACCCGTCGATCTTCCTGGTACTGCATTCGCCCAGCGACACAGCAGGGACCAGCAACATGGATTTCGCCATCTTCCCGCCGCGCTGGCTGGTGGCGCAGAACACCTTCCGGCCACCGTGGTTCCACCGCAACATCGCCAGCGAGTTCATGGGCCTGGTGCACGGTGCCTACGATGCCAAGGCCGAAGGCTTCGTGCCGGGCGGCGCCTCCCTGCACAACTGCATGAGCGGCCACGGACCGGATGCACCGACCTTCGACAGGGCCTCCGGTGCCGATCTGTCCAAGCCGGACGTGGTCAAGGACACCATGGCCTTCATGTTCGAGACCCGCGCGGTGATCCGCCCGACCGCCCAGGCGCTTGATGCCGGGCACCGGCAGGCCGATTACCAGCAGTGCTGGGCAGGGCTGCGCAACAACTTCCGATGAGCCTCACGCGGCATCGATGAAGGCATCGCAGTGCTCCAGCGGCAGGACTTCCAGAAGACGCTGCCGTACGCGTTCGCAGTAGCCTTCGGAGGTCAGCGCGGGCAGTACCTGCAGCGCCGAGCGCAGCACCTGCAGCACATCGGTCTGCGCGCGTGCCTGCTGCAGGTCGCGGAACAGCGCCGCTGCCTGCGGATGCCGCTGCATCTTCAGGATGCCCAGCAGATAGATCCGTGAAGCGACCAGCGAGCGGCGCCGTTCGATCGGCGTGGGCGCAGGCGCGGGTGCCTGCGGCTGGGCAGGTGTGGGCCCGGATGCCGCCGCCGCGGGAGGCGGGGCGTCGGTTTCCAGATAGCCGGCATGGATCAGCTGGATCAGCATGGCCGGCGTCTCCTGGCCCATCAGCCCGCTCAGCTCGGTGACGCTGCGCTGGCCATCGCACAGGATCAGCAGCCGGCGCTGGCGCATGTCCAGCGGCGCGCGGTGCGCCTGCAGCGCGGTTCGGGCGAGATCGGTCTTGCGCGGTTGCATGGATGGGACAGCCAGGACGGTGCATGCCGAGCCTGAACGAAGGCGATGAAACAGCGATGACAATGCAGCGCCTGCACGCGCCCTGGGGTAGCGTCCGCCCATCCCTCCTGGAGCGACACCGATGAAGCTGCTGCCACTGGCTGGCCTGATGCTGCTGTCCCTGACCGCCTGTGGCGGTGGTTCGGACAAACAGGGAGCGGCCGGCAGCGGCAGCGACTCGCCGGCCGAGACCGCCAGTGCCACCGGCCCGGCGCAATCGACCGATCCGGACCTGGCGTCACGGCCGGCCAACGATGCCCGCGCCGACAGCCCCGCGCGCCTGGACGGTTTCGGCGGAGCGGCGCTGGGTGCCGGCATCGCCGAGGTGCGCAGCGGCTTCGGCGCGCCGCTGCAGGGGCTCGGCAGCGATGCGGCAGGCAGGCCGTTGCCGGCCGACGACGGCAACGAGGACTGCTATTTCCTGCGTCCGCAGCAGGCCGATGACCCACGCCTGATGATCGAAGGCCGCAAGCTGGTGCGCTATGACGTGCGCAGCGCCGCCATCACCGCGCCGGGCGGCGGCAGGATCGGCATGACCCTGGGCGAGCTGCAGGTGCTGTACCCGGAGCGTGCCGATGTCGGTCCGGACAAGTACGACGACAAGGCCCAGCACCTGCGCGTGCGCCCGGCGCAGGAGGGCGCTGCGGTGATCGATTTCGCCCTGGGGCCCGACGGCCGGGTCAGCGCCTGGCGGGTCGGCCAGACCCCGCAGGTCGATTACACCGAAGGTTGTGGCTGATCCTTGATGCAGCGCCCAGCCTCGCGGCCGGGCCAAGCGTAGAATCGCGCGACGACCGCTGGGGGAGTGCTCGATGATCGCCATTGCCATCGCCTGGTTTCTGCTTGGCCTGCTGCTGCTGGGGCTCGGCGGAGACTCCATCGTCAAGGCCGTTTCCGGCCTGGCCCAGCGTTTCGGTGCCCGCCCGTTCACGGCGGGCCTGCTGCTGCTCGGCGTGGCGACGTCGATGCCGGAGCTGGTGGTCAACGCCCGCGCGCTGGCCGTGGGCCAGCCGGAACTGGCGCTGGGCAACGCGGTGGGCAGCAGCATCGCCAACCTGGGCCTGACCCTGGCGATCGCGGCGATCGCGGCCCCGCTGCTGCTGCGCGCGCGCCTGCAGACTGTGCTCTGGTGGTCGCTGCTGGGGGCCGGCGTTATGTTGATCCTGTTCGGGCTCGATGGCCGCCTTGCGCGCTGGGAAGGTGTCGTGCTGCTGGCCGGCTTCGTGGTCATGCAGGCTGTGCTGATGCGCCGTGGCCGCAGTGAGACCGCCGATGTGCAGGCGGCCATCGCACGATCGGCGCTGAGCCGCACCAGCCTGCCGTTGAATGTGCTGCGTGTGCTGGTGGCCGTGGTGGCCCTCTACTGGGGGGCGCGGCTGGTGGTTGGCGCGGCCGCCGACTTCGGCGTCGCGCTTGGATGGACGCCGCTGCTGGTCGGCCTGCTGCCGCTTGCGATCGGCACCGCCTTGCCGGAGGTGGCCACCGCCATCGCCGCCGCGCGGCGTGGCCATGGTGACATGGTGCTGGGCCACGTGCTCGGCTCCAGCGCGGTCAACCTGCTGCTGGTGATCGGCGCGATGGCGGCGCTGCAGCCGCTGGCCCTGCCGGCATCGTTCGTGCGCCTGGAACTGCCCGCACTGCTGGCCTTTGCCCTGGTGCTGTATCCGATGCTGCGTGGCGACCTGAAGATCAGCCGTGGCGAAGGCGTGATCCTGCTGGTCGCGTTCGTCGGCTGGTTCGTGCTGGAACTGCTGCTGGTGGGTGCACCGGCGCTGTAGCGCCGAGCCCATGCACGGCCCCGCAGCAGATCCCCGCCCTGAGTGGATGCGGGGAGTCGTGTGATCAGCGTGTCGGGCTCTGCTCTTCTTTCCGCACCGGCTCCGGCGGCGGCAGCTGCTCTTCGGCAGCCCGTTCGTTGCCGGGCAGGGTAGGACGGGTTTCCATCAGCAGCGACAACGCGGCCTTGGCCATCATGTGCGCGCTGATCGGCGCGGTGATGAACAGGAAGACGGTGATCAGCAGCTCGCGCGGCTGCGGATCCTGGCCGAGGAAGATGTGGTAGCAGACCGAACACACCAGCACGCAGCCCACGCCCAGCGTGCTGGCCTTGGTCGGTGCATGCAGCCGCTTGAAGAAGGTCGACAGCTTCACCAGGCCCAGCGCGCCGACCAGGATGAAGAAGCAGCCGAACAGCAGCAGGATCGACAGGCCGATCTGGATCGCGGTGATCATTCGACGATGTCCCGGCGCAGCACGAACTTGCTCAGCACCACGGTGCTGCCGAAGCCGAGCATGGCGATCACCAGTGCGGCCTCGAAGTAGATCGGCGAGTTGAGGTACATGCCGAACAGCATCAGTTCGGCGATGGCAGTCACTGAAAGGGTGTCCAGGGCGAGGATGCGGTCAGGCACGCTGGGGCCGCGCAGCAGGCGCCAGGTCGCCAGCAGCATGGCCAGTCCGACCACGTGCATGCATACCACCAGGGTGGTCTGGATGACTTCAAAACCGGTCATGGGAAGATCTCCATCAACGGGGCTTCGTAACGTTGCTTGATCGTGTCGATCAGCGCCTGTGGATCCTCCAGGTGCAGCACGTGCACCAGCAGGAACCTGCGGTCGTCGCTGAGTGCCGCCGACACCGTACCCGGGGTCAGGGTGATCATGCTGGTCAGCGCGGCGATGCCGTGGATGTTGGCGATGTCCAGCGGCAGCCAGATGAAGCCCGGATGGATGTTCTTCTCCGGGCCGAGTACCTGCAGGGCCACCCGGATGTTGGACATCAGGATGTCCCACAGGGTGACGCACAGCAGCTTCGGTACCGGGCGCAACGTGCCGATGCGGGCGAACTCGCGATCCAGCCGCGCGGCGAACAGCGGCACGACCACGCCCAGCACAAGGCCCAGCACGATCTGGCCAAGGTTGAAGCTGTCGGACATCAGCAGCCAGAACGCCACCACCATCATGCTCAGTGCGGGCGACGGTACCAGGCGGCGGAACAGGGAACGTTGCGCGGTCATGGCTGGCGGATCTCCGGTGTGGTCGCGCGCAACTGCTGCACGTACTCGCCCGGCTGCAGCAGCTGGGCGGCGGTGGCGTCGGTATGGCGCATCAGCGGGGCGGCGGCCAGGGTCATGCCGATGCCGTAGGCCAGCAGAATGCAGGCAGCGAACAGCTCGACCCTACGCAGCTTGGCCTTGCGGGGCGGCGGTGCGTCCGGCTCGGGCAGCGGCACGCGCCAGAACAGGCGGATGCCCCCCCGGGTCAGGCCCATGATGACCAGCAGGCTGCTGACCAGCACGGCCGTCCATACCGCGCCGGTGTACTGCGCCGGCATCCCGGCCAGCAGCGCAGCCTTGGCCAGGAAGCCCGACAGCGGCGGAAGTCCGGCGACCGACACGGCGCCGATCAGGAACAGTACCGCCGGCGTTTCCTTGCCCGGCATCGGTGCGATCACTTCCTTGCGGTCGCTGGCACCGCCGCGCCGACGCCGGATCAGGTCGGCCACCAGGAACAGCGCGGCAGCGACGAAACTGCTGTGCGGCAGATAGTACAGACCGGCGGAGAGCACCTTCGGCGTGCCCACCGCGAAGGCAATGAACAGGGTCGCGGCCGAGACGATCACCAGGTAGGAGATCAGCACGCGCAGGCGCGCGGCAGCCAGCGCGCCCAGGCCGCCCAGTACCAGCGTGGCCACACCGGCCCACAGCAGCCAGTCGCGTCCGTATCCAGCCATCGCGCCGGCGTCCTCGCCGAACCACAGCATCTGCACGCGCAGCACGGCGTACAGGCCGACCTTGGTCATGATCGCAAACAGCGCAGCGACCGCAGCAGGTGCGCGCGCGTACGACTCAGGCAGCCACAGGTACAGCGGCATCAGCGCGGCCTTGGCGCAGAACACCAGCAGCAGCAGGCCCATCGTGGCCTTCACCAGGGTCAGCTGCGCCGGCGGAACCTCGGCGATGCGCTGCGACAGCTCCGCCATGTTCAACGAGCCGAGCGAGGCGTACAGCAGGCCGAGTGCGATCAGGAACAGCGTCGAGGCGGTGACGTTGAACACCACGTAGTGCAGGCCGATGCGCATGCGCAGACCACGGCCGCCGCTCAGCAGCAGGCCGTAGGAAGCGATCAGCATCACCTCGAAGAACACGAACAGGTTGAAGATGTCGCCGGTGAGGAACGCACCGTTGAGGCCGACCAGCTGGAACTGGAACAGCGCGTGGAAGTGCGGCGCGCGCCGGTCCCAGCCCGAACAGGCATGCAGCAGGCAGGGGATGGCCAGCAGCAGGGTGGTCAGCAGCATCCACGCCGACAGCCGGTCGGCCACCAGCGCGATGCCCAGGCGCGAGGGCCAGTCACCCAGCAGGTAGACGCGGATGTCACCGTCTGCCGTATCGGCGAACAGCAGCCCGACCACCACGGCCAGGGCCGCCAGTGCCGTCCAGGCCACGGTCCGCTGTACCTTCGGCCCGTAGCGGCGATGCTCGACGAACAGCGACAGTGCGGCGCCGAGCAGGGGGACCAGGATCGGCAGGATCACCAGATGGTTCATGCGCGGTCCTCGCCCTGGCGCGGCGGCGCATCGTCATCGGGCTCGTGCGCGTCCACGTGGTCGCTGTGGTTGTCGCTGCGGCTGCGCATGGCCAGCACGATGCTCACTGCGGTCATCGCGAAGGCGATCACGATGGCAGTCAGTACCAGCGCCTGCGGCAACGGGTCGGTGTAGTTGCCCAGGTGGCTCTCCACGCCGTCCTGCAGCACCGGTGCCTTGCCCTGCACCAGGCGGCCACCGGCAAAGATCAGCAGGTTGGTGGCATAGGACAGGAAGGTCATGCCAAGGATCACGTCGAAGCTGCGCGCCCGCAGCAGCAGGTACACGCCGATGGCGGTCAGCACGCCGATCGCGGTGGCCAGGGCCAGTTCCATCAGTGCATCTCCCCGGTGCGGGCCGAACGGCGTTGCAGATCGATCTCGCCCTTGCGGGCGGTGCGGGTTCGCGAGGGCTTGACCGTGCCCATCATCGACAGCATCAGCATGGCGCCACCGAACACCACCAGGTACACGCCGATGTCGAAGCCGATCGCGCTGGCCAGCGGGACGTCGCCGATCAGCGGCAGGTGCAGGTCGAGGTGCCCGCTGGTCAGGAACGGCACGCCGAACAGCATCGAAGCACTGCCGCTGAGCAGCGCGATCAGCAGGCCGGTGCCGATGCACCGGATGTAGTCGAAGCCGAAGCGCGACTCCACCGACGCCGTACCCTGGATCACGTACTGGATCAGCAGCGGCACCGCCAGTACCAGGCCGGCGATGAATCCGCCGCCCGGGGCGTTGTGACCGCGCAGGAACAGGAAGATGGAGACCGTCAGCGTCAGCGGGAACATGATCTGCGCCAGATCGGCCGGTACCGGCAGCTTGATCGGCGGCCCGGGCATGATCTGCTCCGGGGCCATCCGCGTGCGGCGCAGCAGCGCGTGCACCACCAGCGCGGCGATGCCGAACACGGTGATCTCGCCGAAGGTATCAAAGCCGCGGAAGTCGACCAGGATCACGTTGACCACGTTCTGGCCATAGGCTTCGGGCAGGGCACGCGCCACCAGCTCACCGGCCATGGTGTTCGGCGGCAGGGTCATCGCGGTGTAGGCCATCGCGCCGAGACCGGAACCGGCGATGATCGCGATCAGCGCGTCGCGGCGCTTGCGCCAGCGCGGCCGCTCCGGTCCGGACTGTGCGGGCAGATAGTTCATCCCCAGCAGCATCAGGACCAGGGTCACCATCTCCACCAGCAGCTGGGTCAGTGCCAGATCCGGTGCCGACAGGAACACGAAGGTCAGCGCCACCATCAGGCCGACGCCGCCGACCAGCAGCACCGCCAGCAGGCGCTGCTTGTACACGCGCAGGGTAGCGATCGCGCAGCCCATCATCACCAGCCACAACGCCCAGCCCAGCAGTGGAATTGGCTGCGGCGCGGTCCAGTTCGGGGACGCCGGATTCGCCACGAACGGCGCGGCGGCCACCACGATCGCGACCAGGACCAGGCCCAGCAGCATCCGCTGCAGGCTGCCGTTGGCGATGCCGTTGGTCAGGCGCATGGCCACGGCGGAAACCGCATCCAGCTGCGCATGGAACACGTTGCGGCCGGTGGTGGTATTGGTCACGGCGTGCAGGTTGATCAGCTTGCGCAGGCCGAAGTACAGGGCGATGCCGCCCACCACGCCGATCGCGCTCATCGCCAGCGGCAGGTTGAAGCCATGCCATACCGACAGGCTGTACTCAGGCATGGCGCTGCCGAGGATGGAGGCGGCAGCGGCATGCAGGACCGGCGCCACCGTCAGCGCGGGCGCGATGCCGACGGCCACGCAGACCACCACCAGCAGTTCCACCGGTACCTTCATCCAGCGCGGCGGTTCATGGGGAACGCGGTCCAGCCCGTGCGGGCCGGGGCCGAAGAAGGTGTCGTGCACGAAGCGCAGGCTGTAGGCCACGCCGAACACGCCGGCCAGCAACGCCGCGATCGACACCGCCATGCGCATGGTCTCGGTGCCGCCGGCGCTGATCGCCTCGGCGAACAGCATTTCCTTGGACAGGAAGCCGTTGAGCAGCGGAATGCCGGCCATGGCCAGCGAGGCGATGATCGCCAGTGCGCTGGTGAAGGGCATCAGTTTCCGCAGCCCGCCCAGCTTGCGCATGTCGCGGGTACCGGTCTCATGGTCGATGATGCCGGCGGCCATGAACAGCGAGGCCTTGAAGGTGGCGTGGTTGAGGATGTGGAACACGCCGGCGACCACCGCCATCGGCGTGGACAGGCCGAACAGCAGGGTGATCAGGCCCAGGTGGGAAATCGTCGAATACGCCAGCAGCCCTTTCAGGTCGTGCTGGAAGATTGCGTTCCAGGCGCCGATCAGCAGGGTCAGCGCGCCGATGCCGCTCACCGTATAGAAGAACAGGTCGCTGCCGGCCAGTGCCGGGTGCAGGCGCGCCAGCAGGAACACGCCTGCTTTGACCATGGTGGCCGAGTGCAGGTAGGCCGAGACCGGTGTCGGCGCCGCCATCGCATGCGGCAACCAGAAATGGAACGGGAACTGCGCGCTCTTGGTGAAGATGCCGGCCAGTACCAGGAACAGGGCATAGGGATACAGCGCACTGGCGCGGATCTGTTCACCGGCCGCCAGCACCACATCCAGGTCGAAGCTGCCGACGATGCGGCCGATCAGCAGCACGCCACCGAGCAGGGCCAGCCCGCCGCCGCCGGTGATCACCAGCGCCATGCGTGCACCCTCGCGCGCATCCTGGCGGTGCGACCAGAAGCCGATCAGCAGGAACGAGCTGATGCTGGTCATTTCCCAGAAGATCATCAGCAACAACAGGTTGCCCGACAGCACCATGCCGAGCATGGCGCCCATGAACAGCAGCAGGTAGCAGTAGAAGCGGTGGGCGTTGTCCTGCGTACTGAGGTAGTACCGCGCGTACAGCACCACCAGCGCACCGATGCCCAGCACCAGGCCGGCAAACATCCAGGCCAGGCCGTCCAGCCGCAGGTAGAAGTCCAGGCCGATCTGCGGCAGCCAGGGCAGCAGGGTGCGGACGATCTGGCCGTCGAGCACCGCCGGGGTGAGCCAGCCGAGAATGGCCAAGCCGCCCAACGGCGCCAGCGCCGCCAGCCAGGCAGCAGTCGAGCGCGAACTACGGGGGAAGGCCGCAACAGCCGCTGCCATCAGGAACGGCAGGGCCAGCAGCAGAGGCAGGCTGGGGAGCATGCAGGGAATCCATGATTCACGAGCAGGTCAGTGAGGATAACAGGCTGCGAAATGTCGCCGAAAGCCATCGAACGGCGATCAATTGCCTGTAACGTTCGCTGATTCATTTTTTTGCAGTGCAGCATCTCCTCCGCGGTGCCGGCCAGAGGCTGTAGCCGGCTGCACCCTACGCCCGCGCACGGCGACCGCAGGCCCTGTCGCACAGGGGCTGTCGCTGCGACAGGTGCTCCGGCAGAGGGGCAGAGCGTGCAGGCTGGCAGGCCGGCAGTGGACCGCAGGTGAGGGAATCCGCCCGTTCAGGAAACGAGGGGGACGCTCGGTCGGAGGCGTGTCAGTAACGCCAGTCGAGCCTGCGATAGAGCTTGGCCATCACCCAGGCCGGGCCGATCAGCAGGTAGGTCAGGTCGGTCAGGAAGCTGGGCTTGCGGCCCTCGAACTTGTGCCCGATGAACTGCGCTATCCAGGCCACCACGAACACCGTCACCGCCAGCCAGAACAGGTTGTGCAGGCCGATCTCGGCCTCCAGCAGGCGGCACAGGCAGCCGAACACGAAGAACTGGATGAGCATGCCGATGCCCAGCGGACGCGACAGCTTGTTGTAGAAGCACCAGGCACTGAACATCGCGAACGCCGACCAGATGCCGTACTGGAACCAGGTGATCAGGGGGGGCAGGCACCACAGCAGGGCCACGGCCGACCACAGGATGGCCGGTACCGCGACCACGTGGATGCGCTGGTTGATCGTATTGCGGTGATCGTCGGAGTAGCTGGCGAAGTAGCGGTCGATCGGACGCGCGAGCTCGGTGGTGGTCTGCATGCTTCTTCGCTTCCTCCGGTGAGGCCGACAGCATACTCCCGGGCGCCTTCGCGCAGCGCCACCACGGGCGCTGCCGGGCAGGACGCCCCCGGTCGCCGTGACCGGGGGCGCAGGGGATCAGTCGACGCTGATCCCGGCCAGGCGCTGCAGCGCCTCGGCGTACTTGGCGCGGGTGCGCTCGATGATCTCCGCCGGGATGTTCGGGCCCGGGGCGGTCTTGCCCCAGTCCAGCGTCTCCAGGTAATCGCGCACGAACTGCTTGTCGTAGCTGGGCGGGCTGGTGCCCACCTCGTACTCGTCGGCCGGCCAGTAACGCGATGAATCCGGCGTCAGCATCTCGTCCATGATGTACAGGCGGCCGTCGGCATCGGTGCCGAACTCGAACTTGGTGTCGGCCAGGATGATGCCGCGCTCGCGGGCGTAATCGGCGGCGAACTTGTAGATGCGCAGGGTGGCATCGCGCACGCGCTCGGCCAGTTCGGCGCCGACCTGCCGCACCATCGCATCGAAATCGATGTTCTCGTCATGGTCGCCCACCGCGGCCTTGGTCGAGGGGGTGAAGATCGGTTCGGGCAGCTGCTCGGCCTGGCGCAGCCCATCGGGCAGGTCGATGCCGCTGACCTTGCCGGTGCGCTGGTAGTCCTTCCAGCCGCTGCCGATCAGGTAGCCGCGGGCGATCGCTTCCACCGGCACCGGCTTCAGCTTGCGGGTGACCACGGCGCGCCGGGCGTACAGGGCCGGGTCCACGCCTTCAGGCAGCACGCTGGCCACGTCGATGCCGGTCAGGTGATTGGGCATCAGGTGCGCGGTCTTGGCGAACCAGAAATTGGAGACCTGGCAGAGCATTTCGCCCTTGCCGGGGATCGGGTCGGGCAGTACCACGTCGAACGCCGACAGGCGATCGGTGGCCACCATCAACAGGTAGTCGCCCGGTGGAGTTCCCGCCGGCAGCCGCTCGCGCGGGATATCGAACACATCACGCACCTTGCCGCGGTGGCGCAAGGGCAGGCCGGGGAGATCGGATTGCAACAGCGTGGTTGGCACGGGCACTCCTGGGGCTTCGTCGAGACGGCTGCCCAGGGGACCCGGCGGGCCCGCAACTGGTCAGCGGGCGGCCTAGTGTAAAGCGGTCCGGGCCTGCTGTGACGTAAAATGAGCGTCCATTTCGTCGCCCGACCCCGGAGCGCCATGCGCTGGTACGGAAAACTGCTCGGATTCATCGCCGGGGCCCTGCTGTTCCGGCCCAATCCGCTGTTCGGCGCGGTGGTCGGCCTGCTGATCGGCCACGCCTTCGACTCGGACTGGTTCCGCCTGAACAAGGAGAACCCGTACCGGGAGCTGGGGCTGACCTCCGAGGCCACCGACGCCGAGGTCGAGCGCGCCTACCGCAAGCTGATCTCCCAGTACCACCCCGACAGGCTCGGCGGCGCGGCCCCCGAGCTGCGCCAGCAGGCCGAACAGAAGTCGCGACGGATCAACGCCGCCTACGACCGCATCAAGACCCTGCGCAAGCGCTGACCCCTTTCCCCTCGTTGCAAGGCCCGGCCATGTCCCACTGCCTCATCGCCCCCTCCATCCTGTCCGCCGATTTCGCCCGCCTGGGCGAGGAAGTCGACAACGTCCTGGCCGCCGGTGCGGACTGGGTCCACTTCGACGTGATGGACAACCATTACGTACCGAACCTGACCATCGGCCCGATGGTCTGCCAGGCACTGCGCAAGCACGGCGTGACCGCGCCGATCGACGTGCACCTGATGGTCGAGCCGGTGGACCGCATCATCCCGGACTTCGCCGAAGCCGGTGCCACCTACATCAGCTTCCATCCGGAGGCCAGCCGCCACGTGCACCGCACGATCCAGCTGATCCGTTCGCTGGGCTGCAAGCCGGGCATCGTGCTGAACCCGGCCACGCCGGTGGACATCCTCGACTGGGTGCTGGATGACCTGGACCTGGTGCTGCTGATGTCGGTCAACCCGGGGTTCGGCGGCCAGGCCTTCATTCCTTCGGCGCTGGACAAGCTGCGCGTGGTCCGCCAGAAGATCGATGCCAGCGGCAGGGACATCCGCCTTGAGATCGACGGTGGCGTGAAGGCCGACAACATCGGCGAGATCGCGGCTGCGGGCGCCGACACCTTCGTTGCCGGCTCGGCCATCTTCAATGCCAAGAGCCCCTACCAGGACGTGATCGCGCAGATGCGCGCCAACGTCGCTGCGGCGCGGGGCTGAGGTATGAGCACGGTGGCCGTGTTGAACATCCGCCCGGCCACTGCCGCCGACGCGGGCCTGATCCTGCGCTTCATCCGTGAGCTGGCCATCTATGAGCGGGCCGAGCATTCGGTGCAGACCGACGAGATCGGCATCGCCGAAAGCCTGTTCGGTCCCGACGCAGCTGCCCGCGCGCTGATCTGCGAAGCCGACGGCGAGGCCATCGGCTATGCGGTGTATTTCTACAACTACTCCACCTGGCTGGGCCGCAAGGGCATCTACCTGGAAGACCTGTATGTCAGCCCGCAGCAGCGGGGCGCAGGCGCTGGCAAGGCGCTGCTGAAATACATCGCGCGGCAGGCGGTCGCCGAAGGCTGCGGTCGCTTCGAATGGTCGGTGCTGGACTGGAACACGCCGGCCATCGAGTTCTACACCGCAGCGGGCGCGAAGCCGCAGGATGAGTGGACCGTATACCGGCTGCAGGGCCAGGCGCTGCACGATTTCGCCAACGGCTGACGATCGCACCCGGGTGCCACTTCAAAAAAAAGGCCACGCCCATCGTTGGCGTGGCCTCGCTGCATGCGTGGGAGGCTGATCCTGCCTCCATCCGTCGTCCCTGCTATGGCCTTCCATTCTCCGGGAGCTGAATGACACGCATGTGACATTCACTGCCGGCAAACGGTGCGTTGCTAGCCTGTGCCACCCCACACCGGAATCCCCGCATGACCGCACCGCGCTGGCGCCTGATCCTCAACGGCAAGTCCGCAGGCAATGACGAGCTGCGCGACGCGGTGCGCCAGTGGCGGGAGCGGGGCGTGCAGCTGGAGGTGCGGGTCACCTGGGAAGAGGGTGACGCCGAGCGTTACGTGGCCGAGGCCATCGACCATGGGGTAGATGTGATCGTGGCGGCAGGCGGCGACGGCACGCTCAGTGCGGTGGCCGAAACGCTGGCCCACCGCGATGAATCCGCCGATGCCCTGCCTTCGCTGGCGTTGGTCCCGATGGGCACCGCCAATGACTTCGCCACCTCGGCCAACATTCCGGCCGAGCCGGAGGCCGCGCTCGCACTGATCGGGCAGACCACGGCACATGCCATCGATCTGCTGCGCGTGGATGCCGATGGCACGCCCTGGTGGTGCGCCAACCTGGCCAGTGGCGGTTTCGGCACGCAGGTCACCGTGGAAACCGATGCCGGCCTGAAGAAGATGCTCGGCGGCCTGGCGTACGTGATCACCGGCATTGCCAAGCTGGGGCGGATCGAGCCGATCACCGCGCGTCTGCAGGGCCCGGACTTCGCCTGGGAGGGCGGCTTCATCGCGCTGGGGATCGGCAACGGCCGGCAGGCCGGTGGTGGCCAGCAGCTGTGCCCACAGGCACTGATCGATGACGGCCTGCTGGATGTCACCGTCGTACCCGAACTGGAGGGGGAGGTGGCGTCGACGCTGGGGCAGATGCTGACCGGTGGCAAGGAAGCGGCGCTGGAACGGGTGGCCACCCGCGTCCGGCTGCCCTGGCTGCAGCTCGAGTCGGCGCAGCCACTGACCCTGAACCTGGACGGTGAGCCGGTGCAGGCGCGGCGGTTCCGCATCGACTGCGTGGCTGGCCGGGTGCGCATGCATCTGCCGGCCGATTGCCCGCTGCTGGCCACGTAAGGTGGCTGCCACGCCTGGCGCTGCGGGGTTCCACTCCCGTCCAAGCTGCGATACAGTCAAGGGGTGTCCAGCCTGACGACCCCGCATACCCTTTCTTCCGCACGCCGTTGGTGGCGATGGTGGCCCGTTGCCGTCGTCCGCCCCCATAACGCTGTGTCCCGGAAGGAAAGTCGTCTTGAACTCGCACGCTCAGTTTCAGCTGCAGGCCGCTGAAGGCCACACCCACATTCCCGTTGTCCGCGAAGTGCTGTCCGACCTGGACACCCCGCTTTCGGTCTATCTGAAGCTCGCCGACGGTCCCAATACCTACCTGTTTGAATCCGTCGAAGGCGGCGAGCGCTTTGGTCGTTACTCGATCATCGGCCTGCCGGCGCGCCGCGTGTATGCCTTCCATGGCCATACGCTGACCGTGCGCGAAGACGGCCAGGTGGTGGAAACCCGCGAGGTGGCCGACCCGTTTGCCGAAGTCGAGGCGCTGCGCAGCGCCCACTCGGTGCCGAAGCTGGAGGGCCTGCCGGGCTTCACCGGTGGTCTGGTCGGCTGGTTCGGTTTCGAGTGCATCGGCTACATCGAACCGCGCCTGGCATCGCCGGCCGGCCGCGATGAACTGGGCACGCCGGATATCCTGCTGCTGCACTCCAACGAGCTGGCGGTATTCGACAATCTCAAGGGCCGCCTGTACCTGATCGTGCACGCGGACCCGCGCGTCGATGGTGCGTTCGAGCAGGCGCAGGCGCGCCTGGATGCGCTCACCGCCAAGCTGCGGGCACCGGGTGCCGGCTATCCCGCACCGCTCAACAGCGATGTGCTGGACGAATCCGATTTCGTCTCCGGTTTCACCCGCGATGGCTTCGTCGATGCGGTCCAGCGCAGCAAGGAATACATCCGCGCCGGCGATATCTTCCAGGTGGTGCTCAGCCAGCGCCTGAGCGTGCCGTTCAAGGCGCGCCCGGTGGACGTGTACCGCGCGCTGCGTGCATTGAACCCATCGCCGTACATGTACTTCCTGGATGTCGGCGACCTGCAGGTGGTTGGCTCCTCGCCGGAAATCCTGGTGCGCCTGCAGGACGGCGAAGTCACCGTGCGCCCGATCGCCGGCACGCGTCCGCGCGGCGCCACCGTCGAGCAGGACCTTGCACTGGAAGCCGAGCTGCTGGCCGATCCGAAGGAACGTGCCGAGCACCTGATGCTGATCGATCTCGGCCGCAATGATGCCGGCCGCGTATCGAAGGCCGGCACGGTGGAAGTGGGCGAACAGTTCGTGATTGAACGCTACAGCCACGTCATGCACATCGTCAGCGAGGTGACCGGGCAGCTGCAGCCGGGCCTGAGCTATGCCGACGTGCTGCGCGCCACCTTCCCGGCCGGCACCGTCAGCGGCGCACCGAAGATCCGCGCGCTGGAAGTGATCCGCGAACTGGAGCCGATCAAGCGCAACGTGTACGCCGGCAGCATCGGCTACATCGGCTGGCACGGCGATGCCGATACCGCGATCGCGATCCGCACCGCGGTGATCAAGGATGGCCGCCTGTACGTGCAGGCCGGCGCCGGCATCGTCTACGACTCGGACCCGGACAAGGAATGGGACGAGACGATGAACAAGGGCCGCGCGCTGTTCCGCGCGGTTGCCCAGGCCGCCAAGGGCCTGTAAGGCACTCCGTGCCGTGGCCTGCGCTGCGGCACCATCCGCTGTACCTGGCCCTCTCCCTGTGCGGCACCCACGTGTACGCCCACTCCCGATAAGCGACGGAACCTGACCATGTTGTGGATGATCGACAACTACGACAGCTTCACCTACAACCTCGTGCAGTACCTGCAGACGCTGGGTGCCGAGGTGAAGGTGGTGCGCAACGATGCGATGAGCGTGGATGAGATCGCCGCGCAGAAGCCCGAGCGCATCGTCATCTCGCCCGGCCCGTGCACGCCCAACGAAGCGGGTGTGTCGCTGGAACTGATCCAGCGCCTGGGCCCGACCACGCCGATCCTTGGCGTGTGCCTGGGCCACCAGGGCATCGGCCAGGTCTACGGCGGCACGGTGATCCGCGCGGGCAACATCATGCACGGCAAGACTTCGCCGATCCGCCATGAAGGCAAGGGCGTGTTCGCCGGCCTGCCGGACCGCTACCAGGCCACCCGTTACCACTCGCTGGTGGTGGACAAGAACAGCCTGCCCGATGTGCTGGAAGTGACCGCCTGGACCGAGAACGACGACGGCTCGATCGAAGAGATCATGGGCCTGCGCCATCGCCACTTCCCGGTGGAAGGCGTGCAGTTCCACCCCGAATCCATCCTCACCGAACACGGCCACGCCCTGCTGCGCAATTTCCTGCAGCGACCGGCCGCCTGAGTCCAAGGAGCAATCCCGATGAGCTTCTCCCCCCAGGAAGCCCTGCACCGCACCATCGAGCACCGCGAGATCTTCTTCGACGAGATGGTCGACCTGATGCGGCAGATCATGCGTGGCGATGTTTCGCCGATGATGACGGCGGCCATCCTCACCGGCCTGCGCGTGAAGAAGGAGACCGTGGACGAGATCGCCGCGGCGGCCACCGTGATGCGTGAATTCGCCCGGCCGGTGCCGGTGGCCGATACCTCGAACCTGGTCGATATCGTCGGCACGGGGGGAGATGGTTCGCATACCTTCAACATCTCCACCTGCGCGATGTTCGTCGCGGCGGCCGCCGGCGCGCGCGTGGCCAAGCATGGCAACCGCAGCGTGTCGTCCAAGTCCGGCAGCGCCGACGCACTGGAGGCGCTGGGCGCGGTGATCGAGCTGCAGCCGGAGCAGGTGGCCGCGGCCATCGAGCGGACCGGGATCGGCTTCATGTTCGCACCGATCCACCACCCGTCGATGAAGGTGGTGGCGCCGGTGCGCCGCGAGATGGGCGTGCGCACCATCTTCAACATCCTCGGCCCGCTCACCAATCCGGCCAGCGCACCGTCGGTGCTGATGGGCGTGTTCCACCCCGATCTGGTGGGCATCCAGGCGCGTGTGCTGCGCGAACTGGGTACCGAGCGCGCCATGGTGGTCTGGGGCCGCGACAACATGGACGAGATCTCGCTGGGGGCCGGCACCCTGGTCGGTGAACTGCGCGACGGCAGGGTGCGCGAGTACGAGATCCACCCGGAGGACTTCGGCATCGCCATGTCGGCCAGCCGCAACCTGCGCGTGGATGGCCCGGAGCAGTCCATCCAGATGCTGCGCGCGGTGCTGGACAACGCGCCCGGCCCCGCGCTGGACATCGTCGCGCTCAATGCCGGCGCCGCACTGTATGTGGCCGGCGTGGCCGACGACATCGGCGATGGCCTGGCCCGCGCCCGTGCCGCGATCGCCGATGGCGGCGCCCGCCAGCGCCTGCAGCAGTACATCGAGACCACCCGCGCGCTGGCTGCCTGAGCGCGCGGTTCAGCCTGATCCGAATGATGGCCGATAATGGCCGTCCTCACCGCCCCCGCACCGAACCGACGACGATGAGCGACATCCTGCAGACGATCCTGGCCCGCAAGGCCGAAGAAGTGGCCCAGCGCCGCGCCCAGCGCCCGCTCGAGGAGCTGCAGGCCGCTCTGGCCGGCGCCCCGCCGGTGCGTGGTTTCGTGCGCGCGCTGCAGGCCGCCGTGGCCAACGGCGATCCGGCGGTGATCGCCGAGGTGAAGAAGGCCAGCCCCTCCAAGGGCGTGATCCGCCCGGACTTCCGTCCGGCCGACATCGCGGTCAGCTACGAGTTCGGCGGCGCCAGCTGCCTGTCGGTGCTGACCGATGTCGACTTTTTCCAGGGGGCCGACGCCTACCTGCAGCAGGCCCGCGAGGCCTGCACGCTGCCGGTGCTGCGCAAGGACTTCGTGATCGATGCCTACCAGGTGTACGAGGCGCGCGTGCTGGGCGCTGACTGCATCCTGCTGATCGTGGCGGCGCTGGACGATACCCAGCTGGCCACGCTGTCGGAACTGGCACTGTCGCTGGGCATGGACGTGCTGGTGGAAGTGCACGACATCGACGAACTGGAGCGTGCGCTGCAGGTGCCGGCACCGATGATCGGCATCAACAACCGCAACCTGCGCACCTTCGAGGTCTCGCTGCAGACCACCCTGGACATGCGCCTGGCGGTGCCGCGCGACCGCCTGCTGGTGACCGAGAGCGGCATCCTCGGGCCCCAGGACGTGGCGCTGATGCGTGATGCCGGCATCCACGCGTTCCTGGTCGGCGAGGCCTTCATGCGCGTGGAAGAGCCGGGCGAGGGCCTGCGTCAGCTATTCTTCGCGGCATGAAAACGCATTATCCGACGCCGCGCGCGGATGCGCCGCTGGTGGTCTTCGACTTCGATCACACCCTGTACGACGGTGATTCGGGCACGCACCTGTTCGCCTCGCTGATCAAACGCAACCCGTTGCGCATGCTCGCGGCGTTGCTGGTCACCCCGATCGCCGGACCGATGGTGGCGATGCTGCCGACCCGCCGTGCCGGCATTTCGATCTACGTGTGGATCGGCAGCTTCGGCCTGCATCGTGCGCGCGAGTTCAACCGGGTGATCGACGCCTACGTGATCAGGAACGAGGCGCAGATGCGCGCCAAGCTGCTGCCGCAGGCGCTGGAGGTGTTCGCCGCGCACCGTGCAAAGGGTGACCGCGTGGTGGTGGCCACGGGCGCGCCGCCCGAACTGGCCCGCGCGATCCTCGCCTTCGTTGCGCATCAGGACGTGCCGGTGATCGGCACGGAGGTCGGGCCGCGCCTGGGAGGGGTGGGGCCGACCCGTCACTGCCACAACGAAGAGAAGATGCGCATGCTGCGTGAGCGTGGCTATGGCGACATCGACATTGCCTACTCCGACAGCACTGCGGACCTGCCGCTGCTGCTGGCGGCGAAGGCGCCGGTGGTGGTCAACCCGAAGCCGGGCAAGGTGGCGTTCTTCCGCAGCGTGCTGCCGGCGGGCACCCGTATCCTCAACTGGGGCTGCGTCGACCGCGGCGGCGACAAGGCCTGATCCACCGCGCCCGCCGGGCATGGCCCGGCGCTACCCCTCGCCGTCCGATGGCGCCGTGCCATCGAAAGCCATCCGGCAGCGCCGGGCCATGCCCGATGAATCCCGCAAGCCATCCGGCGGCGCCGGCCATGCCCGATGAATCCCGCAAGCCATCCGGCGGCGCCGGCCATGCCCGATGAATCCCGCAAGCCATCCGGTAGCGCCGGGCCATGCCCGGCGAATCCCGCGGGCCTACCCGGTAGCGCCGGGCCATGCCCGGCGAATCCCGCGGGCCTACCCGGTAGCGCCGGGCCATGCCCGGCGAGCGCGAAGCGCGGTCAGCGCGCCAGGTACCCGGTCACCGCGTGGCCGATCTGGAACAGGCTGATGCCCAGTACCAGCACGCCAACCGCGACCAGTACCCAGCGTTCCTTGACCCGCTTGACCAGGATCGCGGCCACCGGCGCGGCCATCATGCCGCCGATCAGCAGCCCGGCCACGACCTGCAGGTGCTGCACTCCCATCGACAGCAGGAAGGTGGCCGAGATGGTCAGGGTCACCACGAACTCGGCTGCGTTGACCGTGCCGATGGTGGTGCGGGCTTGGCCACCGCGCGCCAGCAGGGTGGAGGTGGCGATCGGGCCCCAGCCACCGCCGCCGCTGGCGTCCAGAAGGCCGGCAAAGAAGCCCAGGATCGGCACGCGGCGGATTTCGCCGCTGGGCATCCAGCGCCCGGCAGCACGGGCCAGGATGATGATGGCAAGCACCAGCAGATACAGGTAGATCAACGGGCGGATGAAATCGCCGGGCAGTTGGGCGAGGACATAGGCACCGATCGCACCCCCGATCGCGCCGGGCAGCGCCAGGCGCACGAACAGGCGTTTATCGACATTGCCAGCCGCAAGATGCGACACACCGGAGGCGCCGGTGGTGAATACTTCGGCGGTGTGGATGCTGGCGCTGACCTGGGCCGGCGGCAATCCCATGCTCAGCATCACCGATGAGGAGACCAGGCCGAAGGCCATGCCCAGCGCGCCATCGACCAGCTGCGCACCAAGGCCGATGAGGATGAACCACCAGAATTCGCTGCTCAGTTCCATGCACCGAGCCTAGCGCGCGAAGGAGTGCGGACCAAGGTCCGCACCCACCGGGTGCTCAACGCTCAACGGGTGCCGTAAAGCACCACGGTCTTGCCGCGGGCATGCAGCAGCCCGTCGGTCTGCAGCTTCTTCAGCACGCGGCCGGCCATCTCACGCGAGCAGCCGACCAGGCGCGCCAGTTCCTGCCGCGAGACGCGCAGCTGGCTGCCCTGCGGGTGGCTCATCGCCTCCGGCTCCTGGGCCAGATCGTGCAGGGTGCGCACGATGCGGTCGGTGACGTCCAGGAACGCCAGGCGGCTGGCCTTGCGGCTGGTGTCGAGCAGACGCTTGGAGATCTGCTGGCCCAGCGCGTACAGCAGGCGCGGAGCGTCGGCCGACAGCGGGCCAAGGAACAGCTGATGCAGGCGCTCGTAGCTGATCTCGGCCAGCTCGCAGGCGGTGCGGGTCCGCAGGATCACTTCGCGGCGGTCCGATTCCACGAACAGGCCCATCTCGCCGACGAACTCGCCGGCACCGAAGTAGCCCAGCACCAGCTCACGATCGTCATCTTCCTCGGCCATGATCGAAACCGAGCCGCTGATGACGTAATACAGGGTTCCCGCCGGGTCTCCAGGTCGGAAGACGTCGGTCCGGGTGGGATATCGCCGCCTGTGGCTGTGCGCCAGGAAACGATCGATTGTTGCGATATCCAGGGCCAGTGGACTGCTAGCTAGGCGCACGGTTGACACGATAGGGGCGCTCCCTCTGCGCATGAACGGATTCACGGGGTCGATAGCGGAGCTTAACCAGCGCAATTGTTAAGGGCAAACAGTGTGCCAGAACTCTTGCGTCTTCACGTTCCCCCCGGGGGCAGTTTGCCCCATAATTCACCCTTTCTCTTCTTACACAGGAATCGACCGCCGTGGTCAAGCCGTTGCCTCGCCTGAGGTTGCAGGGTTTCAACAACCTCACCAAGGCGCTGAGCTTCAACATCTATGACGTGTGTTACGCGCGCACCGAAGAGGAGCGTCAGCGTTACATTGAATACATCGATGAAGAGTACAACGCCGACAGGCTGACTCAAATCTTGACCGATGTCGCCGAGATCATCGGCGCCAACATCCTGAACGTGGCCCGCCAGGACTACGATCCGCAGGGTGCCTCGGTGACCATCCTGATCTCCGAAGAGCCGGTGATCGACAAGAAGCTGGCGGGCAAGGAGCTGATCTCCGACGCCGTGGTCGCGCACATGGACAAGAGCCACATCACCGTCCATACCTACCCGGAAACCCATCCGCAGGAAGGCATCGCGACGTTCCGCGCGGACATCGACGTGGCCACCTGTGGTGTCATTTCGCCGCTGAAGGCCCTGAACTACCTGATCGAGAGCCTGGAATCGGACATCGTGATCATGGACTACCGCGTCCGTGGCTTCACCCGCGATGTGAAGGGCAAGAAGCACTTCATCGATCACAAGATCAATTCGATCCAGAACTTCCTGGCCAAGAACATCAAGTCGCGTTACGAGATGTTCGATGTCAACGTCTACCAGGAGAACATCTTCCACACGAAGATGCACCTGAAGGACTTCGACCTGGATCAGTACCTGTTCGAGGAAAAGGCCAGGAACCTGTCGTTCAAGGAACGCATGAAGATCGAAGCGCTGCTCAAGCGCGAGATCGAAGAGCTGTTCCACGGTCGCAACCTGTCCGAGTAACACCCCTGTGCGATGCCGGCAGGCATCGTCACCCAGGCGGGACGACCCGCCCCGTGGAACCTGCGTGCTGCGCAATTCATAGTTCCACGGCGATGTACCGACCTACGGCCCGGTGTGAAGACACCGGGCCGTTTCGTTTTTTCAACCACTAGGTAAGGACCCCCACCCATGCCCTGGATCTACCTGCTGCTGGCCGGCCTGTTCGAGATCGGCTTCGCGCTTGGAATGAAGTACTCCGAAGGCTTCAGCAAGCCACTGCCTACTGCCGCCACGGTCGTTTCCGCGCTGATCAGCCTGTACCTGATGAGCCAGGCCATGAAGAGCATTCCGGTCGGCACGGCCTATGCCATCTGGACCGGCATCGGGGCCATGGGCGTGGCAGTGCTGGGCATCTACCTGTTCAACGACAGTGCTTCACCGGCCCGCCTGGCCTGCGTGGGCCTGATCGTCGCCGGTGTGATCGGCCTGAAGCTGGTGTCGCCGAACTGAGCCGGCGCTGAGGCGTCCGAGTCCGCGTTGCCGGTAGCGCCGGGCCGTGCCCGGCGACCGTTCAGAGGCGGTACGCGATGGTCTTCATCACCTTCGAGGCCAGCGCCATCGCCCCCGGAATCGGGAAGGGCAGGCGGCGGGCGCCGGCCTGCTCGGCATGGTCCGCATGCCGGGCTTCGTCCTGCTTCATCACTTCGATGACCGCACGGCTGCGCAGGTCGGCGGCCGGAAGATCGACCAGATGCTCATCCAGGTGGGCCTCGACCTGGCGTTCGGTCTCGACGACAAACCCCAGGTTCCAGCCATCACCGCGCAGCCCGGCCAGGGTGCCGATGGTGTAACTGCCGGCGTACCAGAGCGGGTTGAACAGGCTCGGCCGGCTGTCCAGTTCGGCCAGGCGGGTGGCGCACCACGCCAGGTGGTCGGTTTCCTCCTGCGCCGCCTCCAGCAGATGCTCGCGGGTGGCCGGGTCGCGGGCCACTGCGGCCTGGCCGAAATACAGGCCCTGCGCGCAGACCTCGCCGACGTGGTTGATCCGCATCAGCCCGGCGGCATGGCGGCGCTGGCGGGCGTCCATGCCCGGCTCGTCGGTGTCCACCGCCGGATAGGGGCGGCTGGCCGGCGGGTTGCCGAACACCGTGTCCAGGGCGCGCTGCGCTTCGGTCAGCAGGTGGTCCAGCGGGGTGGTCTGGCGGAGCACGGTCATGGCGATACGGTGGGGCGGGAGACCCGCCGATTCTCGCCCGCGCCCGCGCCCCTGCCAACCCGGGACAGGGGGCGGCTTGCGCCGGGGCCTGGACCTGCGTACAATCCCGCCTCTTGCGCTTCACCTTTCACAACGCGTGGCAGAGTTCCGGCGAGTCCTTCGCCGCAATGAGCCCGACCTAACCTAGAGTTCTTCATGAGCACTTTCACTGCCAAGAACGAGACCGTCCAGCGCGACTGGTACCTCGTCGACGCCGAGGGCAAGACCCTGGGCCGTCTCGCCACCGAGCTGGCCCGCCGTCTGCGTGGCAAGCACAAGCCGGTCTACACCCCGCACGTTGATACCGGCGACTACCTGGTCGTCATCAATGCAGAAAAGATTGCCGTCACCGGCAAGAAGCTGCAGGACAAGATGTATCACCGTTTCACCGGTTACATCGGCAACCTGAAGACCGAGTCCCTGGCCCAGGCGCTGGAGCGCCACCCGGAGCGCGTGATCGAGATCGCCGTGAAGGGCATGCTGCCGAAGGGCCCGCTGGGTCGCCAGATGTACCGCAAGCTCAAGGTCTACGCCGGCACTGAGCATCCGCACGCCGCACAGCAGCCGCAGGTTCTGGATATCTAATCATGGCTATCACTCAAAACTACGGCACTGGCCGCCGCAAGTCCTCCACCGCTCGCGTGTTCCTGCGCAAGGGTTCGGGCAACATCACCGTCAATGGCCGTCCGCTGGACGAGTTCTTCGGTCGTGAGACCGCGCGCATGATCGTGCGCCAGCCGCTCGAGCTGACCAAGAACACCGAAAGCTTCGACATCCTGGTCACCGCCACCGGCGGCGGCACCACCGGCCAGGCCGGTGCGATCCGTCTGGGCATCGCCCGCGCGCTGGTCGAGTACGACGAAACCCTGAAGTCCGAGCTGCGCAAGGCTGGCTTCATGACCCGTGACGCCCGTGAAGTCGAGCGTAAGAAGGTCGGTCTGCACAAGGCCCGTCGCGCCACCCAGTTCTCCAAGCGCTGATCCACTGCGCCTGGCTGGGCTCCTTCGGGAGCCCGCTGGTTGGAAAAGCAAAAGCCCGGCTTCGGCCGGGCTTTTGTCGTTTCGGGATTGTGCATTGGAGAGGGTAGGGTCAGAGCCCATTCCTGCGAACAACCCCGGGGTTCTCTCTGGAGGGGAAGCCCCCTTGATGTTCAAGGGGGTGCGCCGACAGGCGCGGGGATAAGGTGGAATGCGCGACCAAATTAAACGCAGAAGGCCAGATCTTTCGATCTGGCCTTCTGCGTTTAATTTGGCTGCCCCGGATGGATTCGAACCACCGAATGCCTGAGTCAGAGTCAGGTGCCTTACCGCTTGGCGACGGGGCAATGTATCGTGTAACTATTTTCTCACTTTTCACGCTGAAAAACAACTTCAGCATGGTGGCTATGGGTGGACTCGAACCACCGACCCCAGCATTATGAGTGCTGTGCTCTAACCGGCTGAGCTACATAGCCTTGGTGAGCCCGCTATTCTGCTGATACGCCGTGGGACTGTCAACACATTTGTGCCGCGCTTGTCGCCTGACAGGCGGCGTGGGATAGTCCTGACCAGTAGATTTTTTTTAGGAGTCCGCATCGTGATCGATCCGGACGGCTATCGACCGAACGTCGGCATCGTGCTGATGCGGCAGGACGGGCAGGTGTTCTGGGCACGACGCGTGCGCCGGGATGGCTGGCAGTTCCCGCAGGGTGGGATGAACACCGACGAGACGCCCGTCGAAGCCATGTATCGCGAGCTGCAGGAAGAGACCGGCCTGCTGCCTGAGCACGTGGAAGTGCTGGGGGCAACGCCCGGCTGGCTGCGCTACAAGCTGCCGGCGCGGGCGGTCCGCCGCAATGAACGGCAGGTCTGCATCGGCCAGAAGCAGGTCTGGTTCCTGCTGCGCCTGACCGGTGACGAATCCCATGTGTGCCTGGACCATACCGATTCGCCGGAGTTCGACCACTGGCGCTGGGTGGATTTCTGGTACCCGGTGGAGCATGTGGTGATGTTCAAGCGCGGCGTCTATGCGCGCGCGCTGCGGCACCTGGCGCCGCTGGCACGCGGGGTGGCGGGGCAGGGTGTCACCGCCATGCCGAAGAGCGCAGCGGAAGCCTGGATGCCCGGCAATACCGCGGGCCACGACCGTCCGCGCAAGCGGCCGCGCAGCAGGGGCTACTGGCCGAAAAAGGCGCAGGAAGGACCGACGAGCTGACCGCCTGAACGGTATCGAGAATGGTTCAGGTCTCTGATTGACAACCATTCTCGTTTCCATTGGAATAGCGACCAGGCCGCTTCTGGCCTGTCAGCCCGGTTCCCGCCTGTGTACGTCTGCATCTGCAACGGAGTCACCGACCACCAGATCCGCGAAGCCGCCAGCCATGGCGTGACGTCGGTGGCCGAGCTGACCATGCGCACCGGATGCGGCGCGACCTGCGGGTCCTGCCTGGACATGGCCGGCGAGCTGCTGGCCAAGGCACGTGCCACCCACGATCTGCCGCTGCCGGTACTCGGTCTGGCCCAGGTCGCCTGACTGTCTTTTCCGCGGCGCGTTGACGCCGCGCCTCCGCATCCTTCACGTGCGGCCGCACAGGCCAATGCGCACGATTCGCGTTCCTTCACGACCGCACGCAAGGCGTTAAAGTGCCTGCGTTTTCAGCGTGCAGGAGTATCCCCATGAAGGGCGACACCAAGGTCATCGAATTCCTCAACAAGGTCCTCTACAACGAGCTGACCGCGATCAACCAGTATTTCCTGCACGCCAAGATGCTGAAGAACTGGGGCATCAAGGAACTCGCCGAGCATGAGTACAAGGAATCGATCGACGAGATGAAGCATGCCGACATGCTCGCCGACCGCATCCTGTTCCTTGAGGGACTGCCGAACTTCCAGGCGCTGGGCAAGCTGCGCATCGGCGAGAACCCGACCGAGATCCTGCAGTGTGACCTCTCGCTCGAGCGTGATGGCGTGGTCACCCTGCGCGAGGCGGTGGCCTACGCCGATTCGGTCGGCGACTACGTCAGCCGCCAGCTGTTCGTGAAGATCCTCGATTCGGAGGAAGAGCATATCGACTGGCTGGAAACGCAGCTGGACCTGATCGAGCGCATCGGCGAACCGAAGTACCTGCTGAGCAAGCTCGAAGAGTAAGTCAGCCCGCCTGGCCGGCGCGATGCTGCGCCAGGTACCCGCCCAGCGCCACCCGTGCCCGGGCGAATTCGGCCACCAGCAGCGCAACCGCAACGGCGGGGCGCTGCAGACTGCCGGCGCGGGCCTCGCGCTCGATCCGCTGTGCGACCGCCGACAGCGACATCGCGCCGACATTCGCGCTGGAGGACTTCAGGCTGTGCGCGACTGTCTGCAGGCGCTGGCCATCGTGGTCCTGCGCCGCCTGCTGCAGCGCCTGCACCATCGCCGGTGCGTCTTCCAGATACACCGATACGATCTGCGTGGCGGCATCACCGATGACCGCCTGCAGCTCGTCCAGCACGCTCCGGTCCAGAACCGGGTGGGCGACAGGTTCTGGACCGGCCTTCGCTGCCGCCGCCGGCACTGCCGGCGTGGGGAGGGCTTTTGCGCCCCAGCGCAGCAGCAGCGCGTGCAGCGTGTCGCGCGCGATCGGTTTGGACAGGTAATCGTCCATGCCTGCTCGCAGGCAGCGTTCGCGATCACCAGCCATGGCATTGGCGGTCATGGAGATGATCGGCAGGCGCCGGCTTCCGGCGGCGATCTCTTCCTCGCGCCACTGGCGCGTCGCGGCGTAGCCGTCCAGCACCGGCATCTGGCAGTCCATCAGCACCACGTCCACACCGCCTTCGCGCAGCGCGACCAGTGCCTGCTCGCCATCGGCGGCGTTGCGGACCTCGCACTGGAATACCCGCAGCAGGTGTTCGGCCACCATGCGGTTGACGGTGTTGTCCTCCACCAGCAGCACGCGTAGACCGAGCGCTGGCAGGGCAGCCGGTGCCTGGCCCTCTTCGGCGGCAGCCAGCCAGGCGGACGGGCGCGCGCTGGCGGTGGGCGTGGCAAGCAGGGCGTGCAGGGCGGCATCCTCGAAGGCGACCGGCAGCTGGCGATGGCGCGCCTGCGCGGGCAGCGGCTCGTCCTGCAACCACAGCACCTGCAGCGTGTCGTCCTCACCGCGCGCAGCCAGCGCCTGCCGCAGGCGGGTTCCGCCGCTGCGGCGCGCACGCGCATCGATCAGCAGCCAGGCCGGCGCAGCCTGCCCGGGGCGGGGCGCGGCTCGCAGCCGCTCGGCCAGCGCATCCATCCCGTCGATGACCTGCACCTGCAGCTCGTGATGGGCGGCGATGCGTTCGATGCGTGCCTGCAGGTGGCTGTCGGCACTGAACAGCAGCAGGGTGGCCGGTGCGCGTGCCATCGCCGGCAGGTCGCCGGGAACCTTCAACAGCGGAATCTCGAACCAGAAGCGGGCGCCCTGGCCGGGGGTCGACTGCACGCCGATGTGGCCGTGCATCAGGTCGATGATGCGCTTGCAGATGGCCAGGCCCAGGCCGGTGCCACCGTAGATGCGGGTGGTCGACGCATCGGCCTGGCTGAAGGACTGGAACAGGCGTGCCTGCTGGGCCTCGTCGATGCCGATGCCGGTGTCGATCACTTCGAAGCGCAGCTGGTGCTGGGCCGGGCCTTCGCCCAGCCGTTGCACGCGCAGCTGCACCTGGCCGCGTGCCGTGAACTTGATGGCATTGGCCAGCAGGTTGCTCAGCACCTGCCGCAGGCGCACCGGATCGCCGCGCACGGGAAGGCGGACCGTCGGATCCAGTTGCAGCGCCAGTGCCAGTCCCTTGGCGTCGGCGGCGCGCTGCATCAGCTGGACCACGGCGTCGAGCAGCTCGCGCAGATTGAAGCTGGTGATCTCCAGCTCCAGTGCCTGTGCTTCCAGCCGCGAGTAATCGAGGATGTCGTCGACGATGCGCAGCAGCTGCTGCGAGCTGGCCGATGCGGTGGCCAGCATCTGCCGCTGGTCCTCGCCCAGCGGGCCACGCGCGATCAGCTCCAGCATCGGCAGGATGCCGTTGAGCGGCGTGCGGATCTCGTGGCTCATCGTGGCCAGGAACTCGCCCTTGGCCAGCACCGCCGCCTCGGCCGCCTGCTTGGCCTGCAGCAACTGCTGTTCGAGCTGGCCCTGGCGCTCGGTGGTGCGGCGCAGCTGGTCGCGCTCGCTGGCCAGCGCGGCACGATCCCGCTGCAGTGCGACCAGCGCCTGGCTGCGCGTGCGCAGGCGCAGCCCCACCAGTAGCAGCGCGATGGCCGCCACGGCCAGGGCCACCAGCAGCACCGCCCACAGCGGCATGTCAGAGCACCGCGTTGTGGAAGTCGAAGTTCAGGTCGCTGCCGGCCGACTGCACCATGTTGCCCTGGATGTAGTCGACCCCTCCCACCCACATCGCGGCCGCTGCCTGCGGATCCTCGATCTGCTGCCCGATGATCTGCAGACCGGCTCCGTGCGCCCGCTCGATCGCCCTGCGCAGTTCTTCGCGCGTGCCTGGATTGGCGTGGCTGCTGGAGAAGCGTGCAGCCATGCGTACGAATGAAAGCGGCAGCTGTCCCAGCAGCGCGTCGGCATCGTTGCCGGGCTCGAACTGGCTCAGGCAGAAGCGCACGCCGGCCTGCGCCATGCGCTGACAGAACTGCTGCAGCGGCACCGTGTGGATCAGCGCATCGGGCAGGCGCACGTCGATGACCAGCGCGCTGCCTGGCAGATCGCGCTGCTGCAGCGACTCCAGCAGCCAGTCGGCGAAGGCGTCGCGCTGCAGGGTACGCAGCGACTGCGAGACGAACAGATTCAGCGGCTGGGTGGCATGCCGGTACAGATCCAGCAGGCCCAGCGCATGGTCCAGCACCTGCTGGTCGAGGTCGGCGATGCGGCCAGCGGCTTCGGCGGCCGGAATCACCTGGCCGGCGGTCAGCACGGTGCCGTCGGCCTGGCGCAGCCGCAGCAGGACCTGGTACTGCGCGCTGCCGCCACCGGCGACCGCGACGATGGGTTGGTAGGCCAGTTCCAGCTGGCCTTCCAGCAGGGCCAGATGCTCCTGTTCGCTGATGGCCTGCCGATGCACGTGGCCGGCCACGCCGGCACTGAGCAGGCGCGCCTGCAGGGTCGTGCGCTCTACGGCTTCCAGCGCGCTGGCGGCATCCTCGAAGCCGGGCGACAGCGGTGCATAACCGACCACGCCACGCAGGTGCACCGATTCGTCATCGCGGATCACGAAGGCCCGCGCGGAGAGCTGCTCGCGCAGGGTGGCGGCCACGCTCTCCAGCCTGTCCTCATCGGCATCACGCGCCAGCAGCAGGAAACTGTTGTCGTTCAGGCGCGCCAGCAGGTGCGGATGGCCGGCTTCGGCCAGGCGCTGCCCGGCCTGCACCATCAGCCGTTCGAACGCAGCGTAGCCATAGCGCTCGCGCAGGCCCAGCGCGCTGGCCACCTCGATGAAGAACAGGCCGCCACGGTCATGGTGGGCCAGGGCGGCATTGAGCTGCTGCAGCACATGATGGCGCGTCGGCAGGCCGGTTTCCGGATTGCTGGTGGCCGGCGTGCCGGAGGCGCCGGGCAGGGTTGCCGCCTGCGCGCGGGCACGGCGGATGCGGTTGGCGACCGCCGCGATCAGGTGCCGCGGCCGGATCGGCTTGCTCAGGTAGTCGTCGGCACCGCTGTCGAGCACTTCGAACTGCCGCTCCGGATCGGGATCGCCGCTGAGGAACACGATGGGCAGCAACTGCAGGCCGGGCTGCTGGCGAATCATCGCCGTCAGCCGCATGCCGTCCAGGCCGGGCAGGTGCAGGTCCATCAGGATCAGGTCAGGGCGATGGTCCTTGATCGATTGCTGGACGCCTTCGGCATCGCTGAGCACGATGGCCTGCATGCCGGCGCCATGCAGCACGCTCTGCGCGAACAGGGCCTGCGCACGGTCGTCCTCGACGATCAGCACGCGGTACGGTGAATCCGCCGGCGCCGGTGCCGGGTCGTGGTTGCCCGCCTCGGGCTGTGAGGTGACGCCCGGCAGCGGCGGCGGAGCACCGCCGGAGGCAGGCCCACTGTCGGCGACGCTGGACGGAACCGATGGGGATGCACCCGCGTTCACCACCGCAGTGGCCCAGCGTTGCCAATGATCGGCCGGTGGCGTTTCAGCGCGACCCGGGCGGACGCCTGCGGGGGATTCAATTGCGGCCATGGGGGCTCCTGATGATCGCAGCCATTATGCGACACGCCCGGCGTTCAACCGGTGCGTGGCTGTTGCCGGTCATTGCCGTTGCCGGCACGGGCAAGCCAACGCACGCCGCGCCACAGGGCGCGCCATGCCAGCCAGACCAGCAATGCGCCGGCCAGGCTGCATGCCAGCACCACGACCAGCGCGATCCAGGGGTGTGCCAGGGCCAATGCCAGGCCGCCAACCACCACGGTGTCTTCAGCGATCGAGGCGACCCAGTTGCTGGCCGGCTCCGGCGAGGTGTTGAGCAGGGCACGGGTGCCCGCCTTCAGGCCATGGCTGGCCAGGGCAACGCCGGCGCCGGCAGCGAGCGCACCGGTACCCAGCTGCCCATCCGGCGACAGGGTGGCGGCGGCGAGGAAGGCGCCGGCGGGGACCCGGGCAAGGGTCTGTACCAGGTCCCAGACCGAATCCACGCCGGGGATCTTGTCGGCAAAGAACTCGGTCACGGCCAGCGCCGCTGAGGTACCCAGCACCCACCACGACTCGGTCGCCTGCAGGGCGGGCGGCAGGTCGACCCAGCCGAGCAGGCCGGCCAGGCCGACACCGAAGACGGTGAGGTAGACACGGATGCCGGCCAGCCAGGCCAGCAGGATGCCGATCACGAACAGGTGGGCTTCGGTCATGGCGATGCTCCGATGGCGGAACTGTGCGAGGGGCCACACTATCGACGATGGCGTGCCTGAACGCCACAGACCTCGGTCGCCTCCAGCGCAGGAATCCTGCCGATCCTGTCATACACTAGCCCGTCGTTTGCCACACGGGCCGTGCCGGTGTCGCGCCCGCGATGCCACGGGATCTACCCATGACCAACCGTCCTCCCATGCGCGTGCAGGTCCGCCTGCCCGGCGCGTCACATCCGCCCGCGGACCGCCGTCGCCTGTGGGTGATTGGAGGCATCTGGCTGCTCAGCCTGGTGCTGGCCACGATCGGCGGCTGCTGGATGGGGGCGCCGCGTGGCGAGCAGGGACAACGGTTGCAGGCAGCCGAGAAGCGTGCCGAGAGCCTGCAGGTGCAGCTGACCGAACTGCGCCAGAAGCAGGCCACGCTGGAAGCCTCCGACCGCATCAGCCGCGCCGCCAACAACGAAGTGCAGTCCTCGCTTGCCGAGCGCGACGAGGAGATCGCCGGGTTGCGCGCGGACGTCGCCTTCTATGAGCGCCTGGTCGGCTCGACCAGCCAGCGCAAGGGCCTGAACACCCACTCGATCGAGTTCAGCCCGGAATCGGCCGGCACCTGGCAGTACACCGCCGTGCTGACCCAGAACCTCAACCGCGGGGCCATCAGCCAGGGGCAGATGCGTTTCACCGTGGAAGGCGTGAAGAATGGCAAGCTGGCCACGATCAGCTGGGATGATCTGCACCAGCGCAGCAAGGTGCCGGGACAGGACTACTCGTTCCGGTACTTCCAGCAGCTCACCGGCAGCGTGATGCTGCCGGCTGACTTCACTCCGCAACGCGTGCGGGTGACATTGGGGAGTGGTGCGGGGGGCGCCACCCAGGTATTCGACTGGAAACAGGCCGGCGCGCCGGCCAGCAAAGGGGAGTAGGCAGATGTTCGGAAACAGCAAATCCAACCGTGACGGCCAGCTGGTGGTGGATGCCCTGATCGGCAACCAGGTGGTGATCCGCGGTGATGTGGAATTCAGTGGTGGCCTGTACGTGGAGGGTCGCATCCACGGCAAGGTGATCGCCGCCGAAGGCGCCAGCACCGCGACCCTGACGCTCGCCGAGCACGGCGTCATCGAAGGGGAGATCCGCGCCCAGGTGGTGGTCATCAGCGGCCGCCTGGAGGGGGATGTCCATGCCACCGAAAAGGTCGAACTGACCCCGAGCGCGCGGGTCAACGGCAATGTCCACTACGAGGTGGTGGAGATGAACGCAGGGGCCCAGCTGAATGGACGCCTGATCCATGCCAGCGCACCGCTGGCGGCCCTGCCTGCACCTGAAAGCGGCGATCCCGCCAGTGGCAAGGGCGACACCGCGGCCCGACGCAAGCTGGCCGAAGCGATGGCTTGAAAGCCACCGCCGGTGCCCCCATGCTGATGCCATGAGCACGCTAGTCTCCCTGCCCGGCGCCCCCACGGCGGCCGCGCCCGATTACCAGTCGCTGGAGCGGCCGCTGAACTTCACCGAAGCAGCGGCCTCCAAGGTCAAGTCGTTGATCCAGGAAGAGGGCAACCCCGATCTGGCGCTGCGTGTGTATATCGAGGGTGGCGGCTGTTCGGGCTTCCAGTACGGTTTTGAGTTCGACGAGAACCGTGCCGAGGACGATCTGGCGGTACAGACCAGCGGGGTGACCCTGCTGGTCGACCCGCTCAGCCTGCAGTACCTGATGGGGGCTGAAGTGGATTACACCGAGAGCCTGACCGGCGCGCAGTTCGTGATCCGCAATCCGAACGCGAAGACCACCTGCGGTTGCGGCAGCAGCTTCAGCATGTGATTGCAGAGCGCGGGGCCTGCGCTCCGCGCCAGGTGTGTCGAGCGGTCTCCACACCTGACAGCACAATGCGCACAGCGCCGACCTTGCCACCCGCATCGAATGGCGGCAGGCTTGCTGGATGTCCAATACTCTTTCGCCGCTGTCCGGTTTCGCCTTCATCGGCGAACCGCTGGAGCGCGCCGATGCCCTGCGCGAAGATGCCGATGTGCTGGCACGCCTGTGGCCGGATGCGCGGGTTCTTGTGCTTGACCAGGACGGCAGTGCCTTCACCGGCGCTGATGACCAGCCACTGGCGCTGACCGGTGCCGACATCGGCGGCGGTCCCGGTGCCGCGATCTTCCTGGGTCTGCGGGGTGAGCAGGCCTGGTTCTCGGTGGAAGCGTCCACGGTTGCCGTCACTGCGCCTGGCCGGCTCGACCTGCGCCAGGCGGCACTGCTGTGGCCGGTGGCCGATGCGACCGCTTTCAGCTACGCGCGCGGCATGTCCTACTGGCATTCGCGCACGCGCTTCTGCGGCGTCTGCGGGGGGGCGGTGGCCTTTGCCCGCGGTGGCTTCGTTGGCCGCTGCGCGCAGTGCGCGACCGAACACTATCCCCGGGTGGACCCGGCGGTGATCGTCGCGGTGGAGAACCAGGGCCGGCTGCTGCTGGGGCGGCAGTCCAACTGGGCGCCGCGCCGCTATTCGGTACTGGCGGGTTTCGTCGAGCCGGGCGAGACCTTCGAACAGACCGTGGTGCGGGAAGTGCACGAGGAGAGCCGGGTGCGCATCACTGCCTGCCAGTATCTCGGTTCACAGCCCTGGCCGTTCCCGGGCGCGCTGATGGTGGGGTTCCGCGCGCAGGCGCAGGACGACGTGCCGACCGTGGATGGCGAACTGGAGGATGCGCGCTGGTTCAGTGCCGACGAGGTGGGCGCGGCGCTGGCACGTGATGTCGAGGATGATGGCCAGGGCATCCGCCTGTCGCCGCCGATCTCGATTTCGCGGGGGCTGATCGAGCACTGGTATCGCCAACAGCGGGGTTGAAGACCGCACCGGCCTGTCGGAACGGCGGCGACCATTGCCGCCACCTGAACACGGCCCGGGTTACAGTGCGGCAGACCGCTGATGGCGGCGTCGCGACGGGTAAGGTAGCGACGCCGAGCGCCTTGTTTCGTAGGGAGACCTGCCATGTTCACCACTCTGGCTGCCGTGCTGGTTGCACTGGCCCTGGGCCATGTCGCCCCGGCCGCTGCCGCCTCGCTGCGCCGCTTTGACAGCTTCCGGCGCTGGCTGGGCTGGCTGGATGCGCACGGCGGCAAGGCCTGGCAGGGCCCCATGGGCGTGGTACTGGCGCTGCTGCCGCCGCTGGTGTTGATGGCGCTGCTGGCCTGGCTGCTGCGGGGCGTGCTGTTCGGGCTGCCCTCGTTGCTGCTGGGCGTGGCGGTTCTGGCCTGGTGCTGGGGGCCGCGCGACCTGGACCGTGACATCGAAGCGATCATCGATGCCGATGACGCACCGACCCGGCAGGCGGCCGTGCGCCATCTGCAGGCGGCCGGTGGCAGCCTGCGCGAGGATGTGCCCTCGCTGGTGGAGGCGACCGTCCTCAATGCGCTGCGCCGCTGGTTCGCGGTGCTGTTCTGGTTCCTGCTGCTGGGCCCGGTGGGTGCGCTGGGCTATCGCCTGCTGGCGCTGATGTCCGAAAGCCCGATGCGCGCACGCGTGCCGGTGGAGCCGCTGGCAGTGGCCCAGCGCCTGCTGGGCTGGATCGAATGGCCGGTGGCACAGTTGATGGCGTTCTCGATGGCACTGGTCGGCAACTTCGATACGGCGTGGAAGGCATGGCGGCAAGCGCATGGCGAGCGCCTGGCGGGCGGCATCGGATTCCTCGGTGCAGTGGCGCGGGCCAGCGTCAATGCCGAGCTGCGCGAGGACGCGCATGACTACACCGAGGCGGGCCTGCTGCCGGTCTGGCAACGTCTGCCCGACCTGCGCGATGCCATGAGTCTGGTGTGGCGGATGCTGCTGCTGTGGCTGGCGGTGCTGGCCGTGCTGGTGATCGCCGGCTGGGTGACGTAGCCGCTGGCCAGGCGCGTGCGGTCCTGACCGCAGCAGGCGTCGCGATGCGCCTGGACGCGAAGTGGGAATCTAGACCGGCGCCAGTGCGGTGAACGGTGCCCACGGCAGGTTGCGCAGCAGTGCGTAACCGGGCAGCAGCCACAGCCAGAACATGGGATTGGCCAGAATCCGCATCAGCGGATCAAGCACACGCGGGCGGACGCCGGCGATGTTCAGCAGCATCAGCAGCAGCAGGGGCAGGCTGATGACCAGCAGCGGGTTCATCGCCATCGCGCCGGCCAGATCGAAATGGACCAGCGAGTACAGGCAGCGCGTGCTGCCGCAGCCGGGGCAATACAGGCCGGTGAGTGCGTACAGCGGGCAGCCCGGCAGGGGATTGCCGGCCACGTATGGATTGACGTTGCGCAGCACCACGGCCGCGCCTGCGGCCAGGCCGGCGGAGGCCAGCAAGGGTGCCCAGCGGGCGAGCCGGGAAGGAAGAGCGGACACCATCAGGCGAAGACGGATCCGGCGCGGACGCCGCCGGATCCGTCCGCAGGCCTCAGTAGCTGCCGTTGCTCATCGCGCCGATGCCACCGAGCACGACGAAGAACAGCACGTACAGCACGACCATGATGACCCAGGCGATGGCCGACCAGATGGCCCACTTCTTGGCCTTGGCGGACGAGTCCTGGGCACCGGCGATATCGCCGGCGGCCAGCTTGCCGTTGACCTGTGCCGCATAGACGATCGACACGATGCCGACCGGCAGGCAGCAGAGCAGGGTGCTCAGGATCGCCCAGACCAGGTTGTTCGGGACCTGCGGAGTAGCGGTGTTCATGATTCAAGCTCCTTGATGGGTGGTGGTGGATCAATGGTCGGAAAGAGCGCCCAGTGCGGCCAGGCCGCCGAAGAGCCCGAACCACAACAGCAACAGGACCGGCAGCGCCGCGGCTGAAGCCGCCGCCCACCAGCCCGCCTTGCGTGACGCGCTATAGGCTCCCGCCAGATCGCCGGCCGCGCGGCGGCCATCGACCTGGGCGGCATACACGATCGACACCACGCCCAACGGCAGGCAGCAGAACAGCGTCGTCAGGATCGCCCACACCAGATGGTTGGGGATGTAGACGGGACGGCCGAGTGGTGGCGGTTGATTCAACGTGAGACTCCATTCCTTGGTGGCCGACCGTTGTGAACGGGCCGGACCTCCCCCCTGTGGGTGCGTAATCTACCGCAACCTGCGTCGCATGTATGCGTTTTCAGCCCGGCAATGACGGGCATGGCGCTTGACGCTGGCGTATGTGGGGCGGGGGCCGGCTACGCGCGAACGGGGGGGATTCCGTCAGGCGTGGTCGCCGCGAAGGGCGCGGACCTGGGCTTCCAGTGCCGGCGCGTCGGTGCTGCGACCATCGATGGCAGGCGCCGCCACCACCTCGATGGTGGCGCGGAAGCGGCGCGGAACCCGCATGCGGCCAAGCCGGCTGTCGCGCCGGCTCCACATGCTCGACCACATCCCGCGCAGGGCCATCGGCACCACCGGCACGGGACGGCGTTCGAGGATCTTCTCGACGCCGGACTTGAACGGCGCCATCTGCCCGTCGCGGGTGAGTGCTCCCTCCGGGAAGATGCAGACCAGCTCACCCTCGGCCAGTGCCGCATCGATCTCCTCGAACGCGCGCTGCATCAAGGCCTCGTCCTCGCGGGCCCCGGCAATCGGGATGGCCTTGGCGGTGCGGAAGATCCAGCGCATCACCGGGATGTTGAAGATCCTGTAGTACATGACGAAACGTACCGGGCGTGGAATCGTCGCCGACAGGATCAGTGCATCCATGTAGCTGACATGGTTGCACACCAGCAGTGCGGCACCCTCGTCGGGGACATGCGCTTCGATCCCGTGCGGGCGCAGCCGGTACAGCGTGCGCACCATCACCCAGCTCAGGAAACGCATCAGGAATTCAGGGACGATGGTGAAGATGTAGATCGCCACCACGGCATTGGCGATCGCCAGCGCCAGGAACAGTTGCGGGATGCTCCAGTGCAGCAGTTCGCGCGCGGCCAGTGACAGCAGTGCCGCGGACACGATGAAACCGGAGTTCTGGATGTTCAACGCGGCGAACACGCGTGACATCTGCGCCTTCGGCGTGCGGCTCTGGATCAGGGCGAACAGCGGCACGACGAAGATACCGGTGAACAGGCCGATCCCGACAAGGTCGATGACGATGCGCACACTGCCGGGCTGCTGCAGGAACTGGGTGATGCTCAGGCCCTGCACGGTGGCCTCACCGCTGCGGGCGAAGTACAGATCGAGCAGGAACGCGGTCATGCCGAACGCGCCCAGCGGCACCAGGCCGATCTCCACCGTACGCGCCGACAGCCTTTCGCACAGCAGCGAGCCAACGCCGGTGCCGATGGAGAACAGCGCCAGGGCCAGCAGGTACAGCTTGGGCTCGCCGCCAAGGTTGGCCAGCGCATAATTCGGCAGCTGCGAGGTCAGCACGGTGCCGACGAACCAGAACCAGGACACGCCCAGGATCGCATTGCGCACCGCCTTCTGCTGGCGCGCCATGCGCAGCACCACCAGCGACTCGGGCAGCGGGTTCCAGTTGATCTTCAGGCCCGGGTCGCCGGCATCGACCTTGGGAATCAACCGCGCCGCGATGTTGCCGCAGACCGCCAGGGCGATGACCAGCGATGCCGCGAACACGGGCCCGTGGCTGCCCGCCAGCAGGAACACCGCACCGCCGATGATCATCCCTGACAGGATCGAGATCGATGTGCCCATCTCCACCAGCCCGTTGCCACCGGTCAGCTCCTCGGGTTTGAGTACCGAGGGCAGCACCGAGTATTTCACCGGGCCGAACAGGGTCGACTGCATGCCGGTGCAGAACAGCGCCACCAGCAGGAACGGCAGGTTCTCGGTGAGGAAGCCGATCGCTGCCAGCGACATGATCACGATCTCCATCGTGGTGGTGATCACGATCAGCCGCGACTTCTCCAGTTTGTCGGCGATCTGCCCGGCCAATGCCGAGAACAGGAAATAGGGAAGGATGAAGATCGCCGGCGCCAGCGTGGTGTACAGCGAACGCTGCTCTTCGGACACACCCAGGTAGAACAGCAGGCCGATGATGGCCTGGCGGTACACGTTGTCGTTGAAAGCGCCCAGCGCCTGCACGATGAAGAACGGCAGGAAGCGGCGCTGGCGCAGCAGGGCGAACTGGTTGTGACCGGACATGGAATCTCCTTGACCGGCGCAGCCTAGCATTCCTGCCCGCCGGCCGGGCCCGGATCCAGTGCTGCCAGGTGGCGGTCAGGTCAGGCTGCGTACGGCCTCGTTGGCAGCGGCACGCAGCTTCGGCAGCAGGCGCAGCACCAGCGCCATCTGGGTGCGGATCAACTGCAGCTTCGGTGGCATCACGTCCTCGATCTGCTCCAGCTCCGCGGCGACGGCACGGTCGGCATCATTGTCATCCTCGGCAACTGCCTGCCGCGCGGCCAGCGCGCCGGCCAGCTGCTGCAGCGCCTTGCGCACCCGGTCGCCGGCGGCCAGTGCCAGCGGGTCGCCGGCGTAGCTGTCGACCTGGTCGCGGTGGGCACCCAGTGCCGACAGATGACCGAGCAGGGTGTTGGACAAGGCCAGGAAGTGGAAGCCGGCATCCAGGTTGCGGCGGACATGACCGGGCTCGCGCAGCATGTTCGACAGTGCAGTGGACAGCGCCGCATCGGCATTGTGCATGTCGCGGCGGGCGATGCGGTAGGCCAGGTCGTCGTGCATGCCACTGCGGTACTGGCCCAGCACCGCATCCAGGTACCGCGCGGCGGTATCCAGTACCCGTGACAGGACCCGATGCAGCTGGCGGCCCTGCCAGTCCGGCAGGATCAGGAAGGCGGCCGCCGCAGCGATCGCACAGCCCAGGATCGTGTCCACCATGCGCGGCACGATCAGCACGAAGCCATCGCCGATCAGGTTGAAGCAGGTCAGCGCCATCACCGTGATCGCGGCCGAGGCCACCAGGTAGCGATCGGTGCGGGTGAAGAAGAACAGCAGCGCCGACAGCAAGGCGATCAGCAGCTGCACGTGCAGCTGCGGGAACAGCTGCAGCAGCGCCCAGGTCAGTACCAGGCCGGCCAGGGTGCCGATGATGCGCTGTGCCAGGCGCTGGCGCGTGGCACCGAAGTTCGGCCGGCACACGAAGACGATGGTCAACAGCACCCATGAACCGTTCTGGGCATTGAACAGGCGGATCGCCAGGAAGCCGGCGATCAGCGCCAGCGCCATGCGCAGGCCATGGCGGAACAGCACCGAGCCGGGCGTGAGCTGCTGGCGCAGCCGTACCCCCATCTCGCGCAGGGTGTGCGGGTTGCTGTCGCGCAGGCGCGTGTCGACATTGTCCAGGCTGGCGTCGGAGCGTTCTGCGTCGAGCAGCCGGCGCTCGATGCTGCGCAGGTTGTGCACCAGCAGATCCAGCGAACCGAGCAGGCGCTGCCATTGCGGACGCTGCTGGTCGCGAAGGTAGGCCAGCGCGTCGGCCAGGTCGCGCCCGGCCTGCTGGTTGCTCTCGCCATACACGAACGGGCGGCGCAGGCGGATGGCTTCGCCCAGACGCGCGCAGGCCTGCCCCTGCAGGTCGAGCAGGCGCTGGCAGCGGTACAGCACGTCGCTGTGGAAGAACGCATCCACCAGTGCGCCATAGGGATAGTGCGAGGAGCTGGCGCGCTCGTGGAAATCCTGCGCCATGTAGTACAGGCGCAGGTACAGGCCGGAGTTGACCCCGGGCCGGCCGGAGCGGCCGAAGCGCGCAAGGATCGCCGTCTTTGCCTCGTTCAGGGCCCCCACCACACGCCGGTTCTGTTCGGCCAGGTCCAGCTGGCGGCGCTGCAGGTCGGCCTCACGCACCGGCTCGAACAAGGCGGCTTTCAGCTGCAGGTAACGGCCCAGTTCCTGATACAGGCGTGCCACCCGCTCGCGCACCGGCCGGTTGGCGAACAGGGCTGTCCACAGTATCGACAGCAGGCCGTACCAGAGCGCGCCCGCCAGCAGATGGCTGACAGCGCCCAGCGCCGTGCGCATGTCGCCGGCACCATGCTGCTCGAGGCCGATCATGGTGTAGATCGCCAGTGTCACCGTGGCCTGTGCGATCGAGGCGTAACGTTCGCCGAGCGCACCCAGCAGGGTCAGCCCGAAGGTGGACAGCGCCAGTGCCGCGATGAACACCCACGGCCAGGGAAACAGCCAGACCACCGAGGCGGCGGCAAGGCAGAAGCACAGCAGCGACAGCGCCACGGCCTTGGTGCGCCCCCAGCCGTTGTCATCGGTCTCGGCGATGGCGCTGGCGATGATGCCAAGGAACGCACCGGGCAGCGCGGGGAGCGCATCCAGCTGCCAGCACACAGCCATCGCTGCCGACAGGGCGATGAACACGCGCAGGCCATAGCTGGCTTTCTCGTGTGCCCAGAGGCGGCTGAGGCGGGATTCGCGTGCGGACATGCAGACTCGGGAGGCGGGGCGGTGCCCATTATTGCGGGCAGCACGTGAAATCCGGTAGCGGCGCGCCAGGCGTTGCGCCTGGTCCGCGCAGGCGCCGCCGGGCATGGCCCGGCGCTACCGAGGCTAGGCCCGCTGCGCGCGCCTGAGCAGCTTCGCTTCGCGCCTGCGCGCACGCCGCGCCCGCCAGCGCTCGGCCAGGCAGGAGAAGATCACGTACAGGGCCGGCGTGCTGAGCAGGGTCAGGCTCTGCGAGAACAGCAGGCCACCGATCATCGCGATACCCAGCGGCCGGCGCAGCTCCGACCCTTCGCCCAGGCCGATCGCCAGCGGAACCGCGGCCAGGATGGCCACCATCGTGGTCATCATGATCGGCCGGAAGCGGACGATGCTGGCCTCGCGCGCGGCCTCGCGCGGGGTCAGCCCGTGCTCGCGCTGTGCCACCAGCGCGAAGTCGATCATCATGATCGCGTTCTTCTTGACGATGCCGATCAGCAGCACCAGCGCGATCATCGAGATGACCGACAGCTCGGTGTTGGTACCGAACAGGGCCAGCAGCGCGCCTACGCCCGCTGCCGGCAGCGTGGACAGGATCGTTACCGGGTGGATCAGGCTTTCGTACAGCATGCCCAGCACCAGGTACACGGTCAGGATCGCCGCCAATACCAGGATCAGCATGTCGCTGGGATCGGAATTGAAGCCAAAGCCCGCATCGTCGGCCAGGCGGATGTCGCCCGGCATGCGCATGCCGGCCACGGTCGCATCGATGATCGCCTTTGCCTCGCCCATGCTTACGCCGGGGGCGAGGTTGTAGCTCAGGTCCATCGTCGTGTACTGGTTCTCATGCGTGATCTGCGAAGGCGCCAGCCCCGGTACCTGGGTGGCCACCGCGGTGATCGGCACCATCTCGCCATTGCCCGCGCGCACATGGACCTCGTCCAGTGCGGTGGGGGTCGCCGTCTGCGAAGGCAGGGCATTGACCACGACGCTGTACTGGTTGATGTCCGAGTAGATCGTCGAGATCTGGCGCTGGCCGAATGCACCGTACAGCGCACCGTCGATGGCACCGACCGAGACGCCCAGCCGTGCGGCCTTGGCGCGGTCGATCACGATGTTCTGGCGCAGTCCGGCATTGTCGACGTCGGTGCCGACATCGCGCAGCTTGGGGTTCTTCTTCAGTTCCGCCTGCAGCTTCGGCAACCACTCCTGCAGCGCCGCCAGATCGTTGCCCTGCAGCGAGATGCGGTACTGCGCGCCCTGGCTGGAGCCGCCGCCATCGTTGCTGGGCAGGTCCTGGATCGCGCGCAGCCGCAGCTGCAGGTCGGGATAGCGGTCGGCCTTGGCGCTCAGTCGCGCCAGTGCATGTGCGGTGGTCTCGCGGCGGCCTTCCTTGCGTGACTTCAGTTCGACATTGAACTGCGCGCTGGAACCCTGGCGGCCACTGCCCAGGCGCACGCCGACGGTCTTCACCGCCGGGTCGGCCATCAGCATGTCGGTGATGCGGCGCTGGCGGTTGACCATGTCCTCGAAGGACACGGTTGCGCTGGAGTTGGCGCGGCCCCAGATGAGCCCGGTGTCCTGGGGCGGGAAGGCGCCCTTCTTCACCGCGCCGAACAGGAAGACGGTCACGCCGATCAGGATCAGCGGCGTGAGCGAGAGCAGCAGCGCGTGGCGCAGGGAGAAGTCGAGGAACACGGTGTAGATGCGCAGCATGCGCTCGTGGCCGGCGTCCAGCCAGCGGCCCAGGCGCGAGGGTGCCGCGCGATGGTCGTGCGCACTGAGGAAGCGGCTGCACAGCGCCGGGGTCAGGGTCAGCGAGACGATCATCGAGACCACGATTGCCGCCACCAGGGTGACGGTGAACTCACGGAAGAACGCGCCCATCATGCCGCTGGCGAACAGCAGCGGAATGAACACCGCAACCAGCGAGGCGGTGATCGAGACGATGGTGAAGCCGATCTCGCGTGCGCCGGTGAATGCTGCCTGCAGGCGCGGCATGCCTTCGTCGAGATGGCGCATGATGTTCTCGATCACCACGATCGCATCGTCCACCACGAAGCCGATCGCGATCACCAGCGCCAGCAGGCTCAGGTTGTTCAGGGTGAAGCCCAGCGCATACATCACCAGTGCGGCGCCGGCCAGCGACAGCGGCACCGTCACCGCCGCGATCAGGGTCGGGGCGAGCCGTCGCAGGAACAGCGCCATGGTCAGCACCACCATCGCCAGGCTGATCAGCAGGGTGATCTGCACTTCGTGCAGCGACGAGCGGATCGTCGGCGTGCGGTCGAAGTAAGGGGTCATCGTGGTGCCCGGCTGCAGGTAGTCACGCAGCGTCGGGATCTGCGCCTTCACCCGGTCGACGGTCTCCACGATGTTGGCGCCGGCGCGGGTGAACACGTACATGACCACCGCGGGCTTGTGGTCGAACCATGCCGCCTGGTAGGCGTCCTGCTGGCCGTCGTAGACGTTGGCGACGTCTTTCAGGCGGATCACCCGGCCGTCGCCTTCGGTCTTCACCACCAGGTTGGCGAAGTCCGCAGCGCGGGCCACCGAATCGTTGGTGATGATCGCGGTGGTGGAGTTGCCATCGCTGAGGAAGCCGGTCGGCGAGGTCACATTGGCCGCGCGCACCGCGTTGCGCAGGTCGTCGGCGGTCAGGCCCAGCGCGTTCATCAGCCGCAGGTTGACGTCCACGCGCACTGCCGGCGTCGAGGCGCCGGCGATGTCCACCGAGGCCACACCGCTGATCTGGCGGATGCGCTGGGCCAGCAGCGAGTCGGCCACGTTGTACAGCTCATCGGCCGACTGCGTCTGCGAGGTCAGTGCGATGGCGATCACCGGGTCGTCGTTCGGATTCGCCTTCTGGTACATCGGCGAACCCATGCCCGAGGGCAGGTCGGCCTGCGCGGAATTGATCGCAGTCTGCACGTCCAGCGCTGCCGAATCGATGTCACGGTCGCTCTGGAAGATCATGAACACCAGCGAGCTGCCTTCCGAGCTCGACGAGCGCATGCGGTCGATGCCCGGCAGCTGGCCCAGATGACGCTCCAGGGGGGCGGTGACCGTGGAGGCCATCGTCGCCGCGTCGGCGCCGGCCTGGCTGGCGTGCACGAAGATCACCGGAATCTGGATGTTCGGCAGTGCCGAAACACCCAGCCTCAGGTAGCAGATCAGGCCCACCATGAACAGGCCGATGGCCAGCAGGGCGGTACCGATCGGGCGGCGGATGAAGGGGCCGGACAGGTTCATCGCGCGGCCCCCCGCAGCAGCGGGGCAGGGGTCATGCCTGCGGCTCCTGCAGCGTGCCCTCGCGCAGTGCGCGTTGCTCGCGGCGGCGCGCCAGCCACTCGGAGAAGCGCTCCATGTACAGGTAGATCACTGGCGTGGTGTACAGCGTCACCAGCTGCGACAGCAGCAGGCCGCCGACGATGGCGATGCCCAGTGGACGGCGCAGTTCCGAGCCGATGCCGGTACCCAGCGCGAGTGGCAGCGCGCCGAGCATGGCCGCAGCCGTGGTCATCATGATCGGGCGGAAGCGCAGCAGGCAGGCGCGGCGGATCGCTTCATGCGCGTTGGCACCGGCGCGGCGTGCTTCGATCGCGAAGTCCACCATCATGATGCCGTTCTTCTTGACGATGCCGATCAGCAGCACGATGCCGACGATGCCGTCCACCGACAGGCTCAGGCCGCACAGCATCAGCGCCAGCAGCGCGCCGACGCCGGCCGGTGGCAGGGTCGAGATGATCGTGATCGGATGGATGTAGCTCTCGTACAGCACGCCCAGCACGATGTAGATGACCACCAGCGAGGCCAGCAGCAGCCACACCACATCGGTCTGGCTGCCGGTGAACTCGGCGGCCTTGCCGATGAACTCGGCATGCAGGTGCGCCGGCATGTCCAGGCTGTCCTTAGTCTCCTGGATCGCGCGTACCGCTTCGGACAGCGAATAGCCCGGGGCCACGTTGAACGAGACGGTCACGGCCGGCAGCTGCTGCTGGTGGCTGACCACCAGCGGCGCGCTGGTCACCTGGCCTTCGGCCAGCGCCGACAACGGAATGATGTTGCCGGCACCGACCGTGATGCCGGTGTTCTGCGCGCCGATGCCGGTGGCCGTGGAGGAGTTGGAGGAAGTGACCTGGCCGAAGCTGGTGGCGTTGGTGCCGGTCAGCGCGCCAGCGCCGTTGGAGGCCACCGCCAGCTGCTCCATCAGCGCGGTGCTGGTGCGGAACTCCGGCGCCACTTCCAGCACCACGCGGTACTGGTTGAGCTCGGTGAAGATGGTCGAGATCTGGCGCTGGCCGAACGCATCGTAGAGCGTGTCGTCGATGGTCTGCATCGGCACGCCCAGCACGCTGGCCTTGTCACGATCGATCGTCAGCTGCAGGGCACGGCCCTGGTTGGACAGGTTGTTGTCGACGTCGGCCAGCTCCGGCCGCTGGCGCAGCGCCTCGGTCAGGCGCGTGGCCTGGGTGGCGACGGTGGCCGGGTCCACGTCCGACAGGGAGTACTGGTACTCGGTCGCGGCTACGCGGGTATCGAGGGTGACGTCCTGCACCGGCTTCAGATACAACGCCACGCCGGGAATCCCGGCGACGGCATCCTGCAGGCGCGGCAGGATCTGATCCAGCCCGTCACGCTGGCTGCGCTCTTTCAGCACGATCGACAGCTGGCCCTGGTTGAGCGTGGGGTTCATGCTGCCAGCGCCGATGAAGGCCGACACGCCGGTCACATCCGGATCCTTGCGCAGCGCTTCGGCCACCTGCCGGGTGCGCTGCTCCATCTGCGGGAACGCGATGTTCTGGTCGGCCTGCACCACGCCGGTGATCAGGCCGGTGTCCTGCTCGGGCAGCAGGCCCTTGGGAATCAGCACGTACAGCAGAACGGTCAGCACCAGGGCGCCGCCGGCCACGGCCAGGGTCAGGCGCTGGTGGTCCAGCACCCAGTCCAGGCTGCGCTCATACAGGCCGACGGTGCGGCTCCACACGGTCTGCTTGCCGGCCGCGTGCGCCCGTTCGTGCGCGTCCTCGCCTTCCGGCAGCGCGTCGGGCTTGAGCAGGTAGGCGCACATCATCGGCGTGAGCGTCAGCGAGATCAGCATCGACAGCACCACCGCGATGCTCAGCACCCAGGCGAACTCATGGAACAGGCGGCCGGTGACGCCGGGCATCAGCAGCAGCGGCAGGAATACCGCCACCAGCGACACCGTCAGCGACAGCACGGTAAAGCCGATCTGACGCGCACCGATCTCGGCCGCCTCCTTGCCGCTCTTGCCCTGCTCGATGTAGCGGACGATGTTCTCGATCATGACGATGGCATCGTCAACGACGAAGCCGGTGGCCACCACCAGTGCCATCAGCGAAAGGTTGTCCAGCGACATGCCGGTGAACGCCATCACCGCGAACGTGCCGGCCAGCGACAACGGCACCGCCACCGAAGGAATGATCGTGGCCCACAGGCGGCGCAGGAACACGAAGATCACCGCCACCACCAGGCCGATGGTCAGTACCAGGGTGAACTGCACTTCGTGCACCGAGGCGCGGATGGTCTCGGTACGGTCGTTGAAGATCTCCAGATGCACGTCGGCCGGCAGCACGCCCTGCAACTGCGGCAGGATCGCGCGGATGCGCTCGACGGTCTGCACGATGTTGGCGCCCGGCTGGCGGCGCACTTCCAGCAGTACCGCCGGCTTGCCGTCAGCCCATGCGGCCAGCTGGTCGTTCTCCACCCCGTCCACCACCGCGGCCACGTCCGACAGCCGCACCGGGCGGCCGTTCTTGTAGCTGATGATGGTGTCGCGGTATTCGGCGGCACTGGACAGCTGGTCATTGGTGCCGATGCTGTAGGACTGCGTCTTGCCGTTCAGCGAGCCCTTCGGCGCGTTGACGTTGGCCTGGGTGAGCGCGCTGCGCAGCTCTTCCAGGGTCAAGCCCATGTTCGACAGCTGTGCCGGATTGACCTGGATGCGCACCGCCGGACGGACATTGCCGGCGATCGACACCAAGCCTACGCCCTGCACCTGCGACAGGCGCTGGGCCAGGATCGAATCGGCGTAGTTGTTGACCTCGCGCAGCGGGCGCGTGTCCGAGGTGAGCTTCAGGGTGACGATGGCCGCATCGGCCGGATTCACCCGGTTGTAGACCGGCTGGTAGGGCAGCGACGAGGGCAGGGTGGCCTGGCGGATCGCCGCCTGCACGTCCTGCGCGGCGATATCGATGTCGCGGTCCATCGAGAACTGCAGGATGATCGTCGACAGCCCGGCCGACGAATCGGAGGTCATCAGGTCCAGCCCGGAGATCTGGCCGAACTGCCGCTCCAGCGGGGTGGTGACCAGCGAGGCCATCGTGGTCGCGTTGGCGCCCGGGTACTGGGTGGTGACCACCAGACTGGGCGCATCGATTTCCGGCAGTGCCGACACCGGCAGCTTGCGGTAACCGAGAATGCCCAGCAGCAACAGGCCCGCCATCAGCAGCGAGGTGGCGATCGGGCGGCGGATGAAGATCGTCGAAAAGCCCACGGACTGATCCTTGCTGGCGCTTCAATGGCAGCGCCGGCGTCGATGCCGGCGCGAAAGGAATCGGTGGCCTGCGCTCAGCGCGGGCCACCACCGCGGCGGCCTGCGCCGCCACTCTTCTGTTCGGCGGCCTTGAGTTCGGCCTCGGTCGGTGCCGCCGGGGTCTCGCCGGGCTTCAGGGCCGTGACCTTGCTGCCGGGCTTCAGGCGGAACTGGCCTTCACTGACCACCCGCTCGCCGCCCTTCAGGCCCTCGGCGATCTGCACGTGGCTGTCGCCCACTTCCACGCCGCTGCGCACGGTCTGCATCTTCACCGTGTTGTCGCCCTGCACGACGTAGACGTACTCGCCGTCCGGGCCACGCAGCACGGCCTGGGTCGGAATCACCACGCCGGCGCCGATGGTACGCAGCTGCATGCGCACATTGACGAACTGGCCGGGCCACAGGCTGTTGTCCGCATTGTCGAACACCGCGCGTGCCTTGAAGGTGCCGCTGTCGGCGCTGATCAGGTTGTCGACCACATCAAGCTTGCCGTCGCCGGACAGCACGTGCGAATCGGCACGGTCCAGCGCGGCCACCGGAACGCTGCCGGCCGCCTGTGCCTGGCGCACATCGCCGAGCTGGCGCTCGGGCAGGTTGAACAGCACGTGGATCGGATGGATCTGGGTCAGGGTGACCAGGGCGGTGCCCGCATTGACCACGTTGCCCGCATCGACCGCACGGATGCCGGCGATGCCCGAGATCGGCGCAGTGACCTTGGTGTACTGCAGCTGCACCTGCGCCGAGCGCATGCTCGCCTCGTTGGCGGCCACTGCGCTTTCGTACTGTGCCACCTGGTTGCGTTGTGTATCCAGATCGGTCTTGGCGACGTACTGGCGGTACTCGGGGGCATTGGAGCGCTGGTAATTGGAGCGCGCGGTCGCCAGCAGCGCCTCGTTCTGGCGCTTGGCGGCAGCGGCCTGGTCATAGCTGGCCTGGGCAGTACGCGGGTCGATCACCGCCAGCACGTCGCCCTGCTTCACTTCCTGGCCTTCGCGGAAGTTCAGGCTCATCAGCTGGCCGCCGACCTGAGGGCTGACCGTGACGGTATTCATCGCGGTGACCGTACCGAGCGCACTGGCGTAGACAGGCACGTCCTGGCGTACGGCGTCGACCACGGTCACCGGTACCGGTGCGGCATCGGCGTCATCGCCACCTTGGCCGGCGGCGGCGCCGGGCCTGCCGGCCTTGTCCTTGCCACCGCCCAGCACGCGCAGGCCCACCACGGCCAGCACCAGTACCGCCACGACCAGCAGCACGATCTTCCAAACACGTGACATTCAAGGACTCCAAGAGGGCTGGACGGGCGGGGCCCGGTGGGCAATGCGCAAAGCATACCTGTGCCACATCACGTTTCCTGCATGACGGATGGGACGGGCGCTAGGACCGGGACCGGCCGTGGAGGTTCCCGTAAAGGCAGCGTTGCCCTACATTCAGGTGCAGAACCCTGCCGTGGAGTACCCAGATGCGCCGTTCGTTGCTGCTGTCCGCCCTGATCCTGGCCCTGCCGGCCCTTGCCCATGCCCAGGACGGGCAGCGCCCCGAGGTGACCGCGGCCGCACAGCGGCTGCAGGCCAAAGTGGTGGAGTGGCGCCGTGATTTCCACCAGCATCCGGAGCTGTCCAACCGCGAAGTACGGACCTCGGCCGAGGTCGCCAAGCACCTGCGCGCAATGGGCCTGAAGCCGAAGACCGGCATTGCCCATCATGGCGTGGTGGCGATCATCGAAGGCGGCAGGCCGGGTCCGAAGATCGCCCTGCGCGCCGACATGGACGCGCTGCCGGTGACCGAACAGACCGGCCTGCCGTTCGCCTCGAAGGCGACCGACCAGTACCGCGGGCAGACGGTGGGCGTGATGCATGCCTGTGGCCATGATGCCCATACCGCCACCCTGCTGGGCGTGGCCGAGGCGCTGGTGGCAATGAAGAAGGACCTGCCGGGCCAGGTCATGCTGATCTTCCAGCCGGCAGAGGAGGGCGCGCCGCCGCCGGAAGAAGGCGGTGCCGCGCTGATGCTGAAGGAGGGCCTGTTCGCCGACTTCAAGCCGGAAGCCGTGTTCGGCCTGCATGTGTTCTCCAGCGTGCAGGCCGGTCAGATCGCCGTGCGTGGCGGTCCGCTGATGGCAGCCTCGGACCGCTTCGGCATCAAGGTGATCGGTCGCCAGACGCATGGCTCCGCGCCGTGGAACGGTGTCGACCCGATCGTTGCCACGGCCGATCTGGTCGGTACCGCGCAGACCATCGTCAGCCGTCGCGCGAATCTGTCCAAGCAGCCGGCCGTGCTCACCTTCGGTGCGATCAACGGCGGCATCCGCTACAACATCATTCCGGACGAGGTGGAGATGGTCGGCACCATCCGCACGTTCGACGAGGGCATGCGCCAGCAGATCTTCGCCGACCTGCGCAACGTCGCCGAGCACACTGCGGCCGCGCACGGGGCAAAGGCGGTCACCGACATCTACGAATCAGAAGGCAACCCGGCCACGGTCAACGATCCGGCGCTGACGGCACGCATGCTGCCGAGCCTGCAGGCGGTGGTGGGCAAGGACAACGTGTACGAGCCGCCCCTGCAGATGGGCGCGGAGGACTTCTCGCTGTATGCCAAGGAAGTGCCGGGCATGTTCTTCTTCGTCGGTTCCACCAGCGTGGGCATCGATCCGGCGACGGCACCGGCCAATCATTCGCCGAAGTTCCTGCTGGATGAGAAGGCGCTGGACGTGGGACTGCGTGCACTGTTGCAGGTGAGCCTGGATTACCTGAACGGTGCCGGCACCCCGGCGGGGTGAGGGTTTCCGGCAGGGCTTGCAGCCCTGCACCCCTGAAGCAACGGCAACGTCAACGGCAAAAGCGGTGCTGGATTTCTGTTGGTTGGGCGGGGCGGTGTGGGCCTGCAGGACACGCCGTAAACCCGTCCATGGGGGCTCGATGGCGCCATCCATGGCGCCAACGGTCCTGCAGGCCCACACCGCCCCGCCCCCGACAGGTTCACGCGGCTGTTGGTAGGTGTCGACCTTGGTCGACACAGGCAGACATCGGGAATGTCTGAAGGATTGGCTTTTGATTTTGATTTTTCTGATCTTTCCCGTGGTGGTGGCTGCGTGCAGGGAACTGTCAGGGGCCGGGTGGGTAGGCGGGGCGGGGGTGTCCGCGGCATGGATGCCGCGGCCAAGCCCCCAAGAACGGGTTTACGGCGTCCCCCGACCCGCCTACCCACCCGGCCAAGCCGATAGACCGCCTTCCACGACCAACCGACAAAACCACCACGGAGGGGCTCCGCCGTTGGCCGGCCCGGCCGGAGGCCCGGCCCCGTCGCGATACAATGCGCACCATGAACACCCCCCAGGATTCCAGCCTCGGTCGCGAGGTCAGTTACCCGTCGCAGTACGATCCCGGCCTGCTGTTTCCCATCCCCCGCCGCGCCGCCCGCGCCGAGATCGGCCTCGATGACACCGCGCTGCCGTTCGTCGGCCATGATCGCTGGCATGCGTTCGAGCTGAGCTGGCTCGACCCGCGTGGCAAGCCGCAGGTTGCCGTCGCCACCGTGCAGGTGCCCTGCACCTCGCCGTGCCTGATCGAATCGAAGTCGTTCAAGCTGTACCTGAATTCCCTCAACAGCACCCGCATCGACAGTGCCGAGGCACTGCGTGCGCGACTTGTCGACGATCTGTCAGCCTGTGCCGGCGCACCCGTGCAGGTGGCGTTCGGCCTGCCCGAACTGCGCCCGGTACCGCTGGGCGAATCCATCGACGGCCTGGACCTGGAGATCGACTGCTACGGCCCCCCGCAGGCGGACTTCCTCTCGGCCGACGCTGCGCAGCCGGTGGAGGAGACGCTGGTCTCGGCGCTGCTGAAATCCAACTGCCCGGTTACCGGCCAGCCGGACTGGGCCACGGTCAGCCTGCGCTATCGGGGGCCGAAGATCGACCGGGCGGGCCTGCTGCGCTATCTGGTGAGCTACCGCGAGCACGCGGAATTCCACGAGCAGTGCGTGGAGCGGATCTTCAGCGAGGTCTCCGCGCGCTGCCGGCCGCAGTGGCTGGAAGTGGAAGCGCGCTATACGCGTCGCGGCGGCCTCGACATCAATCCATGGCGCGCCAGCCCCGGCATCGCAGCCCCGGCCGCGACCTACCGCGAGCTGCGCCAGTAACCGCCGCAGGCGGTTACGGTAGCGCCGGGCCATGCCCGGCGAGCGCAGCGGGCCCAGCCCCAGCCACTGCCGCCGGGCATGGCCCGGCGCTACCGGTGGAGCAGCGGGCAGCGGTGTCCATCTCCCGATTGTTCAGCCACCCCGGGGGGCGGCTTCACATCTGCACCATCCCCATTTAACAACCGCCATGGCACCGTGCGAACCACGTAGTCATGCAGACGGGAGTTGTGGATGAGTACCGAGAAGAAAGCTGATTTCTCCGGCGTCAGCGCCAGCGTCGACAGTACCGCCCAGCAGGCACCGAAGGCGGACTTCTCCGGCGTCAGCGGATCGGTGGACAGCACCGCCGAGGTAGTCAGTGGCGGCACCTACACCGTGCAGAAGGGGGACTCGCTGTCGAAGATCGCCAAGGCCCATCTTGGCGACGCCAATGCCTGGAAGAAGATCTTCGAAGCCAACCGGGACGTGCTCGATGACCCGGACAAGATTTTCCCTGGCCAGACCCTGAAACTGCCACCGAAGTAAGCCGGCCGCGCCCGCACGCCATCCGACAATCCTGGGAGGAAACACCGAATGATCAAGACCACGCCGCTCCAGACCGCCCTGCTGACCGCCCTGTTGGGCAGCGTCGCCCTGGTGGGTTGCAAGAAGAAGGAAGAGTCGACCGACAGCAACGCAGCGCCTGCTGCCACGGCCCCGGCCGAAACCGCCCCGGCACCGATGACCGGCGCGTCGCCGCCGATGTCCGAGGCTGCAGTAGCCGTCTCCTCCGTCTCCGTCGGCAAGACGGCGGCAGCAGACAAGTCCGTCGCTCCGGCAGCACTGTTCGCGCCGAAGGACGATGTGATCGTGTCGGTCCGCACCGACGGTGCCGCCAGCAACGTCAACGTCGGCGCCAAGCTGACCTTCCAGGACGGTCAGGTCGCCGGCGAGCAGAACGCCACGCTGAACACCAGCGGTGCCGAGACCACCAACATCACCTTCAAGAATGCCAATGGCTGGCCGGCCGGCAAGTACCGCGCCGAAGTCATGGTTGATGGTAAGGCGGCCGGAACGCCGCAGGAGTTCGAGGTCAAGTAAGTCCTGCCGACTCTCTCCCGGCAGGGCTCACGATGGACGCAGCCGCGAGGCTGCGTCTTTTTTTTGCGTGACAACCCTGGCGGGGTGAATCACTGCGTTGCAGTACCGGCGCGTATGGCGCGGCTTTGCCCCGCGCGGCTGAAAACGCGACAATGCAGGGGTTTCCCCGCCGCGCGCCCACCCTGACGGCGACGGGGGAAAGCGTGGGGCCAGGCCCCGCGCGAGACACGGTTGCACGTGGTCCGGCGCTGCCGCCGGGCTTTCCCTGAGCACTGCTACAGAGTCCAAGTCCCCCATGTCCAAGATTCTCTACACGCTGACCGACGAAGCCCCGTTCCTGGCCACCCAGTCGCTGCTGCCGATCGTCGATGCCTACACCGCCACCGCTGGCATCGTGGTGGAAACCCGCGACATCTCGCTGTCCGGGCGCATTCTTTCGCAGTTCCCGGAACTGCTGGGCGAGGAGCAGAAGGTCAGTGACGACCTGGCCGAGCTGAGCCAGCTGGCGACCACGCCGGACGCCAACATCATCAAGCTGCCCAACATCTCCGCCTCGGTGCCGCAGCTGAAGGCGGCCATCAAGGAGCTGCAGGACCAGGGCTATCCGTTGCCGGACTACCCGGAAACGCCGGCCGACGACCAGCAGCGCGACTACAAGGCGCGCTACGACAAGGTCAAGGGCAGCGCGGTGAATCCGGTGCTGCGTGAAGGCAATTCCGACCGTCGCGCGCCGCTGTCGGTGAAGAACTATGCCCGCAAGCATCCGCATCGCATGGGCGCCTGGTCCGCAGATTCGAAGTCGCACGTCTCGCACATGGACGCGGGCGACTTCTATGGCAGCGAAAAGTCGGCAACCCTCGCCAACGCCGGCACCCTGAAGATCACCTTCCATGGCAATGACGGCAGCACTGTGGTGCTGAAGGAAAAGACCGCGGTCAAGGCCGGTGAGATCGTTGATGCCGCCGTGATGAGCCGCAAGGCGCTGGCAGCCTTCATCGACGCGCAGATCGCCGATGCCAAGAGCCAGGGCGTGCTGTTCTCGCTGCACCTGAAGGCGACCATGATGAAGGTCTCCGACCCGATCATGTTCGGCGTGGTCGTGGAAGAGTTCTACAAGGACGTGCTGGCCAAGCACGCCGACGCCCTCCGGCAGGCCGGTTTCGATGCCAACAACGGCATCGGAGACCTGGTCGCGCGCCTGCCGTCGCTGCCGGAGGCCACCCGCGCCGCCATCGAAGCCGACCTGAAGGCCGAGTACGCGCAGCGCCCGGGCCTGGCCATGGTCAACTCGGACAAGGGCATCACCAACCTGCACGTGCCGAGCGACGTGATCGTCGACGCCTCGATGCCGGCGATGATCCGCGATTCCGGCAAGATGTGGAATGCCGAAGGCAAGCTGCAGGACACCAAGGCGGTCATCCCGGACCGCTGCTATGCCGGCGTCTACCAGGCCGTCATCGACGACTGCAAGGCACACGGCGCCTTTGACCCGGCCACCATGGGCTCGGTGCCGAACGTCGGCCTGATGGCGCAGAAGGCCGAAGAGTACGGCTCGCACGACAAGACCTTCCAGATCGCCGCCCACGGCGTGGTCAAGGTCACCGATGACGCGGGCAGCGTGGTGTTCGAGCACGCGGTGGAAGCCGGTGACATCTGGCGCATGTGCCAGACCAAGGACGCCCCGATCCAGGACTGGGTCAAGCTGGCCGTCGAGCGCGCGCGCCTGAGCAGCACCCCCGCCGTGTTCTGGCTGGACGCTGCCCGCGCCCATGACGCGCAGGTCATCGCCAAGGTCGAGCAGTACCTGAAGAACCACGACACCGCCGGCCTGGACATCCGCATCCTGCCGCCGGTGGAAGCCGCCGCGTTCTCGCTGGCCCGCATCCGCAAGGGCGAAGACACCATCTCGGTGACCGGCAACGTGCTGCGCGACTACCTGACCGACCTGTTCCCGATCATGGAGCTGGGCACCAGTGCCAAGATGCTGTCGATCGTGCCGCTGATGGCCGGTGGTGGCCTGTTCGAGACCGGTGCCGGTGGTTCGGCCCCGAAGCACGTGCAGCAGTTCGTTGAAGAGGACTACCTGCGTTGGGATTCGCTGGGTGAGTTCCTGGCGCTGGCCGCGTCACTGGAACACCTGGGCAACCGCTACGACAACGCCGCCGCCCGTGTGCTGGCCAAGGCGCTGGACGAAGCCAACGGCCAGTTCCTGGACAACGACAAGTCGCCTTCGCGCAAGCTCGGTGGCATCGACAACCGTGGCAGCCACTTCTACATCGCGCTGTACTGGGCGCAGGCCCTGGCCGCGCAGGACGAGGACGCCGCACTGAAGGCACGCTTCGCCCCGCTGGCCAAGGCCCTGACCGACAACGAGCAGAAGATCGTCGAAGAGCTGATCGCAGTGCAGGGCAAGGCCGTGGACATCGGCGGCTATTACCGTCCGGACGTGGAAAAGGCCAGCAAGGCGATGCGCCCGAGCGCGACCTTCAACGCCGCGCTGGAGCAGCTGCGCGGTTGATCCATCGCCGTTCGGTCGTGACCCTGGAACCCGCGCCTCGGCGCGGGTTTCTTTTTTGGCTCCGGGGTCAGATCCCTTTTGCCGTGCAAAAGGGATCCGACCCTAGACGATGAAACCGTGACTTCCGTCGGCTGTCGGAATGCCGTCAATACGGCATGAAACTTGCCCGCGATGGCCGTCGCAGAACCGATGCGTGCGCATTCGCGGGCACTGTCAATCTGAGCGGTCGATCACGACGGATGCCGCGGGCGATGACCTAGCCTTGGCGACGCGAGATCGCCGGGGAGGCGGTCGCACGGGGAACACGGATGGCACGCGTGCTGGTAGTGGGAACCGATATCCAGGGAGAGCAGGCCCTGCTCAGGCGCCTGCGCATCGCTTCGGCCCTGCCTGACGGCCTGATCCGCCGCAGCCAGGATCTGGACGACTGTGATCTGCTGGTCATCCGCGATACGCCCGCATTGCGCAACGCGGCCCTGCGCATGCGCCAGCAGCGGCCCCGCCTGCAGTGCTGGATCGAAGATCCCGGTGGCCAGCTGCGTGATGGCGATGGCCAGCAGCGTGTGCTCGATGACGGCGCCATCGGCCGCGCACTGCGTGGCATGCAGGGCCCACCGGAGCCCGTAATTCCACACGCGCCTGCGCCGATCCGTCTGGCCGATGGTGCACACGCCATCACCCGCCTGCTGCGCGAGCGCTTGCCACTGCGACAGGGATACGCGCTGCTGGGCGATGCCGCTGCGCCCCTGCTGCTGCTGGACCTGGAGCAGGACCAGGCCATCGCACTGCACGAGCCCGTCGTGGCATTGGTCGAACGCCTTGCGCGGGGGTTCGAACAGCTCTGGCTCGATGCGCTGACGGCAGCGCAGCTGCAGGCCCAGGCGGCGGATCGCACCCGGCAGCCACTGCGCCCGTTGCTGTGGCAGTGGGCGCAGCGCAGCCCGCACTGGCAGGCCCTGGACGAGCGCCTGCGCGTCGCCTCGGTGAAACTGCTGCGCTGGCCTGACTTCCGCGTACTGGGCCACGATCACGATGGCTTCCGCCTGTGCTCGCTGCTGCTCAAGCGCGCCTGTACGGTGGACGAGTGTGCCGTGCTGCTCGACCTTCCGCACGCTGCAGTACGCGATTTCGTGCACGCCGCCTATCTGTGCGGCTATGCGCAGCTGCAGCCGGCGCCTGCGGCGACGGTGACGGTCATGCGCGGCACGGGCAACGACAGCGGGCTGCTGGCCCGGCTGTGGCGCCACCTGCGCGGGAGCGAACGCAATGCGTGAGCACAAGGTGGTCGTGCTGGGCGGCATGGGCAGCGGCAAGTCGACGCTGGTGCGCAGCATCGCCGCCGGCACGGTGGTGGACACCGACGTCGCCAACAGCGATCGGCTTGGCGCCGACAAGGCATCGACCACGGTGGCGCTCGATTACGCCGACATCGATCTGCCCAATGGCGAGCGCCTCCGCCTGTACGGTACGCCGGGTCAGCAACGATTTGATTTCCTGTGGCCGATCCTTCTGCAGGGGGCGCGCGGCGCGGTGCTGCTGCTCGACGGCCGACGCGCCGGCGTGGCCGCCGAACTGGACGGCTACCTGCAGGTGCTGCGGCCGTTCGGACCGGCGCTGGCAGTGGTGGTGGCGGTGACCCATCTGGACCAGGCGCCGTCCGCCGCGCTGGAGCAATGGGCAGCACATGCGCAGATCGGCGGCCAGCCGCTGCCGTTGCTGGCGCTGGATGCGCGCGACCGCGAACAGGGGCTGTTGCTGATGGATGTACTGATGAGCGAGATCGAAGCATACGCGCTGGTGACCGCGCATGGCTGACGGACAGGCCGCGCTGCTGCCCGATGCACGCCAGCGCGAACGCCTGCAGCCGTTGCTGCAGGACCTGCAGCACCGGGTGGAAGGGGTGCGCACCGTGGTACTGGCCAGTGTCGATGGCTTCGCCCTGGTCAGTGCCGGCGCCGAAGGGCGCGGTGAACGCCTGGCCGCGATGACCAGCGCAATGCTGGCGCTGGCGGCAGCGGTGGGCCGCGAGCTGGTCCTGGGAGACCTGCAGACGCTGATGCTGGAAGCCGAGGGCGGCAAGGTGCTGATGCTGGCCATTCACGGTGAAGGGCGTGCACCGCTGCTGCTGATGGCAGCCTGCGACCAGCGCAGCGTGATCGGCCAGGTGCTGTGGCAGAGCAGGGAATGTGGCCAGGCGATCCTGGCCGAACTCGGCGGACCGTGAGCCCGGCCGCAGGGGAACGAGGGGCTCGAACCTACATCCAAAAGGGGTGAGACGTGTCTGGACTGAATGAATCGTTGAATGCACTGATGGGTATCGATGGCGCGCAGGCCGTGGCGCTGGTCGACTATGAAAGCGGCATGCTGCTGGGCGAAGCCGGTGCGGGGATGGACATGGAAGTGGCGGCAGCCGGCAACACCGAAGTGATCCGCGCGAAGATGAAAACCGCAGCGTCGCTCAACCTCAACGACAGCATCGAGGACATCCTGATCTCGCTGGGCAGGGCGTACCACATCATGCGCCCGGTGGCCAGGAAGAAGGGCCTGTTCTTCTACATCGTGCTGGACCGTAGCAAATCCAATCTGGCATTGGCCCGGCGCAAGGTGCAGGAAGTGGAGGCCGAGCTGGCCATCTGAGCCGATGCCTGTTGGAGCCGGGCAGGGCCCGGCTCTACACATTCCACCCCACGCCGGCGTATGGTTGAGCCATCTTCCCGGGTGAGCCCTGCATGTCCACGCCTGACATCGCTGCCGAGCTGGCGCCGCGCATCGCCGGCGCCATCCGCGATGGATTCGAGCAGTACCATGCCCGCTTCGCGGCGATCACCGCCCGCGCGCGGCAGCGCTTCGAGCAGCGCGACTGGAGCGGTGCCCGCCAGGACGCCGTCGAGCGCATCGCCCTGTACGACCTGTGCATCGCCGAGCAGATGGATGCACTGCGCCGGCTTGCCGGCGAGGCGATCGGCGAGCGCTCGCTGTGGCTGCAGGTGCACGGAGCCTACAGCGCACTGCTGCAGGGGCTGATCGACGCCGAGCTGTACAAGACCTTCTACAACACGCTGTCGCGGCGGCTGTTCGCCACCCGTGGCGTGGACCCGGCGGTGGAATTCATCGCCTTCGATGTCGAGCCGTCCGATGCGATCACCCATCCGGTCGCCCGCCACACCTATGCGGTCTCGCCGACGCGCCCGGTGGAGGCGCTGCAGCGGGTACTGGCTGACTATCGCTTCGACGTTCCCTACGCGCACCAGCTGCGCTGTGCCGCCGCCATCGCCGTGCGGCTGCAGGATGACCTTGCGCACTGGGGCGATACGCCGGTGCGCAGCATCGAACTGCTGGATACCGTGTTCTACCGCGAGCGTCGCGCCTACCTGGTAGGGCGCGTCTTCGGCGAGCATCGCTTCTCGCCCTGCGTGATCGCGCTGGTCAACGACGAACAGGGCCTGCGTGCCGATGCAGTGCTGACCCGTCGCCGCGATGTCGCCCACCTGTTCGGCGTGTCGCGCAGCTACTTCCAGGCCGACCTGGCCACCGTCGGCGACGCCGTGGTGTTCCTGCGCAGCCTGCTGCCGGGCAAGCCGATCGACGAAATCTACACCGTGCTGGGCCGTGCCAAGCAGGGCAAGACCGAGCGCTACCGCACCTTCTTCCGCCATTTCAACGAACATCCACACGAGCGCCTGGTCCACGCCGAAGGCACCCCTGGCATGGTCATGGCGGTGTTCACCCTGCCCAGTTACCCGCTCGTGTTCAAACTCATCCGCGATCGTTTCGCCTGGCCGAAGGCGATGTCACGGCAGCAGGTGGAAGAGAAATACGCGCTGGTGTTCAACCTGGACCGTGTCGGCCGCCTGCTGGACGCGCAACCCTATCGGCACCTGCGCTTCCCGCGCGACCGCTTTGCGCCGGCGCTGCTTGACGAACTGCTGGGCCAGTGCGCGCAGAGCATCCGCGTCGATGGCGACGAAGTGGAAGTGGCGCTGTGCTACGTGCAGCGCCGTTTCCGTCCGTTGAACCTGTATCTGCGCGAGCAGGGTGCAGAGCCGGTGCGCGCCGCGGTGCTCGACTACGCGCAGGCGATCACCGACATGGCGCGCAACAACATTTTCCCGGGTGACATGCTGCCGAAGAATTTCGGTGTTTCACGGCACGGCCGCGCGGTGTTCTACGATTACGACGAACTGTGCCTGGTCAGCGACTGTGTGTTCCGTGCCTGGCCCCAGCCGAGCTCGCCGGAAGAGGCGATGGCCGATGAGCCCTGGTTCCATGTGGGCCCGCGCGACGTGTTCCCCGAACGTTTCGGCCCCTTCATGGGATTGCCGGCCGGCGAACTGGCGGCCGTGCGCGAGCACTATCGGCACCTGTTCGATCCCGGTTGGTGGCAGGCCCTGCAGGCCCGCTTCGCCAGCGGCGACTATCCGGACACGCCGCCCTATGCCGCCAGCCACCGGCTGGCGTAGCCCGCGCGCCTGCGCTTCAGTCTGCGTGGGGGTAGACGATCACCCGGTTGCGCCCCTGTTCCTTGGCCAGGTACAGGGCCTTGTCGGCCAGGCGCAGGGCCTGCTCGGCATCGGCATGGAAGCTGGGGAAATGGGCCACGCCCAGCGACACCGTGATCGTGCCGACCGGTGCGAAGGGGTGATCGGCGATGTGCTGGCGCAGGCGCTCGGCGGCCTGGCGCGCAGGCTCGGTACCGATGCCCGGCAACAGCAGCAGGAACTCCTCGCCGCCAGCGCGGCACAACAGATCGCTCTCGCGCGAGTGGCGGCGCATCTGCTCGGCGATATGGACGATGACGGCATCACCGACGTCATGCCCATGGCCGTCGTTGATCGATTTGAAGCGATCGATGTCCAGCGCCAGGATCGCGAAGGGAATGCCCTGCGCCTGCAGCGCATCCAGCGCATGCTGCAGCCCGCGACGATTCAACAGACCGGTCATCGGATCGGTGCGGCTGGCCCGGTTGAGCGTGCCGATCCGGTCCTGCAGCGCGTTGAAACTGTGCAGCACCGCATGCTTGAGCTGGGCAACCTCGAAGTACCAGGCGCGGATGCCGTTGACATGGCTGATCGCGTTGCCGGTGTCCTCGCCGGCCTGCACGTTGCGCGCCAGCTGCCACAGCGGCAGCGAAATGCGCCGGGCGAACCACCAGGTGACCACCAGTGACAACACGCCCAGCGGGATCGCGTTCCAGATCACCGCCGACATCAGCCGCGACAGTGGCTGCAGGGTGGCTTCGGTGGGCCGCTGGGCGACGATGCCCCAGCCGGTGACCGCGACCGGGGCATAGCCGGCCAGCATCGATACACCGCGGTTGTTGCGTACCTGCTGCGCTCCCCGCTCGCCGTGGATCACCGCCGTCACCGCCGGATTGCCGACCACATAGTCGCCCACCCGCTCGCCTTCGACGTGGTACAGCAGGCGGCCATGGCGGTCGACCACATACAGATACGAGCCGTCGCGGTAATAATGCGTACCCAGCAGCGTATGCAGCGCGCTGCGCTGGCGCAGGTACAGGGTGCCGCTGACATAGCCGCGGTACCGGCCCTGGCCGTCGAAGATCGGATGCGACAGTGAGACCAGCAGCTTGCCGGTGGCCGACTGGTAGGGATCGCTGATCATCGGCTGACGGGACGCCAGTGCCGCATTGTTGCCCGCGCTGTGCAGGATCTCGCCCTGCAGCTGCAGCGTCTGGGGGGAGGTGGCGATCACCAGGCCATCGGCATCCACGACCAGCGAGGAGTTGAAGCTGCTCGACTGCAGCTGCAGGCGGCTGGCTTCGCCCTGCGCCTGGCGCGGGTCCATGTCGGCCTCGCCCAGCCGGGTCGCGCTGTAGGCCAGCTGCTGCTGGGCGGACAGCAGGAAGTTCTGGGTCGTCTCGGCCAGCTTGCTGGCATAGACGCGGTTGGCTTCCAGCGTGTTGCCGACCAGCTGGTCGCGTTGCACGCGGTAGCTGGCCAGCAGTGTATTGGCCAGGGCGATGATGGCGCTGAGCAGGGCGAGGGCCAGGATCAGCTTGCCCAGGTTGAGGCGGGGCGAAATCAGGCGCATGCGGAGCAGGATGGGGCGGGGGGACCGCAATGCGGGCAGGCGCAGGCGGGATGCAGGCAGCATTATCGCCAGAAAAGGCGTCGGCGCGGGTGAAGCCCCGGCGCGACCGGCGGCCTCAGCGCTGCAGGCGGCGCAGCAGGGTCTGGCGCACGTGCGCCGCCGCCGCTGCGTCGAGCGTTCCCAGCACACCCTGCGCCTGCGTCGGGATGTGTGCGATCGCCGCGTCGCTTTCGGCGAACACATAGTGGTCGAACATGGCGCGCCACTGCGCGCGCTGCGTCGCGGGCAATCCGCGCAGGGCCAGGATCGACAGCATCAGGGCATTCATCGGCGAGTCCATCCAGGCCGGCACCGGCCGCCACCAGGTGTTGACCAGCACATTGAATGTTTCCAGACCTTCCATGTGGTGCCACCACAGTGAAGGGATGAAGACCGCATCGCCCGGTTCAAGCTCGGCCACCAGCGCCTGCTGCAGCGCCTGCGGGAAGCGCGGAAAGCGATCAAGATCCGGTGCGTGGAAATCGACCAGGCTGATCGCCTGCCCTGCGGGAGTGAAATCGAGCGGGCCGATGTACAGGTTGTCGATCTGATCCGGTGGGAACAGCGTCACCCGGCGGCGCCCGGCCGCCACGCATGCCAGGTTGTCCGGTACGTCCTGATGGGCGGCAATGCGCGAGCGGTTGCCGATCCAGATGCTGCTGAGCGGTTCGTCCACGCCCAGCTGCAGCGGATTGGCCCGGGTGAAGCCGGGCAGGAAGCTGTCCAGCGTCGTCGATGCCACGTAGATCGACGGCGGCGCCGGATCGGCGGCGTATTTCAGCAGCGTGGCCAGCACCACTTTCAATGGCACCTGCTCGCGGCGGAAGTTGAAGCCGCTCATGTCTGCGTTGTAGAACAGCCGGCCGCCGGCGTCGGGTGCTGCCGTGGTCGCGGTCACCGGCATCTGCCCGTGGTCGAACGCGGCCAGATGCGCCACCGCCTCCGCAGGCGAGCGGCGCGCGGCCACGACCAGGGGCCAGTGCGCGACCAGCCCGCGGATCACCTTCGGTGTCGTCCAGGTGTGCAGCCGGGCCGGCAGCTCCGCCGGGTCCAGGTCCCGCACTTCATCGATGGGTCGGGGGTGGGGCAGCATGCGTGGACATCCTGGGCGTGATGGCGAGCCGGGCTCGTGCCCGGTGGCCTTGGGTCCGCGCATCATGCACCCGTGCGGCGTGGGCCGGGCATGAACCCGGCTCCACGAGGCCTCCGGCGCCGGTCAGAACTTGTAGCGGACGCCGAACATGTAGCGTGGACCGGTCTGGGTGGCATAACGCAGCATGTTGGTGTGCCGCGAATAGGTGCGCATGGTCTCGTCGGTCAGGTTGATCGCTTCCAGGCTCAGCGTCAGCTGTTCGCTGACCGCGTAGCTGATGTTGAGATCGAGCTGACCGTACGCGGCAGTGTAGTTCGGGTTCGGGCCCTGGCCACCGATGCCGTTGAGGAACTTGTCGCGCCAGTTGTAGGCCGCGCGGATCTGCCAGGCGTTCTTGTCGTAGAACGCGACCACATTGGCCGAATCGCTCAGGCCGATCATCGGGTACTGGTCGCCCAGGCTGAGGTTGTTGAACGTCAGCCCGGACTTCACCTTGGTGTAGTTCGCGGCCACGCCGAAGCCGGACTGGCCGAACAGGTGCTGCACCGCCACTTCCCAGCCGTCGAGGTGATCCGAGTGCTGGTTGGCCGGTACCGTGATGTCGAACCCGGCCACCGGGTCGTTGGGCTGGCCGACGATGGTGCCGGTCATCTGCCCGGCCGAATTGCGCCCGGTATAGGTCACGCCAGGATCGCCGGCATGGTTGGTGAAGATGTAGTCGCGGATGCAGGGCATGTCGGTGGTACCGCAGCCTGATGCCAGTGCCTCGTTCCAGTACGCGCCACCGACCGGCGTATGCAGGGTGCCGGCGTTCTCGCGCACGATGGTGTCGCTGATGAAGTTCTTGATGTTCTTGCGGAAGAAGCCCACGGAGGCATAGCTGGCCTCGCCGTAGTACCACTCCAGCGACAGATCGAAGTTGTCCGAGATCAGCGGTTCCAGACCCGGATTGCCGCGGGTGCCGGTGCCGCCCTGGGTGCGCACGATATCGGCCAGCGATTGACCGCTCTGGATCTGCGTCCAGCTCGGCCGGCCCAGGGTGCGGCTGTAGCTGCCGCGCAGCGCCAGCGTCTCGGCCAGGTCCAGTTTCAGATCAACGTTCGGCAGCACGTAGTCGTACTTGCCCTTGCCACCGACGAAACCGCGATCGGCCGCGTAGTCGATGTTGAACTCGTTGGCCGAACTCCAGCTGATGCCGGTCGGTACGCGCACCAGTGCATTCGACTCCACCTCGGTCTGCTCGTAGCGCGCGCCGACGGCCACGTGCAGCGGCATCGACCAATCGAACGTGGTGCGGTACTGCAGGTAGGCACTCTTCGACTTCTCGGTGGTGCGGATGTCCTCGGAGTATTCCGTCGGTGCGTAGTAGCAGCTCGGGCAGGCCGGATCGGAATCGGTGCCGACCTGGGCCGCGCGGTCGATCAGGCGGTCGAAGTCGAACACCAGGAACTGGCCGGTCAGGCGCGGATCGTTGTGGCCGGAGAACGCCTTGAAGTACTTGCCCATGTTGTCGGCGTACCAGATGTCATCGGCATAGTCGGCCGGAGAGCCCAGACCGCCCCAGCTGTTGCGCTGCATGATGGCCGAGGCGGAGCGGTTCTCCACCTGGGTGTGGCCCACGCCGAAGTCCAGCGCCGAATAGTCGGCGAAGCGGAACGTGCCGCGGCCCTGGTACTGCTGCACCTTGGACTTGTTGTAGCTGTTCTGGAACACCGAGCCGGTGACCAGCGCGTCGGAGGCCTGCACGCCACCCGGCGGCAGTGCGATGTTGATGATCGGCAGATCACCGCTGTAGTCGACGGTGGTGGTGCCACGCACGAAGGCGGCCACGCCGAGCACGCCTGCCGAGCCATAGGGACTGTCCGGCCGCGACTCCGACTCGGCGTTGTGCACGTCGAAGGACAGGTCCAGCGCGTCGTTCACTTCCCAGTCGACGTTGAAGCCCAGCGAGTGCATGTCGGTCTTGGTGGCCAGCTTGGCGCCGCCCATCGACACGTCCGAATTGGTCATGTCCTCGCTGTAGATGATCGGCGCGGACACCGGGCCGTTGGTCCAGATGCTGTCGCCCGGACCATAGTTGAACCAGACCGACAACTCGCTGCGCTGCTGCTGCACCTTGTTCTCGACATAGGTGTAGTCCAGCGTGGTGGTGACATTGTCGGCCGGCTTCCACTGGAACGTCGCCTGCGCGTTGGTGCGCTGCCGCTGCACGCCATTGACGTTGTAGGCGGTGTTCTGCGGACGTGCGTAGACGTCGTCGGGGCCGGGGCGGTTGGTGATGCGGTCGGAATATCCCTGGCCCGGCAGCGGCAGTGCCCGCCAGTCCGCGCTCTCGTTGCCCTTGAACGTGGCCCAGCCCTCGGCCACGGTGGCCTGGTTGAAGCCGGAATCACGTTCCTGGTGGCTGGCACTGAACGTCACGCCGAAGCGATCGTCGGCGTAGCGCTGGCTGAAGATGCCCGAGAGCTCGCCGGTGACGTTGGAGCCGCGCAGGGTCCGCGGCAGGTTGTCGTTGGACGAATCGTTGACCGCCTTCAGGCCAAGGCTGATCACCGGTTCGGACTCCAGCGGCCGCAGCGTCTTGATGTTGATGGTGGCACCGATGCCACCGGCAGGGTTGTCGGCGCGGCTGGTCTTGTACACCTCCACCGCAGAGATCGATTCGGAAGCGAGGTTGGCGAAGTCGAAGGAGCGCGAGCCGGACAGGCCGCCGCCGCCGTTGCCCAGATTCGACGCCGGCATCTGCCGGCCGTTCAGCAGCACCAGGTTGTAGTCCGGACCAATGCCGCGCACGGTCACCTTGGACCCTTCGCCGCTGGAAGTGCGGTCGATGGAAACGCCGCTGATGCGCTGCAACGATTCGGCCAGGTTGGTGTCGGGGAACTTGCCGATGTCCTCGGCGACGATGCCGTCCACCACGCCCTGGCTGTCGCGCTTGAGGTTCATCGATGAAGTCAGGCTGCCGCGGATGCCGGTGACCTGCACAGCATCGAGCGTGGTCGGATCGGCCGGTTCGCTGGCGGCGGGTGCGTCCTGTGCCCATGCCGGGGCGGCCAGCGCAGCCAGCAGCGCGGAAGTGAGCATCGTCTTGCGAGGTACTGCCTTGTACGTCTTCATGGAAGCTCCCTCCCCAGGGAATTCGGTAATGGCGATCCTGCGTCGTTCAATCACGGACTACTGCATGTGGCCCGGATTGGAGCGACGCTTGACAGCGTTGTCAACAAACTGCCATGAAGTGCGCCGCGTCGGCGGTCGCGAGGCGCGCCGTGAAATCGTTGCCAGAACGTCGTCGCTTCGCAAACAACGCCTTGTGCGACGGCATCTGCAGCGGTTTTACAGGGATGACAGCGCTGCCAACGCGAGCGCAGGAAAGTGTTGTGCGGTGCAGAACAAAACTGCGCGGATCAGCTTTCAGCCCGCACGTGTCAGGGCATTCGTCGGACTGACAGCGCTGGACAATCGGAATGGCTGCAAATGTCACGCATGACCGCAGGATGGCTTCGATCACTGACTGGAAGGACAAGCAATGGACACCGCAACGACCGTTCGAGGACATCACGTGCAGGGCACCACCCGCGCGCTGGCGGTGGTCACCGCCATCTTCTTCATGTGGGGCTTCCTGACCTGCCTCAATGACATCCTCATTCCGCACCTGAAAGCGGCGTTCGCGCTGAGCTGGGTGCAGGCGATGCTCATCCAGTTCACCTTCTTCGGTGCCTACTTCCTGATGTCGCTGCCTGCGGGCCGGCTGGTGGCTGCGGTGGGATACAAGCGCGGCATCGTCGCCGGCCTGGCCATTGCGGGCGTCGGCTCGCTGCTGTTCTGGCCGGCTGCGGCCGCCCATGTCTATGGACTGTTCCTGGCGGCGCTGTTCGTGCTGGCCACCGGCATCACCGTGCTGCAGGTGGCGGCCAACCCCTACGTGGCATTGCTGGGTGACGAGCGCACCAGCTCCAGCCGGTTGACCCTGGCGCAATCGATGAACTCGCTGGGCACCACGCTGGCACCGCTGTTCGGTGGCCTGCTGATCCTGTCGGCGCAGCCGCGCAGCGAGGAGCAGCTGGCGCTGTTGCCGCAGGCCGAAGCACTGGCCTACCGTGCAGCCGAAGCGCAATCGGTGCAGCTGCCGTACTTCGGCCTGGCCGTGGTCCTGTTCCTGCTGGCGGCAGCGATCTGGATGTTCCGTCTTCCCGCCATTCCCGGCGTGGAGGAAAGCACCGGCGCCCGAAGCCGGCCGTGGGACGTCCTGCGCCACCGCCATGTGCGACTGGGTGTGCTGGCCATCTTCTGCTACGTGGGCGCGGAAGTTTCCATCGGCAGTGTGCTGGTCAACTTCCTGTCCTCGCCGGGCATCGGCCAGGGCATGACCGAGCAGGAGGCCACCGGTTACGTCTCGCTCTATTGGGGAGGCGCGCTGGTCGGGCGCCTGCTCGGCGCGGCGCTGCTGGCGAGGTTGGATGCGCGCTGGCTGCTCGGTCTTTTCGCGCTCGCGGTGGTGCTGCTGCTCGGCGTCACCGTCTCCACCAGTGGTGGCCTGGCCAAGTGGGCGGTGGTGAGCATCGGACTGTTCAACTCGATCATGTTCCCGACCATCTTCGCGCTGGCGATCACCCGCCTGGGAGGTCTCACCGGACAGGCTTCAAGTCTGCTGGTGATGGCCATCGTCGGCGGTGCGGTCATTCCGCTGGCCATGGGCTGGCTTGCCGACAATCACGGCCTGCAGCTCTCGTTCCTGCTGCCGGCGCTGTGCTATCTCTACATTGCCTTCTATGCGTGGAAGGGTTCGCGGTTGCCGGCCGCATGAGCCGCAGGTCCGCCGCTGGCTCAACGTCGCCGTGGTGCGGCGGTCGACTCGCGTTCGAGTACCGCGTGCTCGACCGTGATCATGCGGCCAGCGGTTTCGGCACGGATGTGCTCGATCAGCTGTTCGGTGGCCAGCCGCCCCATGTGCGAGGTCGGTTGGCGCACGGTGGTCAGTGCAGGGTAGATGTGTCCTGCGATCGGCGTGTCGTCGAACCCGCACACCGAGAGGTCGCGCGGCACGCGAAGCCCGCGTTCGCCTGCGACGCGATACACGGCCGCGGCCATGTCATCGTTGGCGGCGAAGATCGCCGTGGGAGGCTCATCCATGTCGAGCAGCAGGTTGGCCGCGTCCACGCCGGACTCGAACGAGAACTGGCCGTTGACCACCAGCGCCGGATCGTAGGCGATACCCGCCTGCCGCAGGGCCTGGCGGTAACCGGCGTAACGCCACTGGCAGGCACCATGCGCGCGCGGCCCCTTGATGTGGGCAATGCGGCGGTGGCCCTGCGCGACCAGGTGACCGATCAGCTCGACCACCGCAGTGGTTTCATCCATGCGCACGCCGATGCGTCCTTCCGGGTGTCGCGGGGCGATGCAGGCAAAGGGAATGTCATGCTCTTCCAGGTACGACAGCACCACTTCGTCGTCGGTCAGCGGCGGGATCAGCACCACGCCATCCGGACGCGAGTTCTCGAACAGCGCGGTCATGTCGGGCAGGGTGCGCCGGCCAGTGCCCACCGGACCGAGGATCAGGTTGTAGTGCTGTGCGTGGCAGGCCTCGAGCATGCCGTTCTGGATTTCCATCAGGTAGTTGCGCGAAGGATTGTTGTAGACCAGTGCCAGCGCGTACGAGCGCTGTCCGGCCAGACTGCGCGCGGACAGATTGGGCTTGTAGCCCAGGCGCGCCACGGCCGCCAGCACCCGTTCGCGGGTCTGCTCGCGCACGTTGGGCTCGTGATTGAGCACGCGGGACACCGTCTTGATCGATACCCCGGCAACGGCGGCGACATCCTCGATTCGACTGCGCATGATGCGGTGGATCCTCCTGGAAGGCGGCGGCGACGCGCCGATGGTAGTGCGTACCTGCGATGTCGGTGTTGCCGGAGCAGGCGGATGGTGCCACGACGCGAGGGGGACTGGCACGTCCTGAATTCTTGTCGCGTCGCAACACCCACGGCCGCGGGCCGTGTGCCGCGTCGGCCGCAAAGCCCGCCGTTACGCGATTGCCGCCACAGGATGTGCGATCGCGCATTGACACGATGCAGACAGACTTATATGACAGCGCTGTCAGGACGGGCGTCCGATCGCCCACGCCGACGTGCCGCCGCAGCCCCGCACGCCAGGAACGTCATCCACGGAGGTAGTACCCAGTGAAGCGCCCCACCCAGACCCTTCTTGCCGGCTGTCTGCTGGCCGCCCTGGCCGCATCGGCGGATGCCGCGCCGTCCACGGGCGAACGCCTGCAGGACTGGCCGCGCGTGCACAGCGTGATCGCTGCCGATGCGGATATCGAAAGGCGCGTGCAGGAGATCCTTGCGCAGATGACGCTGGCGCAGAAGATCGGGCAGATGACCCAGGCCGAGATCAAGACCATCACGCCGGACGAGGTGCGCCGCTACTACATCGGCTCGGTCCTCAATGGCGGCGGCTCCTGGCCGGGCATGGACAAGCACGCCAGCGTACAGGACTGGCTGCAGCTGGCCGATGCCTACCACGCCGCATCGCTGGCTACCGATGCGAAGACGCCGGTGCCGGTCATCTGGGGCACCGATGCGGTGCACGGCCACAACAACGTGCTGGGCGCGACCCTGTTCCCGCACAACATCGGCCTGGGCGCGGCCGGCGATGCCGAACTGATCGAACGCATCGGCGAGGCGACCGCGCGCTCGGTGCGCGCCACCGGCATCGGCTGGGTGTTCGCACCCACCCTGGCCGTGGCCCATGACCCTCGCTGGGGCCGCACCTATGAGAGCTATTCGTCCGACCCGGCGGTGATCCGCAGCTACGCCCACGCCTACGTGAAGGGCGCACAGGGCACCTTCAAGGACGACGGCAACGTGGTCACCACCGCCAAGCACTACCTGGGCGACGGTGCCACCGACAACGGCCGCGACCAGGGTGAGGCGCTGGTCGACAAGGACACCATGATCAACGTCCACGCGCAGGGCTACTACGGTGCGCTTGCCGAGGGTGCGCAGACGGTGATGGCCTCGTTCAACAGCTGGAACGACCGCGCCGCAGGCGTGGACTACGGCAAGATGCACGGCAGCAAGGCGCTGCTGACCGATGCGTTGAAGGACAAGATGGGTTTTGATGGCTTCGTCGTCTCCGACTGGAACGGCATCGCCCAGGTGCCGGGCTGCCGCAACGACAGCTGTGCGCAGGCCATCAATGCCGGCATCGACATGGTGATGGTGCCCGACGACTGGAAAGCGTTCATCGCCAACACCACCGCGCAGGTCAAGAGCGGTGAGATTCCGCTGGCGCGCATCGACGATGCGGTCGCCCGCATCCTGCGGGTGAAGCTGCGCGCGGGCCTGTTCGAACACGCGCCGTCCGACAGCCGCTACGCCGGCGATGCCAGCGCCGTGCAGCACCGTGACCTGGCCCGGCGTGCCGTGCGCGAATCGCTGGTGCTGCTGAAGAATGAAGGCAAGGTGCTTCCGCTGCGCCGCGATGCACGGGTGCTGGTGGTCGGCAAGAGCGCCGACAGCATCGGCGACCAGTCCGGTGGCTGGTCGCTGACCTGGCAGGGCACCGAGAACGGGAATTCCGATTTCCCCAACGCCGATTCCGTGCTGGGCGCGCTGCGTGCCGAACTGGGTGCGGACAAGGTCAGCTTCAGCTCCGATGGCCAAGGCGTCGATCCGAAGGCCTTCGATGTGGTGCTGGCGGTGATCGGTGAGACGCCCTATGCGGAAACCAACGGCGATATTCTCGCGTCGGATACCGTCAGCCACAGCCGCGCCTACCCGCAGGATCTGGCCGCGCTGAAGGCCGCGGCGGCGACCGGCAAGCCGGTGGTGACCGTCTACCTGTCCGGTCGCCCGATGTATGCCAACGACCTGCTCAATCTTTCCAGCGCCTTCGTCGCCGCCTGGCTGCCGGGCACCGAAGGCAAGGGCGTGACGGATGTGCTGGTGGCGGGCAAGGGCGGCAAGCCGGCGCACGACTTCCGTGGACGCCTCAGCTTCCCGTGGCCGGGTGTGCCGTGCCCGGCACCGATCGACCAGCCCGACGCGAAGAAGCCGGCGCTGTTCGCGCTTGGCTATGGCCTCAGCTACGCCAAGGGCGGCAAGGTCGCCAGGCTCGAGGAAGCTGACCCGGACAGCTGCGGCGAAGTCACCGTGCTGCCGATCTTCAACCGCGCCGACACGCCGCCATTCGCGCTGCACGTGGCCGCCGCGGGAGCGACCCAACCGCTCGGCAATGATCTGAACGCTACGCTGCGTTGGCCCACCGCCAAGCCGGTGGTGCAGGTGCGCACCGTGCAGGTGAACACCCAGCAGGACGCCAAGGAAGTGACCTGGCTGGCCCCGGCGCAGCTGATCACACGCAGCACCTCGCGCCGCAATCTCGGCGCACTGGCGCGCAGCAACGGTGCGCTGCAGTTCGACGTGCAGCTGGTGAAGCGTCCGGTATCGCCGGTGAAGGTGACCATGCAGTGTGGCAGCGGCTGTGAGGGTGGGGTGGACATCGCCCCGCAGCTGGCCGCACTGGCGCCCGGACAGAAGCGGACGGTGACCGTGCCATTGGCCTGCTTTGCAAAGCACGGCGTGGACCTGGGCGCGGTGGAAGCACCGTTTGTGGTCAGCGCCGACACGCCGTTCGCCGCGGCCTTCACCCAGGTCAGGCTCACGGCCAACACGGCCACCGCCGAAGGCGCGGTGGCCTGCCCGTAACCGAAGGTAGCGCCGGGCCATGCCCGGCGAATGCCCGGTGATCATCCACGGCCTGCGTGGATGCGCTGTTCCCGAGGCAAAAAAAGCCCCGCAGTGCGGGGCCTTTTTCTTATCGCTTCATCGAACCGAAGAACTCGTCGTTGGACTTGGTGTTCTTCATCTTGTCGAGCAGGAATTCCATCGCGGCCATTTCATCCATCGGATGCAGCAGCTTGCGCAGGATCCAGATCTTCTGCAGCAGTTCCGGCTCGATCAGCAGGTCTTCGCGGCGGGTGCCGGAGCGGTTGATGTCGATGGCCGGGAACACGCGCTTCTCGGCGATGCGGCGGCTCAGGTGCACTTCGCTGTTGCCGGTGCCCTTGAACTCTTCGTAGATCACCTCGTCCATCTTCGAGCCGGTGTCGACCAGCGCGGTGGCGATGATGGTCAGGCTGCCGCCTTCTTCAACGTTGCGCGCAGCACCGAAGAAGCGCTTCGGGCGGTGCAGGGCGTTGGCGTCCACACCACCGGTCAGCACCTTGCCCGAGCTCGGCACGACGTTGTTGTAGGCGCGCGCCAGGCGGGTGATCGAGTCCAGCAGGATCACCACGTCCTTCTTGTGCTCGACCAGGCGCTTGGCGCGCTCGATCACCATTTCGGCGACCTGCACGTGGCGTGCGGCCGGCTCGTCGAAGGTCGAGCTGATGACCTCGCCGCGCACGGTGCGCTGCATTTCGGTCACTTCTTCCGGGCGCTCGTCGATCAGCAGCACGATCAGGTGCACGTCCGGATGATTGGTGGTGATCGCGGTGGCGACCTGCTGCATCATCATCGTCTTGCCCGCCTTCGGCTGGGAGACGATCAGCGAGCGCTGGCCCTTGCCCTGCGGGGCCATCAGGTCGAGGATGCGGCCGGTGATGTCTTCCGACGAACCGTTGCCGCGCTCCAGGGTGAAGCGGCGACGCGGGAACAGCGGGGTCAGGTTCTCGAACAGCACCTTGTTCTTCGACGCTTCCAGCGGCTCACCGTTGATGGTGTCCACGATCGACAGCGCGAAGTAGCGCTCGCCGTCCTTCGGGAAGCGGATGCGGCCGGACAGGTGGTCGCCGGTACGCAGGTTGAAACGGCGGATCTGGCTGGGCGAAATGTAGGTGTCGTCCGGGCCGGCCAGGTAGCTGGCCTCGGCCGCGCGCAGGAAGCCGAAGCCGTCCGGCAGGATCTCCAGCACGCCATCGGCGGCGACGCCGTCGCCGTGGCGGGTCAGCACCTTCAGCAGGGCGAAGATCACATCCTGCTTGCGGGCACGTGCCACGCCTTCGGAAATCTGCAGCTGTTCGGCGATTTCCAGCAGCTTCTGTGCCGGCATGCGCTTGAGATCGCTCAGCGAATAGACCGGGAAGCCTTCCGGCACCGTCGGCTGCACGCGCGGCACGAACGCCTGCTGCTCGCCGCCCTCGTTGGGCATGCCGTCATCGCGGAAGCGGTTGTTGCGGTCGCGGTCGCGGCGGTTGCGGAAACGGTCACGGCGGTTGCCCTGACCCTGGCCCTGCTGACCATTCTGGTTGTGTTGATGCTGGCCGCCACCCTGAGGGTTCTGCTGCCGCGGCTGGCCGGATTCGCGACCCTCACCGCCTTCACCGCCGCCACTGCTGGCAGGGGCCTCGGCGGCGGGCGCGCTCGGCGCGGGAGCGGCTGCGGCCGGCGCCGGTGCTTCGGGCGCGGCGGCCAGCGGCAGGGTCGGCTGCGCGGGCGGCGCGCTGGTTTCGGCGGCGGCCGGTGCGGCAGCCTTGGTCACGCGGGCCTTGCGCACGCGCTTTTCGGCGGGCGCTTCTGCGCTGCCGGTTTCGGGAGTGTTATCGGACAAGAGCGTTATTCCTCGCTTGAAGGTGCGAGCGCCCGGCTGGGGCGGCGAACGTTGGGGATGGGTCTGGAAGAAACTGCGTCCAGAAGGTGCGGCACGCGAACGCGGCCGGATATGCCGACACTATCATCGGCCCGCGGCGCCGTGCAAGGGTCGCCGGGAACAGCATTCATGCAGGCGCGGTGCGCGCCTGCCGGCAGCCGCACCGGGCGGCTGCCGGAGTCGTTACAGGATCAGGCCAGGGCCTTGTCCAGCAGACCGGCCAGCTGGGCCTTGCCCACCGCGCCGATCTGCTCGCCGACCTTCTCGCCATCCTTGAACACGACCAGGTACGGGATCGAACGCACGTGGTACTTGGCGGCCAGCGCACGATTGTTGTCGACGTTGACCTTGGCGATCTTGGCGCGGCCCTGGTAGGCATCGGCCAGCTCGTCCAGCGCGGGGGCGATCATCTTGCACGGGCCACACCACTCGGCCCAGAAATCGACCAGCACCGGTTCCTTGGAATTCAGCACGGCGCTATCAAAGTCGGCATCGCCGACATGTACAACCTTGTCGCTCATCTTGGTTTCTCGTCTTGGATTGCACCCGGCCAGGCCGGAGGTGGGTGAACTGGGCCTTGCCCGGTGGCGCGACCCTCGTCGTTGCCTCGCGGCGTCCTGCCGCGGTGCGTTCGGCGGGATGCCTGGACGCTCACGGCCGGCAGTGTACCCCTATCGCGGGGCAGGGACAGTCGCCGGCTGGAACCCAGCGTATCGTGATCGCTTCGAAGCGCGGTATGTGTCGGATTTCACTGTCTTCCTGACGTGGGGGCCGGCAGCCGCGGACTCCAGCGCCCCCGGCAGGGCTGTTCAAGCGCGGTGTGGCTGGGTGAAGAGGCATCCTAACGAGTCCGTCTCGCAGTTGCGTGAGACGGTTCATTCCGGTTTGGCCGCCGGAGTGCGTTAAACTGGGGCATTGAGCGGCGCGCGGACCCGGTGGTCCCGGTCCGCCGACCCGCCGCAGGGGCCGCAGTTTGCGACGGTGCCCCCAGACGATGCAGTGCCGCCCGCCCGCTGGCCGGTGGCCATACCAAGACGGACTCATGAGCGACAAACCGCTGACCGATTTGACCTTTTCCTCCTTTGAGCTGCATCCGGCCCTGCAGGCCGGCCTTGAAGGAGCCGGATTCACCCGCTGCACCCCGATCCAGGCGCTGACACTGCCGGTCGCGCTGGCCGGTGGTGATGTCGCCGGCCAGGCCCAGACCGGCACCGGCAAGACGCTGGCGTTCCTGGTTGCCGTGGTCAACCGCCTGCTGAGCCGCCCGGCGCTGGCCGACCGCAAGGCGGAAGACCCGCGCGCGCTGATCCTGGCGCCCACCCGCGAGCTGGCCATCCAGATCCACAAGGACGCCGTGAAGTTCGGTTCCGACCTGGGCCTGCGCTTCGCCCTCGTCTACGGTGGCGTGGATTACGACAAGCAGCGCGAGATTCTGCAGCAGGGCGTCGATGTGATCATCGCCACCCCCGGCCGCCTGATCGATTACGTCAAGCAGCACAAGGTGGTTTCGCTGCACGCCTGCGAGATCTGCGTGCTGGACGAAGCCGACCGCATGTTCGACCTGGGCTTCATCAAGGACATCCGCTTCCTGCTGCGCCGCATGCCCGAGCGCACCATCCGGCAGACCCTGCTGTTCAGCGCCACCCTCAGCCATCGCGTGCTGGAGCTGGCCTACGAGCACATGAACGAGCCGCAGAAGCTGGTGGTCGAAGCCGAAACGGTGACCGCCGCGCGCGTGCGCCAGAAGATCTATTTCCCGGCCGACGACGAGAAGATCCCGTTGCTGCTGGGCCTGCTCTCGCGCAGCGAAGGCGCCCGCACCATGGTCTTCGTCAACACCAAGGTCTTCGTCGAGCGCGTGGCGCGTTCGCTGGAAAAGGCCGGGTACCGGGTCGGCGTCCTGTCCGGCGACGTGCCGCAGAAGAAGCGCGAGAGCCTGCTCAACCGCTTCCAGAAGGGCCAGCTGGAAATCCTGGTCGCCACCGACGTGGCTGCCCGCGGCCTGCATATCGACGGCATCAAGTACGTCTACAACTACGACCTGCCGTTCGACGCCGAAGACTATGTGCACCGCATCGGCCGCACCGCGCGCCTGGGCGAAGAGGGTGACGCGATCAGCTTCGCCTGCGAGCGTTATGCGATGAGCCTGCCGGACATCGAGGCCTACATCGAACAGAAGATTCCGTCCGAGCCGGTCACCAAGGAACTGATGACCGCACTGCCGCGTCCGGAACGCCCGGCCACGGTCGCTGGCGAGGACGGTGACGAGAACGAGAGCGTCGGCCAGATCTTCCGCGAGGCGCGCGAAGCCCGTGCCGCCGAGGAAGAGCGTCGTGGCGGTGGCCGCAGCGGGGGGCGCTCCGGCGCCGGCCGTGGCGAGCGCCGCGAGGGCGAGCGCAGCGGCGAACGCCGCTCGCGTGGTCCGCGCAAGCCGCGGGTGGAAGGCGAGCAGGGCGCGACCGCGCCGGTCGAAGCTGCCGGGTCCGGCACCCCGGCCCAGGCCCCGCGCCCGCCGCGTCCGCCGCGTGCCGAAGGTGCTCCGGAGCTCGCGGTGGACGGCGAGCGCAAGCCGCGCAAGCGCCGTCGTCGTCGTCACGGGCGTCCGGTCGAGGGTGGCGAGGCGATGGTCGCCAACGGCAGCGCCGGCAACGGTGCCTCGCCGGTGACGCCGGTTCACGTAGTGGCCAAGCCGGTGCGCAGCACCGACGCCGCCGACTCGTTCCTGACCCGCATCGGCCGCAAGATCCGCCGGATGCTGTCGGGCGGCTGATCGGCGCACCCGGTCAGCGGTAGCGCCGGGCCATGCCCGGCGAGCGCAGCGGGAAGGATTCCGCAACGCCACGCCGTCAGTGGTAGCGCCGGGCCATGCCCGGCGAGCGCAGCGGCAGATCGACGATTCCACCCGGGCGCGTCCCGGCGCTATCGATACGTCGCGCCGGTCCTGCATAATCGGGGCATGAGTGTCCTGCGCTTCGACAATGTCAGCAAACAGTACGCCGGTGGCCACGAAGCCCTGATCGACGTCAGCTTCGAGGTCGCGCCGGGCGAGATGCTGTTCGTCACCGGCCATTCCGGGGCGGGCAAGAGCACCCTGCTCAAGTTGATCCACCTCGACGAGCGGCCCAGCCGCGGCGCGGTGGTCTTCGACGAGCGCAACCTGCTGAAGGTGCGCGGCGGCGACGTTCCGCGCCATCGGCGCGCGGTCGGTGCGGTGTACCAGGACCATCGCCTGCTGATGGACCGGACCATCGCCGAGAACGTGGCACTGCCGCTGATCCTGCGCGGTACGCGCCGTGGCGACATCGGCAAGCGCGTGCGTTCCGTGCTGGAACGGATGGGCCTGGGCCATCGCGAGAAGGCGCTGCCGTCGCAGCTGTCGGCCGGCGAACAGCAGCGCGTGGGCATCGCCCGCGCCATTGTGGGGGAACCCAAGCTGCTGGTTGCCGATGAGCCGACCGGCAACCTGGACCCGACCCTGGCGGCGGAGATCATGGCCCTGTTCGCCGAGCTGCCCGCGCGCGGCACCAGCGTGCTGGTGGTCAGCCACGACCTTCCCCTGCTGCGTCGCATGCGCAAGCGCGTGCTGATTCTCGACCACGGCCGGCTGGTGGACGACATCTCGCCGCAGGATCTGGCGGAGTAACGCATGGCGAAGAACGAAAACAGCGAAGCCGCCGCACCCTCGCGTCTCGGCGTGTGGTTCCAGCACCACGTGCACAGCGTGGTGTTCAGCCTGGGCCGTGCCTGCCGCAAGCCGTGGGCGACCCTGCTGACGGTGATGGTCATGGCGCTGGCGCTGGCACTGCCACTGGGCCTGTCGATCGCGCTGGACAACCTCAAGCATTTCGCCGGCAGCGTGCAGCAGTCGCGCGACATCAATGTCTTCCTCAAGGGCACGGTGGATGGCCCGGGTGCGTTGCGCCTGGCCGGCCAGCTGCGCGACCGCGATGACGTCGGCGAGGTGACCGTGCGCACGCCCGAGCAAGGGCTGCAGGAGCTGCGCGACGCCGGCCTTGGCGAGGCGATCGACGCGTTGAACGACAATCCGCTGCCGTCGCTGCTGGTCATCACCCCGGGGCAGGGCAAGGACGATGCGCGTCTGGCGCGTGCGCTGGAGAGCCTGCCCGAGGCCGATCTGGTGCAGCACGATGCGCTGTGGCGCCAGCGTCTGGATGCGTGGCTCGCGTTCGGCGCGCGGCTGGTACAGGTGCTTTCGGTGCTGCTCGGCGTCGGCGCCGCGCTGGTGGTCGGCAATACCGTGCGCCTCGACATCCAGGCACGGCGCGAGGAGATCGGCGTGCTGCAGCTGCTCGGCGCCAGCGACGGCTTCATCCGCCGGCCCTTCCTGTATCTGGGCGCCTGGTACGGGCTGGGCGCCGGCGCGGTGGCGCTGGCCCTGATCGGTGTTGCCGGTGCCGCCCTGCGCGCGCCGCTGGCTGACCTGTCACGCAGCTACGGCAGCCCGTTCGTGCTGCATGGCCTGGACCTGCTGCATGGCAGCCTGGTCCTGCTGGGCACGCTGCTGCTGGGCTGGCTGGGCGCGTGGCTGGTCACCGGCCACTTCCTCCGCCAGACCCGCCCGACCGACACCTGAGACCGGCATGCAACCGCAAGCGCTGAAGCACCTTGAAGGGCCCGCTACGCGGGTGATGGTGGTCGACGGTTCCAAACTGGTGCGCAAGCTGATCGCCGACGTGCTGCAGCGTGATCTGCCGGGCGTGGAGGTGATCGGCTGCGACAGCATCGAGGATGCCCAGCAGGCGCTGGCCCAGGGGCCGGTGGACCTGGTCACCACCTCGCTGACCCTGCGTGACGGCGACGGCCTGGCGCTGGCGCGGACGGTCCGCGAAGCTGCCGGCCAGGCGTACGTGCCGGTGATCGTGGTCTCCGGCGATGCGCAGCAGCACCTGGAGCAGCGGCGCTTCACCGAGTACGTCACCGATTATTTCGACAAGGCGCTGGGCCATGAGGCCCTGGCGACCTTCATCCGTGGCTATGTGCAGCCGCAGACCATTCCCGGGGCGACCATCCTCTACATCGAGGACAGCCGGGTGGTGGCGGAGGCGACCAAGCGCATGCTCGAACGCCAGCAGCTCAACGTGCTGCATGTGGTCAGTGCCGAAGAGGCCTTTACCCTGCTCACGGCTGAGTCGCTGGGCCGCAGCCGCCACCGCATCGACCTGGTGCTGACCGACGTCACCCTGAAGGGCGAACTGAGCGGACGCGACGTGGTGCAGCGCGTGCGCGTGGATTTCGGCTACGGCAAACGCCGCCTGCCGGTGCTGGTGATGACCGGCGACGGCAATCCACACAACCAGACCGGGTTGCTGCAGGCCGGTGCCAATGATCTGGTGCTGAAGCCGATCGAGGAGCGCCTGCTGGTGACCAAGGTGCTGTTCCAGCTGCGCCTGGCCCGCTTGAACGATGGACCCCTGTTGCGATGACCGATGACGTAGTGGACACCCCGACGATCCAGCTGGAACCGAGCTGGAAGCAGCAGGTCGGCGATTACCTGTTGCAGCCGCAGATGCGCGAACTCTCCACCTTCCTGCGCCAGCGCAAGGCGGCCGGCGCGGCGGTGTTCCCGCCGGGCCCGCAGATCTTCGCGGCGTTCGACGCCACGCCGTTCGAGCAGGTGAAAGTGGTGATCCTGGGCCAGGACCCGTACCACGGGCGCGGCCAGGCGCATGGACTGAGCTTCTCGGTGCCCGCCGGCGTTCCGGTGCCGCCATCGCTGCTGAACATCTACAAGGAGATCGAGGGCGACCTCGGCATCCCCCGTCCCGATCACGGCTGCCTGGTGCCGTGGGCGCAGCGCGGCGTACTGCTGCTCAATGCCGTGCTGACTGTGGAGGAGGGCAGGGCCGGCGCCCACCAGGGCCGCGGCTGGGAAGGCTTCACCGACCACGTGGTGGACGTGCTCAACCGCGAACGCGAGGGCCTGGTGTTCATGCTCTGGGGGGCCTACGCGCAGCAGAAGGGCAAGGTCATCGATACCCGGCGCCACCGCGTCCTGAAAGCCCCGCATCCCTCGCCGCTGTCGGCCCATCGTGGCTTCCTCGGCTGCCGGCATTTCTCGATGGCCAACGAATACCTGCAGCGTCGCGGGCAGGCGCCGATCGACTGGTCGCTGCCGCCGCGCGCGGCGCTTTGACCTCCGCAGGCGGCCGGGCCTGAACACCGGGCAACGCTTCCTGGCCTGAATGGGCCTCCGGAACGGCCCGTTCAGCTCCGCTTGACCGGAATGGGCCGGTTCCCGGCAGGTAATTGGTTGAATTCCAAGGGATTGTGAATCCCGAAAAGCGCGCTCGCCACTGTCATCAAATCGCGCTACGGTAGGGCTCTGTTTGGGACCAGTGTTGCATCAATAGGATGCTGGAACTTTTTCCTCCTTTAGCAGTCCAAATCCCGGACTGCTAAGATGGGTGCCTATGAGCCAGAACACCTCTACTGCCCTTGTGGCAAACAATCTCCCGATTCCCAGTGCGCTCGGTTCGCTGGACGCCTACATCGGTGCCGTGCACCAGATCCCGGTGCTGTCGGTCGATGACGAACAGGACCTGGCCCGTCGCTTCCGCGACGGCAACGATCTGGACGCTGCCCGTGAGCTGGTGCATTCGCACCTGCGCTTCGTGGTGCACGTGGCCCGCGGCTACAACGGCTACGGCCTCGCCCTGGGCGACCTGATCCAGGAAGGCAACATCGGCCTGATGAAGGCGGTCAAGCGCTTCGACCCGGACATGGGCGTGCGCCTGGTCTCTTTCGCCGTGCACTGGATCCGTGCCGAGATGCACGAGTTCATCCTGAAGAACTGGCGCATCGTCAAGGTCGCCACCACCAAGGCGCAGCGCAAGCTGTTCTTCAACCTGCGCAAGTCGAAGACGCGCCTGGGCTGGATGAATGCGGCGGAAGTCAGCGCGGTGGCCAAGGATCTGAACGTGTCCGAGCGCGAGGTCATGGAAATGGAGTCGCGCCTGTCCGGCCGCGATATCGGTTTCGATGCACCCAGCGACGAGGATGATGATCATGCGCCGCCGTCGCCGGCCGCATACCTGGTGGCCAACGATGAAGATCCGTCGATGGCCTACGAGCGTGCCGACAGCGAGGACAACCAGCTGCAGCTGCTGCGCGAAGGCATGGCGGAACTGGATGCGCGTTCGCGTGACATCATCCGCCGCCGTTGGCTGGATGCGGACAGCAAGGTGACGCTGCAGGAACTGGCAGACGAGTACGGCGTGTCGGCCGAACGCATCCGCCAGGTCGAGGCGAATGCCCTGAAGAAGATGAAGGCGCTGTTCACCGCGTGATGTGACGTCACAGCTATCCCACAGAAAACCCGGCATTGCCGGGTTTTTTGTTGGGCCTGCCAAGCAGCAGGCCCGCTGCCTTTTACGCGCGCTCGCGTGCGATCGCGCGCCAGCCGATGTCGTTGCGGTGGAATTCGTTGGCCCAGCTGACCTTGGCCACGCCGGCGTAGGCATTGGCCTGCGCATCGCGCACGCTGTCACCCAGCGCCGCCACGCACAGCACGCGGCCGCCGGCGCTGACCACCTGGCCCTGCGCATCCAGTGCCGTACCGGCATGGAAGACCTTGGCGCTGGCCGGCACCTCATCCAGGCCGGAAATCACGTCACCGGTAATCGGCGCTTCCGGGTAAGGTTTCGCCGCCAGCACCACGCCCAGCGACGGGCGCTCATCCCACTGTGCCTGCACCTGGTCCAGGCGGCCATCGATGGCCGCGTCCACCAGCTCCACCAGATCCGACTGCAGGCGCAGCATCACCGGCTGGGTTTCCGGATCGCCGAAGCGCACGTTGAACTCGATCACCTTCGGTGCGCCGCTGGCATCGATCATCAGGCCTGCGTAAAGGAAGCCGGTGAACGGAATGCCGTCGGCGATCATGCCCTGTACGGTCGGGTTCACCACCTCGCGCATCACCCGCGCGTGCACCTCCGGCGTGACCACCGGCGCCGGTGAGTATGCGCCCATGCCGCCGGTGTTCGGCCCGGTATCACCGTCGCCGACACGCTTGTGATCCTGCGAGGTGGCCATCGGCAGCGCATGCACGCCATCGACCATCGAAATGAAGCTGGCTTCCTCGCCGTCGAGGAATTCCTCGATCACCACGCGTGCGCCGGCATCACCGAACGCGTTGCCGGAGAGCATGTCGCGCACCGCATCCTCGGCCTCGGCCAGGGTCATTGCCACGATCACCCCCTTGCCGGCGGCCAGGCCATCGGCCTTCACCACGATCGGCGCACCCTTCTCGCGGATGTAGGCCAGTGCCGCCTCCACGTCGGTGTGCACGGCATAGAACGCGGTGGGGATGTTGTGCCGCGCCAGGAAATCCTTGGCGTAGGCCTTGCTGCCTTCCAGCTGGGCGGCGGCGGCGGTCGGCCCGAAGATGCGCAGGCCGGCGGCACGGAACCGATCGACCACGCCTGCCACCAGCGGTACTTCCGGGCCGACCACGGTGAGTTCAACACCTTCGGCCTGGGCCAGGGCCAGCAGGCCATCGATGTCGGTGACCTTCACCGCCACGTTGCGGCACTTGTCTTCGGTGGCGGTGCCGGCGTTGCCGGGTGCCACGAGTACCTCATCGACGCGGGAGGACTGGGCCAGCTTCCATGCCAGGGCGTGTTCGCGGCCGCCGGAGCCGATGACGAGGATCTTCATGGGACAGGGTTCTCGTAAGCAGAAAAGAAAAGCCGGGCAGGGCCCGGCTTGGTGATGCGGATCAGTGGCGGAAGTGGCGCACGCCGGTGAACACCATGGCCAGGCCATGCTCGTCGGCGGCGGCGATCACCTCGGCGTCGCGCATCGAGCCGCCCGGCTGGATGACCGCCTTGATGCCGGCGGCGGCGGCGGCATCGATGCCGTCGCGGAACGGGAAGAACGCATCGGAGGCCATCACCGACCCTTCAACCACCAGGTTCGCGTCGGCCGCCTTGATGCCGGCGATGCGCGCCGAATACACGCGGCTCATCTGGCCGGCACCGACGCCGATGGTGCGGTTGTCCTTGGCGTACACAATCGCGTTGGACTTCACGAACTTGGCGACCTTCCAGGCGAACAGCAGGTCGGTGAACTGCTTGTCGGTCGGTGCCAGCCTGCTGACCACCTTCAGCTCGTCACGGGTCATGCCGCGGTTGTCCGAGGACTGCAGCAGCACGCCCGAGCCGACACGCTTGCTGTCGAAGTTGTTCAGGCCGTCGCCGTGCGGAATGCGCAGCACGCGCACGTTGGCCTTCTTCTGCGCGTATTCCAGCGCCGCCGGCTCGTAGTCCGGGGCGATCAGCACTTCCACGAACTGACGGTCCAGGATGACCTGCGCGGTGGCAGCGTCCAGTGGCTTGTTGAAGGCGATGATGCCGCCGAAGGCACTGGTCGGGTCGGTGGCGTAGGCCAGCTCGTAGGCATCGCCGTTGCCGGCACCCACCGCCACACCGCACGGGTTGGCGTGCTTGACGATGACACAGGCCGGCGCATCGAACTGGCGCACGCATTCCCACGCGGCATCGGCATCGGCCAGGTTGTTGTAGCTCAGTTCCTTGCCCTGCAGCTGCTGGAAGGTGGCCAGGGTGCCCGGCACCGGATACAGGTCGCGGTAGAACGCGCCGCTCTGGTGGGGGTTCTCGCCGTAGCGCAGGTCCATCACCTTGACGAAGGTGGAGTTCATCTGCGCCGGGTACTCGGCACGCACCGGCACGGCGGCGTCGGTGGCGGTGACCGCCGACAGGTAGTTGCTGATCGCGGCATCGTACTGGGCGACGCGGTTGAACGCGGCGACCGAGAAGGCGAAGCGGGTGGCCGCCGGCAGCTGGCCATCATGGGCGTCCAGGGCGCCCAGCAGCTCGGCGTACTGCGACGGGTCGGTGGCCACGGCCACGCGCGCGAAGTTCTTGGCCGCCGAGCGCAGCATGGCCGGACCGCCGATGTCGATGTTCTCCACCGCGTCGGCCAGGGTGCAGTCGGCCTTGGCGGTGACCGATTCGAACGGGTACAGGTTGAGTACCAGCAGGTCGATGGCGCCGATGCCGTGTTCGGCCATCACCGCGTCATCCAGGCCCGCGCGGCCCAGCAGGCCGCCGTGCACCATCGGGTGCAGGGTCTTGACCCGCCCGTCCATCATTTCCGGGAAACCGGTGACGTCGGCGACGTCCTTCACGGCCAGGCCTGCATCACGGATCGCCTTGGCGGTGCCGCCGGTGGACAGCAGCTCGACGCCGCGGGCGGCCAGTGCGGTGGCCAGCTCGACCAGGCCGGTCTTGTCGGAAACGGAGAGGAGGGCCCGGCGGACGGGCAACAGATCAGCAGTCATGGGACGGGGCAATCGGCAGCGGAGCGGGGCCGATATTGTAGGCGGTGGGGGCCGACGGCGGGCGCCGGCGTCAAAATTGACCGGCGCCAACGGCCCTGTGGCCGCCTTCGGTACGCCCTGGCCGGCGCCGCGCCGCGGACATTTCGACGGAGGTGCGCTCCCGATCGGGTAGGCTGTGGCGGAACTGCCAGGGAGCTGCGGGTTCGGATCGTGTCGATCTATGCATTGAAAGGACGTTTCCAGGACCTGCTGCGTCCGGCCGTAAGCGGCCTGCATCGCGCGGGGATCACCGCCAATGCAGTGACCGTGGCCGCTGCCGTGGTCTCGCTGCTGGTCGCCGTCGTCGTCTGGTGCTGTGGACCACAGCAACCGCTGCTGTATCTGGCCCTGCCGCTGTGGATGCTGCTGCGCATGGCTCTCAATGCCGTGGACGGCATGCTGGCCCGCGAGTTCGGCCAGCAGTCGCGGCTGGGCGCCTATCTGAACGAGCTGTGCGATGTGGTGGCCGATGCAGCGCTGTACCTGAGTCTGCTCAGCGTGCCGGGCGTGCGCCCGGAAGCGCTGTGGTTGCTGGCCTGGGGCGCAGCACTGAGCGAGTACGCCGGTGTGCTGGGCCTGATGGTCGGTGCCAGCCGCCGCTACGACGGCCCGATGGGCAAGAGCGACCGTGCCTTCGTCATCGGCCTGCTGGGCCTGCTGCTGGCGTTCGGCTGGGCCGGTGCCTTGACGGTCGGCGGCGTGGCCGCAGCGATGGCGCTGCTGTGCGGGGTAACGGCGGTCAACCGCGTCCGGCGGGGACTGAAGGAAGCCGCCACAGCGCAGCGATAAGTCAACAGCCCACCAGGAGAAGGCATGCGTCAGGTGCAGGAACGGGAATTCCACAGCTTCGACCAGGTACCGCTGTTCTACCGGCATTGGCCGGTGGCTGCCGCAGGTACATCACCGGAGCGCACGGTGCGGGCCATCGTGCTGCTGCATCGGGGCCACGAGCATTCAGGGCGGGTCGCCCATCTGGTCGACGAGCTGGACCTGCCGGAGATCGCCTTCTTCGCCTGGGACGCGCGCGGCAATGGGCGTTCGCCGGGCGAGCGTGGCGACGCACCCAGCTTCCCTGCGCTGGTGCGCGACCTGGACAGCTTCATCGCCCACATCGGCAGCGAGCACGGCATCGCGGTCGAGGACATCGTCGTGGTCGCGCAGAGCGTGGGCGCGGTCATCGCTGCGACCTGGGTACACGACTATGCCCCTCGCCTGCGCGCGCTGGTGCTGGCTTCACCGGCATTCAAGGTGAAGCTGTATGTGCCGTTCGCACGTCCAGGCCTGGCCCTGATGCAGAAGCTGCGCGGCAATTTCTTCGTCAACAGCTACGTCAAGCCGCAGTGGCTGACGCATGATCCGGCACGGGTGGAGAGTTACCGCACCGATCCACTGATCACCCGGCCGATCTCGGTACGCGTGCTGCTGGGCCTGTATGAAGCCGCCGACCGCATCGTGGCCGACGCGCAGGCCATCAGCGTGCCGGTGCAGCTGCTGGTGTCCGGCTCCGACTTCGTGGTGCACCGTGGTCCGCAGGACCGTTTCTATGAGCGCCTGTCCAGTCCGATCAAGGAGCGCGTGCACCTGCCGGGCTTCTTCCACGACACGCTGGGCGAGCGCGATCGTGCGCCGGCACTGGCGCGCATCCGCGACTTCATCCAGGCGCGTTTCGCCGAACCGCTGCGCACGCTGTCGCGGCGCGACGCGCACCGGCATGGGCCGACGTTCGAGGAATCGGAGATCCTGGCCTGGCCACCGGAACGCAACAGCCTGGCCGACCTGCGCTGGCGCGGGGTGCGCGCGGGCCTGCGCCTGGGCGGCACCCTGTCCGAGGGCATCGCGCTGGGCCTGCAGACCGGTTTCGATTCCGGCAGCACGCTGGACTACATCTACCGCGACGAAGCGCGCGGCAAGGGGCCGTTGGGGCGGATGATCGACCGCAACTACCTCGATGCGATCGGCTGGCGTGGCATCCGCGTGCGTGGCCAGCACCTGCAGGAACTGCTGCGAGAGGCCGCCGCGCGCCTGCGCAGCCAGGATCTGCCGGTGCAGGTGCTGGACGTGGCCGCCGGCCATGGCCGCTATGTGCTGGAAGCCCTGGGCCAGGGCGAACAGCGCGCTGACCGCATCGTGCTGCGTGATTTCAGCCCGCTCAACGTGACCCAGGGCCAGGCATTGATCGAACGGCTGGAAGCCGCCGACATCGCCCGCTTCGAGCAGGGCGACGCGTTCGATCCGGCGTTGCTGGCGACGGTGGAACCCGCGCCGACGCTGGCCGTGGTCTCAGGCCTGTACGAGCTGTTCCCCGACAACGATGCCGTGCTGCGTTCGCTGCAGGGTATTGCCGCGGTGGTGCCGGAGGGGGGCTACCTGGCCTATACCGGCCAGCCCTGGCACCCGCAGCTGGAATTCATCGCCCGTGCACTCACCAGCCATCGCGGAGGCGCGGCCTGGGTCATGCGACGGCGCACCCAGCAGGAGATGGACGAGCTGGTGCGGCTGTCGGGCTTCGAGAAGGTGACCCAGCGCATCGATGCGTTCGGCATCTTCACCGTATCGCTGGCACGTCGGGTCGCCTGATGGCCATCACCGCAACGCCGATCGTTGCCGATGCACCGCGTCCGTGGCGCCGCGCACTGCTGTGGCTGGCGGTGCTGGGCCCGTTCTTCTTCGCCAGCTATGGCTTTGCCAACTGGATGGCCGGCCGCCACGACGTGGTTCCGGTTGTCGTGTTCGACTGGGAGACGCGCATTCCGTTCGTGCCCTGGACGATCGTGCCGTACTGGTCGATCGACCTGTTCTACGCGGTGTCGTTCTTCCTGTGCCGGCAGCGCCTGGAGCTGGACCGCCATGCGCTGCGGCTGCTCAGCGCACAGGTGATCGCAGTGGCCTGCTTTCTGCTGTGGCCGCTGCGCTTCAGCTTCGAGCGGCCGGAGACGGGCGGTGTCTATGGATGGTTGTTCGAGGTGCTGCTCGGGTTCGACAAGCCCTTCAACCAGGCGCCGTCATTGCACATCGTGCTGCTGATCGTGCTGTGGGTGAAGTTCGCCCATTATCTGCAGGGCGCCTGGCGGCTGGTGCTGCATGCGTGGGCACTGCTGATCGGCATTTCGGTGCTGACCACGTTCCAGCACCACTTCATCGACATTCCCACCGGCCTGCTGGTGGGCTGGTTGTGCGTGTGGCTGTGGCCGGACCAGGGGACACCGCCGTTGCGTGCCTGGCAGTCCGCGGAGGATCCCGCGCGGTGGCGGCTGGCGCTGCTCTACCTGCTGGGTGCCGCCGTGCTGCTGGTGCTGGCACTGACGCTGCGAGGCACTGCGCTGTGGCTGCTGTGGCCGGCGATCTCACTGCTGCTGGTGGCGCTGGCGTACGCCGGACTGGGCACGGCCATGTTCCAGAAGCGCGACGACGGGCGCCTGACCATGGCCGCGCGATGGCTGCTCGCGCCCTACCTGGGCGCCGCCTGGATCAATTCACGGCTGTGGACACGGCGGGCACCGCAGCCCTCGGCGGTGGCCGATGGCGTGTGGTTGGGACGGATTCCGCGGGCGGCTCTGGCGTCGCCACTGCACGGCGTGGTCGATACCTGCGCAGAGCTGTCGTGCCGGGCGCCAGGTGCTGCGTATGCCAGCGTGCCGATGCTGGACATGGTGGTGCCCTCACCGGCGCAGCTGCGTGAGGCCGCTGCGGCCATCGAACGCCTGCGCATGCAGGGTCCAGTACTGGTGTGCTGTGCCCTGGGCTATTCGCGCAGTGCGGCCAGCGTAGCGACCTGGCTGCTGTGCAGCGGCCGGGCACGGGACGCAGCCGAGGCGGTGGCACGGATACGTGCCGCGCGGTCCTGCATCGTTCTGCATGACAACCACCTGCGCGCCATCCAGGCCGCCATCACCTCGGAGAGCCCCCATGAGCCTCGCTGATGACCTGCCGATGATGCGCCTGCTGCTGCGCCAGGGCCGGCTGCCCGCTGCGCTGTCGCTGGGACTGCTGATGGTGGCGTTGCTGCTGCTGGGCATCGAGCCGGGGCTGGCGATGTTCGCGGCCGGCCTGTTGCTGCTGAGCGTGGCGGCAGGGATGGTGCAGGCGTACTACGCGGTGCGCGTACAGCTGGACGCCAGCCTCCTGCAGCTGCTGCTGCAGGAGAATCTGCACGGTGAGGCGGCGGCCGAACGGGTGGACGCGGCCCTGCATGTCGCCGGCCTGCGCCGCCGCGATGCGCAGGCGCCCACGCGCGGATGGGAAGTGCGCTGGGCAGGCATGCGGGGCCTGCTGCTGCGCCAGTACGCGGCAGCACTGCTGCAGTTCGCCACGCTGCTGCTGGCCGTGCTGTGGCCGCAGACCTGATGGGAGACATCGATGTTTGCTGAACTGATCGCCCGCGCCTGCAGTGGCGCCATCCATGTGCTCACCGGCGCGCGGGCACTGTGGCTGGGCTGCGCGCCCTCCAGCGAGCGCCGAGTCTACTACGGCAACCACGCCAGCCACGGTGATTTCGTGCTGATCTGGTCGTCGATGCCGCCGGCACTGCGGCGGCAGGTGCGTCCGGTGGCGGCGGCCGAGTACTGGCAGCGCGATGCCCTGCGTCGCTACCTGATCGATGCGGTGTTCAACGGCGTGCTGGTCGAGCGCGAAGCGGCGCGCCGCCAGCAGGATCCGCTGCAGGCGCTGCGCGACGCGGTGGATGCGGAGTGCTCACTGATCCTGTTCCCGGAAGGCACGCGCAACGTCGGCGACGAGCCGCTGCTGCCGTTCAAGAGTGGCATCTACCATCTCGCGCGGCAGCGTCCGGAACTGGAATTCGTCCCGGTGTGGATCGACAACCTGAAGCGGGTGATGCCCAAGGGACGGTTCCTGCCATTGCCGTTGCTGTGCACGGCCACCTTCGGTACTCCGCTGCGGCTGCAGGCCGACGAGGACAAGACGGCGTTTCTCGAGCGCAGCCGCCAGGCGCTGCTGGATCTGGCACCGGACGGAGGACGCGCATGAGCGGGCTGATCGCCGTATCGGGGGATCTCGCCGCGCGCAGCGTAGGCCAGCAGACCGGGCTGCTGTTCGCCGGGGTCGGCGCGGTGCTGGTGCTGGCGACGCTGGTGGCCGAGACCCTGCGCTGGCGGCAGCGTGGACGGCCCAGCGCGGTCATCGCCAATCTGGTCTCGCGCATCCGCGCCTGGTGGGTGATGGCGATCGTGGTCGGGCTGGCGCTGCTGTTCGGCCGGGCCGGGGTGATCGTGCTGTTCGCGATCATCTCGCTGTTTGCCCTGCGCGAGTTCATCACCCTGGCGCCCACCCGGTCAGGTGACTACTACGCGCTGCTGGCGGCGTTCTACATCGTGCTGCCCTGGCAGTACTACCTGGTGTGGATCGACTGGTACGGCATGTACACGCTGCTGATTCCGGTCTACGCGTTCCTGTTCCTGCCGATCCTGGCCACCATCGGCGGCGACACCACGCATTACCTGGAGCGCACGGCCAAGGTGCAGTGGGGGCTGATGATCTGCGTGTTCTGCATTTCGCACGTGCCCCTGCTGCTGAACCTGCGCGTGCCCGGGCATGAGCCTGCGCGCAACGTGCTGCTGCTGGCGTTCCTGGTGATCGTGGTGCAGTCCTCCGACGTGTTGCAGTACATCTGGGGCAAGCTGCTGGGCAGGCGCCTGATCGCGCCCAGGCTGTCGCCGTCGAAGACAGTGGAGGGCTTCATCGGTGGCGTGCTGAGTGCCAGCGTGGTGGGCGCCGCGCTGTGGTGGATCACGCCGTTCACGCCGCTGCAGGCGTTCGGCCTGTCGCTGTTGATCAACCTGATGGGGTTCTGGGGTGGCCTGGTGATGTCGGCGATCAAGCGCGACCGTGGCATCAAGGACTGGGGCCACATGATCGAGGGCCATGGCGGCATGCTCGACCGGCTGGATTCGGTGTGCTTCGCCGCCCCGGTGTTCTTCCACGTGGTGCGGTATTACTGGAAGGCGGGCGGCGGCGGGTGACCCGCTTCCACGACGTCGCCATCCGCGCTCAGGCGCTGATGCCGTATTCCTTCAGCTTCTTGCGCAGCGTGGCACGGTGGATGCCCAGCATCGCCGCAGCCCGGCTCTGGTTGCCTTCGCAGTGGTTGAGCACTTCCACGAACAGCGGAATCTCCATCTCGCGCAGCACGATCTCGTAGACGTCGTCTGCATCGCAGCCATCAAGGTCGCGCAGGTACCGGCGCACGGACTGGGCGACGTGTTCGCGCAGCGGTGGCCGGGGAGCGCCACGACTGTTGTCAGGACGAGAAAGGACAGCGTTCAAGGGGGTTCCCGATCTGGTTGGCCCGTGCACGCGGAGCGCGCGGCCGGATGAGGTGGTGGCGGTCAGTCTAGCGCGAGCGTGCCCGACCTGCCATGGCTGGTCGCCTTCATCCCGATCACAGGAACTCGAAGGTGAATGCGACAGTGGACGCCGCAGGCTCCTGCACGCGGAACGCGATGTGTGCGCTCTGACCCGGTTCCAGCACGGCGGCACCCGGGTTCTCGCCGAGGTATTGCGTGGGGCTGAAAACGTCACTGCCGATGACCCGTCCGTCCGCATCGGACAACGAAAGCCGCAGGTCGGGCCAGGCCTGTGCCCAACGCGCGTCATTGCGGATGCTGGCCTGGACCTGCAGTACGCCGGCCTGACCAGGCAGCGGCCGGATCTCGCGGCTGGTCATGGTGAAGGCGGTAGGTTCGTGCCAGGCGGGCAGGCTGCAGCGCAGCACGCCGCACAGCGCCACCAGCCAGGTGCGATGGCCGGCATCGGAGGCCAGCCGCGCGCGGTCGGCGAGCACGCTCTGCAGGATCAGCAGCGTCGCCAGCCCCGCCACCAGCAGCCAGTGCCAGCGCGGCGCCGGGCGTGAGCGTGAAGGTGCACGGGCGAGGAAGCCGGGCGCGTCCTGGGTCGAGGGTGATGGCACCGCTGCGGCATGCGGGGGCGCATCATCGGTGTGCTGCGGACCGGGTTGCGCAGTGATCACCGCCGCTGCCGGCGCATGCTCGATCGCTTCCGCAGCGGGTTCGGGCACCGGACCGGCCTGTGCAGGTGTATCGACGTCCGCCTCGACGGCAGGTGCCGTCCCGCCTTCCGGCGCGGGGCGCAGGAAGGTGGCCAGTGGACGGCGTGCGGGGGTCGGCTCGGACATGCTCACGGTGCGGGTTCGGGTCGAGCGCTCATTCAAACACGATCAGGCGCGGCGCACGCCGGTGATGCGCATCCAGTCGCCATCGCGGGTCGCCTGCAGGTCGTCGAACCAGGCACTGTAACGCTGCAGCAGTTCGTGCTCCTGTCCATGCAGGATGCCTGACAGTGCGATGCGGCCACCGCCGGCCACGCGCGCGGCCAGCAGTTCGGCCAGCGCATCGAGGGCCGAGGCGAGGATGTTGGCGACCACGATGGGATAGGTTGCCACCGGCTCGTCCTGTGGCAGATAGACCTGCATGCGGTCCTGCTCGCCGTTGCGCTCGGCATTGTCGGCGGTCGCGACCAGGGCCTGCGGATCATTGTCCACGCCGATCGCCTCGGCGGCGCCCAGCTTCAGCGCAGCCAGGGCGAGGATGCCCGAGCCGCACCCGAAATCGAGCACGCGCTGGCCCTGCAGTTGGCCGTCCACCGCCAGCTGGTCCAGCCAGCGCAGGCACAGCGCGGTGGTGGGATGGGTGCCGGAGCCGAAGGCCAGGCCCGGGTCCAGCCGGACGACGGCTGCGTCGGCGGCCTGTGCCGCCTCCGGCAGCTCATGGTTCCACGGCACGATCCAGGTGCGGCTGCCGAAGTCCATCGGCTGGAACTGGTCCAGCCAGGCTCGCTCCCAGTCCTCGTCCTCGACGGCGCGGAAGCTGCCACCGCTCCAGTCCAGTTCCGGGTCGAACGCTTCCAGCGCCGCCAGCAGCAACAGCGCGTTGCTGTCAGCCGGGAACAGCGCCGTCAGCACCAGGCTGTCCCACAGCGGCGTCTCGCCCACGCCCGGTTCCAGGATCGCCTGCTCGTTGCTGGTGTCGGCCTCGGCATCGAGCAGGGTCACGGCCAATGCCCCGACGTCCTCCAGCGCATTCTCATAGCGGGGCTGGGTGGCTTCGGTGCAACGCAGGGTCAGTTCCAGGAACGGCATGGGATCGGGGGCAATCGCGGGAAAGGGGGCCATGCTAGACCATCGGCGCGTCTCCGTATGCTCTGAGATGAACGGCCCCCGTTCAGACAGGCCTGCCGGGCCTTGCTAAACTGCGCGCTTTCCTGTGCGCCCCCGACGCTTTCCGTTGCCGATGGCCCTCGCTCCGACCCTGAAAACCTGGTTGCTCGTGCTGCCGGCGGTGGCCGTGCTGGGCGTGGCCGGGTATCGGGCCAGCGGGCACGTGGGCACGGTATCGTCGCCGGCGGAGGCCTCCGGGCTGCCGACGGTGCAGGTGGCGGGCAACGAGGATGGGACCATGCCGGTCATGCCCGAGGCGCTGGCGCGGCGTCTGGCGGCCTTCGAGCGGGGCGGCGCACTGCCGTCCGGCCTGCCGCTGGACATCCGGGCCGACATCGAGGGCGCGACCGATCTGTTCGCCTATGCGCAGCGGTTGCGCGCGCAGGCGGACGGTGGCAACCACGAAGCGCGCTGGATGCTCAGCCGGGTGTATGACTACTGCGCGCAGTACGCGGTCGATCCGGGCGGGTATCGCCTGGACAACAACGTGCTGGCGGGGCTGGGCCTGAGTGCCGCACCGGCCATGGTCGATGCGCGCGAGCGCGTGGCGCAGCGCTGCGGCGGGTTCGTGCCCGGCGACAAACTGGGCGCGGCGCTGGTGCTGGCGGAGCGTCGCAAGGCGGCCGCGCAGGGCAATCTGGCGGCCGAAGCCGCGCTGTTCGCCGAAGGTGAGCCGCTGCACGACAGCGCGGACTACCGCCGCGGCCTGGTCGAGCGCGTGCGCCTGTCGCGCGATCCGGAGGCGTTCATGGCCCTGGCTCCGGGAATGGGCGTGCGCGCCGCCGGTGACAGTGCACTGGACGGGCTGGTCGCCGGCGAGCAGCTCAGTGAAATGGCGTGGCGGCTTGCGGCCTGCGAACTCGGTCTACCGTGTGGGGCCGACAGCGTGCTGGTCAACAGTTTTTGTGCGAATGGAGGGATCTGTTCGCAGGATGAGACGCAGGATTTCCGGGATTTCGTGTATGACGCTGCGGTTTCGCGGCAAGGTGCTGGGAAGATGAACGAATGGATCAAGCGATTGATTGGAAGGGGGAGCAGGCCATGAACTACCGTCGATTCCTTCACGGGGCCAAGTTCTGGTTCTGGGTGGCACTGTTCGTGGCCTATTCGGCCGGCGCGGTGGGCTTGTTGATGATCGATACCTACGAGGATCGCTACCGGCATCTGTCGAAGGTGGAGCTGACCACGGTGAAGGCACAGGAAGACCTGCGCCGCGCCGGCGCCAGCCAGGTCGCTGCGGTCTATCGCGCGCAGAGCGGCGTGCCGTTCGCATCGTTGCCGGCGGGCAGCACCTTCCAGGTGGTGTGGCCCGATGGCTCGACCGAGACCATGGTGATCGTCGATCCGACCTCGCCCAATGGTGTGCGCCCGCTGCCGAACTCGCAGATTCCGGCAGCCGCGGCCGACAGGCGCTGACACCGATCCTGTAGCGCCGCGCCCTCACGCGCGGCTGCGTTTCCCGGTACGCCAAGCGCGGGGACGGCGCTGCAGAAAGCAGAAAAGGGCGGGGATATCCCCGCCCTTTTCGTGTCCGGCACCTGTGCCGATCAGGTCAGCGCGATCGGCTTGTTCTTGCGCTCGGCCAGACGCTTTTCCAGATAGTGGATGTTCTGGCCACCGGCCTGGAAGCCCTTGTCGCGCATGATCCGCTGCTGCAGGGCGATGTTGGTCTTGATACCGTCGACCACCATTTCGCTCAGCGCCACCCGCATGCGGGCGATCGCGGTGTCGCGGTCCGGGCCGTGCACGATCAGCTTGCCGATCATCGAGTCATAGTTCGATGGCACGCGGTAACCACTGTAGATGTGGGTGTCCACGCGCACGCCGGGGCCGCCCGGCGGATGGAAGCCGGTGATGGTGCCCGGGCTCGGCACGAAGGTTTCAGCATCTTCGGCGTTGATGCGGCACTCGATGGCATGGCCGGTGAGCACCACGTCGCTCTGCTTGATCGACAGCTTCTGGCCGGCGGCGATCTTCAGCTGCTCGGCCACCAGGTCGATGCCGGTGACCATTTCGGTGACCGGATGTTCCACCTGGATGCGGGTGTTCATTTCGATGAAGTAGAAGCGGCCGTCCTCGTACAGGAACTCGAACGTGCCGGCGCCGCGGTAGCCGATGCGGATGCAGGCCTCCACGCAGACCTTGCCGATCTGCTCGCGCTGCTCGGCGGTGATGCCCGGTGCCGGCGCTTCCTCGACCACCTTCTGGTGACGGCGCTGCATCGAGCAGTCGCGCTCGCCGAGGTGGATGGCATTGCCCTGGCCGTCGGCCAGCACCTGGATCTCCACGTGGCGCGGGTTCTCCAGGAACTTCTCCATGTAGACCTCGCCATTGCCGAACGCAGCCTTCGCTTCGCTCTTGGTGGTTTCGATGGAGGTCTTCAACGAGGCTTCGGCGTGCACCACGCGCATGCCGCGACCGCCGCCGCCGCCCGCTGCCTTGATGATGACCGGGTAGCCGATCTCACGGGCGATCTTGGTGTTGGCGACGATGTCCTCGCCCAGCGGGCCGCCCGAGCCGGGCACGCACGGCACACCGGCAGCCTTCATGGCGCGGATGGCTTCGACCTTGTCACCCATCATGCGGATGGTGTCGGCCTTGGGGCCGATGAAGATGAAGCCGGATTCCTCCACGCGCTCGGCGAAATCGGCGTTCTCCGACAGGAAGCCGTAGCCCGGATGGATGGCCTGGGCATCGGTGACTTCCGCCGCGGCGATCAGGGCGGGGATGTTGAGGTAGCTCTGTGGCGACGGCGCCGGGCCGATGCAGACCGACTCGTCGGCCATGGCCACATGCTTGAGGTTGCGGTCGACCGTGGAGTGCACGGCCACCGTGCGGATGCCCAGGGTGTGACACGCGCGCAGGATGCGCAGCGCGATCTCCCCTCGGTTGGCAATGACGACTTTGTCGAGCATGGCGTGCCCCTCAGCCGATCACGAACAGCGGCTGGTCGAACTCCACCGGCTGGCCGTTCTCGCCGAGGATGGCGACGATGGTGCCGGACGCGTCGGCTTCGATCGGGTTGAACATCTTCATCGCTTCGATGATGGCCAGGGTCTCGCCTTCCTTGACCTGCTGGCCCACGGTGACGAAGGCCGGCTTGTCCGGCGCGGACGAGGCATAGAAGGTGCCGACCATCGGCGAACGCAGCACGTGGCCTTCCGGCAGCGCCGGGCCCGGCTTGGCGGTGCCGCCGGTGGAGGCTTCGGTCGGCGACTGCATCGGCATTGCCTGCGGCGCCGGCGCGGCAGGGGCGGCATACACCGGAGCGGCGACCGGGGCGGCATAGCCGGCGACCGGCGCGCGCGACAGGCGCACGGACTCTTCGCCTTCCTTGATTTCGATTTCGGCCAGGTTCGACTCTTCCAGCAGGTCGATCAGCTTCTTGATTTTGCGCAGATCCATGAGGGCCTCTTGGGTTTCTATCTAGGTGAGGAGAGCGCCGTGGGCGCCCGGGTCGACAATCAGGTGGCGGACAACCGCAGCAGCGCCGCGTCCATCGCGTAGCGGTAGCTGTCGGCGCCGAAGCCGCACACCACGCCGACCGCCTTGTCGCTGAAATAGCTGTGCTGGCGGAACGGTTCGCGGGCGTGCGGGTTGGACAGGTGGATTTCGATGAACGGCACGGCCACGGCCGCCAGCGCATCGCGCAGGGCGACCGAGGTGTGGGTGAACGCGGCCGGATTGATCAGGATGAACGCCGTGCCATCGGTGCGGGCGGCCTGTACGCGGTCCACCAGCGCGTGTTCGGCGTTGGACTGCAGGCTCTCCAGCACGTGCCCGGCGGCGTCGGCCTGGCGGGCCAGCGCCTGGTCGATGTCGGCCAGGGTGGTGTGGCCGTAGACCTCCGGCTCGCGGGTACCGAGCAGGTTGAGGTTGGGGCCATGCAGGACCAGCAGCTTCGCCATGGGATCCGATCGACTGGAAAGGGCGGCAGTCTGGCGGAAGCGGCCGATGCTGTCCAGTTCGGCGAAGTTTGCCGCGTTTCAAGCGAGTGTTTGAAATTGCCGGAAGCGCTTGTGCCCGTATGCCGGGCAGCGCCTCAAGGCGCGCTGAACGTGGCGACGGCGGGTAATAGCGGCACGTACGCCGACGATGGCGGCCGGCCGCTCCCGCCCCGGCCAAGCCGGGCGGGTGGTCTGCTCAGGTTTCCAGCGGCAGCGTCGGCACGACGTTGGGGAATATCTGCTCCAGCGGCTCCTGCTCGCCCGGCCGGGGCGCGGGCCAGTCGTAGGCATTCACCGGCTGTGCGCGGTTCACCCACAGCGCGTAGTGCAGGTGGTCGGCCCGCCCATCGCCGGTGTTGGGGTGGATGAGGATGGTCAGGCCCAGGCTGTTGAGCTGCAGCCATGGCACCACGACCGGCAGGAGATCGTTGGTGAAGCCGAAGTAGAAGGACGGGGTGACATGGGGGCCGCGTGGCTCCGGATTCCAGTTGCCCAGCTCCACCGGGAAGCGTTCCGCCACCCAGCGCCGGATCAGTGCGGCCTTGGCCGAGGTGTCCTCGTCGAAATAGATGTGTGCGTGGTAACTCCTGATGTCGGTGTAGGGGCGTGGGTGGGTCGGCAATGGCGATTCGCCCGGGCGTGTGCTGCGCGGTCGTGGGGTCGGTTCGCTGGCCGTGTCCTGCCCCCACGGACTGCGGCCCTGCGCCGGCGGCGGGACGATCGCCTGGAACCCGGGACGCCCCGGTGCGGTGGTATTCGCCACCCCTCGGGCCGGTGTTGCGGCGGCCGGACTCGTCGGGCCGGCCAGGCCACCTGCGGCCAGGCCGGCCGATGCGATCAGGCGGCGCCGGCCGGGTGAGAACGGTGCGGCCGGGTGTGCATCGGTATCGTCGCCAGCAACGGCGTCAGGGGAATGCGGGGAGCGCGGCATGATCGTTTCCGTGGACGGCGGTCCCTCACCGTCGGACGGATGCGGGGGCCGCGTCCAATGATCCGGTGTCATCACCTGATGCTGCGCCGCCGTTGCGTTGAGTCCTGGGTGCGGCCCGGATAGGGTGGTCAGCTCACCGCACGGATACCGGCCATGAACAGCGCAGACGCCACCACTGCCCGCAGACGTGCCACGTTCCGGCAGCTGCATGCGCAGGGCTGCTTCGTATTGCCCAATCCGTGGGACATCGGCAGCGCGCGCTACCTGCAGCGGCAGGGCGTCCTGGCATTGGCCACCACCAGCGCGGGGTGTGCATGGAGCGAAGGTCGCCCCGACGGTGCGGTATCGCTGCAGGCGACGCTTGACCACCTGCGGCTGATGGTGGCCGCCACCGACCTGCCGGTGAACGCAGACTTCGGCGATGGCTTTGGCGCCACGCCGCAGGACGTGGCTGAGGCCGTGACGGCGGCCCTGGATACGGGCATCGCCGCGCTGTCGGTTGAAGATGCCAGCGGTCTGGCCGACGCGCCGCTGCGCCCGCTGGAGGAGGCCGTGCAACGCCTGCGTGCGGCGCGTGCGGCCATCGATCGCGCCGCGGCCGATGTGCTGCTGGTGGGCCGGGCGGAAAACTTCTTCGTGGGCGTACCGGATCTGGAAGACACGCTGCAGCGCCTGCGTGCCTACGCGGCCGCAGGTGCCGATGTGTTGTACGCACCGGGCATCAGCACGGTCGAACAGATCCAGGCGGTGGTCGCCGCGGCCGGCGGCAAGCCGGTGAACCTGCTGGTGGGCGGACCGACGTCACTGACGCTGCAGGACATCGCTGCGATGGGGGTGCGCCGGGTCAGCCTGGGCGGGGCGCTGGCACGTGCGGCGTGGGGGGGATTGATGCGCGCCACCGATCCCCTCCTGCAGGAAGGCCGCTTTGATGGCCTGCAGGAGGCTGCATCGGGTGCGGCGTTGAACGCGCTGTTCCGCTGAGGCAGGGCCGCGGATGCACGGCGGGATCCCTTCGCTGCGCGAAGGGATCCGAGCCAGTGCTGCATCAGAACCGTGCGGTAGCGCCGACGAAGAAGGTGCGTGCGCCGCCGTCGTAGTTGTTGCCCTCGTCGATGGTGGACACGTCACCCACGTTCAGGACGCCGGCGCGCAGGGTCAGGTTCTCGTTCACGTCGAAGCCGGTCACCAGATCCCATGTGGTGTACGCCTTGGCGAAGGTGGCGCTGGTGGCCGATACCAGCTGCTTGCCGATGTGCTGCGCGCTCACGTCCAGCACCCATGCGTCGGTCACCTGCCAGTCCAGCGAGGTGCTGGCAGTCAGTTCCGGCACCACCAGCAGGGTTGCACCGGTGCTGCGGTTCTTCGATTCCAGCATGCGCGTGGCGTGGGTGGTCCAGCTCAGGCGCTCGTGCAGGGGGACCGTCACGCTGGCTTCGATACCCCGTGTGCGCGCCTTCTGGATGTTCTGCGCCACCGTCCACCAGTAGCCATTGACGAAGCTGCTGGTCTGGCCGGGAATCTGGCTCAGCGGAATCTGCTCGATCTTGTCGTCGAAATCGGTCAGGAAATAGGTGGCCGAGGCCGACCAGCCCTCGCGGTCGAAGCCCACCCCCAGCTCGTAGTTGGTGCTGGTCTCCGGTTCCAGGTTCGGGTTGCCGGCCATGTAGCAGCCGCGCGTGCCGTCGGCATTCACCGAACGGCTGCTCCAGCCTTCGGCGGTCAGGGCGCGGCAGCCGTTGCCGCCGGACTGGGTCGCGGCGCCGGCCGTTCCCTGCTTCAGGTTGGGGGCACGGAAGCCCTTGGAAATGCCACCGCGCACGGTCCATGCGTCGGCCGGGTGCCAGACGCCGTAGATGCGCGGGCTGAGGTTGTCATCGTAGTTTTCGGTGTTGTCCCAGCGCAGGCCCAGGGTCAGCACGAAGCGCTCGTGCAGGGTGAGGTGATCCTCGGCGAACAGCGCCCAGGAGTCGGCCTCGCTGGTCGGGCTGATGCGGCCGCTGCCCGTCCAGGTGACCGGAACGGTGCCGATGGTGTCGCTGTTCTCCAACTCTTCGCGTTTCCACTGCCCGCCCACGTTCAGGCTGTGCTCGACGCCCCAGTGGAAGCCGGTGTTGAAGGCGGTATCGAACACCGTCTCCTTCGAGCGGTTGCCGACGTCGCTGCCCTTGTCTTCGTACTCGTTCTGCACCAGCGTGGTCTTCGACGTGGTGGCGTCGCTGTAGGTGCCGTCATGGCGGATGACGTAGCCGGTCTGCACCAGCTTGGACAGTCCCCAGCTGCTGACCTGGCCGGCACCGCTGTTGCGCTGCGTTCCGCGCGAGGCCTCCACGCCTACGACGTGGCTGTCGCTGATGCGCCAGTTGAACAGCACGTTGGCGTTCTCTGCCTTGTTGCCCGGCGTCTGCCGCGCCCCGCGATCGGATTCGCGGTCAGTGACGTTGGCGCCGATGCGCACGCCCAGGTTGTCGGTCAGCGGGCCACTGAACAGCGCTCCCATCTGCGTGGTGTTGCCGCGGGTATCCGAATCGGGCTTGCTGTAGTTGAAGGTGGCCGAGCCACCCCAGTGATCGGCGATCCTGCGGGTGATGATGTTGATCACGCCGCCCATCGCATCCGATCCGTACAGCGAGGACATCGGGCCGCGCACCACTTCGATGCGTTCGATCATGTCCGGCGACAGCCAGTTCAGATCCTGCGGGCCCAGGTCATCACGATAGTTCACGCCGGCCGAGCTGCCCTGGCGGCGGCCATCGATCAGGATCAGTGTGTACTGCTCGGGCAGGCCGCGCAGCCGGATCTTCGACTGCGCGCCAGACAGCGCGTAACCGCCGGTCACGCCGGGCACGGTGCTCAGCAGCTGGCCGATGCTGCTGACCGGCTTGCGCTCGATGTCCTCGCGGGTGATCACGCTGATGCTGGCGGGGGCGTCCCGGATCCACTGCTGGGCGCCGGTGGCGGTGACCACCACGGTGTCCATCTGCTTGGCGGCGGCATCGGCCGACGCCTCGGCGTGGGCCTGGGAGGCGAGGGCAAGGCCGATGGCCACGGCCAGCGTGGCAACGGAACGACGGGACTTCAGACTGGCATGCAACATCGCGCGGTACTCCGGGTGAGGGTCCACTGGCGATGGCTGGGACGTCCGTGTGGGGTTTCAGATTTCCTTAACAATCGTATCACGAATCATTTGCATTTGACTCAGGGTGATACAGAGCGTCGGAAACAGTGTCCTGCTGGCAGTGCTGATCGGGCTGTACGCGCTAGTTACCGTTAGTAACTAATGACCAAGGAGTTGCCCGTGCACAGCCTGATTGTTGTCGCCCATCCCGATCCTGCCTCGCTGACCCACGCGGTCGCCGCGCGCATCGCGCAGGCCATCGCCGACGCCGATGGGAGCAATACCACCGCCATCGCCGATCTGATGGCCGAAGGCTTCGACCCGCGCTTCAACGGGCAGGACCAGGCCCTGTTCCGCGGCATCGCGCCGCCACCGGCCGATGTGGCGGCCGAGCACGCACGGCTGGATGCAACCGACACGCTGGTGCTGGTCTACCCGCTCTACTGGTGGTCGTTCCCGGCGCTGCTGAAGGGCTGGATCGATCGCGTTTTCACCCAGGGCTGGGCCTACGCCGAGGGTGCCGATGGCAAGGTGGAGAAGCGGCTGCAGCGACTGCAGGTGCATCTGGTCGGCATCGGGGGTGCCGATGCCGCGATGATTGAACGCCGTGGCTATGGCGCGGCCATGAACACGCAGATCGACATGGGCATCTTCGATTACTGCGGAGCGCGCGTGCTGTCCTCCACCCTGCTGCTGGAGGCGGACACCGGCGCGGCCGCGGCGCATCTGCAGACCGCGATGGAGATCGGCCGTAAAATCGGACATCCAACAAGCTGACAGCCGTGTTCCGCCGATGCCTGCCACCGACACACCCACGCGTCGCCGACTGACCCGCGAGCAGCGGGCCCGCCAGTTGCTGGATGTCGCATGGGCGCTGGTGGGCGCCGAAGGCACCGATGCCTTGACCCTGGGGCGCCTGGCCGAAGCGGCGGGCGTGACCAAGCCGGTGGCCTATGATCACTTCGTGACGCGCAACGGCCTGCTGGCGGCGCTCTACCATGACTACGACCAGCGGCAGACGCTCATCTTCAATGACCGTATCGCCGCGGCGCCGGCAGAGTTGACCGCGCGCGCGGCGGCCATCGCGTCCGGCTACATCGACTGCGTGCTGAGCCAGGGCAGTGACGTGCAGAGCATCCTCGCAGCGCTGGTCGGCGCGCCGGAGCTGCGCGAGGTGCGGCACTGCTACCAGCAGGAGTTCATCGACAACTGCGCGGACTGGCTGGGCCCATTCGCCGGTGACGGCCAGGTACCGGTGGAGGGGCGCTGGGCGATCCTCGGCGCTGCCGAAGCGCTGTCCGAAGCGGTGGCCAATGGTGCGATCGGCAAAGCCGACGCGGAACGCGAACTGCAGCGGGTGATCGTATCCACCGTTGTACGGGCCTGACTGCCCGCGCGGCTCAGGCTTCTGCGACGGTGTTGCCGGCCAACGCGGCGAATCCACTGGCAAGATGCGTGCGCACCCGCGCATCGCGTGCTTCGCGGTCTTCCGAGCCAAGCACCACGGTGATCAGTCGCACCGGCTGCGCGTGTCCGGCGATGTGGCGGCGCGCCGTGGCCGCCAGGCAGAAGCCGGCCGCGCGGGTATAGCCGGTCTTCAGGCCGTCCACGCCCTCATCGGCGAGCAGTGCGTTCTGGTTGCTGCGGCTGAATGTGCCGTGCGCGAACACCGGCTGTGCGGTGATGGCCAGCACCTGCGGATGATCTGCCAGCAGGCGGCCAGCCAGCACCGCCATGTCGCGTGCGCTGGATACGTGCCGCGGCGTGGTGATGCCGGACACCGACGCGAACCAGGTACTGCCCAGGCCGAGACGCCGCGCCAGCGCGTTCATGCGCTGCAGGTACGCCGCCTGCGAGCCGTGCAGATGGCGGGCAAGCGCAAGGGCCGCGTCGTTGCCCGATACCACCAGCATGCCCTGCAGCAGCCGGCCCAGCGTGACCGTTTCGCCGGGCACCAGGCCCATGCGCGTTTCATCGTCGGCAACCGCGTGCACGTCCTCGGCGGCAATGGTCACCGGTATCTCCCAAGCGGCGGCGCCGGATGCGACCTGTTCGTAGGCCGCGTACGCGGTCATCAGCTTGGTCAGTGAAGCAGGCGGACGCTGCAGGTCGGCGTGTTCCTGGTGGATGACCGCGAAGCTGCCGGCATCAAGGGTGATCGAGGAGACCGGGGGGCGTGGAGACGGCATGACAGTGCGGCAGGGGAGACGTTCACAGGATACCGCTGCGGGGATGGGTGAATCTGCAATATTGTAATGATATAACGTCGCGCACTCCGGGCCGCCTGCCCGCCCCTACAGGATGCACGATGACCGCACACACGCCGCGCCGTTGGCTCTACCCTTCGATCCTTGCCGCGCTGGCAGCCCTTGCCGGCTGCCAGCCGGCACCGCGTGCGCAGGCGCCGGTGGCGACCGGCGGCTACCCGCATAACGTGATCGTGATGATCAACGACGGCGCGGGCTGGGGAACCTGGGATGCCGCCGCGTACTGGCAATATGGCAGCCGCGAAGGCGCCCCGTACGCGCACTTCCCGCAGCGCCTGGCGGTGGCCACGTTCCCGCTCAACGCCAGCAGCCAGCCCACGCATGATTCGGCGCAGACGCTCGGCTACGACGCCGCCAGAGCATGGGATGCCACCCCCGTACCGGCAGCGGATCTGCCGTTCGCCGGTTATCAGTACCTGGCCGCAGTGGCGACGGACAGCGCTGCGGCGGGCACGGCGTTGTCGTCGGGCATCAAGACGTACAACAACGCCATCAACGTCAACAACGACGGCGTCGCGGTCGAGTTCAACACCCTGCGCGCCAAGCGCCTGGGCATGGCAACCGGTGTGGTCACCTCGGTGCCGTTCTCGCACGCGACACCGGCCGCGTTCGCCGCGCAGAACGCCTCGCGCAACAACTACCACGCCATCGCCCACCAGATGCTGGCGCAGGGCCACATGGACCTGGTCATGGGAACCGGCGGCCCCGGCTACAGCGTCGATGGCCGCGCCTGTGATGACGATGCGGGCGCAGTGAAGGCCGAGGGCTGCGCGAATCCCTGGGAGTGGGTGTCGCAGCAGGACTGGCAGCAGCTGGAAGCAGGCACTCCCATCGCCGGCAATCCTGCCGGACCGTGGCGGCTGATCCGCAGCAGGGAAGCGTTCGCTGCGCTTGCGCAGGGCCGGTTGCCAGCCGATCGCCCGTTGATCGGCGTGCCGCGCGTGGCCAGCACCCTGCAGCAGGCGCGTCAGCTGCAGGTCGTGGGCAGGGATGCGACCACTCCCTCCGGCGTGAGGAAGATCGACAGCGTGCCGGACCTGGCGACCATGACCCGCGGCGCCTTGCAGTTCCTGCAGCAGCGCTCGTCCAAGGGCCTGTTCCTGATGGTGGAAGGCGGGGCCACCGACTGGGCCGCGCATACCAGTGCGTGCGGCACGGAATGGCATTACGGCCAGTGCGGCGACCAGCCGCAGTACGGCCGCCTGATCGAAGAGACGGTCGAGTTCAACGATGCGGTGTCGGCGGTGGTGGCGTGGATCGAGCGCAACGGCGGATGGCAGCGCAATCTGCTGATCGTCACCACCGACCACGACAACAGCATGCCGATGGGACCTGACGCGCAGCGGGTGGCGTTCGAGCCGGTGCGCAACAACGGACGCGGGCGGATGCCGGGGATGAGCTTCCGCCCCACCGGCAATCACTCCAACGCACTGGTACCGCTGTGGGCCAAGGGCGCCGGCGCGGAGCGGCTCGGCGCCCGCGTGCGCGGCATCGATGCCGGTTACCGCCAGCATGTGCGGTGGAATGACGGCAGCTACATCGACAATACGGACGTGGCTGCCGCAGTGCAGGAGGTGCTGCAGCGGCCGTGAGCCGAACGGCGCACGGTCCGGCCCGGTTGCCATCGCGTCCGGGTCGATGCAGCCTGCGCCGATGGAACCGCAGATCCGCATCGATGGTCGTGTCTTCGCCTACGTCTTTCCCTGCGCCTGGGAGGATTACGCCAAGATCGGCTTCTCGCGTGACCCGCTCGGTCGCATCAGCGCACTGCATCGGCGCTGGTTCGAGTTCTTCGATCTGTGCACCGGGGCGCTGGTGGAGGCGGAAACCGAGCGCGATGCGCGTGACCTGGAGCTGGAGCTGCGTGCCCCCTTCCGTGCACATCGCGCGCCGGCACCGATGACCGTGCAGGACAAGGCCGGCGGACGCACCGAATGGGTGCGTGGCGCGAACCAGGCCCTGTCCGATGCTGTGCGTGCGCTGGAAGGGCGCGGATATCGCACCTTCCCGCTGCGCCCCTGGCTGCGCGCCGTCATGGTCCAGCGGCTGGATCGCCTGCATGACTGGGCCGCCCTGCAGCTGCCGGAAGAGGAAAGCCTGCGCATGCCGGGCAGCCCCGGCCCGGCGGTGCTGCGCGATACCCTCGATGGCTATCGCGCGCTGGATATCGACCCGCTGCCATCGCTGCCGCCCCATGTGCAGGCCTGGTACACGCATTAGTGGCCCGGCCCCGGTGAGCCCACCGCTACCGCTCTCAGCGCGGGGCGGGGCAGGTGGGGCAAGGCACCTTTGCCGCAGCCGGACGGTCGAGGCGCGTGGTCCGGAACGGCGTTGCCGGTGCCCCGGTCGTGCTGGCTACCGGCGCGGCCAACTGGCGGGCCAGCTCGGCGCTTGCGATGTGACCGTGCAGGAACAACAGACTGCTGAAGATGTTCATGATCGTCGCTCCACTTGAGTGGATTGAACGATACGGGCAGCATGAGGACGTAAAAAAGCGACATTTCCGCAAGCTTGACTTGAACAGGATTCAAGCCTCATGTCCCGCCCACCCCTCCATGCCCTGCAGGGTTTCGTGGCTGCCGCGCGCCTGGGCAACCTGTCACGCGCTGCGGCGTCGATGAACCTGACCGTCAGCGCGCTCAGCCATCAGATGCGGCAGCTCGAAGAACGCCTCGGACAGCCGCTGCTGGTCCGCCAGGCGCGCGGGGTCGCACTGACCCTGGAGGGCCAGCGCCTGCTCGATCGGGTCGGGCCGCATCTGGATGCAATCAACGAGGTGTTCCAGCGCTACGCCGCGCGCGCCGAACATGTGCTGACGATCAGCGTCGTACCGTCGATGGCCTCCGCATGGCTGGTGCCACGGCTGGGTCATTTCGTCGCCGCACACCCGCAGATCGAGATCAACCTGCAGTCCAGCGAGCGCCTCGTCGATTTCGATCGCCAGTTGCAGTTCGACGCGGCTTTGCGCGTAGGCGGCGGGCAATGGGCCGGGCTGGTGGTCGAGCGGCTGTTCGACGAGTGGCTGGTGCCGATGGCCAGCCCGGCGCTGATCGCGCGGATGGGCGGCATCGACCGCGCTCCACTGGCGCAATGGCCGCTGCTGGGCGATCCGGATGGCGCGTGGGCCGCGTGGTTTGCCCTGATCGGGCAGAGCCCCCCTTCGCGGTTCGTGGCGGTGCTCGACGATTCGGAAGCGCATCACCGTGCAGCGCTCGATGGCGTCGGTGTGGCCCTGGGCCGGCTGACGCGCGCGCGCCTGCTGCTGGATTCCGGCCAGCTGGTCGCGCTGTCGGAGCAGCGGCTGAAAACGGCCTGGCCGCACTGGCTGGTGTATCCGCAGCGCTCGGCGCGCCACCGTGGGTTCCTCGCTTTCCGTGAGTGGTTGCATGCGCAGGCCAGCGAGCATGCGCGGCACATGGAGACGCAGGGCTGATCCGGCCCGGCGCACGCGTCCACCTGTCGCGTGCGCCGGGCCACCGCTGCGTCATCGCACCAGGGTGACCGCCTGTCCGGAACGTGCGAAGGCGTCCTCGAGCAGGGCCCCTGCCCTGATCGCCTCGACCTCGTCGGACAGGGCTCGCAGGGCGTCGGCGGGGCGCGCCGCAGGTGCGGCCACGGCCTGCTGGATCGCAGTGAAGCGGTCGGCGAGCACGCGGTGCCCCGGATGCTGCAGTGCCCAGGCCTGCAGTGGCTGGCGCACGCCAGCGGCGGCATCCAGGCGCCGTGCGTCAAACAGACCGATGGCCGCCGCCGACGTGTCGGCACGCTCGATCGTGGCGTGCCGCAGTTCCCGGCTCAGGAACAGATCGTAGGCGGCACCGCGGCCAACGGCGATACGCAGCCCATCGCGATCCAGATCGGCCACCTGCCGCGCGGGACTGTCCTCGCGCACCAGGTAGGTTCCTTCGATCTCCACATACGGTGCACTGAAGGCGATGCGGTCGGCACGTGCGGGATCGATGGCGAGAAAGGCCAGGTCCCATGCGTCGTCGGCTGCCGCCGCGACCACCGATGCGGCCGCATCGTGACAGGTGAATCGCGCCTGCACGCCCATCCGCTGCGCCAGCGCGGTGGCCAGCTCCACCGAGGGGCCGCGCGGCGATCGTGCGTCGCCCTGCGCAAGGACCGGGTTCCCCAGATTGATGGCGACGCGCAGATGGCCCAGTGGTGCCAGTGCACTTCGGTGATCGGCCAGGGTCATGCAGCGCTCCGCGAAAGGTGGGCAGGCCAGCATGCCCGCAACGATGCGCACGGAATGTCAGGGCGGCGCTATCCTGCGACGATGAACCCCATCGCGCATGTCGAGATTCCGGCCAGCGACCTGGCTCGCGCCATCGCCTTCTACCAGCAGTGGCTGCAGGTGCGCATCGATGCGCCTGTCCAGCTGCACGGCTGCCGCATGGCCTACCTGCCGTTCGCGGATGACGCGGCCGGCGCCAGCATGGCGCTGGTGCAGGGCGCGGACTACGTGCCTGCAGAGCAGGGCGCGCGCATCTACATCGGTGTCGATGACCTCGATGCCAGTCTCGATCGCGCCCTGCGGGCAGGAGCGGAACTGCGCTTTGGCCCGGCAGATGCCGGCCACTGGCGGGTGGCCGAGATCTGCGACAGCGAGGGCAACCGCATTGCGCTGCAGGCGCCGGTGACGCCGTAACCCGAGCACCGTGCCGCGCGGTGCTACCGTGATGCGGCGTGCGAGCGCTGCAGCCAATCGTTGATCGCCGGGTCGAGCCGCGCATCGTCCGGCACGCGCAGGCCGAATGCCGACCGCAGCACGTCGCGCACGTCGGCGGCATCGCGCAGCGGGCGCTTGAGCGGCGCCTGCCCGGGGCGGTACTCGGTGTAGTTGCCACTGCCGATGGTGCGCCGCCAGTCCGGGCCGGCCAGTGACGCGCGCAGCTGGCCGGGGAAACCCGAATCCGGATGCGTGCACACGTACCAGTTGGCCACCACGTTGTCGATCGGCGCTGGCGGCCGCAGGTCGAAACGGTACATCGCCCGCCATGTGTCGCCCGCTTGGGCGGACAGCACGAAGTCGTCCTCGCCCGGCAGCTGCTGCAGCTGGAAGGACTCGTGCGGTGTGGCCTGCGGCGCCGTTTCGTACAGCCGCAGCGGCACCGTTGGTGTCAGGCCACCGAAGCCGGCATCGACCAGCCAGTCCTCTCCCTCCACGTGCACGCGCAGCAGCAGGTGGGTACGCGCCGTCGGGGCATCGTCCTGTGCCGCCAGCAGCACGCGCGCGCTCAGCGGCTGTGCGTCGAAGCCCATTGCCTGCAGGAGCGCCAGCAGGCCGCCGTTGAGTTCAAAGCAGTAGCCGCCGCGCTGCTGGTCGAGCAGCTTGTGCTGCACGCTGTCCAGATCGATCGGTACCGCGTCGCGCAGCAGGCTGCTGAGGGTTTCAAAGGGGAGCAGGGCGTTGTGGCGCTGCACCAGCAGGGTCAGTCCGGCAAGGTCCAGCGACGGCGGAGCATCCAGTTGCAGGCGCTGCAGATAACGGGGGACGTCGAGCGGGGTCATGGCGAGGGCGGCAGGTGGGAAGAATCCCACTGTGCAACCGCAACCGGGGTTGAGGTCAAGCGCGGGCGCCGTGTCACGTCTCCGTCGCCTGGGGCCGGTACAAAGACCGCAACCGGCACGGTGCGTGCCACAGCGCCGGCAATGTGGCTAAAGTTGTCACCGGTTAGGCCGATACAGGTGCGTCCTTCCGCCTGGAGTCTGTGATGTCGGCCGTCGTCCCCCTTCGGTCCCTGCGCACCCGTCTCATCGCGATGCGCGCGGCGTTTCCACGCCTGCTGGTCTGGCTGCAGCCGCATCGACTCAGCGTGGCCAACAAACTCAAGGCCGCCCTGCTGGTCTGCGGCGCGGGCCTGGTGGCGATCGCCGCCGTCCATGCCTGGACCAGCCATGCCAGCAGCCAGGCCGCACGCAGTCAGGCCAGTTACCAGCGTGGCAGCGATCTGGCCGCACGCCTGGCGACGCGGGTGGCGGAGGCACGTCGCCTGCAGACCCAGTATGCACGTAGTTTCGACGATGCTGACCGCAGCCAGCTGCAGGCGGCCCAGCAGGCACTGCAGGTCGATCTGAAGGCGCTCAGGGCGATGCCGATGGATGCCGGTCGCCGCAAGGCATTGCAGGCGCTCACCGAGGCCGCCGAGGGATTCTCGCAGGGAGTGGCCGCGCTGTTCGAACGTGTGGACGAGATGGGGCGTGGTGATGCCGGCCTGGCTGCACAGCTGCAACAGGCCGCCGATGCCCTGCAGCAGCGGGTGGATGGCCTGGACCGGCCGGCACTGGCGCTGCACCTGCAGAAGATGCGGCGCCAGGAAGCGCTGCTGCTGCTCGATGGCGATTCGACTCATGCCGACCGTGCCAGCGAAGAGAAGCTGCCGTTCGATCTGGCGCTGGCGGGGTTGCCGCCCGACGCGCAGGAGGCGCTCCGCACCGGCATGGACGCCTATCAGTCGGCACTGCTCGGCTATACCGCTGCCCGTGTCGGCCTTGATGTGGAGACGCAATCGCTGCTGGAGACGGCTGCCGGCGTGGCGCCCGCGCTCGCCGCCTTCCAGCAGGCACAGGTGAATGCGCTGGCCCTGGCGCAGGCGCGGCAGCAGGCCGGTGCACGCACCATGAGCGCGCTGTTCGCCCTCACTTTGCTGCTGGTGGCCGGCGTGCTGATCACCAGCCTGCTGCTGGTGCTGCGCGCGGTGCGCAGGCCGATCCAGGACACCTTGCGGTTCGCCAGCGACATCGCCGATGACCGGCTCGATACCACGCTGCGCGTGCACAACGCCAACGACGAGATCGGCCAGCTGGCACAGCGCCTGGTGGACATGCAGCAGCGGCTGCGTGCGCGCATCGAGACCGAGCGTGCGGTGGCCCGTGGCAACACGCGTGTACGCCAGGCCCTGGACTGCGCGCAGACCGGGCTGATGGTGGTCGATGCCGATGGCCAGGTGGCCTACGCCAATCCTGCGTTGCGGCACGTGCTGGGCCTGCAGGCCGACGCGCTTGTCGGCAGTGACGCGCGGGACCTGCATCCGGCCCTGGCCAGCCTGGTCGATGCGCGCCACCGCCAGGAGCGGGAAATCAGTCATGCCGGTGTGCGCTATCAGTTGATCGCCAATGCCATCGTCGATGACGACCAGTTCCTGGGCGTGGCGCTGGAGTGGCGCAGCCGTGTGCTGGAAACGCTGCTGGAGACCGAGGTGGCGGCGCTGGTCGACGCTGCCGCGCAGGGTGACCTGCACGGGCGCATCGCGCTGCAGGGCAAGCACGGTTTCGTGCATACGCTGTCCACCAGCATCAACCGCCTGCTGTCGACCTTTGAAACCAACCTGGAGGACCTGCAGGCACTGCTGGCGGCGTTGGCCCGTGGGGATCTCAGCGTGCGCATGGAAGGCGAGCTGCAGGGCGTGTTCGCGCGCATGCGCGACGACGCCAATGCAACCGTCGCGCAGCTGGGCCGCATTGTGACCCGCATCCAGCGCGCCGCTGCCAGCCTGGACAACGGTGTCGGTGAAATCGTTGCCGGCCATCACGACCTCTCGCAGCGTACCGAGCAGCAGGCGGCCAATCTGGAAGAGACGGCAGCCTCGATGCATGAGCTGACCGACACCGTCGGCCGCAACGCCGACGCCGCCGGCCGTGCCGATGCGCTGGTGCAGGGGGCTGCAGCGGTTGCACAGCGGGGTGGGGTGGCCGTCGGTCAGGTGGTGGAGACCATGCAGGGCATCAGTGAAGCATCGCGCCGCATCGGGGACATCACCCAGTTGATCGACGGCATCGCGTTCCAGACCAACATCCTTGCGCTCAACGCCGCCGTGGAGGCCGCGCGTGCCGGAGAGCAGGGCCGCAGTTTCGCGGTGGTCGCGGCGGAAGTGCGTCTGCTCGCGCAGCGCAGTGCCGAGGCAGCCAGGCAGATCAAGGCGCTGATCGAGGATTCCGTGGCACGCGTCGGCCAGGGCAGCGTGCAGGCCGCGCAGGCGGGCACCACCATGGACGAGATCGTCGGCAGCGTGCAGCAGCTGGCGGACCTGCTCGCCGGCATCCGCAGCGCCTCGCAGGATCAGCACGCAGGTATCGCCCAGGTGAACCACGCCATCGTGCAGATGGAGGCCAGTACCCAGCGCAATGCCAGCCTGGTGGAAGAGGCCGGCTCGTCGACCGCGCAGATGCAGGCGCAGGTGCGCGCACTGGCCGAAGCCGTGTCCGCGTTCCGCCTGCAGCCGGACCGTCAGGCCCGCGCAGCAGCGTGATCGCGTCCGCCGCCGGGTCCCGCCCGGCGGCGCGGCTCAATACACGTCGCGCCGGTAGCGGCCGCTCTCGAGCAGCGTTTCCACCGCGTCGTCACCGAGCGCGCCGCGCAGTACCTGATCCACGCCTTCGGCCATGCCCTGCAGCGAGCCGCAGACATGGATCACGGCGCCACGCTGCATCCAATCCCGCAGTTCCTCGCAGGCCGCCCGCAGGCGGTCCTGCACGTAACCGCCTGCTGCGTCGCGCGAGAACGCCAGGTCGACCCGGGTCAGATGGCCCTGCGCCTGCCATGCAGCGACCTCATCGGCGAACAGGAAGTCATGAGCGCGCTGGCGCTCGCCGAACAGCAGCCAGTGGCCGTGCTCGCCTGCGTGTGCCGCCTCGCGCAGCAGGCCGCGCAGGCCGGCGATGCCGGTGCCGTTGCCGATCAGCACCATGGGTGCGCCCGGTACGCGATGGAAGCCGGGGTTGCGGTGCACGCGCGCGGCGATGTGCGCGCCTGCCGGCGCATGCAGCGACAGCCAGCCCGAACCCAGCCCCGGGCGCCCGTTGTCGTCGTGCACCAGGCGCACGACCAGTTCCACCACGCGATCGGCCGGGCAGGAAGCGATCGAATACTCGCGGCCCGGCAGTACGGGCAGGGCCGTCAGCCAGCGTGCGGCATCCTGCACCTGCAGCGCACTGGCCGCGTCCGGCAGTTCCCGTTCGCTGGCCAGGGACTGCAGCGTCTGCGTGCCGCCTTCGATCAGCAGCGGTTGCAGCGGGTCCAGTCCATGCGCCCGCAGTACCTCACGGGCATGCGCGGCACTGTGCCGCGGCGCGATGTGCAGGATGTCGCCGGCCTGCCACTGCACGTCATCCGGCGCGGCCAGCCGGATCCGCCAGATCGGACCACCGACGCTGCCCGGGTTCAGCTGCTGGCGATCCAGCAGCTGCCAGTCGTGCATGCGGGTGGCCGCCGGCAGCACGCTGTCGTCGGCAGCAATGCCGGTCAACAGGCCGAGCTGCTGCTGCCACTGGCGCAGTGCCGTGACCGATGCAGCGTCCACGTCGATCCGGTCGAACATCGCGCGGGCACCGTTGCCGAGCAGCCACGCATCGAACTGGCGGCCGAACGCGCAGTAGTGCGGGTACTGGCGGTCACCCAGGGCGAGCATGCCGAACTGCAGTGTGGCCAGGTCCAGGGATCGGCCCAGCAGCTGGCGCGACGCACGTCGTGCCGAATCCGGCGGCTCGCCGTCACCGAAGGTACTGAGCACGAACAGCGCGTGGCTCGCCGCCTGCAGGCGGTCCGCGTCGGTCCTTGCCAGCGGCAGTACCTGCACCGCCTGGCCGCTGGCCTGCAGCTGCGCTGCCGCGCGCCATGCCAGCTGTTCGGCCAGGCCGCTCTGGCTCGCATGCACCACCAGCCATGCGGCGCCGTTGGCCGCGGCCGCCGGCAGCGGCTGGCGCAGCGCACGTGCGGCGCGCTGGCTGCGGCGACGGTCGAGATAGAGCAGCCAGCCGGTGATGAAGAACAGGCTCATGCCCAGGCTGCTGACCATCACGATGATGCGTCCGGGCGTCCCGAAGAAGCTGCCCGAGTGCAGCGCGAACACGCTGGTGGCCAGCTGGCCGCCAGCGCCCTGGCGCGCATAGGGACGCGCTTCCAGAATCGCACCGGTGGCGGGGTCGAGCTGCAGCAGATCGTGCGCGCGGTCATGATGGCCGCCGCGCAATGCCGGATCCCCTGCCATGGTCCGCACATTCAGTGCCTGGCCGGGCTTCTCGGGCAGCCGCAGGTCGATGTAACCGGTGCGCACCCCGGCCTGCGCGTACAGCGTCGTTTCCACGCGGCGCAGGTCGAGCACGGCGTCGGCATCGATCACCTGCTTTGCCGGTGGCACCACGCCGAGCAGGGTATTGGCTGCGCTGCGGTACCAGTCGAACGACCACCACAGGCCGGTCAAGGCACTCATCAGGTAGATCAGCAGCACCCAGGTGCCGGCCACCGAATGCAGGCTCCACAGGAAGCCGCGGCCGCTGCGCTTCCATTCCACGGCGAGCCAGCTTCGCCAGTGCCACCAGCGGCGGGGCCAGCGCAGGTAGAGGCCGGACAGCGTGAAAAACAGCAGGGCGATCGCACAGCTGCCGGTGATCCATTTTCCGCGCTCGCCCGCGGCAAGGTGGCGATGCAGGTCTTCGACGAAGTCGAAGAAGGCCTGCCCGCGCAGGGCGCTGAAGCGCTCGCCGCTGTAAGGGTCGAAGTACACCCAGTGCGCTTTGCCGCCGGCAAAACGGGCCACCGATGGACGTTGGCCGCTGGCATCCACACGCAGCCGCTGCAACGGCCGTTCGCTGCCGGCCTGCAGCATCGGCACCAGCTCGCTCAGGGTCAGCGGCTGCTGGCCCTCGGCGTGATGTTCGGCGATGGCGGCGAAGCCGGGGTTGGCGGCGCGCAGCAGTTCATCTTCAAAAGACAGGGCTGCGCCGCTCAGGCCCATGATGGCCAGGACGGTGCCGGCCGTGATGCCCAGCAGCCAGTGCAGTTGGAACAGGACGTTCTTGAACATCGGGGGATGAAAGCCAGGAGGGCTGCCGCCCGCATCCTGCGCAACAGCAAATGAGAATTAGTCGCGTAATTCTCAGGTCGCGCGCTGCCCGCGGTCAAGCCGGTGGGTGGCGCCAGCGACGGGGCCTTCCCTGGCCACCGTTGCACGTACTTGCACCTGCCTCAGAACTTCCAGCCCACCCGTGTGTAATAGAACCCGCCGTTGAATCCGTAGGGCGAATGCACTGGGTACTGGGCACCCGCCACGCCTCCCCAGGGGTTGCTGGCCGGTACACGGTCGAACAGGTTCTGCGCGCCCACGCTGACGTACAGGCCCGAATCGAACTTCCAGCCCACTTCCGCATCCATGATCAACGCGCTGCCCCCGTAGATGGGAAGGCCGCCGTCCTCGGCGGAGATCACGCCGCTGTCCAGGTGATCCTCATACCAGCTGCTGTAATAGTTGAACCGGAGATTGGCGTGGAAGATCTGCCGCTGGTGATTGATGCTGAAGTAGCCCTTGGTCCTGGGCAGCGATTTTTCCAGCTTGTACACACGTGCTTCGTCGATGAAGTCGGTGTCGTAGCGGTCCACCTTCGTGCGGTTCCAGTTGGCCGCCAGCGAGTAGGTGGTGACCCCGCCGAAGTGGTTGCTCTTGAAGCTGGTCACCAGGTCCACGCCGGTGGTGGTGGTATCGAAGGCGTTGCCGAAGTAGGTCACCTGCGAGATGGACGCGGCTTCCGCATTTCCGCCGGCCACCAGCGCCGCACGCTCTTCCGGAGTGACCGCAAAGCTGGTGCTCAGGGCAATGCGGTCTTCCACCTTGATCTGATAGCCGTCCAGGGTGACCAGCCAGTCACCTTCGGTCCACACCGCGCCCAATGACACATTCCTGGACTCTTCCGGAGTAAGCGGCTGCGCGCCCTTGAGCTGGGCAATCGGATTGGTCGGCGGCAGGGTGGCGATGTCTTCCAGTGCGGTACCGCCGAACACGGTGCTGATCTGGCTGATGTTGGCCTGGCCGGGCGTTGGTGCACGGAAGCCGGTGTTGTAGGCGCCGCGCAGAGCGAAGTGCTCGTTGAAGTCGAAGCGCGCGGTGAGCTTGCCGGTGGTGGTACTGCCGAACGAATCGTAGTCTTCGTAGCGCAGCGCACCGGCCAGCAGCAGCCGCTCGGTGAGCTGGGCTTCCAGGTCGGCGTAGGCGGCCCAGTTGCGGCGATCAAAGGTGCCGGCGGTGCGCGTGCTGAAGCCGTTGAACCCGTTGGAGCCCAGCGCGAAGCCCTGCTCGGTCAGCGGCCCGATGGCCGTGGACGGGCCGTCACCCGGGCTGATCCTGAAGCTCTCCTCGCGCCATTCGGCACCCATCGCCAGGCGCAGCGGCTGGCTGCTGAAGCTGACCGGGATGTCCCGGCTCACGTCCACATTGAGGTTCTTTTCGGTCTGGGTATTGCCACCCGGGCGGAAGAACAGCCCCGCCGGCTGGTCGGGACCGAGCGAGGCGTTGACGGTGTTGTAGATGGTGAACTCGATGTCGTTGCGCCCCCAGGAGCCGCTCACGTCCCAGTACCACTCACCCCAGGTGCCCTTGGCGCCGGCGAACACCGAGGCGTCTTCCAGTTTGCCGCCGAAGCGTGGGGTGAAGCCGCCGGGCAGGCTGGACAGGAAGGTAAAGCAGTTGGCGGGCAGGGCAGCCACCGCGCCGCTCACGGTGCCGTACGGCAGCAGGTTGCCGGCGCCATCGCGCAGGGCGATGGTGGGGCAGGCGCCCACGCCGGTCAGGTTGCCCACCAGCAATGTCTGGCCACCATCGTTGGAGTAGACACCCGAACGTGCGGTGGGGTCGCGGTAGTAGAAGCCGCCATCCACTTCACGCTTGGCGTAATTGCCGAACAGGTAGAACTCCACGTTCTCGGTGTCGTAACCGAGGTTGGCGACCAGCTTGAGGTCGTCGTCCACCTTTGGCGATCCCCAGATCTGCGCAGGGTCTTTCACCCCGGGGTAGCCGGCCGCTGCCACCGCGGCGGCATCGTCGCGCTGCACGCTGCGCGAGGTGTCATCGGCGTTGCGCCATTCGGCCGTGAGGGTGGCGAAGCCGTGCTCGGTGAGCGGCAGGCCGATCTGCGCCGAGTACTGGGTGGTGAGCCCGTCGCCCTCGTAGTACTGGCCGGCGAACACCTCGGCGGTGCCGCCTTCGCGCAGCTTCTTCAGGCTGAAGTTGAGCACGCCGGCAATGGCGTCCGAGCCGTACTGTGCCGCTGCGCCGTCACGCAGCACGTCCACCTGTTCCAGCGCCAGCGAGGGGAACACCGACAGGTCCGGTCCCTGTGCGCCGTCGGACAGTCCGTGGCCGAGGAACGTGATCACCGCCGAGCGGTGGAAACGCTTGCCGTTGACCAGCAGCAGGGTGTTGTCCGGCGGCAGGCCACGCAGGTTGGCCGGACGCACCAGGCTGGCCGCATCGTCGATGGGAATCGTGCTGACGTTGAAGGAAGGCACGAGCACTTTGAGCTGGTCGAGGGCGTCGGTCGCGCCCTGGTTGCGGAACTCTTCACCGCTGATGATGTCGATCGGCACCGCCGACGAGGACACCGTGCGCGGTTTGGTGCGGCTGCCCAGTACCGAAACGGTATCCAGGGTGGTGGCCGCGTCGGGCGTCGTCGATGTGCTGCTGTCCTGCGCCCATGCAACGGGGCTGGTGGACAGCAGCGCGGTGGCAAGGGCCACCATTACTGCGGATGCCAAGGGCGTGATTGCGTCTGGAGCCCGAACACTTCTGCGAATTCCGTGTTTCATGCATGCACCCTGCAGTCGATTTGAGTGGTTTGTCGGTCAGTCGTTCATCCTGTTGGTTCTCCTTGCAGCCAGGGCCCTGGTCGCTAAACGTAGAATTAACAGAACGTAAACCGTACTGCAACGCATCTTTCGTTTTAAGGTGCAAAGTCGCGGAATGGATCGCAAAACGGCCTTATATGATTGCTGAAAGCATGTAATATGTGCCTCAGGCAACCATCAGGAACGTCCCGTGTCTGCGCTCATTGCCGATCCCGTTGCACAGGTCCGCGCCTTCAACCGCTTCTACACCCGCAGGATCGCGGTGCTCGAGGAGCGGTTGCTGCACAGCGACTTCACCCTCACCGAAGCGCGGGTGCTGTTCGAACTGGCGACGGGCCAGGGCATCACAGCTGCGCAGCTGGGCCATCGGCTGGACCTCAACGCGGGCTACCTCAGCCGGCTGCTGAGCGGACTGCAGGCGCGCGGTCTGGTTCAACGCGAGCCATCGGTGATGGATGCGCGCGCGAACCGGCTGGTGTTGACCGAGGCGGGCCGCGCCGCCTTCGCACAGCTGGATGCAGCGTCCAGCGAAAGTATCGGTGCCATGCTGGGAGACATCAGCGAAGCGGGATGCCAGCGCCTTCTGGAGGCGATAGCGCACATCCAGGCACTGCTGGGAGGTGCATCGTCGGGTTGCGTGCTGCGCGATCCCCGCCCCGGCGACATGGGTTGGGTGATCCAGAAGCACGGCGCGCTGTATGCACGCGAATTCGGATGGAACGCGGAGTTTGAAGCGCTGGTGGCCGACATCGTCACCCGCTACCTGCGCGAACACGACCCGCAGACCGAGCGCTGCTGGATCGCTGAACTGGACGGCACCCCGGTGGGGTCGGTGTTCGTGGTCCGGCACGACGCGCACAATGCCAAGCTGCGGCTGCTGCACGTCGATGCCAGTGCGCGCAGGCGCGGCATCGGGAAGCGACTGGTGGAGGAGGCGATGAGCTTCGCGCGCGCGGTGGGCTACAAGCGCATGGTGCTGTGGACCAATGCCGCGCTCACCGACGCGCGCGGCCTGTACGAACGGGCCGGTTTCGAACTGATGACCGAGCAGCACGAGCAGCTGTTCGGCCAGCCACAGGTGTCCCAGCTCTGGGCACGCTCACTGGTCTGAGTCGGGCAGAAGTCAGAAGTCGAGCTGGTAGCCCACGGTGACGGCACGGCCGCGTCCGGCGAAGTAACGGTCCGGTTCGATCAGCGCGCTCTGCGAGTAGTAGGTGATGTACTGGCGATCGAACAGGTTGGCGACGCCGACCTGCACGCTGCCCCTGGCCAGTTTGTACTCGGCGGCCAGGTCGAACAGGGCGTAGCCCTGGAACTGCTTGGCGGCTTCATCGAAGTTGCGGTTGAACGCGTACTGGCCCTGCACGAAGGTGGAGAAGGCCGGCGTCCACTGCGCGCTCCAGGTGGCGATGGCACGGTTGGGGGCGATGTTCAGGCCGTCCAGGCGTGCGTCCAGCCGGCTGTCGCCGTCGCTGTCGTAGCGGCCGCGCGTCCACGCGTAGGAGAGCCCGAGCTTGTGCGCCTCGTTGAGCTGGTAGCGCACGCTGGCGTCGAGGCCTTCGATCTGCGTCTTCTCGCGCGCCATCTGGAACGCACCATCGACCGAGATGATCCGCGTGCCGAGGTCCGAGCGCGACTGGAACACCGCGGCTTCGGCTTCCCACGCACCGGTGCGCAGGCGCGCGCCGAGCTCGCTGTTGCGGGTCAGTACCGGCGCCAGCGCGTTGAGGTCAGCGACCGAGGTGCCCGGCGTGTTGATCGAGCGCAGCACGCGGCCGACATCGGGCATGCCGAAGCCTTCGGAGTAGCTGGCGAACACGTTGAAGCCGTCAACCGGTGCGAACACCAGCCCGGCGTTGTACAGGGTCTCGCCGAAGCTGAGCTTGCCGCCCTGCACGTTGACCCGGTTGTAGCGATACAGCGTCTGGTAGCTGTCGATGCGCAGCTTGGCTTCTTCGCGGCGGATGCCGCCCTGGGCGGTCAGCGTGGGCAGCAGCGTGTACTCGGCCTGCACGAAGCCGGCCGCATTGCGGAACTCGGAGTTGGGCACGTAGGTGCGGCCGGTGCCATACAGGTCCTGCTTGCCGCTGTCCTGCAGCAGGTCGATGCCGCCGGTGAGCTTGAGTTTGCCGCCAACCAGGTCGTCGCGGCCCAGGCTGGTCTTGGCTCCCCACTTGGAGGCCACCGAACGGGACTGGTCGTACAGCGTGCCGATCGGGGCGATCTGTGGATCCTGGAAAGTCGACGAGCGATCCCCGCCGAACAGGCCTTCGAACTCCTGGTTGAACACCATCGCCCGCAGTTCCATGCCGGTCAGGTCGTGGTGGGTGTACGACAGCCCGGTGGTCCACACGTCGTTCCACGGCGGCGTGCCCGGCGGCGTGCCGCGCACCGACGTGGTGGGCAGGCCGGTGGTGCGGTTGCCCGCAACGGTGAGGTACTCGGCCTTGGACTTGATGCGGTAGCGGTTGGAGCTGAACTGCAGTTCCTGGTTGTCGTCGATCCAGTAGCCCAGCTTGGCGTGCAGGTCGTAGGCGCGGGTGGCCATCAGGTCGCCCTGGGTGGTGTCGGTGCCGATGGCGGTACCGTCGCCGTCCAGCCACAGGCCCTGATCTTCATGGCCGACACCGAACAGGTAGTCCCAGCGGCCGTTGCTGCCGCTGATGCGGTAGTCGGCACGGTAGCTGGTGGTTTCCGCGTTCAGGCCGCGGGTGGGCACGGTGGTCTGCACGCCCACGTGCTGGTTGACCGCACCCGGTTCCGGGCGGCGGGTGATCAGGTTGATGGTGCCGCCGGTCGCTCCCAGGCCGTTCATGGCGTTGGCACCCTGGATCACTTCAATGCGTTCGACCATCGCATAGTCGATGGTGTGCGCTTCGCGGCCGGTGGGGCGCAGCGGATTGGACTGCGGAATGCCGTCGACCAGGATCAGCGGGGTGCGTCCGCGCAGCGTTTCGCCACTGCCGGTCATCTTGCCGCGGCTGGGTGTGTAGGACGGCAGCAGGCTGGAAAGCACATCCGAGGAATTGCCGCTGATGCGCAGCTGCTGTTCGATGGCCTGGCGGTCGATGATGACCACGGTCTGCGGCGCGGTTTCGGCAGTCTGGCCGGTGCGCGAGGCGCTCACGGTGACCGTGTCGAGGGTTCGCGCTTCATTCTGCTGGGCGAAGGCGGAAGCTGACAGCAGCGCGGTCAGGGCGACGAACAACGGCGAAAAGCGCATGGGCACGTCCTTGGAGCATTGGACGTGGAGAACCAGCCCAATAACAAATGAGAATGAATCTCGTCATTGTTCAGGCCGATGCAGCCGGGGTCAATACCCGATCGGGGGAATGCTGCGGATCACCGCGCCGGAATTACAGCCGGGCCCACGTCTGGACTTCGCCGGCGGCAAACGGCCCCAGCTTCTGCTTCACGATGCGGCCCTGTGCGTCCACCAGCACGCTGTAAGGCAGCAGCCCCTGGGCATTGCCCAGCTGCACGCTGGCATCGCGCGGACCGGGCGTCTCCAGCACGATCGGGTAGGCCACCGGCACCCGCTGCAGGAAGCGCTGCACATCTTCGGGTGTGTCCAGCGCCAGCCCCAGCACCTGCACGCCGTCGGGTTTCTGCGCCTGCGCGAAGCGCGACAGTTCCGGCATTTCCTCGACGCAGGGCCCGCACCAGCTGGCCCAGACATTGATGAGCAGCGGCCGGCCGGCAAAACGCTGGCGCAGGTCGAGCGGCTGTCCCTGCAGGTCAGGCAGCACCAGTGCGGGCAGGGCATCGCCCGCCTGCAGCACGGGCACCGGTGCTGCAGGCGTCCGAACGTCTGGGTCGCCAGCGTCCGCCACCGGCACCGGCGTCAGCCGATGGCCGGCCCACAGGCCCAGGCCGGCAGCCAGCACCGCGGTCCACAGCAGCGCTGGCCGTTGCCACCTCATCGTGCGGTGCGCAGCAGCGCTTCCTCGACCACGGCCTGGGTAAGCAGGGTCGGCAGCACCGTCGGCGGTGCGCCGGGGCCGTACACCACGTAAAGCGGAACGCCCACGGCCTTGTGCTCATCGAGGAAAGCGGTGATCTGCGGGTCCACATTGGTGTAGTCGCCGCGCATGTACACCGCGTTGGTGCGCCTGAGCAGCTCCCTGAACTCCGGCCGCGACAGCACGGCGCGCTCGTTCGCCTTGCAGCTCACGCACCAGTCGGCGGTCATGTTGACGAACACCACGCGGTTGTCGGCACGCAGGCGGTCGAGCAGCTGCGGCGAGTACTCCACGACGTTCTCGCTGGTGGCCTGTGCCGCACGTGCGGGCGGCATCAGCTGGGTCACGCCCCACACCGGTACCAGCGCGGCGATTGCCAGCAGCACGCCCAGCAGGCCGGCGGCGCGCTGGCTGCGCCAGCGGCTGCGCTCGAACAACCACAGGCCCAGGGCCAGCAGCAGCAGTCCACCCAGCGCCAGCGCCATGCCGTCCACGCCACGCTGCTTGCCCAGCACCCACAGCAGCCACAGTGCGGTGGCATACATCGGGAACGCCAGCACGTGCTTGAGCGTTTCCATCCACGGGCCGGGCTTGGGCAGGCGCCGCGCCAGCGCCGGCACGAAGCCGATCAGCAGGAACGGCAGGGCCAGGCCCAGGCCCAGGAACAGGAAGACGGCCATCGCCTGTACGGGCGTGGCAACGAAGGCATAGGCGACCGCGCCGCCCATGAACGGACCGACGCACGCGCTGCCGACCACGCAGGCCAGCGCACCGGTGAAGAAATCGCCGGCCGGACCGCTGCGACGGGCGAGTGACTGGCCGAGGTTGCCCAGGCCACCGCCGAGGGTGAACACGCCGGACAGGCTCAGGCCAACCGCAAACATGATGTAGGCCAGTGCCGCGACCACGCCCGGGTGCTGCAGCTGGAAACCGATGCCCACCGCATTGCCAAGCATGCGCAGGCCGACCATCAGCGCGCCGATCACCGCGAAGGCGACCAGCACTCCCAGTGTGTACCACATGGCGTGGCTGCGGGCGCGCTCGGCGCTCTCACCGCTCTGTGCCAGGCCCAGCACTTTCAGCGACAGGATCGGCAGCACGCAGGGCATCAGGTTCAGTACCAGACCACCGGCCAGGGCCAGCAGCAGCACCCACAGGAACGAACGGTCCGGATCCGGGGTGGTGGCCGGCGGGCGGGTACGCAGGGCGTTGTCGCCGCGCGCATCGGCGGCGAACCCTGCCTGCGCGCCGGCCACATCGGCACGCGCCGGTTCGCTGTTCGGCACGGTCGGCAGCAGGCGCAACGGGGTGCCGTTGGCAGCCTCGCGCGGTGCAGCGCTGCCCGCCGGCAGCGGTCGGATCATTTCGCTGCGTGGCGCAGGCTGGCCGGCGTGGGCGCTGATCTTGCCCGCGGGGATCGACAACTTCACCCGTCGGGTCATCGGCGGGTAGCAGATGCCATCGGTCTGGCAACCCTGGAAGGTCACCACCAGCGTGCTGTCCACCGCATCGGTCACCGTGCGACGCAGCGGCAGCGGCACTTCAACCTGGTTGAAGTACACCGACACATCGCCGAAGTGCTCGTCACGGTGCGACTGCGCGGCGGGCCAGCGCGGCGTATCGGGCAGCACACCGGCACTGCCTTCCAGCTTCAGTGAAGTGCGATCGCGATACAGGTAGTAGCCGGGCGCGGGACTGAAACGCAGCAGCAGGGTGTTGCCATCGCTGGCGATCGCGTCGAAGCCGAAGGCCTGTTCGGAGGGCAGCGGCAGCGCCTGGCTGTTGCTGCTGCCGGGCAGGCGCAGGCCACCACCGCTGCCGGCCCCGGCAAGCGGAGTGCTGAACGCGTTCACGCCGGTGACCCGCGCGGTCGGCAGGGTGGCTGCGGCGCCGCCACCGCTGCCACCGGGCAGTGTCACCTGGACCACGCGCTTCTGCGGCGGGTAGCAGACACCGGCATCGGCGCAGCCCTGGTAGCGCACTTCCAGGCTGAGGGTGCCGGCTGCATCCGTCGGCGCGCCCGGCAGGGAAACCTGCAGGCGTTCGCGGTAGGTCTCGACCTCGCCGAAGAAATCGTCGTGGTGCTTGGTGCCGCTGGGCATCTGCAGCGCACCGGCATTGAAGGCCGGGTCGGCCTTGACGCTGGTGCGGTGGCGATAGAGGTAGTACCCCGGCGCGATCTTGAACTGCAGCTGGATCTGGTTCCGCTCCGGCGCACTGGCGGTCAGCGCGAACGCCTGGTCCACCGGCAGCAGATCTTTCTCGTCCAGGGCGAATGCAGGCAGGGCCAGCGAGAGCAGGGCGCACAGCGCGGCGGCACGGGCAAACAGATTCATCAAGCGGTGTCCTCCCGGGTCTGCGCCCGGATCCAATCCAGATAGGCCGGCAGTCCGGCCCGGGTTTCGACCGCGATGCACTCGGGGAGTTCATACGGATGCAGTTCGACGATGCGTGCCATCGCGGCCTCCACGCGGCTGGCCGTGGTCTTCACCAGCAGCTGCAGCTCGGCATCGGTGGTGACCTCGCCCTGCCAGCGGTAGGTCGACTGCGCCCCTTCCAGGCGCGTCACGCAGGCGGCCAGGCGCTCGCCGACCAGCGCCTGCGCGATGCGCTCGGCACTGGCCCGGTCCGGGCAGGTGGTCAACAGCAGCAGGACGGGATCGACGGTCGGCATGACCGTCGAGTATAGGGCCGCCGCCGGATCAAGGTCCGGCGGCGGCGATGGACCGCTGCGTTGCGCGGTCAGTTGGCCAGCTGGCAGGTCGCCGGCTTGGCCGAGGTGAACAACGCCGGCGTCGCCCACTCGGGGTGGTCGATGAACGGGTTGCGGTTGCCCTGGAAACTGTAGATCACGTCGTTGCGGGCGCGCTCGGCGTCGTCCGGCGGATCGGACAGATGCCAGTCGATCAGGGTCGAGAGCAGGCCCATGTAGGCCGGAGCGCTGCTGGTCCTGACGATCCGGCTGCGGTCGTCGGTCAGCTCCAGGTCCGGCTCGGACTGGCCGGTGGCTGCATCCTTGCCACCCTCGTAGCGGATCGCCATGTACATCACCGCGCGCGCCATGTCGCCCTTGCGATGGCCCCACACCTCGAAGGTGCCGGTGTTGCCGTCCGGCGTGCGCACCCAGTTGGAATTGCCCGGGTAGCCGCCGCTGCCGCCGCCATGGCCGTTGTTGGCCTCGGTGGCGCGCTCGCCACAGTTGGCATCGCACTTGCCGAACGGCTTGTTGCCGCGGTCGGCATTCCACTGCGCATCGGTCAGATACAGCATGTGGGTGTCGGTGTAGGGCGCGTAGGGCAGGCCCTTGTCGCCGGTGGTGCTGGCAAAGCCCAGCGAGTTCGGCCAGGTGTGCTCGCGGTTGTAGGTCAGGCCGCTGCCGGTGCCTGCGCGATCGCTGACCTTGGCGTAGCTGCGGTTGCGATAGGCATCGAGGATGCGGTTGGGATTGTTCGGGTCCTCATCGGCGATCTCCAGGATGGTCCAGGTGCTGGTGCCCGAACCGCTGTACGGATAGGCGGTGTGGCCCTTGATGGTCGCGTGCAGCGAGCAGCGCAGCTGGCTCGGGCTGGAGGTGTTGACCCTGGAGTAGTAGCCCGCCGGCACGCCGGGATTGCCCGGGTCGGGGTTGCCCGTGGCGCTGGCCACGGTGAAGGCGATGCGGCTGTCGGCAGCCGGATGCGCGCCCTGCAGGTCGGTGATGCGCGCGGCGCGGATGTCGAAGCGGCAGGCCTCACCGGCCACCAGTGCGGTGTTGGTGGACAGCTTCACGCTCCTGCCGCTGGCGGGGTAGGTCAGCGGTACGCTGCCGGAGGTGCCGCAGCTCAGCGCGAAGGCGCCGCTGGCCAGGTTCACCGTCTCGCTGAACACCACTTCCAGATCGGCCGCGGCCGGGAACGTGCTGCTGCCCTGGGCCGGGGTGGTGGTGGACACCGATGGCGGCGTATTGGGACCGGGCGTACCCCCACCGCTGAAGGTCTGGCCGTTGTTGCAGCTGCCGAAGGTCTGCGCCGCCGATTCGGCCCAGGTGAAGTGGGCGTACTGGCTGCCGCTGCCCGTCAGCTGCAGTGAGGTGCCGGGTACCGTGCTGTTGGTCTCGGCCACCGGAATGTTCTGGCTGGTCATGCCCGCGGCGGGACCGCCAGAGGCGGTGATCGTGCCCTCATAGCTGAGGAACTGGACCACCTTGCCGCTGGCGTCGACCAGCGCGATGCCGTCGTTGGGACCGTTCTGGATGCCGTTGGTCGGATAGCTGACCACGGCCAGGGTGGCGCTGCCGCACCCGGCCGCGCTGCCGGCAGGGACGGCCGTGTTGGCATACACCGAAGCGGCCGACGGCGTGCTGCCGTTGTAGAGATACAGCCGGTAGCCGGACAGATCCTCGCCGGCGGTGGCCACGACCTCGATCGCCTCGCCGACATCACCGGCGGCGGTGCTGTCGTCGTAATGCAGTTCGTTGATGAAGACCTCGGCCTGGGCCGGCGCGGTGGCCAGGGCCAGCAGGCAGGCGGTGGCGAGCGGGGACAGCAATCGCATCGACGACTCCTTGTGATTGGGAATGCGTGGCCGAGCCTAAGGCCGATCCCGTGACACTTTGTCGTAAATGAACCTCAGATATCTGACAGTGCGATGATCGTCACCTAATTCAGGGCCACCCCACCGCACTGCCGCAGCCTCCGGCGCGGAAATTTTTTTCGCGACGCCCCTTGAAAGCCTCCCGGGGGGCTCCATCTCTGCCGTGCTCCCGACCTGGTCGGGTTTCTTCACGTGCGGTTCTGGCACTCGCCTGGTGCGAGTGCTAACATCGCCGGACTTTTTTAGACCAATCAATCACTTAAGAGGTCTCCTATGAGCATCAAGCCGCTGCACGACCGCGTTGTGGTCAAGCCGATCGAAGCCGACGAAATCTCCGCCGGTGGCATCGTCATCCCCGACTCGGCCAAGGAAAAGTCCACCAAGGGTGAAGTCGTGGCCGTCGGCCCCGGCAAGCCGCTGGACAACGGCAGCGTGCGCGCGCCGTCGCTGAAGGTCGGTGACAAGGTCATCTACGGCCAGTACGCCGGCAGCTCGTACAAGAGCGAAGGCGTCGAGTACAAGGTCCTGCGCGAAGACGACGTGCTCGCCGTCATCGGCTGAGCCCCGCTGCGACCTGTTTCAACCTGATCCCTACATCCCAGCCGCCGGGCACGGCCCGGCGCGACCAATGAGGTAATTGCAATGGCTGCCAAGGATATCCGTTTCGGTGAAGACGCCCGTTCGCGCATGGTGCGCGGCGTCAACGTTCTCGCCAATGCCGTCAAGGCCACCCTCGGCCCGAAGGGCCGCAATGTCGTGCTCGAGAAGAGCTTCGGCGCCCCGACCATCACCAAGGACGGCGTCTCCGTCGCCAAGGAAATCGAACTGGCTGACAAGTTCGAGAACATGGGCGCGCAGATGGTGAAGGAAGTTGCTTCGCGCACCAACGACGACGCCGGCGACGGCACCACCACCGCCACCGTGCTGGCCCAGGCCCTGATCCGCGAAGGCGCCAAGGCGGTTGCCGCCGGCATGAACCCGATGGACCTCAAGCGCGGTATCGACAAGGCCGTCGTGGCTGCCGTCACCGAGCTGAAGAACATCTCCAAGCCGACTGCTGACGACAAGGCGATCGCCCAGGTCGGCACCATCTCGGCCAACTCGGACGAGTCGATCGGCCAGATCATCGCTGACGCGATGAAGGAAGTCGGCAAGGAAGGCGTGATCACCGTTGAAGAAGGCTCGGGCCTGGACAACGAGCTGGACGTGGTCAAGGGCATGCAGTTCGACCGCGGCTACCTGTCCCCGTACTTCATCAACAACCAGCAGTCGCAGACCGCTGACCTGGATGACCCGTTCATCCTGCTGCACGACAAGAAGATCTCCAACGTCCGTGACCTGCTGCCGGTGCTGGAAGGCGTCGCCAAGGCCGGCAAGCCGCTGCTGATCGTGGCCGAGGAAGTCGAAGGCGAAGCGCTGGCGACCCTGGTGGTCAACACCATCCGTGGCATCGTCAAGGTCGTGGCCGTGAAGGCCCCGGGCTTCGGCGACCGTCGCAAGGCGATGCTGGAAGACATGGCCGTGCTGACCGGCGGCACCGTGATCTCCGAAGAAGTGGGCCTGTCGCTGGAGAAGGCCACCATCAAGGACCTGGGCCGCGCCAAGAAGGTGCAGGTCTCCAAGGAGAACACCACCATCATCGACGGCGTGGGCGACAAGGCTGCGGTCGAATCGCGCGTTGCGCAGATCAAGACCCAGATCCAGGACACCTCCTCGGATTACGACCGCGAGAAGCTGCAGGAACGCGTGGCCAAGCTGGCCGGCGGCGTTGCCGTGATCAAGGTGGGTGCGTCCACCGAAATCGAAATGAAGGAAAAGAAGGATCGCGTCGACGACGCCCTGCACGCTACCCGTGCAGCCGTTGAAGAAGGCGTGGTCCCGGGCGGCGGCGTTGCACTGGTCCGTGCGGTCACCGCGCTGGCCGGCCTGAAGGGCGCCAACGAAGACCAGAACCACGGCATCCAGATCGCCCTGCGCGCGATGGAAGCCCCGCTGCGCGAGATCGTCGCCAACGCCGGCGAAGAGCCGTCCGTCATCGTCAACAAGGTCAAGGAAGGCAGCGGCAGCTTCGGCTACAACGCCGCCACCGGTGAGTTCGGCGACATGCTGCAGTTCGGCATCCTGGACCCGACCAAGGTGACCCGTTCGGCGCTGCAGAACGCGGCCTCGATCGCTGGCCTGATGATCACCACCGAAGCGATGGTTGCCGAAGCGCCGAAGAAGGATGAGCCGGCCCTGGGCGGCGCCGGTGGCATGGGCGGCATGGGTGGCATGGGCGGCATGGACTTCTAAGGTCCGCGCTGTTCCCGATGAAGTGAAAAACCCCGCCGCAAGGCGGGGTTTTTTTGTGGGCGTTCCGCCCCCTCTGCTGGACGTGGACCGTGGTTCACCTGTCAGCGCACGAATGCCTTCGTGGCGCCGTATTCCCATTCCCACGGCACCCCCGTCTCGCCCAGCACGAAGCGCACCAGTGCCGGGAAGGCCGCTTCGGCGCGCACATCGTTGCCCAGGATCACCACGCAGCGTTGGCCTTGTTCGACGCACACCAGCGTGTTGCCCGCCGCATCGTCATGGCCGCCCTTATAGAAGCCTGCGCCCTGTGGACCGCTGAACGTCACCACGCCCAGTCCCGCAGCCAGGTCCTTGCGCCGCTGCGCCACCGGCAGTTCCGGTTGCAGCGTCGGGAACTGGCTGGCGGTGGTGATCGGCAGCTGCGGGCGCACCAGCTCGTGCCGCGTCGTCGCCGACAGCCCCTGGCCACTGACATAGCCCGCCGCGAAATTGCCCATGTCGGCGATGGTCGTGTCCATCGAACCGGCGGCACGCACGCGGCCGCGTTCATCGTGCGGCTCCGCCGTGCCTTCGGCGGTCCAGCCGTCGGCCAGATTCGTGGCGAAATCCTCGCGCCATATCATGCTGGTGCGGGGCATGCCGAAGCGGTCGAACACGCGCTGCTGCATGAGCGTACCCACATCCTGGCCGAGCCCGCGCTCCAGCACGAACTGCAGCAGGATCAGGCCTTCGCCGGAATAGCCATAGCGGCTGCCCGGATCGAAGTGGAACTTCAGTTTCCCGTCCGGCTCCAGGAATGCAAAGTTGGCAAAGCCGCTGCCATGGTTGAGCAGCAGGCGCGGGGTCAGCCGGCGCCAACGTTCGTCGCCGGCCAGCACGGTGTAGTCAGCGTACTTCTTCGGCTCGGCCGGATAGTCCGGCAGCGGTCTGTCCAGTGCGCTGGTGATGCTGGCATCCAGATCGATCACCCTGTCCTGTGCCAGCTGCGCGACCAGGTGGCCGAAGGCCATCTTGGTCAGCGATGCCGCATACATCACCGTGTCGGTCTGCAGCGGTTCGCCGGCAGCGTTGCGCTCGCCATAGGCGGCAACGTGCACGACCTTGCCACCGTCGACGACGGCCACTGCCATCCCGCGGGCGTGGGCAACCTGCATCAGGCGCTTGGCTTCGGCATCGATCCGGGCCGGGGAGGGCACGGGAGGGGGAGCGGCCATCACGGCGGCGGGGAACAGCGTCAGCAACAGCAGGACGGCACGGCGCATGCGTGGAACTCCTGGCGGGACGTGGCGCGATGCTACCGCAGCTGGCGCCCCGTGGGCGGTAGCGCCAGCCCCGGCATGCTCAGACGGGCTGCAGGCGTTCCGCCGCGTGCGTGGCCAGCCCCAGCGATGCCAGCATCAACCCTTCCATCACCCGGTCGCTCACGTGATGCTCCGGCGCCGCGTTCTGGCGGCAGCGTTCGGCGGCAAGCAGCACCTCCTGCACGATGCGCAGGCCGGCCAGTGCGCCATCGGCATCGGCCAGCATCATGCGCCGGCCGTTCGCTGGATGGCGTTCGGGCCAGGGTTGGCCGTCGGCGGCCGCACCGCTGCCGATGCGCTGCAGGTTGGCGACCAGGCTGTTGGGATCGATCGGCGCCTGATCGGCATTGGCCGGATCGGGGTGGGCACCCGGGAAGGGAACGTGTGGTGTGTTCATGGCATGTGCTCCGTACAGGACAGACGACACCGCCACCGGAAGAGGTGGCGGACGGTACGTGGCGGCAAAGACCGGGAGATGCTGATACCGGCGGGCGCAAGCGCCCCCACGCACCGCCCGCCATGGAACGCGGACGGATTGCCAGCCGGCGCCGCCCAAGGCGACGCCGGCTGACAAGCGTAAACAACATCTCCTCGGGCTTTGCCGACCCGGCCACCCTTTTCCGGTGGCAAACCATCTTGAGCACATGTCTGCGTGGAATGCCAAGGCAGTACGCGACACGTCATGAACGCGGCGGAAGTATCGCATATGCCATTGCCCGTAGAGCCGCGCATCGAGCGCCTGCAGGCCCCTTCCGGGCCGGAGGGTGGGAAGCCTGGAAGGAAGATCTCAACGCGGTGGCACCATCGGTCCAGTCGCGACACGATCGATCCGCACACCGGCACATGCGCCGGTCATCCGGACGCGGTAAACAGTGCATTGCCCACGTCCACCCGCAAGGAAGTCGACCATGCAGAGCACGCTCCAGGTCACGCTGTTCGGCCCTCCCGGCGACACCCCGGCGTTGCAGTTGCCGGATGTGGACGGGCCATCGGTGGCGATACCGGAATCGACCCTGCGGCGGCTGGTCTCCGATCTCTACACGGCGCGGTCCCTGCTCAACCCCGAGCAGCTGGAGGAGGCGAGACGGGAGCTGGATCAGGTGCTGGAGCGCTGGGCCGATATCCACGAGGGCCTGCTGCTGGACGTGGAAGTACATGGCAGCCGCTAGATCGGCGTGCTGCTGAACCGCTTCCCCAGTTGCGGATGAAACATTTTGTACTGCGCAGAAGCTGTGCTATCAATACACCCCATGAACGCAGCCGCTACCCGCTTTTACTGGTATTACTTTCCGAAGCCACTGGCGGAGGAAGGACTGCGCTCACCCTGAAGAAAGCTTCAGACGCATTCCCGAAAGCCGCCAGCGAACCTGGCGGCTTTTTTCATGCCGCCTCGCTGGGGACCCCCAACGTACCGGAGACCTCCCCCATGCCCCCCCATACCGACGACCTGCGCATCCGCACCATCGAACCGCTCACACCGCCTGCCCAGCTGCTGGCGATGCTGCCGTGCGACGACGAGGCGTCCGACACCGTCAGTGCTTCGCGCGCGGCCCTGCACCAGATCCTGCATGGCCGCGACGATCGCCTGGCGGTCGTGGTCGGCCCGTGCTCGATCCACGATCCGAATGCGGCCATCGAGTACGCACAGCGCCTGAAGCCGCTGCGCGACGCGCTGGCCGGCGAGCTGGAGATCGTCATGCGCGTGTACTTCGAGAAGCCGCGCACCACGGTAGGCTGGAAGGGCCTGATCAATGACCCGGACCTGGACGGCAGCTTCCGGATCGACAAGGGCCTGCGCATCGCCCGCGGCCTGCTGCGCGACATCAACAAGCTCGGCCTGCCGGCCGGCGTTGAATTCCTCGACGTGATCTCGCCGCAGTACATCGCCGACCTGGTGGCATGGGGCGCGATCGGCGCGCGCACCACCGAAAGCCAGGTGCACCGCGAACTGGCCTCCGGCCTGTCGTGCCCGGTGGGCTTCAAGAACGGCACGGATGGCAACGTCAAGATCGCGGCCGATGCGGTCGGCGCGGCCTCCAACCCGCATCATTTCCTGTCGGTGACCAAGCAGGGCGGCACCGCCATCGTTTCGACCACCGGCAACCCGGATTGCCATGTGATCCTGCGCGGCGGCAAGCAGCCGAACTACGACGCGACCAGCGTGGCCGACGCCTGCCAGGCACTGGCCAAGGCCAGGCTGCCGACGCGGCTGATGATCGATGCCAGCCATGCCAACAGCCTGAAAAACCCGGAAAACCAGCCGAAGGTGATCGAAGACATCGCCGTTCAGTTGGAGGACGGCGAACAGCGCATCGTGGGCGTGATGATCGAGAGCCATCTGGTGGGAGGCCGGCAGGAACTGGTGGAAGGCCAGCCGCTGGTCTACGGACAGAGCATCACCGATGGCTGCATCGACTGGGACACCACCGTGACGGTGCTGGAGCGACTGGCTGCGGCCGTGCGCGCCCGTCGCGAAGTGACGGTGTCTGAAGCCGCCTGAGCGCGGCATGTGTGTGGATGGCGGCCAGCGCCTGCGGGGGTGCGGCCGCGATCAGGGCCGGTCGGAGTTGGAGACCGGCCCGTCCGCACCGGCGATGCGCCTGGCGCTGCGCATGAGCGACAGCGCCAGGTCCATCGCCGGGGTGGTGCAGGGCACGAAGGGGAGCGCCGGGCCATGCCCGGCGAACACGCCATCGTTCAATGCACTTCGTCGTGATACACGAACTTCGGCATTTCCCAGCGGTAGTGGATCGCCAGCAGGCGCAGGGCGAAGCCGCCCGCCAGGCAGCACAGGATGGCCGTGGCGTCGGACACGTTCCAGTGCAGCAGCAGCAGATAGGCGGCGCCGGTCAGCAGCGCGATGATCGCGTACAGCTCCTTCTGGAAAATCAGCGGCACTTCGTTGCACAGAATGTCGCGCAGCACGCCGCCGAACGCACCGGTCAGCATGCCGGCGATCAGTACGATCGGCGTGGCATGACCGGCCTCGCGTGCGATCGAGCAACCGATCAGGGTGAAGGCGATCAGGCCCAGGCCGTCGAGCACCAGGAAGGTGCGGCGGAAGTGGTGCATCCAGCGTGCGACCCAGGTGGCGATCAGCGCCGCGCACACGGTGAAGCCGAGGTACTCGGGATGTTTGACCCAGCCCAGCGGATAGTGGCCAAGCAGAATGTCGCGCAGTGAACCACCGCCGAGCGCGGTAACGCAGGCGATCATGACCACGCCGAACAGATCCATGCGGCGGCGGCCCGCGGACAGTGCGCCGGTCATGGCTTCGGCGGAAATGGCGATCAGGTAGATGATGGACAGCAACATGGGACAGGCTCCGGACGCGGTGGGGCCGGCCATGCGCGGATGCCGCCATTGCCTGCGCAATGACGGGATGACGATGACCGGTGCCGCTCCCGCTGTCCTTTTGCCTGAGAGTTCAGCGGCGTAGGCCGCGTGCCCCTTCGGCGGATCGTGCCGGGCATGCCCGGTGACCTCTCTCCAGCTCGGCGAGTCGAATGCATGGTTGGTGGGATTCCAGCCCACCGGCCTGAGCGATCATGGGAGCCTGCGCCTTCGGCGGGCGCCAGCGCGGCGCCTCTCTCCTGCATTCGCGGGCAGTATATCCGCTGCGGTGCAGCACGGCATAATCCCGGCATGGCCCCGTCCCAGCGCCCGTGGTTCCTGTACCTGCTCGAATGCCACGATGGCAGCTACTACGCTGGCATCAGCACCGACGTGGATGCGCGTTTCGCCGCCCATCGCGCCGGCACGGGGGCGCGCTACACCCGGGCCCGCCCGCCGCTGCGCATCCTGGCCGTGCGCGAGTACCCGGACCGCTCCGCCGCCTCGCGTGCCGAATGGCAGCTCAAACAGCTGCCGCGCGAGCGCAAGCTGGCGTGGTTGCAGGCGCCGACCGAGGGAATTCTTTAGAGACGGGCCGTGCTCGGCTCCGGCCCTCCGCCATCACTAGGTTCAGGACATTCACAACATGCGACGACAGGAACTCTGACCATGCGATTATCGCTGCGACCATCGACACAGGGATCGATCCGATGAAGGTCCGTTGGATGCTGCTGTTGACCCTCTGCTTGGCCCTGCAGGCCTGCACGCAGACACCGGCACCGCCGTCGCCGCTTCAGCACGGGCAGATCGGCACCGCCGCCGAGCTGGCCTCGCAGCGTGGCCTGACCGCGTCGAATACGCCCCGTTTGCGCCGCGATCTGGTGCCGGCCGATCTGGTCGATCTGATTCCGCTCGCCGAAAAATGGGGCATCGGCGATGACCTGCTGCGCAGCGAGATGCAGGAACGTGCCACTGACGCGGAGAAGCAAGCGATGGGGGATGCATTGAAAGACCGTCATGCGCATATCACCGCGTGGCTCGACCGCTTTCCGCCGGGGCAGTCAATGTCCGACGAGGCCGCTGCGTTCATGTATATGCAGGTGAGCGCTGACGAAATGGGCCTGATGCAGCAGTAGATTCACACCATGTGGGGTCAGATCCCTTTCCGCAGGAAAGGGATCTGGCCCCTTGCAGACCTGCGCTACCGCTTCGGCCGGCGGTCATCCTGGTCATCGCCGAAGATGATGCGTGCGCTGCGCTGGTAGCTCCAGTACGCCACCGCCCAGTTCAGCAGCACCACGATGCGGTTGCGGAAGCCGATCAGGAAGAACACGTGCGCGGCCAGCCAGAACCACCAGGCCAGCACGCCCGACAGCTGCAGGCGCCCCAGGTGCACGATCGCGGCCATGCGGCCGATGGTGGCCAGGTTGCCGTAGTCCGCGTACTTGAAGGGCCCGGGCTCCGGCCTGCCGTGCAGGCGTGCACGGATGACTTCGGCGACGTACTTGCCCATCTGCTTGGCGGCGGGCGCTACGCCGGGCACGGGCTTGCCGTTGGCCTGGTTCACCGCGGCCAGATCGCCGGCCACGAACAGTTCCGGATGCCCGGGCAGGGTCAGGTCCGGCTGCACCTGCACGCGCCCGGCACGGTCCAGCGGCACGTCCAGCGTGCGCGCCAGCGGCGAGGCGGCCACGCCGGCCGCCCACACCACGGTGCGCGCCGGCACGAACTGGTCACCCAGCGTGAAGCCCTGGCTGTCGATGTTGCTCACCGGCGTTCCGGTCAGCACTTCCACGCCCAGCTTTTCCAGCTGCCGGCGCGCCTTCAGCGAGAGCACTTCCGGGAACGAGGACAGTACGCGTGGACCGGCTTCCACCAGGCGCACCTTGGCGCTGGCCGGATCGATGTGGCGGAATTCGTTGCGCAGCGTATGGCGTGCAATCTCGGCCAGGGTGCCCGCCAGTTCGACGCCGGTCGGGCCGCCGCCGACGACGGCAAAGCTGAGCCATGCCGCCTTCCTGGCCGGGTCCGGTTCGGCTTCGGCGCGCTCGAACGCCAGCAGCAGCTTGCGGCGCAGGGCAATGGCATCGTCGAGGGTTTTCAGGCCGGGGGCATCATCGGCCCACTGGTCGTTGCCGAAGTAGGCGTGAGTGGCGCCGGTAGCCAGCAGCAGGCTGTCGTAGTCCAGCGTGCTGCCGTCGGCCAATCGCACCTGGCGGACCTGCCTGTCGATGGCCACGACCTCACCGAGCCGTACTTCCACGTTGCGCTGGTGGCCGAGAATGTGGCGCAGCGGTGCGGCGATGTCCGGCGCTGACAGGCCTGCGGTCGCGACCTGGTACAGCAGCGGCTGGAACAGGTGATGGTTGCGGCGGTCGACCAGGGTGATGCGGATGCGTTCGCGTGCCAGCGCACGGGTGGCCCAGAGGCCGGCAAAACCGCCGCCGACAACGACCAGATGGGGAACGCGCTCACGACTCATCGACTCACTCCAGGGGGCATGGGGAACCGTCCGGCATCTTCGCACGGCGGCGGCCTGTCACGTCAGCGTGCGCGCGGATCGGCGATACTCGGATTCAGGCAACCGCCAGCGAGAAGCCCATGAGCGAACCGGAAAAGCGCATCGCCCTGTTGATCGACGCCGACAACGCGCCCGCATCGAAGATCGACGAAGTGCTGGCGGAGGTGGCCCGCTACGGCGTGGCCAATGTCCGCCGTGCCTACGGCAACTGGAAGAGCCCACGGCTGAAAGGCTGGGAGGCGGTGCTGCACGAGTACGCCATCCGGCCCATCCAGCAGTTCGCCTACAGCAAGGGCAAGAACGCTTCGGACATGGCCATGGTGATCGATGCGATGGACCTGCTGTACGCGCGCAACCTCGACGGCTTCGCCATCGTCTCCAGCGATGCTGATTTCACTCCAATGGTGATGCGCCTGTTGACCGACGGGGTGAAGGTATATGGGTTCGGTGAGAAGAAGACGCCGGAACCCTTCGTCAATGCCTGTTCAAAATTCACCTATCTGGAAGCACTGGGCCAGGCCCATGCCAGCGTGCCGGAAGTCGAACAGGGCACGACAGAGCCGGGAGCCATCGAGCCGGCCATCGGTGAAACAGGCAGCGGCGAGGAAGTGCGCCCGCGCAAGAGCGGCGCGGAAATGCGCAGCGATACACGTCTGGTGAAGATGCTGCGCCGCGCCGTGTCCGCCGCGGAAGGCGAGGACGGCTGGTCGCACCTGGGGCCGGTGGGCAGCCAGATCGCCAACCAGGCCTCGTTCGATTCGCGCAACTACGGCTATGGAAAGCTGAGTGATCTGCTGGCGGCGATCGGCCTGTTCGAACTGAAGAAGGATGGCAAGTCGTCCTACGTGCGCGCGCTGCCGAAGAAGAACCGGTAGCGCCGGGCCATGCCCGGCCGACGTCCACCGCGGTCATTCCGCACGCCCACATGTGCACCGATCAGGCGTATCGTTGCCGCTCGCATTGCCCGCAAGGAATACCCGCATGTTGAAGATCTGGGGCCGTCGCAATTCCAGCAACGTCCGCAAGGTGCTGTGGTGTGCCGAAGAGATCGGCCTGCCCTACGAGTCCATTGAAGTGGGTGGCAGTCACGGTGGCACGCAGACGCCGGAATACCTGGCGATGAACCCCAACAGCCTGGTGCCGGTGATCGAGGACCACGGCCTGCCGCTGTGGGAGTCCAACGCCATCGTGCGCTACCTGAGCGCGCGCTACGCGCTGGGGACGCTGTACGCGGAGGATCCGATGGAGCGCGCACAGGCCGAGAAATGGATGGACTGGAGCACCTCGCGGATGGCGCCGCTGTACAGCGATCTGATCTGGGGCATCATGCGCACCGCGCCGGCAGACCGCGATGAATCGCGCATCAATGCTGCCATCGTCCGCGCCGCCGATTACCTGGCGATGGCCGATGCGACGCTGGCCACGCAGCCGTGGCTGTCGGGCGCGACATTCGCGATGGGCGACATCCCGTTGGGTTCACTGGTGTACGCCTGGTATGAACTGCCGATCCAGCGTCCGGACCTGCCTCACCTGGCCGAGTGGTACGCCCGGCTGCGTGAGCGACCCGCTTACCAGCGCGGTGCGATGTCGCCGCTGACGTAAGCGGGAATCGCGCGCGGCAACGGTAGCGCCGGGCCATGCCCGGCGGATTCCGCTTGCATTCAATACAGATCCGTCGGATCCACATCCAGCGACCAGCGCACCTTGCGGGCTTCCGGCAAGGCATACAGCTGCGGCACCAGCTGCGCCAGCACGCCGTGCAGAGGCGGGCGCTGTGCCGATGACAGCAGCAGCTGCGTGCGCTGGTAGCCGGCCCGGCGCGGCATCGGTGCCGGCATCGGTCCATACGCCTCCACCAGCGCTTGTTCGCCCAGCAGCCGCCGTGCAGCCAGCAGGAACGCGTTGGCGTGCTCCACCTGCTGCGCTTCGGCACGCATCAGTGCCAGGTGCGCGAAGGGCGGGAAGCCGGCCGCCTGCCGCTGGTTCAGTTCGGCCTGTGCGAACGGGTGGTAGCCGCCGTTGACCAGCGTCTCCAGCAGCGGATGACCCGGATGGTGGGTCTGCAGCCACACCTCGCCCGGATCGCGGGCGCGCCCGGCGCGGCCGGCGACCTGGATCAACTGCTGCGCGAGTTTCTCGCTGGCGCGGAAATCGGCCGAGAACAGGCCCTCGTCGATGCCGACCACCACCACCAGCGTGAGTCTGGGCAGATCGTGGCCCTTGGCCAGGATCTGCGTGCCGACCAGGATGCCGGCCTGGTCCCCCAGCTTGGCCAGCTGCTGTTCCAGCGCATCGCGGCGGGCAGTGGTGCCGCGGTCGATGCGCACCACCGGGTACTCGGCGAAGGCGGCGGCGAGGTGCTCCTCCAGCCGCTCGGTGCCGATTCCCTGTGGCTGCAGGGCCAGGCTGCCGCAGGCGGGGCAGGCCAGTGGTGCCGGTTGCCGCGCACCGCAGTGATGGCACTGCAGGCGACGGCCACCGCCATGCACGGTCATCGGCGCGTCGCAGCGCTGGCACGGCGCGGTCCAGCCGCAGTCATGGCACAGCAGTACCGGTGCGTAACCACGCCGGTTCTTGAACACCAGTACCTGCTGGCCGCGCTGCAGGTGCTCGCCGATGCCGGCCAGCACTTCGGCGGAAAGACCGTCCTGCAGGGGACGCTTGCGCACATCGAGGATGCGCACGCGTGGCGGCCGCGCGTCGCCGGCACGCTGCTTCAGGCGCAGGTGCAGGTAACGACCGGCGTAGGCGTTGTGCAGGGTTTCCAGCGATGGCGTCGCGCTGCCCAACAGCACAGGAACGCCCAGTGCCTTGGCCCGCACCAGGGCGAAATCGCGCGCGTGGTAGCGGATGCCGTCCTGCTGCTTGTAGCTGCCGTCATGTTCCTCGTCCACGATCAGCAGGCCGGCCTGCGGCAGCGGCGTGAACACCGCAGAGCGGGTGCCGACGATCACCCGCGCTTCGCCGCGCGAGGCGGCGGCCCAGACCCGCGCGCGCTCGTTGTCGTTCAATCCCGAATGCAGCGCATGCACGGCGATGCCCAGGCGGCCGCGGAAACGCGCCAGGGTCTGCGGCGTCAGTCCGATTTCGGGTACCAGCACCAGCGCCTGCCGGCCTTGGGCCAGGCAGTGGATGATCGCCTGCAGGTAGACCTCGGTCTTGCCGCTGCCGGTCACCCCATCGAGCAGGAAGGGCTGGAATCCCTCCGCCGCGTTGATCGCGGCAACGGCGTCGGCCTGGTCCGGATTGAGGGTCGGGCCGGGCAGCGGTTGTGCGTGCTGAGGCGCCACGCTCAGTGCAACGCGCTCGGCCAGTGCGCGCTTGCCGAGACTGCGCGCCGCGCTGCGCCAGTCCTCCATGCGCGCCCCCAGCACGTCCTCGTCCACGACGGCGTCGGCCAGCAGTTCCGCCAGCTGCCGCGGGCGGCTGCCTGCGCGCAGCGTGCCGCGCTGCGCGTGGCCGGCGGCGGTCAGCTGCCAGCCCCAATGATGGGTGTCGGGCAGGGCCTCGCCGTGCCGCAGCGGCCCCGGCAGGGCAGTGCTCAGCACTTCGCCCAGCGGCGCGTGGGTGTACCGGGCCAGCCATTGCAGGCTCTGCCACAGTTCGCCCTGCAGCAGGGGCGCGGGGTCGCACCACGCGAGCGCCTGACGCAGGCCCTGGCCGTCGTCGGCCTGGCCGTGGCCGGCCACCACGCCGATGAGTTCGCGGTTGCCGAACGGCACCTTCACCCGGCAGCCGACCGCCACGTCCGGGGCATCGCCCTGCGGCGACAGATAGTCGAACAGGCGGGGCAGGGGGACGGGCAGGGCGACCTGCAGGGTCGGAATCGGGTCGAGCATCAGGGCAGTGTAACGACCCGTGTGCACCCGCATGCCCCCAACGGGCCCGCCCGGGCGCCGTCGCCGAATCATAAATGTCACCTAAATATCGGTGTCCATTGGAGATTCAGTCTTATCCACACGTTCTGTGGATAACACTGTGCGTTACCGGTCAACGGCTGCGCAGGATGCCGATGGCGACGGCCTCGCCCTTGGGTTGGTCAAAAAATCGCCATACTTTAAAACACATTAAAATCAATATGTTATGTGTGAAACATTGCTGAAACAGAGTGAATTCAGCTGGATGTCGCCGTTTTGCCGGGCGCCAGCGTGGTGCTGTGCACAACCTGCAGCATGAAGTGCCCGCGGACGCAAGTCCTGCCGGGCGCGGATGGCCTGCCGCTATCATGCCGACAGACCTCTGGAGTGACCGATGACGGCTGTGCCCGCCCCTGTTTCCTCGACCGCGGCCGGTGCGCTGTCGGCGTTTCTGCGTGGCGTGGAGCGCCGCGCCCTGGTGGTGGCGGAGCTGCAATGCGGCGACCCGGCCCGCGCCGAGCAGACCCTGGTGGCGGTGATGCGCGCCTTCTCGGCCGTTGCCAGCGATCTGCCGATGGCGCAGTGGCCGACCCGCTTCTGGACCCTGCTGGGGCAGCGGCAGACACTGCGCGAGCCGGCCCCGGGCCAGTGGCCGCCGGCACTCGCCGCACTGGGCAGCATGGCACCGCTGCCACGGCTGGCCCTGCTGCTGCGGGTGGGCGGCAGCCTGGATGAGAACATCGCCACGCGGGTGCTGGATCGTGACGAGGCCGGCTACCAGCAGCTGCTGGCCGATGCCTGCCCGCGTGATGCCCAGGGTCAGCCGGATGCCGCCGCCTGGCGCGGCCTGGCCGAACAGGTACAGCAGCGCATCCGCGACCTGCCGGCGCAGCGCCTGCAGCACCTGCAGCAGCCGGCAGCCGCCACCGGCAGCAACCCGCAGGCGCCGACGTCCAGCTGGAGGGCACCGCAGCGCGATGAACGGAGCGCTGCCAGCCCCCGGCGCCGGCGCCCCGATGCCCGACCGCGCTGGCGCGGCCCGGCCATCCTGCTGCTGACGGTGGCGGTACTGCTGGCAGCCGCTCTGGGCTGGCGCCATTGGAGTGGCCGGTCGCTGGTGAGCGACGCGCCGCTGCCGGAGGGGGTGGTTGCCGAGGCCGGTCCGGTCACGGTCGAGGCGCTGCCGCCGAGCACGGTCGCCGCCACGCCGCAGGCGGACAGCGCCCCGGCCAGCGATGACGCAGCGATGCTGGCCGACCGCGATTATCCGTTGCTGGCCGAGGCCGATCTGTATGCCTGGACGGCCGCCGGTGGTCCGCTGCCGGTGGACGAATCGCAGACCAAGCCGAGCCGGCCGGAGCCGGCCAGCGCAGTACTGGAAACCGCCGCCGCCGATGAATAAGTCCGTGATCACCAGCCTGCTGCTGGCCATCCCGTTGTCGCTGTCCGCGACGCCCCAGACCCTGAATGTTCCGCTGCCGCCAGCGCCGGCGGCCACGCCCCCGGTCCCGCCATCGGCGGCACCCACGGCGTTCGTCCAGCTCGACGCGCAGCAGCAGCGGCAGCGCCGCGCCGACTACGCCGCTTGGCGCGCGCTGCCGGAAAGCGAGCGCGAACGCATCCGTCAGGCGGCCACGCGGTTTGCCGCGCTGCCGGCCGCGCAGCAGGAGCGCCTGCGCGCGCAGTTCCAGGCACAGGATCAGGCATTCCGCGATGGCTGGCGGCTGGGGCCGCAGCTGGGCGTGGAGTTTCCCAAGCTGCATGGGCTGTTCGGCTTCCTGCCACCGCAGCAGCGCGACAGCGCACTGGCCGTGCTGCACCAGCTCAGCCCGGCACAGCTGGCGCAGCTGGCGTTGGTGGCCCAGCGCACGCCGCCGCAGGAACGCGATGCGGTGCGCAGCGCGTTCCTCGCCGTGCCTGCTGCGGAACGGGACGCCTGGCTCAAGCGCCAGGCCGGCCAGTAAGCGCGTGGTCAAACCCAGCGTTCACGCCATGTCATGGGAATGAACGCACCCCGCGCGTAAGATGACGGCCCGCAACCCGGTGCCTGTGCCCTTCGCGCGCAACCGCAGTTCGCGTTCTGCATCCCATGTCCAACGCAACCTCCACGCCGCGCTTCAGCAAGGAAGTCGGCGCCACCGGTGTGCTCGCCCTGCCGCTCGTGCTCGGGCATGTCTCCACCGGCCTGATCTCCTTCGTCGACAACGTGATTGCCGGTCATCACGCCACCTCAACCCTGGCAGCCGTGACCATCGGCACGGCCCTGCTCTGGCTGCCGATGCTGATTCCGATCGGCACGCTGATCTCGCTGACCGCCTCGGTATCACAGCTGCACGGCGCCGGCCGCGAGCGCGAGATCGGTCCGCTGTTCCGGCAGGCGTTGTGGCTGGCGCTGGGCCTGGGCCTGATCATGTTCACCTTCCTCACGGTGGTGCCGCCGCTGCTGCCCGCCTTCGGCATCGCGCCGGACATCGTGCCCGGCGCGACGGCGTTCCTGCATGCGGTGCGCTGGGGTGGGCCGGCGCTGACGCTGTACTTCTGCATGCGCTATCTCAGCGAAGGCATGCACTGGACGCTGCCGACCATGCTGATCGGCTTCGGCGGCCTGGTGGTGCTGGCGCCGATGGGCTACGTGCTGGCCAACGGCAAGCTTGGCTTCCCCGAGCTGGGGGCCGAGGGGCTGGGCATCGCCTCAGCGGTGATGATGTGGTTGCAGGCCAGCGCATTCGCCCTCTATCTGTGGCGTACCCGGCGGTTCGCCCATCTGCAGCTGTTCTCGCACTTCGAGTGGCCGCGCTGGAAGGCGATCTGGGACCTGCTGCGCACCGGTCTGCCGATCGGCATCACCGTGCTGATGGAAGGTGGGTTGTTCATCGTCACCGCGCTGCTGATCGGCCGCCTCGGCGCCAACGAGGCGGCCGCGCACCAGATCGCGATCAACGTGGCACAGCTGTGCTTCATGATCCCGATGGGCGTGGCCGAGGCCACCACGGTGCGCGTGGGTCATGCAGTGGGGCGGGGGGATGGCTTCGGTGTGCGTCGTGCAGCCTGGGCCGGCTACGCGATCATCATGGGCACACAGACGCTGTCCGCGCTGGTGCTGCTGTTCGGCCACGATGCCATCGTCGGGGTGTACACCAACGATCTGGCGGTGGCCGGCCTGGCCTCCACGCTGCTGCTGTACGCGGCCACCTTCCAGTTCCCGGACGGCATCCAGGTGCTGTCGGCCGGTGCTCTGCGCGGCCTGAAGGACACCCGCGTGCCGATGTTCATCGCCATGTTCGCCTACTGGGGCCTGGGCATGCCGCTCGGCGCCGGGCTCGGCCTGGGGCTGGGCATGGGCCCGCAGGGCATGTGGATCGGCCTGATCGTCGGCCTCACTGCCGCCGCCATCCTGATGGGCTGGCGCCTGCGTCGCAGCAGCCAGCGCATCGGCCAGTCCGCGCTGTCCTGACCGTCCGCCCGTCACCCCGTGACGGGCGATCCCCTGACTTGTGTCCGATGCCGCCTCACACGGCACCGGCTATGCTGGTACCACGGCAAGAAGCCATCCGGAGCGCTCCATGAATCAACCCGTGCCCCCGCTGCCCCAGGCGCGTCGCAATCCCGTCGCCAGTTTCTTCATCGGGCTGTGGGACGTCATGAATTTCACCCGCCGGTTGATCCTCAACCTGGTGTTCTTCGGCCTGCTGTTCCTGCTGCTGGTGGTGTTCGTCATCGCCGCCGGCATGGGCGCCGGTGCCAGCAAATCGCTGCAGGACCGCACGACCCTGGTGATCGCGCCGGAAGGGCGCCTGGTCGAGCAGTTCAGTGCCGATCCGGTCAGCCGCGCGCTGGCCAAGGCCGTGGGCGACAACAGCGCTGAAGAGGTCCAGCTGCGTGACCTGGTCCGGGTGATCGAGTCGGCGCGCGACGACAAGAAGATCGAACGCGTGGTGCTGGAACTGGACAAGCTGCAGCCCTCCGGCTTCGCCTCGCTGCGTGAAGTCGCCGCCGCGCTGCAGAGCCTGCGCGCGTCCGGCAAGCAGCTGGTGGCCTACAGCGAAAGCATGGGCCAGTCGCAGTACCTGCTGGCTGCGCAGGCCGACGAGGTCTACCTGGATCCGATGGGATCGGTGGTGCTCGAGGGCCTGGGCCGCTACCGCCAGTACTTCCGCTCCGGCCTGCAGGACAAGCTGGGCGTGGACGTGCACCTGTTCAAGGTGGGCGAGTACAAGTCCGCGGCCGAGCCCTATGTGCTCGATGCCGCTTCGCCGGCGGCCAAGGAAGCCGACCTGTACTGGATGAACGACGTGTGGCAGCGCTATCTGGGTGACATCGCCAAGGCGCGCCGGCTGGATCCGGCGCAGCTGGCCGCCGGCATCGATACGCTGCCCGAAGGCGTGGCGGCTGCCGGTGGTGATCTGGCCAAGTTCGCCCTGCAGCAGAAGCTGGTGACCGCGCTGAAGACCCGCGAGGAGTTCGAAGACCTGATGATCGAACGCGGCGTGGCCGATGAAGACGCCGAGGGCGGCTTCCGCAATGTCGATTTCGGTCGCTACATGGCCCTGCTCGATGCCCGCCGCAGTCCGGTGGATGCACGCCCGCAGGTGGCCGTGGTGGTCGCCGCCGGCGAGATCAGCGGGGGTGACCTGCCGGCCGGACGCATCGGGGGTGAGTCCACGTCGGCGCTGCTGCGCGCTGCGCGCGACGACGAACAGGTCAAGGCCGTGGTGCTGCGCGTGAATTCGCCCGGTGGCGAAGTGTTCGCCTCCGAGCAGATCCGCCGTGAAGTGGTGGCCCTGCAGGCCGCCGGCAAGCCGGTGGTGGTGTCGATGGGTGACCTGGCCGCGTCCGGTGGTTACTGGATCAGCATGAATGCCGATCGCATCTACGCCGATCCCTCGACCATCACCGGTTCGATCGGCATCTTCGGCATGATCCCGAACTTCAGCCGCGCGCTGGACAAGATCGGTGTGCATACCGATGGTGTCGGCACCACGCGCTTCGCCGGTGCGTTCGACGTCACCCGGCCGATGGACCCGGCAGTGGGCCAGGTCATCCAGACGGTCATCAACAAGGGCTACGCCGATTTCACCGGACGTGTCGCCGAAGCACGCAAGAAGCCGGTCGAGGCCATCGATGAGGTGGCCCGTGGCCGTGTCTGGAGTGGCGCGCAGGCGAAGGAACGTGGCCTGGTCGATGCCTTCGGTGGCCTGAAGGACGCCGTGGCCGATGCCGCCAGCCGCGCCAAGCTGGGCGGCGAAGACAAGTTCCGCGTGCGTTACATCGAAAAGGCCGCGACCCCGTTCGCGCAGTTCGTCAGTGGGTTTGCCGGTAGCCGTACCGGTGCCTGGATGCTGTCCGATTCGGGCGTGGCGCGGATGATGCTGGCGCGCACGATGCCGGAAGTGGATACCCAGCTGCGCTTCGTCGAGAACGCCGCGCGCGAGAAGGGTAACGGCGCGCCGGTAAAGACCCTGGCGTACTGCTTCTGCGGGTTCTGACCCCCGGCCAGCCACGCGTGGCGTGGATTCACGGAAAACGCCCGGCCCCTGGCCGGGCGTTTTCGTTCGGGCGCTCCGCTGAGGGCGCCATCGCTGCGATCAGCGCGCTGCGTCGGCCTCCGCGCTGCGCTCGCGCTCGGCGCCATCATCGACGGTCTTCTGCACGGCGCGCGCGCGATCGATCGGTTGCTGGGCTGCACGGGCCAGGGCCTGGGGTTCCGGCGGCCGTTCCGGGTCCGGTGCCGATGGGCGTTGGCAGCCGGCCAGCAGCACAGTCGCCGGCAGCAGTACGGACAGGATCAGGATGCGCATGGTGGCTCTCCACGACGGGCGTGCGGCCAGTGTGGCACCGCCGGCAGGGGCGTGCCGTGAGCGCGTATCCTTTCTGCATCGGAACACAGCGGGCGCAGCCCGGGAGGACACATGACCCAGCAACGGTGGCGACTGGACGGGCAGACCGCACTGATCACCGGCGCCAGCGCCGGCATCGGCCTGGCCATCGCGCGTGAACTGGCCGGCTTCGGTGCCGACCTGATGATTGTCGGGCGCGACATCGACGCGCTGGAAACCGCGCGCGACGAGCTGGCCGACGCCTATCCCGACCAGCAGGTGCGCGCGCTTGCCGCCGACGTCTCCGACGACGAGGATCGCCGGCAGATCCTGGACTGGGTCGAGGACCATGCCGATGGCCTGCACGTGCTGGTCAACAATGCCGGTGGCAACATCACCCGCCCCGCCATCGACTATACCGAGGACGAGTGGCGCGGCATCTTCGAGACCAATCTGTTCTCGGCGTTTGAACTGTCGCGCTATGCGCATCCGCTGCTGGCGCGTCACGCCTCGTCGGCCATCGTCAACGTCGGCAGCGTCTCCGGCCTGACCCATGTGCGCAGTGGCGTGGTGTACGGCATGAGCAAGGCGGCGATGCATCAGATGACCCGCAATCTGGCCGTGGAATGGGCCGAGGACGGCATCCGCGTGAACGCGGTGGCGCCGTGGTACATCCGCACGCGCCGCACCTCCGGACCGTTGTCCGACCCTGACTACTACGAGGAAGTCATCGATCGCACGCCGATGCGCCGCATCGGTGAGCCGGAGGAAGTCGCCGCGGCCGTGGGTTTCCTGTGCCTGCCGGCAGCGAGTTATGTCACCGGCGAATGCATCGCCGTGGACGGCGGCTTCCTGCGCTACGGGTTCTGACCGTCACTGCGTTGGGCCCGCGCCACGCCGGCAGGTCCTCACCCTGGTACCGGGCAGTCGCTGGCCTCGAGCACGGCCTGCAGACGCTCGCGCTCGCTGCGCGCAGCGTCGAGGTTCTCCGGCGCGGCGAAGCGCTCACGCCCCCGGGCGTCGCGCAGGCGCTGCTGCCAGCTGCCGCAGCGCTGGATCTCGGGAACTTCCTCGCAGCGGTCGCGCACCACTTCGCAGCTGGCGGCATTGGCCGGGGTGACGCCGCCAAGACCCTGTACGTCGAGCAGCACGCAGTGCGGCGGCGCCGCCTCGTACTCGTGCAGGTAGCGGCTTCCTTCCTCGCTGCTGCACTGGAAGATCGGCGGCAGCGGTGCCCGTGGCGCGGTGTCGCTGCGGCTTGCCGGATCCGTCCGCAGCGGCAGCGCTGCGCTGTCCAGAATGGCGTCGCCGCCGCCAGCGGGTTCGACCATGCCCGCTTCCATGATGGTGCGCGCCTGGTCGACCCGGCGCGGCGTGTCCGCCGCTGCCGGCGTTGGCGCTGACGACGGGACGAGCTCCGTTTCCTGGCCGGCGGGCGGCTCCACGCGCAGTGCCGGCGTCGCTGCTGGCGCCGGTACCCGCTGGATCTGCTGCGTGCTGCCTTCGGGGCAGGGCGTGCGCTGCAGAGTAGGAACGTCGCTGCTGCTGAATGTGCAGCGGTAGATCACCATGTCCTCGGCGAACGCGCTTGCGGGCAGCAGCGCCAGAACCAGCCAGAGTGCTTTTCTCATGCGTGCAGCCTACACGGGCAGGGGCTCAATGCCCGCAGTCGCGCGACAGGCGCGCATCGATACCGCGCTGTTCGTTGCTGATCGCGGTGCGCTCGCTCTGCAGCGCGCTGTTGTAGCGACGGTCCAGCTCCCAGCGGCGGTCGCGCAGGCGCGAGCAGACTTCCTGCGGCGGCAGCGCATGGCAGGTGTCGCGGACCAGGATGTTGCCTGCCGGCACCTGCACGCCGACGCCGACTGCAGGTGGCCGGTAGATCGGCGGACCTCCGGCCGATGCGCCCGTGGCCGGGCGGGGCCCGGGATGGCCAGGCCCGAAATGGCCGCGCGGCGACCAGACCGTGGTCCACAGCGGAACCCAGCGTGGATTGCCTTCGTTGCTGTCGCTGGTGTAACGCTCGCCGTCGGCGGTAACGCATTCGTACATCGGTTGCGGAGGCTGGATGTAGACGTGCCGGACCTCGCGCTCGATCACGGCCGGCGGCGTGCTGGTTGCGGGCGCGGCGTCGCTGCGCACCACCTGCGGCGCCGGATCGCGCGGCCGCTGCAGGTCGCGTACTTCCTGGCGGCCGCTGCTGCACGGCGTGTCCTGCAGTGCCACCGCGCCATTGCTGCCGACACAGCGGTAGACACGCACATCGTCGCCGGCGGTGGCGGTCAATGGCAGCAGCAGGCTCAGGCAGAGGGCGGCGCGCAGCGGGCTCATGCAGGCAGCGTGCGGGATCCGGCGGAGCGGCGCAATCCGCGCGTCCACAGGGGCGGCTCAGGATCGCAGGACGTTGCCGCTGAGCGCATCGCGGATCGGCGTCGGCTGGGCCAGGCCGCCGGTCGGGCCGTCCAGGATGCCGTCCAGCAGGCGCAGCAGGCGCGGATCCAGTTCCTCGCGGCTGCGTGCCGGTGGCTCGCCGGCCAGGTTGGCGCTGGTGGAGACCAGCGGCCCGCCCCACGCGTGGCACAGTGCCGCCACCAGCGGGTGGGCGCTGATGCGCACCGCGATACCGCTGTGTTCGCCGGTGATCCAGCCTGGTGCGCGTGATCCGGCCGGAAGAATCCAGGTGTTGGCGCCGGGCCAGCTGGCCAGCACTGCACGCTGACGCTCGTCGGGCAACGCCTGCAGGCGTACCCAGCCTTCCAGCTGCGCCAGCTCGGCGGCGACCAGGATCATGCCTTTCTCGATCGGCCGCTGCTTCAGCCGCAGCACCGTGTGCACCGCCGCTTCGTGCGACGGGTCGCATCCCAGGCCCCAGACCGCTTCAGTGGGATAGGCGATCACGCCGCCGGAATGCAGCAGGGTGACGGCAGAATCCAGGGTGAGTTCTTTCATGGTGGCGACCGGCCCGGCATGGGCCTTCATTATCCTCCCACCGCGTGCAGATGGGGTGGACCGGCGCCATCGCGGCGGCGGCGGACCGGGCACTGCACTGCCCGCGCCCGACCGGTGGCCGGGCGCTGTCCCGCATCAGGCCTTCTTGACGACCTTCTTGGCCGCCTTCTTCGCCGGTGCCTTCTTGGCGGCGGCCTTCTTTGCCGGCGCCTTTTTCGCGGCCGCCTTCTTGGCCGGTGCCTTCTTCGGCGCGGCTTCCTTCTTCACCGCTGCCTTCTTCGCCGGTGCCTTCTTGGCAGCGGCCTTTTTCGCGCCGAAGCCCTTGCGCACCGGCTTGCCGGTTTCTTCCATCAGCTGCTGCACTTCGGCCAGCGTCAGCGAGGCGGGCTCGCGGTCCTTGGGAATCTTGCCGTTCATCCTGCCGTCGCTGATGTACGGGCCGAACCGGCCATTCAGCACCTGGATGTCGCTGCCTTCGAATTCCTTGATGATCCGGTTGCGCGCGATCTCTTCCTTCTCTTCGATCAGGAAGACGGCGCGGGCCAGGTCGATGGTGTACGGGTCGTCTTCCTTCTTCAGCGAGGCATAGGTGCTGCCACGCTTGGCGAACGGGCCGAAGCGACCGATGCCGACGCTGACCGGTTCGCCCTTGTCCTCACCCAGCGCGCGCGGCATCAGGAACAGCTCCAGCGCGTCTTCCAGGGTGATGGTGTGCATCGACTGGCCCGGCCGCAGCGAAGCGAACTTCGGCTTCTCCTCGGCATCCTCGGCGGTGCTGCCGATGGCGGCGTACGGCCCGAAGCGGCCCAGGCGCACGCTGACCGGCTTGCCGGTCTTCGGGTCGGTGCCAAGCTCGCGCGCACCACTGGCTTCGGCACGATCGACCGATTCCTTCTTGTCCTCGACCAGCTCCTTGAACGGCTCCCAGAAGCGTGACATCAGCGGGATCCACTCTTCCTCGCCGCGCGAGACGGCATCCAGTTCGTCTTCGAGCCTGGCGGTGAAGTCGTAGTCCACGTACTGGGTGAAGTGGCTGGACAGGAACTTGGACACTGCACGGCCGACGTCGGAGGGACGGAAGCTGCGACCTTCCATCTCCACGTACTTGCGGAACAGCAGGGTCTGGATGATCGAGGCGTAGGTCGAGGGACGACCGATCCCGTACTCTTCCAGCGCTTTGACCAGTGCCGCTTCGGTGAAGCGGGGCGGCGGCTGGGTGAAGTGCTGCTCGGCCAGGATGCGTTCCAGCGGCACGCGGTCGCCGGGCTTCATCGCCGGCAGCTTGCGGCCTTCGTCCTCGTCTTCGGCGCTCTTGCTGTCCTTGCCTTCCTCGTACACGGCCAGGAAGCCGGGCACGACCACGGTGGTGCCACTGGCACGGAACACGTGTTCGCTGCCGGCCGACAGGTCGACGCTGACGGTGTTGAGCGTGGCCGGAATCATCTGGCACGCTACCGCGCGCTTCCAGATCAGTTCGTACAGCCTGCGCTCGTCGTCGGTCAGGAACCGCGACACCTGCGCCGGCGTGCGCAGCGCCGAGGTCGGTCGCACCGCTTCGTGCGCTTCCTGGGCGTTCTTGGACTTGGTCTGGTAGGTGTTGGGCTGGTCCGGCAGCGAAGCGATGCCGTAATCGCGGGCGATCACGTCGCGGATTTCCGCCAGCGCATCCTGCGACAGGTTGACCGAGTCGGTACGCATGTAGGAGATCAGGCCGACCGTACCTTCATCGCCGATCGCCACGCCTTCGTACAGCTTCTGCGCCACCTGCATGGTCTTGCGGGTGGTGAAGCCGAGCTTGCGCGAGGCTTCCTGCTGCAGGGTGGAGGTGGTGAACGGCGGCGCCGGGCGGCGCTTGCGCTCCTTGCTGGCCACGTCGGTGACGTGCAGCGAGCCCTGCGCCGCCTGCTGGATGCGCAGGCGCGCAGCCTCGGCGGTATCGCCGTCGGTGATGGTGAACTGTTCGAACTTCTGTCCGTCCAGCTTCACCAGCTTGGCATTGAAGTGCTGCGACGGGTGCGCGCATTCGGCGGCGATGGACCAGTATTCGCGTGCGATGAAGGCTTCGATCTCTTCCTCGCGCTCGACGATCATGCGCAGTGCCGGGCTCTGCACGCGGCCGGCGGACAGGCCGCGCTGGACCTTGCGCCACAACACCGGCGACAGGTTGAAGCCGACCAGGTAGTCCAGCGCACGACGTGCCTGCTGGGCGTCCACCAGATCGCTGGCGATGGCCCGCGGCTGGTTGATCGCTTCCTTGATGGCGCGCGGGGTGATCTCGGTGAACACCACGCGCTGCATCGGCTTGTCCTTGACCAGCCCGCGCTCCTTCAGGATCTCGGCGATGTGCCAGCTGATCGCCTCTCCTTCGCGGTCCGGGTCGGTCGCCAGCAGGATGTCATCGGCGCCCTTGGCTGCCTTGGCGATCGCATCGACATGCTTCTCGTTCTTGTCGATCACGTCGTAGTGCATGGCGAACCCGTTGTCCGGGTCGACCGCGCCTTCCTTCGGGATCAGGTCGCGCACATGCCCATACGAGGCCAGGACGGTGTAGTCCTTGCCGAGGTATTTGTTGATCGTCTTGGCCTTGGCCGGCGATTCGACGATGAGCAGGTGCTTGGGCATGGCAGCAGTGTCTGTGGGGCGAGCCGCAGGGGAGGGGCCGCTAGGGTGGAGCAAACGGCCGCATTAGTGAAGCGGCCACGGGCAAATCCATAAACTGAACGCCCGGTTGGGTGCCGGGCGTTCAGGTTTCCTTATTAGAGGAATCACGCCCGGACGCTCCATGTCAAGCGCCCAGGCGTGAGGATGGCCGATCAGGAGGCCATCTTGGCGATGAATCCGATGGCCGCCACCATCAGCACCAGGCCGGCCAGGGCCAGCAGGGCGGTGATGACCAGCACGGCGATGGTGACCACGCCCAGCTCGCGGCGTTGCAGCTGCGGCTGGTCGGTGAAGGCCCAGCGGTCCACCACCAGGGTGTCGCACATCATGTCGTGCAGGCCCTGCTTGCGCTCGGTGAACGCGGCCATCAGGTAGCCGATGCACAGGATCACGCCGCTCAGCACGGCGGCCCAGTAGCGTCCGAAGGCACGTCCCACGGTCAGCCGGTCACCGTTGCTGCGCACGACCTTGATGCCGACGGCCATCTTGCCCAGGGTGGCGCCGCCGCGCGAGGCGTGGAACCAGGTGTAGTACACCATGGAGATCACCAGGTTGAGCAGGCCGCTGACCAGCTGGCCCATGATCTCGATGGCTGATTCGCCGCTGCCGGCGGCCCCCATGCCCGCACCCAGTGCCAGGGCGGAAATGACGCCGATGATCGTGCCGGGGATGAGCAGCACGAAGTAGTCGATCACATAGGCAGCCACGCGCTTCCAGAAGCCGGCGTAGACCACTTCGCCGCCCATCACCGGCTGTGCGTGGCCGGCCATGGCCGCAGTGCCCGGCGCGCTGTAGGGCGAACTGCTGAGCGCGCCGGTGCCGGGCAGTGGCGCCGTGCCGTTGTCGATGGCCTGGTAGTCGCTGCGCAGGTCGAAGCCGCCACTGTCAGCGGCCGTAGTGGCGCTGGCCAGGGTCTGCAGGCCGAGCTCGTCGACCACCTGCCGCAGCGCGGCCCATTGCGCCATGCCCTCTCGCCAGACCAGCGTATCCAGTGTCAGCTGGCCGCGCTGGAAGCGCTGGCGGATGTCCTCGACCGGCAGCGGTCCCTGGCGTTGCTGTCCTTCGGCGAAATACCACTCAGTCATTGTGTGTCCCTCCTGGGTCGTCCTTGCGTGGGGTGTAGTGCCGATGGCTCAGCCGCGGCACTGCTGCGGCAGATACTTGTCGTTGCTTTCGCCGCTGCATTCCCAGCGGCCGCTGTCGCGGTCGTATTCCAGCCACAGCAGATCGCCATCGATGGTCTTGCCGGGCGCGGCCAGCGTGGCTTCGATACCGCAATGACCGTTGTTGAAGCGGCCGATGTGGACCGCTGACAGGCCTGCGGCGGAGAAGTCCCCCGGCGCCGGGAAACCGGCATCGTTGGCACCCGGGCAGCGTCCTTCCTCGTCGGCGAAATGCTGCACCTGGTCCTTCAGCGGTTGCAGTGCGGTCAGCGACGTGGCGACCTTGGAGCGCAGGGTGTAGTCGTTGTAGGCAGGCAGCGCGATGGCTGCCAGGATCGCCACGATGGGTACCACCACCAGCAGCAGTGCCCCGCCGATGATGGCGGTCAGGGCGCAGCCGGACAGGCCCTTCTTCGGTGGTGGCAACGCGGCCGCGGGCGCACTGTGGGCATAGGGGGTTGCCGCCGGCAGTACCGGAGGCTGCGGGGCAGGGGGCTCCAGTCCGGGTTCGTCGCGGGTGGCATCGACGGCCGGCACGATCAGGCCGAGCTCATCCACCACGCTGCGCAGTGGCTGCCATTGCGGCAGCCCATCGCGCCACACCAGGGTGTCCAGGCTGATCTGGTTGTTGCGGAACAACTCGACCAGCTGTTCTGCCGGCAGCGGGCCTTGCTGCCGGTTGCCTTCTGCATGGAACCACTCGCTCACGGGGCACGCTCCTGAATGCGCTATGCCCCAAGTGTACGGTCAGTGCAGGGGTTCTGGCTCGTCCATGAACATCTGCGTTTCCATCCAGGCGTAAGCCGCTTCGGCGCCGGGCTGGTTGAACAGCACCATCAGCACGACCCATTTCAGATCGTCCAGGTCCAGTTCGTCCTGGTCCAGTGCCATCGCCCGGTCCAGCACCAGCTCGCGCTGGTCGGCATCGAGGATGCCGTGCTGCTCCAGGTACAGCAGGAAGCCGCGGCATTCCACGTCCAGCTTGTCCAGCTCGGGCCCGTGATAGATGCGCACGGGGCCATCGACCCGCGCCTGGGCCACACTCGGGCGCTGTGCCGCCAGGGCATCGAGCCAGTCGAATGCCTTGTTGATCTCGGTAGGGCTGAATCCGGCCTGGATCAGGCCGTTCTGGAGCGAATCGCGGTCACGGATCAGGTCCGCATCTTCGCTGAAGTAGTGTTCAAACAGGTACAGCAGTACATCCAGGATGCTCTCTTTCATTGCCCCTCGGCCTGCGTCGCGCGACGCTGTGGAGGTGAAGAAACTAGGGAGTTCGACAGTAGCGGCCGTGTACGCAGACCACGATTCCCGCAAGTTCCATGGCCAGCAGCATGGAGGACACCTGCGGCGCCGTCAATCCACAGCGCGTGATCAGTGAATCCATACTGATTGGGTCAAGGTCCAGGGCCTGCCACAAGCGCTGGTAGTCAGGGTCGCCGACCCAGCGTGCCGGCAGGTCGGCTGGCACTGCCTGTTCAGTGGGGGTGGCCAGCCGCGATTGCAAGGCCGGCAGCTGCTGGCGCAGGGCCGGGGCCAGCAGCTCCAGTACGTCCTCGGGCCGTTCCACCAGGGCGGCTCCCTCGCGGATCAGGCGGTGGCAGCCGGCTGCCCGCGGATTGAGCACCGAGCCGGGCACGGCGCATACCTCGCGACCGGCCTCGGCGGCCAGGCGCGCGGTGATCAGGGCGCCGGACCGGTGCGCCGCCTCGATCACCACGGTGGCCAGGGCCAGCCCGGCCACCAGCCGGTTGCGCGCCGGGAAGTGGCCGGGACGGGCAGCCGTACCGGGCAGGTACTCGCTGAGCACGGCGCCCTCGGCGCCGATCCGGGCCTGCAGTGGCGCATGGTGGTCCGGATAGGCGCGGTCGGGGCCCGTCCCGATGACGGCAACGGTACTGCCGCCGGCGTCCAGCACGGCCAGATGGGCGGCCGCATCGATGCCGGCCGCCAGCCCGCTGGCGACCGCCAGTCCGGCTTCGGCGAAGCTGCCGGCAAAACGCGCCGCCAGTGCACGACCGGCCGGGGTGGGGGAGCGGCTGCCGACCACCGCCACCGCCGGGCGCCAGGCCTGGCCGGGATCGCCGGCCACGAACAGCGCCAGCGGCGGGTTGGGGACCTCCGGCAGCAGGGGCGGGAAGGCCGGGTCGGTAACGGCCAGCAGGTGATGGTTGTCGTCCTGCAGCCAGTGCAGGGCGGCTTTCGACCGCTGCGCATCGGGGCGTTCCAGTGCCGCGCACTGTTCCGGGGTGCAGCCATGGGCGCGCCAGCCGGCCACGCCCAGCGCAAGGGCCGCTTCGGCGCTGCCCGCGCCCTGCAGCAGTGCCCGCCGCGGCGCCAGCGCGCCTCCCGCCATCACCAGGCGCACCAGCGCCTCATCTGCCTGCTTGGTCATCCCCCCACTATCGACCGCAGACAACAAAGGCGCCCTAGGGCGCCTTCGCGTGCGGCTGTCAGGGATGTTCCCGGCAACCCTACTTCGTGTCCGGATGCAGCGCGCTGTAGCCCACCCGTACGGGCTTCACGCCCTGCATCACCAGCGCATAGCTGACGTTGTCGAAGGTGCGGAACACCATCGCGTGCGCGGCATACTCGTCGGGCAGCGAGACCCGACCGGCGCCGGTACTGAGCGAATCATCCATGCGCGACGACCCCGGGTACTTCATCCGATGCGCGACGTGGCGACCCGGCCGCCACAGCGAGAACACGGTGCCGTTGTCCACGCCCTGCGCGCGGCCCGCCGAAATCGCGATCACATCGCGTGGCCCGCCAACGCTGAACATGTCGGTCACCGCGAGCACGCGCACGTCCACGCCCTCGACGCCCGCCGCCGGCACATGCGGCACGAACTGCAGGTCGTAGGGCTTCGCCTCGACCGGCACCAGCCGGTCGCCGGCGCGGACTTCACGCCCGCCGGTGTTCTTGTCCAGCACCAGGGTGGACGCCTCGACCTTGCCGCCGGCAACCTGGGTGATGGTGCCCGTGCCGACCTGCATCAGCTCGTAGCCCAGCATCTGGTGCGCCCGTCGCGTCGGGGCGTTGTAGGCCCGCCACAGGTTGCCGCTGCCGGGGGTGACCTCGCCATTGGCGGTCAGGTCCTCGGTCGGCTTGGGCACGCCATAGCGCACGGTCGGGCGGACCACGGCCCAGCGCTGCCCGACCTGGGCATCGGCCAGGCGCACGTACACGGCCTCGCCACTGCTGGCGCGCAGGCGGTCTTCTTCCAGGCCCGCCACGTAGGGCAGGTGGTCGATGCGGTCGACCACGCTCAGCTGCTTCAGGAACGGCTCGACCTGGGCCAGCGGAATGGCATCGATCGGGGCCTCCTGGCGTGGCCCGGGCTGGGCCGTCACACGGTCCAGGTAGGCCAGGCTCAGCACGTCACCCGGATAGATCAGGTGCGGATTGGCGATCTGCGGGTTGGCCTGCCAGATCTCCGGCCACAGCCAGGGCTTCTGCAGGAAACGCGCGGCGATATCCCACAGCGTGTCCCCTTTTCGGACCACATAGGTATCCGGGTGCCCGCCATTCACTTCCACGGCGGTAGCATAGGCAGCCACGGTCAGCATCGCCGCGGCGACGACCGTACGAAAACGAAGCAACATAGGTGTGAAGCCCTGATTCCCCAACAGGTCCGCGCACTATAGTCCAGAAACCGGGGCGCAAGGCAAGCGTTGCAGCTAGAATCTGCGACGTATGCCGGCGTGCCGGCCCCCTATCCGGAAACTGCCATGGCCCTCCTCCCGATTCTTGAGTTCCCCGATCCGCGCCTGCGTACCAAGGCCGCGTTGATCGACGCCGCCGAAGTGACCACGCCGGCCTTCCAGGAACTGGTCGACAACATGTTCCAGACCATGTACGACGCGCCGGGCATCGGCCTGGCCGCCACCCAGGTGGACGTGCACAAGCGCTTCATGGTCATCGATGTCAGCGAAGAGAAGAACCAGCCGCTGGTGTTCATCAACCCGGAGATCGTCGCCAAGGACGGGGGCCGGGTGTACCAGGAAGGGTGCCTGTCGGTGCCGGGCATCTTCGCCGACGTGACCCGTGCCGACACCATCACCGTGAAGTTCCTCGACCGCAATGGCCAGGAACAGCAGATGGAGGCCGGCGAAGTGCTGGCCACCTGCATCCAGCACGAGATGGATCACCTGGACGGCAAGCTGTTCATCGATTACCTGTCGCCGCTCAAGCGCGAGATGGTCCGCAAGAAGCTGGCCAAGCAGCGCAAGCACGTGGCGTGATCGCCGCTCCGGGCCGCCCGCAGGGGTGGCCCGTGCCCGCGCGCAGCGCGCGGGCTGTACGGCGCCGGCCGACGGCGCCGTTTTCTTTCCTGCACGAATCCATCCTGCAAGTGGGGTAGCCATGAGGATTGTCTTTGCCGGTACGCCGGAATTCGCGGTGTCATCGCTGCGCGCAGCGGCACGCCACCACGAGGTCGTGGCTGTCTACACCCAGCCTGACCGTCCGTCAGGCCGTGGTCGTGGCCTGGCCCCCTCGCCGGTGAAGCTTGAGGCGGTGGCCCGCGGCATTCCGGTGTACCAGCCCGAATCGCTGAAGGACGAAGCGTCCCAGCAGCAGCTGCGTGACCTGAAGCCGGACCTGATGGTGGTGGTGGCCTACGGCCTGATCCTGCCCAAGGCCGTGCTGGCCATCCCGACCTACGGGTGCTGGAACGTGCACGCTTCGCTGCTGCCGCGCTGGCGGGGTGCGGCGCCGATCCAGCGCGCGATCCAGGCCGGTGACGAGACCACGGGCGTGTGCCTGATGCAGATGGAAGCCGGGCTGGATACCGGACCGGTGCTGCTGCACCAGGCGTTGCCGATCGCGGCCACCGATACCGGTGGCCAGCTGCACGACAAGCTGGCCGAACTGGGTGCGCAGGTGTTGTCCGATGGCCTGGGACTGCTGCGCGCCGGCATCAAGCCGATCGCGCGGCCGCAGCCGGAGCAGGGCGTGACCTACGCACACAAGCTGGACAAGGCCGAGGCGAAGCTGGACTGGACGCAGGATGCAGCGGTGCTGGCGCGGACCGTGCGCGCGTTCAACCCGTGGCCTGTCGCCGAAGCGACGCTGGCCGGCGAGCGCGTGCGCATCCATGGCGCCGTGGCGCAGGCAATCGAGCACGGCCAGGCACCGGGAACGGTACTTGCTGCCGGCCGCGAAGGCATCGACATCGCCTGCGGCCAGGGCGCGCTGCGCCTGCGCGTGCTGCAGCGCGAAGGTGGCAAGGCGATCACTGCCGCCGATTACCTCAACGCCCGTCGCGACCTGCGCGTGGGAGCGTAAGCGGTGACGAAACAGAATGACTTCTCCATCGCCAGGGCGGCGCCGGGTGCAGCCACCCGCATGCTGGCCGCACGCGTGCTGGCCCAGGTGTTCACCCGTGGCCGTTCGCTGAAGGCGGAACTGGCCTGGGCCCTGCCGAAGCTGGCCGACAGCCGTGATCGGGCGTTGCTGGAAGCGCTGTGTTTTGCCGTGCTGCGCCGTCGCAGTACCTATGACGCTGCATTGCAGGCGTGGATGCAGAAGCCGCTCTCGGCGCGCGATGCAGACCTGCGCACGCTGCTGATGGTCGGCTTCGCGCAGCTGGACGTGCTGGAACTGCCGGCGCACGCGGCCCTGTCGGCCACCGTCGACGCGGCGCGTGCGCTGGGCCGTGAGCGCCAGGCGGGCCTGGTCAATGCCATCCTGCGCCGCGCCCAGCGTGAGGGATTCCCGGAACAGCCGGCCCGCGATGCGTTTCCGGCTTGGCTGGCCGAGGCCATCGAGCGCGATTGGCCGGCGCAGGCCGAGGCGATCTTCAGCGCCAGCCTGCAGCCTGCGCCGCTGTGGCTGCGCGCCAACCGCCAACAGGGTGGCCGCGAGAAAGTGCTGGCCGTGCTGGCCGAGGCCGGTATCGTCGCCGAGCCGAGTCCGCTCAGTGCCGACGCGCTGCGGCTGGCGACGCCGGTCGCTGTCAACCAGCTGCCCGGCTTCGCCGAGGGCGCGCTCTCGGTGCAGGATCTGTCGGCGCAGTGCGCGGCCGATGCGCTGGCGCCGGCCGCCGGGGCGCGGGTGCTGGATGCCTGCGCCGCACCGGGTGGCAAGTCGGCGCACCTGCTGGAGCGTGATCCCAGCCTGCGCCTGCTGGCGCTGGACATCGACGCCCGTCGCCTGGCGCGTGCCCGTGACACATACGCGCGCACGGGTGTCGGTGAGGGCGCGCAGACCCTGGCGGCAGACGCCAGCGATCCCGGCGCGTGGTGGGATGGCACGCCGTTCGATGCGATCCTGCTCGATGCGCCCTGTTCGGCCACGGGTGTGATCCGCCGCCAGCCGGATGTGATGTTCCACCGCCGCGCCGAGGACATCGATGCGCTGGTCGGCGTTCAGGCCCGGCTGCTGGAGGCGTGCTGGTCGATGCTGCGCCCCGGTGGCGTCCTGCTGTATGCCACCTGCTCGATCCTGCGTGCGGAGAACATCGAGCAGATCCGCGCGTTCCTGAAGTGGCACCCGGATGCGGTGGCGCAGCCGTTGGACGAGACGTTCGGGCTGGATTGCGAAGGCATTGCACGCCAACGACTGCCCGGTGACAGCGATGCTGACGGATTCTTCTACGCGCGTCTGCTAAAAGCGGTGTGAGTCCGCTGCCGTTCAAGTCCTCATGCTGAAAACCCGCGCGTCGCGCGAGACGTGGTTGTTCGTGGTGATGGCCCTGCTGGTGCTGGGGGCTGGACTCGGCCTGCGCGATCCCTGGCCGTCGGATGAGCCGCGCTTCGCGCTCGTCGCCAAGCAGATGGTGGACAGCGGCCACTGGTTGTTCCCGCATCGCGGCCTGGAGTTGTACTCGGACAAGCCGCCGATGCTGATGTGGTGGCAGGCCACGCTGTACCACCTGATCGGCGATTGGCGGCTGGCGTTCCTGCTGCCCTCGCTGATCGCCGCGCTGGGCACGTTGTGGTGCGTGGTCGATCTCGGCGGCCGCCTGTGGACGCGACGCGTCGGCCTGTACGCGGGCTGGGCGCTGCTGTTCGCACTGCAGTTCACCTTCCAGGCGAAGAAGGCACAGATCGATCCGCTGGTGGTGCTGTTCATCACCCTGGCCAATTACGGGCTGCTGCGCCACCTGCTGCTGGGACCGGCATGGCGCTGGTGGTGGCTGGGCTGGTTCTTCGCCGGGCTCGGCGTCATCACCAAGGGCGTGGGCGTGATCGCCCTGCTGATGCTCGTTCCGGCCGTGATCGGCTCGGCGCTGCGGTGGAACGGTGTGCGCCTGCATGCGCGTGACCTGCGCTTCTGGCTGGCGCCGCTGGCGTTCCTGCTGGCGGTGGCGCTGTGGCTGCTGCCGATGGTACTGGCGGCGCTGGCGACCGGGCTGGATGAGTACCGCGCCTACATGGACGACATCCTGTTCCAGCAGACCGCAGGGCGTTATGCCCAGTCATGGGACCACCACCAGCCGTGGTGGTACTTCCTGGCGATCATGCCCTCGATGTGGATCCCCGCGTTCCTGGCACTGCCATGGGCGATTCCGGCCTGGCGCCGCCGGCTGCGGCGACGCGACGCACGCTACCTGGTGCTGCTGGGGTGGTGGCTGCTGATCGTGCTGTTCTTTTCGATTCCCGAGGGCAAGCGCGATGTCTACATCCTCCCTGCGCTGCCGATGTTCTGCCTGGCCCTGGCGCCGCTGCTGCCCGGCCTTCTGCGCCGTCGCGACGTGCAGGCGGTGCTGGGGCTGTTCACGCTGGCCCTGTCTCTGGGCACGCTGCTGGCCGGCGGACTGGCATTGCTGGGCGAGCCGGGATTCGAGACGAGGCTGGAGCACGAACGTGGCCTGGCACCGGGCGTGATGGACGCGTTGGCCTGGGCGGCGCTGGCGATGGGCGCGTGCGGTGTGGCCAGCCTGCTGCTGTCTGGCCGTGGCCGGCGTCATCTGGCCATAGTGTCGACCCTGGCCACGGTGTGGGTGCTGTACAGCCTGGTGGGCTACCCGCTGTTGAACGATTCGGGTTCGGCGCGGGGCCTGATGCGCCATGTGGGGGAGCGCATCGGCCCACAGGCCGAGCTGGGCCTGGTGGCCTGGAAGGAACAGAACCTGCTGATGGCCGATCGACCGGCGGCCACCTTCGGCTTCAACACCCCCTGGGATGAACAACTGCAGGCGGCGACGCGCTGGCAGCGGCTGGTGCCGGCGCGGCGCTGGCTGCTGGTGCAGGAGGACGCCCTGCTGCCGTGCGTGGACCGCGACCGGGCCGAACCGGCGGGCGTGGCCAATCGTCGCCGCTGGTGGCTGGTGCCGGCGGAGGCGGTGATCGCGCCCTGCCAAGCCAGCGATCGCGAGCGCGAACGTGAACGGCGTTTGCAGGAACGGGGATAACGGCCTGTGTCCACGCTTGTCCAGACTGCCCAACAGGCGACAAAGGCAGTAAAACAGCACACTGGGAGTGGCCGTTGTGGCCGCCCCCGTTCTTCCCGCACACCCGCAGCGAAACTTCCGACGTGCCAGCTCCACCGGACAACCTGAACCCCGCGGCCGGCGACCTGCCGGGTGCCCCCGTTGGCGGTCGGCAGCGCACGGCGCACTGGCTGGCGCAGATCGGTCTGTTCTGCCTTCCGGCGCTGGTGCTGACCGTGCCGATCAACCTGCTTCCGTATGGCCTGTTGCTGCTGGCCAGCACGCTGCTGGCACCGGAACTGCTGTGGCGCGCCCGGCACATGGCCGGGCAGCCGGTGAAGGTGCTGACCTGGCTGATGCTCGCGGTGCTGGCCCTGGGCCTGCTGTCGGTGCTGCTGTTCGAGCAGGGGCTGCGCGATGTCGACAACCGGTCGCGCTTCGTGGTGATTCCCTGGATCGCCCTGTGGGTCTGCGCGTTGCGCCCGGACCTGCGCTGGCTCTGGCGTGGCGCGCTGGCGGGGCTGGTCGCTACCTTCGCGATGTCGCTGTGGCAGGTGCTGCAGGGGGCCCCGCGAGCGGAGCTGTTCACCAATGCCATCGTGCTGGCCGACATCGTGATGGTGCTGATGGTGCTGCTGGTGTTCTGCCGACCTTCGCGACGCTGGTCGCTGGTGATCGTCGGCATGGCGGCTGGCTGTGGAACCATCGTGTTGACCGGCAGCCGTGGCGTGTTCGCGGCGTTGCTGGCCCTGCTGGTGGTGCTGGCGCTGAGCCTGCGCTGGCGGACCGGCACCGCCCGCCTGTCGGTGCTGGCGGGCATGCTGGCGATCGGCGCCACCCTGCTGCTGTCGGTGCCCGAGCTGCGTCACCAGGTGCGGCTGAGCGAGCTGCACAGCGACATGCAGCGCATGGAGCAGGGCGACAGCGACTCTTCCGCGGGTGCCCGCGTGGAGCGTCTGCAGGTTGCCTGGGATACCTTCCTGGACCACCCGCTGGTCGGTGTCGGAATCGGCCACTTCGACGATGCGATGCAGCGTGTGCCGGTCTGCCGCGAGAACCCGGACGAACAGCGCTGCCACCTTGGCCATGCCCATAACGATGTGGCCGAATGGGCGGCTACCCAGGGCATGCCCGGCCTGCTGCTGCTGCTGGCGGTGTATGGCGTTCCGCTGTGGGTGTTCGTGCGCCTGCATCGGCGCAGCGGGCGCAGTACGTTCCGCGGGCCTGCCGCGGCCGGGATCATGATCGTGACCACGTACGTGCTGTGCGGGCTGACCCAGTCGATGTTCGCGCACCAGATGACGGCCAGCTTCTACGTCACCATCGTCGGCCTGCTGGCCGGGTTGTCGATCCTGGAAGGTGCCCGCCACCGGGCGGCCAACGCTGGCTGACGCCCCGCCGCCGGGCATGGCCCGGCGCTACCCCTGCGCCGCCCTGCCCGGCGGATGCAGGTGCACGGGAGGGGCAACGCCGGGCCATGCCCGGCGGATGCAGGTGCACGGGAGCGGCAGCGCCGGGCCAAGCCCGGCGCACGCAGGTGCACGGGACGGGCAACGCCGGGCCATGCCCGGCAGATGCAGGTGTACGGGAGCGGTAGCGCCGGGCCATGCCCGGCGGATGCAGATGCGCGGGACGGGTAACGCCGGGCCATGCCCGGCGCAAGCAGGTGCACGGGACGGGCAACGCCGGGCCATGCCCGGCGGATGCAGGTGCACGGGACGGGTAGCGCCGGGCCATGCCCGGCGGATGCAGGTGCACGGGAGCGGTAGCGCCGAGCCATGCCCGGCGGATCAGGGCTGTGGCGGGTCGGCCACGGCCTGACCGTTGCCGAGCATCCACAGCATGATGGTCTTCTGCCGCACGTAGTTGGCACGCACGTAGGCATAGACCAGGCCGTGCCAGCCATCGCGGAAACCGCCGCGGAAGACGAATCCCCGCCAGAAGCGCCAGGCCGGCGCCAGCACCAGCTTGCCCAGGGTGGCGCGCTTGCCGCGTGCGAACTCGTGTTCGGCCATCATCCGCGCGTATTTCTCGGTCTTGGCCAGTTGCTGCTGCAGCGAGCGGTAGGGGTAGTGGATGAGGTCACCGCGCAGGGTGCCGACGCTGCCATCGACGCTGGCGGCCTCGTGGATCTCACGCGTGCCGCGCCAGCCACCGCGGCGGCGGTCGAACAGGCGCATCACCCGGTCCGGGTAGGCGTTGCCGTGGCGCAGGAAGCGGCCGAAATACTCCGAAAGGCGGGCGAAGCGGTAGCCCGCGTGGCCGCTGAATCCTTCCTCGCGGGCCTGTTCGATGGAGGCGCGCAGTTCCGGGCTGATGCGCTCGTCGGCATCCAGGCACAGCACCCAGTCATGTGCTGCCTGCTCGACGCAGAACGCCTTCTGGCTGCGGAAGCCATCGAATGGCCGCTGCAGCACGCGGGCACCGGCGGCCTCGGCGATGGCCACGGTGGCGTCGCTGGAATACGAGTCCACCACGATGATCTCGTCGCAGAAGGCCAGCGAGGCCAGGCAGTCGCCGATGCGGCCGGCCTCGTTGAACGCGATAATGCACCCCGAGATGCGAGGCCGTTCGATGGGAGCGGTCGTGGAGGACATGATGGCCGGGTACCTGTTGTTTGCGACGGAGCGCTATGCGCTGCCTATTCTCGCCCCGTTGGCGCAGGCCTTGCACGCGTCCGGGCAGGAGGTGGCTGCCTGGTTCGAAGCTGGCGCCGCCGGCAGCCAGTTGCCGGGCGTGCCCGTGATCGGCCTGAAGCAGGCCCTGGCGATGCGCCCGCGCGCGGTGTACAGCGCGGCCAACTGGGTGCCGACGTTCCTGTCCGGCGCCAAGGTGCAGCTGTTCCATGGCTTCAACGTGGAGAAGCGCGACAGCGCACGTGGCCATTTCCGGGTGCGCGGGATGTTCGACCTGTACTGCACCCAGGGACCGGCCACCACTGCGCCGTTCCGCGACATCGCCGCCCTGCAGGGTCACTTCGCGGTGGCAGAGACCGGCTGGCCGAAACTGGACCCGCTGTTCCGCGACGATGGTGGCGAAAGCGCCGCGCTGCGCGCAGCGGCGGGCGGTCGTCCGGTGATCCTGTTCGGCTCGACCTTCACCGAGCGGCTCAGCGCCGCCCCGCACCTGCACGCGCAGATCGCCGCCGACATCGCGGCCGGGGAACGCTACTGGCTGCTGACCCTGCACCCGAAGTGCCCGCCGGAGCTGTTCGAGCGATACCGCGCGCTGGCCGGCGCCAATGCCCGCTTCATCGAGCCGGAGCAGGTCATGGCCGCACAGCGCGCCGCCGACGTGCTGGTGTCCGATACCTCTTCGATCGTTTCGGAGTTCATCGTCCAGCACAAGCCGGTGGTGACGTTCCGCAACCGCGTGCCGAAACCGCACATGATCGATTTCGACGTGCCGGCGCAGCTGCCCGCGATGCTGCAGAGCGCGCTGCACCCGGATGCGGCGCTGCAGGAAGAGATCGTGCGCTATGCCGACGCGATCCATCCGTACCGTGACGGTCGCTCCAGTGAGCGGGTGATTGCCGCAACCGAGGATTTCCTGTCCGGCGAGATGGGCGCGCTGCGCCGCAAGCCCTTCGGCAGCTGGATGCGTGACCTGCAGATCCGCAGGGATCTGGGTTACTGGGGGCCATCACAGCGCTGACGCGTTGCCGCCGATCCACGCCAGGCGTGGAAGGGTGGCATCCGATCACCAGCGCAGCTTGCGGCGCGGCAGCGCGGCGGCCAGCTGCGCCATCAGCGCCCGTGCCTGTGCATGCGGCAGGTAATGCAGCGCCAGCGCCACATCACCGTGCGCGCCTGCGGTATCCAGCTGCAGGCTGGCCGTGCCCAGCAGCCTGTCCAGCGGTGAGCGCTGCAGGCGCAGGCCCTGCAGCTTGTCCAGTTCCGCCCAGCGCCACCAGCGCTTCCACCATCCGCCGCGCACCGCGACGTAGCGATCATCCAGATGCCAGCCCATGCGCGCCATCTGCCGATGGGCGACCCACAGCGCGACCGGCAGCCAGCCCAGCACCAGCAGGCCGGGTGTTCCCCAGCGCCAGTACATCGCGGCGGCCAGCAACGGCACCAGCAGTACGCTGCCCAGGCACAACCGCCACCAGCCGCGCTGCGGCACCGGCTGCCAGTGCGCGGGCGGCCACTGCAGCTGCGGCAGCAGGTGCTGCACCAGATGATCGCAGTCGGCGGCCGGTGCCAGCGGCGCGAGTTCGCGCAGGGCCCGGTCTTCCGCGCGGGTGGGGCCACCGGCAGCGCTGTCGATCTGCAGCTGGCGCCGCCCGAACCAGCGTTGCAGGGTGCCTTCGCGCAGGGTCCAGGCCTGGATGCGCCGGCGCGCCACACTGCTGCGCGTGCGGCTGAGCAGGCCTGCCGCGACCGTCAGCCGGTGTTCCTGCTCGGTCAGGGTGAAGCCGGCATAGCGCAGCAGGGCCAGCACCACCGACAGCAGGCGCATCAGCAGCCAGCCTGCGACCAGCACCAGCGCGGCCAGGATCAGCAGGCCGGCAAGGCCCTCGTGCAGCTGGCTGGCATAGCCGAACGCCTCGCGTCCTCCGCTGGAGATCACGCCGTCCAGCGAACGGCGCGGGATCACCTGCAGCAGCGCACCGATGGCGGCGGCGAACAGCACCCAGCCGCGGTTGGACAGCAGGCCCAGCCGGATCACTTCGGCGGTGGACATGCGCAGCAGCACATCATCGGTCGGGTCGACGGTGGCAGCTGGCGCGTCGCCAGGCGCCTGCCCGCGCTGCTTCACCAGCTGCTCCAGTGCCAGTGCCTGGTCCAACCGCAGCACCCGCATCTCTGCTTCCGGGCGCACGCCGCCGGCCGACTCCAGGCGCAGCTCGGCCACGCCGAACAGCCGGTGCAACGGGTTCTGCCGCACTTCCACGTTGTGGATGCGGGCGAAGGGAATCTCCCGGCGGTTGCGCGCGAGCAGCCCGCTGCGCACGGTGATCGCATCATTGCCGATGCGGTAGCGGTAGCTCAGGTACTGCAGCACCGAAACCACCACCAGTGCGGCGATGGCCAGCAGCGGCATCAGCTGCGCCCACAGCGGGTCACGGTCGCCGCGCTGGCCGAACACCAGCAGCGCGACCAGTGGCAGGAAGTAGTGCCGCAGCTGCATCAGCAGCACGAACAGCCATGACCAGGGATGCAGGCGCTGTTCGTCGCCGCCGCGTGGCAGCGGGGGCGGCAGGGGCGGTGGCTGGCTCACAGGGCGTCGGCGTCCTGGTCGAGCTGGTGGGCCAGGGTGTCGCGCAGGCGTTCGGCGTCGGCATCATCCAGGCCGCTGACAGTCACTGCACTGAGGCGGGTGCCTGCGGTGTGCACGATCAGGGTGGCCAGGCCGGCACGCCGCTCCAGCGGGCCACGGCGCAGATCCAGGTGCTGCACGCGCGAGACCGGTACCTGTGTTTCGGTCTGCCACATCAGGTCCCGGCGCAGGCCCAGGCCCTGTGTGTCCAGACGCCAGCGTGTGCGGGTCAGGCGGCGATGGCCCAGCCACGCGCCGAACAGGGCGCCGACCAGCAGGCCCGACGCTGCACCCCACAGCCCGGCAGGCAGATCGAAGAACCACCACGCGGCCGCCAGTGGTGCACCCGGCACGAACAGTCCGCCGAATGCGCCTTCCAGCGCAGCCAGGCGTGCGGCGCGGGCCGGAAGCGGCTGCCAGTCGTTGATGGGCACGGCAGGAAGAGGCAGGTCGGTCACACGGGCTCCGTCGGGCGGCAGGGCAGGCGGGGCGGCCGCGGCCGCACCGCGCAGACGGTAGCAGGTCGGGCGCGCTACTGCGCCGCCTGGATCAGTGCATCGACATCGAGCAGATGGCCGGCACGGTCGGCCTTGGTGCGCAGGTAGTGTTCGTTCTCGGCCGTGATCTCGCCAGTGACCGGAATGCAGTCCAGCACTTCGATGCCGGCATTGCGCAGGCGCTGTGCCTTGGTCGGATTGTTGCTGAGCAGGGCCACGCGGCTGATGCCCAGGCCGCGCAGCATCGCCACGGCGCTGCCATAGCGTCGCTCATCGGCGCCGAAACCCAGCTGTGCATCGGCGTCGATCGTGTCCAGCCCGTCGTGCTGGTAGCCATAGGCGCGCATCTTTGCAGCGATGCCCGTGCCCCGGCCTTCCTGGTCCAGATACAGCAGCACGCCGCCGCCCAGTTCCTTCAGTTTGCGCAGGCCGCGTCGCAGCTGGTCCCCGCAGTCGCACTTGAGCGAACCGAACAGGTCGCCGGTCAGGCACGAGGAGTGCACGCGTACCGGCACCACGGCAGACAGGTCCGGGTCGCCGACGATGATCGCCACCTGGTCGCGCTGTGCAACGCCGCCGCGGAACACCGCGAAGGTGGTCATGCCGACATCGCGCAGCGGTACCGGCGAACGGGCGACCAGCTCATAGTCGTGGGCGGCGTGCGCCGCACCTTCGGCCAGGTCGCACAGGGCGACGTCGGCGGCGCCGTCGAAGGTCGCATCGTCCGCATCCAGGCGCACCGCGACCATGGCCGGCAGCAGCAGGCCCAGGCGGGCCAGTTCAACCGCGCCGGCATCGAAGGCATCGCCCGCGGTCCAGTGCGCCGGCATCGGCCCGGGCTCGCGCAGGTAGCCCAGCGTCGGCAGGGCGTCGAAGGCGATCCCGGCCAGCGGCAGGCGCACACCGTCAGGTGCCTCCACACCCAGCACGCGGGCGCGGGTCGCGGTCAGGAACAGGTAATGACGCTCGCGCGCTGCGCTGGCAAAGGCGGCAAAGCTGCTGGCGGTGGCGCTGTCCAGCGCGATCACGGCCAGGCGTTGGCCCTGGCCGTCGTGAAGCAGGACCGGGCGACCGGCGCGCAGTTCCGCGACCGCGCGCTCGCAGCGGATCGCGGCCGGGTCGCCGAACAGGGAGGAAGCAGCAGGCATGGCAGGACCGGGGGAGGCGGACATCGCAGTCTCTATGGGGGCGCCGGCGTCGTATTCAACGTGCTGCGGCCGCCGGTCGCAGGGCGGCACGGCGGGACTCAGTGCGGGTGTTCCTCGGTCGCGTAGGGATCATCCTCGCCGCTGCCCGGTGGCCGCAGCGTATAGCGCTTGTAGGTCCACTGGTACTGCGCCGGATCGCGGCGGGCGATGCGTTCGATCCCTGCGTTGAGGGCGGTGGCCGCGGTCTGCGGGTCCGGGTCGGCCACTGCGGGGTCGGCCGGCTCGACGTGCAGGGCGAATTCCATGTCCGGCCCGATGCGCTCGCACCAGCCATACAGGACGATCGCGCCGGTGCGTTCGGCCAGGCGGTTGACCAGGGTCATGGTCAGCGCCGGCACACCGAAGAACGGAACGAACACGCCGTCACCGGCCTTCGGCTGCTGGTCCGGCAGGATGCCGGTAGCGCCGCCGTCCTTGAGCACCTTGAACAACTGGCGCACCGCCGGGCCCTCGGCGCGCACCTGCTGCACGTTCTGGCCACCCCGCACCAGCTGCAGGAAGGCGTCGCTGGCTTCATCCTCCGGCGGCTTGTAGACGATGGCGATCTGCCCGCGCGAGGCCAGCCACTGGTTCAGCAGCTCCCAGTTGCCGAAGTGCGGCGCGGCGACGATCACGCCCCTGCCGCTGGCCAGCGCCGCGTCATACAGCGCTTCACCGTGACGCTCCTTCAGATGCAGGCGCAGGTTCTCGGCCGGCGGCCGGCTCCACAGGCGCAGGGTCTCGATGGCCTGCAGGGCGGTGGAGCGCAGCAGATCGCGATGCAGGCGATCGCGCGCGACGGGGTCCAGATCCGGGTAGGCCAGCTCCAGGTTGCGGCGGGTGACGCGACTCTCACGGGCGTTGAGACGGATCCACGCCCAGGCCAGGGCATGCGCGACGCCGCGCAGCAGCGGCCAGGGCAGGCGCGTGAACAGGGTGGTGGCGCGATAGGCCAGCCGGGCTTTGCGTTGCGGGTTCATCCACGCAAGTTTAGCCAAGGGCGCTGCTATCGTGGCCGGCCCCCCTGACCGGAAACCCGCAGATGCTCGTCCTGATCCAACGCGTCAGCCAGGCCGCCGTCCACGTCGATGGCGAGGCCGTCGGCCAGATCGGCCCTGGCCTGCTGGCCCTGGTGGGGATGGAACCGGGCGACACCGAGCCGCAGCTGCAGCGCATGGCCGAGCGCCTGCTGGGCTACCGGGTGTTTGCCGATGAAGCCGGGAAGATGAACCGGTCGCTGCGCGATACCGGCGGCGGCCTGCTGCTGGTCAGCCAGTTCACCCTGGCCGCCGATACGCGGTCGGGCATGCGCCCCAGCTTCACCACTGCGGCGCCGCCGGCCGAGGCTGAACGCGGGTTCAATCGATTTGTCGACATCTGCCGTGAAAATCACGCGCCAGGGGTGGAAACGGGCCGCTTTGGTGCCCATATGATCGTCAGCCTGGTCAATGATGGTCCCGTGACCTTCCTTCTCAGGCCCTGAAGCCGCCGGGACCACCGCCCGGCAGGCGGGGCCCCGGGCTGGTATAATGCTACGTTCCCTATTTCCTACCCAGCCGGTGGCGCGAGCACTACATGGCCAACGAACGTCCTGCCCAATCCGAAATCAAGCAACTGATCAGCAAGGGCCTGGAACAGGGCTACCTGACCTACGCCGAAGTCAATGACCATCTGCCGGACGACATGGTCGACCCGGAACAGATCGAAGACATCATCGGCATGATCAACGGCATGGGCATTGATGTCCATGAAGTTGCGCCGGATGTGGAGACTCTCCTCCTCAACGACGGCAACACCGGCAACCGCGAAGTCGACGACACCGCGGCCGAAGAAGCCGCTGCCGCGCTGAGCGCGCTCGACACCGAAGGTGGCCGTACCACCGACCCGGTGCGCATGTACATGCGCGAAATGGGTACCGTCGAGCTGCTGACCCGCGAAGGCGAAATCGCCATCGCCAAGCGCATCGAAGAAGGCCTGGGCCAGGTGCAGGCCGCACTGGGCCAGTTCCCGGTGTCGGTCGAGTCGCTGCTGTCCGATTACGAAGCCCACAAGGAAGGCAAGAAGCGCCTGGCCGAAGTGATCGTCGGCTTCAACGACCTGGTCGATGAAGAGCCGGCCCCGCCGGCGGCGGCCGCCGACGACAGCGATGATGCCGACGCCGAAGCCGACGAGGACGAGGACGAGGATGTCGACGGCGCCGATGAGGAAGCCGCACCGACCGGTCCGGACCCGGAGGAAGTCGCCGCGCGCATGCAGGCGCTGAGCGATGCCTTCAATGCCTTCAAGAAGGCCGCCGGCAAGGGCGACAAGAAGAACCTGCCGCGCCTGCGCGAAGAGATGTCGGCCGTGTTCGTCACCCTGAAGCTGCCGCTGCCGCTGACCGACGTGCTGACCAAGCAGCTGCGCGACACCATGGCCGAGATCAAGAGCCATGAGCGCCGCGTGCTGAACCTGGCCACCGTCACCGCGCGCATGCCGCGCAAGGATTTCATCCGTTCCTGGGAAGGCAACCAGACCAACCTGGAGTGGGTGGAAGACGCACTGAAGCGCAAGCAGAAGTGGTCGTCGGCGCTGCGTGAGGTGAAGGACCAGATCATTGCCGAACAGCAGGCCACGATCGACATCGAGAAGCTGACCCAGCTGGACCTGGAAGAGCTGAAGGAAATCAGCCGTGCCATGGCCTACGGTGAAGCCAAGGCGCGCAAGGCCAAGAAGGAAATGGTCGAGGCCAACCTGCGCCTGGTGATCTCGATCGCCAAGAAGTACACCAACCGCGGCCTGCAGTTCCTCGACCTGATCCAGGAAGGCAACATCGGCCTGATGAAGGCCGTGGACAAGTTCGAGTACCGCCGCGGCTACAAGTTCTCCACGTATGCGACCTGGTGGATCCGCCAGGCCATCACCCGCTCGATCGCCGACCAGGCGCGCACCATCCGTATTCCGGTGCACATGATCGAGACGATCAACAAGTTGAACCGCATTTCCCGCCAGATGCTCCAGCAGTACGGCCGCGAGGCCACGCCGGAGGAGCTGGCCAAGGAAATGGACATGCCGGAAGACAAGATCCGCAAGGTGATGAAGATCGCCAAGGAGCCGATCTCGATGGAAACCCCGATCGGCGACGACGAGGATTCCCATCTGGGCGACTTCATCGAGGACACCAATGTGGAGTCCCCGATCGAGAACACCACCAACATCAATCTGTCTGAAACCGTGCGTGACGTGCTGGCCGGCCTCACCCCGAGGGAAGCCAAGGTGCTGCGCATGCGCTTCGGCATCGACATGAACACCGATCACACGCTGGAAGAGGTCGGCAAGCAGTTCGACGTGACCCGCGAGCGCATCCGCCAGATCGAAGCAAAGGCGCTGCGCAAACTGCGTCACCCGAGCCGCTCGGAGCAGCTGCGCAGCTTCCTGGATATCGATTGATTCCAGCGGTTGTGTCGTGAACTGGAAAACCCCGCTTCGGCGGGGTTTTTCTTTTTGTTTCGTAAATTAATTCGTAATTTAATTCGGATGGTGAAACCGCGCGAACTTAAAACAATCAATGGGTTGCTTTGAAAGGCGCCTTGCACATCGCCTCATCATGTGGCAAGAATACGTAAATTAACTCGTAACGATATCGGTGCATGGCCCGTCCCCGCACTCACCTGGTCAACGACCTGCTGGAGCGCCTGCCCCCCGGGCAGGTGGTGCCGGCGGCCGATCTTCTGGCGGGCCTTGGGATCACTCGCCCGACCCTGGGGCGGCTGGTCGCCCACGCGGGAGGCGCGGTGGTGCGGCTGGGCCGCACCCGGGCCACTGCCTACGCCCAGCGCCAGGACACCCCCGCTGGCAGCGAATGGCCTCTCTTCCGCATGCGCGAAGATGGTCGTCTGGAAGAGCTGGGGCAGGTCGTGGCACTGCGCGGCGACACCTTCTACGTTCAGACGCAAGGGGATCGTCCGAATCTTGTCCGCCCGCCCGAGGGCGACATCATGGGTCACTTCCCGGGCCTGCCCTGGTATCTGGATGACCTGAGGCCACAGGGATTCCTGGGAAGAACGTTCGCCCACCGACGCGGACGTGAGCTTGGCCTCCCTGAGGACATCAACCGCTGGCAGCTTGGCGACACCCTTCAGGCGCTGGTGCGCGCAGGTGGTACCGATGTCGGCGATCTGCTGCTGGGCGGGGACGCGGTTGCGTCTGCTCTTGCGACCATGGACACACCGCCGGACCGCGTGCGCAGCGAGGATCGGCAGCAGCGCTATCCCGAATGGGCAACTGCTGCGCTGGAAGGCGAAGACGTCGGCTCCTCGCCCGGCGGCGAACAGCCCAAGTTCACCGCGACGGTCGAGCACGATGGCGGCCGCTATGCCGCGCTGGTGAAGTTCGCCCTGCCGGGCGCGGGGGAGGCTGCCGAGCGGTGGGCAGACCTGTTGGTCTGCGAGCATCTGGCGCTTGAGGTTCTGCGCGAGGCGGCTGTATCTGCAGCAGAATCGTCGCTCATCCAGACCGACAGCCACACCTTCCTGGAGGTGAAGCGGTTTGACCGCTCGCCGGGCACACTGGGACGGCGTGGATTCGTGTCGCTGTTGGCCCTGTCCTCGGCGTATGTGGGTGACGTAACCATGGATTGGGAGCAGGCGGGTGAGCAGTTGCTGGCGCAGCGGTGGATCCATCAGGAGACCGCAACCGCCCTGTCGCGGCTGTACGCCTTTGGGCAATTGATCGGCAATACCGATATGCATCAGGGCAACGTCGGCTTCCATCTGCTGGATCGGGGGGCGTTGCCGCTTGCCCCTGCCTACGACATGCTGCCGATGTCCCTGGCCCCCTCGCGAACCGGCGTTCTGCGGGCGACAACGCCGCTTCCCCCGGTCGCACCACGGCGCGCAGGCCAACTGGATCACCTGCACTGGGCGGCCCCGCTGGCGGTAGATTTCTGGGAGCGGGTTGCAGCGTCGGGCCTGTTGCGGTCCAAGGTGCTGCTGGAGGTGGCCGGACAGAATGCAGATCGGGTCCGGACCATGGGGAATCGTTTCGGCTGAGGCACGCTTCTGCGGCCGGTCGGTGGCGAGAGAAGGCCTGACTCAACTACACTTTCCCGTTGCACGGGCCTATAGCTCAACGGTTAGAGCAGAGGACTCATAATCCTTTGGTTCCAGGTTCGAATCCTGGTGGGCCCACCACATTGGGCTATTCATCGAGGTGCGTCCAACGGGGTCGAAGCCTTGGCGGTACCGCTATAGGTAAGCCGGTAGGGCCAGCATCGTCGCCCTCGACGAGTACCCCTCAATGTCGCTGAAAGCTGCTCGCGCCGAACGTGACCGTCTACGTGCGCTGCTGCGCGGCGGAGCCAACCCTGCTCAGGTGGCAAGGGTCGATAACGCAGTGCAAGGAGAGTGCGCCGCAAACACCTTCGGTGCCATTGGAATGGAGTTGCTCGCCAAGCGGACGAAGGAAGATCTTTCCCCTGGATCCGTTGGATGAGCCCTGCATTGCCTTGGCCTTGGCCCAGAACGGCAACCGCCCCCAAGACAACCGAGTGACCTCCCGGCCTGCGCAGCTATACAGAATCACTGAGGCGCGCTGCGTCGGCGCCCGGTGTAGCTGGGCTGAATCTCGGCGAGGCCGGGGCCGCGGAACTGGCGCGAATCAAGGCGGCGCTGTGGCCACGCAGAACTTCGGCCGAGACCAAGCTGGAGGCCGAAGTACATGCAAGTTGAATCAGCGCGTGGCACATCCCGGCAAAGGGTGTGACCTTCGCGAGAACCAAGAACCGGGATTACTGTGAGCGGACACCACATTGGGTGACGGCCTCGATGTATCGAGCCTGCCGGCGCTTCAGGAACTTGCTGTAGAACTTGATATCGCTTCCCCCTCCAGTTCGGGGCGCGACCTCAACAAACTCCGCCGGGACGCCGCCATTGGACTTCGACACGGAGTAGCCATCGGAACGGGGCTCAAGCACATACTGCCATCGTGATCCTCCAATGCTCACCTCCCCCCATGCGTCACGGACACAGGTGGCAGCGGCTAAGGGTTCCTGATTGGACGAAAAAGTGGCTACAGGTCCGGTACTGCGCATGTCGCCAACAGAGGTGCAGGCTGCCAGCAGCATAAGGGTGATTCCGGCTGCTGCCATCCTGAGGTGTTGAGTCGTTCCGTGCATGCGGCAGCTCCATAGGAAGTGACGAACTGTGACGCAATAGCGACAGGGCTTCAACAGTGTAGTAGTCAGTTCAGCCAGTTGCCGGCCGTGGCCTGGATCAACGTGAAGGACCCGGTGAGACCGCAGGGCAGCAACCGCCGCCGCCCCTGGAGCGGCCAGGAAACCTATCTCCCGGCCGGTTCGAACCTGAGGTCCTGGTAGTCGTAACTGAAGTCCGCAAGCGGTGACGCCGCTTTCATCGTGATGCTCGCCACGTGTCCTTCCGCGTTCAACGCAAAGGTCACGAAGGCGGGTTCAAGCGCCGTGCCATCCCAGTCGACACGGAACGTGTCGTACTGCCAGTGCCGCAGCGTACCCACCATGTCCGGTGTGCGGGTGAAATCCATGCGGAGCTTCCCCCCCTGTTCGGTGACGGTCGCTTCGCCATACCACGCATCCGCGTAGCGGCCCACGTAGCCGCGTGCCGGCAGCGATGGGCGCGACGCGGTGCGTGCGGTCGGCGCCATGTCTTTCAGTGCCTTCAAACCGCCGGTCAGGCGATCCTGGTACCAGGTCGAGAAGGCGCCTACCCAATCGCGCTGCTCAAAGCCCAGATAATGGTCCATCAGCTCGTAACCGAGGCCACGGAGCACGTCCACGTCCTCGGCGTTCATCTGCAGGGCGATACCGAGTTTCCGGTCGGGTACCAGCACGACGAACGTGATCACACCGAACACCGCGCCGCCGTGCTGTATCACTTTCACGCCGCGATAGTCCTGCACGTACCACCCGTAGCTGTAGCCGGAAAAATGCGGGGTGATGTCGTTGATCGGAGCGGGATAGGGGCTGATGGGGGTCGGCACCTGCGGTGTCCACATCGCGCGTGCGGAGGCCTCGCTGTACAGGCGCGTACTACCATCGGGCAGCGCGCCCTGACCCAACTGCACCTGCATCCAGCGGGCAAAATCCTCTGCGCTCCACGACAGGCCGCCGGCAGGAGCACCCACCTGGCCCAGACCTTCCCGCTCAGGCAGCATCTGCTGTTTTCCCAGGCCGCGCAGTCGTGCGTCCAGGCGTGCATGCGGCTGTGCCCGATTGGCGGTGGCGAACCGATCGGCCTCGTCACTGACGGCGGTGGTCATGCCCAACGGCTTGAAGATCCGGTTGGCCACGAAGGTTTCCCAGGACTGCCCGCTGACCTGGCTTACCAGTTCACCGGCCACAATGTACAGGATGTTGTCGTACGCATAACCACTGCGGAAACTGGTGGCGGGCTTGAGATGGCGCAGTGCTCTCACGATCTCCATGCGCGTGCGGGACGTGCGCGGAATGAACAGGAGGTCGCCTGCGCCCAGTCCCAGGCCACTGCGGTGCAGCAGCAGGTCCGCCACGGTCATTTCGCGGGTGACCCACGGGTCGTACATGCGGAAGTCGGGCAGGTGGTCGATCACCTTGTCGTCCCATCCCAGCTTGCCCTCATCCACCAGAATCGCCAGCGCGGCGGCGGTAACGGCCTTGCCGGTCGAGCCGGTGGGAAAGATCGTATCGCCATCGACCGGCTCGCTGCCTCCCAGGCGGCGCATGCCATATCCCCGGGCCTGCACGATCTGCCCGTCCTTGACGATGGAGATCGCCATGCCCGGTACCTCGCGGGATTTCATCGCCTGCAGAACGCGGACATCAAAGTCCGCGGGCAGCGTCGACTGCGCGTTGGCCAGTGCCGCCGCGCAGAGAAGCGCACAGGAGATCATTGTCTTCCATGTTCTGGACGTGGGGGTCATGCGCGATCTCCGATCAGGAATGGGCGGTAGGTGCAGTGCGGCGCGCAGCACGTTGCAACAGCCGCCAGCTGCCAACGGTCAACAGCGGCAGGATGTAGAGGCACAGGAACATATAGGCCAGTCCCCGGTAGCCCTGCGCGATCAGCGCCACGAGGCCCACGCGATCAGCGATGAAAATGGAGCCGACCAGCAGCACGCCGGCGATCATCGACCGTGCAGGCCTGCCCAGTCCCGCACCCTCGCGTCCTGCGAACGTACGGGCGATGCGTTCGTTGCAGGCATGCACGACGGCTGTTCCGCTTTCCAGCAGAGCGCTGAAGATCATCAACTGGAACAGCACGTGGAATACCGGCAGGTTCAATTGGCGCAGGATGAAGTCCGAAGGCAGCGCGACGGTTCCGATCTGCGGATACCACGCCAGCATGCACAGGAAGAAGAACAGCCCCGGTAGCATCGCCAGCGGGCCGGACAGCACGCCGGCCACCACGGCATCGCGACGGCTGAGGAAGTGCCTGGCCAGCGGCAGTATGATCACCGCGCCGACGATGTTGTAACCGGCGTAGGTCAAGCCGCCCTGGAGCCAGCCGGTGGTCGGTTGCGGTACCGACAGCGTGGTGAACGCCGCATCGCCGAAGCGGGCCAGCACCAGCACCAGGAAGGCGGCATAGGTGCCATACAGCAGTACGGAGACCCATTTGAACAGGGCCTCCACGGTGTCGTTGCCGAAGGTGACGAAGAATCCGATGGTCACCATCAGCAGCAGCGTGCCGGCCAGTGTCGGCCAACCCAGCACCGCCGAAAAGATTTCCCCTGCCGCTGCTCCGAACACCGCCAGGATGAGCACCATGAAAATGCCGTACGCCAGCTCGAACAGGAAAGCGAATGGCCCCAGCAGCATTTCAAAGAAGCTGCGGTAGTCGAAACTGCGGGTGGCATGCGCCAGCGCGAAGGTCAGTGCGCAGACGATGCTCCAGCAGGCCATCGCTACCAGGATCGCCAGCATGCCGCCTTGGGGGCCGCTGGGAATGAAATATTCCGCCAGCTCGCGGCCCGTCGCGTATCCGCCGCCGATCACTGCGGCCTTGAAGGCAAGACCGGGAAGTATCCAACGTTGGAATCGCGTCGCGGCGTTGGTCATCGGCTCATTCTGCCTGCTTGGCCAGGCAGGCGCTTACCAGGGCATCGAATGATTCCCCACCCCGCACGGGATCGGCCACGGGCATGCCGAGGCGGTCGGAAAGCGCATTGATGGCGCGGTACGCGGCGTCCGCCTCCAGTTTCGCGGTATTGAGGCTGATGCCGGCGCAGCGGATGTCCGGGTTGGTGCGCGATCCCAGGGTCAGGGCCAGTTCGACCGTGTCTTCCAGCGAAGGGAGCACATAGTGGGGATAGCCCAGCATATGTTCGCGTCCATGCTCGTGGCAGACCACCACCACGTCCGGCTGGCTGCCATGCAGCAGGGCCAGTGATACGCCGGCGTAGGCAGGATGTGAGAGCGATCCCTGGCCTTCGATCACGTCCCAATGGCCGGGGTCCGCATCGGGAGACAGTAGTTCAGCTGCGCCGGCGGCAAAATCCGCGATGACCGCGTCCATCGGAATGCCGGCGCCGGCGATCAGGATGCCCGTCTGGCCACTGGCGCGGAAATCCGCATCAACCCCGCGGGCCTGGAATGCGCGGGCCAGCGTGAGCGCCGTGTATTTCTTGCCGAGCGCGCAATCGGTGCCGACAGTGAGCAGGCGTTTGCCCGTGCGCCGGACGCCGCTGGCGATGGGCAGGTTGCGTGGTGGCTCACGCACGTCGATCAGCCGACGGCCGAGCGCGCGTGCCGCGTTGCGAAGGGTATCGATGTCCGACAGCCGCATGTGCATGCCGCCGATCAGATCCAGGCCGGCTTCCAGCGCCTGCAACAGCAACGGAATCCATGCGTTGGGGATATGTCCGCCGGGGTTGGCGACGCCGATCACCATCGCCCGGGCGCCCGCCATGCGGGCATGCTCGGGGGTGAGGAAAGGAAGGCCGGCGCTGACGCCGACATCCTCGCACGCGAACTCACCCAGGCAGCGCTCGCGTGCCCAGTCGCGAAGGCCGTAGGCGGTCTTCGCATAGTTCGGCTCCTGGGTGTCGCCGAGGAACAACAGGTAGGGCTGCGGAAGCGCTGCGGCTTCGTGCAAGCTCGAAACGGCGGTCTGCATGCGCGGGTCCCGAAGGGGGTGGGAGGATGAACGGCGGCAGTGAAGCGATGCAGGCCAGGCTCAGAACCGGAAGTCCAGTTCCATGCCGTACGTCCGCGGTTGTACGGGGACTGCGGCCACGTGCGAGTTGACCCGCGACAGCGCACCGGCGACGCGTGCCAGCGTCAGCCAGCCGTCCTCCCCGGTCACGTTGTTGACGTAAGCACGCAGTTCCCAGCTGCCACGGCCGATGCCGGCATACAGGTCGAGGGAATGGTTACTGCCGAGCTTCAGCGGCGAAGTGATGACGTCCGGCATCACCTGGGTATCTGGATCACCGGGGACGGTGAAGCGCTGCCGTTCGGTGGTGCCATTGAAGCGTTCACCGGTCCAGCGGAACGCGCCGCCGATCTGGCCGTTGTAGCCGTTGGCGGTGGAAAACGCGTACTCGGCGGTTGCCGTCCAGGACAGTCGCGGGGAATACGGCATGCGATCGTCGGCCAGGCCGGTCCACTGGATGAAATCAAACCCGTCCTGCGGAATCACGGTAGGGTCAAAATCGTTCTTCAGCCGTGAGTTGGTATAGGCACCGTTGAGCCCCAGCGTCAATGCATCGGTGACACTGAACTGCGAAGAAAGTTCAACCCCCTCGCTGGTGGCCTGGCCGCCGTTGACCAGGCCGCTGATGCCGTTGAACGAGGAGGAAACCTGGATGTCGTCCCAGTCGATGCGGAAGACGGAAAGATCGAACGTGACGCGGCGATCGGCGAACTGCGATTTGATGCCGACCTCATAGCTGTCGAGCATCGACGAATCCACCTGTGGCGGAATGCCGACCATCGCCACGTTGGGGCCACCGGGCTGGTAACCGGTGGCGACGCGGGCATACAGCATGATGTCGTCGGAGAGCTTGAACTGCGGGCTCACGCTCCAGGTGAATACATCCTCGCTGGAGGTTCCGGTGGTTACACCGATCGGTGCGAGGATGCCTTCCGATACCCGCTGGCTGTACCACTGGTCGTTGCGCGCCTGGCGGACGCCGAGGTCCAGCTTGAAGCGATCGCTGATGCGCCAGGAGCCATTGGCGAACACCGCGTATTCCTTGTAGGTGCTGGGCAGACCGATGACCGCCAGGGTGCCGAACTGCGCATCGTAGGGCGGGGGCAGCGGCGTGCCATCCCGCTGGGCGAGACTGGCCACCTGATCCTGCATGCTGTCTTCCTTGGTGTAGAAGCCACCGATCATCCACTCGAAAGTTCCACCGTCCTTGGACAGCAGGCGGAATTCCTGGGTGATCTTGTCCATGTCGTAGCCGTAGCGCAGGCTGGAACTTCCCGGCGCGGGCAGGCCCAGCAGCAGGTCGGCCACTTCACCGAACTGTGTCGTCGCATCGATCTGGTCCATGGTCTTGGTCTGCGACCAGCCAGTGGCGGACACGAGATTGCCCCAGCCCAGGTCCCAGTCCATGCTCAGCGACACCAGCGTCAGGTCCTTGGAGAAGGGACGCGGCTGCCAGACGGTGTCCTTCTGTTCGCCGAACAGCGGCGTCAGTGTTTCCGGATCGAGCGCCACACCGGCGCGATCATCACTGCGGATACGCTGGTGCAGCACCGACAGTCCGAGATCGAATGCATCACCATCCCAGGCCAGCGCAGTACGGGCACCAATCTGGTCGCCGGTGTTGATGTCCTTGCGGCCGTCGATGGCGTTGTCTGTGAAGCCGGCAAGACCGTTGCGGGCGAAGCTCATGCGCAGACCGAGCCGCTCGTCCTTCAACGGCAGGCTGGCGCCCAAGCGCGCGTTCCAGGCTTGGCCGCCGCCTTGCACCGAGCGCAGGCCGAAACCCACGCGGGTTTCTTCACCCACTACTTCCGGCGCGCGGGTCACGTACTTCAGCAGGCCACCAATGGCGCCTGCGCCGTACAGGGTGCCCTGCGGACCGCGCAGTACTTCGACGCGGCTGATGTCGTAGGGCATCAGGTCGAGCATCAGCGTACTGGCGCCCTGGTAGATGCCGCTGGAGCCGACGGGCACGTCGTCGATGTAGGTGGCCACCGTCGCGCCGGACGACAGCGCGGAGATGCCACGCAGGGACACGCGGGTCAGGCCGGGGGTGCCGTCGTTCTGCACCTGCAGGCCGGGAATGTAGGCGGCATAGTCTGACAGCGAGACCGCGCCGGTGTTTTCCAACTGGCGTTCGCCGATCACGCTGATCGAGGCGCCCACTTCACGCACGTTCTCTTCGCGCTTGTTGGCAGTGACCACCACGGTATCGAGCTGCTGGGCATCGGTGCGCTGGGCACCTGCGTTCGCCGCGTTCGTGCCGTCCTGTGCGAGTGCCGAAGCACTGCAACAGGCCAGCGCGCCGGCGATCGAAAGGGAAAGGTGGGTGCGGTACCACGGCCGTGCGGACTGGAACTGGGTCATGCCTGCTCTCCCGGGCAAGGTTGAATCAGTGATGGTCTGGCGTCGACGTGTCGCCCTTTGCACGCGATCTGTCCTGATCCGGGATAATGATCCTAATCAGAGAATTGTCAATACATTCAGAAAAACGCGTGTGAAGCGGTCAGCGCGTAGCTGGCGTCCAGCCCGGCCCTCGGACCACCTGGCCCGGCGTGGCGCCGGTATGCTCGCCTTCGCGCAGCACCTGTACGCCGTTGACGAAGACATCGCTGACGCCGGTCGCGTACTGCTGGGGTTTTTCGTAGGTCGCGTGATCGGTGATGGTGGCGGGATCGAAGATCACGATGTCGGCATGACAGCCTGCGCGCAGACAACCCCGATCAGTCAGTTTCCAGTTGCTGGCCGGCAGGCCGGTGAGTCGGTGGATGCCCTCTTCCAGCGGCATCAGCTTGCGGTCGCGGACGTAGTGGCCGAGGAAACGCGCGACGTTGCCATAGGCGCGCGGATGCGTGCTGGATTTCAGGAAAACACCTTCCGGCGCGGCGGATTCGGCATCCGAACCCAGGCTCACCCACGGCTGCTTCAACCCCAGCTCGATGTTGTCTTCGCTCATCAGGAAGTAGGCGGTGCCAATGCGGTGGTCGTCCTCGACGATCAGGTCCATCGCTGTTTCTTCAACGGATGTCCCGCGTTCACGCGCGATCGCTGCCAGTGACTTTCCGGCCAGGGGCTTCAGTGCTTCGCTCTTGAATTCGATCGGAACCAATCGTTCATCCGAGCCGGCGAGCATGCGCAGGTTTTCCCAGGGCACGTTCGGATCGCGCATTTCGGCGATCAGCCGCGCGCGCGTGGCGGGATCCTTGAGCCGCTGGATCATCGCGTCGTGGCCACCGGCCTGCAGCCACGGTGGCATGCTCGCCGCAAGCCATGTCCCGCCTGCGGTGTAGACATACATGTCCGCACTCAGCTTGAGTCCTTCCTTGCGCGCTGCCTCGATGCGATCAATCGCCTGCTGCATCTTCGGCCAGTTCTTCTCGCCGGCTGCCTTCAGGTGGTAGATCTCGGCATGCTGGCCGGTCGCGCGTGCGATGGCCACGACCTCATCGATGCCTTCGAGCAGGCGGTCGGCTTCGCTGCGCATATGGGAGATGTATCCGCCACCGGATTCGGCAGCGGCCTTGGCCAGCGCGATCAGTTCGTCGGTATCGGCGAACCTGCCCGGCGGGTAGATCAATGAACTGCCTACGCCCAGCGCTCCTTCGCGCATCGCCTGGCGAACCACGTCCTGCATGCGGGAAAGCTGCTCGGGGTTTGGTTTGACGTCGTCCTCGCCGGGCTCATGGATGCGCACCGTCGCAGTGCCGATGAACGACGCGACATTGGGTGTGACGCCCCGCTGCTGCAGATGTTCCAGGTAGCCACCGAGGGTGGTCCAGGGGATGTCGTATCGGATATCGGCCTGCTGCTTGAGGGCATCGGCCTTCATGCGTTCGTTGACCGGTCCCATCGACCAGCCTTCGCCGAAAATCTCCAGCGTCACCCCCTGCTTGGTATCACTGACACCGCGTCCATCAACGATGAGCGACTCCGTCGCCCAGCTCAGCACGTTGATGAAACCCGGGGCGACTGCCTTGCCGCCGGCGTCGATCTCCTTCCCGGCGTGCGCCGCCTTGCCGGCGGGCAACAGCTCCACGATGCGACCATCCCGCACTGCAACGTCCACGCGCTGGGGCGCGCTGCCGCTGCCGTCGTAGACCACGCCGTTGCGGATTACCAGGTCGTAGCGCGGGGGCGCATCGGTGCTGCAGGCCGTGGTGCAGGCGGCGAGGGCGAAGGCGAGCAGGGTCGGCGTGAATCGCGGCATGGTGCTTTCTCCATCAGGATGACAACGAACGTATCGGCCGATCCAGCCACCACAGGATCAACGCGGCAACCACGGCCAGGCCGGCCAGCAGCAGGAAGAAACCGGCGTGACTGGTCCTCGACCACAGCGTGCCTACCAGTCCTGCCAGCAGGCTGCCGCTGAAAACGGCGAGGAACCAGGAGGCAACGGTGGTCGCGCCCAGGCGCGGTGGCGCGAGCCGGGCGAACAGCCCCAGCCCGGTTGGCAGGATGTACAGCTCACCCAGCGTCAGGATCATGAAGAAGGCAACCAGCCAGAGTCCGTTGACCAGCATCTGGCCGGCACCCGCGGCGAGCCCCGCAAGCAGTACGTAGGCGACGGCGACGATCAAGGCACCGATGGCCATGCGACGGGCCGGGGAGGATTCACGACCCTGCTCAGCACGACGTCGCCACTGTGCCAGCAGTACGGGGGTGATCGCGATCACCAGCAGGGGATTGAGCGACTGGAACCACGTCATCGGTACCAGGACGCCTCCGATCACACGGTCAACGCGGCTGTCGATCCACAACGGCAGTGTGTTGCCGATCTGCTCATAGGCGCCACGGAAAATCGTCGCAGCCAGTCCGACGCCCAGCAGCAGCCACCAGATCCGTGGGTCGCCGCGGGTGGGCCCGGCATCGGTGATCATCCGCGTGTGGCGGGGTGGTTCCGGTGGCAGGTAACGGCGACCGGCCACGTAGATCAGCAGGCCGATGAACATGCCGATGCCGGCGGCGCCGAAGCCGTAATGCCAACCGTACAGTTCGCCCAGGGTGCCGCACACCAGCGGGGCCAGCAGGCCACCGATGTTGAGGCCGACATAATAGACGTTGTAGGCACGCCCACGGCGGGGATCGTCGCTGGCGTACAGGTCGTTGATCTGGCTGGGCAGACTGGGCAGGAACAGGCCATTACCCAGTGCGATCGTCGCCAGCGCGGGGTAGAACATTGAGTCGAAGGCCATCAGGAAATGGCCGAAGGCCATGATGCTGCCGCCCAGGATGACCGCGTTGCGCTTGCCGAGATGACGATCGGCGATGATCCCGCCGACGATCGGCGTGAAGTACGCCATCGCCGTGTACAGGCCGTAGACGAAGGACGCCTTTTCCTGTGCGAAGAGCAGCTGCTTGGTCATGTAATAGACCAGCATCGTGCGCATGCCATAGTAGGAGAACAGCTCCCACATGTTGGTCAGGAACAGGATCGTCAGTCCGCGCGGCTGGCCGAACCAGGTCTTGCCATGGAGATCGGCCGGCATGCTCATGGACGTGTCCGCGGCCCCCATACCTCGTCGCCGCAATCGATGAAACCATCCACGTAACGCACCGAAGGCGTGCGATCCTTCACCAGGAAGGTGGGGCCGTCCAGATCGACGATGTCGCAGAACTGCCCGAGCACGAAGGCCGGTGCCGCCGCGAGGCTGGTCCCGCACATGTTGCCGACCATCACCTGCTTGCCCAGCTCACGCGCGCGACGGGCCATCATCAGGCCTTCGGTCAGCCCGCCACATTTGTCGAGTTTGATGTTGATGACGTTGAAACGATGGTGCAGCGCTTCCAGTTCGGTCAGGTCCAGGATGCTTTCATCGGCGGCGAAGGGCAGCGGTCGTTCGATGCCGTCCAGGTCGGATTCGTGCCCGCGCCGACAGGGCTGTTCCAGCAGCGAGATGTGCGCCTGGACCAGTGCCGGCAGCAGCAACGGCAGCGTGGCCGCGGTGTAGCCCTGGTTGGCGTCCACGCCGATCCACGGCGTCGGACAGCGTGCGCGTACGGCCCGCACGCGGGCTGCGTCCAGTTCGGGGTCACCTGTCAGTTTGAGTTTCAGCGCGCGTGCCTGCGCATAGGCGGCTGCGCGCTCGGCCATGACCTCCGGTGTATCAGCACCCACCGTGAAGGTCGTCAACAGCGGGCGCACACCATCCAGGCCGGCAAGCTGCCATACCGGCAGCCCACTGCGCTGTGCGTCCAGTTCCCACAGCGCGGCATCCAATGCATTGCGCGCGCCACCGGCGGGCAGCAGCTGGCGCAGCGCATCGCGGTCGATGCCGGCTTCGATGCGTGGACGCAGTGCTTCCAGCGTGGCAATCATCGTGTCCGGCTGGTCGTCGTTGTAGTAGACGCCGGCAGCCTCGCCGCGGCCGATGAAGTCCGCGTCATACAGGGTCGCCACGGTGGCCGGCATTGCCTCGAAGACATGTCCGGCGATGCGGAACGGTGCCGACATCGGCAACGGTTCGTTGTGCAGCTCAAGTCGAAGGGCCACCACTGCCTCGTGTAGAAGGAAGGAGGGGGGCGGCCGGCGGATGCCCCGCCGGCCGGAGGCATCAGTAGTTCGCGCCGAATCCGATGACATGCTGCGCGAAGCCGAGCCACAGCAGGAACAGGCAGGCCAGTGCCAGCAGCACGGCCCACAGCTTGGCCAACCATCTGCGCTGACTGCGCAGGACATGCCAGGCATTCCAGACCGCGAACGCTGCGCCGAGGGGCAGGGCAACGGTGGCGAACAGGCGCATCGCATTGATCATGACGTCGCTTCTTGGCGAGGTCATTTCCAGGGCGCTCAGCATGCTCACCACGAGCGCCAGCGCGGCGCCGGTGGCCAGCAGCGAGAGCAGCGCACCGATCCGCACCAGGCGATGGGCGCGTGCGTCCACGCCGCTCAGCCGGTAGGGCACGCGATAGTAACGACGGACCAGTGCCGACACCGGCCAGGCGACCACGGTCAGCAGCACTACGACCAGGCTGGCGATCAGCAGCGGCAGGTAGGCGGCGTGCCAGCTGGACAGGCGCTGGAAAACCATGATCGGTGCGTACGGTTCCAGGGTAAAGCGCGTGACCTTTCCTTCCACCACGTCTGCCGCCAGGCGATCGGTGCTGGTGGTGTCCTGCCAGACGTACGGTGCGATCTCGCGCCACTTCTTCGGCGCACCACCGTAGCCGATCGCCGCGCTCACGGTAAGGGTGCCATCGTCGTTGGCGATGACCTTGACCGGTCCCAGCAGATTGGAAAGCGACACGAAACTGCTGTCTGCACGGCGGCTGCTCACGTACGTGCCTGCCATCTGCGAAGCGTGCAGGCGGGCATCCTCCTTCGACACACCCTGTGGTGCGGCCGGCTTGCCGGGCAGGTAACGGTTGGCGAATCCGCGCGAAAGCGCAGTGCGGATATGCCCGGTTGCCCCGTCGCGCCCGGCGCTGTTCATCGACACGAACAGGCCGATGCCATCGTCCAGGAACAGCTGCAGGTCGCTATGGAACCACTGGGTATCGCCACCATGCGAAATGGCACGGTGCCCGTTCACCGAGGTTTCGTAGAAGCCCAGCATCATCCGGTTCAGCGGTCCGATCGATGCCTGACCAGTGGAGTGCATCTGCTGTGCAGTGGCGGTGTCGAGGATGCGCGCATCACCAAAGGCACCGTCCTGCAGGTGGGCGACCATGAAGCGGCCCATGTCCGATCCCGTGGCGGCCAGGCTGCCTGCGGGGGCCAGGCTGATGAATTCATACTCCTTGGCTTCACCGGACGATGCACGCTCATATCCCTTGGACATGCCGGACAGCAGCGCTGCCGGCAATGGCTGGCGGAAACTGGAGTGTTTCATGCCCAGCGGTTTGAAGATCTGCGCGTCGATGTAGTCGTAGAACGGCTGGCCCGAGGCGCGCTCGACGATGTAGCCAGCCAGTGCCGTGGCGTAGTTCGAATAGGCCGGCGTGGTGCCCGGTGCGTAGATGCGCTCGGGTATCCAGTTCCTGAGTGCATCGCCGAGCGGTACCACCTCGTCCAGGCGGGAGGTGATCAGCCCGCGGATCTGCTCTTCCATGCCGGTGGTATGGGTCATCACGTGCCGCAGCGTGATGGGCTTGCCATCGCGTGGCGGTATCTTGAAATCGAGATAGGTGTTGATGTCGGCGTCCAGGTCCAGCTTGCCCTGGCTGACCAGTTGCATCACCGCCGTCCAGGTGAACAGCTTGGAGACAGAGCCTGGGCGGAACAGCGTGTTTTCCGGATCGACCGGCGTGCGCTTCTCCAGGTCGGCGTATCCGTAGCCCTTCTGCACCAGGATCTGACCGTCCTTCACCACCACCACGACGGCGCCGGCGATATCGCCGTTGGCCAGTGCATAGGGCATGATGCCGTCCAGCCAGGCCTCGGCGTCTTCGCGGGTCAGTACCGGCGCGCCTGCTGACGGCGCGGGAGGCGTGTTCTCTGCGGCGGGCAAGGAGGGCGCGGTGGGTACGGGCGCCGTTGTCGGCGGCACCGATACGGGCGGAGCGATGGCCTGCTGGGCCTGCAGCGGCAGCGCAGCGACTATGGTCAGCACCGCGCTGCACAGGAGGACAGGGATCTTACGCATCGAACGGTCTCCGAACTGAAGCGACTGGACGGCCCCTGTGCGTCTGGCACGTCGCACGGTGGCGGATATATCCTGATTTGGCGATAATGATCCCAATCAGAGAATTGTCAACCCGTGCCGAAAGTCCCGGGCCAGGGTGCCCGGGCAGGGAACTGCTCTTTCCAAAGGACATCCCCGAGGGTGATCATGACCCGGGCTGGGAGGTTCCAGCAGAAGTACTGGTGTTCCAGGAGATACCGAAAGAATGACGTCACAACACCCCACCATTGGCGGACTACTGCGGTCGCTGCGCGCTCGCAAGGGTTGGACGCTCAAGCAGATGAGCGAACACTCCGGCATTCCGCTGTCCACGTTGTCCAAGGTCGAGCACGATCGCCTGACCCTCAGCTATGACAAGCTCCTGCAACTCGCGCAGCGCCTGCAATTGCGGATGTCCGAGCTGTTCGCCGAGGATGCCGATGCCGTGGAGCCGTCGGTGACCGCGCGCCGCAGCATCGGCCGCATCGAGGACGCGATCCGGGTCACCACGCCGAACTATGACTATTTCTATCTCTGCCCGGAGCTGCGCCGCAAGCGCATGATCCCGGTACTGACCCGCGTGCGGGCGAAAACCATCGAGGAATTCGGTGCCCTGGTACACCACTCCGGCGAGGAGTACATCCACGTACTCGAAGGCCGCATGGAAGTGCATACCGAATTCTACGATCCGGTCGTGCTCGAGGCCGGGCAGTCGGTCTATATCGATTCCAACATGGGCCACGCCTACATCGCGGCGGAGGGCTGTGACGAGGTGGTGCTGCTTGGTGTCTGCTCCAGCAGCGATGAGCACCTCATGGAATCGCTGCTGACGCTGCATGGAGACGAAAATGCGGTGCGCCCCGGCAAGGTCGAACGCCTCCCGCCACCGATGAAGATGGTGCCCAAGGGGCGTCGCCGGAAATCGCCGGCGTCATCGAAGGTCTGAAACGAAGGCCGCCGGGCGTGCGTCATCGCGCGCGGCGGCTGGGTCCTGTCATGGCCGATCCGGCAGCGCGAAGCGGACCGCCGCCTGGACGTTGATCGGATTCCAGGACTTGGCCCACCCCATCCTCAGCGCAACCGCACCTCGATCTACAGCCCTTCATCGAACGGCCCTTGATCCAGAAGGCAGTCGACGAAGGCACCCAGCAGGGCGGGTCGATGCTGCCGGCTTGGGTAGTAGAGGAACAGCCCGGGGCGTGAGATCGACCAGTCCGACAGGACCCTGACCAGCCGCCCTTGGGCCAGGAGTTCGCCTACGCCGTCCTGCTCGAAGTGATAGGCAATGCCGAGCCCAGCCAGCGCAGCAGCAATGCCGACGTCAGCGTGATTGGTGATGACAGGACCATCGACTGCCACATCGAGCCGATGCCCCTGCTTCTCGAACTCCCAGCGATAGTGCCTGCCATCCATCTCGAGTCGCCAGTTGATGCACGCGTGCTGGTGCAGCTCGGCCGGCGAGGTGGGGGTGCCTCGACGTGAGAGGTAGTCGGGGGATGCCACCGCCATCATCTTCATGTCGGGAGTGAGGCGGACGGCAACCATGTCCTTTTCGAGCTGGCCGCCGACGCGGATGCCTGCATCAAAGCGGCCACGGACGATATCGGCCAGCGCATCGTCGACCACGATGTCGAGCACGACGTCAGGATGCGCGCGATGGAAGCGCGCAAGCCGTGGGGCGATGACCGTCCTTGCCGCGATGCCCAGCGTGTTGATGCGCAGCGTGCCGCTCATCCGCCCCGTCGCCTCACCGGCATCGGCCACGGCAGCAGCCATCTCCCGGAACAGCGGGGCGATGCGCCTGTAGAGCAGTTCGCCCGTTGCCGAGGGTGCGACGCTGCGCGTGGTGCGATTCAGAAGGCGGGCACCGATGCGACCTTCGAGCTGGCGGATCGTCTGGCTCAGCGCCGAAGGCGACAGGCCAAGATGCTCTGCGGCTCGGACAAAGCTCTGGCGCTCCACGACGGCAACAAAGGCCCTGAGTTCAGCAAAGTCGGATCCGCGCATTATGTACTCGTTTCTAAAGAGCCCATCCGGATTCTAGGATATTCAATAAATTAGCTTGGGTGCGCATCCTACGGGCCATCCACCCGAGGAGACAGAAACGTGAGCGCCTTGACCCTTCCCGAGCCCATTGCGGCGTACTTCGCGGCAGAGCAGAACCCGGACGCCTTGACGCCGTGCTTCACGGCACACGCGGTGATGAAGGACGACGGACATACCTACGTGGGCATCGATGCCATCAAGGCGTTCATGGCCGAGGCAACGGCCCGGTACCACGCGACGAGTGTGCCGTTTGCCATCGAGCGGCAGGACGACATCCACAGGGTGCAGGCCGACGTCACCGGTGACTTCCCCGGCAGCCCGACGGTTCTGACGTACCGCTTTCGACTTGAGCGCGGCCGGATCGCATCGCTGGAGATCACGGCATGAGCTTCGACCTCCAACTGAAGGGCCTGAGGGCAGTGGTCACAGGAGGAACGCTGGGACTGGGGGCTGCCGTTGTGAAAGCCCTGACAGAGGCCGGAGCGCGCGTGACGACGTCCGCGCGTACTGTTCCCGCCCAGCCATGCGAGGGCGTCACCTACGTCGCTGCCGATCTGTCGACCGCGGAAGGCACGGATCACCTTGCGCAGGCCGTCCTCCGGCAGTGGGGAGGTGTGGACATCGTGATCAATGTGCTCGGAGGCTCGAACACGCCCGGTGGTGGCTTCGCTGCCATTACCGATGCGCACTGGTTCGCCGAGCTGAACCTGAATCTCATGTCGGCGGTGCGCCTAGACCGTGCACTGCTGCCCGCGATGCTGCACCAGGGGTCGGGCGTGGTGATCCATGTCAGCTCCATCCAGCGCGTGCTGCCGCTGCCGGAGTCCACCACTGCGTACGCTGCGGCAAAGGGCGCTCTCACCACGTACAGCAAGTCACTTGCCAGAGAGGTGACACCCAAGGGAGTGCGCGTACTGAGCGTTGCGCCGGGCTGGATCGAGACCGAGGCGTCCGTGGCGTTCGCGACGAGGATGGCCGCAGAGGCCGGAACGGATTACGAAGGTGGCAGGGAGATCGTGATGGATTGGCTGGGCGGGATTCCGGTGGGTCGACCTGCCAGGCCACAGGAGGTGGCCGACCTGATCGCTTTCCTGGCCTCCCCGCGCTCCGCTTCGATCGCCGGGACGGAGTATCGGATCGATGGGGGTACGGTCCCCACCGTGTGATCAACGGGCCTGGCGGTCGTATCGGGTGCCAGGTTGCACGCCGTCTACGGGCCACTATTTCACAAAACTTCCATCTACCTGAATCAGCTGCTAGGCTCCGGGCGGAAGGTCGTCTCATTCAGGTACCAAAGTCCCCGCTGAACAGCCCGCATACAGGAATTGGAGAGAGCATGAAGCTCCGCGTGACAGGCAGGTCCCGTTCCAACGCACTGTTGTTTCTTCCCCTTCTTCCCATTCTTTCCCTCTGCGCCGGCGTGGCCGTCGCGCCTTCGGTGAAAGCAGCGGAAAAGCCCACCGATATCGACACAGTTCAGGTGCGCGCCAAGCGCATACAGAACGAGATCATCCCGTGGCATCTGTTCGACATGGGGGGAGGAGGCGGACGCTGGGACTTCCTCGGCGGTGGTGGCGGCGGTGCAGCGCCCAACCAGACCGCCAAGGAGCAGGAGACGGACGACCGCGAGAAGCAGTGCGATGGAACGACCGGCAATCCGATCGTCCTGTACACCGGCAACAAGGTCGAGCACGAGCTGGACTTCGCCAGTGCCAGTGAGATGGGCTTGTTCCTGCGCCGCAGCTACAACCATCACTGGAGCGCGACCGGCCTGTTCGGCAATCACTGGCTGAGCAACTTCGATTACTCGCTGGCGTTCTCTGATGGCCAGAACACGCTCTGGAACCAACGCCCGGACGGTCGCCGGATCAAGTTCCAGCGCGATCCCGCCAGCGGCCACTGGAACGAGGACAAGGCACAGCCCATTGCCTACATCGTCAAGAATGCGGACGGCAGTTTCACGCTTCACAACGATGAGAATGGTGCGGAGAACTACAACGCAGAGGGCTACATCACCCAGCTTCGCAACGAGCAAGGGATCGCCTGGAACTTCGTCTACAGCAACAAGTACCTGCAGACGGTCACGCACTCTTCCGGCCGCCAAGTGAAGTTCACCTGGAGCGGCGGCCAGGTCACGCAGGTGACCGATCCGGCCGGAAACATCTTCCAGTACGCCTATACACCCAACGTGTTCGGGACTGGGCGGGGGCGTCTGGCATCGACCACGCTGCCAGGCGCGCCAGCCACCACCATTACCTATCACTATGAGGACGCGCGGTATCCCGGCGGCTTCACCGGAAAGTCCTTCAATGGTGTGCGCTATTCCACCTTTGCCTACGACGAGAACCGCCGTGCCGTTCTCTCCGAGCATGCTGGTGGCGTCGAACGCCACACCATCAGCTACGTGGTGGAGAGCACGGAACAGGTGCTGCCGCCACCCGCGCCGGCACGGCCGGGTGGCATCTTCGTGGAAGCAGAGCGGGGCTGGTGCGAGGACACGCGCAACGGGATGATGTGCTATCAGCCGCGCTCTTTACCGGGTGGCAGTGTTCCCATGGCAGGCACCGGCACCGGCACCGGCACCGGCACCGGCACGGGAATCGGCAGCATCCAGCTGTCCTCGACCCCTGAAGGCAAGGCGCGCCCTGTCAAGATCAAAGCGATCGAAACCAATCCACTGGGTCGCAGGACAACCCACGCCTACGAAGATGGTCGCCCGGTGTCGGTGACCGGCGCGGCCTCGCCGCGCTGCGCAGCCAGCTACAAGGAGAGCAGCTACGACGCCAATGGTTATCCTGATCTGGTCCACGATTTCGCCGACAACCTGACCGACTACGACTACAGCCCCCAGGGCTACCTGCTGAAGCGGGTCGACGCGGTGGGGTCGGCCGTGCAGCGGACCACGACCTTTGAATGGGACACGGCACGCAATCGCCGGACCAAGGTATCGGTAGCCAACGACAGGGAAACGATCTACACCTATGACGCGCGCGGCAATGTTGCGTCGGTGACAGAGAAGAACCTCTCCAGTCATGGTGTTCCGGGACAGAGCCGTACGACCACGCTGACCTACACGTATCACCCGAATGGGCTGAAGGCCTCCATGAAGGTGGATGGCCCGCTGGCGCAGGATGACGTGACCTCGGTCTATGACGCCAATGGCGACCTGGTCAGCGTGACCAACGCGCTGGGACACAGTATTGCGTTCAGTGGTTACGACGGGTTGGGCCAACCGGCCCGCATCACCCAGGTCAATGGCCAGGTTCGCGAGTACAGCTACGACGCGCGTGGCCGCGTGGTCAGCCAGCGCGACAGCTTTGGCAACAGATGGGCCACGACGACCTTCGGCTATGACGCGACGGGCAATCTGGCCAGCGCCACCCGGCCCGATGGAGTGATCGAGCGCTACGAGTATGACGCAGCACGGCGCCGCCTGGCGGAGGTGGTTCCCTTGGGCGACGGCACCTACGCGTGGACGCGCTACAGCTATGACGCCGCCTCGAACATCACCCGCAAGGAAGTGGCACACACCGACTTCCCGCTGGGCAGTACGGTTACCGGCGTGATCGACGAGCTGACCCACGACGGCAACTGGAACTGGTTCCTGCGCGGCTGGGCCTGCAGTACTGGATCCAACGCCTCCATCGAGGTCCATGGCTACGCGGAAGGTCAGTTCCTGGCCGCTGCGCAGGCCAACCTGGCCAGTGAACCGGGTGTCGCCTCTGCCTGCCAGGCGGGCGGCAGCGCTTACCGCTTCCAGCTGCCGGTGTCGCTGGCCCAGCGACAGCAGCTGGGCGGACGCAAGATCACCTTGTACGGCCTGTCGCCACAGGGCGGCGCCCACAATCGTGCGCTCTCCAATTCGGGCGTGTTCGCGGTGCCGCAGGCGACCGTGGTGGGAGACATCGGTGGCGTCACTCATGACGGCAACGGCAACTACGCGGTCGAAGGCTGGGCGTGCTCGGTGGGTGTGGACAGTTCCATCGATGTGCATGCCTACGTCGGCGGTTCCGCCGGCGGCGGCGCATTCGCGATCGCCGGCACTGCCAACCTTCCCACTGACGGCAACGTCGCCAACGCCTGCCAGGCGAGAGGTACGGCTTACTGGTTCAAGTTGCCGCTGGACGCTGCCCTGCGCCAGAACCATGGCGGCAAACCGATCTACATCCACGGCATCTCGCCGGTCGGCCAGGCCAACCTGACCATCAACCGCTCGGGCGCGTTCACGGTTCCATCGATTGTGCGCAGTGCCGAATTCATCACCTTCAACTCCAGTTCGTATCACATCTACAACGGCGACCGAGTGACCCTCACGGCGCAGGTGCGCAATACCGGCAATGTCACCTGGGATGGCAACACCTATCTCGCCTGGGGCCATGATTTCCCGACGCAATCACATGGACTGTCGGCACCTGTTCCGCCAGGCGGTATCGCCACCTTCAGCTTCGATATCGCGCCCTATCACGACGGCGTAGGCATCGGCGGCTATTCCTATGTCGCGCAGATGGCTACGAGCGGAACGGCGTGGGGCCCCCGTCCCTACGTCACCATCGTGGTGGAAAACGGGGACTGGCATTGCCCCAATGGCCCAAATGGTCCCAACTGCCAAGAGCCGATGCGGGTCACGCCGCCCATTTGGTTGGACGCTAAGGAAGGAGTCCGCTGATGTCTGTGATCACCCTGACCCTGATGGGATTGAACGCTGTGACGTTCAGCGTCAACTACGACTACGACGAACTGGGGCGGCTCATTGGCGAGCGCGGCAATAATGGACAGAACATCCGGTATGCCTACGACGCCGAAGGGCGCCTTGTCCGGATCACGGACTCGCAGAACCGCGTGAGGCAACTCAGCTACGACGCGCTTGGGCAGATGGTGCAGGCAGTGGACCCGGCCAATGGCACTACCCACGTCTCCTACGATCCGGGTGGCCGGGTTGCGCGGGTCAGCGACGCGCGGGGGCTGGTCACGACCTACGAGTACGACGGACTGGGCAACCTGTGGAAGCAGGCCAGCCCGGATACGGGCATTACGTTACATCAGTACGATGCGGTCGGGCTGCGGGTGTCGACCACCCGCAGCGACGGCAGCACCGTGGCGATGGGGTACGACGGACTGGGTCGTCTGGCATCGATGCAGAGTGATGGCCAGCGGCAGGACTTCAGTTACGACTGGTGTGCCTGGGGCAAGGGCATGCTGTGCGGCCTCTCCGGCCCCGACACCGCGACCCACTTCGCCTACGTTCCAAGCGGGCAGCTGTGGATCCGGCGGGACTTCATCACTGTTGCCGGCCAGCAGACCGATCACAGCACGGAGTTTCTCTACGACGGCATTGGGCGCCCGAACCAGATCACCTATCCCAACGCCGACCGCGTCAACTACGCGTACGGTGCCGGCGGACGACTGGCGTCGATGAGCGCAACGATCGATGGCGTTTCGCGTGCGGTCATCGCCCAGGCCAGTTGGAAAGCGACCGGTGCGTCGGGCTGGCTGGCGTACGGCAATGGACTGGCCCGCGGTTACAATCATGATGCCGATGGCCGATTGACCGCGATGTCGGTGTGGGGACCCAACAGCGCCCGGTTGAGCTACTGGGATTATCAGTACAGCGCGGACGGCGAGATGACTGCAATCATCGATGCCGCAGTGCCCGACCTGACCCAGACGATCGGTTACGACGCGCTCAGCAGGTTGACCCAGTTGAGGCGGTTCGGGATCGACAACCAGCTTTCCTATGATGCCGGTGGCAACCATGACCGCTACCAGGCCGGGAACCAGTTGACGCAGTACACCATCGACCCGGCAAGCAACCGGGTGCTGGGCTACGCCAACCAGGATGGGACACGGCAGTACCAGTACGACGCGCTGGGCAATCGCATCAGCGAGACGGCAGGCAGCCGGGTCAGCACGTATGAATACAACGCGTTCAACCGGATGAGCCGTGCCAACATCGCAGGACAGGTCACCGATTACCTGATCAATGCGCAGGGGCAGCGTGTAGCCAAGGCCAATGCCACCGCTACCAGCCGATACTTCTACAGCGACCAGAACCAGATGCTGGCCGAGCTCAGCAACAACACCTGGACCAACTACCTGTGGTTCAACGGTGAGCTGGTGGGGCTTGCGCGCAATGGCCAGCTCAATTTCGTCCACACCGACCACCTGGGCCGTCCCGATTTCGTCAGCAGCCCGCAGCAGGCGACCGTCTGGAAGGCCTACAACTATGCCTACGGTCGAAGTGTGCAGCAGGATGATATTGGAGGCCTCAACATCGGCTTCCCGGGGCAGTACTACGATGCAGAAAGTGGACTCTGGTACAACGGTTTCCGCGATTACGATGCGTCCATTGCACGCTATGTCCAGAGCGATCCAATTGGCCTCGCAGGCGGCCTCAACACCTACGCCTATGCTGCCGCAAACCCAATCCAGCGCACCGATCCGCTGGGGCTCGAGCCTACAGTGGCATCTGTTGTGCTGTGCATTTCAGGTGCCGCCGGAGGCTACATGACGGTGGACGGAATCAAGGCCGCCAAGCAGGATTTCGATGCGATGCAGAAGGCCAGAGCCGAGGCTGCGGAGAAGCAGGCGTGCGAGGATGCCAAGAGCGATACCACGCGCGCCGGTGCGAGCAATCCTGCGCTGGCCAAGGCGGCGGGGGTTGTGGCGGACGCGGCCAGCGCCTTCTCCGACCAAGGGGCGTCGTTCAAGGCAACCATGGCCATGTCGGTGGTATCAGGCGCGATCGGCATCAAGCCGTGTACGGTGATCGGCGCCGCCATTGGCATCTTCGCGGCCGATGGCAGCGCAACCCGGAGAGTGGAGGCAATGACCAAGGCAGCCGGTGACTGGATGAAGGACAACACGCGATGAAACCGCCGATCCGCTTCTGGGTGCATCTTCTCAGCCACCTGGCGTTCGTCGCGATCCTGGCTGGGCTGCTGGCCGGCTGGGTCGGGACGTTCTTCGAAGCCCTGGCCGGTCATTCCGGTACCGCAACCGACGGCGCTCGTGTGGGCGACGTGGGCACGGTGTTCGGCTTCTGCATGCTGGCCCTGTTGCTGTTGGGGGCGCTGACGGTCACCGGCGAGCTGGTCGGTCTGGCCAGGCCGTACAGCCGCAACGCGCCCTACCGGCACGAGGCGCAGGTGATGCATCGAAAGGTGCTGTTGATCGCGGTGGCGCTGTTGTCCTGGGGAGGCCTGGCAACGGCCGCCCTCATCGGATCGCTGATACGCTCCGGCTAGCCGGCCCGAACGCTGTCGGCAGCCGCTCGAAGGCAACGACCCGGCGCGAAAGCCATGGCCAGAACATCCGCCTGCGCAGCAGCAGGCCGCGCACCTCATCCAGGCTTGCATGGAGCAGGCCGATGCGGTGCGCCAGCTCCTCCAGCGTACTGTCCGGCAGGCGCGCGAAGCCCTCCTGCTCGATATGCCAGTTGTCGGCGTACTCGATCAGCTGCACGCAGCGCATCTCCAGGTGGATACGTGCGTGGATCACCTCCCAGTCGATCAGCTCGTGCGTTGGGATCTGACGCAGCGAGTTGAGCATGTCCATGCCACAGGTGCGGTGGTAGCGATACAGCTGGGTGTCGCCGGATCGATCCGTGGCCAGCTTCGCCGCCTGCAGGAACTGGAAGAGGGTGATGCCGCACAGTGTCAGCGAGGTGGTGATGCGGCGCTGGGTCTGCGCGCGGGACATCTGCCAGGGGACATAGATGGCAGCGAAGCCGATCACCACTGCCACCAGCACCTGCGACCAGTCGGCCCATTCTCCGACCGGCAGGCAGGGCCGGCCGATGATCCAGGGGCAGAAGGTATCCACCGTGTCGCTCATGCAGGACCTTGCGCGTTGCCGATCTGGAGCACCACGTAATCACAGGCCCGCCGATGCAGGCAAGGCAGGGGCCCGCAACCGGCGCGGTGTCGCGCGCCGGCGCAGATCGCGAAGGCGGGGGAGCGGTGAAAAGCGACACGCTGCCACCCCCGTCAGCCTCGGATGGACGAGGCTGCCCTCATCCGCGACGTCGGCGACCATCGATGCTGTAGCGACCGGCACCGGTGCAGGCCAGCAGTATGAAGCCACCGGCGATGCCCATGTTCTTCAGGAACATGATCTGCTGGGTGGGATCGTTGAACTGGTGATGGAAGATGAAGGCGGTCACCAGGCTGAAACCGGCCAGGACCGCGGCGACCAGACGGGTCTGGACGCCCAGCAGGATGCACAGGCCGGTAATGATCTCGAACGCGATGGTCGGCCACAGCAGGATGCCGGGCACGCCCATCGTCTCCATGTAGCTCTGTGTGCCGGCCAGGTTGCCGAGTTTGCCAAGGCCGGAGACCAGGAACAGCAGCATCAGCAGCACGCGTGCAACGAGGATGGCAAGGGGAGGCGATGAGTGGTTCACGTCGATATCCTCAGGCGGAGACAGGCAGGGCGATCGTGCGCGAGGGCACAGGAGATGGGCCGATCGGACTCCAGAGCCGGTGAAGCCCGCGTTGAGAGCATCCCGCGAACAGGGCTGCGGGCTGGGGTCATGCGGCTCCGTTTCACGCTACCCTGCGCAGGTCCGGAGACGAAGGAGGCACAGGATGGCAGACGATGGTGGCATGACGATTCCAGCGAAGACCCTGTACATCGCAGGCGCCGTGGCTGTGCTGGTGAGCCTGCTGGCGTGGTCGGTGGAGTGGAGCGGGCTGGCCTACGTCTGTCCCTATTGCCGTGTGCAGCGCACGGTCATCGGCGTGCTCGGGGTGCTGACCCTGTTCGCGCGGCCCGGCGGCATCGTCGTGCCCTGGCTCTCCTTCTCCGCGGGAGGCTTCGCGTTCGTGGTGGCGGCGATGCAGCACTTCAACGGCTGGAAGCGCATTTCCTCAGGCAGCTTCAGCTTCAACGCGCAGTGGTACATCGACCCGTGGTTGCTGTCGGGATGCGCGATGCTGATCCTGGTCGCGCAGTTGATGCTGGTGCAGGCGGCCTGCCGGCGCAGCGCGCGCTGAAACCACCGCCGGCGTCTGCCGGCGGCGGCCTCCCTTGCATTCCGTGCCTGCGCTAGGCCGGATTCATCAGTGCGAAGAGCGTGTCGTAGGTGCCATCGCGTTCGGCCCAGCGTCGTGCCTGGTCCGGCTCCAGCAACAGCTCACCCCGCGGGTGGTCCCCGCGCTCGAGCTTCAGCAGAACCTGCTGGACGTACTCCTGCACGGGCATCGCGCGCGGGTCGGTCGCCTGCTTCGCACCCGTCAGTCCGGTCTGCACATACGGGGGCGACAGTTCCAGCACCTCCACCGGCAGATGGCGAAGCTGATGACGCAGCGATACCAGCCACGAATGCAGGAACGCCTTGCTGGCGCAGTAGGTCGGGAAGCTGGCCAGTGGCAGGAAGGCGAGCGCCGAACCGGTGGCCATCAAGGTGGCGCTGCGTTGTTGTGTCAGCAACGGCAGGAACGTGGCCACGGTGCGGAGCACCCCCAGGATGTTGGTGTCGATGATGGCTTCGGCATCGAAGTCGTCCCAGTGGCCGCTGGCCAGGTTTTCCGGGCGGGAGATGCCCGCGTTGGCGATGAGCACGTTGAGGCCGGGAAAGCGGGCATGGACGATGTCGGCCAGGTCCGCCAGTGATGCAGGATCGCCCAGCTCCAGCGGCAGGGCGACGAGGCCCGGGCGCTGCTCGCCGATCGCCTGCAGCAGTGCCCGATCGCGGCCGGTGATGATGATCTGGTTGCCGCGGTCGTGCAGCGCTTCGGCCAATGCACGGCCGATGCCGCGGCTGCCGCCGGTGATGAGGATGGTGTTGCCGGTGAGGTTCATGGGAGTGCCTTTCCAGAGGGTTTTGGGAAAGGCCACGGCGTGATGCATCCACTCCCGCAGGAGCGAAGGGCAGGGCAGTACCGTGGCGCCTGTCGCCCGGGTTTCCTCTGCTGAGGCCCTCCCGGATGTGGGCGCGTTGGATGACGATAACGCCTGCGGCAGCGCCGTTGCGGGGCTGCGGCGCAGACTGTAGGCGCAGCCTGGTGAGGCGTCAACCGTGTCGGCGCATCGGAGTTCCGCCCGGTGCAGGGGCTACCGGCTCTGGAAGACCGCCCGCTGGGCGGCGAATGCGCGCTGGTAGGCAGGACGTTCCGTGGCCCGCGCCACGTAGGCGGCCAGCGTCGGATACCCGTCGATCATGCCGCTGCTTTGAAGACGCAGCAGAACCGTGACCATCATCAGGTCGCCAACGCTGAATTCGTCCTCCAGCCAGGTTCTGTCGCCCAACCATGCCGACAGCTGGGACAGCCGTGCGTGCACGCGCTCGTCCAGCATCACCTGCCGCTGCGCATACCAGGGCTGCTCGCGTTCCAGCAGCCACGCCATGGATCGCTCGACGATGGGCGGCTCGACGGTGTTCAGCGCAGCGAACATCCACATGATCGCGCGCATGCGGGCGCTGTCCCCGGCCGGCAGCAGGCCGTGATGGCGCTCGGCCAGGTGCAGCAGGATCGCGCCGGATTCGAACAGCACCCGCTCGCCTTCCTGGTAGGTGGGGATCTGCCCGAAGGGGTGGCGCGCCAGATGGGCCGGTTGCTTCATCTCGGCAAAGGACAGCAGCTGGACGTCATAGGCCACGCCCAGTTCTTCCAGTGCCCAGCGCACACGCATGTCGTGGGCCAGGCCTTGGCCGCGATCGGGCGAGGTGGCGAAGGCCGTGAGGACCGGGGTCATCGGAGGTGCTCCGGCCGGCGGAGGGCCTGCCTTCCCTGTGTCGACGAACGGCAGGACCGGAAATCGACCGTTGCTCAGCGCTGCGTTCGCCGTGGCGAGGACAGCAGCCCCGCAACCGTCTCGATCCGTGCGGCGCCTGAGCGCTGCAGCGTCTGCAGCGCCACCCTCCTGCGTGCTGGCAGCGCCGCAGTGGCATCAGCCACCACGGTTACGTCGAACTCCCGCGCGTTGGCATCCAGTGCGGTCGCCAGCACGCAGGAATCGGTCGCCATGCCGGTGAGCCACAGGCGGCGGACCCCCAGTTTGGCCAGCAGGATCGGCAGGGGCGTGGCGAGGAACGCCGAGTGCTTCGGTTTGAGCACGAAATAGTGGTGAGGGGCCGGCGCCAACATGTCCGCGATGCGCGCGGCACTGCCACCGTCCCGCCTGCACTGCTCCACCTGCTGGCGGAAATCCCGTTGCCAGTCCGAGAAGTTGTCGTTGGCATGGATCACCGGCCAGCGGCGGGCATCGCAATGGTCACGCACCCTGCGGATGCGGGTCGCGGCCCGCTCCGCCAGGGGCGCCAGCGCGCCAGCGTCGGGAAAATCGAAGCGGCTGAACATGTCGATGACCAGCAATGCGGTCGTGGCATTCCGGCGTGGCATGGCTCAGTCTCCGGTCTGCGCATGCGGCGCCTGCACGGGCTTGGACTGCGGGGAATCCTTCTGCCGCAGGAAGATGGTCAGCACGACCAAGGCCAGTACCGCCAGGAATTCGCTCTGCCAGTTCTGCATGGACTCGAACCAGAACGTGCTGCTGGTCAGATGCTCCAGGAAGGACGGTGGGGGCAGCCCCTGCAACTGCTGTTCCACCTGTTCTGCCTTCCAGCTGCCGACGGCATGCAGACTGAAGCTGACCAGGAAGAGCAGACCGAAGGCGATCGCCAGTGAATGTCCATAGAGCGTCTTCCATATACCGCCACGCAGCACCGGCCAGGGTGTCGGGCCGGGCTCGATGCGTACGTGTTCCTGTGCAGGGTCGAGCGGACGCGACTCCGCAGAGCCGCGCTGGCGCAGGCTGACGGTGAGCAGCACGTACATGCCCATCTGCAGGAACTCGCTTTCCCAGTTCTCGAAGGTGGCACTGACGAAGTGGCCGCTGGCCAGGTAATGCCACAGATCCAGCGGCGCGCGGCCGTGGTGGACCAGCTCCTCGTTGTGCACCTGCAGTCCTGACAGTGCCTGGCCGGCAATGAACAGCACGGTCAGAGCCAGCAGAACCAGTGACAGACCGTTCCGCTTCCACATGCAGCACCTCGCCATGCAGATCCTATGGGGATGCGGTGAGCTTGCGCGGCCGGCCACGAAACATCCGTGAATCCCGCGCATGCGGTCCGTGAGGCGGACTCAGCGATGGCGCTTCCCGGTGGGATCCGGATCGAGCCGTTCATAGTCATCCGGGCGCGCCTTGGGGCCATCGCCGTCGTCGGGCATGTCGTGCTCCTTCCATCTGGCGTTGTCGTTGCGGCGCTTGTCGGGTGTATGCGCCTTGGCCTGGTCATCGACATCGACGGTGGGGTTGAACGGCAGCTTGTTGCTCATGGCAGTGTTCCCGTGGATGGAGGCCTCAGCGTGCACGCGCGTGGGTTAACGCAATGGCGCAGCCGAATGAACATCCTGCACACCGTGCGGTCACTCTGCCCGCAGGGGGGCGGCTGCGATCCTGCAGGTCCGTTCCCTTGGAGAAGCACGATGCAGGCACTGACCTATCACGGCCGCAGGGATGTGCGCGTCGAGACGGTTCCCGATCCGGTGTTGGCGCAGGATGACGATCTGATCCTGCGCGTGACCGCGACAGCCATCTGTGGCTCGGACCTGCACCTGTATCGCGGCAAGATCCCGGACCTGCATGATGGCGATGTGCTCGGCCATGAATTCATGGGCATTGTGGAAGAGGTCGGCAGCGCCGTCACCCAGGTGCGCGCCGGTGACCGCGTGGTGATCCCGTTCGTGATCGCCTGCGGCGAATGCTTCCATTGCCGCCTGGCCGAGTACGCCGCCTGCGAGACCACCAATCCCGGCAAAGGGGCGGCGCTCAACCAGAAGGGCCTGCTGCCTCCTGCGGCACTGTTCGGCTACAGCCACCTGTACGGGGGCGTGGCCGGTGGGCAGGCTGAATTTGTCCGCGTGCCCAAGGCCAACATCGGCCCGCTGCGGATTCCGGACGGCGTGGCGGACGAGCAGGTCCTGTTCCTGTCCGACATCCTGCCCACCGGCTACCAGGCGGCACTCAATGCAGGCATCAGGGCGGGCTCGACCGTGGCCATCTTCGGAGCGGGTCCGGTTGGCCTGATGAGCGCAGCATGCTGCCGCCTGCTGGGCGCGGAAACCATTTTCATGGTCGACCATCTGTCCTACCGGCTGGACTATTCACGGGATGCCTACGGCGTCATTCCGATCGATTTCAGGGACATTCCGGATCCTGCCGATTACATCCTCAGCCAGACCAGTGGCCGGGGCGTGGATGCCTGCATCGAGGCCGTCGGGTTCGAGGCCGAAGGCAGCGCGCTGGAAACAGCGCTGACGACCGTCAAGCTGGAAGGCAGCAGTGGCGTGGCGATCCGGCAGTGCATCGCGGCCGCGCGACGGGGCGGCGTGATCAGCATTCCCGGCGTCTATGCCGGTTTCATCCACGGCTTCCTGCTCGGCGATGCCTTTGACAAGGGCCTGACCTTCAAGATGGGACAGACCCACGTGCAGGGCCTGATGCCGGAACTGCTGGATGCCATCATGGAGGGCCGCCTCGACCCGGGCGACATCATCTCCCACCGCATGCGGCTGGCCGACGCCGCACAGGGCTACGCGATGTTCGATGCCAAGGACGATGACTGCCGCAAGATCGTGCTAACGCCGTGAGGGCAGCATGAGCGCCTCGGCCATGATGGTCCTTTACGTGCTGTGGCTTGCGGCAGGCACGCTGGACTTCCACTTTCATCGCCGCACCGATCTGCCCCACACCTCGGGCCTGCGCGAGAGCACGCTGCATGGGGTGCAGCTGGGGCTTGTGGGGAGTGGCGTGCTGGCCTGGCTGCTGCTGGCCGACACACGGGGGCTGGCGCTGTTGCTCACCGTGCTGGCGGCCGCCCATGCGATTGCAGGGTATCTCGATACCGCCAGCGCCGATCGCCGGCGACGCATCAGTCCGGCCGAGCAGCATGTGCACAGCGTGCTGGACGTGGCGCCGTGGTTGTTCGTGCTCTGGGTCGCCCATCACGCTGAACCTGCTTGGACCCTGCGATGGAACCCGGCGCCGGCGCAGGCCTGGCTGCTCACGCTGCTGCCGGCGATGGTGGTTGCGTTGTCATGGCTGTGGGAACTGCGGCACTGCCTGCGCGCAGGCCGGTCTCCATCGCGATGACACCGCGTTGCGGGGCGCCGACACGAGTATGAATGCAGCGGAGTGTGACCGGGTCACGGTACGTGTACACAGGCGGCGAACGGGAAGCACGATAGGCTCGATGTTTGTGGGAGCAGGAGCCGGATTGTGCCGAACAGAGCCATCGTCTACATCAGTGAAGCCAGCGAGAGTTTCACCGCCGGGAAGCTGGAATCCCTGATGGCCGATGCCGCGCGTTTCAATCGTGGCGCGGGTGTAACGGGTGTGCTGCTGTTTGATGGGCAGCGGTTCCTGCAGTACATGGAAGGCCCACCGGATGGACTGGAGGTGGCCTACTCACGGGTGACGGGTGCCAGCAGCCATGGTGGCATCATCGAGTTGGCCCACGGTCGAGTCGGTCAGCGCCGGTTGCCGTTCTGGCCAATGCGGTGCCTGCGTACAGAGGCGGACATCCTGCGGGACATCGCCCGGGCGGACTGGACCAGCTTCATCCTGCGCGCTGCCGACAGTCACCAGGACGCAACGGCGATGGAGCGGCTGCTTGCCGTGGTCGAGCCCTACGCCCGCGCGGCCTGAGCCGCCTTCGGCGGTGCGCGTTGCGCTGCTGCCGGATCTGGTTCAGCGCTGGCTCCCCGCCGCCGCATCGCTGCAGAGCGTCTGGCGGACAGCGCGTTGCAGGCCCTCGATATGGAACGGCTTGGGGACGAAGGGGGCGCGCCGGTGGCGCGCAGGTACCAGCTGGTCGTACACCGCGGAAACGAACAGGTAGGGAATCTCCAGTTCGGCCAGGCGGTCGGCCACCGGAAACACCACGCCATCGCGCAGCTCCACATCCAGTACCGCGCCATCGAACCGTTGACGGTCCAGCAGGCCGAGGGCATCAAACACGCTGTAGGCATGGGTGACGTGGTCGCCGCTGTCCTCAAGTGCCTGTTCCATCAGTGCCGCCAGATCGAACTGGTCCTCCACCAGAAGCAGATTGCAGGGAGGATGGCCGGTCGTGCGAGGCATGAGGTGGGTCTATAGAGCCGTGGGAACGACAGTGTCCGCCGCAGGCGATCAAGGCGATGCGGAGACGATGTGGTCTCGACGCGAAGCCGCGCGTGTCGTGCAGGCCGCGTGCACGGATGGGCCGGCAACGTTGACGATGCCTTGGCGACCACTGTGGATACTGCCGCCGTCCCCGCACGAGGAGTCGCACAATGAACGCATCCGGATCCCTGTCTGCACCGCAGGTGCTGCGCGTGGAAAGCATGCCGCTCGCCTGCGGTGGGATGGCAGTCGTCGTCGAACTTGACAGGGTGCCGACCCGCGCCTGGATGAAGGCGCTGAAGCGGGCACTGCTGTTGGCAGACGGCCTCGACGGCGCACAGGCCAAGTTCGATGGCCGCTTCGTCTACGTGGTGGGCGTGGAGGCCGCGCAGCGTCGGGCGGAGCATCGGGTCATGCAGGTGCTGTCTACCGCGGAGGGTCGCTCGGCCGGTGCCGCGCGCACGTACACGATGCCGCCTGCGGCTCCCTCATCCGTGCTGCAGGCCTGAGCGCGCATCGGCGGCAACGGGCAGCACCACGCAAGGGTGTTAGCGCGGCATCGGCGTCATGTGGACGCGCCATTGGAAACCGCTCACCCATGACCACATGCGGCTGATCGACATGCCTTCAGCATGATCCACGGTGGCATGTTGCCCCGTACCGGAGTGTCGTGATGTCCGAGAAGACTACGGCTCGCAGCGAGCGCCTACTGAAGTGGCTGCAGGACGCCTACGCAATGGAGCAGGAAGCCGAGACCATGATGAAGGCCATGGCCTCGCGTATCGAGAACTATCCCGCGCTGGCTGCGCGTATCGCCCAGCACGTGCAGGAGACCCAGCAGCAGGCAGCATCGCTGCGCCAGTGCATTGAATCGCTCGGTGGCAGCGTACCCACGGCCAAGGGCGTATTCGCCAGCCTGACGGCCGCCATCCACGCGGCCGGAAACAGCCTGATGGAGGATGAGGTCGTGAAGGGTCTCGGTCTGTCCTTTGGTTTCGAGAATACCGAGATCGCCACGTACCGCGCCCTGATCATCGCCGCCGAGCGTGCCGGCGCTGCCGACATCGCTGCCGTGTGCGGGCAGATCCTGCAGGAGGAGGTTGCCATGGCGCGCTGGCTGGAAGATCACCAGGACGGCCTGGTCGGTGCCTTCCTCAACCGTGATGAAACCCCGGGCGCTGAAGCCAAGCGCTAGAGCCCGGCGTGCCCGCTACTGGAGATCGCCATGTTTTTCCACCACAAGAAATTGATGTACACCGTACGCGTGCGTGCGTCGAACCCGCAGCTGGCCACGCTGATGCTGGAGCAGTTCGGCGGCCCGCAGGGCGAGCTGGCGGCGGCCATGCGCTACTTCACCCAGGGACTGGCGGAGTGTGATCCCGGGCGCAAGGATCTGCTGATGGACATTGCCACGGAAGAGATCAGCCACCTGGAAATCATCGGCACCATCATCGCGCTGTTGAACCGCGGGCCCAAGGCGATACAGTCCGAGGCGCTGGCAGAGGCCGAGGACATGCGGCTGCTGGGCCAGAACAGCACCAGCCACACCGAACAGATCCTCTACGGTGGCGGCCCTGCGCTGGTGAACTCCAGCGGGGTGCCGTGGACTGCCGCCTACATCGATACGATCGGTGACCCCAGCGCCGACCTGCGCTCCAACATTGCCGCCGAGGCCCGCGCCAAACTGGTCTATGAGCGCCTGATCAACGTCACCGACGATCCCGGCATCAAGGATGCGCTGCGCTTCCTGATGACCCGCGAGGTGGCGCACATGAAGTCATTCGAGAAGGCGCTGCACAGCATCCAGCCCAACTTCCCGCCCGGCAAGCTGCCCGGTGACCCGGCCTACACGGATCTGTACATGGACCTGTCGCAGGGTGAAGGATCGGAGGGATTGCAGGGGAGCTGGAACAGCGGCGAGCTCTGGGAGCGCGTTGACGACCGCGATGCGCAGATGGCCCTGGATGGCGGCGACGGCAGCGCCTCGGTGGAACTGGACACACGTGAGCAGGCTGCCGTGCAGGCGATGACAGTGCGCACGATGTCTGATCCGGAGGCGAGGCCGGTGACCGGTGCCGAGCTGGGTGCCGGACCGGGCTCGGGTGCGCTGGATCTTCCGGCCCGCGAGCCATGATGCGGCGGTGGGCGCGGCACGCTGTACCGCGTGCATGGCCGACGGATCGTACACAGCGAGGCCACCGCCGCTTCACCCCCTGATCGCCATAAACGGTTCTCCGGAGGGAGACGAGTGACCATGAACGACCCGCGCCCACGCACCAGCCTGTGGCTGGAGCTGATGCAGAGCCGTCCCTGTCCGCCGGCGCAGGGCGACCTGCGCACGCAGGTGCTGGTGGTGGGCGCGGGGATGACGGGCCTGCTGACTGCAGCCCGGCTTGCCGATTGCGGGTTGGACGTCATGGTGGTGGACGCGGGACGCATTGCCTCGCGTAATACGGGTCTGTCGACGGGCAATCTGTATGCACCGGTTTCGGACATGGCGGATCTGGTCGCGCGCTGGGGAGGCGATGTCGTGTCCCGCGTGGTGCAGTGGCGCGCCCAGGCGATCCGTGCGATCGAGCTGCTGGTCGGACGATACGACCTGCGTTGCGGTTTCGACCGGGTCCCGATGCAGTACGGAGTCCAGAGCCGGGACCGGCAGGCGACACTGCAGTTCGAGAGGGAGTTGCAGGCGTACACCTGCGCCGGCCTGCCGTGCCGGCATCGGCAGCACGGGCTTCCGTTCACGCTGGGCCACGCCTTCACACTCGAGGGGCAGGCGCAGTTCGACCCGGCTGCGTTCTGCGCTGGACTTGCCACGCGACTGTCAGGCCGCGTCCGGATCCATGAGCACACCGCGTTGACCGCGCTCGATCCCGAGGCGGGTATCGCCAGCACATCGCATGGCTCGATCCGCGCCGACCATTTCGTACTCGCTACCCACTCACCTGCGGGCTTCAATCTCGTACAGGCACAGATGGAGTGCTATCGCGAATACGCGGTGGCCGCGCCCGTCTCCGGGCCGCCCGCCGCCGGTATTCACTGGATTGCGGACCGGCACCGCTCCCTGCGGCGTGCGACCGGGCCGGACGGCGCGCCCTGGCTGGTGATGGTGGGGGAATCGCACCGCGTCGGAGAGACCCCCGCCACAGATCCCTGTGCAGCCCTGGAGGCGGATCTGCAGCACCATTTCGCTGTGTCAGGTCCATCCGTGAGCTGGTCGGCGCAGCAGTTCCGGCCGGCAGACCGGCTGCCCTTCATCGGCAGCAGTGCCCATGACAACGTCTGGATAGCCTCCGGTTACGGTGCCGATGGCCTGACCTGGGCAGGGGTGGCGGCGCATGCCATCTGCGAGGGCATCCAGGGTGTGGAGACCGATGCGGCGCGATTGTTCAGTCCCATGCGGTTCACACCGCTGCGTTCGATTGCCGGATGGGCCCGCTGCAACGCGACCGTCGCCAGGCATATGATCGCGGACCGGATGCAGGCGGCACATATGCGCACGGCGAACATCGCGCCAGGCGAGGGCGCGGTCGTCCAGGTGGGCGGCGATCATCTGGCCGTGCATCGGGATGACGCGGGCGATATGCATGTGATGTCGGCGGTATGCCCGCATCTGAAGTGCCTGGTGCAGTGGAACGGGCTGGAGCGCAGCTGGGACTGCCCTTGTCACGGAAGCCGCTTCAGCGCGACCGGCGCATTGCTCGAAGGTCCGGCCCGGACGGGACTGGAGCCGCGCCGCTGATGTGAAGATGGGCGGGAACGTTGCCCGCCCATCCGCTGTTGCATCCGGTCACGACCGATCAGCGCTGCTGGCCGCCACGGTTATTGCCGCCGCGTTGCTGCTGTTGCTGTTGCTGGCCGTCGCCCCGGTTTCCGCCGCCGCGGCTCGCCTGCCCGCCCTCGCGGCCGATGTCGGCCATGTGCTGACGATCCTGGCTTACGGATTCGCCGCCCTTGCGGCCGGCTTCACGGGCTTCCTCCGGGCTGAACTCGTGTGCGTTGCCCGACTCATGCGCAGCGCGTCCTCCCTTGGCAGCGATGTCGCGCTGCTTGTCCTCGTCCATCGAAGCGAAGCCCCGGTTGCTGTTGCCTTGGTTCTGATTCTGGTTGGCCATGGAATGTCTCCAGTGTTGAGCCGTCGTATTGACGGCACCGACCATCATCCAGATCCGCCGCTAGCCGGCGGTGCTTCATGCGGCAACACGATGTCGTCCGCGCGTGCCGTATTCCTCATGCCATCACCACGAGCGCACAGCCGACCCCGCACTTGAACGCGGCCTCCACGCCGGAATCACCGCACCTTCGGTGGCAAGGACTAAGGTAGAGACCCCTGCAATCACCGGTGCCCCCATGCCTTTGCGTGCGATTGCCTATGCGAGCGAAGCCGTTGCCTCACTGAGCGCGGAAAGGCTTCGCGATCTCGTCGATGACGCAGTGGCATTCAATGAAGCAGCGGACATCACCGGCGTGCTTCTGTTCGATGGCCATCGCTTCCTGCAGTATCTGGAGGGGCCACAGCAGGGCATGGACGCCGCGTGGCGGCGCATACTCGACAGCAGCAGCCATCACAGCGTGGTCGAGCTCAACCGCGGTAGGATCGGTCGCCGCCAGTTCTCGCACTGGCGGATGGGCTGGCTGCAGGTGGAGCACTCGGCACTCGGCAGGGTGGCACTGTCCGACTGGACCGGGTTCGTGCGCAGCACGGCCATCAACGGAGTTCCGACCAGCGCGCTGGACAGGCTGCAGCTGTTGACGGCGCCTCTGCTGCGGGCCGGTCAGGGCGGACTTTCCATGCAGGCTGCGCCTGCTGGTGGAAACGGGTCATGACCGCTGGGGTGGAACCGCACCCTGCCGGAACGCAGATACGCATCGGTTGCGCAGGATGGTCCCTGTCGGCGGCGGATCGCTCCAGCTTCGGTGGAGGCGACAGTCTGCTGCAGCGCTACGCCACGCGCTTTTCCCTGGTCGAGATCAACTCCTCGTTCTATCGCCCGCACCTGCCGCAGACCTATCGGCGCTGGGCCGCTTCCGTTCCGGACGATTTCCGCTTCACGGTGAAGATGCCGCGTTCCATCTCGCACGAGCAGCGGCTGCGCGGCGCCGGCCCGCTGCTCGACCCGTTCCTGGCTGCGGTGGAAGAACTCGGCAGCCGGTTGGGGGCGCTGCTGTTGCAGTTGCCTCCCAGCCTGGCTTACGAGCCGCAGCACGTCGAACCGTTTCTGCACGATCTACGTCGGCGTACGTGCAGGCCGGTGGCGTGCGAGCCTCGACATCCGTCCTGGTTCAGCGCGGAGGTCGATGCGCTGCTGGCGGTCCACGACATCGCGCGCGTGGCGGCGGACCCGGCGCGGGTCGCGCCGGCGGGCGAGCCGGGCGGGGCCCGCGGCTGGAGCTATTGGCGATGGCACGGCCAGCCGGATATCTATCGCAGCGCTTATGACGAGACCACACTGGCACGGCTGGCCGGGCTGCTCAGGGACCGCGCGTGTGCCGGGCATTGCGCCTGGATGATCCTGGACAACACGGCGCAGGGCCATGCGGTCAGCAATGCACTGCGATTGCAGGCACTGCTTGGAGAACACGGCCATGCCTGAAGGCCCTTCCATCGTGCTGCTGCGCGAGGCCGCCGAGATGTTCACCGGCCAGGTACTGCGACATGTCGGGGGCAACAGCCGGATTGACCTGTCCGTGCTTGCAGGGCAGCGCGTGCGATCCGTGCGCAGTTGGGGGAAGCACTTTCTGCTGGAGCTCCGCACGCATACCTTGCGGATCCATCTGATGCTGTTCGGCAGCTGGCGGATCGATGAGCGTAAGCCTTCGCCTCCGCGCGTATCGCTGAGGTTCGATGCCGGCGAACTGAACCTCTATGCGTGCTCGGTCAAACTCATCGACGGCCCGTTGGAAGAAGCCTACGACTGGCGCACCGATGTGATGAGCGATGCGTGGGACCCCCGGCTCGCGCGCCGCCGCCTGAAAGCGATGCCTGACGTCCTGGTGTGCGACGCCCTGCTGGACCAGAATGTTTTTGCCGGCGTTGGCAACATCATCAAGAACGAAGTGCTGTTCCGGATCGGCGTACACCCGGCCACGCGTGTGGGTGACCTGCCGCCGCGCACGCTGGGGTCACTGATCCGCGAAGCCAGGACCTACAGCTGCGAGTTCCTGGAATGGAAGCGTCGCCACGAGCTCAAGAAGCACTGGCAGGTGCATGCCAAACGCAGCTGCCCGCGATGTGGCGGCCCCGTCAGCAAGCAGTATCTGGGCAGGACCCGGCGACGCAGCTTTTTCTGTCCCCGCGATCAGGTCCTGTTCGGCGATGCCGGGCCGGCCGGCAGCCGCCAGCGGTGATCAACAGGGGGGAGGGAGGGGGGCCTGCCTCTGGCGATGGCGGGCCAACAGCTGGCCGAGCAGAGCCGTCGCCAACAGAAGCAGATTGGTCACCACGAAGACGTTGCTGCCCAGCATCAGGCTGTAGAGGGTGAACAGCGCCGAGGCCACCATCTGGCCGGCGAACAACCATCGTGACAGTGTCTCGGGATGTGGCGAGCGCCACTGCTTGACCATCTGCCTGAGCAAGGTGGCGACCAGCACAAGGGTCGCCATCCAGCCGATGATATCCGGATGCATCGGGATCTCCTGTTGCCGCCGCCGTCCCTGGCGGCGTATCGCAGTGGAACTCAGGCGGCCTGTGCCGCCTTGGCGTTGCCGCCCCCCTTGGCCAGCAGGGTCAACTTCTCGTCGGTCGACTTTTCTTCGGCCAATGTTTCCAGCAGCAGGGGTAGCGCGTCCTTGTAGCCCAGCTGCTTGGCCAGCGCGGCGATGGTGCCGTACGACGCGATCTCGTAGTGCTCGACTTTCTGGGCGCCACCGATCAGTGCGGCGTCACGCACCGGTCCCTTGTCGATGCTGTCGATGACTTCCTTGCCTTCCTCCACCAGCCCTTCCATCGCTGCACACTTGATGCGCTTGAGACGGATGCCCAGCGTCTCGACCACCTGGTCGATCCGCTCGATCTGGCCCTGGGTTTCCTCCAGGTGGGTTTCGAAGGCGGCGGCGAGATCCGGATTCTCGGCCGCACGGGCAAGGCGGGGCAGGGCTTTGGTCAGCTGCTTCTCGGCGCTGTAGATGTCCGAAAGTTCGTGGATGAACAGGTCCTCGGCAGTCTTGATGGCCATGTGCGGCTCCAGTCGGGAAGGAACGATGACCGTAGCGGGCCCGGCGTTGATGCCCGGCGTACAAGCGGTGAGCGCGATATCGCTGTCCACCGGCATGGTCCATGCAGGGCCCTCACATGTGCACGCGCGATGCACATGGCGTGCACGTGCCGACGCTGGCGTATGCATCAGGCTGCCAGCGTCCGCATCGACAGGAGAAAACACGATGAACACGCCAGGAAAACCGACGCCGAGCTGGCGACAAGGCAAGGTGCTGCTGGGAGTGCTGGCCGCCGTGCTGGTGATTACCGGGATCATCCTTTTCGTGCCCTGGTAGCGGCGGTCAGGCCGCGTTGAGCGACGTGATGCATGCATCAAACGACGCTCACCCCGGGGCCACATTCCTTTGTCCAAGGTAGTGATGCAGGCAACGCACACCGTTGTCCGTTCCCAACGAATCTGAACTTCAGGAGCAGAACATGAGCACCCAGTCCACCATCGAACATCGTCTCAACGACCTGATCGAGATCGCACGCGACGGCAAGTCGTTCTACGAAGAGGCGGCCACGAAGGTGAAGGACGCCGAGCTGGCGGCACTGTTCACCCGCATTGCCGGCGTCAAGGGCCGCATCGTGTCCGCGCTCAGTGGCGCGGTTGCGGCCACCGGTGGCAAGCCCGCCGAACACGGCACCCTGGTCGGCTCGATGCAGCAGTTCTACGGCAAGGTGCGCGCAGCGTTCGGCGACACCAACTATGGCTATGTGGCCGAGCTGGAAGAATCGGAAGACCGCCTGCTGGCTGCTTTCAAGGATGCGCTGAAGGATGAGGGCCTGCCGCCGGCGGTACGCCAGGAAGTGACCCAGCTGCTGCCGGAAGTGCAGGAGTGCCACAACGTGATGCGTGCGCGGAAGCACGCGATGAAGGCAGCCTGATCGCGCGGGCTGCAGTCTCCGGAGAAAAAAAAGGGGCGGCCCCAGGCCGCCCCAATGCTCTTCAGCAGGTAAGTTGAACGTGGATCAGAAGCGCACGGACCAGCGGGCCGTAGCGCCGTGGTCACGGCTCTCGCTGCCGAACTGGCCGCTGTAGCCCAGCTCCAGCGACTGCCGCGGGGTCAGCCACGCGGACAGCCCCAGCTCGGCCACGACAGCGCTGTCGGCGATCGGCGCGCCGCTGACGGCGAACGCGCCGCCACCGTTGGCGAAGGCGAGGTTGGCCACCTGGCTGCGGTCGCCGGAGGCACGGCGATAACCCACCGCGCCGCGCAGGTGCAGCCAGCTGTCCTGCTGGAAGGACGCCTTCAGACCCTTGTCGAAGCGCAGCCCGGCGGTTGCCACGGTGGTACGGGTGTCTTCCACTTCGCCCCGCAGTGCGGCGGCGCCGCCGCGCTCGTTGATGCGCTTCAGATCCACTTCGACGCGTGCAACCTGCAGGTAGGGCTCCAGCCCGCCTTCAGCAGAGCCGAAGCGGTAGCCGGCTTCAAGGAATGCCTGACGGGTACGCGCGTCATAACGGCCGGTGAGCGTGTCGCTGAATCCTGCGAAGGCCAGCTCGCGGGTGCTCTCTGCCTCGTGCTTGCTCCAGGCCACGCCGCCGCGCAGACCGAAGCCGCCCCAGCTGTGGCTGGCGTAGGCACCAAAGTGGGTGTTGTCGATCTTCGACTTGGCACGGCGGTCGCGCTGCTTGACGTCGGTACGGCCGGTGCCGGCCAGTACGCCGGCCTGCCAGCCATTGAACTCGCGGTCGATACCGACCAGCAGGCCGTTGCTGTTGGCGTCGGTGCGCGCGGTTTCGACATCGCCGTCGAGCTTGCCGTTGCCGCCGATCGCCTGTACCCACGCACCGGTCGCATCGCCGGTGCTGCCCGGCGACGCATTGCCCGCACGCCGCGACAAGGCCGCATCACGCACGTAGCGGCTGCTCTCGACCAGCACCAGCGGCGTGGCGGCATGCAGCTCGCCGCTCAGGCCGTCCAGCGCGGCACCGACCTGGGCGGGGAACAGCTGGGTCAGCGGCCGGGGCAGGCCCTGGTTGATCGCCAGGCCGTCGGCTACGCCAGCAACGGCACGTTGGTTGCGCGTGGTGGCTGCGGTGGCCAGCAGCGCACCCCGGGCCACGTCGATGCGCGCACCATTGGTGCTGTAGGCCAGGCTGAACTGCAGGAACGGCGAGAATGCACTGAAGTCGGTACGGGCGAACTGACCGTTGATGCCACCGTCGGCGCGCAGGATGTTGAACTGCTCACCCAGGTAGTACACGCCGGGTTCGGGCAACGCGACCAGCGTGCCGTCCAGCGTGGCCGTGCCGGTGACGTGCAACCGGTCGCTGCGGCCTCCCGGCGCCAGTTCGGACGCGAACACACCGGTAGCGCCCTGCACGTAGTCACCGTTGATGGTCAGCGTGCCGATCGAATTGCCCGGCGCGATGATGCCGTCGACCCGGGTGGCGGCCAGGGTGCCGACGCCCTTCAGCAGGCCGTTGGCGCCCACGGTGGTACCGCCGCCGGTCTGCGTGCCGTTGAAGGAGACCACGCCGCCATCGACCACCAGGTTGCTGTGGTCCAGCACGCCGCTGGCGCTGACCGTGCTGACGCCGCCGGTGGTGTTCAGGGCAGTGGAAACCAGCGAGCCGTTGAGCAGGAACTGGCCGCCCTTCACCTCCACGGCCGAGGTGAGCGTGTTGGCGCCATTCAATTCCAGGACGCCATCGTTCACGACCGCACCGTTGAAGCTGTTGTCGCCGCTCAGGCGCAGCCAGCCGATGCCGGACTTGGTCAGCTTGCCGGGGCCGCTGATGTCGTTGGTCCAGTCATCCCAGGCCTCGCCTTCCCAGACCTTCAGGCCACCGGCCTTCTGGTTCATCACCACATCGGTGTCCACGCGCAGCGAACCGAAGCCTTCGATGGCCTTGCGCAGGTCGACCATGCCCCAGCCGTAGATCTCATCGATGCCCGGATCGCCCAGATCGCGGGCGGTGGTCAGCAGCACGTCGCGGACCTGTGCGCTGTCCAGGTAGGGGAAGCGTTCAAACAGCAGCCCGAGCGCGCCGGTGATGTGCGGGGCCGCCATGGAGGTGCCCGTCTTCAGGCCGTAGGTGTATTCGGTGTTCTCGCTGTCGATGATCAGCCGCAGGTACTCGCTGGTTTCTTCGATGCGTCCCTGGATCTCACCTGAGACGATGGTGCTGGCGATGTCGGTGCCCGGGGCGGAGATGCACCAGTTGGCAGCGGCACCGCAGATGCTGGAGCTGCCGTCGAGCACATAGTCGGTTTCGCCATCGTCGGCGACCGGCTGGCGGACGTTGGCCACGGCCAGCCAGTAGGGTTCGATCTCCGGCTTCCAGCGGGGCAGGGCCGCAGTGATGCCCGCGACGGCCCCGCTGCCGTTGCCGGCCGACCACACCTGGATCAGGGTCGACCCCGGGGCAGCGTCGCTGCCTTCATAGATGCTGCCGTAGACGTCGTAGTCCGCGCCGATCGCGGCGTACTGGCGGTCGAGCGCCGCGGCACTCATGTTGCGGGTCGAGATGCCCCAGCTGTGATTGATGGCGCGCACGCCCTGCGCCTGGATCTGCGCATACATGTCCAGTACGGCGGCGTCGTCCGGGTCGGTGCGGTACACCGCACGGGGGCGATAGAAGCCATCCGGGTCCAGGCGCCACTCGTAGTAGGTATCACCGAACACGCGCGCCGCCGTCAGGTCGGCACCGAAGGCCACGCCATGCATGCCGGTGCCGTCGCGGTTGGCGCCGATGGTGCCCAGCACGTGGGTGCCATGGTCGGCGTAGCTGAAACCGTAGGGCAGGCCGGCCGCGATCAGGCGACCGGCGAGCGCCGCGGGCACCCCGGCACCGAGGCCGTAATAGTTGTAGCCGGGTTGTTCGCCGCGGGTCTGCGCGCAGGCCCCTTCGCCGGCGACGATACCCGCCGTCGCGCAATCCGGACCGATGGTGATGCTGGTGGTGTTGCGGCCGGCGAATTCCGGGTGGGCCAGTGCCGAGCCGGAATCGAACAGCGCCAGGCGTACGCCCTGGCCGGTCAGGCCACGGGCATAGGCATGGTCGGCTCCCATCGCGGCCAGGCCCCAGTCGGCGTTGAACTCATCGCTGTGCCAACTGGCGGCGTCGCCCGCATTGCCCAGGACCGGGGTGGACGTGGCCTGCGCCGAAGCACTGACGGTTGCATCCGTCTGTGCTTCGCCCGGCTGGGCCCACGCCGCCTGCAGCTGGCGCTGCTGCTGCCAGGCATCGAGTGAATCGGAGGCCATCGCCGGCAGGGCGGCTGCCAGCAGCAGGGAGCTGGCCACCGCAAGTGCCAGCGGGCGTTGCAAGGGGGAACGGGAGCGGGACGAACGGCCATGCAGCGGGTGATTCATCAGGCAAACTTCCTTAATTGACGGTCTACCCTGCCGCTAACTGTCCTGGATGCGTTTCACCCCCAGCGATGTGACGGGAATTTTGTTAACGCGTTAATGTTTCGTGACGGAAACCACATTTTTCGCGCCGTGCCGCGTCAGTCTGCACACGCGCCCCTGAAGATTGACGGCGTGCCGGCCGCTCGCGCAGTTTCGTTTTCGCCCCTCATTGAACAGGAACGCCATGGCTGTCAGACGTATCGTCGCCAACATCGCCACACCCGATCCGGCGCGCGCCGCCGCGTTCTACGGCGGCATCCTCGGCATGCCGGTGGTGATGGATCATGGCTGGATCGTCACCTACGCCGGGCAGGACACTGCACCTGCGCAGCTCAGTTTCGCCAGCGAGGGCGGATCGGGTACGCCGGTGCCGGACCTGTCGATCGAGGTGGACGATCTGGATGACGTTCTGCAACGGATCCGCAGCGCCGGCATCGACGTCGTGTATGGCCCCGTCGAGGAGCCGTGGGGCGTGCGCCGGTTCTTCGTGCGGGACCCGTTCGGACGCCTGCTGAACCTCCTCAGCCACGGCTGAGGCGCGTCGCTCAGTCCTGCTGACCCGGTTCGTCGTGGCCCTGTGGACCGCGGTCGGACTGCTGTCGCTGCTGCTGTGCGCGGGCGTGGCGTGCATGCCCGCCTTCGCGACCGATCGCGGCCATGTGCTGTCGATCGCGGCTGATGGCTTCGCCTCCCTTGCGGCCGGCAATGCGCGCCTCGGCGGGACTGAATTCATGGGCGTTGCCGGAGGCATGGGCGGCGCGCCCACCCTTGGCGGCGATCGCGCGCTGCATGCGCTGGTCCATCGACGCGAACCCGCGGTTGCTGCTGGCCATAGGGGATCTCTCTCGGCGTGGCGGAGTCTCATGCTTGCCGACGGCAGGCTAACGGTGCGTCCGCGGATGGCGCATGGCCTTCACGCTGTGCCTGCCTGCTGTTGACGCTGCACTTGCGCAGCGCCGCTATCGCCCTGGACACAGGCCACGCCTAGAATCGGTTCATCCCGGTAGCTCCCGGGCGCTGTTGAGTGAATGGACTCAATGAAGATTCTGTTGACCGGAAGTTCCGGGCGGATCGGACGCGCGATCTTCGGCGCGCTGGCGGCCACCCATGAAGTCATCGGGCTGGATCGCAGCCCGTTCGCGACCACACGCATCATTGCCGATGTCACCAACACGAAGGCACTGGAGCGTGCCGTGCGCGGCGTGGATGCGGTGATCCACACCGCCGCGCTGCATGCACCGCATGTCGGGCTGGTGCCGGACACGGTGTTCCAGCAGATCAACGTGGAGGCGACCGCGCAGCTGCTGCGGCTGGCGCGCGACGCCGGCGTCGGCCGCTTCGTGTTGACCAGCACCACCGCCCTGTACGGCCATGCCGTGGTGGCGGGCGGTTGCCGCTGGATCGACGAAGACACTGAGCCCCTGCCCAGGACCATCTACCACCGCACCAAGCTGCAGGCCGAGGCGCTGGCCGAAGCGGCGGCATCGGATGCGTTCGCCGTGCGCGTGCTGCGCATGGGCCGCTGCTTCCCCGAGCCTCCCGAGCGCATGGCGATGTTCCGCCTGCACCGGGGCCTGGATGCACGCGATGTGGCCAGCGCGCATGCCGCGCTGCTGCTCAACGGGGGCGCACCGTTCCAGCGCTACATCGCCTGCGCGCCGACCCCTTTCCGGCGCGAGGACTGCCTGGAACTGGCCACCCAGCCACGCCGGGTGCTGGCGCGGCGCGCACCGCAGCTGCTGGCCGAGTTCGAGCGCCGCGGCTGGCCACTGCCGCTGAGCATCGACCGCGTGTACGACGGCAGCCGTGCGGTTGCAGTGCTGGGCTGGCAGCCGCGCTACGGTCCGGACGATGTACTGCAGCAGTACGCGGCAGGCAGCATCGAAGTGCTGCCACGCACGCAGTGGCTGAAGGACAGGGTGGTCGAGTAGATTCGCCGCACGTGTGGGCCATCCCAAACTGAGTGCATTCAGCTTGACGCAGGGCAACGGCTCAACCCCGCCGCGGACCGGCCGCTAACCCGGTGCGCCCTTGCGGTGCCGGGCATCGCCCGGCGCAGACAGGTCGCCGCGCGAGGGATCGCGCACCTGCGCGGCGCCAACGCGGTGCCGGATGTCCTGACCTGCCTTGCGGACCCTCCCATGCCGTCTTCCCGCTCCGCCGCTGCCCGTCGTCCGGGCAGCATCGCCCACAAGCTGATGCTGGGCACCGCTGCCATCGCGCTGTTGTGCTTCGGCCTGACCGCCTTTCTGATCTACCGCCAGGCCAGTGCCAGCCTGATCAACGCATCGCGGCAGACCATGGCCAGCGAGGCGCATGCCGAAGCACGCCAGGTTGCGGCCGATCTGGGCACCGCCTTCGCCAGCAACGATGCCATGGTCGAGGCCGTGCTGGCCCAGCGCGCACGGGGCGACCAGCCTGACCGTGCCAGCCTGGCGGCCGTGCTCGGCGAGCAGCTGCGCGCGCACCCTGAGTGGCTGGGCAAGAGCACCATGTGGGAGGCCGATGCGTTCGATGGCAAGGACGCGGAGTTCGTCAACAGCGAGGCACATGACGCCACCGGTCGCTACATGAGCTACTGGGCCTGGCAGGACGGCAAGCCGCAGCAGTCGGTGATGACCGACTACACCGACACCGCCAGCGGGTCCGGTGACTGGTACATGGGGCCGAGCCGCGACAAGCTGCCCAAGGTGAGCGAGCCCTATGCCTATGAGATCGCCGGCCAGCAGGTGCTGATGAGCACCCTGAGCACGCCCATCGTGGAGAACGGCACCTTCCTCGGCGTGTTCACCGTCGATTTCTCGCTGGCGGCGCTGCAGAAGCACCTGGCGACGCTTGCGCCGATGGGAGCCGGCCGCGTTGAACTGCTCTCGCCCAAGGGCGTGGTTCTGGCTTCGGCCGACGCCGCCGAGATCGGCAAGCCGCGCAGCGATGCCTTCACCCGCGACATGCTGGCCGGAATCGCGGCCGACAGGACCGTCGAAGCGTTCGAGCCGGATGCCGCCGGTAATGTGCGCCTGTACGTGCCACTGCGGGTTGGCGATGCCCCGCAGCGCTTCGCACTGGGTGTGGTGGTGCCGCATGCCGTGATCGTGGCCGAGGCTCGCCAGCTGCTGTGGCTGACGCTGCTGGTCGGCGTGGTGGCCGCGCTGACATTGAGCGCCGGCGTCTACCTGCTGCTGCGTCACCTGGCGATCCGGCCGCTGGCGCAGGCGGTACGCATTGCAGGAGACGTGGCGGCGGGCAAGCTGGACACCGCGCTGCCGGCGCGCGGCAACGATGAGGTCGGGCGCCTGCTCGAGGCGATGCAGGGCATGCGGGGACAGCTGCAGGCGGTGATGGCGGCGCAGGCGGAGATGGCACGCCGCCATGATGCGGGCGAGCTGAGTTACCGGATGGACGCGGCGGCCTTCCCGGGAGAGTACGGTCGCATGGTGGCCGACAGCAATCAGCTGGTGGCGTCCAGCAATGCGGTCACCCAGCGCCTGGTGGACGTGATGCAGCGCTACGCGGTGGGCGATCTGAGCGTGGACATGGAGCCGCTGCCGGGCGAGAAGGCGGTGTTCACCGCTGCCATGGCCACCACCAAGAGCAACCTGGCGGCGATCAACGAACAGATCCAGCAGCTGGCCGCCGCTGCTGCCGCCGGCGACTTCGCCGTGCGTGGTGACAGTGAGCGGTTCGAGCACGATTTCCGCCGCATGGTGACCACGCTGAACGCGATGATGCAGGCCAGCGACCACAACCTTGCAGCGCTTTCCACGCTGCTGCGCGCCATCGCCGCCGGCGACCTCAGTGCACGCATGCAGGGCGACTTCCATGGCGTGTTCGCGGTGATGCGCGACGATGCCAACAGCACCGCGCAACAGCTGACCCATATCGTCGGCCAGATCCAGCAGTCAGCGGCGAGCATCCGCCTGGCGGCCGGTGAGATCGCCGCGGGCAACAGCGATCTGTCGCGTCGCACCGAACTGCAGGCGGCCAACCTGGAAGAAACGGCAGCGTCGATGGAAGAGTTGACCTCCACCGTGCGCCAGAATGCCGAGCATGCCCTGCAGGCGAACACGTTGGCCGCATCGGCGGCGGACGTGGCCAGCGAAGGCGGAAGGGTGGTCGGCCAGGTGGTACAGACCATGCAGCAGATTGAAACCTCGTCGCAGCGCATCGCCGAGATCATCTCGGTGATCGACGGCATCGCCTTCCAGACCAACATCCTTGCCCTGAACGCCGCCGTCGAGGCCGCGCGTGCGGGCGAACAGGGCCGCGGCTTCGCCGTGGTGGCCAGCGAAGTGCGCGCGCTGGCCCAGCGCTCGGCCGCAGCGGCGAAGGAAATCAAGGGATTGATCGACGCATCGGTGGCCCAGGTCGGCAGCGGTGCGCAGCTGGTGCACCGTGCAGGCAACACCATGCAGGAGATCGTCGGCCAGGTCGGGCGGGTCAACGAGATCATGGCCGAGATCTCGGCCGCCTCGCGCGAGCAGTCGGCCGGCATCGAGCAGGTCAACCAGACCGTGGTGCAGATGGATGAAACCACCCAGCAGAATGCGGCGCTGGTGGAAGAGGCCAGTGCTGCCGCGCGCGCGATGGAAGAGCAGGCCGAGCAGCTTGCGGTGGCGGTGTCCCGCTTCCGGCTGCAGTCGGGCACGGGCACGACGGCCACGCTGCGCGCGGCCTGATGCCGGAAACGAAGACGCCCGGCGGGGGCCGGGCGTCGGTTGCATCCTTGCCGCGCATCCGTGCGCAGGTCTGAGTGGCTCAGAACATTCCTTCAAACGGGTTCCAGCGGATCCGGCCTTCCACCTTTTCCAGGTAATAGCTGTAGTTGGTGCTGGAGGCGACCAGGACATTGAAGGCGATGAACACCGCGCGGCCGACGATGTCGGGCAGGAACATCGTGATGGCCGCCAGGGCGATGGCGATGCCGATCACCACCAGCGCCTTGCGCCACATGCCCAGGATCAGCAGGTAGATGGGGCCGAAGAACAGGGCAAAGATGTTCAGGTTGATCTTCAGGCGGTCGCCGAAGGACAGGGCGCGCCATGCCTGCTTGAAGCCGGGCTCCTTGGGCGCGCCGTGCTGGCGGTAGAAGTTGAAGCGGAACTGCCACTTGGGGCTGAAGTGGGTGAGGTCGACGGTATTCATGGGAGGAACTTCCCTGTGAGAAAACGTTTTCATGCTACCGGAAATGCCTATTCAGGATCCAGCACTGCGTGCCTGGAACGTGACGCATGCCCTTTGCAGGCGCAGGCGTCACCGGCTTGCACGTCACCCATCCGCCTTGTTTTTAGGATAGGGTGCGCAGTTCCGCTGCCGCCCGGTTGGACCCGCGCGGCAGCGGGGATGTCCACGGAGGTTGCATGACCACACCCGCTACACCGGAAAACGCACCGGGACCGGTGCTTCTGCCCACACCCGAAGTGGTGCAGGCCCAACAACTGCTCGCCCGCCAGCAACTGGCGGTGGCGATGGACCGTGCGCGCACCGCTGCCCTGCAGGATGCGGCCGGCGTCGTCCTGCAGGACGAGTAACGCCCGCTGCCGAAGTACGATCGATCGCGTTGGCCCCGCCGCCAGCGCGATCGCCGAGGGATGTGCCGCCACCCGTTTTGCTCGATCCAATTGCGCTCGATCCGGCAGGCCGTCGGCACCGCGCCGGCAGCCTCGCCTGCTGTTTGCTGAATGGGGAGAAATCCCGGCGTAGGCCTTCGCACCCGGCTTACATGTAGCGGCCTAGACTGGGCCGCATTTTCGATTCCGCCCCGTTGGAGATCGTGTGGGTTCCGGTAGTGACAGACAGCGACTGCGCGGCCTCAGGCCGACGCAGCCAGGACAAGTGCGGGCGCCGGGAAGGCGCGCCGGGAACCTTCGTGCATGCAGCCTGGCCGGGACGGCCGGCCATGCCGACTGCGCGGAGTAGGCGCCGATGGGGGTGCAGACCATCCATGCGGAGGCGGAATCGCCCGGGCCTGACGCCGGCTGGGCGCTGCTGCCTGCCGAAGTCCCCTTGCCGATGCCCGAGCAGACCCTGCGCGAAGGGCAGCTCAGGGTGCGCCGGCACCGTACCTCGCCACGCCTGATCGGCCTGCGTCGGCTGTACATCCTGGGCGGCACGCTGGTGATGACCGCAGCGGCCACCCGGATGATGTGGCGGGTGTTGTCGGTCAACGGCATCAGCGTGCTCGAAGCCTGCCTGCTGGTGCTGTTCGTGGGCCTGTTCGCCTGGATCGCGCTGTCGTTCGCCAGCGCCGTGGCAGGCTTCCTCACCGCCGTGTTCGACCGTGGCTATCGCCTCGGCATCGATCCGGACAAGCCGTTGCCCACCGTGCACAGCCGCACGGCGCTGCTGATGCCGACCTACAACGAGGATCCGCGCCGGCTGCTGGCCGGCCTGCGTGCGATCTACGAATCGGTGGCGGCCACCGGCCAGCTGGAGCGTTTCGACTTCTTCGTGCTCAGTGACACCCGCCGTGACGATATCGCGCGGGCCGAAGAGCAGGTCTTCGCCGAGCTCCGCGAGCAGGTGCCCGACGGCCGCGTGCGGCTGTTCTACCGCCGTCGTGGCGACAACAGCGGCCGCAAGGCGGGCAACATCGCCGACTGGGTGCGCCGCTTCGGCGGGGCCTACCCGCAGATGCTGATCCTGGACGCCGACAGCCTGATGACCGGCGACAGCATCGTGCGCCTGGTGGCCGGCATGGAACACAACGCTGACGTCGGCCTGATCCAGACCCTGCCGTCGGTGATCGGCGGACGCACCCTGTTCGCCCGCATGCAACAGTTCGGCGGCCGCGTCTACGGGCCGGTGATCGCCCGGGGCGTGGCCTGGTGGCACGGCGCTGAAAGCAATTACTGGGGCCACAACGCCATCATCCGCACCCGTGCCTTCGCCGACCATGCCGGCCTGCCGTCGCTGCCTGGGCGCAAGCCGTTCGGCGGCCACGTGCTCAGCCACGACTTCGTCGAAGCCGCGCTGATGCGGCGCGGCGGCTGGGCTGCGCACATGGTGCCGTACCTGGGGGGCAGCTATGAGGAGGGCCCGCCGACCCTGACCGACCTGCTGGTGCGCGACCGCCGCTGGTGCCAGGGCAACCTGCAGCACGGCAAGGTGGTCGGCAGCCGCGGCCTGCACTGGATCAGCCGCATGCACATGCTGATCGGCATCGGCCACTACTTCACTGCACCCATGTGGGCGATGCTGATGCTGATCGGCATCGCCATCCCGCTGTTCCAGGAAGGCATCGACTTCAATGCCGTGCTGCACCTGGCGCCCGGCGTGTACTGGCGCGCGCAGGACGAGCAGCAGGTGGTGCGCCTGTTCGCCGCCACCATGGCGGTACTGCTGATGCCCAAGGTGCTGGGCTACCTGGCGATGCTGCTGGACCCGGTGGATCGTCGTGGCTGCGGCGGTGCGTTCCGTGCCTTCGTGTCGATGCTGGTGGAGACCGTGCTGGCGGCACTGATGGCGCCGGTGGTCATGTATGTGCAGTCCCGCGGCGTGGCCGAAGTGCTGTCCGGACGCGACTCGGGGTGGGACGCCCAGCAGCGCGACGACGGTGGCATTTCCTGGATGGCGCTGGTGCGCGGTTACGGCGGCCTGGGCGTGTTCGGCGCCTTCATGGGCGTGCTGGCCTGGCTGGTCTCGCCGTCGCTGGCGGCATGGATGGCGCCGGTAGTGATCGGCATGGTGCTGGCCATCCCGGTGGTCGCACTGACCTCGTCGCGCGGTCCTGGTGCGTTCCTGCACCGGCTGGGCCTGCTCGACATCCCCGAGGAGAACATTCCGCCGCCGGTGCTGGTCCGCGCCGCGCAGCTGCGCCGGGAAGCGGCCGAACAGCCACCGCTGTACTGATCGCCCCACACCGGCGGCATAATGCGGCTCGCATCTGAAGGAGCCGCAACATGCTGCAAACGGTGGAACAGGAAACCGGCGCCTCGCCGCAGTGGTCGGTGATCTGGCTGCACGGCCTCGGCGCCGATGGCCATGACTTCGCCCCGATCGTTCCGGAGCTGGTGCGTCCGCACTGGCCGGCGCTGCGCTTCGTGTTCCCGCACGCCCCGGTGCGGCCGATCACGATCAACAACGGCGTGCCGATGCGCGGCTGGTACGACATCGTCGGCATGGATTTCCGTTCCCGCGCCGACATGGCCGGTGTGCGCGAATCGGTGGCCCAGGTGGAGGCCCTGATCGCCCGTGAAATCGAGCGGGGCATCGCGCCGGAGCAGATCTTCCTGGCCGGCTTCTCGCAGGGGGGCGCGATCATTCTTACCGCCGCGCTGTCGCGTACGGCGCCGCTGGCCGGGCTGATCGCGCTGTCGACCTACCTGCCCGACGCGGACAGCGCCGAGCGCGTGGCTACCGCAGTGGACGTGCCGGTGTTCATGGCCCATGGCAGCGGCGACCCGGTCATTCCGCAGGCGGTGGCCGCACACAGCGCGCAGGCGCTGCGCGCGCTGGGCCTGCAGGTGCAGTGGCACAGCTACCCGATGGCGCACCAGGTCTGTGCCGAGGAGATCGATGCCCTGGGTGACTGGCTGCAGGAACGCCTGGGCGTCGCCTGACCCATGTCGCCAGCCAGCCCGCCTCCCTGGATGCCGGAACTGTGCCGCCTGCGGCGGCTGGCGGCGATGCTCGGCCTGGCCGAGCTGGTGGTGGTGCTGCTGGCCCTGGCCCCCGATGGCAGCCGTCACTGGACGGTGGGCGAGCTGCTCTCGGCCAGCGGTTTCGCACTCTGGCTGGCGCTGGCGGTGACCGCCAGCCTGTGCATGCTGCGGCAGGCGCTGTCGAGGCTGCCACCGCTGCTGGGCGCCGCTGCGGCGATCGCACTGGCGGCGCTGATCGCCGTGGTCTGCGCGGGCATCATCCACGCGCTGTATGCCGTGCTGGGCGACAGCTTCGCCCGTGGCATCAGCTTCTGGCGCTTCACCCTTGGCAGTGCGGCCACCAGCGCACTGATCAGCGCGCTGGCCCTGCGCTACTTCTACGTGAGCGACCGCTGGGCGGCGCAGGTGCAGGCCAACGCACGTGCGCAGGCCGACGCACTGCAGGCCCGGATCCGGCCGCATTTCCTGTTCAACAGCATGAATCTGATCGCCAGCCTGCTGCATCGCGATCCGGCGGTGGCCGAACGCGCCGTGCTGGATCTGTCCGATCTGTTCCGCGCGGCGCTGGGGGCGGGCGATGGAGATTCCACCCTGCAGGCCGAATGCGAGCTGGCCGAGCGTTACCTGTCGATCGAGTCGCTGCGCCTGGGAGAGCGCCTGCAGGTGCATTGGCAGCGTGACGAGCCGCTGCCGTGGGAGCAGCCGCTGCCGCGGCTGGTGTTGCAGCCACTGGTGGAAAATGCGGTGCTGCATGGCATTTCGCGGTTGCCGGAAGGTGGCACCGTCGAGCTGCACGTGGCACGCGAAGGCAACGAGCTGCACATCCGCGTACGCAATCCCGCTCCCGATCCACAGATGCCGGGGCTGGCCCTGGCACGCGGCGCCGGGCATGCCCAGCACAGCATCGGTCATCGCCTGGCGTGGCGCTTCGGCAGTGCCGCACGGATGACGGCCGGCTGGAGCGAGGGCTACTATGCCTGCCAGGTGACGGTGCCGATCCAGTGAGGGAACGATCGTGAGGGTAGTCATCGCCGATGACGAACCGCTGGCGCGCGAGCGCCTGCGCAGCCTGCTGGCCGCGCAGGACGGGGTGGACGTGGTGGCCGAGGCCGGTAACGGCGAGCAGGCCCTGCACGCCTGCGCGGAACTGCAGCCGGACCTGGTGCTGCTGGACATCGCGATGCCCGGACTGGATGGACTGGAAGCGGCCCGTCACCTGGCCAGCTTCGAGCCACGCCCGGCGGTGGTGTTCTGCACGGCCTATGACGCGCATGCACTGTCGGCATTCGAAGCGGCGGCCATCGACTACCTGATGAAGCCGGTGCGTGCCGAGCGGCTGGCAGCGGCCATCGCGCGCGCGCGGACCTTCCTGGCCGGGCGCAGGGGGCAGCCACAGCACGACGCGGGGCAACAGGCACGCAGCATGCTGTGCGCCCGGCTGCGGGGCAGCCTGCGGCTGATTCCACTGGATGACATCCATTACCTGCAGGCCGAGGAAAAGTACGTGGTGGTGCACCACGCGCGTGGCGAAGACCTGATCGAGGAGTCGCTGAAGTCGCTGGAGGAGGAATTCGCCAGCCGCTTCGTGCGCATCCACCGCAATTGTCTGGTGGCGCGGCACGAACTGGTGGAACTGCGTCGTGGCGTGGGCGGGCAGGTGCAGGCGGTGCTCCGGCATGGCAAGCAGCCGCTGGAGGTCAGCCGCCGCTGTGTGGCGACGCTGAAGCAGGAACTGCGGCATTTGTGAGTGTCCGGCGCGGCCTGCGGCCGCGACTGCTTGCGGGCAACGTCTGAAGCAACAGCAACTGCAGGTTGTGTTCGGCTCTGAGCTGTTGCGTGTTGGGTGAGTCGGGATGGGCGGGCGGGACCGACTCACCCTCGCGGATTTCCCGGTGACGGACGGCAAAAGCGTTGGTGTTATCGGGTGGGAGAGAGGGGGCAGATTCCTTTTCCTGCGGAAAAGGAATCTGACCCCGGGAGCCGCCGGCTGTTGCTTCTGCTTCCACTTCTTTCTTTTGATCTTCCGTGGCTGGCGCACACGGAGACTGTCAGAGGCCGGGCGGGGTGGGTTGCGCAGGGGCGTGAGCCGCATGGATGCGGCGACCGAGCTTACATGGACGTACTTGCAGCGGCCCCTGCGCAGCCCATCCCGCCCGGCCAGGCACGGCTGTTGCTTCAACCTTGTCCCCAGCCAGCCACGAGGGGCTCCGCCGTTGGCCGTATCCGCGCCGAAGGCGCGATAATGACCGGATGGAAACCGTCCGCATCGCCACCCGCAAGAGCCCGCTCGCCCTCTGGCAGAGCGAACACGTCGCCGACCGCCTCCGCCAGGCCCATCCCGGACTGCACGTGGAACTGGTCCCGATGAGCACCCGCGGCGATGAAGTGCTCGACCGCTCGCTGGCCGCCATCGGTGGCAAGGGCCTGTTCCTGAAGGAACTGGAGCTGGCCATCCTGCGTGGCGACGCGGACTGCGCCGTGCATTCGCTGAAGGATGTGCCGATGGAACTGGATGCGCCGTTCGTGCTGCCGGCCATGCTGCCCCGTCATGACCCGGCCGACGGCTTCGTCTCCAACCTCTATGCCTCGCTTGATGCGTTGCCCATCGGCGCGCGCGTCGGTACGTCCTCGCTGCGCCGCCAGGCCCAGCTGCGTGCACTGCGCCCGGATCTGGAACTGCTGGACCTGCGTGGCAACGTCAATACGCGCCTGGCCAAGCTCGACAACGGTGGCTACGACGCCATCGTGCTGGCCGTGGCCGGGCTGGAGCGCCTGGGACTGGGCGATCGGATCGTGCTGCGCCTGCAGCCGCCGCACTGGCTGCCGGCGCCGGCGCAGGGCGCCGTGGCCGTGGAGTGCGACGGCAGCAATGCGCCGCTGATGGCGTTGTTTGCTGCGCTCGATGACGCCGCGACACGCGCCTGCGTGGAAGCGGAGCGGGCAATGAACCGCGTGCTGCATGGCAGCTGCCATGTGCCGGTGGCGGCGATCGCGCAGTGGCAGGGGCAGGACCTGCACCTGCAGGGGCTGGTCGGCAGCGCCAGCGATGGCCGTGCGGTACGCGCCGAAGCCGTGGGCCCGGCCAGCGACCCGGACGCGCTGGGCCAGCGCGTGGCGCAGAGGCTGCTCGATGGCGGTGCGGGTGAGCTGCTGAACGCCTGACCCGGCCGGTTCCCTCGGCCAGGCGCTACGCAACAGAAACGAAAACGGGCGGCAGGCGCCCGTTTCGCTTATTTGAACTTGTAGACCACGTTCATGGTGGTCAGCGTATCGGTCTTGCGCTTGTCCACCGCGACGTCGCTGTTGTAGCGGGCCTGCCAGCCGGCCTTCAAGGCCAGGTGTTCATTCATGCTCACCGACAGGCCGAAATCGTTCTGGCCGAAGGTGTTGTACGACCCCGATTCGACCAGCAGCGTGTTGACCAGATCGGTGTTCTCGGTAAGCGAGTACTTCATGTCGAACAGGCCACGACCGATCAGCCCGGTACGGGTGCGATCATCCTCGGTGCTGTGGGTGCGGCGCACACCGGGGCCGACCTGGGCATCGAAATAGAAGCGCTCGGTACTCCACAGGCGGGTGCCGTAACCCAGACCGAACGAGCTCTGGCGGTCGTAGGTGGCGAAGTCATCGCGCTCGGTACGCACCGTGGCGGTCAGCTGGCGGTGCTCGCCCAGCTGCAGCGCGCTGCCGGCACTGCCGGTGTAGCGGTTGGCGGTGGTGTTGTTGCGGCGGGTGGTGGTGCCGTCGTCGTTGGTCTCGGTGACCTTGGAGCTGGAACGCAGGCCGAACAGGTCCATGCTGTGCACCCAGTCACCGTCGGTGTAGCGCAGGCGCAGGCGGCCGTTGAAGCTCTCGGTGCTGCTGTTGCCGCGTGCCGAGGCGAAGCCGAGCTCGCCGCCGCTGCCGCTCCAGGGCGAGGACATCGCCGCCAGTTCGGATGCATCCTGCGCGTACGCCAGCGGGGCGCAGAGCAGCAGGGGAATCAGCAGGGACACGCGCAGGGACATCGAGGCTTCTCCGAAGCGGTTAACAACCCGTGATGATACTGGAAGCGTGATGGCCGTCCGCCCCACGGCGCTGGCCGCTTCAGCAGGCGTTGTCACCGCTCCCCATTCAGGGCAGCTCGATGCGGAGGGAGGGGTCGTTGAAGCGCGAATAGCGCAGGCGCAGCTGGAACACCTTGCCGTTGCTGCTGCCGCTGCGCACGATCTGCCGTGGCAGGCCCTGCCCATCCAGCCAGTACTCCAGGCGCTCGCCGGGGCCGGCGCCACGCAGCCGGTAGCGGCGGGTCTGGACCCCGTCCAGCGTCTGGCTGCCCAGATCCTCGGCCTGCAGCGCCGAGGGCGCGACGTCGGCCGGCAGCGGCGTCCGCCATTGCTCGAGCAGACCGGGCGGCGTCGGCACCTGGCGGATGGCCCCGTCGGCCTGCAGGAACATCGTGTCACCGATGATGGTCTGTGCACCGGCCGCCGTCTGTACCCGGAATCGGTCCGGGGCCACGAAGTCCATCGCACTGCGGACCGGCTGTGGCGTACCCAGCACTTCCAGTTCCGCGTGGAAGCTGCGCAGGGCGGCGAACCGCTGGCTGGCGGCCAGTACCGCCTGAGCCGGGTCGGCCTGCGGAACGACCGCCTCGCCGCCGGACGGCGCCGGGGGGCGACCACAGGCGGCCAGCAGCAGGCAGGCCAGCAGGGGCAGGGCGGGCAACCGGCGCATGGGAGGGCTTCTGCAGAGGGCGGGGCGCCCACGATAGCCCAAACCCCCCACACAAGACCCGCGACTCGGACATAATCGGGGGCATGGACCGATACGAACGCATCACCGCCCTGCATCGTCTGCTCAAGTCCGCACGCTATCCGGTGACGGTGGCGACCCTGCAGGACAAGCTCGGTTGCTCCCGTGCCACCGTCTACCGCGACCTGGCGTTCCTGCGCGACGCGCTGATGGCGCCGATCGAGGGCGATGGCGAGGCCGGCTTCCGCTATCACGCCGACGAAAGCGACCGCTTCGAACTGCCCGGCCTCTGGCTCAGTTCGGAGGAGCTGCATGCCCTGCTGGCATCGCAGCACCTGCTGGCCCGTACCGGCGGGGGTGTGCTGTCCTCGGTGCTGGCACCGCTGCAGCAGCGCATCGAAAGCCTGCTGGCCGCCCAGGCCGGGGTCTCCAGCTGGCCGGTGGACCGGGTGCGGGTCATTCCGCATCGCGGCCGCAAATTCGACGAAGGCAGCTTCCGCAGCGTGGCTTCGGCCGTGCTCGAGCGGCGCCAGCTGGGCTTCGAGTACCGCGCCCGTTCCACCGACGAACCGACCAAGCGCACCGTTTCGCCGCAGCGCCTGACCCACTACCGCGACAACTGGTACCTCGATGCGTGGGACCACGACCGCGAGGCGCTCCGCAGCTTCGCGGTGGACCGGATCCACAAGGCGCGGGTGATCGACCAAACGGCCCGTGACGTGGCCGACAGCGAACTGGACGAGCAGCTGGGTGCCAGCTACGGCATTTTCTCCGGTGCGCCAAAGGGCTGGGCCACCATCCTGTTCAGCGCCAAGGCTGCGCGCTGGGTCGCCGATGAGCACTGGCATTCCAAGCAGCAGGGCCGTTTCCTGGCCGATGGCCGCTATGAACTGAAAGTGCCTTACAGCGTGTCGCGCGAACTGCTGATGGATGTGCTGCATTACGGCTCGGATGCCGAGATCGTCGAACCGACGATGCTGCGTGAGCAGGCCAAGGCGCTGCTCGAGCTGGCCCTGAGCAACTACGATAGATCCTGACCTCCCCCCGAGAATCATTCCGCCCATGAAGAAGACCCTGTTGCTGCCCCTGCTCGCCGCTGCGCTGGCCCTGACCGCCTGCGGCAAGTCCGGCGAGCCTTCGCAGAAGCTGGTGGTGGCCGCCACGGCCGTGCCGCACGCCGAAATCCTCGAGGTGGTCAAGCCGATCCTCAAGCAGGAAGGCGTGGAACTGGACGTGCGCGTGTTCAACGACTACGTGCAACCCAACGACCAGCTGGTGCAGAAGCAGGTGGACGTGAACTACTTCCAGACCGAGCCGTACCTGGACGCCTACAACCGCGACCGCAAGACCGATCTGGTGACGGTGATCGGCGTGCACATCGAGCCGTTCGGCGCCTACTCGCGCAAGATCAAGTCGCTGGCCGAACTGCGCGAAGGCGCGGATGTGGTCATCCCGAACGATCCGAGCAACAACAGCCGGGCGCTGATCCTGCTGCACAAGGCCGGCGTGATCGAGCTGAAGGATCCGACCAATGCGCTGGCTACCCAGCGCGACATCGTCTCCAACCCGAAGCAGCTGAAGTTCCGCGAGCTGGATTCGGCGATGCTGCCCCGCGTGCTGGACCAGGTGGACCTGGCCCTGATCAACACCAACTATGCATTGGATGCGGGTCTGAACCCGACCAAGGATGCGCTGGCGATCGAAAGCAAGGACTCGCCGTACGTGAACTTCCTGGTGGCCCGGCCCGACAACAAGGATGATGCGCGCGTGCAGAAGCTGGCCAAGGCCCTCACCAGCGCACAGGTGAAGACGTTCATCGAGACCAAGTACAAGGGCGCCGTGCTGCCGGCGTTCTGATGTTGGGGTAGCGCCGGGCCATGCCCGGCGGATTGGGGATTGATTCGCCGGGCATGGCCCGGCGCTACCGCCCTCAATCGACGTGGAAGGCCAGGGTGGCGGCGACCGCCTGCTGCCACCCGGCATACAGCGCCTCGCGCCGTGCTGCCGGCATCTGCGGCTCGAAACGGCGGTCCAGTCCCCATTGCGCGGCGATCTGTTCGCGGCTTGCCCAGAATCCCACCGCCAGCCCGGCCAGGTAGGCCGCGCCCAGCGCCGTGGTCTCGGTCAGCCGTGGCCGCAGCAGCGGAACGCCGAGAATGTCGGCCTGGAAGCTGGCAAGGAAGTCGTTGCCGATCGCGCCGCCGTCGGCTCGCAGCTCGCTCAGGCCGATACCTGCATCGGACTGCATGGCATCGAGTACATCGCGGGTCTGGTAGGCCATCGCTTCCAATGCTGCACGCACGAAGTGCGACCTGCTGGTGCCCCGGGTCAGGCCGAACATCGCTCCACGCACGTCGCTGCGCCAGTACGGCGCCCCCAGGCCCACGAATGCCGGCACAAGATAGACGCCCGCGCTGTCGTCCACCTTCGCGGCCAGCGCCTGGCTGTCGCTGGCCCGATCGATCATGCGCAGGCCATCGCGCAGCCACTGCACCACCGAGCCGGCGATGAAGATCGAGCCCTCCAGTGCGTACTCCACACGCCCGTCCAGGCCCCAGGCGATGGTGGTCAGCAGGCCATTGTGCGAACGCACGGCCTGCGTTCCGGTGTGCATCAGCATGAAGCAGCCGGTGCCATAGGTGTTCTTCACCATTCCCGGCTGGAAGCAGGCCTGGCCGAACAGCGCGGCCTGCTGGTCGCCAGCGATGCCGGCGATCGGAATCGGGTGGTCGAAGAAGAACTGCGGCCGGGTGTGCGCGTACACCTCGCTGGAGTCACGCACCTGCGGCAGCATGGCGCGCGGAATGTCCAGCAGCGCGGCCAGCTCGTCGTCCCAGTCCAGGGTGTGGATGTTGAACAGCAGCGTGCGTGCGGCGTTGCTGTAGTCCGTCACGTGTGCCTGGCCGCCACTGAGATTCCAGACCAGCCAGCTGTCGATGGTGCCGAACAGCAGTTCGCCACGCTCCGCGCGCTGTTGTGCGCCTTCCACGTGATCGAGGATCCAGCGCACCTTGGTAGCCGAGAAGTAGGCATCGATCAGCAGGCCGGTGCGCTCACGGATCAGCGCTTCGTGCCCCTGCGAGCGCAGCCGCTCGCAGATGGCCTGGCTTTGCCGGGACTGCCAGACGATGGCGTTGTGGATCGGCTGGCCCGTGGCGCGTTCCCAGACCACGGTGGTCTCGCGCTGGTTGGTGATGCCCAGTGCGGCGATGTGGCGCGGGTCGATCTGTTCGCGGCTGAGCAGCTCGGTCAGCGTGGCGTAGACGCTGGTGAGGATCTCGCGCGGGTCATGTTCCACCCAGCCGGGGTGCGGGAAAATCTGGGCGAACTCACGTTGCGCGCTGCCGACGATGTCGCCGGCGTGATCGAACAGGATCGCGCGCGAACTGGTGGTGCCCTGATCGATGGCCAGCACGTAGCGGGGCGTCATGCGGCGTCTCCGGTAGCGATGGGGAAATCCTACTGCATCGGCAGCGCCGGGCCATGCCGGGGTGTCACCGCGATCGGTCGGCCATGGCCTGCTGCTGCTGTTCCTCCATCCAGTTCTGCAGCCGTGCCACCTGTGCGGTGTCCAGCCGTAGTCCCAGCTTGCTCCGCCGCCACAGTATGTCCTCGGCGGTATGCGCCCATTCGTGATCGCGCAGGAACACGACCTCATGGGCGTGCAGCCCACCGCCGAAGTGTTCGCCGAGATCGTCCGTGCCCTGCACCCCGTGCAGCAGCTCGGCGCTGCGGCTTCCATAGGCCTCGGCCCAGCGCCGTGTGGTGTCCTCAGGCAACCACGGTGCCAGTATCCGCAGGCGCGAGCGTGCCTGCACGGCGTCGCCCCAGTCGCTGCCCGGCAACGGCGTCCCGGCTGCCGTCCATGCCGGCCCCATCTGCGGCAGGTGGGGCCGCAGCAGCTCCAGGGCTTCTTCGGCCAGAACCCGGTAGGTGGTCAGCTTTCCCCCCAGCACGTGCACGGCGGGCGCGTCCTGTACCTGCAGCTGCAGGCGATAGTCGCGGCTGAGTCTTGCCGCGCGCGGATCCGGGTCGGCCAGCAGCGGGCGCACGCCGGCAAACTGCCAGACCATCTCTGTCGCCGTGATCGGCTGGCGCAGATAGCGGTTGGCCGCCTCGCACAGGTATGCCACTTCCGAAGGCAGCACGCTGCAGCGCGCCGGATCGCCCTGATAGTCGGTGTCGGTGGTACCCACCAGCAGGTGGTCGTGGGCGAACGGCAGCAGGAACACGACCCGTCCGTCGGGCTGCTGCAGCAGGCAGGCGCTGTCATCGGGCCAGGGCCGGCGCAGCACGATGTGGCTGCCCTGCACCAGGCGCAGCGCCGGTGTACCGCTGCGCGCCTGCATGCGTTGCAGCAGGCCTCCGGCCCAGGGACCGGCCGCGTTGGCCACGGCATGTGCGTGCACGGTCTGCTGCTGTCCCGCTGCATCGACCAGTACCGCCCGCCAGTGGCCCTGCTCGCCGTGCAGTTCGACGCAGCGGGTGCGGACCTGCACACGGGCGCCGCGTTGCGCGGCATCCAGCGCGTTGAGCAGTACCAGGCGTGCATCGTCCACCTGCGCGTCGGCATAGCTGAAGGCCTGCTGCAACGATGGCGACAGCCACGTGCCCAACGGGTCGTGCGGCAGGTGCAGTGCGCGCGAAGCAGGGAACGCTGCGCCGCGATGGCCGAGGTGGTCATACAGCCACAGGCCGAGCCGCAGCATCCAGCGTGGCCGCAGGTGGGGTTCCCAGGGCAGCACGAAGCGCAGCGGCCGGACCAGGCAGGGCGCCTGCCTGCGGAGCACATCGCGTTCGCCCAGCGCCTTGCGCACCAGGCCGAACTCGCCCTGTTCCAGGTAGCGCAGCCCGCCATGGACCAGCTTGCTGCTGGCGCTGGAGGTATGTGCCGCAAGATCGTGCTGCTCGCAGAGCAGCACGCGCAGGCCGCGGCCTGCGGCGTCGCGTGCGATGCCGGCGCCGTTGATGCCGCCTCCGATCACCAGCAGGTCGACGTTGTCCATCCCGATCACCGGCCTTCCGTCCTTTGCAGAGTCAAGCCCTGCTCGACGTCCGGAAAAAGCAGTCGAGCACGGTCCGACTCTACACAGAACGCGGGTGACGGAAACGACGACGGGCCCCGAAGGGCCCGTCGCGTACAGACAGTGAAGCCGGCGGTGCTTAGAAGCGGGCGCCGATACCCACGCCGACAGTCCACGGATCCAGCTTGGCTTCGCCGATCTTCTCGCCGCCCACCTTGACGTCCGGGCGGGCGCGCATGTAGCGGGCATCAGCACGGGCGAACCAGGTGGAGTTGATGTTCATGTCGACGCCGACGGTGCCGATCACGCCCTTTGCATCCTTCAGGCGGATGTCGGAGCTGCTGCCGTCAGCCAGCGATTCGTTGCTGAAGGCCGACTGGAAGTAACCCACGCCCACGAACGGGCGGAACACATTGTCGGCCTGGCCGAAGTGGTACTGGCCGCTCAGTGCGACCGGCTGCTGTTCGACGCTGCCCAGGCGGGTGTTGCCCGGACCCTTGACGCGGTGATCGAACTTGTCGGCAGCGCCCCACAGTTCAACGGCCCAGTTGTCGTTGACGTAGTAGCTGAAGCTGACGGTCGGCGCCGGGCCGCCATCGAGCTTCTTGACGCCGGTGATCGGGTCATTCTTCGGCTGCAGCAGCGTGACGCCGCCCACCACGGCAAAATGCTTGCCCGAGGCGGTGTCGGTGGTGCTGCTGTCCTGGGCGAAAGCGGCCGGCGCGAAGGCGGCGGAGGTCAGCAGGGCGAGACTCAGGATACGGATGGAGCGCATGGGGGTATCTCCTAATGTTTCTTGTTTTTGGGCCCCCGGTTGCGGGGCGAGCACACCGTAGTCGCCTCAACATGAATCGAATCCGACGCGCGTTAAAAAATAGTTCGCTCTGTTCAGCGATGAGTGCGAAAAGCCTGTTTCCATGGGGTTTTTCTTCTGGGGGAATGTTCATGCAGTTGCACAAACCGTGAGCGCGGCAACGCTCTGCACCGGCCTGCCCGCGCAGGTGAACACGCGATCGCGCGTGTTGCTGCTTGGTTCGATGCCGGGTGCTGCGTCGCTGCACGCTGGTCAGTACTACGCGCATCCACGCAATCGCTTCTGGCCGCTCATGGCCGATATCTGCGGCTTTGACGCCGGTTTGCCCTATCCGCAACGCATGCGCGCGCTGAACGCCGCCGGTGTCGGGGTGTGGGATGTGATCGGCCGGTGCGAGCGCCAGGGCAGCCTGGATGCGGACATCGTGCGTGGTACGGAAGTGGCCAACGCGCTGCCGGAACTAATCGCCCTGCTGCCTGAGCTGCAGCTGATCGGCTGCAATGGTGCTGCGTCGATGCAGGCATTCCAGCGCTGGGTGCTGCCTGTCCTGGTGGCGCCACCGCGTCTGCTCGCGCTGCCCTCGACCAGCCCGGCCAATGCGGCCTGGTCGCTGCAGCGCCTGCGTCAGGCCTGGCAGCCGGTGGCCGATGCACTGGCGACATGAAGCGGACATCGTGCGGACAATACGCTACCCACTGGAGGTGCCCGCGCCCCATGGGCAACAGCGTGTCCCGGCTGCGTGCGTACTGAAAACACCTGTAACGGTTGGCGCTGGCCCCCGCTGGCCGCACAATAGACGTTTCCCTACACCAGATTGCCGGAGTTATCCCCATGGCCGAAATCAAGGAAGCACTTGTCCCCGATATCGGTGACTACAGCGATATCCCGGTAATCGAGGTGCTTGTCGCCGTTGGCGATACGGTCAGGAAGGACCAGGGCCTGGTGACGCTGGAAAGCGACAAGGCGACCATGGAAGTACCGTCTTCGGTGGCCGGTGTGGTCAAGGAGATCAAGGTCAAGGTGGGCGACACCCTGTCCGAGGGCAAGGTCGTGGCGCTGATCGAAGTGGCGGCAGACGAGGCCGCAGCGCCGGCCGCTCCGGCCCCGGCCCCGGCCCCGGCCAAGGCCGCTGCCCCGGCGGCGGCCACCCAGAGCGCCCCGGCCCCGGCGGCTGCCGCGCCGGCTGCCCCGGCTGCCCCGGCTGCCCCGGCTGCCGGTGGTGGTGCGGTTGAAGCCCTGGTGCCGGACATCGGCGATTACACCGACATCCCGGTCATCGAAGTGCTGGTCGCCGTGGGCGACACCGTCAAGAAGGATCAGGGCCTGGTCACGCTGGAAAGCGACAAGGCGACCATGGAAGTGCCGTCCTCGGTGGCCGGTGTGGTCAAGGAACTGAAGGTCAAGGTGGGGGACACCCTGTCGCAGGGCAATGTGGTGGCCATCATCGAAGCCGAGGGTGCTGCTGCGCCGGCGCCGACCCGGGAGGCTGCTGCGGCGGCCCCGGCCGCTGCCGAGACCGCCACCAAGGTCGAGCCGGTCGCTGTACCGGCCCAGCCGGACAAGCTGGCAGCCCGTGAGATCGCGTCGGCCGGCGCCCCGTCCAGCCCGCCCGTGCAGTTCAACGCCGATGGCGTGCTGCCGGCCAAGGTGCCGTATGCCACCCCGGCGGTGCGCGTGTTCGCCCGCGAGCTGGGCGTGGACCTGCTGCAGATCAGCGGTACCGAGAAGGGAGGGCGCATCACCAAGGGTGACGTGCAGAAATTCGTCAAGGCCGCGCTCAGTGGTGGCGTTCCGGCCGCGGGCGGCGCCGCTGCTGCCGCAGGCGGTGGGCTGAACCTGCTGCCGTGGCCGAAGGTCGATTTCAGCAAGTTCGGCGAGACCGAAGTGCAGCCGCTGTCGCGCATCAAGAAGATCTCCGGCGCGAACCTGGCCCGCAACTGGGCGATGATTCCGCACGTCACCCAGTTCGACCAGGCCGACATCACCGATCTGGAAGCACTGCGCGTGGCACTGAACAAGGAGAACGAGAAGGCCGGCATCAAGCTGACCATGCTTGCCTTCCTGATCAAGGCCAGCGCCGCGGCGCTGAAGAAGTTCCCGGAGTTCAACGCCTCGCTGGACGCCAGCGGCGAGAACCTGACCCTGAAGAAGTACTTCAACATCGGATTCGCTGCCGATACGCCGAACGGCCTGGTCGTGCCGGTGATCCGCGACGTCGACAAGAAGGGCGTGGTGCAGATCGCGCAGGAAACCGGCGAGCTGGCCAAGAAGGCGCGCGACGGCAAGCTGGGCCCGGCCGACATGAGTGGCGGCTGCTTCTCGATCAGCTCGCTGGGCGGGATCGGTGGCACCGCGTTCACCCCGATCGTCAATGCGCCGGAAGTGGCCATCCTCGGTGTCTCCAAGTCGTCCATCCAGCCTGTCTGGAATGGCAAGGAATTCGCGCCGAAGCTGCTGCTGCCGCTGTCGTTGAGCTACGACCACCGCGTCATCGACGGCGCCCTGGCCGCACGCTTCACCACGTACCTCTCGCAGGTGCTGGCCGACATGCGCCGCGTGCTGCTGTAAGGCACCCGCTTCGCCCCCACCGTGTGGCCGTTGCCCCTGGCGCGGCCGCCTGACGAAACGCAGTGACAGCCCGCCGGCCACGCCGGGCGGGCATGAGGAAAACCCACCATGGCCACGATTGAAGTCAAGGTTCCCGACATCGGCGATTACAGCGATGTGCCGGTGATCGAAGTATTGGTCGCCGTCGGCGACACGGTGAAGAAAGACCAGGGCCTGGTGACCCTGGAATCGGACAAGGCCACGCTGGAAGTGCCATCTTCGGCCGCCGGTGTGGTCAAGGAGCTGAAGGTCAAGCTCGGCGATACGCTGTCCGAGGGGGCCGTGGTGGTCCTGCTGGACACCGAAGGTGCCGCCGAGGCCCCGGCCAAGGCGGCCGCACCTGCGCCGGCGGCCGCCGCCCCGGCCAGCAAGCCGCCGGTGACCCCGTCGCATCGTGCCCCGGCCGAACCGGCCGCACCGAAGCCGGCACTGGCCAGCGGCAAGCCGGCCGACATCGAATGCGAGATGGTCGTGCTGGGCTCCGGCCCGGGCGGCTACACCGCCGCGTTCCGCGCAGCCGATGTCGGCCTGGATACGGTACTGGTCGAGCGCTACGCCAGTCTCGGCGGCGTCTGCCTCAACGTCGGCTGCATTCCGTCCAAGGCACTGCTGCATGCGGCGGCGGTCATCGATGAAGTCGCCCATGCCGGCGATTTCGGCGTGGAGTTCGGCAAGCCGACGATCACGCTGGACAAGCTGCGTCAGTACAAGGAAAAGGTCGTCAACCAGCTGACCAAGGGTTTGGCTGGCATGGCCAAGCAGCGCAAGGTGCGCAACGTGCAGGGTGTCGGTCGGTTCCTGTCGGCCAACGAGCTGGAGATCACCGCCGCTGATGGCAGCACGCAGCTGCTGCGCTTCCAGAAGTGCATCATCGCCGCCGGTTCGCAGGCGGTGAAGCTGCCGAACTTCCCGTGGGACGACAAGCGTGTGATGGATTCCACCGACGCGCTGGAGCTGGCCGAAGTGCCGGGTTCGCTGCTGGTTGTCGGTGGCGGCATCATCGGCCTGGAAATGGCGACGGTGTACGGTGCGCTGGGCAGCAAGGTCACCGTGGTCGAATTCATGGACCAGCTGATGCCGGGCGCCGACAAGGACCTGGTCAAGCCGCTGGCCGACCGCCTGAAGAAGCAGGGCATCGACGTTCACCTGAAGACCAAGGCGTCGGGCGTCACCGCCGATGCCAAGGGCATCACCGTGACCTTCGAGGCCGCCGAAGAAGGACAGTCGCCGGCGCTGGCGCAGGGGACCTTCGATCGCGTGCTGGTCGCCGTGGGCCGTTCGCCGAATGGCAAGAAGATCGATGCCGAGAAGGCTGGCGTGCAGGTCACCGAGCGTGGCTTCATCCCGGTTGACCGGCAGATGCGTACCAACGTGCCGCACATCTTCGCCATCGGTGACATCGTCGGCAACCCGATGCTGGCCCACAAGGCCACGCACGAGGGCAAGCTGGCGGCTGAAGTGGCGGCCGGCCACAAGAAGGAATGGGTGGCCCGCGTGATCCCGTCGGTGGCCTACACCAATCCGGAGATCGCCTGGGTAGGCGTGACTGAGACCGAGGCCAAGGCCAAGGGCCTGAAGGTCGGCGTGGCCAAGTTCCCATGGGCGGCCAGTGGCCGCGCGATCGGCATCGGTCGCACCGAGGGCTTCACCAAGCTGATCTTCGACGAAGAGACCCACCGCATCATCGGTGGCGCGATCGTCGGTGTGCATGCCGGTGACCTGCTGGCCGAGATCGGTCTGGCCATCGAGATGGGCGCGGAAGCCGAAGACATCGGCCATACCATCCATGCCCATCCGACGCTGAGCGAATCGGTGGCGATGGCTTCGGAAATCTACGACGGCACGATCACCGATCTGTACCTGCCGAAGAAGAAATAAGGCGCTTGCGCCGGGCCATGCCCGGCGAAACGGAAAGCCCGGCGCAAGCCGGGTTTTTTGTTGGTGGCTTCTGTGGCTTCGGTGACTGTGGTCGCGAGCTTCCGGGCCGCTGCGCGGGTGGCAGGCATTTGGACACATGTCCCCCGTCGTCCGCCTGCGGCGGTCGCCTCCTCCTTTACTGTGTCCAAACGCCTGCCACCCACGCAGCGGCTCGGCGTGCGGACGCTCCAGCAGAGCCAGTTCAACAGACGCGTGGAGGCCTGACACGCGGAGGGAGAGGGGGCTGCGTGCGAAGTAAAGGAGGAGGTGACGGCCACAGGCCGGCGCCGGGGGACATTCGCATGCAGCTCCCTCTCCCTCCAGCGCGCCCGATCCTGCGATTGCGGCCTATGTGATCGCGAGCGTCCGGGCCGCTGCGCAGGTGGCAGGCATTTCGACACATGTCCCCCGTCGCCCGCCTGCGGCGGTCGCCTCCTCCTTTACTGTGTCGAAATGCCCGCCACCCACGCAGCGGCTCGGCGTGCGGACGGTCCAGCCGCAGAGCCACTTCAACAGACGCGTGGAGGCCTGACACGCGGAGGGAGAGGGGGCTGCGTGCGAAGTAAAGGAGGAGGTGACGGCCACAGGCCGGCGCCGGGGGACATTCGCATGCAGCTCCCTCTCCCTCCAGCGCGCCAGCGATCCTGCGAGTGCGGCCTATGTGATCGCGAGCGTCCGGGCCGCTGCGCAGGCGGCAGGCATTTCGACACATGTCCCCCGTCGTCCGCCTGCGGCGGTCGCCTCCTCCTTTACTGTGTCCAAACGCCTGCCACCCACGCAGCGGCTCGGCGTGCGGACGGTCCAGCCGCAGAGCCACTTCAACAGACGCGTGGAGGCCTGACATGCGGAGGGAGAGGGGGCTGCATGCGAAGTAAAGGAGGAGGTGACGGCCGCAAGCCGGCGCCGGGGGACATTCGCATTCAGCTCCCTCTCCCTCCAGCGCTCGACTGTGCCGCTTTTACCCCGCCAGGACAAAGCAGCACAAAAAACGCGGCCCCCGATGTTCCGGAGGCCGCGCCAGGAGAGAGTGCGATGGAAGGGGCAGGAATCAGAACACGAAGCTGACGCCGGCCACCGGGCCCTTGAATTCCTGCTTCAGACCGATGGTGCCGTCGCTGCCCTTCTTGTCCGCATCCAGCTTGAACCAGTCGTAGCCGGCAAACAGGCCGAAGTTCTTGGTCAGGCGGTAATCGACGATGGCATTGGCGCGGCTCAGGTCACCCTTGTAGTCGTCGAAGCTGCCCCAGCGGGTGTTGAGGTACTGACCCTGCAGGGTGATCATCCACTTCTCGGACGGGGTGAAGCTCAGGCGCGCACCGACCACCGGTGCCACACCGTCGGTCTTCTCGTCCAGGAACTGGCCTTCATACACGGTGCCCAGGTCCGCATAGCCCTTGGTGCTGACCTTGGCGTACTCGGCACCCAGCTGCAGGCCCAGATCGAAGGTGTCGGTGTCGACGACGGAGTAGTCGTACACCAGGCTGGCCACCTGGTACTTCAACTCGGCCTTGACGAAGCTGTCAGCCGGCACGTTGACGCCGCCGAAGGAAATGTCCTGGCCCAGCGTCTCGCGGCGGTCCTTGTCGTACTTGAAGTAGTTGAACAGGAAGCGCTGGCGGTCGCTGAGGCGGAACATGCCGTCTACCCGCGGTTCCCATTCCTTGCCGCCGAGCTTGAAATCTTCCGAAAAACCGACGTCCTGGCCGGCGACAGTGGTGTTGCCGCGCAGCGTGTTGTCCGAATCGATGTTCATCGCACCCAGGCGCAGGGCGAAACGGTCATCGCCTTCGGCGGCATGGGCGGCGCTGGCGAACGATGCGCCGGCGGCGAGCAGGGAGAGGGCGAGCAGGGTGGGGACGGAGCGCATCGAAGAGTCCTTGCAGTGGTTCATCAGAATGAAGCCCACTGTGCAGGACGCGCTCGTCCACCATGCGTGAACGTATGGTCGACGGCGCGTACACGGTTCAGCGCCGTCACGGCCGTGAAAAAGGATGGCCCCGGAGCCGGGCTTCGGGGCCATCGTGGACCTGCGGGGCGAAGCGTCGACGAGGTTGCTGCAGGCAGGTCGGAAGGTCGGACCGGCCAGCTCACGGAAAGTTCCCGGGTGTGCGACCAAAGTTCAATACGCTGCACCGCAGCATCATGTGGACGTCATTGTCCCTTGGGTGGCACGCAAAAATGTAACCGTTACCGCAACTTGCGCCCTTCCGGGATGAACAGGGAGCGGTTGTCTCGCAAATTGTCCCATTGCTATAATTTGGCGGCTCGATGAGGCCCCCCTGCTGTAGCCGCCTCAGCCCTCCACTTGCAACCACGCGGGACGTCCTGTGCTGAACTCCGTTGAAGCGGGTCGGCGACTGATGCTGCGCGCCGCGGTCTACCCGCTGGCCGCAGTGGCTGTCCTGGCCCTGGCCTTCCTGCTGGTAGGGCCGAAGTACGCGCTCGGTGCCCTGGCATCCGGCGTGGCGATTTCGGCCGGTGGCTGGGTCGCGGCACGGATGGCGCTGGGCGGGGGCGCCCTGGCTGCGGGGTCGGCAATGGCACGGCTGATCATTGCGATCGTGGCGAAGTGGGTAGTCGTTTTCGGCGTCCTGCTGGTGGGGTTCCTGGTCTTCAAGCTGCCTGCATTGGCGCTGTTGGCCGGTATCGCCGTCGGCTTGATGTTCCAGGTCCTGGCGATGGCCAGGCGTTGACAGAATTCAATTAACTAAGGTTCCGGACACATGGCGGGCGAGGCTCTAACCCCTACCAGCTACATCCAGCATCACCTGCAGAACCTGACCGCACCGGTCGGCAACGGCGACGGGATGTTCTGGCATATCCACGTCGATACCTTCCTCACCGCGGTCCTGATGGGCCTGGTGATCGTGGTCGCCTTCTGGCTGGGCACCCGCAAGGCCACGGCTGGCGTGCCGGGCAAGTGGCAGGCCTTCGTGGAGATCTGCCTGGAGTTCGTCGACCGCCAGGCCAAGGACACCTACCACGGCAAGAGCAAGCTGGTCACGCCGATCGCCATCACGATCTTCTTCTGGATCCTGATGATGAACCTCATCAAGATGATCCCGGCCGACTTCATCGCCAAGCCGCTGGAGCTGGCGGGCATCCACTACTGGAAGCCGGTGCCGACCGCCGACGTCAATGCCACCCTGGGCATGGCCATCAGCGTGTTCTTCCTGATGCTGTTCTTCGCGCTGAAGTCCAAGGGACTGGGCGGCTTCATCAAGGAGTTCCTGACGGCTCCGTTCGGCAAGTGGATGATGCCGTTCAACCTGATCCTCAACATCGTCGAGTGGCTGAGCAAGCCGATCTCCCTGGCGATGCGACTGTTCGGCAACATGTTCGGCGGCGAAATCGTGTTCCTGCTGATCTGGGTGCTGGGTGGTGCCGGTTTCTTCGGCGCCATTGCCGGTGGTGCGTTCGGCCTCGGCTGGATGCTGTTCCACCTGCTGGTGATCCCGCTGCAGGCCTTCATCTTCATGATGCTGTCGATCGTGTACCTGAGCCTGTCGGAAGACGCTCACTGAGTTTCAAGCTTCAACGCGTTTCAACCTTCATCCGTTTCATCACCCTTAGCAACTTAAGTTCCTGGAGATAACCATGTACTTCGCCGTCCTGACCAACTTCGCGCAGATTCAGAGCTCCACCGCCCTCGCCGTCGGCATCATGATCGGCCTGGCCGCGCTGGGCGCCGGTCTGGGTCTGGCCATCATGGCTGGTAAGTTCCTGGAGTCGGCCGCCCGCCAGCCGGAACTGATCCCGGTCCTGCAGGTCCGCATGTTCATCACCGCCGGCCTGATCGACGCCGCGTTCATCATCTCGGTCGCCGTCGGCCTGCTGCTGGCCTTCGCCAACCCGCTGTCGGCCGCCTTCGCCGGTGCCGTCACCAAGGCTCTGGCCGGCTGATACAGCGGTTTGAGACGACCGGGTGCTGATGCACCCGGTTTCGGATGAAGGCCGGATGCGCCGCCCCGGCGGCGCGTCCACCCCGAAACCAGCGATCGAGCTAACCATGAATATCAATTTCACCCTTCTTGCGCAGGCGCTCGCCTTCGCTGGTCTGATCTGGATCATCGCGACCAAGATCTGGCCGCCGCTGATGAACGCGATCGAAGAGCGCCAGCAGAAGATTGCTGAAGGCCTCGCTGCTGCCGACCGCAGCCAGAAAGATCTGGCCCAGGCGCAGGAGAAGGTCAACGAAGCGCTGAAGGAAGCCCGCACCAAGGCCAACGAGATCATCGACCAGGCCCACGCGCGCGCCAACCAGATCGTCGACGCAGCCCGTACCGAAGCGATCACCGAAGCCACCCGTCAGAAGGAACTGGCCCAGGCTGAGATCGACGCCGCCGCCAACCGTGCCCGTGAAGATCTGCGCAAGCAGGTGTCCGCGCTGGCCGTGACCGGTGCCGAAAAGCTGCTCAAGCGCGAAATCGACGCCAACGCCCACAAGGCGCTGCTCGACGAGCTGGCCTCGGAGATCTAAGGATGAGCCAGGCCCTCACGCTTGCCCGCCCGTACGCCCGCGCCGCGTTCGCGACCGCGCGCGACGAAGGCGCGTTCGCGCCGTGGTCGGACGCCCTGGCGTTCTCCGCCCACGTCGCCGCCGACCCGCGCGTGGCGGCCCTGCTCGCCAACCCGGAGCTCGGTCGTGACGACGCTGTCGCCCTGCTGGCGCCGGCGACCCACGGCGAAAGCTTCTCGCGCTTCCTGGCCATCCTGGCCGAATCGCATCGTCTGCCGCTGCTGCCGGAGATCTCCGGCATGTTCGACGCCCTGCGCGCCGAAGCCGAGCACGTGGTCAAGGCCACCGTGACCTCGGCTGCCGAACTGTCGGCCGGCGAGCTGGACGCGATCAAGGTCGCGCTGCGCAAGCGCTTCAACCGCGAGGTCGATGTGACCACCGCGGTCGATGCCTCGCTGATCGGCGGCGCCGTGATCGACGCCGGCGACGTGGTCATCGATGGTTCGCTGAAGGGCAAGCTGGCCCGCCTGCAGACCGCGCTCGCTAACTGAATTCATTTAACGTCCGGCCCCGCTGCCGGCACTAGGACTTGACGATGGCAACCACGCTCAACCCCTCCGAAATCAGCGAACTGATCAAGAACCGCATCGAGAAGGTCAAGCTGGCCGCGGAATCGCGCAACGAAGGCACCGTGACCAGCGTGTCCGACGGCATCGTGCGCATCTTCGGTCTGGCCGACGTGATGCAGGGCGAAATGATCGAACTGCCGAACAACACCTTCGCCCTGGCCCTGAACCTGGAGCGCGACTCGGTCGGCGCCGTGGTCCTGGGTGACTACGAGCACCTGCGCGAAGGCGATGTCGCCAAGACCACCGGCCGCATCCTGGAAGTGCCGGTCGGTCCGGAACTGCTGGGCCGCGTTGTCAACGCGCTCGGCGAGCCGATCGACGGCAAGGGCCCGCTGGGCACCGACGTGACCGCTCCGGTGGAGCGTGTTGCTCCGGGCGTGATCTGGCGCAAGTCGGTCGACCAGCCGGTGCAGACCGGTTACAAGTCGGTCGACTCGATGATCCCGATCGGCCGCGGCCAGCGCGAGCTGATCATCGGTGACCGCCAGACCGGCAAGACCGCCATGGCGATCGACGCGGTGATCAACCAGAAGGGCACCGGCATCAAGTGCGTGTACGTTGCGATCGGCCAGAAGGCATCGACCATCGCCAACATCGTGCGCAAGCTGGAAGAGAACGGCGCCCTGGCCCACACCATCGTCGTGGCCGCCACCGCGTCCGAATCGGCTGCGATGCAGTACATCAGCGCCTACTCGGGCTGCACCATGGGCGAGTACTTCATGGACCGCGGCGAAGACGCGCTGATCGTGTACGACGATCTGTCCAAGCAGGCCGTTGCCTACCGCCAGATCTCGCTGCTGCTGAAGCGCCCGCCGGGCCGTGAAGCCTACCCGGGTGACGTGTTCTACCTGCACTCGCGCCTGCTGGAACGCGCTGCCCGCGTGTCCGAGGAGTACGTGGAGAAGTTCACCGAAGGCAAGGTCACCGGCAAGACCGGTTCGCTGACCGCGCTGCCGATCATCGAAACCCAGGCCGGCGACGTGTCCGCCTTCGTTCCGACCAACGTGATCTCGATCACCGACGGCCAGATCTTCCTGGAAACCGACCTGTTCAACGCCGGCATCCGCCCGGCCGTGAACGCCGGTATCTCGGTGTCGCGCGTCGGTGGTTCGGCGCAGACCAAGATCATCAAGAAGCTGTCGGGCGGCATCCGCATCTCGCTGGCCCAGTACCGTGAGCTGGCTGCGTTCGCGCAGTTCGCTTCGGATCTGGACGAAGCCACCCGCAAGCAGCTGGAGCGTGGCCAGCGCGTCACCGAGCTGATGAAGCAGAAGCAGTACGCGCCGATGTCGATCGCCAACCAGGCGCTGTCGATCTACGCCGTCAACGAGGGCTACCTCGACGACGTGCCGGTCAACAAGCTGCTGGCGTTCGAAGAGGGCCTGCACGCCCACTTCGCCAACACCCAGGGCGAGCTGATCAACAAGGTCAACGCCACCGGCGGCTGGGACAACGATATCGAAGGTGCCTTCAAGAAGGGCATCGCCGACTTCAAGACCACCGGCAGCTGGTAACAGCGCATGGGGAACGGGGCCTGGCCCCGTTCCACCGTTGAACAACGCGGGGCATCAGCCCCGCGCCACGGGAAACAAGAGATGGCAAGCGGACGCGAAATCAAAACCAAGATCAAGAGCGTGCAGAACACCCGCAAGGTGACGCGCGCCCTGGAGATGGTCTCGGCCTCCAAGATCCGCAAGGCGCAGGATCGGATGAAGACCTCGCGTCCGTACGCGCAGGCGATGAAGCAGGTGATCGGCCACCTGGCGCAGGCCAGCACCGATTACCAGCATCCGTTCCTGGTCGAGCGCGAGCAGGTCAAGCGGGTCGGTTTCATCGTGATCTCCTCCGATCGCGGCCTGGCCGGCGGCCTGAACAACAACCTGTTCCGCAAGATGCTGGGCGAAGCCAAGGCATGGCAGGACAAGGGTGCGGAAGTGGATCTGGTGACCATCGGCCAGAAGGCATCGACCTTCTTCCGCCGCGTCAAGGTCAACATGGTCGGCAGCGTGACCCACATCGGCGACGTGCCGAAGCTGGAATCGCTGATCGGCGTGATCAAGGTCATGCTCGACGCCTTCACTGAAGGCAAGGTCGACCGCGTGTACCTGGTCTACAACCGCTTCGTGAACACCATGACGCAGAAGGCCAGCTTCGATCAGCTGCTGCCGCTGCCGGCGGCCGAGAAGCAGGTCGCGCACCACGACTGGGATTACCTGTACGAACCCGATGCCGCGACCGTGCTCGAGCACGTGATGACGCGTTACATCGAGTCGCTGGTGTACCAGGCACTGCTGGAAAACGTCGCCTCCGAACATGCCGCACGCATGGTCGCGATGAAGGCGGCGAGCGACAACGCCAACAAGCTGATCGGTACGCTGCAGCTCGTCTACAACAAGGCGCGCCAGGCAGCGATCACCCAGGAAATCTCCGAAATCGTCGGCGGCGCGGCAGCAGTCTGACCGCGTTCGTTCAAAGCACACATTTAGAGGATGCAGCAATGAGTCAGGGCAAGATCGTTCAGATCATCGGCGCGGTCGTCGACGTCGAATTCCCGCGTGAGTCGGTGCCGAAGGTGTACGACGCACTGAAGGTTGACAACACCGAAATCACCCTTGAAGTCCAGCAGCAGCTGGGCGACGGCGTGGTGCGTACCATCGCCCTCGGTTCCACCGACGGCCTGAAGCGCAACCTGGTCGCCACCAACACCGGTCGTGGCATCTCGGTGCCGGTCGGCGCCGGCACCCTGGGCCGCATCATGGACGTGCTGGGCCGTCCGATCGACGAAGCCGGCCCGGTCGCTGCCAGCGACAACTGGGAAATCCACCGCGCGGCGCCGTCGTACGAAGACCAGTCCCCGGCCACCGAGCTGCTGGAAACCGGCATCAAGGTCATCGACCTGATGTGCCCGTTCGCCAAGGGCGGCAAGGTCGGCCTGTTCGGCGGCGCCGGCGTCGGCAAGACCGTCAACATGATGGAACTGATCAACAACATCGCCAAGGCGCACAGCGGTCTGTCCGTGTTCGCCGGCGTGGGTGAGCGTACCCGTGAGGGCAACGACTTCTACCACGAAATGAAGGACTCCAACGTCCTCGACAAGGTGGCGATGGTGTACGGCCAGATGAACGAGCCGCCGGGCAACCGCCTGCGCGTCGCCCTGACCGGCCTGACCATGGCCGAGTACTTCCGCGACGAGAAGGACGAGAACGGCAAGGGCAAGGACGTGCTGCTGTTCGTCGACAACATCTACCGCTACACCCTGGCCGGTACCGAAGTGTCGGCACTGCTGGGTCGTATGCCGTCCGCCGTGGGTTACCAGCCGACCCTGGCCGAGGAAATGGGCGTCCTGCAGGAGCGCATCACCTCGACCAAGAACGGTTCGATCACCTCGATCCAGGCCGTCTACGTTCCCGCGGACGACCTGACCGACCCGTCGCCGGCGACCACCTTCGCCCACCTGGACTCGACCGTGACCCTGTCGCGTTCGATCGCCTCGCTGGGTATCTACCCGGCCGTCGATCCGCTGGACTCCACCAGCCGCCAGATGGATCCGCTGGTCATCGGCCACGAGCACTACGACACCGCCCAGCGCGTCCAGCAGACCCTGCAGAAGTACAAGGAACTGAAGGACATCATCGCCATCCTGGGCATGGACGAACTGTCCGAAGAAGACAAGCAGGCCGTGTCGCGCGCCCGCAAGATCGAGCGCTTCTTCAGCCAGCCGTTCCACGTGGCCGAAGTGTTCACCGGTTCGCCGGGCAAGTACGTGCCGCTGAAGGACACCATCCGTGGCTTCAAGGCCATTGTCGATGGCGAGTACGACCACCTGCCGGAGCAGGCGTTCTACATGGTCGGCGGTATCGAAGAAGCGGTCGAGAAGGCCAAGAAGATGGCCGAGAAGGCCTGATCCGGGAGGGGCGGGAGCGATCCTGCCCGACCTGACGCCGGCGCCGGGCAGCCGCCCGGGCCGGTGGACCTCCACGGTGGCATCGCGCCACCGCGAACAGCGAAGAGATTTGCATGAGCACGATCCGTTGCGACATCGTCAGCGCCGAGCAGGAAATCTTCCGTGGCGAAGCGACCCTGGTCGTGGCCACCGGTGAGCTGGGCGAACTGGGCATCGCGCCCAAGCACGCACCGCTGATCACCCGCCTGAAGCCGGGCAAGGTGGTGGTGACCACGCCGAACGGCGAGCAGCTGGATTTCGCCATTTCCGGCGGCATCCTGGAGGTTCAGCCGCAGGTGGTGACCGTGCTGGCCGACACCGCGATCCGCGCGCAGGACATCGACGAAGCCTCGGTCCGCAAGGCCAAGGAAGAAGCCGAGCGCATCCTGGCCAACCGTGGTGAAGCCATGGAAGTGGCCGAAGCCCAGCAGAAGCTGGCCGAAGCCGTGGTCCAGCTGCAGGCGCTGGAGCGCCTGCGCAAGAACCTCAAGCACTGAGGCTCGCCACACCGACAGGAACGTCGGCCTCGTGCCGGCGTTTTTGTTTGCGCGCGATCACCGCCGGTCAGCGATAGACCACGTAGCGCATCAGCAGGAACGACACCGCCGCCAGTCCGCCCTCGACCAGCGGCTTGGCCAGCCACGCGTAGCGCAGGCCCAGGGCCTGATCGACCAGGCTGACCAGCAGCGTGCTGGCCGCCGTCAGCAGCAGCCACAGCGCGCAGAAGCGCGCAAAGCGCTTCCAGCCCAGCTTGTGCGTGCCCGGCTCGGCGAACGTGTAGCGACCGTTGAGCCAGAAGCCCAGCAGCATCCCCGCCAGCCGGCCCGTGACGTTGGCCGGTGCAACCGGCAACCCCAGTGCGGTGGCCGCCACGAAGACCACCCAGTCGACCAGCAGCTGCACGAGCCCGATGACGAGGTAGGTGCTTCCCTGGCGGATGAGGCTCATCGGTATGCTGAAGAAGGAGGGGCATCCATGTTAACGGGCCACGCTCTAGAATCGGTGTCATCGAACCACGGATTCCCCCCATGACCCAACCCCTGCACGTGATCATCCTGGCCGCGGGTGCCGGCAAGCGCATGAAGTCGGTGCTGCCGAAGGTACTGCAGCCGATCGCCGGGCAGCCGATGCTCGCGCATGTCATCGCTGCGGCCCGCGAACTGGACCCCGCTGCGATCCACGTGGTGTATGGCCATGGTGGCGAGGCGGTACGGCGCCACTTCGCCGACCAGACCGACCTGCAATGGGCCGAGCAGGCCCAGCAGCTCGGGACCGGCCATGCGGTCGCGCAGGCGATGCCGCAGGTGCCCGACGCCGCGCAGGTGCTGGTGCTGTACGGCGACGTGCCGTTGATCCGCGCGCAGACGCTGCGCGACCTGCTGGCGCAGCCGGGCCGGCTGGCCGTGCTGGTGGCCGATGTCGATGACCCGACCGGTTATGGCCGCGTGCTGCGCGACGCCGAGGGCCGGGTCGGCGCCATCGTCGAACAGAAGGACGCCAGTGATGACCAGCTGCGCGTGCGCACGATCAATACCGGCATCATCACCGCCGAATCGACCGCGCTGCGCCGGTGGCTCTCGCAGCTGTCCAACAGCAACGCGCAGGGCGAGTACTACCTGACCGACGTGTTCGCCTTTGCGGCCCGTGAATTCACCCCGGCCGAGATGGCACTGGTGGCCGACGTGCAGGAAGCAGAGGGGGCGAACGATCCCTGGCAGCTGGCGCAGCTGGAGCGCGCGTGGCAGCGCCGCGCAGTACGTGCGCTGTGCGCGCAGGGGGCACGCGTGCTGGACCCGTCACGGCTGGATATCCGCGGCAGCGTGACAGTCGGCAGCGATGTGCTCATCGATGTCGATGTCATTCTCGAGGGCAAGGTGGTGCTGGGAGATGGGGTGACCATCGGTCCGTTCAGCCGCCTCAAGGACGTGACGCTCGGCCCGGGCACCGAAGTGCGCGCCCACTGCGACCTGGAAGGGGTGGTCACCGAAGGTGCCGCATCGGTCGGTCCATTCGCCCGGCTGCGCCCGGGCACGGTGCTCGCCGATGGCGTCCACGTGGGCAACTTCGTGGAGACCAAGAAGGTGACCCTCGGCGTGGGCAGCAAGGCCAACCACCTGACCTATCTGGGCGATGCGGTGATCGGCAGCAAGGTGAACATCGGCGCCGGCACCATCACCTGCAACTACGACGGCGTCAACAAGTCGACCACGACCATTGGCAACAATGCCTTCATCGGTTCCAACAGCTCGCTGGTGGCACCGGTGCTGATCGGCGAGGGCGCCACCATCGCCGCCGGCTCGGTCATCACCCGCACCGCGCCGGACGGCAAGCTGACGCTGGCACGCGCACGGCAGGAAACCATCGATGGCTGGAAGCGGCCGCTCAAGAAATCCTGAGCCACGGGTTCCGCATGCCGACGAGCTCGGCGTGCTGCCGACGATCGAACAGCGTGCCGGCGAACTGCTGAGGGGCCACGAAGCCTATCCGGTGTTCGCCGGCCACGGCCTGGATCTGCAGACGCTGCGTGACGGACTGCGGCGTGGGCAGCTGTGGGTGGTGGATGACGCCGACGGCGACGGCATCGCCGGTTACCTGCTGGCAGGCGAGCTGTGCGGCGAATTCCATGTCCTGCAGATGGATGTGGACCCGGCGCATGCGCGTCGTGGCCATGGTCGTGCATTGCTGCGGCACGCATTGGCAATGGCCAGGACCCAGGGCTATCGCTCTGCGGTGCTGACGACGCTGGCAGACGTGCCGTGGAATGCGCCGTTCTATGCCGGCGAGGGATTCGTGGAGCTTGCCCAGGGGGAATGGGGCGACGGGCTGCAGGCCGTGATGGCGGAGGAAGCCGCACTGGGGTTTCCGATGCATCTACGGGTGGCGATGCGGCGTGTCCTGTCTTCGATGGATGGCTGAAGGTCGTTCCGTGGTGCCTTCGCCAATGATGTCGGGTAGCGCCGGGCCGTGCCCGGCGGGCGAAGCGGCCGCTTCTGCTTCCGCTTGCCGGAGCGTCACCTCACCCCGCCGGTAGCAGGATCGAAACACACAACCCACCCTCACTGCGGTTCTGCAGCGACACCCGTCCACCGTGCGCCTCCACGATCTCCCGGGTCAGCGCCAGTCCCAGCCCGGTGCCGTTGCGCTTGGTCGAATAGAACGGCATCAACGCATTCTGCAGTACCTGCTCGTTCATTCCTTTGCCGCGATCAAGCACATCCAGACGCAGCCACTGCGGCAGGCGAGTCAACTGCACCTGCACGTCATCGTTGGGCGGATCGGCTTCTGCGCAGGCTTCGTGCGCGTTCTTCAGCAGGTTCAGCAGCGCCTGCCCGAACTGCGCGATATCGATGCGGCTGCTCATCTCCTCGTCCGGCTCCTGCTCCATGCCGAACGGAATCTGCTGGCGCAGGCTGGACAGGAACGGGCCCCAGTGCACGGTCTGCAGCTGGGGCTGTGGCAGCTTGGCGAAGCGCGCATATCCGCGGATGAACCCCTCCAGGTGGCGGGCGCGATCTTCGATGGTGGTGAAGATCTCCGGCAGGCGGTCGAACCGCTCACGCTTGACCAGCTCTCCTCCCGAATGCGCCAGCGAGGCAATCGGTGCCAGCGAATTGTTCAGCTCGTGGCTGATCACCCGGATCACCTTCTTCCAGGTCTGGACTTCCTGCCGGCGCAGCTCGGCGGTGAGCAGACGCACCAGCAGCAGATCATGGGGCCGTCCATTGAGATGGAACGCGCGCCGCGACAGGTGGTAGACCTGCTCGTCATCCTCGTCGCCGTCCTCGCCCTCGGCCTGCACCGCGAACAGGCTGTCGCCGCCGCGGGCGATGGCGTCGCGCAGTTCCACCGGTACCTGCTCCAGCACCTCTTCCAGGCGCTGGCCCTCCAGCTTCCAGCCGCCATGCAGCAGTTTGCGTGCAGCCAGGTTGGAGAACACCACACGGGCGATGCCATCGCCGCCTGATGCGATCAGCAGCATCGCCACGGGCGTGTTCTGCACCATCGTGTCCAGCAGCAGTTCGCGTTGCACCAGACCCTGGCGCTGCTCGCGCAGCACTTCACCCAGCTCGCGATGCGCCTGCACCAGGTCTCCCAGTTCGTCGTTGCCTTCCCAGTGAACGCCGAAGTTGTACTCGCCATCGCGGTAGCTGCTGGTGGTGCCGGACAACGCACGCATCAGCGAGCGGACCGGTGCAGTGGCGCGGCGCAGCGCCCACCACATCAGGGCAAGCAGGATCACCGTGGATACCATGGCCACCGCCCAGCCGTGGTCGAGCCAGTAGGCCAGCAGCCAGGGCAGCGCGGCAGCCAGCGCCAGCACCGGCAGCAGGCGCAGGAACAGGCGGAAGGTGAACGAGCGTCGCTTCATTCGCGCGGAATGCCGTGGCGGTCCATACGCCGGTACAGCGCCTGGCGGCTGAGACCGAGTTCGGCGGCCGCCTGCGCGATGACCCCGTGATTGCGCGCCAGTACCTCCTCGATGCGCGTGCGGTCCGGATCGTTGCCGGCGCTCGGCGCCGGGCGTGGCGCAGCCGGAGCGCGTGGCAGGTTGAGATCGGTCACTTCGATGCGGTTGCCGGTGGCCAGCAGCTCGGCGCGCTGGATCACGTTGCGCAGTTCGCGCACGTTGCCCGGCCACGGGTGCCGTTGCAGCGCGGCAGCGGCGGCGCTGGACAGCGGCTTGCCGCCCGCCAGGAAGCGTTCGGCCAGCGGCAGGATGTCGCCGGGCCGCTCGGCCAGCGGCGGCAGCACCAGCTCCACGGTGTTGAGGCGGTAGTACAGGTCCTCACGGAACGTGCCGTCGCGGATCATCGCCGGCAGGTCGGCATTGGTGGCGCTGACCACGCGCACCTTGACCTGGCGTTCGCGGTTGGAGCCCAGGCGCTCGAAGCGACCGGTCTCCAGCACGCGCAGCAGCTTCATCTGCCCGCCCAGCGACAGGTTGCCGATCTCATCCAGGAACAGGGTGCCTCCATCGGCCGCTTCGAACTTGCCTTCGCGCGCCTTGTTGGCACCGGTGTAGGCACCTGCCTCGGCGCCGAACAGCTCCGCTTCGATCAGCTCGGACGGCAGCGCACCACAGTTGACCGTGACGAACGGTCCCTTTGCCACCAGCGAATTGGCCTGGATGATCTGCGCGATCTTCTCCTTGCCGGCGCCATTGGGTCCGGTGATCAGTACCGGCAGTTCGGAGCGTGCGACCTGGCAGGCCAGGGCGATCACGCGTTCACTGGCAGGATCGGCGAAGACGGCACCACTGAGGTCGTACTTCTGTTCCAGCGCAGTGCGCTGGCGCTGCTCGCGTTCGCGCCGACGGTCCAGTTCGCGACGTGCTTCGGACAGTTCCAGCAGGTTGTTGACGGTGGTCAGCAGCTTGCGGTCGTCCCAGGGCTTGGCCAGGTAATCGGCCGCGCCGGCCTTGACCAGGTCCACCGCGCTGCTCAGATGGGTCCAGGCGGTCAGCAGGATCACCGGCAGGTCGGGGTGGCGTGCGCGGATCTGTGCGAACAGGGCCTCGCCTTCCTCGCCGGAGGTGGTGTCCTCGCTGAAGTTCATGTCCTGGATCACCAGGTCCACCGGCTGCGATTCGAGCAGGGCCAGGCCTTCGGCCGGGCTCTGTGCCTGCAGCGTGTCGATGTCGTGCAGTGAGAACAGCACGTCCAGCGCGGTGCCCACGCTGGCGTTGTCGTCGATGATGAGGATCGCGGGCATGGAGCGGTTCTGGAAAAGGGATGGGCAGCGCCGGAGAGAGCTGGAGGTTCCAGGGCGCCGGCAGGAGCCGGCGCCACCCATCAAGCATAGCTAAAAGCTGCCGCCCTGCAGGCGATGCCGGATCACCGCCGTGGCGGCGGCGGAGCCGGCGGCGGCGGCGGTGCGGCGGGCGGTGACAGCAGCGGGCGCCAGCCGGCCAGGGACACCGGCACGGTCAGGGTCTTTCCATCGCGCTGCAGCAGCAGCCGCACGCTGGATGCGCTGGTGGCCTGCATCGCCGCTGTCAGCTGGTCGACCTGCTGCACGGCGGTATCGTCCACGCGCAGGATGCGGTCGCCACGGCGCACGCCGAAGCGCGCCTCCGGATGCGCCGCATCGACCCGCACCTGGCCACGCGAGGAGGCCAGCGCCACATGGGCGCCGTCGTCCTGCCAGCTCATGGTCTGCTGGCTGCTGCTGCTGCCGGCGAGGGCCGGCAGCGGCAGCATCAGCATCATCGCCAGGAAAGGTGCGCGCATGTCAGGCCCCCCGGGTGGCGACGGCCGGAGGCACGGCGGCCGCCCGGCGCGCAGGGCCGAACACGGCGATCTGGCCCAGTGCCCACAGCAGCACCGCACCCAGCGGCAGGTACAGCAACGGCATGCGAGGCAGCTCGTACATGTTCATCAACCACAGATTGATGGCGTAGGCCGCCAGCATGCCCAGCACGATGCCCAGCGAGGCCAGCAGGAAGTTCTCGGTCTGGAAGTAGCGCAGCACCTGGCCGCGGGTGGCACCGAGCGCACGGCGGATGCCGATCTGCTTGCTGCGCTGCTGCACCCAGAAGCTGGCCAGGCCGACGATGCCCAGCGCCGTCACCACCAGCAGGGCGATGCATACGGTGACCAGCAGCCCGACCATCGCCCGGTCGTTCTTGAAGTAGTCGTTGCGCTGGTCCTCATAGCTGAGCTTCTCGCGCACCAGACGGTTGGGATCGTTGCGTTCCAGCGCCGCCAGGGCACCCTTCAGCACTTCATCGCGGCGCTCGGGCGTGGTGCGCAGCATGTACGGGCCGCCGCTGGCGAAGTCGGTGCGCACCGGCAGGATCATCGACAGGGTGGTGTTGTTGTTCCAGTTGGTGGGCGGCGCGAGGTGGGCAACCACGCCCACCACGTGCAGCGCCTGCCGACCCATGTAGAAGGTCTTGCCCAGCGGGTTCTGGCCCGGGAACATCATGTCGGCCACGGCCTGGTTGAGGATCACCGCCGATGCCTTGTCCGGCGTGGTGCTGGCCGACTTGCGTGCGTCCTCGAAGTCGATGTACTCGCCGGGCAGGAAGTCACGGCCGGCCACCAGCTGCAGGCCCAGGGTCGACAACGCGCCTTCGTTGAACATGTACAGCGTCACCGAGGTCGTCGGCCGTTCCTGGTCACGCTCGCGCGAGATGCTGGTATTGGACGAGCTGGAGCGGAACGGCAGCTGGTTGACCTTGGTCACGCTGGTCGCACCGGGGACGGCGCGCAGCGCGGCCAGGTCTTCCTGGGTACGCGCCATGGCATTGGTCTGGGTACCGATGCCGCTGGTACGGACGATCACCAGTTCGTTCTCGGCCAGGCCGCTGGGCTGGGTGATCTTCTCCACGCGCTGGCTGACCAGGAACAACGCATTGCAGACGATGGCGCAGGTCAGCGCGATTTCCAGCACGATCAGGGCAGCGGCGGTCTTGTGCCGACGCAGCGTGCTGAGGATGGGGCGGATATCCATGGCAGTGTCCTTGTGCTTACTGCGACTTGAGCTGGATGGCGGGGGTGACCTGCATGGCACGCCAGGCCGGAAGGAATCCGGCGGCCAGGCTGGCCAGCAGGGTCAGGCCGAGGGCGAGCAGCAGCATGCTGCCGTCCAGATGGGCCAGCTGGGCGTACTCCACCGGCTGCCTGCGCACTGCGGCCAGACCGATCAGGGCCAGGCCGATGCCGAGCACACCGCCGACCACGCCGATGGCACCGGCTTCGACCAGGCACTGCAGGAAGATCTGCCCACGGCTGGCGCCCAGCGCACGCCGCACGCCGATCTCACCGCTGCGGCGCAGGAACTTGGCCAGCAGCAGACCGACCGTATTGACCAGGCACACGCCCAGGAAGCCCAGCGCCAGCCACATCTGCAGGCGCACGTCGCTGGGCACCGCACCGTTGAAGTCCAGCCACTCCATGACGCTGCGCACGCGCACGTTGGCGGGACGCTCGAAGCGGCCTGCAGCACGCTGCTGGTCGGAGTAGTTCACCAGATAGCGGCGGTAGTCATCGACCTTGCCCGGCTCCAGCTCGACCCAGTACTGGATCCAGGTGCAGGCCGCACTGAGCGAGTGGCTGTCGCCGCCCGGTCCGCCGTCGCGGAAGCAGTTCATGTTGCCGTTGTTGCCGAAATCCAGATCCATGGCAGTGGAGAACGGCACCAGCAGGTCCTCGTCCTTGCCGTAGGAACCGGTGGTCAGGTCGAAGAACTGCGGTTCGGGATTCCATTCCTTCATCACGCCGATCACGCGCAGTGACTGGCTGTTCACGCGGATCTCGCGGCCCACGCTGTTGGCGCCCTGGAACAGCTTGTCATTGATGGCCTTGGACAGCACCACCACGCGGCTGTGCGAATCGTCGTCGCTGGCAGACCAGGCGCGGCCGTACTGCATCGGCACGTTGAACATCGGGAAGAAGTCCGCCGAGGTCCAGCGCGTATCCACCGAGAACGGCTTGAGGGTGCTGCCCTCCGGTTCGACGATGGCACTGCCACCACTCATCATCGCCTGGTGCACGGCGCGCTTCTCGCGCAGCAGGGCTTCGGCGTCGAACCGCGTCATCTGGCCTTCCGGCTCCTCGTCCGTCAGGTAGCCGGAGCGCGGCCGCGGATCGAGCTGCGCGTAGAACAGCCGGTCGCTCTTCTCCGGAATCGGATCGCCGGACAGGACATGGAACACGGTCAGGGTGGTCATCGAGGCACCGATGCCCAGTGCGATGGCCACCACCATCAGCGCGGTCAGTACCTTGTTGCGGCGGAAGCTGCGTACCGCCAGTCGAGCGTAGTAGGCGAACATGGGCATGCCCTCACTCGTTGACGGCGACGATGCGGCGCGGAGTGGCCAGCACCGGCTCGCGCACCAGGTCGGTGACCTGGCCATCGACGATGTGCACGTTGCGCTGCGCACGCGCGGCCAGTTCCGGATCATGGGTGACCATGACGATGGTGGTGCCGGCCGCGTTGATTTCCTCCAGCAGCTCCATCACGCCACGTGCCATCTGCGTATCCAGGTTGCCGGTCGGTTCGTCGGCCAGCAGCAGGCGCGGGCTGCCGGCGAGGGCCCGGGCAATCGCCGCGCGCTGCTGCTGGCCGCCGGACAGTTCGTTCGGGTAGTGCTTCATGCGCGAGCCCAGTCCGACCTGGGTCAGCGCCTTCTCGATGCGCTCACGGCGCTCGCCGGCACTCATCTTGCGGTAGCGGAGCGGCACGTCGACGTTGTCGAACAGGTTCAGGTCCGGAATCAGGTTGAAGCCCTGGAAGATGAAGCCGATCTTCTGGTTGCGCAGGCGGCTGCGCGCATCATCACCGAGCTGGCTGACATCCTCGCCATCAAGCAGGTAGGTGCCGCTGGTGAAGGTTTCCAGCAGGCCGGCGATGTTGAGGAAGGTGGTCTTGCCGGAGCCGGAGGGGCCGGTGACGGCGACGAACTCGCCCTCCTTGACCTGCAGTTCCAGCGAGCGCAGTGCATGGGTTTCCACCTGTTCAGTGCGGAAGACCTTGGCGACCGAACGCATTTCGAGCATGTACATGGGGTGTCCTCTCTCCAGGATGTATCAGTTGACGGAGACGCGTTCGGCGTCCTTGAACAGGTCGCTGCCGGAGACCACGATACGGTCGCCCGGCTGCACACCCGACTTGATTTCCACTTCGCCCAGGCTGCTGACGCCCAGTTCCACCGGACGGCGCACCGCCGTGCGGCCATCCATCACGTAGGCCATGCCGTTGCCCTGTTCGACGAACGGGCCGCGCTCGACCTTCAGCACGTTCTTGCGGGTATCCAGCAGCACCCGGACCGACATGCGCTGGCTCTGGCGCAGGCCTTCGGGCTGCTTGTCGGCGAAGCGCACGCGGGCATTGACCTCGCCGTTCACCACTTCCGGCGACACCGCGCTGATCTCGCCCGGGAACGGCTGGCCGTTGCCGCCGGTGAGCTGTGCGGGCATGCCGATGGCCAGATCACGAGCGAAGCTTTCCGGAACCTTGATCTCGACTTCGAACTTGGACAGGTCCACCACCCCCAGCACCGGCGCGTTGGCCGCCAGGTTGGTGGACTGGGTGGCCTGCACCTGGCCCACCTGGCCATCAAACGGCGCGCGCAGGGTCAGCGCATCGACCTGGCGCTGCACTTCGGCCACTACCGCCTTCTGGCGATCGGCCAGCAGCCGCTTGTTGCGTGCATCCAGGTCGGCGCCCTGGCTCTGCAGGCGGGCATCGGTGGTGGCGTTGGCAAGGCTGATGTCGGCCTTCTTCAGGCTGTCCTGGGCCTTGGCCAGGTCGATCTGCGGCACGGCGCCGCCGTCGAAGCCGCGCTGGTAACGTTGCAGGTCGCGATCGGCAGCCTGACGCTCGATGGTGGCCTGATCGGTTTCCTTGCGCGACTTGGCGCGGGCCAGCGTCGCGTCCAGGGCGGCGCGGCTGGCCTCGGCTTCCAGGCCAGCCAGGGTGGCCTGTTCCTGGGCCAGCTTGCTGCGCAGTTCCGGGCTGTCGATGATCGCCAGCTCCTGGCCCTTCTTGACCACGTCGCCGGCCACGACCTTCAGGTCCACGGTACCGGCGGAGATCGCATACAGCACCGGACTGTTGGCGGCGATCACACGGCCGTCGGCGGCGATGTCACGCACCAGGTCGCCACGTTGCACTTCCGCGATACGCACCCGGCTGCTGTCGAACGAGCGGCTGGCGTTGGCCCAGGCGTACACGGCCCAGCCGATGCCGGCGAGCAGGGCGATGCTGCCCAGTGCCGGCCAACGGTAGCGATGCCAGGCGGCGGCGGTCGGGCGGGCCGGGGTGGAGGAAACGATCTGGTCCTGGGCGGAAGTGTCGCGGATCATCGGGTTCGTGCCTGACGGTGGTGATCCATACCAAGCACGTAGCGTGCCAACTTTATTTCCTTTCCCATCAATGATTTGCAATTCGAGCGGCGGTGTCCGGGTGTCCGCGGACACCTGTGCGGACACATTCATTAAGCGGACAGGAGGGGGAAACCGGACACGCACGCTAGAATGCCGCGACCGTCTTCAAGGAAATGCGTGACATGTGTGGAATCGTGGGGGCGATCGCTGATCGCGACGTGGTGCTGGTGCTGATCGAAGGTCTGAAGCGACTGGAGTACCGCGGCTACGATTCTTCAGGCATCGCGGTGATCGACGCGACCGATCGCCCTGACGTGCACCGCGTCCGCCGTACCGGCCGGGTCGCCGAGATGGCCGCTGCCGCCGCCGCCGAGGGGTTCAATGCGCAGCTGGGTATCGGCCATACGCGTTGGGCCACCCATGGCGGCGTCACCGAGGCCAATGCGCATCCGCACATCAGCCAGGGCGTGGCCCTGGTCCACAACGGCATCATCGAGAACCATGAAGAACAGCGCGAGCGCTTGCGCGCGCTGGGCTACAGCTTCGAGTCGCAGACCGACACCGAAGTGATCGCCCACCTGATCCATCATCATCTGCAGAGCGGTGACGATCTGCTGGTCGCGCTGCAGCGCACGGTGAAGGAACTCACCGGCGCCTATGCACTGGCCGTGGTCAGCCGTGCCGAGCCGGAGCGCTTCGTCTGCGCACGCATGGGCTGCCCGCTGCTGGTCGGCCTGGGCGAGGGCGAGAATTTCGTTGCCTCCGATGTCTCGGCGGTGATCTCGGCCACCCGCAAGGTGATCTTCCTGGAGGAGGGTGACACGGCCGAGGTGCGCCGCGAGGGCGTGCGCATCTTCGACGAGCACGATCAGCCGGTACAGCGCGAGGTGCACCTGTCCGACGTGTCGCTGGCCTCGCTGGAACTCGGCCCTTACCGCCATTTCATGCAGAAGGAAATCCACGAGCAGCCGCGCGCGCTGGGTGACACCATCGAGGCGGCGATCGACGCCGGTGGCTTCCCGGCCGAGCTGTTCGGCAGGAATGCCGAGGCGGTGCTGGCGGGCATCGAAGGCGTGCAGATCCTGGCGTGTGGCACCAGCTACTACGCTGGCCTGACCGCGCGCTACTGGATCGAGTCCATCGCCGGCCTGCCGTGCAGCGTGGAGATCGCCAGCGAGTACCGCTACCGCGCGGCGTATGCGAACCCGAAGCACCTGGTGGTGACGATCTCCCAGTCCGGCGAAACGCTGGACACGATGGAGGCGCTGAAGTACGCCAAGTCGCTCGGCCACCGGCACACGCTGTCGATCTGCAACGTGCCGGAAAGCGCGATTCCCCGCGCCAGTGAACTGGTCTGCTATACCCGTGCCGGTGCCGAGATCGGCGTGGCTTCGACCAAGGCGTTCACTACCCAGCTGGCCGCGCTGTTCCAGCTGACCGTGGTGCTGGGCAAGCTGCATGGGCGCGTCGATGCCGCACAGGAAGCCGACTATCTGGAGCAGCTGCGCTTCCTGCCGGGCAGCGTGCAGCACGCGTTGAACCTGGAGCCGCAGATTGCGGCCTGGGCCGAGCGCTTCGCGCGCAAATCCAACGCGCTGTTCCTGGGCCGTGGCCTGCACTATCCGATCGCACTGGAAGGTTCGCTCAAGCTCAAGGAGATCTCCTATATCCACGCCGAGGCGTATCCGGCGGGCGAGCTCAAGCACGGTCCGCTGGCGCTGGTGGACGAGGACATGCCGGTGGTGGTGATCGCCCCCAACGACAGCCTGCTGGAGAAGGTGAAGTCGAACATGCAGGAAGTCCGCGCGCGGGGAGGCGAGCTGTTCGTGTTCGCCGACCAGGACAGCAACTTCTCCGAAAGCGAAGGCGTGCATGTGATCCGTACGCCGCGCCACGCGGGCGTGCTCAGTCCGGTGGTGCATACCATTCCGGTGCAGCTGCTGGCCTACCACACCGCACTGGCGCGTGGCACCGACGTGGACAAGCCGCGCAACCTGGCCAAGAGCGTGACGGTGGAGTAACTGCCATCGGCTGCATGGGATGCTGCAGGTGAAGGGGGGCCACGTGGCCCCCTTTCGTTTGCGCCGCTCACAGCGCCAAGTGGGACACCCGCAGGGTGTTCTGTCCGCGTTCGGCAGCACGCAATCAATCTTTAACGTGCGGCACTGCGCGTGTTCAGCGGCGGTTTCAGCCGCAGTGCCATTCTCTGGATCGTCGGCAGGTTCCCACGACGTACTGTCCTATCGATGCCGGTAGTGACCGAGGGTCGCAGTCGTAGAATCGAGCCGACCGAGATACGGGTTGCGTTGCCGGACCCGCCTCGTTCGCGTTGCAGCACCTCGCCTTGCCGATGCATTCCCCATGGGCAGACCGGTGCGCCAGACGTGCGCTGAAAGGTCTGTTCCCGGGGAGGGGGCGAATCGGAAGAGCACACTTTTTTGACTTCAGTGACCTGCAACAGGAAACAAGAATGAACGTCCGCGAACTCCTGCAATCCAAGAAAGAAGCTGTCATCACCATCGATGCGGAAGACACCATCGGTGCCGCCGCCCACAAGATGAGCGCGAACAGGATCGCTGCCCTGGTGGTGATGAAGGATGATGCGCCGGTCGGCATCATCTCCGAGAAAGACATCGTGCGTACCCTGGCTGACGATGGCCCGCAGGCCGGCCGCCGGGTGATTTCCACCTTGCCATCCACTGGACTGGAAGGCATCGCACCGGAGGCCACCCTGAAGCAGGCCATGTCGTTGATGACGTACTCGCGGCGCCGTCATCTGATGGTCACCGATGGCACGCGCCTGGTCGGCATCCTCAGCCTGGGCGACATCGTGAAGAATCTGCTGGGCGAGCTGGAGCTGGAAAAGGCCGTGCTGCAGGACATCTACATGGCCGCGCATTGACGCCGGCGCAGTAGAAAAAAAGAAGCCGGGCACTGCCCGGCTTCTTCGTTCACGGCATCGCTGGAATCAGAACGTCACCTTCACCGAATCGGCGCTGTAGTGCGCCGGGCCGTGATAGACCACCTCGATGTTGTTGCCATCCGGGTCAAGCACGAACGCGCCGTAGTAGCCCGGATGATAGGGGCGCTCGCCCGGTGCGCCGTTGTCGGTGCCGCCCGCGGCGATGGCGGCAGCATGAAACGCATCGACGGTCGCCGCATCGCGCGCCTGGAATGCCAGGTGGTGGCGTCCGGTCAGCTGGCCGGCAGCGGCTTCGCTGCTGGCGGTGGAAATGAACAGCTCGTCAGCCCAGAAATAGTCCGGCCCTTCGCCGGCAACCGGAATGCCGATCGTGTCGAACACCGCCTGGTAGAAGCGGCGGCTGGCCGGCAGGTCGCGCACCACCAGCTGCAGGTGATCGATCAATCGGCCGCGGTGCAGTTCCATAGTTTCCATGCGTACCTCTACAGAAAAGGGGACAGTGTGGATAGCGCCGGGCCGCGCCCGGCGAGCGCGCAGCGCCGCCTGCTTATCGAGGGAAGGCCGCCGGGCATGGCCTGGCGCCACCGCAATTGTGCCCCTTTCCGGATCAGGCGTTGGCGATGATTTCCACCCAGTAGCCGTCGGGGTCCTTGATGAAGGCGAGGTTCTTCATGCGACCGTCGGTCAGGCGCTTCTGGAACGGCACGCCCAGATCCTCGAAGCGCTGGCAGGCAGCTTCCAGCTCGGGCACCGATACGCAGATGTGGCCGAAGCCGCGCGGATCGCTGTTGCCGTCGTGGTAGACCGGGCCATCCTGGGCTTCAGTGCCGTGGTTGTGGGTCAGCTCCAGCACGCCCGGCAGGCCGGCCATCCACAGGCGGCGCTCGGCATCGTCTTCCGGCACCACGGCGCCGGACGGCACGTAGGCCAGGAAATACAGGCTGAACTGCGCTTCGGCGAAGTCACGCTTGTCGATCAGCCGGTAGCCCAGCACGCGGGTGTAGAAGTCCAGCGAGGCGGTGATGTCCTTCACCCGCAGCATGGTGTGGTTGAACACGAAGCCGGTGGTTTCGGCCGGGGCCTGGGCGGCGACGCCGGGGACCTGTTGGAGGGAAGAGAGACTCATGGTTCGCGTCCTGTCAGCAATAGAGGGAAATGACCCGCGGAGAGTGGCTGGAAGTTGCATCTGAAACCGGCAGTTGCCGGAACCCGCACTTCGCTTGCATCCTCGTTGTCGATCTGGGATCGTCAGGTCATGTTGCAGCGCAGGATAATCGGTGTGCGTCCGCAATGGGATGAGCGCTTCCGCAACGCCGGGTGAAATGCCTGCAACCAGAGCAGTACGGCGCGGCAGTGGGACGCAGGGGAATCCGGCAGGGATGGCAAGACGCTCGCGCATCGTCGCGGGCGGTTGACAGCCCGTTGCCCGCCGCGCTAATGATTGTATGTATATACAAATAACCGAGGGTCTTCAGGGGTCCCATGCCTTACCGCCGATGGCTGCCGCTGCTGCTGATGGCCGTGCTCCTCTTCGAAGGTGTCTTCGGAGCGTGGGCGGGGACGCGCATGGCGCTGCCCGGCGGGGACACTGCAGGCTCCGCAGGCCGGGCGATTGCGGGCTGCCAGGCAACACCGCGCAGCGCGGCACCGGCGTCGGGCCACACCCGCCATGACCAGGCGCCGACGGCCGCCGGCGACGTGCACAAGGATCACTGCAGCTGTGTCGACGCGGCCGGCTGCGACTGCCGCTGCCTGTTGAGCCTCTACCCTCCGATGCCATCGCTGCTGCTGCCCAGCGCCCATCCGCGCATCGCGCTGGACATTGCGCTGCCGGCACTGACCCTGCCTGCCAGCAAGCTTTCCCGCGTATTCCGACCTCCCATCGCCTGAGCGGCTGTCCCCGCGTCGACATGACGCCGTCGTGTCCCTTTGCCCGAATCGTGGCAGGGGCACCCAGAGACAGTATTCCTGCGGGAGAGAGAACATGTATCTGAAGTCCAATGCCATGGCTGCGGCCATCGGCAGTCTGCTGTGCATCTCCGTTGTCCACTCCGTCGCCGCGCAGGATGCGCAGTCGCCCGATGCGAAGGCACGCACGCTGGATACCGTGCAGGTGACCGGCAGCCACATCAAGCGCGCGCAGCTGTCCGGCGTCGGCCCGGTAAGCGTGGTCGACGCCGAGGCCATCGAACGTTCCGGCGCCACCTCGGTGGAAGCCCTGCTGCAGCGCCTGCCGGCATCGGCGGGGTTCGCGGGCAGCCAGAGCAATGCCTACTGGGCCGAGAACGGCTACGGCACCACCCAGGTCAATCTGCGTGGTCTCGGCATCAACCGGACCCTGGTCCTGCTCAACGGCCGGCGCATCGTCAATGGCGGCACCGGCGCCAACAGTTCGGTCGACCTCAATGTCATTCCGGTCTCGCTGATCGAGCGCGTGGAGGTGCTCAAGGACGGCGCCTCGGCAATCTATGGCGCTGATGCGGTGGCTGGCGTGGTCAACATCATCACCAAGCAGGGATTCGAGGGTGCCGAAGCGGTGGTGCGCTATGGCCAGACCAGCCAGGGCGACGGCGAGGAAACCTCGGTCGATGTCAGCTGGGGCGTCAGCAGCGAACGCGGCTCGCTGATGGCTGCGGTCAGCTACTTCGACAGCGGCGCGGTCAACATGGCCTCGCGCGCGCCCTGCGGCCTGATCGAATCCGATGGCCGGCTGGTCTGCTCCGGCAGTTCGTCCACCATCGGTGGTCGTGCACTGCTGGCAGATGGCCGACGGGTCAACTTCAACCAGGTGCCCGGGGGCGACGGCGATTTCTACGAGCCCTATTCGGCGGCCAAGCACAACTACAACGGCAATCCCACGCTCAACGCGGTCAACCCGATCGAGCGGCTCAGCCTGAGCGTATTCGGCGACAGCCAGTTGAATGACAGCACGCGTGCGTTCATCGAAGCGATGTACACCAACCGCCAGTCCAGGCAGCTGGCCACCTCGGGTGGACTGGGCGTCTACCGGCCGATCAACATCGCCGCCGATCACCCGACCAATCCCACCGGGCAGGATCTGCTGCTGCAGCGCCGGCGCCTGGAAGAGGCCGGTCCCCGCCACTTCTTCCAGGAGACCGACACCTACCGCGTGGTAGCGGGCCTGAAAGGCCAGTTCGGCACCAGCTGGGACTGGTCGGTGGCCTTCAACTGGGGGCGCAACACCGGCGTGGATGGTTCGGACAATGTCGCCAACCTCGATCGCGTTGACCAGACGCTGGACCGGTCCCTGTGCAGTACCGCGCCCGGCGCAGCGATTCCCTGCGGCGACTATCTCGGCTACGGAGACCTGAGCCGCGACGTGCTGGATTACATCCTGTACACCTCGCGCGATACCGGCGGCAACGAGCAGAAGAGCTTCACCGCCAATCTCAGCGGGCAGATCTTCGAACTGCCGGCAGGCTGGGTGGGATTTGCCGCGGGTGTGGAGGTGCGCAGGGAGCGCGGTTGGCGTGATCCGGATCCGTTGACCGTGCTCGGCATCGGCAATACCAACCAGCAGGACCCGATCGCCGGGCGATACACGGCCAAGGAAGCGTACATGGAGCTGGCGGTGCCGCTGCTGCAGGACGCGGTCATCGCAGATTCGCTGTACCTCAACCTGGCCGGCCGCGTGTCCGACTACGACCTGTTCGGGCGCGACTTCAACTACAAGGCCGGGCTGGACTGGCAGGTCAGCCCATCGCTGAAGCTGCGCAGCACCTATGCCACGGCATTCCGCATTCCCAACATTCCCGAACTGTTCGGTGGCGTATCCGAGGGCAACCTCACCACCACCGACCCCTGCAGTGGCTGGAGCGGACTGCCGGCCAGCTCGGTCGTGCGTGCGAACTGCCAGGCCGATGGCGTGCCGGCCGGCTACGTGCAGCCGGGCAACACCATCCTGACCACGTCCGGCGGCAATGCGGATCTCGAGCCGGAAGACGCTACCTCCTTCACCGCCGGGGTGGTGTGGACACCCACGTTCGCACCGGGGCTGACGCTCACCCTGGACTACTACCGCATCCGCATCGAGAACGCGATCCAGCGCATCGCCGGCTCCACCAAGCTGGCCATCTGCTACAACACTCCGTCGCTGGCGCATCCGTTCTGCGACGCCAGCAACTTCACCCGCGACCCGCGTACCGGCGAAGTGAACTACCTCTCATCGCAGCCGGTGAACACGGCCGATGAGCAGGTCAGTGGCTACGACCTGGGCGCACTCTACGAGTTCAAGCCGTGGGGCATGGACGCCAGCATCAGTGCCGACATCTCCTACCTTCAGCGTTATGACGTGCGCCCGTATGCCGGAGCAGAGGTGATCACGTATGCCGGCAGGATCACCGGCGGCCGTGGCAGCTATGCCAAGTGGCGTGGACTGGTGTCGATGAATGCGTCGCGTGGGCAATGGTCCGGTACCTGGACCACCCAGTACATCGGCCGGGCCGACGACATCAATGCGGCCCGTGGCGACATCGGAGATCACGCGCCCTCGGTGTTCTATCACAATCTCCAGCTCAGGTACGCGGTCAGCAAGGCGCTGGATGTGGCGCTGGGCGTGGACAACGTGTTTGATCGCTCGGCGCCGTTCATCCAGAGCTATACCGACGCCAACACCGACACCATGACCTACGACCTGCTCGGTCGTCGCTGGTATGCACGCATCGGCTACCGCTGGTGATCGCACGCGCCCCCGTCGCCTGCGGCGGGGGTGCTCCGCAAGGGAGACAAGGTAGATGAAACCCGCATTCTGGGCGCGCCGCGCCCATAAATGGATCGGACTGGTGATCGGTGTGCAGGCGCTGTTGTGGATGCTCAGCGGGGTCTACATGACCGTGGTGCCGCTGCAGGTGATCCATGGAGACCACCTGGCGCATGTCCGTGGCGAACCGCTGGCACCGGCGCATGATCGGGTCGGCGTCGATATGCTGGCCGCGCGCTATCCCGGCCTGCAGTCGTTCCGCCTCAAGCGGCTGCTGGAGCGTGAGGTCTACGACGTGCGGCGCGGACCGGAACGCTTCCTGGTCGATGCCCGCAGTGGAGAGCGCCTGCCGCGGCTGGACCGGGATGGTGCCATCGCGCTGGCCACGGCGCTGTACCAGGGCGCAGGTGAGGTTGCGCGGGTGGAATGGGTGACCCGTGCACCGTCGGAAGTGAAGACACGACCGGTGCCGATGTGGGCCGTTCATTTCGCTGACCGCGGAAGCACCACGCTGTACCTGTCACCGGACAGCGGCGAACTGCTGGCGCGCCGGCACAGCCTGTGGCGCTGGTTCGATTTCCTGTGGATGTTCCACATCATGGACTACGAGCAGCGCACCGACGTCAACAATGGCCTGCTGCGCGTCGCATCGGTGATCGGGCTGGCATTCGGCCTCAGTGGCGTGTGGCTGCTGTTCTACAGCTTCGGCCAGAGGAGGCGCGCATGACGCCGTGGCTGCGCCGGCTGCACAAGTGGATCGGGGTACTGGTGGGACTGCAGTTCCTGGTCTGGCTCGGCAGTGGACTGGGCATGAGCCTGCTTGACCCGGACCGGATCGCTGGCACTTCGCAGCGGGCTGCGCCCGCGGCGCCCCTGGCATGGCCGGCAGACACCGTTTCACCGGCCGATGCACTGCGAGCCGCACGGTGGCCGGCCGCGACCCTGGACAGTGGCTGGCTGCTGCAGACGCCGGTGTATCGACTGCAGTCAGCGGAAGGCACCGAGGTGATCGATGCGCGTGATGGCAGGCGCATCACCATCGATCCGGTGATCGCGCTGCGCGTCGCGCAGGCCGCCTACCGTGGCCAGGGCGTGCCCGCAGCGCCGGTGCATCTGGCGCACAGTCTGGAGACGCGCAGCCATCCCGATCCGGTCTGGCGGGTGGACTTCGGTGATGCGCAGGACACCACCGTCTACGTCTCTGCCGACAGTGGACAGGTGCTTGAGCATCGCACCGCAACGTGGCGGCTGTTCGATGTGTTCTGGATGCTGCACATCATGGACTACGCGGCGCGGGCCAACTTCAACAATCCGCTGGTGGTGGGGATGGGGCTGGGGGGGCTGTGGATGGCCTTGACCGGCGCGTGGCTGCTGCTGGCAAGCGTCCGCCTGCATGAGTTCGTTCCACATCGATGGCGCAGCCGCCGGCAGTTGGCGGTGTTCGCCCCGGGAGGCACGCACCTGCGCACCGTGGCCGCGGCGCAGGGGGACAGTGTCTACCTGGCGCTGGCCCGCGAAGGCGTGAACCTGCCTTCCAACTGCGGCGGCGGGCAGAGCTGTGGACTGTGCGAAGTCCGGGTCCGCGGACAGGCTGGCACGCCTTCCGCCGCAGATCGGGCGCACCTGGCCGGATCGCGCCTGAAGGTCGGCTGCCGGCTCGCCTGCAACCTGCAGGTGGGTGCGGATATGGAGATCGAGGTATCCGGCGGTGCCAGCCTGTGGACCGAGCATGAGGCAACGGTCGAGCGGATCGAAGCGGTGACCCCGTTCCTGCGCGAGATCCACCTGCATCCCGACCACGCCGCCGACGCACTCTATCAACCCGGCTGCTACCTGCAGCTGCATGTGCCCGAATACGAGCTGCCCCGTTCCGCGCTCTGGCATCCGGACGAACACCGCCAGGACTGGTCACCGCTGGCCCTGCCGGAAACCCTGCACAACAAGGCCGCGGTGCGTCGTTCGTACTCGCTGGCGATGCCGGTTGCCGCAGAGGCGGGGCACTTGGTGTTGCTGGCCCGGTTCAGCCCCGGCTGGCAGCAGGGCAAGCGGCATCCGCCGGGCAAAGGGTCCAGCTATCTGTACGCGTTGCACCCCGGCGATCGCGTCCGCTACAGCGGACCGTTCGGTGATTTCGCGCTCAGCGGCGTGTCCCGGGAAAAGATCTTCATCGGCGCCGGCGCCGGCATGGCGCCGCTGCGGGCGATGATCGAGCAGCGGCTTTCCGAGGGAGGGCAGGAGCGCATCCACTACTGGTACGGTGCCCGCAGCGAGCGCGATTGCCCCTACATGGCGCAGATGCAGGCCCTGCAGGCAGCGCACGCGAACTTCAGCTGGCATCCCGTCTGGTCCGGGCAGGGAACCGGCCGGCGCGTGCATGACGCCATCCATGAGGACCTGCTGCAGCGGCATCCGGATCTTTCCGGCTGCGAGTTCTACCTGTGCGGGCCACCGCCGATGCTGGCCGCGACCCGGCAGCTGCTGCGCCGGCTGGGCGTGGCGGAAGAGCGGATCGCATACGACGATTTCAAGATCTGAAGTGAAGGCGCCGTGGCCGTGGAGGGCGGCCGCGGCGCCCGTTGCAGTGGTGCGGGCGGAGTAGAATGCGCAGCTGTACTCACCGAAGTGGCGTTCCATGTCCCAGCGCGCCTGGGTGGCTGCGGCCATCCGCAAGATCGAAGCCGATTTCAACCGGTCCGCCGATACCCACCTGATCCCGATGGCGCTGCCCGGGTTCGAAGGCATCGATGTCTACCTGAAGGATGAATCCAGCCACCCCACCGGCAGCCTGAAGCACCGCCTGGCGCGTTCGCTGTTCCTGTACGCGCTGGCCAATGGCTGGCTGCGCGAAGGGCGGCCGGTGATCGAGGCGTCGAGCGGCTCGACCGCGGTGTCCGAAGCGTATTTCGCGCGCCTGCTGGGGCTGCCCTTCATCGCGGTGATTCCGGCCACGACCTCGCCGGAAAAGATCGCGGCCATCGAATTCCATGGTGGCCGCTGCCATCTGGTCGAGCGCGCCTGTGATCTCAACTGCGAATCGGAACGGCTGGCGCGCGAAACCGGCGGTCACTTCATGGACCAGTTCACCTACGCCGAACGGGCCACCGACTGGCGCGCCAACAACAACATCGCCGAGTCCATCTTCAAGCAGATGGCCGAAGAGCCCAGCCCGGTACCCGAGTGGATCGTGTGCAGCCCAGGCACCGGCGGCACCGCGGCCACGCTGGGCCGCTACGTCAGCTACCGGCGGCACGACACCCGCATCCTCTGCGCGGATCCGGAGATCTCGGTGTTCTTCGAGGGCTACCAGGCGGCGGTGGCGGGTGAGCAGCAGTGGCGTGACCTGACCTGCAGCGGTGGCTCCCGGGTGGAAGGCATCGGCCGGCCGCGGGTGGAGCCGAGCTTCATTCCGACCAGCGTCGATGCGATGGTGAAGGTGCCGGATGCATTGAGCCTGGCAGCCATGCGCCACGTCAGCCGGCAGCTCGGTCGGCGCGTGGGAGGCTCCACCGGCACCAACTTCATCGGTGTGCTGCAGGCGGCGCAGTGGATGCGCGACGCCGGCCGCCACGGCAGCATCGTCAGCATCCTGTGCGACAGTGGCGAGCGCTACGCGCACAGCTATTACGACCCGGCGTGGTACGCACGGCAGGGCATCGATGTGGACGGTGCCGATGCACAGCTGGCCGCGGCAGTGGCCGGGCAGGGCCTGCCTGCGCTGCCGTGCTGCAGCCTGGAAGCGCTGTAAGCCTGCGATGCCTCCGCCGGGCATGGCCCGGCGCTACCAGGGCCCGTCGATCGCGGTAGCGCCGGGCCATGCCCGGCGAGCGCAGCGGCGCATCAGGGCCGATCAGTATCCCGCCGCAGTGAACGCGTCGAGCACCACATCGCGCAGCGCATCAGGCAGCGCCTCGATGTCCATCGCGCGATCATCCAGGTGCAGTCGTGGGTCCAGGCTGCTGATGCGGTCCTGGGCCAGCGCCTGCAGCCACAGCAGCACGCAGATCACGAACTCGCGCTCGTGCCCCGGATGCAGGTGGCGGGCACCGCGTTCGATCACCTCGAACGGGTACCACTCCTGGTCATCATTGAGGATGCCACCCTGCTGCATGAGCACCTGCAACTGCTGCAGATGGCGCGGGGCATCATCGCCGGGATCGCACAATGTGGCGATCCAGGACAACTCCTCCGGGCTGGCAGACAGCGCCAGCGACCGGGCCGGCAACGCGGTTGCAACCTGAGCCAGACCTTCCATGTGGGGCCTCTATCGGCATGTTCCGCTGCGGACTCCCCCGCAGCCAGAGCTTCCGCGCGACACCGTAAGGCCGACGTGAATGATCGGCGGGCACCCCTTGTCTGCGGCCCCGGCCAGCGCCATATCGACTGGGCTGCCCGCCCCTCGGGCCCGTAACTGGAGATCTGCCGTGACCGCTGCCAACCCCCTGCTCGATTTCTCCGGCCTGCCCCGCTTCGAGGCGATCCGCCCCGAGCACGTGGCGCCGGCGCTGGATGTGCTGCTGGCCGAGGCCGAAGCCGCCGTCAACGCAGCCGAGCAGGTGCAGCCAGTCCGCTGGGAGACCTTCGTGGCTCCGCTGGACGATGCCACCGAGCGGCTGTGGCGCGCCTGGGGCCTGGTCGGCCACCTGCAGGGCGTGGTCAACACGCCGGAACTGCGCGAGGCCTACAACAGCAACCTGCCGCGGGTGACCCGGTTCGCCAGTGCGCTGGGCCAGAACCTGGCGCTGTACCGCCAGTACCAGGCACTGGCCACCGGCCCGGAGGCGGGGACGTTCGATGAGGCCCGGCGCAAGGTGCTGGACAATACGCTGCGCGACTTCCGCCTGGGGGGCGCGGAGCTGGCGCCGGACGCCCAGCAGCGGTTCGCTGCGATCAAGGAAGAACTGTCGGCGCTGTCCGCGAAGTTCTCGCAAAACGTGCTGGATGCCACCGATGCGTGGTCGTTGATCGTGGAAGACGAAGCACGCCTGGCCGGCGTGCCGGACGATGTGAAGGCTGCTGCGCGTGCCGCAGCGGCGAACGATGGCAGGGACGGTTGGAAGCTGACGCTGCAGATGCCGTGCTACCTGCCGGTACAGACCTGGGCCGAAGACCGTGACCTGCGCGAGATCCTGTACCGGGCCAGCGCGCAGCGCGCTTCCGAATTCGGCGATGACGCGCTGGACAACAGCGGCAATATCGACCGCATCCTGGCCCTGCGTGCCGAACTGGCCGCACTGCTCGGCTTTGATTCCTATGCCGACTACTCGGTGGCCACCAAGATGGCGCAGGACCCGGCCGAAGTGCTGGGCTTCCTGCGTGACCTGGCGGCGCGCGCCAAGCCGTTCGCGGCCAGGGACCGTGCCGAACTGGAGCAGTTCGCGCGTGAACACCTGGGCATCGACAGCCTGCAGGCCTGGGACCTGGCGTTCGCGGCCGACCGCCTGAAGCAGGCGCGCTACAGCTATTCCGAGCAGGAGGTGAAGCAGTACTTCACCGAGCCGAAGGTGCTGGGTGGACTGTTCTCGGTGATCGAGCAGCTGTATGGCCTGCGTGTGCAGGAGGACAGTGCGCCGGTCTGGCACGAGGACGTGCGCTTCTTCCGCCTGGTCGATGCGCAGGACGCGCTGGTCGGCCAGTTCTACCTGGATCTGTACGCCCGTGAGGGCAAGCGCGGCGGTGCGTGGATGGACGATTGCCGCAACCGGCGCGAGCGTGCCGATGGCAGCGTGCAGACGCCGCTGGTGTATCTGGTGTGCAACTTCGGTCGCGGCGCCAACGGCAGGCCGGCTACGTTCAGCCACAATGAAGTGACCACGCTGTTCCATGAAATGGGCCATGGCCTGCACCAGCTGCTGACCCGGATCGGTGAGCTGGGCGTGGCCGGCATCAATGGCGTGGAATGGGATGCGGTGGAGCTCCCCAGCCAGTTCATGGAGAACTTCTGCTGGGAATGGGACCACCTGCAGCGCATGACCGCGCACGTGGAGACGGGTGAACCGCTGCCACGTGCGCTGTACGATCGCATGCTGGCCGCGCGCAATTTCCACAGCGGCATGGCGACTGTCCGCCAGCTGGAGTTCGGCCTGTTCGACATGCTGCTGCACAGCCAGTTCGAGCCCACGCAGGACAGCGTGCTGGCGCTGCTGGAGCGCGTGCGCGGCGAAGTGGCGGTGAATCATCCGCCAGCCTGGAACCGCTTCCCGCATCAGTTCAGCCACATCTTCGCCGGTGGCTATGCGGCCGGCTACTACAGTTACAAATGGGCCGAGGTGCTCAGTGCCGATGCCTATGCGGCGTTCGAGGAAGCACCGCAGGCATTGGCCGCGACCGGTGCACGTTTCCGCGACGAGATCCTCTCGCGCGGAGGCAGCCGTCCGGCGGCCGAGAACTTCAAGGCGTTCCGTGGCCGTGCGCCGCAGATCGATGCGCTGCTGCGCCATTCGGGCATGGCCTGATCCCACATCGGCGGTGAGGGGTGCCCGCGATGGCGGGCACCCATCGACGGGCATCGGTCACTCGGCGTAGATCATCCTGCGGGTCATGCCGCCGTCGACGATGAAATCCTGGCCGGTGGTGAATCCGGACAGCGGCGACAGCAGGTACACCGCCAGCGCGCCGATGTCTTCCGGGCGGCCGACGCGGCCGACCGGATGCTGCGCGTGGTCGATAGCCGAATACTCGGGCGCATGGCGCCGGGAGGGCGCCTGCCACTCGCTGGTGCCGATCCAGCCAGGACTGATGCTGTTCACCCGCACCGCCGGTCCGGCGCTGATCGCCAGCGCGTGGGTGAATGCCACCAGTCCACCCTTGGCCGCGGCATAGGCTTCGCTATGGGCTTCGGACTGCCGGGCGCGGGTCGAGGCGATGTTGATGATGGCACCCGCGCCACGGGATGACAGTGCCGGCAGGGCATGCCGGCTGCACAGGAAAGCGCCATGCAGCGATGACAGGCGGCGCTGCCATTCATCCCACGCCATGTCCTGCAGCGGCGTACCGTGCGCACCGGCGATGCCGGCATTGTTGACCAGGCCATCGATGCCGCCAAACCGCTGCACCGCCGTGGCGATGAACGCGCGCACGCTGGTTTCGTCGGTGATGTCCAGGGGCTGGAACGCCGCATCGTCATCGCGCTGCCATTCGGCCAGGCAGGCGTGGCCGGCTTCCGTATCCAGATCGCCGATCAGCACGCGGCCGCCGGCACCGAGTACGGCCTGGGCGATGCCACGGCCGATGCCGTTGGCGCCACCGGTGACCAGCACCACCTTGCCCGCCAGCGGCGCGGCAGGCCAGGTGGTGATCGGCGGAGCCGCGCTCATGACAGGTCTTCGCCACGCAGGCGGCGATGCCAGCCGTCCACGCCGATGCGGTCCAGCGTCTGGATGTTGCGCTCGACGATCACGTCCGGATCGGGGAACGCGTCCACCGCGCGTGCCACGCTGTCCTCGCGCAGCAGGTGCAGCGTGGGATAGGGCGCGCGGTTGGTGTAATTGCTGGCGTCGTTGGCGGCCACGCCTTCGAACTGGTAGTCCGGATGGAAGCTGGCCACCTGCAGGATGCCCTGCAGATCGAGCGCCTCGATCGCCGCGTCGGCGTTGTCGAGGAAGTCGTTGTAGTCCAGGAAATCCGTCAGCACCTGCGGGTGCACGATCAGGGTGGTGTCGATCTGCTCGGCCGGCGTGTCCCGCAGCAGCACCAGTTCCTCGGCCAGCTGTTCGACCAGTGCTTCGGGGGTGGTGGCATCACTGAGCACGAAGCGGACCTGGTCCTTTACGTACACGGCCTTGGCGAACGGACACAGGTTCAGGCCGATGACGATGCGCTCCAGCCACAGGCGGGTGGCGGCGATCGGGTCGTCGGTGGGCAGGGCGGTATCGGTCATGGCGGGCACATCGGCGGGCGAGGCCGCCATTGTAGGCAGTGTGCCGCCGCAGCGCTGTTCACTGTGCAGGAACTGGACAGTCACCATGCTGCAAATTCCCGCCGATTCAAGCCTTTGCAGGCCACCGGCAGATGGCCGATTGCCTGCTGCGGGCGGCAGGCGTGGAATGGACGCACGACACAGGAGGACACCCATGACTGCATCTTCTCCGTGGCTGCCGGACGCCCTTTGGGCCGGCGCCCTCTTCGATGGCCGGTGGCAGGCAGCCGCGCAACGGCAGCCGGTGATCGAGCCGGCCACCGGCAATACGCTCGGCCAGATCGGCCTGGCCGACCCGGCGCAGGTGGCGCGCTCGGCGGCGGCCGCTGCGCAGGCGCAGCAGGCGTGGGCGGCGGCTCCGTACGAACAGCGTGCTGAAGTGTTGCGTAAAGCGGCACGCCTGGCCGAAGAACACATCGACACCCTGGTCGAGTGGCTGGTACGCGAAAGCGGCTCCACCCGCCTGAAGGCCGGTTTCGAAGCCAAGGTGACCATCAAGGCACTGCATGAAGCTGCGGCGCTGCCGTCGCGCAGCACCGGCGAGATTCTGCCCTCCGAGCCGGGCCGGCTGAATCTGGCGCGCCGCCGGCCGCTGGGTGTGGTAGGGGTCATCTCGCCCTTCAACTTCCCACTGTATCTGGCCATGCGCGCGGTGGCGCCGGCCATCGCGCTGGGCAACTCGGTGGTGCTCAAGCCGGACCCGCGCACAGCGGTGTGCGGCGGGGCGGTGATCGCACGCCTGTTCGAGCAGGCCGGCCTGCCGGCAGGCGTTCTGCACATGCTGCCCGGTGACGGCGCAGCCGGCGCAGCGCTGACCAGCGATCCGCACGTGGCGATGATCCAGTTCACCGGCTCCACCGCCGCCGGGCGCAAGGTCGGAGAAGCGGCGGGCAAGCATCTGAAGAAGGTCTCGTTGGAGCTGGGCGGCAAGAACTCGCTGATCATCCTCGACGATGCCGACCTGGACCTGGCGGTGGCCAACACCGCGTGGGGGGTTTACCTGCATCAGGGCCAGATCTGCATGGCGACCGGCCGCGTGCTGGTGCAGCGGAAGATCCACTCCGCGTTCCTGCAGAAGCTGGTGGCCAAGGCCAATTCACTGAAGGTGGGCGATCCGGCGCGTGAAGACGTGGCGATCGGTCCGTTGATCAATGCCGGCCAGCGCGACCACGCCGCACGCGTGGTCGAGCAGGCGGTGCAGGCCGGTGCCTCGCTGGAGGCCGGCGGAACCCATCGCGATCTGTTCTTCGCGCCGACCGTGCTTGGCAACGTCTCTGCTGACAATCCGGCGTTCAACGAAGAAATCTTCGCGCCGGTAGCGGTGGTGGTGCCGTTCGACGATGACGACGACGCCGTGCGCCTGGCCAACGACAGCGAGTACGGCCTGTCGATGGCCATCGTTTCCAGCAATGTCGGCCGCGCACTGAAGCTCGGTGAGCGACTGCGCACCGGACTGCTGCACATAAACGATCAGACCGTGAACGACGAGGTGATCAATCCCTTTGGCGGCGTCGGAGCATCCGGCAATGGCACCAGCATCGGCGGCCCCGCCAACTGGGAGGAGTTCACGCAGTGGCAGTGGTTGACCGTCAAGGGCGAGGCGCCCGCTTACCCGATCTGATCGAAGGAGCCATCACGATGAACGACAATACGGCAACACGCGAGATCACCGCTGCAGTGGTCCGCGGCAAGGAACAACCCCTCGTCATCGAGCAGGCCCGGCTGCGTGGCCCGCAGGAGGATGAGGTCCTGGTGAAGGTGGTCGCCACCGGCCTGTGCCACACCGACCTGATCGTGCGCGATCAGTACTACCCGGTGCCGTTGCCCGCGGTGCTGGGTCACGAAGGCGCCGGCATCGTGGAGGCGGTCGGTCCCAACGTAAAGGAACTGAAAGCAGGGGATCACGTGGTACTGACCTATGGGGCCTGCGGCCACTGCAATCCGTGCCGGGGCGGTCATGGTGCCTACTGCAGGGATTTCTTCGCGCTGAATTTCGGTGGCGATGACGGCCACGGCCATACCGCCATCACCGATGCGCAGGGTCAGCCGCTGCACGACCATTTCTTCGCGCAGTCGTCGTTTGCCACCTATGCACTGGCGCGCGAGATCAATGCGATCAAGGTGCCCGACGATGCGCCGCTGGAGCTGCTGGGCCCGCTGGGTTGCGGCATCCAGACCGGTGCCGGCGCAGTGCTCAATTCGCTGAAGGTGCGCTCAGGCAGCAGTTTTGCCAGCTACGGTGCCGGCGCAGTGGGACTGAGTGCGGTGATGGCGGCCAAGGTGGCCGGTGCCACGACCATCATCGCCATCGATGTGGTGCCGTCGCGGCTGGCACTCGCGCTGGAGCTGGGCGCCACCCACGTGGTCAACAGCCGCGAGACCGATGTGGTCGAGGCCGTGCGCGCGATCACCGGCGGTGGCGCTGATTTCGCGCTGGAATCGACCGGTCGCCCGGAGGTGCTCTCTGCTGGTATCGAGGCCTTGGGGGGATTGGGCATGATGGGCGTGGTCGGCGCACCGAAGCTGGGCACGACCGCCAGTTTCGACGTGAACAACCTGCTGCTGGGGGGCCGCAGCATCCGTGGCATCGTGGAAGGCGACAGTGTGCCGCAGGTGTTCATTCCGCAGCTGGTCACGCTGTTCCAGCAGGGTCGCTTCCCGTTCGACAGGCTGGTGAAGTTCTACCCGCTGGAGCAGATCAACCAGGCGGCCGAGGACAGCACCCGTGGCATCACCCTGAAGCCGATCCTGCGCATCGCAGCGTGATGTGAGGGCAGGGCTGCAGGGCTTGGCCCTGCACCTGCCGAATGGGCGGCAACCACAGTCGATGAATGCCTCATCGGGACGTAAACGTTGTGTTGCCGCCGGCGGGTGTACGCTGCGCCCATGATCGCAACCTCCGTCGGGCAACAGCAGCTGGTAGCGGCGCGCGCGGCCTTTGCCGAGGGCGACGCGCGTTCATTGAGCGTGTTGCCGCAGCCGTTGCAGCAGTCGTGGATGCGCTCCCGCGCGGCTGGCCTGCAGCCCGGGCAGGAACCGGTCTACCTGCCGCTGCAGAGCGATGGCCGGCATCTGCCACAGCGCGACGACCGTCGCCTGGCGCGCTGCGTGCAGCCGGAGCTGGAACAGTTGTGGGCGGCTTTCGGCGGACGTGGCTGGACGATGTTCTGCGCCAACCGCGAGGGCATGGTGATCGCGCAGCAGGCGCATGGCCTGGAAGACTCGCCCCTGCTGCGGCCGATCCAGGTCGGGCGGCGGCTGGGCGAAAGCGAGATCGGCACCACCGCGCCGGCGGTCAGCCTGGCCGACGACCTGCCTGCGCTGGTGCGCGGCAATGAACATTACCTGCAGCGTTTCGCTCCGGTGTTCTGCCTCAGTGAACCCCTGCACGATCTCGACGGGCAGGTATGCGGGGTGATTGATATCACCGGGCTGGGTGAGCGCGATCCTTCGCTGCTGCAGGGCTATTTCCGGCAGGCCGCACTGGCCAGCGAGAATCGCCTGTTCCACACGCTTGCCGATGTGCACCTGTTGGCGCTGCAGCATGATCCGCGCTGGCTGGCGTCACCCTTGCAGGGGCTGCTGGCGGTGCAGGAGGACGGCCAGCTGCGCGCCGCCAACCGTGTGGCCCGGCGTCTGTTGGGCCTGCCGCGGCGCGGGCCACTGCCGTTGCTGGATCTTGCGGCGGTGTTTGCCGGCGCCAGTGCCGCACAGCGGCGGCGCCTGCTGCAGCCGGGGGCGCCGCATCGGGTCCGGTTGGGCGAGGGCAGTGCGGTCTACCTGCAGCATCTGCAGGCGCCGCGCAAGGTCACTGGCAACAGCGTGCGACGGTCTTCACCGGCGACGATGGCGGCGCCGCTGCTGCGCGATCAGCAGCGTGAAGTGGCGCGCCGTGCGGCGCAGGCGGCGGACGGCAATCTCAGTCTGGCCGCACGCCAGCTCGGCATCTCGCGCACCACGCTGTACAAGCTGCTGCGCGATTGATCGAGTGCGGCGCCGGGCCACGCCCGGCGGAGCAGTCAGTCGCGGAAATTGTTGAACTGCAGCGGCAGCTCGAACTTGCCGGCCTTCAGTACTGCGATCGCGTCCTGCAGATCGTCGCGCTTCTTGCCCTGCACGCGCAGCTTCTCGCCATTGATCTGGCTTTCCACCTTCAGCTTGGCGTCCTTCAACGCGGCGGCGATCTTCTTGGCCACCTTCTGCTCGATGCCCTGCTTGACGGTGATCTTCTGCCGCGCCTGCGCCAGATTGGTCTCGATGTCGCCGAAATCCAGGCTCAGCACGTCGATGCCGCGCGCTGCCAGACGCGCGCGCAGGATGTCGTTCATCTGCTTGAGCTGGAACTCGGTCGGCGCGAACTGGTTGATGACATCGCCATCACGCTCGAACTTGGCGTCCACGCCCTTGAAATCGAAGCGGGTGCTCAGTTCGCGGTTGGCCTGGTCGATGGCGTTGGTCAGCTCGTGGGTGTCGACTTCGGAGACGACGTCGAAGGAAGGCATGGGCGAGGCTCCACAGAATTCAGTGCGGACATTCTATCGCGCCGGCCAGCCTGCCCGCCTTCCGTGGCGCCGGGCATCGCTGCAACGGCATCCCGCCGCTGGCTCGGCGATAATGGGCCATGAACGTGCAACGCTCCCCCTCGCGCGCGGTGGCCTGGATGGTCGCCGCGGTCGCCTGCTTCTCCCTGATGGATGCCGGCATGAAGCAGCTGGCGGCCAGCTATCCCACCCTGCAGGTGACCTTCCTGCGCGGCGCGGCGTCGTTGCCGTTCGTGCTGGTCTGGGTGCTGGTCAGCGCGGGCCCGCGTTCGCTGGTGCCGCGTCGCTGGGGCCTGCACCTGCTGCGTGGCGCGCTGGGCATGGCGATGATCGGCTGCTTCGTGTTCGCGTTGCGCGATCTGCCACTGTCCACCGCCTACACCATCTACTTCGTCGCGCCGCTGCTGATCGCGGCCCTGTCGGTGCCGCTGCTGGGCGAACGGGTCGGACCGCGTCGCTGGGTGGCCATCGGCATCGGCCTGGTCGGCGTGCTGGTGGTGCTGCGGCCCGGCGTGGATGGCTTCATCTCGGTGCCGGGCCTGATGGTGCTGGCCGCGGCCACCGCCTACGCCGTTGCCGCGATCACGGTCAGCCTGCTGACCCGTACCGACACCTCGCAGTCGATGGTGGTCTGGTTCCTGGTCATCATGGCGATCGGCGCGGGCCTGCTGGCGATTCCCGGCTGGAGGCCGCTGCTGCTGGCGCACGCGCCGCTGATCGCAGGCATGGGGCTGGCCGGTGCGCTGGGTCAGATCGCCCTGACCAGGGCCTTCCAGCTGGGCGAGGCATCCATGATCGCGCCCCTGGAGTACAGCGGCCTGGTCTGGGTGATCGGATGGGATCTGGCCTTCTGGGGGCAGTTGCCGGACGGCTATACCTGGGTGGGGGCGGCGATCATCGTGGCGTCGGGCCTGTACCTGCTGCACCGCGAGCGGGTGAACCGCCAGCAGCCGCCGAAGCCGCTGGATCATCCCTGAACCGGTTTGACCGGGGAGCGGGGTCAGAGCCCCTGCGGGGATCCGACCCCGGGGTCAGATCCCGCAGGGGCTCTGACCCCGGAACCCGCGCCGGAGCAGGCGCCTTAGAACCAAAAGGAATAACATTCTCGCCCATGGCGCAGGCGCGCGACCGCCGGCGCTGGTAGGCTGCACGCCCCCTTCTGTCGCCTGCCGGTGAGCCGCTCCCGTGATCGAGTTCCAGCGCCTGCACAAATCCTATGCCGTTGCCGGCCGCGCGGTCAGCGCGCTGCAACCGCTGGACCTGACCATCGAGGCCGGCGAGGTGTTCGGCATCATCGGTCATTCCGGCGCCGGCAAATCGACGCTGATCCGCATGATCAACCGCCTGGAAGAGCCTTCCGGTGGCCGGCTGCTGATCGGTGGCGAGGACATCACCGCGCTGGACGCCGACGGCCTGCGCTCGCTGCGCCGGCGAATCGGCATGATCTTCCAGCACTTCAATCTGCTGTCGTCGCGCACCGTGGCGGGCAACGTCGCCTTCCCGCTGGAGCTGGCCGGCACGCCGAAGGCAGAGATCGACAGCCGGGTGGCCGAACTGCTGCAGACCGTCGGCCTGCAGGCGCACGCACAGAAGTACCCGGCACAGCTGTCCGGAGGCCAGAAGCAGCGCGTGGGCATTGCCCGTGCCCTGGCCACCCGCCCGCAGATCCTGCTGTGCGACGAGGCCACCAGTGCTCTCGACCCGCAGACCACCGCGTCGGTGCTGGCGCTGCTGTCGAAGATCAACCGCGAGCTGGGCCTGACCATCGTGCTGATCACCCACGAGATGGATGTGATCCGCCGCGTCTGCGACCGGGTGGCGGTGCTCGATGCCGGCCAGCTGGTGGAGACCGGTCCGGTCACCCAGGTGTTCCTGCATCCGCAGCATCCCACCACCCGCCGTTTCGTCAGCGAATCGGAGCATGTGGACGAAGGGACGCTGCACCGTGATTTCGACGCCGTCGGTGGGCGCATCGTGCGCTTGACCTTCCTCGGTGGCGATACCTACGAACCCCTGCTGGGCGGCGTCGCGCGGCAGACCGGGGTCGATTACAACATCCTGTCCGGGCGTATCGACCGGATCAAGGACACGCCGTATGGCCAACTGGTCGTGGCCCTGGTCGGTGGCGATCACGCCGCCGCGCAGGCCGCGTTCGTGGCCGCTGGCGTGCATGTCGAGGAACTGCGTCGATGATCATTGCTGCTGCGGACGGATTCTTCCGCCACCTGGACGCCGGCAAGTGGGCCGATATCGGCCAGGCCACCATCGACACCCTGCTGATGCTGGCCGGTTCGCTGCCCTTGACCCTGGCCATCGGGCTGCCGCTGGGCGTGCTGCTGTACCTGTTCGGTGCGCCGCAGATGAAGCGTCGTCCGTTCGCCTATGGCGTGCTGGCGCTGGTGGTGAACCTGCTGCGCTCGGTGCCTTTCATCATCCTGATGATCGTGCTGATTCCGGTGACGCTGTTCATGATGGGGACGTCGCTGGGTGTTCGCGGCGCGATCGTGCCCTTGGTGATCGGCGCCGCACCGTTCTATGCGCGGCTGGTGGAAACCGCGCTGCGCGAAGTGGACCGTGGGGTGATCGAGGCGACCCAGGCGATGGGCGCTACCACCTGGCAGCTGGTCACCCGTGTGCTGCTGCCGGAAGCGCGGCCGGGCCTGATCGCGGGTGCCACGGTTACAACCGTTGCGCTGATCGGCTTCACCGCAATGGGCGGTGCGATCGGCTCGGGCGGCCTGGGCGATCTGGCGTTCCGTGATGGCTACCAGCGTTCGCACACCGACGTCGCCCTGGTGACCGTGGTGCTGCTGCTGGTGCTGGTGCAGCTGCTGCAGATGCTCGGCGACCGTCTGGTCGCGCATTACACCCGCAGGTAACCGGCGCGTCCGCCGGGCATGGCCCGGCGCTACCGGAACGTCCGCGTCGCAGGGTGGCGCCGGGCCATGCCCGGCGGCGCCGTCTTACCGTGCGTTGGGCACTTCGTAGCCCAGTTTGCCGACCTGGTCCGGGCGCTGCGGTACGCGCTTGAGCTTGTCGGTGTTCACTCCGTACTCGTCGCGCAGGCGCTCGGCCAGCTCCTTGTACAGCGTCTTGTCCATGTCAGGCCGGCGGGCAAAGATCCACGCCATCTCGCGGCCCGGATAGCCGATCAGTGCCCAGGAGTAATCCGGCGCCACTTCCAGAACGCGCGAATGGGTCGGCACCACGCGGTAGAACCAGGTCCGCCAGCCATGGTTGCCGCTGTCCGGGTCGACGCTGGCACGGGCGCGGATCTCCTGTTGCGGTTCGCTGAAGCCGTTGCGGTAGCGGTAGGTGATGGCAACCTTGTGGTCGTCGCGCAGCGCGTACTCGTTGACGCTGGCAACGTGACCGCGCTCGACGAAGTTCGGCACGCGGCCGATCACATACCAGGTGCCCATGAAACGTTGCAGGTCGATCGGCGCGTTCGGATCGGGGGCGCGGGGCGTCGCGGCACGCGGCGACGGCGGATCGCTGGCAGCCAGCGCCGGGCCCGCCAGGGACAGGGCCAGCAGCACGGCGCAGAGCGGGCGGATCGAAGTCATGCGGGAGCGGGCTCCAGTGGGCTTGCACGCGCATGGTCGACTGTGTGCACGCGGTCCGTCAATGGTGTCGCAGCGTATGAGAAGGCCCTTGCCCAAGCTGTGTTGCATTGTCCACCGGAGAAAACCGCATGAGCGCACGCCTCACACGCCGCCCCTCGACTGAACGCGTCAGCGAACGCGCCGATCCGCGCCTGCTGCGCGGTGTACAGCACCTGGTACTGGCCGGCGTTGCACTGGTCCTGGTGTGGCCGGCCGCCCGCGGCAGCAGTGCCTGGCTGGGTTGGCTGCCCCTGTGGCTGATCGGCATGCCGCTGGTGGCCTGGTGGGCGTTGCTGCGCTGCCCACTGCCGTCGCTGCGGCGGCGGTCGTCGCGTCGCACCGGTGGACAGGCGCGCCGTCGGAGGGCAGCCGGCGCGCGCGGCCGGCGCGGCGCGACGGCGGTGGCCTGACCTTCGACACGGGGGGCGGTGTTCGGATCCGTGCTAGCGTTCCACGGCTTATGACTGCCTGGAACTGCAATGTCACGACTCGCTTCCGCCTGCCTGCTGGCTGGCATGATGACCGCTGCCTCGGTGGGGACCGCCGTGGCTGCTGAAGACACCGACCGTTATGCCTGGCTGGAGGACGTCACCGGCGACAAGCCGCTGTCCTGGGTCAAGGAACAGAACGCCAAGGCCGAGGCGCGCCTGGCGCAGACTCCGGCCTTCAGGCAGATGGAGGCCAGCATCCGTGAGGTGCTCGATTCAGATGCCAAGATTCCCGGCGTGCAGAAGATCGGTGACTACTACTACAACTTCTGGAAGGACAAGCAGCACGAACGTGGCCTGTGGCGCCGCACCACCCTGGCCGAGTACCGCAAGGCCTCGCCGCAGTGGGAAACCGTGCTTGACCTGGACGCACTGAACAAGGCCGAGGGCGAGAACTGGGTCTGGCACGGCGCCGACTGCCTGCGCCCGGACTACAGCCGCTGCCTGATCGCGCTGTCACGCGGCGGCGCGGATGCCGATGTCACCCGCGAGTTCGATCTGTCGACGAAGCGCTGGATCGAGGATGGCTTCTTCCGTCCCGAGTCGAAGGGCGGCCTGAACTGGATCGATCGCGATACCGTGTTCGTCTACACCGATTTCGGTGCCGGCACCATGACCACCTCCGGCTACCCGCGCGTGGCCAAGCTGTGGAAGCGCGGGACGCCGATGTCGTCGGCCAGCGTGGTGTACGAAGGCAAGCCGGAGGACATGTACATCGCGGCGATGCACGATGACACCCCGGGCTTCGAGCGCAACCTGGTCAGCCGCACGCTGGCGTTCTACAACAATGAGGTCTACCTGCGCGGCGACGACGGCACGCTGACCAAGATCGATGCGCCGAACTCGGCCGAGAAGGGCCTGCACAAGCAGTGGCTGACCCTGGAGCTGCGCGACGCCTGGACCGTGGGCGGCAAGACCTACGCATCCGGCTCGCTGCTGGCGACCCGGCTCGATGACTTCCTGGCCGGCAAGCGTGACTTCGAGGTCCTGTTCACCCCGACCGCGACCACCTCGCTGGCCGGTGCGACCTGGACCAAGAACCACCTCGTCCTGAACGTGCTGGACGATGTGAAGAATCGCCTGTCCGTGCTGACCCCGGGCGCCAATGGCTGGCAGAAGAGCGCGTTTGTCGGCGCGCCGGCATTCGGCACTCTGGCCGTGGGCGCAGTGGACAGCGACGACAGCGATGCGGTCTGGCTGACCGCCACCGACTATCTGACACCGACCACCCTGGCATTGGCCGAGATCGGCAAGGCACCGGAAACGCTGAAGACCATGCCGGCCTTCTTCAATGCCGAGGGCAAGGTGATCGAGCAGCACTTCGCCACCAGCAAGGATGGCACCCGTGTGCCGTACTTCGTGGTGCATGCCAAGGACATGAAGCTGGACGGCTCCAATCCGACCCTGCTGTACGGCTACGGCGGTTTCGAGATTTCGCTGACACCCAGCTATTCCGGTGGCATGGGCCGCGCCTGGCTGGAGAAGGGCGGTGTGTACGTGGTCGCCAACATCCGGGGTGGCGGTGAGTACGGCCCACGCTGGCACCAGGCGGCGCTGAAGCAGAATCGTCACAAGGCCTACGAGGACATGGCCGCGGTGGCACAGGATCTGGTCAAGCGCAGGATCACCAGTGCCAAGCACCTGGGCGTGCAGGGCGGCAGCAACGGCGGCCTGCTGACCGGCAACATGCTGACGCAGTACCCGGAGCTGTTCGGTGCGGTGGTGGTGCAGGTCCCGCTGCTGGACATGAAGCGCTACAGCCACCTGCTGGCCGGCGCATCGTGGATGGCCGAGTACGGCAACCCCGATACCAGCGACTGGGAGTTCATCAAGACCTTCTCGCCGTACCACCTGTTCGACGCGAAGAAGAACTACCCGCCGGTGCTGTTCACCACCTCCACCCGCGATGACCGCGTGCACCCGGCCCATGCCCGCAAGATGGCGGCGAAGATGATCGACGCCGGCAAGGATGTGACCTACTACGAGAACATCGAAGGCGGTCATGGCGGCGCAGCCAACAACGCGCAGGCCGCGCACATGGCGGCCCTGGCCTACAGCTTCCTGTGGGAGCGCCTGGGCGGTAAATGAGGAAATGAAAAACGCCGCCCCCGGGCGGCGTTTTTCATGGGCGGTGCTGCGCGCTCGCCGGGCATGGCGCGGCGCTACCGGAAATGCTGCAGCCCGCGCGCGATGCGCTCCACCGCTTCCTGCAGGCGCGGGATCTCCTGGGTATAGGCCAGGCGCACATGCTGGTTGGCGCGGTGGAAGCCGAAATCCAGGCCCGGGGTGAAGGCCACATGCTCGGTTTCCAGGAAGTGCGCGCAGAACGCCTGAGCGTCATCGGTGAACGCACTGACATCGGCATACAGATAGAACGCGCCCTGCGGCTCCACCTCGATGCGGAAGCCCAGCTCGCGCAGCGCCGGCAACAGGAAATCGCGACGCTGGCGGAAGGCCTCCCGTCGCTGTTCGAAGATCGCCATCGATTCATCGGTGAAACAGGCCAGGGCTGCATGCTGGGCGATGCTCGACGCACTGATGTACAGGTTCTGCGCCAGCTTCTCCAGTTCGGGCACCGCTGCGGGCGGCGCCACCAGCCAGCCCAGGCGCCAGCCGGTCATGCCGAAGTACTTCGAGAAACTGTTCAGCACGAACGCGCTGTCATCGACCTGCAATACGCTGGCGGCGTCCAGGCCGTAGGTCAGGCCGTGATAGATCTCGTCCACCACCAGGTGCCCGCCACGTGCGTGCAGTGCGCGTGACAGCGCCGCCAGTTCATCGGCCGACAGCACCGTGCCGGTGGGGTTGGCCGGCGAGGCGACGAGTGCGCCGACGCTGTCCGTGTTCCAGTGCTGTTGCACCAGCGAGGGCGTGAGCTGGTAGGCGGTCTGCGGACCGACCGGGACCAGCTGTGCGGCACCTTCCACCAGGCGCAGGAAATGCCGGTTGCAGGGATAGCCGGGATCGGCCAGCAGCCAGTGCCGGCCCGGGTCGACCAGCAGGCTGCTGGCCAGCAGCAGCGCGCCGGAGCCGCCGGGAGTGACCAGGATGCGTTCGGGGTCCACATCCAGCCGGTAACGGCTGCGATAGAAGCCGCTGATCGCCTGGCGCAGCGCGGGCAGGCCGCGTGCGGCGGTGTAGCGCGTGTGCCCGGCGGCCAGGGCCGCCTGGCCGGCACGCACCACCGGCGCGGCCGTGGTGAAGTCCGGTTCGCCGATCTCCAGGTGGATGACATCGTGGCCGGCCTGTTCCAGCGCCTGCGCGCGGGCCAGCAGGGACATCACGTGGAACGGAGCGATTTCGTGGCTGCGCCGGCTGTAGCCCGGCGGGTGGGGCAGGGTACTCATGCGCCCATGGTACGCCGACCGCTGCCGGCTGATCCGTACCGTGACGACCTGCAGGGTTGTGGTGCCGACGGGATTGGGGTCAGATCGCTGTTCGGGGAAAGGGAACCGATCCCGTCGAAGACCATTGCATTGAAGCGCCTGGAGCCTTATCTCATGAAGTCCACCCTCTGCCTGTTGCTCGCCAGCCTGATGACCAGCACCGCTACCGCCGCCCCCCTGCCTGTTCCGCCGGACGCCGCCCGGCATCCGCACGAGGTCAAGGCCCCGTTCGGCGCGACCCGCAACGACGACTATTACTGGCTGCGTGACGACAAGCGCGCGAACAAGGACATGCTGGCCTACCTGCAGGCCGAGAACGCCTATGCCGACCAGGTGTTGGCGCCGTTGAAGCCGCTGGAAGACGCGCTGTACAAGGAAATCGTCGGCCGCATCAAGCAGGATGATTCCAGCGTGCCGGCGCGCGAGCGCGGCTACTGGTACTACAGCCGCTTCGAGACCGGGCAGGACTACCCGATCCACGCACGCCGCAAGGGCAGCATGGACGCCGCCGAAGAAGTGCTGCTGGACGTCAACGCAATGGCCGCCGGCAAGGGCTACTTCAATGTCGGCTCGATGGAAGTCAGCCAGGACAACCAGCTGCTGGCCTGGGCCGACGATGACGTGGGCCGTCGCCAGTACACGATCCGCTTCAAGGACCTGCGTACCGGGCAGGTGCTGCCCGACGTGATCACCGGCAGTTCCGGCGACCTGGTCTGGGCCGACGACAACCGCACCGTGCTGTACGTCGAGAACGATCCGGAAACGCTGCTGACCGTGCGTGTGAAGAAGCACGTGCTGGGCACCCCTGCCAGCGCCGACACCGTCGTCTACGAAGAGAAGGACGACAGCTTCTACATGGGCATCGGCCGCACCCGCGACGACCGCTTCATCACCATCGGCGTGCACAGCACCGTGTCGTCGGAAGAGCGCTACGCGCCGGCCAGCGACCCGACCACGTTCACCGTGCTGGCGCCACGCCAGCGCGACGTCGAGTACGACGCCGACCACTACGATGGCCGCTGGGTGATACGGACCAACGACAGTGCAAAGAACTTCAAGCTGGTCACCGCACCGACCGATGCCACCTCGCGTGCGCAGTGGAAGGACTGGATCGCGCATGACGATGCGGTGTTCATCGAAGGCTTCGAGCTGTTCGATGGCTTCACCGCCATTGCCGAGCGCTCCGAAGGCCTGGAGCGCATCCGCCTGCTGTTCAAGGATGGCCGCAGCGACTACGTGAAGGCCGATGAGCCGGCGTACTCGATGGGCCTGGGCGACAACACCGAGGCCGATACGCCGTGGCTGCGCTACGTCTACACCTCGATGACCACCCCGACCACCGTGTTCGAGCTGAACACCACCACCGGCGAGCGGCGCCAGCTGAAGGTGCAGCCGGTGATCGGCTATGACGCATCGAAGTACGAAACCGAACGCGTCTGGATCACCGCGCGCGATGGCGTGAAGGTGCCGGTGTCGCTGGTCTACCGCAAGGGCTACCAGAAGGACGGCAAGGGTGCGCTGTTCCAGTACGCCTACGGCAGCTACGGCATGTCGATGGACCCGTACTTCAACCAGACCGCAGTGAGCCTGCTCGATCGCGGCGTGGTGTATGCCATCGCCCACATCCGCGGCGGCCAGGAGATGGGCCGCGACTGGTACGAGAACGGCAAGCTGCTGCACAAGCAGAACACCTTCAACGACTTCATCGACGTTACCCGTGGACTGGTGGCGCAGGGCTGGGCGGCGAAGGATCGCGTGGCCGCGTCCGGTGGCAGTGCCGGTGGCCTGCTGATGGGGGCGGTGGCCAACCAGGCACCGCAGGACTACCGGGTGATGGTGGCGCAGGTGCCGTTCGTGGACGTGGTCACCACCATGCTGGATCCGACCATTCCGCTGACCACCAACGAGTACGACGAGTGGGGCAACCCGGAGCAGAAGCAGTACTACGACTACATGCTCTCCTACTCGCCCTACGACAATGTCAGGAAGCAGGACTATCCGGCGCTGTTCGTCGGTACCGGCCTGTGGGATTCGCAGGTGCAGTACTGGGAACCGGCGAAGTGGGTGGCCAGGCTGCGTGATGAGAACAGCGGGCACCATCCGATCGTGTTCCGCACCAACATGGAGGCCGGCCATGGCGGCAAGTCGGGTCGCTTCCAGCGTTACCGCGAGCTGTCCGAATCGTATGCCTTCGTGCTGCAGCAGCTCGGCATCGCAGCCCCGTGATCGCGGCGGGGTGCCGGGCGTTGCCGGGCCCCCCGAACCGTTATCCTTGCGGCCATGAGCCTGCCTGAACCGCCTGCCGCCCAGGACGCAGCCCCGACCCGCCGGCCGGTGCGTTTCCGCTGGGCATGGTGGCTGCTCGCCTATGTCAGTCTCGGCACCGGCATTGTCGGCATCTTCGTGCCGGGACTGCCGACAACCGTATTCATCCTGATCTCGGCATGGGCCGCCTCGCGCGGCTCCGAGCGGCTGCATGCCTGGCTGCTGCAGCATCCGCGCTTCGGGCCGGCCATCAGCAACTGGCAGGCGCATGGCGCGGTCAGCCGCTACGGCAAATGGATGGCCACGATCACCATGGCGGTCTGCGCCGGGATCATGCTGTGGTGCGTGCCGATCGCCTGGGTGAAATGGTTTTCCATCGGCAGCATGACCGTGGTGGCGATCTGGCTGTGGACGCGGCCGCTGCCGCCGCAGGACTGACCCTTCCGCCGGGCATGGCCCGGCGCTGCCATGGGGCTGTACCCTCCACCAACCGCTCAGCCGCCAGTGGCTATACTCGGGGCATGAAGATTCCCCATCGAAACGCCATCCTGATTCCGCTGGCAGCGGCCTCGCTGCTGTTCCTGTCCGCCTGCGGCAACAAGGGCCCGCTGGTGCTGCCGCAGAAGCCGGTGCCGGTGGAAGAGACCGTCGAGCCGGCCACCGACGCCGACGGCGAAGCAACCCCGCCTGCCACCCAGGACACGGGTGACGGCAGTCCGTCGGTGACCCCGGACCCGGTGAAGAAGGTGGATGACGGGAATGAGTAAGGCCGGTTCCACCGCGCTGCGTTTCAGCAAGATGCACGGCGCGGGTAACGATTTCGTAGTGATCGACCTGCGCGACGGCACCGCGCCGCCCACGCCGCAGCTGGCCGCGCGCCTGGCCGACCGCCACACCGGCGTGGGCTGCGACCAGATCCTGACCATCGAGGCCCCGCGCGCCGAAGGCTCGGTCGCCTCGTACCGGATCTGGAACGCCGATGGCTCCAATTCCGAGCAGTGCGGCAACGGCGCGCGCTGCATCGCGGCCTGGCTGGTGCGCGAGGGCAGTGCCCAGGGCGATGCCTTCGTCATCGACAGCCCGCTGGCCAGCCATGCGGTGCAGGTGCTGGGCCAGGGCCAGTATGCGGTGACCATGGGCGTGCCCGCATTCGAACCTGCCAGCGTGCCGCTGGTCGGCTTTGCCCACCCGCGCGAGGAGTACCTGCTGCCGCTGCAGGGCGAGAGCGTGCGGTTTGCTGCGGTGTCGATGGGCAATCCGCATGCCGTGATCGAGGTGGGCCTGATCGATGCGGCGCCGGTCGAGCGCGTCGGCGCGCTGCTGCAGCAGCACGCCTCGTTCCCGAAGTCGGTGAACGTGGGGTTCACCCAGGTCGTCGCGCCGGACCACGCGCGGTTGCGCGTGTTCGAGCGGGGCGTCGGCGAGACCCTCGCCTGCGGCAGCGGCGCCTGTGCAGCCGCAGTCACCCTCATGCAGCGCGGTCGCCTGCAGCGCGATGCACGCATCAACCTGCCCGGCGGCGAACTGCGCATCCGGTGGCCGGGCGAGGGGCAGCCCGTGGTGATGGCCGGCCCCACCGCATTCGTCTTCGAAGGGGAGTGGATCGCATGACTGAGACCGTCGACAAGCTCGGGGCCCATGAAGTCGCTGCCTGGTTGCGGCGCCATCCGGCCTTCCTCAAGCAGTTTCCGGACCTGGCGTTGACCCTGGTGGTGCCGCGCGATGACGGCCCGACCGCATCGCTGGCCAGCTACCAGCTGGAGCTGCTGCGGGAAAAGAACCGTGAGCTGGCGCGACGGTTGGCCGATCTGGGCGCGACCGCCCAGGTCAACGAACGGCTGGCGGTGCGCACCCACCAGCTGACGCTGGCACTGATGAAGCAGGGCAGTGCCGCCGATACCCTGCGGGCGATGGCCGCCTCGCTGCAGGAGGATTTTGCGGGTGATCTGGTGCGGCTGGTCGTGCACGTGCCGGTGGCCGGGCTGGAACAGGCCGAATGGCTGCAGGTCATCGCGGCCGACGATCCACGCCTGGGCCCCTTCCGTGATTGCCTGAAGGACGGTGAGCCGATCTGCGGCCGCCTGCAGCCGGAAAAGAACGCGGTGCTGTATGGCGCGCGCAGCGAGGAAGTGCAGACCACCGCCCTGCTGCCGCTGCCGGGTGTCGGCCTGATCGCGGTCGGCAGCCATGACCCGAACCGCTTCTACCCGGGCATGGGCACGCTGTTCCTGCGCATGATGGGCGAGGCCCTGGCCACCGGCCTCAAGCGCTTCCAGGACTGAGCGGAGCGCGGCGGCGATGAGCGCGGTCATGGCGTTCCTGCAGCACCTGCAGGTGGAGCGGCGGATGTCGGCGCATACGCTGGACGCCTACCGTCGCGACCTGGATGCGCTGGCGGCATGGGCCGAGCCACGGGGCGTGCCGGTGGAGGCGCTGGATGCTGACGCCGTGCGCCAGTTTGTCGCCGATGAACATCGCCGGGGCCTGTCGGCCAAGAGCCTGCAGCGGCGGCTGTCTGCCTGCCGCAGCTTCTATGCGTGGCTGCTCAGGCATGGCCGCATCGAGGTCAGTCCAGCGGCCACGCTGAAGGCACCGCGAGCGCCGCGCAGGCTGCCGCAGGTGCTCGACGCCGATGAAGCAGTGCAGCTGGTCGAGCTGGAGCCGGAAGGCGAGCTGGGGCGACGCGACCGCGCGCTGCTGGAGCTGTTCTATTCCTCCGGCCTGCGCCTGAGTGAGGTCTGTGCATTGACCTGGCGTGATCTGGATTTTGCCAGCGGCCTGGTCAACGTGATGGGCAAAGGCAACCGCCAGCGTCGGGTACCGTTCGGCAAGCCGGCGCGCGAGGCACTGCTCGCCTGGCGCAGCGAAAGCGGCGGCGCCCCGGCCACCCCGGTGTTTCCGGGCCGCAACGGGCCGATCAGCCAGCGCGCGGTGCAGATCCGCATCCGCCAGCTGGCGCAGCGGCAAGGGCTGTTCAAGCACGTGCATCCGCACATGCTGCGGCACAGCTTCGCCAGCCACATCCTCGAATCGTCCGGCGATCTGCGCGGCGTGCAGGAACTGCTGGGGCACGCCGACATCGCCACCACGCAGATCTACACCCATCTGGATTTCCAGCACCTGGCCAAGGTCTACGACGCTGCGCATCCGCGCGCCAAGCGCCGCCGGTAACGCCAGGCCACTGGTAACGCCAGGCCACTGGTAGCGCCGGGCCATGCCCGGCGGATGCGACGGCCGCTGGCGCCCGAGCCCTGAACGGCAGCCATCCGCGCAGGCTTGATCGGCCCGGGCGCTGTCCCCATGTCCCGGGAACAGCTATCGGAGGCCGCATGGACCCCAGTCAGAACCCCAACGTTTTCCACGCCACCACCATCGTCTGCGTGCGTCGCGGCGAGCACGTGGCCATTGCCGGCGACGGCCAGGTCACGCTCGGCCACACCGTGATGAAGGGCAATGCGCGGAAGGTGCGCCGGCTGGGTCGCGAGGGCCAGGTGCTGGCCGGTTTCGCCGGCGCGGCCGCCGATGCCTTCACCCTGTTCGAGCTGTTCGAGGCCAAGCTGGAAAAGCACGGCCAGCTGCAGCGTGCCGCCGTCGAGCTGGCCAAGGACTGGCGCACCGAGCGTCGCCTGGGCAAGCTGGAAGCACTGCTGGCCGTGGCCGACAAGGAAACCTCGCTGATCATCAGCGGCACCGGCGACGTGATCGAGCCGGAAGACGGCATCATCGCCATTGGTTCCGGCGGCTCCTACGCGCTGTCGGCGGCCCGCGCGCTGATGGCACACACGGCGCTGGATGCGCGCACCATCGCCAGTGAAGCGATCAACATCGCAGGCGACATCTGCATCTACACCAACCGCAACGTGGTGGTCGAGGAGCTGTGACGCTCCCTGATCCGCCGGGCATGGCCCGGCGCTACCGGCCGGGCCGTCTGGTTCCGGTGTCATCGACAACGCATTCGTGAGCCTATCCATGTCGAAGATCGAAGTTTCCTCCGCCACCATGACGCCGCGCGAGATCGTGCAGGAGCTGGACCGGCACATCGTCGGCCAGCACGACGCCAAGCGTGCCGTGGCCATCGCCCTGCGCAACCGCTGGCGCCGCATGCAGCTGCCGGCCGAGCTGCGCAACGAGGTCATGCCGAAGAACATCCTGATGATCGGCCCGACCGGCGTCGGCAAGACCGAAATCGCGCGCCGCCTGGCCACGCTGGCCAATGCGCCGTTCGTGAAGGTCGAAGCGACCCGTTTCACCGAGGTCGGCTACGTCGGCAAGGACGTTGAACAGATCATCCGCGATCTGGCCGATACCGCGGTCAAGCTATACCGCGAGCAGGCCAAGGTGCGCGTGCGCACCCAGGCCGAAGAACGCGCAGAAGACCGCATTCTCGATGCGCTGCTGCCGCGCCGCAGCGGCGGCATCGGTTTCGACCCGGAGGTGGCGCGCAACGAGCCATCGGCGCAGGACAACGAAACCCGCATCAAGTTCCGCAAGATGCTGCGCAATGGCGAGCTGGACGAGCGCGAGATCGAACTGGACCTGGCCGCCAACGTCAGCATGGACATCATGACGCCGCCGGGCATGGAGGAGATGGGCCAGCAGCTGAAGTCGATGTTCGCCAATCTCGGCGGTGGTGCCAAGGCGCACAAGCGCACCTTGACCATCAAGGCGGCACGCCCGCTGCTGCTGGAGGAAGAAGCCGGCAAGCTGGTCAACGAGGACGATATCCGCACGGCTGCGATCGAAGCCTGCGAGCAGCATGGCATCGTCTTCATCGACGAGATCGACAAGGTCGCCAAGCGCGGTGACAACGTGGGGGGGGGCGACGTCTCGCGCGAAGGCGTGCAGCGCGATCTGCTGCCGCTGGTGGAAGGCTCGAACGTGTCGACCAAGTACGGCACGATCAAGACCGACCATATCCTGTTCATCGCGTCCGGTGCCTTCCATCTGGCCAAGCCGAGCGACCTGATTCCGGAGCTGCAGGGTCGTTTCCCGATCCGCGTGGAACTGGGTGCGCTGAGCAAGGGTGATTTCGTGCGCATCCTGACCGAGCCGAAGGCCGCGCTGACCAAGCAGTACGAGGCACTGCTGGCCACCGAGGGCGTCAAGGTCAGCTTCACCGGTGATGCCATTGAACGTCTGGCCGAGATCGCCTTCCAGGTGAACGAGCGCCAGGAGAACATCGGGGCCCGCCGCCTGCACACGGTACTGGAGCGCCTGCTGGATTCGCTCAGCTACGAAGCGCCTGACCGCGATGGCGAGACCCTGGCCATCGACAGCGCCTACGTCGATGCGCACCTGGGTGAACTGGTGCAGGATCCGGACCTGAGCCGCTACATCCTGTAACGCAGAAGGCCGCCGAAAGGCGGCCTTCCTGTTTGAGGGGGCGGACCCCTGTGCACTCACGCCTCCGGCAAGGGCGCGGGTACGGTGCCCGGCTCGAACACGCCTTCCTTCACGTAGGCGGCCAGGGTCATGTCCAGCGCGAGCATGCCGTCGCGCTTGAGATCCATCAGATCCGGCTCGACCATCACGCCATGCAGCACCCCCAGCACGGTCGCGTGCAGCATGCGCGCGGCGATCTTCGGGTCGGCGCCTTCGCGCAGCTGGCCCAGCGCCTGCGCGCGGCGCAGCGCACGCTCCATCCGGTCCAGCGCATCGCGGAAACCGGCCTGCTGGAGTTCGGTCAGTACCTTGGTGTCGGCCGAAGCATCGCTGCGCAGCATGATCTCCATGGTCTTGCGCAGGCGCTCGTCTTCGGACAGCTCGATGAAGGAATGGATCATCACTGCGCGCAGATCATGCACCGGCGTATCGCGCTGCTCGGTGGAGGTGCGCTCCAGCTCCTGCATGAAAGGCAGGTGCACCCGTTCGATGATCGCGGCCAGCACCTCGCCCTTGTTCTTGAAGTGCCAGTACACGGCGCCACGGGTATAGCCGGCGCGGGCACCGATCATCTCCAGCGTGGTACGGGCCACGCCGTGTTCATGGAAGCAGGCTTCGGCGGCGTCAAGGATGCCTTCCCGGGTTGCCTGGGTGTCCTCTTTGGTCTTGCGGGCCATGGGTACGAGTGCGGGTGAAACGTGGCTGAATTGTACCTGTTTACAAACAAACACGCATGTATGTATATTTCCCCTCCATCGTTCCCGTCGTGTGCGTGGCTGTCCGGTTCCGGTACCCATGCCTGCCCGGGTGGGCGTTGTTCGAGAGGCCTCAACCCGTTCCCGGGAAGCGTCCGCCGTATCAGTGCCTGCTGAGATTCTTCCCTCCAAGAGCCTTCCCCATGTTGCTGAGCCGAATCCGACCCTTTGCGCTGTCGCTGGCCATCGCCACGACCGTGGCCGCCTGTGGCGGCGAACCCCAGGCCCCCGAACAGGGGCCCGGCCAGGTCAGCGTGGTCACGCTGAAGTCCGAGACCGTGGGCCTGACCCGCGAGTTGCCGGGCCGGACCAATGCTTTCCTGGTGGCCGAAGTCCGTCCCCAGGTCAGCGGCATCGTGGCCAAGCGCCTGTTCACCGAAGGCGGCATGGTCAAGGCCGGCGAGCCGCTGTACCAGCTGGATGACGCCAGCTACCGCGCCCAGGCCAACAGTGCCCGCGCACAGCTGGCCCGCGCCGAAGCCACGGCCAACGCCGCGCGCCTGAGTGCCAAGCGCATCACCGAGCTGGCCAAGGTCGATGCGGTCAGCCAGCAGGATCTGGAAAATGCCGTAGCCGCGCAGAAGCAGGCCGAGGCCGATGTCGGCGCCGCCCGGGCTTCGCTGGATTCGGCCAACGTCACGCTGGGCTACGCCCGCATCACCGCGCCCATCAGCGGTCGCATCGGCAAGTCCAGCGTCACCCAGGGTGCGCTGGTGAACGCCGGCCAGGCCGATGCGCTGGCCACGGTGCAGCAGCTGGATCCGATCTACGTCGACCTGACCCAGTCCTCGGCCGAGCTGCTGCAGCTGCGCCGCGAGCTGGCCGCCGGCCGCCTGCAGGACAACCAGCAGACGCCGGTCAGCATCCTGCTGGAAGACGGCAGCACCTTCGAGCACAAGGGCACGCTGGAGTTCTCCGAAGTCAGCGTCGATCCGGCCACCGGCAGCTTCGGCCTGCGGGTCAAGGTGGAAAATCCCGATGGCCTGCTGATGCCGGGCATGTACGTGCGCGCCGTGATCGGCGGCGGCGTGCGCAGCGACGCGGTGCTGGTGCCGATGCAGGGCATCGCCCGCGATGCCAAGGGTGACACCACGGCGATGGTGGTCGGCAAGGACAGCAAGGTCGAAGTTCGCCCGGTCAAGGTCAGCCGCACCATCGGCGACAAGTGGCTGGTCGAGGACGGCCTGAAGCCCGGCGACAAGGTCATCGTCGAAGGCCTGCAGAAGATCGGCCCCGGCATGCCGGTCAACGCCACCGAGAAGGGCGCCGCACCGGCCAAGCCGGCCGCTGCCCCGCCTGCGGCTCCGGCCGGCGACGCGAAGTAAGCGGAGAATTCCATGGCACGCTTCTTCATTGATCGACCCATCTTCGCGTGGGTCATCGCCATCATCATCATGCTCGCCGGCGGCCTGGCCCTGTTCAAGCTGCCGGTCTCGATGTATCCCAACGTCGCTCCGCCGGCGGTGGAAATCAGCGCCACCTACCCGGGTGCATCGGCCAAGGTGGTCGAAGACTCGGTGACGCAGATCATCGAGCAGAACATGAAGGGTCTTGATGGCCTGATCTACTTCTCCTCCAACAGCTCGGCCAACGGCCAGGCGACCATCACCCTGACCTTCGAGAGCGGTACCAATCCGGACATCGCGCAGGTGCAGGTGCAGAACAAGCTGCAGCTGGCCATGCCGCTGCTGCCGCAGGAAGTGCAGCGGCAGGGCATCAACGTGGCCAAGTCCAGCTCGGGCTTCCTGAACGTGATCGCCTTCGTTTCCGAAGACGGCAGCATGGATGCCAACGACATCGCCGATTACGTCGGCTCCAATGTCGTCGATCGCCTGAGCCGAGTCCCGGGCGTGGGCAACATCCAGGTCTTCGGTGGCAAGTACGCCATGCGCATCTGGCTGGACCCGAACAAGCTGCACACCTATGGCCTGTCGGTGCCGGAAGTGACCGCAGCGATCCAGGCACAGAACGCACAGGTGGCGATCGGCCAGCTGGGCGGCGCGCCGTCGGTAAAGGGCCAGCAGCTCAACGCCACGATCAATGCGCAGTCGCGCCTGCAGACGCCGGAGCAGTTCCGCAACATCGTCGTGCGCGGCGCGCAGGACGGTGCCGAACTGCGCCTGGGTGATGTCGCCCGCGTCGAGCTGGGCGCGGAGTCCTACGACTTCGTCACCCGCTACAACGGCCAGCCGGCCAGCGGTCTGGCCGTCACCCTGGCCACCGGCGCCAATGCGCTCGACACCGCCGCCGGCGTGGATGCTGCGCTGGACGACCTGAAGAACTTCTTCCCGGCCGGCCTGAAGGCCGAGATCCCGTACGACACTACGCCGTTCGTGCGCGTGTCGATCAAGGGCGTCGTGCAGACCCTGATCGAAGCGATCGTGCTGGTGTTCGTGGTGATGTACCTGTTCCTGCAGAACTTCCGCGCCACCCTGATCCCGACCATCGCCGTGCCGGTGGTGCTGCTGGGCACGTTCGGCGTGCTGGCGATGCTGGGGTTCTCGGTGAACATGCTGACCATGTTCGCGATGGTGCTGGCGATCGGCCTGCTGGTGGACGACGCCATCGTGGTGGTGGAGAACGTCGAGCGCATCATGTCCGAGGAGGGCCTGTCGCCGCTGGAGGCCACCCGCAAGTCGATGGGCCAGATCACCGGTGCACTGGTCGGCATCGGCCTGGTGCTGTCGGCGGTCTTCGTGCCGATGGCCTTCATGAGTGGCTCCACCGGTGTGATCTACCGGCAGTTCTCGGCCACGATCGTTTCGGCGATGGCCCTGTCGGTGCTGGTCGCGATCGTGCTGACCCCGGCGCTGTGTGCCACCCTGCTCAAGCCGCTGAAGAAGGGCGAGCATCATGTCGCCCACCGCGGCCTGGCCGGTCGCTTTTTCAACGGCTTCAACCGGGGTTTCGACCGCACCAGCGAGAGCTACCAGCGTGGCGTACGCGGCATCCTGAACCGTCCGTGGCGTTTCATGGGCATCGTCGCCGCGCTGTTCGTGCTGATGGCGGTTCTGTTCATGCGCCTGCCCAGCTCGTTCCTGCCCAATGAAGACCAGGGCGTGCTGATGGCGCTGGTGCAGGCCCCGGTCGGCGCCACCCAGGAACGTACCCTGGAATCGATCGCGGCACTGGAGAACCACTTCCTGGAGAACGAGAAGGCAGCAGTCGAGTCGGTGTTCTCGGTGCAGGGCTTCAGCTTCGCCGGCATGGGCCAGAACGCGGGCATGGCCTTCGTCAAGCTGAAGGACTGGAGCGAGCGTGATGCCGACAACGGCGTGATGCCGATCACCGGCCGTGCCATGGCTGCGCTGGGTGGGATCAAGGACGCCTTCATTTTCGCCTTCCCGCCGCCGGCGATCCCGGAGCTGGGCACCGCCTCGGGCTACACCTTCTTCCTGAAGGACAACAGCGGCCAGGGCCACGATGCGCTGGTAGCCGCGCGTGACCAGCTGCTCGGCCTGGCGGCCGGCAGCAAGAAGCTGGCCAACGTCCGCCCGAACGGCCAGGAAGACACCCCGCAGTTCCGCATCGACATCGATGTGGCCAAGGCGACGTCGCTGGGGCTGTCGATCGCCCAGGTCAATACCACCCTGGCAACCGCATGGGGCAGCGCGTACATCGATGATTTCGTCGATCGTGGCCGCGTCAAGCGCGTGTTCGTGCAGGCCGACCAGCCGTTCCGCATGGTGCCGGAGGACTTCGATCTGTGGTCGGTGAAGAACGACAAGGGCGAGATGGTTCCGTTCAGCGCCTTTGCCAGCAAGCACTGGGATTACGGCTCGCCGCGCCTGGAGCGCTACAACGGCGTGTCGGCAATGGAAATCCAGGGCGAACCGGCCCCGGGGGTCGCCTCCGGTGACGCCATGGCCGAGATCGAGCAGCTGGCCAAGCAGCTGCCGGCGGGCTTCGGCATCGAGTGGACCGCGATGTCCTACCAGGAACGCCAGGCCGGCTCGCAGACCCCGCTGCTGTACACGCTGTCGCTGATGATCGTGTTCCTGTGCCTGGCCGCGATGTACGAAAGCTGGAGCGTTCCGACCGCCGTGCTGCTGGCCGCCCCGCTGGGCATCCTCGGCGCGGTGCTGGCCAACACCTTCAAGGGCCTGGAGCGCGATATCTACTTCCAGGTGGCAATGCTGACCACGGTGGGCCTGACCAGCAAGAACGCGATCCTGATCGTCGAGTTCGCCAAGGAAAACCTGGAGAAGGGGGCCGGCCTGATCGAATCGATCATGCATGCCGTGCGCGACCGCCTGCGTCCCATCGTGATGACCTCGCTTGCATTCGGCATGGGCGTGGTGCCGCTGGCGATCTCCACCGGTGCCGGCTCCGGCGCCAAGCAGGCCATCGGCATCGGCGTGCTGGGCGGCATGATCGTCGGCACCGCCCTGGGCGTGTTCTTCGTGCCGCTGTTCTTCGTGGTGGTGCAGCGCGTGTTCAAGCGCAGGACCGCCGAGTGATGCAATCCGGTAGCGCTGGGCCGTGCCCGGCGGATGCCTTACCGCGTAGCTGCCGGGCAAGGCCCGGCGCTACCACCGTGACCCCCAAGGTGTCGCCATGAAATTCTCCTCTCTTGCTGTATCCCTGGCCGCCGTGCTCACGGTCGCCGGCTGCTCCACCCTCGCGCCGAAGGACACGGCCGTTGCCCCGGCGATTCCTGCGCAATGGCCGGCAGAGGCCACGCAGGGCCAGGTTGCCGATGTGGCTACGCTGGGCTGGCGTGACTTCTTCACCGATCCCCGCCTGCAGCAGGTGATCGGCCAGGCGCTGGACAACAACCGCGACCTGCGCGTGGCCGTGCTCAATGTCGAGCGCGCACGCGGCCAGTACCGGGTGCAGCGCGCCGACCGGGTGCCGGGTGTGGCCATCACCGGGCAGATGGAGCGCACAGGTACGGATGCGGGAGTCACCGAGCAGTTCACTGCCGGTGTCGGCGTGGCCGAATTCGAGCTGGACCTGTTCGGCCGCGTGCGCAACCTCAGCGAAGCAGCACTGCAGCAGTACTTCGCCATCGCAGCCAACCGCCGTAATGCACAACTGAGCCTGGTGGCCGAGACGGCAACGGCGTGGCTGACCTACGGTGCCGACAGCCAGCAGCTGAAGATCGCCGAAGCGACGCTGAAGACCTACGAGGATTCACTGCGCCTGGCAGAAGCACGCCATGAACGGGGCGGCAGTTCAGCATTGGAACTGACCCAGACCCGCACCCTGGTCGAAACCGCGCGCACCGATGCCGCACGCCTGCGCGGCCAGCTCGCGCAGGACCGCAATGCCCTGGCGTTGCTGGCCGGTGGCCAGGTCGACCCGGCCCTGCTGCCGGATGGCATCGAGCCGCAGTTGCTGGCACTGGCCCCGCCCCCCGCTGGCCTGCCCAGCGACGTGCTGTTGCTGCGTCCGGACATCATGGCGGCCGAACACCAGCTCCTGGCCGCCAACGCCAACATCGGCGCTGCGCGCGCAGCGTTCTTCCCGAGCATTTCGCTGACAGGCAGCATCGGCAGCGGATCGAATGAACTGTCGAACCTTTTCGACAGCGGCACGCGCGTGTGGAGCTTCCTGCCGAAGATCACCCTGCCGATTTTCCAGGGCGGCCGTCTGCGTTCCAATCTCGACATCGCCAATGCTGATCGTGACATCGCGTTGGCGCAGTACGAGAAGGCGATCCAGAACGGCTTCCGCGAAGCGGCGGATGCGTTGGCGATGAACGTCAGCCTGGATGAGCAGGTCAGCGCGCAGCAGCGGCTGGTCGACGCGGCCGAGCAGGCCAACCGGCTGTCGCAGGCGCGCTATGACGCCGGCCTGGACAGCTTCGTCAGCCTGCTCGACGCGCGTCGCACGGCCTACAGCGCGCAGCAGACGCGGCTGCAGGCGCAGCTGGCCCAGCAGGCCAACCGCATCACCCTGTACAAGGTGCTGGGCGGCGGCTGGCACGAGCGCAGCTGACGGGTCGACGCAGGCCGCGCTGCGCGCTCGCCGGGCATGGCCCGGCGTGGATTCCGGTAGCGCCGGGTCATACCCGGCGGCTCTTCGGTCAGGCGTTCGCAAGGCCTGACGCAGGCCGCGCTGCGCGCTCGCCGGGCGTGGCCCGGCGCTACCTGCCGGTGGGATCGCGGTAGCGCCGGGTCATACCCGGCGGCTCTTCGGCCAGACATTCGCAAGGCCTGACGCAGGCCGCGCTGCGCGCTCGCCGGGCATGGCCCGGCGCTACCTGGCGGTGGGATTCCGGTAGCGCCGGGTCATACCCGGCGGCTCTTCGGTCAGGCGTTCGCAAGGCCTGACGCAGGCCGCGCTGCGCGCTCGCCGGGCGTGGCCCGGCGAGGATTCCGGTAGCGCCGGGTCATACCCGGCGGCTTTTCGATCCGACATTCGCAAGGCTCGGTACTACCGCAGGGACCCGCGGCACCAGGCGAATGGATACTCGTCCAGCTGAAGCGTCAGCCCCGCACGAATGGGATTGCCAAGGATGTACAGCGCATGGCGCCTGATTGCATCCTCAGTGCGCACCGCATGATCGAAGTAGCTCGGTTGCCATAGCGGCGTCTGTACGCCTAATTGCGGCCCCAGCAGCCTGCTGCTGCGTGATTTCAGCGTTCCCATCAGGCGTGCAAGTGTTCCATCACGGAGTTGCACCAACCAATGCAGATGATCGGGCATGACGACCCATGCGAATGAATGGCTGAGTCCCATGCGTTCGACGTAGCGAAGCGAATCCACAAGGCATGCAGCACAACGGGGATCCGCGAAAACCCGGCGACGTTGGCGCACGACGGTCGTGAGCACGTAGTAGCCTTCGATGTGCGAATCGCGGCCCCGCGTTAGGTGACGACTGGACATGCGGCCAGTCTGTGCCGGAGAGAGGCATGCGTTTATCAGCGATTGCCAATGAATCACGTGGGGAACCGCCGTGCTGCAGCTCTACCTTGAGGGGCCGCGCTACGCGCTCGCCGGGCATGGCCCGGCGCTACCAGTCGGCGAGGATTCCGGTAGCGCCGGGTCATACCCGGCGGCTCTTCGATCCGACCTTCGCAAATCCTGACGCATGCCGCGCTTCGCGCTCGCCGGGCCATACCCGGCTGCTTTTCGGCGTTCGCGGGTCGTCGCGTCAGGGCTACACCGCTTCGTCATCACGGCGCACCGTGTGGCAGGCCCGCACGCGGGCCAGCGCGTCGCCGGCTTCACGTGCCATCTGCTCGTATTCGGCGCGGATCTCTTCCAGCCGCTGTTCGTCCAGTTCTTCCAGATCCAGCAGCTCGTTGTTGGCTTCCGCGGTGGCGCGGATCAGTTCGTCCAGCTTGATCTGCATCGCCGCCGTATCGGCGTTCTGCGTGTGCTGGATCAGGAAGACCATCAGGAAGGTGATGATGGTGGTGCCGGTGTTGATGACCAGCTGCCAGGTGTCATTGAAACCGAACACCGGGCCGGAGATGCCCCACACCACCACGATGGCTACTGCGCCCAGAAAGGTCCACGGAGAGCCGGTGGCGGCCGCGGCCTTCTTGGCGATGGTATTGAACAGGTTTCTTGCTTTCATCGTCGTCGTCCCACTGGGGTGACGTGATGATCGGCGCGTGGCCGTGCAGCCCGCGTGCAGCAGGCCTGCTCAGGCGCGCAGCCGCGGTGCGTCCTGCGAGCGCACGCGGCTGGCCTGGTAGACATGCTGCCAGCAGCGGTCGACGAACTCGCGGGCCTGTGCTTCGCTCAGCCGCGGCATGATCTGCAGCGCATACTGGGTCTGGAACATCTCGTCACGCTGCTCGTTGCTGGCGCGCGGCTGGGTGATCAGCGAATCGCAGGCGAACTTGATCCAGGGTACGTAGGAACCGAACGAATTATGAGGCAGCGCACCGTCGGCGTGCTGGCGGCGCCAGTGCTCGAGTTCCGCATCGACGTCGATGACCGGGGGAATGGCAGGGACTTCAGTGTGCATGTCGATCCAATCGGTTGAGGTGGACGTGGAATGGGGGAAATCGCAGTGTGGCCTGATCACCGGTGGAAGCGGTGTCATCGCAATGTGGAAACAGCGTTGCGATCGCCGATCAGTTGCGCGTGCTCGACCACGCCGAGGTCTTCAGCGATGTCCGCCATCGCGTTGCACAGGTGGACGTGGTCGCGTGGATGGTCGCGTACCAGTTCAAGCTGCATGCCCTGGTAGGCGGTCCAGAACAGCGCACCGCGCTGGTGCAGCCGATATTGATTCCGCAGGCGGGCGCGGATTGCGTCAAGAGTCGGATCGGGTATGGGGCTTGCGGCGTGCGCGCACATGGCTGGCTCCGCCGGGGTACGGGGGCCCCGGTAACCCCACCGTAGGCGTGCCTGAGCGATGGGGTGTTACCGCAGCGTGTGCATGCCTGCGGACTGACTGCGCAGCGCGTCACATCGAGCGTCGCAAACGCTGCCCGCACAAGGGCCCGCCGAGGATGAAGCGTTCATTAAATGTGCGCTGCGGTCAGTCCACGGCACTCATTCGCCGATGTCTTCGTTCCAGATCTCGGGATATTGCGCAATGAAGCCCCCGAGCAGGTCGACGCATTCCTGGCTGTCGAGGTCGATCACAGTGACGCCGTTTTCGCGCAGCCAGTCGATGCCGCCCTGGAACGTGCGGGACTCGCCGACCACCACGGTGCCGATGTTGAACTGGCGCACCAGTCCCGAGCAGTACCAGCACGGGGCCAGGGTGGTCACCATGATCGTGTCGCGGTAGCGACGCTGGCGCCCGGCCTTGCGGAAGGCGTCGGTCTCGCCGTGCACCGAGGGATCACCTTCCTGCACCCGGCGGTTGTGGCCGCAGCCGAGCAGGCGACCGTCGTTGTGGTACAGCGCCGCGCCGATCGGCACGCCGCCCTCGGCCAGGCCCTGGCGGGCTTCGGCGATGGCGGTCTGCAGCAGGGCCTGGTAATCAGGTGTGGTGATCATGCGGGGCTCCGGAAGGTCATGGGCTGCCATCATAAGGCGCCGTTCCCCCGCAGCGGCCCTGGCGGTGCGATAATCGGGGCATGAGCGAATCCCCCTACAAATCCGGTACCACCCATTTCGGGTTCCGCGACGTCGCCGCCAAGGACAAGCAGAAGCTGGTCGGGCAGGTGTTCACCTCGGTCGCGCGCAACTACGACCTGATGAACGACCTGATGAGCCTGGGCGTGCACCGGGCGTGGAAGCGTTACTACGTGGCGACCGCGCAGGTGAAGCCGGGTGACCGCGTGCTTGACCTCGCGGGGGGCACTGGCGACATTGCCGCCCTGCTGAAGGAGCGCGTCGGCGCCGAAGGTTCGGTGGTTCTGGGCGACATCAATGCCGGCATGCTGTCGGTGGGCCGAGATCGCCTCACCAACCGCGGCCTGGTGCTGGGCCTGGACTACGTCCAGTGCAATGCCGAGGCCCTGCCGTTCCCGGACAACAGCTTCGACCTGGTCACCATCGCCTTCGGCCTGCGCAACGTGACCGACAAGGATGCCGGCCTGCGCGAGATGTACCGCGTGCTCAAGGTCGGCGGCCAGGCGCGTGTGCTGGAGTTCTCCGAGGTCACCGCCGACTGGTTCAAGCCGATCTACGACTTCCACTCGTTCAAGATCCTGCCGAAGCTGGGCAAGCTGTTCGCCAATGATTCGGACAGCTATCAGTACCTGGCCGAGAGCATCCGCAAGCATCCGCCGCAGGACGAGCTGAAGGCCATGATGGGCGAGGCCGGTTTCGAGCGCTGCCACTACAAGAACCTGACCGGCGGCATCGTCTCGATCCACTCCGGCTACAAGCTGTAAGGCATCCAGGGCCGCCGGGCATGGCCCGGCATCCGTCGGTAGCGCCGGGTCGTACCCGGCGGCGCTTCGATCAGACGTTCGCACCGCCCGGTGCACAGGCCGCGCTGCGCGCTCGCCGGGCATGGCCCGGCGCTACCTGTCGGTGGGATTGCGGTAGCGCCGGGTCATACCCGGCGGCGCTTCGATCAGACATTCGCACCGCCCGGTGCAGGCCGCGCTGCGCGCTCGCCGGGCATGGCCCGGCGCTACCTGTCGGTGGGATTGCGGTATCGCCGGGTCATACCCGGCGGCTCTTCGATCAGACGTTCGCACCGCCCGGCGCACAGGCCGCGCTGCGCGCTCGCCGGGCTTGGCCCGGCGCTACCTGAGGGCGGGATTGCGGTATCGCCGGGTCGTACCCGGCGGCGCTTCGATCAGACGTTCGCACCGCCCGGTGCACAGGCCGCGCTGCCCGCTCGCCGGGCTTGGCCCGGCGCTACCTGAGGGTGGGATTGCGGTAGCGCCGGGTCATACCCGGCGGCTCTTCGATCAGACGTTCGCATCGCCCGCTGCAGGCCGCGCTGCGCGCTCGCCGGGCATGGCCCGGCGCTACCTGTCGGTGGGATTGCGGTAGCGCCGGGCCATACCCGGCAACGCGGCCGCCCCGCCTTGCCCCGCACCGCGCAACGCCTGCGGGGCCGGAGGGAGGTACCATTGGGGTTTGCTCCCCGTAACGGTCCCGATTCATGCGCAATCCGCTGATGCTCCTTCCGTTGGCCGTGGCCCTGGCCGCCGGCTGCTCCCAGGAGGCGGCCGCGCCCGCCGCCGCCCCGACTGCCGAAAAGGCCCCCGCCGCTCCCGTGAACGCCCAGAACCGCAGCCACGACGAAAGCTCGTACGCCGAGCCGGACAAGGTCGTCATCAAGGACATCGCGCTGGACCTGAAGCTGGACTTCGACCAGAAGCAGATCGGCGGTACCGCGACCTACACCCTGGAATGGAAGCAGAAGGACGCCACGCAGCTGGTGCTCGACACCCGCGAGCTGACCGTGTCCAAGGTCGAAGCCGTTGCCGCTGACGGCGCGCGCAGCCCGCTGAAGTTCGAGCTGGCGGCGGCCGACAAGGTGTTCGGCAGCAAGCTGACCATCGAGGCCCCGCAGCAGCCGGCCAAGGTCGAGGTGACCTACCACACCGCGCCGACCGCCTCGGGCCTGCAGTGGCTGGCGCCGTCGATGACCGAAGGCAAGAAGCTCCCCTTCATGTTCAGCCAGTCGCAGGCCATCCATGCCCGTTCCTGGGTGCCGCTGCAGGACACCCCGAGCGTGCGCTTCACCTACAGCGCGCACGTGGTCTCGCGTCCGGACGTCATGGTGCTGATGAGCGCCGACAACGACCCCAAGGCCGCGCGTGATGGTGACTACACCTTCAAGATGCCGCAGCCGATCCCGTCCTACCTGCTGGCGATCGCCGCCGGCGATCTGGTGTTCGAGCCGATCTCCGGCCGCTCCGGCGTCTGGGCCGAACCGACCATGGTCGGCAAGGCGGCCAAGGAGTTCGAGGACACCGAGAAGATGATCGGTGCCGCCGAGAAGCTGTACGGGGAGTACCGCTGGGGCCGTTACGACATGCTGGTGCTGCCGCCGTCGTTCCCGTTCGGTGGCATGGAGAACCCGCGCCTGACCTTCGCCACCCCGACCGTGATCGTCGGCGACAAGTCGCTGGTGTCGCTGGTCGCCCACGAACTGGCGCACAGCTGGTCGGGCAACCTGGTGACCAACGCCAGCTGGAAGGACATCTGGCTCAACGAAGGCTTCACCACCTACGTCCAGGGTCGCATCACCGAAGCCCTGTACGGCAAGGAGATGGCCGAGATGGAGCGGCAGATCGACCAGACCGATCTGCTGGCGGAAGTGAAGGACATGAGCCCCGCCGACCAGGCGCTGGCGCTGCCGCCGCTGAACGAGCGTGACCCCGATGAAGCCCTGAGCCAGGTGGCCTACGTCAAGGGTTCCTGGTTCCTGGAGTTCCTGGAACAGCGCTTCGGCCGCGAGACCTTCGATCCGTTCCTGCGCGGCTGGTTCGATGACCACGCCTTCCAGAGCGCGAATACCGACCAGTTCGTCGAGTACCTGAAGAAGAACCTGCTGCCGAAGAACCCGTCGGCAGTGACGGAAGCCGAACTGAAGGCATGGCTGGACGAGCCGGGCATCCCGGCGTTCGCGGCCAAGGCGCAGTCGCGCAACTTCAGCAGCGTCGATACCGCGCGCATCGCCTTCACCAGCGCCGGCACCGTGCCCAGCAGCCAGGTCATCGCTGACTGGAGCACCCAGGAGTGGGTGCGCTTCATCGACGGCCTGGGCACGACCCAGCCGCTGGACACGCTGGCCACGCTGGACAAGGCCTTCCACTTCACGGGCACGCCGAATGGCGAGATCGCCATGCGCTGGTATCCGCTGGCCATCCGCAGCGGCTACGAGCCGGCCAATGAGGCCGCGGCGGCTTTCATCGAGCGTGTCGGTCGTCGCAAGCTGATCCTGCCGATCTACGCCGAACTGGTGAAGACGCCGAAGGGGCTGGAGCTGGCCAAGCAGGCCTTCGAGAAGGCCAAGCCGGGCTACCACCCGATCACCACCGCCTCGGTCCAGGACATGCTGGCCAAGGCCGAAGCCAAGTAAGAAGAAGCGCCGGGCACTGCCCGGCGCTTTTTTGTAGAGTCGAGCCATGCTCGACCTTGCAAGCATGCGAAAAACACGAAGGACCTCTGCCATGAAACGACTGATCCTGCTCACCGCCTGCACCCTGGCCCTGGCCGCCTGCAGCAATCCCGAAGAAGAGCGCAAGGCGCAGGAAGCCGCTGCCGCTGCCGTGCAGGCCCAGAAGGAAGCCAAGGCCGAGGACGTGGCCAGGCAGTACGACATGGCCGTGGCCGCGCAGGACTGGGAGCGCGCGCGACTGCATGGCGCCGCGCTGCTTGACCAGTACAAGGACACGGCCGCCGCCGAGCGCATTGCGGCCGGCTTCGACGAGGTCAAGGCCAAGGGCGATGCCGCGCGCGACCTGCGCCGCATGCAGGCGCTGTGGCAGTACAACCAGATACCGGTCGGCAACAAGGGCACCCAGGTGTCGGCGCAGATCTACAGCAAGGAGCGGGTGGACGTGGATGGCAGTGGCGCCAAGCCGGTGCAGCTGGTGTTCCGCGATCATCCGGAGTGGAAGCGGCACGCCTACCTGGTGCTGCAGGCGGGCGATTTCCGCTGCCCGCAATGCACGGTGAAGGTGACCGTGGACGACGGCAAGCCGGTGTCGATGGCCGCCTGGCGGCCGCAGACCGATGAGGCGATTGCGCTGTTCATCACCGATCAGAAGGCGCTGTGGAAGCTTGCCCGCAAGGGCAGGTCGATCAGCATCGAGTTCCCGGTCAAGGCCGGTGGCACCCGTACGGCGGTGTTCGAGACCGGGGGTGTGGACGCGAGCCGCATGCCGTCGTGGTGGCAGTGATGCCGGGCGCGGCCACGGCCGCGCAGGCACTGTCCGCGATCCGCCACTGGGTGTTCGACATGGACGGAACGCTGACCGTCGCCGTGCATGATTTCGCCGCGATCCGCCGCGCACTGGAGATCGCCGCCGAGGAAGACATCCTCGACCATATCGCGGCGCTGCCCGACGCATCGGCGCAGGCCAAGCGTGAGTGGTTGCTGGACCACGAGCGCGCGCTGGCCGAGGAGGCGTTGCCGGCACCGGGCGCGGTGAAGCTGCTGCGCGCGCTGGCGGCGGCTGGCTGCCGGCTGGGCATCCTGACCCGCAACGACCATGCGCTGGCGAAGCTGACGCTGGAGGCGATCGGGGTCGGGGAACTGTTCGACGATGCCGACATCATCGGCCGCGAAGAAGCAGTGCCCAAGCCTTCGCCGGATGGCCTGCAGCAGCACCTGCGGCGTTGGGGCGTTGCCCCCGCGCAGGCGGTGATGGTGGGTGACCATGCCTATGATCTGGACTGCGGCCGTGCCGCCGGCACCCACACCGTGCTGGTCAACCTGCCTGACAACCCGTGGCCGGGCCGCGCGGATTGGCACTTCGCCGATTGCCGCGCCCTGTTGGCAGCGTGGCAGGGCTGAACCTCCGGTAGCGCCGGGCCATGCCCGGCGGCGGTCCACTGCTGCCGGGCTATGCGCTCGCCGGGCATGGTCCGGCGCTACCGGCGCCGGCCTGCCGGACGCGCAATTGGCTTACGCGTTCAGCGCGTAACCAAACTGCTGCTTGAACTGCTCGTTGAACTCTTCAAAGGTGAAGCGCTGGTTCTGGGTGCCCGGGTGCTCGACCTTCAACGCGCCCATCAGGTTGCCCATGCGGCCGATGGTCAGCCAGTCGTAGCCTTTCTGGATGCCGTAGATCAGGCCGGCGCGGAAGGCATCGCCGCAGCCGGTCGGATCGACCACACGGCGCTCGTGCGCCGGCGGGATGTCGTAGCTCTTGTCCGGCGTGTGGATGACCGCGCCCTTCGGGCCGCGGGTGGTGATGTAGGCCTGCACGCGGCTGACGATTTCCTTCTCGTCCCAGCCGGTGCGTTCCTGCAGCAGGTTCGACTCGTAGTCGTTGACCACCACGTAGTCGGCCTGCTCGATGAACTGGCGCAGCTCCGGTCCGTTGAACAGCGGCATGGCCTGGCCCGGGTCGAAGATGAACGGGATGCCGTCCTCGTGGAACTCCAGTGCGTTCTGGATCATGCCTTCGCGGCCGTCCGGGCCGACCAGGCCCAGGGTCACGCCCGGCACGCCACGCACGTGGTTCTCGTAGGAACGCATCATCGCGCCCGGGTGGAAGGCGGTGATCTGGTTGTTGTCGTGGTCGGTGGTGATGAAGGCCTGCGGGGTGAACAGCTCATCGATCACGCGCACGCGCGACAGGTCGATGCCCAGGCCATCGAAGTACTCGCGGTACGGGCCGAAGTCCGAGCCGACCGTGCCCATCGGGATCGGGTGGCCGCCCAGCAGGTGCAGGTTGTAGGCGATGTTGCCGGCGCAGCCGCCGAACTCGCGGCGCATCCGCGGGACCAGGAACGACACGTTCAGGATGTGCACCTTGTCCGGCAGGATGTGATTCTTGAACTGGTCCGGAAACACCATGATGGTGTCGAAGGCAAGAGAACCACAGATCAGAGCGGACATCGATGTAAGCCTATGCGGTGAATTTTGGGGTGGGCCTGCCCGCTTCGACGGGCAAGCAAACGGCGCCCTTGGGCGCCCGACGGCGCAAAGGTTACCCGCTGGTGCCGCTCAGGGCCAGAAGCGGGTGATGCCGGATCAGGCCCAAAGCCTGTGAAGACGCGGGTTCAGCTGGATTTTTCCTTGCTCGGCGGCAGGCGGGTTGCTAGGCTTGTCGGCCTCGATTTCTGCCCATTTTTTCGCCATCCCGCGGCGGGCACGACACCCCTCAGGACTCCTTCCTCAGATGTTCAAGAAACTCCGTGGCATGTTCTCCAATGACCTGTCCATCGACCTGGGCACGGCCAATACCCTCATCTACGTGCGCGGGCAGGGGATCGTGCTGAATGAGCCGTCGGTCGTGGCCGTGCGCCAGGACCGCGCCATCGGTGGCACCCGTTCGGTGGCAGCCGTCGGCGCCGAGGCCAAGCAGATGCTGGGCCGTACCCCGGGCCACATCACCACCATCCGCCCGATGAAGGATGGCGTCATCGCCGACTTCACCTATACCGAGGCGATGCTCAAGCACTTCATCAAGAAGGTGCACAAGTCCCGCGTGCTGCGCCCGAGTCCGCGCGTGCTGGTCTGTGTGCCGGCCGGCTCGACCCAGGTCGAGCGCCGTGCGATCAAGGAATCGGCCGAGGAAGCCGGTGCCCGCGACGTGTACCTGATCGAAGAGCCGATGGCCGCTGCGATCGGTGCCGGCATGCCGGTCACCGAAGCGCGTGGCTCGATGGTCATCGATATCGGCGGCGGCACCACCGAAGTGGCGGTCATCTCCCTCAACGGCATCGTCTATTCGGCCTCCGTCCGCATCGGCGGCGACCGCTTCGACGAGTCGATCACCAACTACGTGCGCCGCAACCACGGCATGCTGATCGGTGAAGCCACGGCCGAGCGCATCAAGGTGGAGCTGGGCTGTGCCTACCCGCAGGCCGAGGTGCAGGAGCTGGAGATTTCCGGCCGCAACCTCGCCGAGGGCGTGCCGAAGATGATCAAGATCAGCTCCAACGAAGTGCTCGAAGCCCTGCACGAACCCCTGTCGGGCATCGTCAGCGCGGTCAAGCTGGCCCTGGAGCAGACGCCGCCGGAACTGTGCGCCGACGTCGCCGAGCGCGGCATCGTGCTGACCGGTGGTGGCGCCCTGCTGCGCGACCTGGATCGCCTGATCTCCGAGGAGACCGGCCTGCACGTGCAGGTGGCCGACGATCCGCTGACCTGCGTGGCCCGCGGTGGTGGTCGTGCGCTGGAGCTGGTCGACATGCACGGCAACGAGTTCTTTGCGCCGGAATAAGCCGTCCCGGCCGTTCCTGCCCGCAGCGCCCCTCCGGGGTGCGGCCCGTCGCGTTGGCGGGCCGGCACCGGCGGGGCGTCCGCGTGTTTCCCCTCCGCCTTCTGCCAGTTGAATCGTTGCCGTGCCGCCCTACGCCGGTCCTCCCGTTGCTTCCCGATCCGGTGATGCCGCCAGCCCGCTGCGGCTGCTGGCCTATCTCGCGCTGGCCATCACCCTGATCGTCCTCGACGACCAGGCTGGCTGGCTGGCGCGCCTGCGCGAGCAGGCCAACAGCCTGGTGCAGCCGGTCTGGGCCCTGGCAGGCCTGCCGGGCAAGCTGGGCAGCCAGGTCAAGGACAACGCGGCCAGCCACAGCCAGCTGGTCGCCGAGAACCGCGAGCTGCGCAACCAGCTGCTGCTGGCCAACGCCCGCCTGACCCGTCTGCAGACGGCGGCGCTGGACAATGCCCAGCTGCGCGAACTGCTGAACGTGGCCGAGCGCAGCGGCCTGGACGTGCAGTTGGCGCCGATCCTCGATATCGACCTGGACCCGGTGAAACAGCGCCTGGTGCTCGACGCCGGCAGCCGCGAGGGGGTGCATGTCGGCCAGGCGGTGATCGACGCCGGTGGTCTGATGGGCCAGGTGATCAGCGTTACCGGCGGCACCTCCACCGTGCTGCTGCTGACCGACCCCGACCATGCCGTGCCGGTGACCGTGGCCCGCAACGGTGTCCGCCTGATCGTCTACGGTCGTGGCGATACGCTGGAACTGCGCGACATCCCGCTCAGTGCCGGGGTGGAAGTGGGCGATGAGATCGTCACTTCCGGTCTCGGTGGCCGTTTCCCGGCCGGTTTCCCGGTCGGCACCATCACCGCGCTGCGCCCGGATGACACCCATGCCTTCCTGGTCGGTGAGCTGAAGCCCGCCGCACAGCTCGATCGCGGCCGCGATGTGCTGCTGCTGCGCCCGGGCGCAGCGATCCGCATCCCGCCGGAAGTACGTCTGCAGCTGGAGGACACCGCTCCGGGCGGGCCAGCCAATGCGGCTACCGTGCCGGTCCCGGCAATTCCGGCAGCAGCGTCAGCAGCAACGCCGGCAGACACGCCGGCAGGCACGCGCGCAGGGCAGCCACCGGCGCCGGCCGTCACTCCGGCGTCTTCGACAGCCCCGGACCCGCAGCCGGCAGCCAGACCGGCCGCCGCCGCAGAGGTCCAGCGATGAGCCGCCTGCGCGACAATCCCTGGGTGCTGCCGGCCAGTCTGGTGGTGGCCCTGCTGCTGGGCCTGCTGCCGTTGCCGGCCCTGCTGCAGCCGCTGCGCCCGTACTGGCTGGCGCTGGTGCTGGCGTACTGGGTGATCGAAACGCCCGAGCGCGTCGGTCTCGGCATCGCCTTCGCCAGTGGCGTGGTCGCCGATCTGCTGTATGGCGGGGTGCTGGGTGAACAGGCGCTGCGCCTGGTGATGCTGGCCTTCATCCTGCAGCGCTTCCGCGCCCGCATCCGCTTCTTCCCGATGTCCCAGCAGATGCTGGCCATTGGTGGCCTGCTGTTCAACGACCGCATCGTCAGCGCGCTGGTGCACATCGTGGTGGACGAGCCGACGCTGCCGTGGTCGTACTGGTGGGCGCCGCTGCTGGGCATGGGCCTGTGGCCGCTGGTATTCGTGCTGCTGGACGCGGTGCGTTTCGGCAAACGCGGGCGCTGAGCCATGATTCCGCGCCGCCAGGTCAAGAACCCGCACGCCGAAGCCGAGCAGTTCCGCCGTCGTGCGGCGCTGGGCTTCCTGGGGGTGCTGGTCTGCCTGCTCGGGCTGGGCGGCTGGTACTTCAAGCTGCAGGTGCTGGACCACGACATCTACGCCACGCGTTCGGAAGCCAACCGCATCAAGCCGCGGCCGGTGGTGCCGGGGCGCGGCATGATCTACGACCGCAACGGCCGTCTGCTGGCCGAGAACGTGCCGGCCTTCCGCCTGGACGTGACCCCGGACAAGGTCAAGGACATGGATGCCACGCTGGAAGGCCTGGCAAAGATCATCGAGATCAGCCCGGAAGAGCTGGAGGCGTTCAACAAGTCGCGCAAGGCGCGCCGCAAGTTCCTGCCGGTCACCCTCAAGCTGCGCATGACCGACGATGAGATGGCGCGCTTCGCTGTCGATCGCTGGCGTTTCCCGGGCGTCGAGCTGGAGCCCTACCTGACCCGCCGTTATCCGTACGGCGATCTGTTCGCGCACATCATCGGCTATGTCGGCCGTGTCGATGACAAGGATCTGGAGATCCTTGGCGAGGGCAATGCCGCGTTGACCCACATCGGCAAGTCGGGCCTGGAGCGCTATTACGAGCAGCAGCTGCGCGGCAAGGTCGGCTACGAGCAGGTGGAGACCAATGTGCAGGGCCGTGCGATCCGCACCATCGGCCGCGTCGCCGCGCAGTCCGGTGTCGACCTGCGCCTGTCGATCGACGCCGATCTGCAGCGGGCGATGGTTGCCGCCTTCGGCGACCAGGAAGGCTCCGCAGTCGCGATGGACCCGCGCACGGGCGAGGTCCTGGCGATGGTCAGCCTGCCGTCGTACGACCCGAACCTGTTCGTCAACGGCATCTCCCACGCCGACTTCAAAGCGTTGAACGACAATCCGTCGCGCCCGCAGTTCAACCGCCTCGTACTGGGCGGCGTGGCCCCCGGCTCGACGCTCAAGCCGCTGATCGCACTGGCCGGTCTCGACGCCGGTGTGCGCCGCCCGGAAGACAAGATCCTGTCCACCGGCATGTTCTACCTGCCCGGCACCAGCCGTGGCTGGGGCGATGCCAACCGTGGCGGCCATGGCTGGACCGACCTGCGCAAGTCGATCTCCAATTCGGTCAATACCTACTACTACCGGCTGGCGTTGGACCTGGGCATCGAGCGTTTCGATCATTACATGGACTATTACGGTTTCGGCCAGCCGACCGGCATCGACCTGACCGGCGAGATCGGCGGCATCCTGCCGTCACCGGCGTACAAGCGGAAAACCCGCAAGGAAGCGTGGTACCCCGGCGATACGGTCAACATCAGCATCGGCCAGGGTGACTGGAAGGTCACCCCGCTGCAGCTGGCGCGCGGCGTCAGCGGTCTGGCCAGCGGGCAGCTGCGCACGCCGCACCTGGTCATCCAGCAGCGCGAAGGGTTCGACAGCGAGTGGACCGGGGTGCCGGCGCGCGACAGCAAGCCGGTCAGCCCCAATCCGAACAACGTGCAGGCGGTGCGCGAAGGCATGATGGCGACCATGCAGCCCGGCGGCAGCGGCTGGCGGGTGGCGGTCGGTGCGCCGTACGTGATGGCCGGCAAGACCGGCACCGCGCAGGTGGTCAGCCGCCGTGGCACGGCAGCGGTGAATCCCAAGAGCCTGCCGATGCACCTGCGCCACCGCGCGCTGTTCGTCGGCTTCGCACCGGCTGATCAGCCGGTGATCGCGCTGGCGATCGCGGTGGAAGGCGGCGGCTATGGCGGCTCGGCAGCTGCGCCGATCGCACGCAAGGTGTTCGATGCCTGGCTGCTGGGCAAGATGCCCGATGGCATCCAGCCGCTGGACAGCGAACGCGGCACCACCGCCATCGGTGCGACCGCTTTCGACAACGAGGATGTGGGCGCGCGCCAGGCGGGGGATGCTGCCGCCGCACAGGTCGGTGAGCATCCGGTGCTGATCGGCGCTGCGGCCCCGCAGCCGCAGCCGCAGCCGCAGCCGGGAACACCCGCTGCGCCGGCACTGCCTGCCACGCCGCGTCCACCGGCGGCTGTGGAGGCGACGCGATGAAGGCCTTCCTGCGATGGGCCGGGGACATGCTGCGGCGGTTCTTCAGCACGCTGGACTGGGTGCTGTGCCTTGCCCTGGGCGCGCTGATGATGATCGGCCTGGCCACGCTGAAGAGTGCAGGCGGCGACAGCCTGGTGATGGCGCAGGGCGCCCGCTTCGCCGTGGGCCTGGCCGCGCTGTGGGCCATCTCGCGGGTACCGATCCTGCGCATCCGTTCGGCGACGCCGATGATCTACGCGATCTCGATGATCCCGTTGCTGGCGGTGTTCGTGCTCGGTACCGGCAAATACGGCCGGCAGTGGCTGGACCTGAAGTTCTTCTACCTGCAGCCGGCTGAACTGCTGAAGGTGAGCCTGCCGATGATGGTGGCCTGGTACCTGCACAGGGTGCCCTTGCCGCCACGCATCAATACGGTGCTGGTGTCGCTGGTCATCATCGGCGTGCCGACCGGTCTGGTGATGCTGCAGCCGGACTTCGGCACGGGCGTGCTGATCGCTGCCAGCGGCGTGTTCGTGCTGCTGCTGGCCGGGTTGCCATGGTGGTGGGTGGGGCTGGGCGTGGGCGGCGTGGCCGCGGTCGCGCCGCTGGCCTGGTTCTGGCTGCTGCGGCCCTACCAGAAAGACCGCATCATGATGTTCCTCGACCCGGAGATGGATGCGCTGGGCGCGGGCTGGAACATCATCCAGTCGAAGATCGCGATCGGTTCCGGCGGGTTCGACGGCAAGGGCTGGGGCGAAGGCTCGCAGTCGCACCTGAACTTCATTCCCGAGCAGACCACCGACTTCGCGTTCTCGGTGTTGAGCGAGGAATTCGGCTGGATCGGCGTGGCCGTCGTGCTGGCGCTGTACCTGGTGGTGATCGGGCGCTGCCTGTGGATTGCCAGCCAGTCGCGCGACTCCTATTCGCGGCTGCTGGCCGGTGCCACCGGCCTGGCGTTCTTCGTCTACGTGCTGGTCAATGGCGGAATGATCTCGGGTCTGTTGCCGGTGGTGGGCGTGCCGATGCCGTTGATCAGCTACGGCGGTACGTCGGCCGTCTCGCTGCTGGCCGGCTTCGGGCTGGTGATGGCGGTGCGCAGCCACAACCCCGTGCACGGCGGCTACGGCTAGTACGCCTGAAGGCCTGCTGTGTCTTCCGGGTCGCCGGCCGGCACGCAGCCCGCAGGCGACGAGGTTTTCCGCCGGGCTGGCGGCACGTCCGCGGCTTTGCGCAAGCAGACGCCTTCCAACCCTTGCGCAATGCCCTTCATGGAAGCGTTCCCATGACGACGCGCAACAGCACGTCCACTGACCAAAGTCCTTAAAAAGTGTTAGCTGGTTCACACTTTTACAGTGCGTTGATTTTGATCAATGGACTTGTCGTAATCGGCCTGCACAATGGCGGCCCGTTCGGCACGGCGCGCCGTCTATCGTTGCAGCGCGAGGGGGCGTCGGGCGGGAAGCAGTACTGATCCAACGGATACAGGCGCGCGGGGCACTGCCACTGGGGAGCGGCAGCCGCGCGCGTATCGACCGGATCCGGTCGCCGGTTGCGTCTGCGGGGATGGGGACGCAACCGGCAACCTCTCAACTGAATGCGATGGATCGCTCACATCGTTTTCACAATTTCGACTGCTTGCAAGCAAATCGTTGTGATTCATGGTGTTAGGGGTTTTAATTCATCCATGACCTGCTAACCTGCGACGATGATTCGACGCACTCTGGCCTGCATGCTTACCCTCGGCCTGGTCGCCTGCGCGACCCAGCCGACATCTCCACCGTCTTCACCGCAGGCCAGCAGTACGCCGCGCCATCCGGCCAGCAAGCCCAAGGCACCGGCCGAGGCCGCGCCGGAAGCCACCGCCGCCACCGCGCCGCCGGTCGATCTCACGCCGGTTCCGTTCGAGACCGCGCGCGCCACCTTCATCGCCGATACCGCCAAGCGTTACGGACTGCAGCCCGACGAGATCCGTCGCGTGCTCGACCAGGCGCAGGTGCGCCAGCCGATCATCGCCGCGATGTCGCGCCCGGCCGAGCGGGTCAAACCCTGGAACGAATACCGGCCGATGTTCATCAGCAAGGCGCGCATCGAGGGTGGCCGTGCCTTCCTCGCCGAACACCGCGCCGAGCTTGATCGCGTGCAGCAGCGCACCGGCGTTCCGGCCGAGGTGATCGTGGCGATCATCGGCGTGGAAACCAGCTATGGCAGGAATGCCGGCAACCACCGCGTGCTCGACGCGCTGTACACGCTGGCCTTCTACTACCCGCGCAGCGGCGATCCGGAGAAGCTGGAACGCGAGGTGCGCCGCGAGCTGTTCTTCCGTGATGAACTGGCCAAGCTGTTTGAACTGGGCCGCGAGGAGAAACTCGACATCACCACGCTCAAGGGCAGCTATGCCGGTGCGATGGGCATGGGCCAGTTCATGCCGTCCAGCTACCTGGACTATGCCGTGGACGGCAACGGCGACGGTCGCCGTGACCTGTTCAACAGCTACGACGACGTGTTTTCCTCCATTGCCAACTACTTCGTGAAGAAGGGAGGTTGGGTCCGGGGTGGGCAGGTGGCCGTGCCGGCGACACTCGCTCCGGGGCGCGAGGAATTCAATCCGACCGAGTGGGCACCGACCTGGTCGCTAGCCGACCTGGCCCAGCGTGGCTATCAGCCTGCCGCACCGATACAGCCGGGTGCGACGGCGACTCCGGTGACCCTCGAAGGCAGCACCGGCAAGCAGTACTGGCTGGGCTTCCAGAACTACTACGCGATCACCCGCTACAACCTCTCGAAGATGTACGCGATGGCCGTGTTCCAGTTGTCGCAGGCCATTGCCGGACAGGAGCTGCCCCCGGCATGAACATCAGATGGCTGGTCCCTGGATTGATCGTCCTCGCGCTGGCCGCCTGCAGCAGCGCGCCGAAGAAGCCGGCCACCGCCGGCCACGGTGGAACGCCTTCCGGTACGGTGGTGCAGGGCAGGGGCACGCGCCCGGCGCATTGTCCCGAGGGGTCGCCCTATGCGGCGGCCAAGGAAGACCCGAACACGCGGGGCAACTACACCGCCGGCGGCCTGTACCGGCCGGGCGTGAAAGACAGCACGCCAACCTACATTCCCAACGTGGCCTGCATTCCCGAGCCGGAAGTGACGGCTGAAACACGTTCGGCCATCGGCAACAAGTCGCCGTACGTGGTGCTGGGCAAGTCGTACAAGGTGCTCGACGATACCCGCGACTATGTCGAGCGCGGTACGGCGTCGTACTACGGCGCCAAGTTCCATGGCCGCCTGACCTCGAACCGCGAGGTCTACGACATGTACCAGTTCACCGCTGCGCACAAGACGCTGCCGCTGCCCAGCTTCGCCCGCGTGACCAATCTGGACAACGGCGAGTCGGTGATCGTGCGGGTCAACGACCGGGGCCCGTTCCACGATGGCCGCGTGGTCGATCTGAGCTATGCCGCTGCGGTACGCCTGGGCATCACCCAGCGCGGTACCGGCAATGTGGAGGTGCGCGCGCTGCAGCCGGGTGAGGGCAATCTGCTGGCGCAGAAGTCGTCGCGCCGCGAGCGCCGGGCGGCCGAAGCCGCCGCCGGTGCGGGGACGACGATGGCGAGCACTGTCGCCACGCGCCCGGCGGCCGACAGTGACATCGACCGCCTGGTCAAACGCCTGCCTGCCGATGCGGCGCCGACGCGGGGCCAGCCGGCCACCACGCAGGCGGTGGTCAGCACGCCGCCGGACGTGGCGGTCAGCAGCTTGCCGCCGAGTGCGGTGGCCGTCCGCAGTGCGGTACCTGCCGCCACGCCGGCGAGGGTCGCTGCCACTGCGCCGCGCGCTTCTGCGGCGCCGGCCAGCAGCCCCACGCTGTCGCAGCAGGTGGTGGGTGCGGTGATGGTGCAGGTGGCCAGCTTCTCCAATCGTGACAATGCCAATCGGGCGATGGGCCAGCTCAATGCGGCCGGCATCGTCGGCGCGACCATCAGCGACATCGCCGCCGGTGGCCGCACGCTCTTCCGCCTGCGCGTACCCGCCAGCGACCATGCCAGTGCCGCGGAACTTGTCGGCCGCATCGCCGGTCTGGGCCTTGGATCGCCGCAGATCGTCAAGGATTGATCCCGCCCGGGTCGGTGCTGCCGGCTCGGGCCACCCCGGCCTACAATGGCCATGCTGTTCCCCCTCCATTCCCGGCCGTCCCTGGAGCCCGCTGTCCAATGAATTTCCGTTCCGCCGCCACCGCCCTGGCCGCCACCCTGGTGGTGGGCCTGGCTTCTGCCCAGACGCCGCTGCCGACCCCGGCCGCACCCGCACCTGCCGCCGCTGCGGCTCCGGCCACCGTGGCCACGCCACCGGCCCCGGTGCCGAGCGTGTCCAAGGCCTGGATCCTGATGGACTACGCCACCGGCCAGGTGCTGGCCGGCGAGAACGTCCATGAGCAGCTGGCGCCGGCCAGCATCACCAAGGTGATGACGTCCTACGTGATCGCCGCAGAGGTCAAGAACGGCAAGGTCCGTGCGGATGACCAGGTGATGATGAGCGAGCGCGCCTGGCGCGAAGGCGGTGCGGGTACCGACGGCAGCTACAGCGGCTTCCCGGTGAACCAGACGGCGCGCCTGGAAGACATGGAAAAGGGCATGGCCATCCAGTCCGGCAACGATGCCGCGATCGCCCTGGCCGAGCACGTGGCGGGCAGCGAGGAAGCCTTCGCCTCGCTGATGAACAGTTACGCCGCCAAGATCGGCATGAAGAACTCGCACTTCGTCAACGCCCACGGCCTGACCGCCGCGGGCCACCACAGCACCGCCTATGACCTGGCCCTGCTGGGCCGGGCGATGGTGCGTGATTACCCGGAAACCTACGCGTACAACAAGATCAAGGAATTCCAGGTCGGCAACATCAAGCAGCCCAACCGCAACCTGCTGTTGTGGCGCGACGGAAGTGTCGATGGGATCAAGACCGGGCACACCTCCGAGGCGGGCTACTGCCTGATGAGCTCGGCGCAGCGCGGCGACCAGCGCCTGATCGCGGTGGTGCTGGGTGGCGCCTCCGAGAAGCAGCGCGCCGATGACAGCCTGGCGCTGTTGAACTGGGGCTTCCGCTTCTTCGAAACGCACCGCCTGTATGAGCCGGGCAAGGCCGTCGCCGAGCACAAGGTGTGGAAGGGCACCAGTGACAAGGTGCAGCTGGGCGTGGCCCAGCCGATGCTGGTCAGCGTGCCGCGTGGCCGCTACAACGACCTGAAGCCGAGCATCGATGTGCCCAAGACCCTGGAAGCGCCGTTCACGGCCGGCCAGCAGATCGGCACGGTGAAGGTGAGCCTGGATGGCAAGGTGGTGGCCGAAGCGCCGCTGGTGGCAGTGGCTGCCGTCGAGCAGGCCGGCTTCTTCAAGCGCCTGTGGGACAGCTTCTGGATGTGGTGGGAATCGGAATGATGCGCGGCGCCGTTGCGCTGACATGAAAAGGAAAAGGCCGGCGCATGCCGGCCTTTTCCGTTGCAGTCGATGTGCGGACCGGGCGTCCGCACTGATCTACAGCGAGCGGCTGATGGTGAAGCTGCCGAACACCGGTGCCTCGCGCTGGCCATTGAACTCGCGGGTACTGTGGTAGCGCGCCGCCGCGAACTTCCAGCGACCGCGCATCACCGCGATTCCGTAGCCGCCGTAGGCCACGATGTGGCGCTTGTCGACGCTGTGGCTGTTGCGGAAGGTGTTGCCATCCAGGGTGATGTCGCGGATCACCCAGGCAGCATCGCTCGTGGCGAACAGGTGCCATGACCAGCCGCTCGGCCTGCCACCGCGGGTCGGCGCGGTGTTCTCGCCGGCAGGACGCAGCGGCGTGCTGCCGAAGTCATCCGGCAGTTTCCAGCCGAAGCGCACTTCGCCACCGATGTTGGCCTTGGTCGCCAGGTTGCCGACCGAGCCGCCGTAGTGGCTGATCGCGTCCCAGCCCCAGCCGCCCGCGTTGATGCTGGCATCGCCCGGCCAGCGCCGCATCCGCTCATGGGTCAGCATCACCAGCGGCTCGTTGTGCAGCTGGTTGTCCCAGCCCTGGAATTTCTCGTCGCCCAGCACCTCATGCACGGCGTTCTGCACCTGCTTGCCCTGGGCCCACGGACCGACAACGCCCAGCGTCAGCTGGGTGGTCTGCAGTCGATCACCACTGCGCGCGTTGTAGCCGAAGCTGGCGATCAGCACGCCCGCGTAGGGGCGGTCATCCTTGATCAGGTCCTTCCGGGTGAAGTCGGTCGGGGTGAAGATGCCCTGGGCGATGCTGAAGATCATGTTCTGCTGTTCGAACCGGCCCGGGTGCAGGCGCTCCAGATAGCCGTTGACCCAGCGCGCCAGGCGCGGCAGGCAGGGATCGTCGGTGTAATCGACGAGGTTCGGTGATACGAAGGTCAGTTCGGCGCCGTTGGTATACCCCTGGTCCTGGTGGCGGCCGCCGAACAGGTCGTTGTCAACGCGGAAATTGATCTGCGGCGGGTGCTCACGCATGGCATCGGGGCCGCATTGTTCGGCGGCCTGCGCGGCAAGGGGGAGGGCGGCGGCCAGCAGGCCGGACAGCCCGAAGGCTGCGACGCTACGCATGGATGGAATGCTCATGGGGAAAGGGGTGGTCGTCTGTCGTTATATGCAACGACACGGTACCCCGGCCCGCGTGACGGTACGAGCGCGTCCCGGTCACTTGTCTGTTCCGAAAACGACATTGTCTCGTGACGACAACCGGCGCCGGGGGCTTGCCGCGCCCCGCGCAGCAGGAAGCTGAATGGGAATTCAGGTGCAACGCAGCGGCCTGCCGGTGTCCGTGTCGGCCTGGATGAATACTCTTGGGTTTGTTGCCCCGCGGCCCGATAATGGGTCCATGGAAATCAAGTCCGACAACCCCGACCACGGCTTCCAGTTCCCCGGCCAGTTCGAGCTCAGCGCCATGGGCCCGGCCAACCGCGGCCTGGAGCATGAGCTTCCCCGACTGCTGCAGGCCGAAGGCCTCGACGTCGTGAACGAGCGCATCAGCTGGAAGCATTCGTCCAATGGCAAGTACGTGTCGGTCCGGCTGGTGTTCAAGGCCGAGACCCGCGAACAGTACGACGCTGCCCATCGGGCGCTGCGCGATCACCCGGAAGTGAAGTGGACGCTGTAGCCGACAGCTGCCCGGCCGACGCCGCTCCGGAAAACCGCCCGCCGCGTCCGGCGCTGGTGCGCGACCTTGGCCGCCAGGCCTATGAGCCGGTCTGGCGGGCGATGCAGCGCTTCACCGATCAGCGCGCTGATGAGACGACCGACGAGCTGTGGGTGGTCGAGCACGATCCGGTGTTCACCCTCGGCCAGGCCGGCAAGGACGAGCATGTGCTGGCGCCGGGGGCGATCCCGGTGCTGCACGTGGACCGCGGCGGCCAGGTCACCTACCACGGGCCGGGGCAGATCGTGATCTACCCGCTGCTGCGCCTGCCGCGCCTGGGCATCGGCGTGCGTGACTACGTGTGCCGCATCGAGCAGGCCATCATCGATACGCTGGCCGAATGGAACATCGGTGCCGAACGCCGCGAAGGTGCCCCGGGCGTCTACGTCGGCAATGCCAAGATTGCCGCACTGGGTATCCGCGTGCGCCGTGGCTGCACCTTCCATGGCCTGGCCTTCAACGTGGCCATGGACCTGGAACCCTTCCACCGCATCAACCCCTGTGGTTACCAGGGGCTGCAGGTGACCTCGGTGGTAGACTTGGGCGGGCCGTCCGGGATGGATGCCGTCAAGACGGTGCTGCTGGAACAGCTGGCCCGCCAGTTCGGCCTGCGGCTGCAGCACGTGCCCGAACTGCCTGATCTCTCTGCGGCCGCCTGACCGCTCCCCGGAACTGCCATGACTGAAACCACTGCCCGCACCATTCCCCTGCAGATCGTGCAGGGCGACATTCCGACCGCCGCACCGTTGCAGGCCGGCGTCAAGCAGCTGGGCGGGGACAAGATCAACCGTTCGCCGGTTCAGTTCGCCGATGCGCCGGTGCTGCGCAAGCCCTCCTGGATCCGCGTGCGCATTCCCTCGGGCAATGCGGTCCAGAACCTGAAGGCCAAGCTGCGCGAGAACCGCCTGGTGACGGTCTGCGAGGAAGCCAGCTGCCCGAACATCCATGAGTGCTTCGGCCACGGTACGGCGACCTTCATGATCCTGGGCGAGGTCTGCACCCGCCGCTGCTCGTTCTGCGACGTCGCCCACGGCCGGCCCAAGCCGCCGGATGCCAACGAACCGGCCAGCCTTGGCCAGACGGTGGCCGACATGGGCCTGAAGTATGTGGTGGTGACCAGTGTCGACCGCGATGACCTGCGCGACGGCGGTGCCCAGCATTTCGTCGACTGCATCACCGCCATCCGTGCGAAGTCGCCGGGTACCCGCATCGAAGTGCTGACCCCGGACTTCCGCGGCAAGGGCCGCATGGAGCGCGCGCTGGACATCCTCGCGCAGAATCCGCCGGACGTGTTCAACCACAACATCGAGACCGTGCCGGACCTGTACCGCAACGTGCGCCCGGGCGCGGACTACCAGTGGTCGCTGACGCTGCTGAAGAGCTTCAAGGCCCAGCACCCGCAGGTGCCGACCAAGAGCGGCATCATGCTCGGCCTGGGCGAGGACTTCGAGCAGATCAAGGCGACGATGCGTGACCTGCGTGCCCACGACGTGGACATGATCACCATCGGCCAGTACCTGCAGCCGACCGCGCACCACCACCCGGTGCTGAAGTACTGGACGCCCGAGGATTACAAGGCGCTGGAAGACTACGGCTATGAGCTGGGCTTCAGCCACGTCGCCTCCGGCCCGATGGTGCGCTCTTCGTACCACGCCGACGTACAGGCCAAGGGCGCCGGCGTTTCCTGACCGGTAGCGCCGGGCCATGCCCGGCGGTTATTTCCCGCTGCGCTCGCCGGGCATGGCCCGGCGCCACCGATGGGCGTGCCTACCACCGTGGTGGGCGCGGACCGTTGGTCCGCACGCCTTCGCCTGCATTCACAATTTGCTACACCGGCCCCGCTAGGCTGGTTTTCCACCGGATGCGGGCGGGTGACAAACCCGGCAACTTTCGGCACTGTCGTGATGTCTGAACACCACGCAGTCTCCCCCTTGGCAAGGCGCCTTCGAGCACGTTCATGAAATTCAAAGCCCCCGCATTCCTGATGGCCCTGGCGCTGGTAGCGCCGCTGGCGCTGTCGGCCAAGGCCGATTCGCCGGCGCTGCCGGCTGCGGCCACCGCCGATCAGGTGACCACCTCCAAGCTGGTATACGGCCTGTTGTCCGACAGCCGGTACGCCTACCGTCCGCGTGCGCTCGACGAAGCCACTTCGAAGGACGTGTTCAAGCGTTACCTGGAGACCCTGGACGGCGGCAAGCAGTACTTCACCCAGGCCGATGTGGCGCGCTTCGCACCCTTCGAGGCGAACATCGCCAATGCCATCCGTGGCGGTGAACTCGAGCCGGCCTTCCAGGTCTTCGCGGTGTACAAGCAGCGCGTAGGCGAACGCGTGGCCTACGCACGCAGGCTGCTCAGGCAGGAGCCGGACTTCACCACCGACGAGCGCTTTGAGTACGACCGCAAGAAGGTGCCGTGGGCAGCCAGCAATGCCGAGCTGGATGAGCTGTGGCGCAAGTCGGTCAAGAACGACTGGCTGCGCCTGAAGCTGGCCGGCAAGAAGCCGGACGACATCCGCAAGACGCTGGACAAGCGTTACGCGACACTGGAGAAGTCGGTCAACGAGCTGAAGGGCGAGGATGTCTTCCAGTTCTTCCTCAACGCCTACACCAGTGCGGTCGATCCGCACACCGACTACTTCACTCCGCGTACTGCCGAGAACTTCAACCAGGCGATGTCGCTGTCGCTGGAAGGCATCGGTGCGCAGCTGCAGCGGCAGGACGACATGGTGGTGATCCGCGAGATCATCGCCGGCGGACCGGCTTCCGTGGATGGCACCCTGAAGCCGGGTGACCGCATCGTCGGTGTCGGCCAGGGCAAGTCCGGCGTGGTCGAGGATGTGATCGGCTGGCGCATCGACGATGTCGTGGCCAAGATCCGCGGCGCCAAGGATACCCAGGTCAAGCTGGAGTTCATCCCGGCCGAGGAAGGCGCCGATGGCAAGCATCACACCCTGGTCCTGACCCGGCAGAAGGTGCGCCTGGCCGAGCAGGCCGCCAAGGGTGAAACCATGACCATTCCGGCCGCCAACGGCGAGCCGGCGCGGAAGATCGGCGTGATCAAGCTGCCGACCTTCTACCAGGACTTCGAGGGCCGTCGCCGCAATGCCGCCGATTACGCGTCGGCCACCCGCGATGTGGCCAAGCTGCTGGCGGGCTTCAAGAACGACAAGCTCGACGGCGTGGTGCTGGACCTGCGCAACAACGGTGGCGGCTCGCTGGATGAGGCGATCGAACTGACCGGGCTGTTCATCGAACAGGGCCCCGTGGTGCAGGTGCGTGAATCGGGCGGCCGCATCACCGTCAACAGCGACCGCAATCAGGGCGTGGCGTGGGACGGCCCGCTGGCCGTGCTGGTCAACCGTGGTTCGGCCTCGGCGTCGGAAATCTTCGCCGGTGCCATCCAGGACTACGGCCGCGGCCTGGTGATCGGCGAGACCACCTTCGGCAAGGGCACCGTGCAGAACATCGTCGACCTTGACCGCTGGCCGAGCGGCGAAACGCAGCGCTTCGGCCAGGTCAAGCTGACCATCGCCCAGTTCTTCCGCATCAGCGGCAGCAGCACCCAGCACAAGGGCGTGGTGCCGGACCTGGCGTTCCCCGCCAGCGTCGATGCCACCGAGTTCGGCGAAAGCACCTACGACAATGCCCTGCCGTGGACCCGCATCGCCGCGGTGCCGCATACGCAGTACGGCAACTTCGCGCCGCTGCTGCCGAAGCTGGAGACCCGCCACGAGGCACGCATCGCCACCGACAAGGAATTCGTGTGGTGGAACGAGGATGTCGAGCAGTTCCGCACCGAAGCGGCGAAGAAGTATGTCTCGCTCAATGAAGCGACGCGTCGCGCCGAGCGCGAACGCCAGGACACCCAGCGCAAGGAGCGCCAGATCATGCGCAAGGAGCTGGGCCTGGCACTGGATCCGCTGGCCGATGACAGCAGCGATGACGGCCTGACCGGCAACGAGCGCGATATCGTCAAGGATGCCGCCCGTGAGAAGGCCGCCGAGAAGCGACCGGACCCGCTGCTGCGTGAATCCGCTGCGATCCTGGCCGATGCGGTGAATCTGCTGGCCACTGATCGCCCGCTGTCGGCGCAGGTACTGCCGCAGTCCACCGGGGCCGGTCGCTGGGCCGACTGAGCCGCACGTGACATGAAGGACCCCACGGGGCCGGCAATGCCGGCCCCGTCTGCGTTCGCGGGTAGCGCCGAGCCATGCCTGGCGAGCGCAGCGGTTGGCGGACGCTGTCGGGCCATGCCCCGGGGCTGCCGGTGCATGAACCGGGAGCAACAGCCTGCGCCGCCAGCGGTGCTGTCGACCTGCCGCACACGGCGGCGGGACTACCCTTGCAGCTACCTTTCTCGCAGGAGTTCCCATGCGGGTCTCCCCTCTGTGCAGCGTTGCCGTGGGTATTGCCACTGCCCTGATCCTGTCGGCCTGCGGTGGCCGCGCCGCCGACAGCGCCGTGCTGCGCGAGTCCTTCGATTCCGGTGACACCTTCTCCCGGACGGTCGACAGCCGCCCGGCCGATGCCTGTGAAGCGGCGCGACGGGCCCTGCTCAGCCAGGGCTATGCGATCGCCCGCGTCGATGACGCGCAGGTGGAGGGGAGCAAGAACTTCCAGCCACGCGAGGACGATCACGAGCAGCTGGTACTGCGCATCTCCTGTGCGCCGCGTGGCAGCCAGTCGCTGGTGTTCGTCAGCGCGGTGCAGGACCGCTATGCGTTGAAGAAGAGCCCGACCTCGGCCAGTGTGGGCGTGGGCGCGCTGGGCTCGGTATCGCTGCCGTTCGGCAGCAATGACGATTCCCTGGTGAAGGTTGCCAGCAGCACCATCACCGATGCCGACTTCTACCGCCGGTTCTTCCAGCGCCTGCAGCAGTACCTGCCGGCCGCCCCCGGTGAGGCGCCGCCGGTTCCGGAACGGTTGCCTGCTCCCCCCGTATCGGAGCCGGCGGCGGTGACGGATCAGGGTTGAGCGTGCGGCGTGGGCTGATGGTCATGGCCCTGCTGCTGGCTTCGCCGGCAGGCAGCGCGGCGGCGGCCGTGGACTGCACGCAGGGCCTGCTGCAGCGGCTGGGCTGGCGATTTGAAGTGGCTGCGGTCAGTGCGCCACAGATCCAGGGTGGCCCGGTGTGCACCCGGGCATCGCTGGCCGAGGCGCAGGCCGCGGGTGATCTGCGTGTGCGATGGCCGCAGACGCTGGATGGGGCGCAGCGCGAGGCCCTGCTGCAGCAGCTGCTGGAGGATCCTGCCACGGTCTGTGCCTATGCCTTCGAACTGGGCGCGGCGACCCGACGGGCCGCCACGTCGCTGCAGGGCAACCCGCAGTTCCGCTTCTCCGGCGCACAGCTGGGCTGGATCGGCTTCGGGATGCAGGGCGCACGGGCGCAGGGCTGGCAGCGCGTGCGCAGCTTCGGCCGCGGCTACGTTCCCGTGGATGGCAACAGCCGCGCGCTGCAGGCGTTCTACGGCGGCGCGGTGCGTGCCGAATGTGGTGTCGGCCGCCAGGTCGCGCAGTTGGCAACGCAGCGCGAGCTGTATGGCGATGCAGCGTTCGATGCGGAGTTCACCGCAGGCGAACTGTCGATCGGCACCTTCATCGCGCTGCACGGCACCGACAGTGTCCTGCTCGGTGCGCAGGCGGGCGACTTCCTTGCCGACGGCAAAGCCGTGCGCACCTCGGCGAGGGGACGCCAGGCCTTCGCGGGCGTGCCCGGCTTCATCGAACACGTGTACGACAAGAGCACGCTGGACGATCTGAGCAACCAGGCCGAGAACTTCGTCGTGGTCGACGTCGGGCCGGACGCAGCGCAGGCACTTGCCCGCCACGGAGGCCTGGCCTGGTACGACCAGCGCAACGCCGAACTGTGGCAGCTGGCACAGGGGCTGCCGCGGGTGGGGTGGCGCTATTTCGAGCGGCTCCTGTTCGAACGCGACCCCGGCCTGCGGGCGCGCCTTCCAGCGCGCTACCACGCCCGCCTGGCTCGCATGGACCAGTTGCTGGACGATCCGTTCTACCAGCAGTTCGTGATCTACGTGCATCCGCGCGGTATACGTCCCATCGGCTACCACGTCGCCCGGCTGCTCGACCGCAATCCACGAACGCCGTTTTCGATCGACCTGGCGGTGCACAATCTGCATACCACGCTCTACCGGCGTTGGCGCGAGGCGCAGCTGCGCCACTGCGCGTCAACCGGCAGGCCAGGCAGCCTGACCCTAGACCCCAACTGAAGGTGAAACAATGGATATTGCAATGATCGGCCTTGGCCGCATGGGCGCCAACATGGCCCAGCGCCTGCATCGCGGCGGCCACCGCGTGGTCGGCTACGACCCGGGCGAAGGCGCCCGCCAGCGCGCCGCGGAGGCCGGCATCGAAGTGGTCGATTCACTGGCCGCCGCGGTCGCCGCGCTGCCGGTGCCGCGCGTGCTGTGGTTGATGGTGCCGGCGGGCGAAACGGTCGACCAGACGCTCGGCCAGCTGACCCCGCACCTGGCCGAGGGTGACATCGTCATTGACGGCGGAAACTCCAATTACCAGGACTCGATCCGCCGCGCCAAGGCGCTGGCCGAGGACGACCTGGGCTACGTCGACTGCGGCACCAGCGGCGGCATCTGGGGCCTGCAGGAGGGCTACAGCCTGATGGTCGGCGGTGAGGCGAAGGTGGTGGAGCAGGTTGCGCCGCTGCTGCGCACGCTTGCGCCGGCGGAGGATCGGGGCTGGGCCCGCGTCGGTCCTCCCGGTGCAGGCCACTTCACCAAGATGGTCCACAACGGCATCGAGTACGGAATGATGCAGGCCTACGCCGAAGGCTTCGCACTGATGGAACGCAAGCAGGACATGGAGCTGGACCTGGCGCAGGTTGCAGAGGTCTGGCGCCATGGCAGCGTGGTGCGTTCGTGGTTGCTCGACCTGAGTGCCGAGGCGCTCAAGCGCAATCCGTCGCTGGATGGCATCGCCCCCTACGTGGAGGATTCCGGCGAAGGCCGCTGGACCGTGGCCGAAGCGATCGCGCTGGATGTGCCGGCGCCGGTGATCACGCTCTCGCTGCTGGAACGCCTGCGGTCGCGCGAGTCGAATTCGTTCACTGACCGCCTGCTGTCGGCGATGCGCAACGAATTCGGTGGGCACGCGATCAAGAAGTCGTAAGCGCCAGGACCGGAGCCCTTCGGCGCTGCCGTGGGGTTCCGGGCCGCGGACCGCGGTCAGTTCAGTGCGATGCGCCGGGCCTCGCGCGCGCTGTCCCGGCCAGCCTGCAGCAAGCGCATCACCTGCAGCGCCTGCAGGGGGCTGACCGTGGGTTCACCGTCACCCTGCATCGCCGCAGCGAACTGGGCATACAGGCGGCGGTAGTCGCCCGGCAGGTTGTCGACCGTGCTGCGTTGCACGTTGTCCTCGGCATCGCAGTACACCCGCTCGCCGTGACGCGGGTCGATGCCCCAGCCCGGCGCGCCCGGCGCAACGCCGCGGCGCAGTTGTGCTTCCTGCACGTCCAGGCCCAGCTTGATCCAGCTGGCGTGGCTGCCGTGCACGGCGAACCGGGGCGTCGGTGCCGCCACCAGCGAACCGGCATGGAGGATCGCGCGGTGCCGCGGGTAATGCAGCACCGCATGGAAGTAATCGATGCCGCTGCCGCCTCCGCGCTGCACCGCCAGGTCCGCGTCGATCGCCTGCGGCCAGCCGAACAGCACCAGCATCTGATCCAGCAGATGCGGTGCAAGGTCGTACCACAGGCCACTGCCAGGCCCCTCCTGCTCCCGCCAACGCTCGCGCACATGCGGGCGGTAGCGATCGAAATGCGCATGGCATTCGGCGACTTCGCCAAGCGCACCTTCGGCCAGCAGGGCCTGCAGTGTCAGGAAATCCGCGTCGAAACGGCGGTTCTGGAACACCGTGACGATGCGGTCTGCATCGCGCGCCGCCGCCAGCACGGCTTCGGCTTCGGCCACGTCCAGTGCGAAGGGTTTGTCCACCAGCACATGCTTGCCAGCGGCCAGCGCTGCCATCGCCAATGGCGCGTGCTGTTCATTCGGCGTGGCAATCACCACCGCGTCCACCGCCGGATCGTCGAATACGTCCTGCGGTGCCGCTCGCACGTGTACATCGCTGAACGTGCGCAGCAGCAGGTCGCGCTGCGAACTGACCACGCTGTGCAGCGTCAGTCCGGGCGTGTGCTGGATCAAGGGCGCGTGGAAAACGCGGCCGGCAAGGCCGTACCCGATCAGGGCCAGTTGCAGGTCAGGGCGCATGGCAGTGCTCCGCGCAGATCAGGCATGCAGGGTAAACGACGGCGGGCCGGGATCCAAAGCTGAACCGTTGCAGTGATGGCAGGCGCGATTCACGGCGGCATGACCGCAGCGCCACGCCTGCTGCACGGCACTGCGGCCACACTGGCCCCACATTCCGCAGGAGGTAAGACACGATGAACACCCCGACCCGTACGCTGATTGCTTCGGCCCTCACCCTGGGCCTGGCGCTGTCCTCCTCGGCGGCATTCGCCAAGGATCCGGCAGCCAAGAGTCCGCCCACCACCGACCATTCGGCGATGACCCACGCCGATCGCCACGACTCCAACGAGCCGGTGACCGACACCTGGATCACCACCAAGGTGAAGGCTGACCTGCTGGCCAGCAGCAATGTGCCGGGCACCGAGGTCAAGGTGGAGACCGTGAACGGCGTGGTCAGCCTCAGCGGCACGGTGGCGACCCAGGCCGAGCATGACAAGGCCGTGACCACGGCCAAGGGCATCAAGGGCGTCACCCGCGTTGATGCCAGCGCGCTGAAGGTGAGCGCGGCGGCCAAGCGCTGATCCCGGGCGCCGTCCCCGCGGCGCCGCAGTACAGCTGCATGAGGGTGGAGCCGGGCCAGTCCCGGCTCCACCCACGATGTTTTCTGGACCGTTCAGCTGCCGGGACCAGACATTCCAGAGCTGTGATCGCCTGCGCTATATTGCCGGTTCCGCCGCAGTTGGGCCTCTCCGGGCCCATCCCTCTGCGGCCGTGCTGATGAGGAACTATGGCGCTGGTGTTCAGTGACGACATCTGGGATCGCTGGCGATTGCCGGCCCTGGCGCTGGCTGCCGCCGCGATCATCGTCGTGCCGTGGTTGACCCAGCGCAAGCTTCAGCGTGAAAACGAAGAAGCGATGGCCTGGGTGACGCATACCCAGGCGGTTGGCGTGGCGCTGCAACAGCTGCAGGCCGATGTGCGCGATGTCGAGTCGGCGGCGTTGACGCTGTCCAAGGGTGTGGACGCGCCCGGCCTGCGCGAGCGCATGGCCAAGGCCAACGAGATTCCCGGCCGACTCGCAGAGCTGGGCCGGATGACACGCGATAATCCTGAACAGCTGATCCGCATCGGTCGCATCGAGTCCATGCTGGAAGGGCGGCTGGCGGTGGCGCGCGCGCTGGCCAAGGCCGAACCGAACAGTGACCAGCGCGCACTGGTACAGGATCTCAGTACCCGTTATCCGATTCGCAGCGTGGTTGAAGAGCTGCAGAACAGCGAGCAGGCGCTGCTGGCCGAGCGGGCCGAACAGGCTGCGCGGCAGCGCAGGCAGACCGAATTCGTCTCGTGGAGCTCGCTGGTGGTACAGCTGGCGCTTCTCGGCCTGGTGCTCTGGCTGCTGCAGCGGCAGATCGGTCGGCGCCTGCAGGCCGAACGGCAGTCGCTGCGCTCGGCTGCGCGCGCCGCTTCAGTACTGCAGACCGTGCGCGAGCCGATCGTGCTGCTCGACCGCGAGCTGCGCGTGCAGCTGCACAATCCGGCCTTTGCCGAGTTGTACGGCCTGCAGGACGAACGTGCCGATGGCCTGCTGCTGGATGACGTCGGCGACGGCGCCTGGCGCGACGCCGTCGTGCGCCAGCGCCTGGGCGATGTGCTGCTGCGCGGTCGCGAGCTGTGGGACTTCGAGCACGAACAGCGCACCTCCGAGGGCGTGGTGCGCTACATGCTGCTCAACGCCCGGCGCATGCCGCTGCCGGATACCGACGATGAAGTGGTGCTGCTGACCGTCAGCGATGTCACCGTGCAGCGCGCCGTGCAGTCGCGTGTGGAGGAACTGAACCGCCAGCTGGAAGGCAAGGTGGCGCAGGTCTCGGAAGTCAATCGCGAGCTGGAAGCATTCAGCTACTCGGTGTCGCATGACCTGCGCGCGCCGCTGCGCCACGTTGCCGGCTTCTCCGACAAGCTGTCGCGCCATCTGGGCGAGAGCGCCGACGAGAAGAGCCTGCATTACCTTGGGGTGATCTCCAGCTCGGCGCGGCGCATGGCGACGCTGATCGACGATCTGCTGGTCTACTCGCGACTGGGGCGCGCAGCGATGCGCCAGCAGGCAGTGGACATGCAGTCGCTGGTGTCCGATACCCGTGCGATGCTCGATTCCAACCTGCAGGCCGAGGCTGAAAGCACTGGCCAGGTCCATCACGTCGAATGGAACATCGCACCGCTGCCGATCGTGGTGGCCGATGAGAACATGATGCGCCAGGTGTGGCTGAACCTGCTCGGCAACGCGGTCAAGTATTCCAGCAACCGCGAACCGGCGAAGATCCGCGTGGACTACCAGCCGCAGCCTGATGGCGGCCATCAGTTCACGGTCAGCGACAATGGTGCAGGCTTTGACATGACCTATGCGGGAAAGCTGTTCGGCGTGTTCCAGCGCCTGCACAAGGCCAGTGATTACCCCGGTACCGGCATCGGCCTGGCCAGCGTACGCCGTGTGCTGACCCGTCATGGAGGCCGGGTCTGGGCCGAAGCCGAACCGGACGCCGGCGCAACCTTCCACTTCTACCTGCCTCCCGCGCTCGACGCGGACAAACAAGGTCCCTCCGCATGACGACTCTGCGCACCATCCTTCTTGCCGAAGACAGCCCGGCCGATGCCGAGATGGCGATCGACGCCCTGCAGGAAGCCCGCCTGGCCAATCCCATCGTGCACGTCGAGGACGGCGTGGAGGTCATGGACTACCTGCTGCGTCGCGGTACCTTCGCCAGCCGCGAGGAGGGCCTGCCGGCGGTGCTGCTGCTGGACATCAAGATGCCGCGCATGGACGGCCTGGAAGTGCTGCGGCAGATCCGTGAGCACGAGGAACTCAAGCGCCTTCCCGTGGTGATCCTGTCGTCCTCGCGCGAAGAGAGCGATCTGGCCCGCAGCTGGGACATGGGCGTGAACGCCTACGTGGTCAAGCCGGTGGACGTGGACCAGTTCTTCGGTGCCGTGCAGACCCTGGGCAAGTTCTGGGCACTGATCAACCAGGCACCGGAACTCGAGTAAGCCCATGCCCCTGACCGGTCCCTCCCTCGGGGCACTGCGCATCCTGCTGGTGGAGGATTCGCCGGAAGACGCCGAGCTGATGTCCGAACAGATGCTCGATGCGGGCCTGGAAGCCCGCTTCGAGCGCGTTGAGAGCGAGGCGGAACTGCGCCAGGCGCTGGCCGCATTCCAGCCGGATATCGTGCTGTCCGACCTGAGCATGCCCGGTTTCTCCGGCGACGATGCCCTGCGCATCGTGCGCGAGACGGCGCCGGACGTTCCCTTCATCTTCGTCTCGGGCACGATGGGTGAGGAGAATGCAGTGGCGGCGCTGCAGAAAGGCGCCAACGACTACATCATCAAGCACCAGCCGGCGCGCCTGCCGTCGGCGGTGGCCCGTGCGATCCGCGAGGCGCGCAGCGCGGTGGAGCGTTCGCGCGTGGAAACGGAACTGATGCGCGCGCAACGGCTGGAAAGCCTTTCGCTGCTCGCCGCTGGCCTCAGCCACGACCTGCGCAACATCCTGCAGCCGCTGCTGATCATGCCGGACCTGCTGAAGGCGCGCACCGATGATCCGCAGCTGCACCACCTTGCGGATGTGATCGCCGAGTGTGGCCGCCGCGGTCATGAAATGGCGGAATCGATGCTGTCGTTCGTCCGTGGCTCGCGCAAGCCCAGCGAACGCGTGCAGATCGACGGCCTGTTCGACGCGGTGGCGCTGCTGCTGCGCAGCAACGTGCCCGATGCCGTGCGCCTGCACCTGCAGGTGGAAGACGAGGGCCTGGCGGTCGATGCGAACTACACCGAGCTGCAGCAGGTGCTGTTGAACCTGGCACTCAATGCAATCCAGGCGATGCCCAGCGGCGGCCGCCTGAGCCTGACCGCAAGCCATGCCGGCGAGCGCGACGGTGTGGACTGGATGCGCATCGCCGTGGCCGACGAAGGCATCGGCATGGATGCCGATACGCTCTCGCACCTGTTCAATCCCTTCTTCACCACCAAGGCGGACGGTACCGGCCTGGGCCTGATTTCCTGCAAGCGCATCGTCGAAGGTGCTGGCGGCAGCATCACGGTCACCAGCCAGCCGGGGCAGGGCACCTGTTTCGAGCTGCGCCTGCCGATGCGTGACGCCATCGAGAGCGGCGAGCCGATCGAGCAGCTGGTGGCACTGGGCAGTGGCCAGTCGATCCTGGTGGTCGATGGTGAAGCCACGCGCCTGTCGCTGCTGGGCAACGCGCTGTCCAGCCAGGGATATCAGCTGCAGCTGGCCTCCGATGGCCCGGCGGCGTTGCGCTGGATGCAGCAGGAGGCGATGCCGGCGCTGGTGATCGCCGATGCCGGCTCCAAACTGCTGCCGGCCAGCCAGCTGCTGGGCGAAATGGCCGGGCTGGGTTACCGGGGGCCGGCGCTGGTGCTGGAAGACGCGTCAGTGGAGGTTCCGGCCGATGCATTCCCTGATGGCATCGAGGTGCATGTGCTGCGCAAGCCGTTGCAGATGCAGCAGGTGTTCCGCGCGGTGGCAGAGGCGCTGAGCTGAATTTGCGTCGCCGGGCCATGCCCGGCGTCATCGAAGCCGGTGGGTAGCGCCGGGCCATGCCAGCGTCATCGAAGCCGGTGGGTAGCGCCGGGCCATGCCAGCGTCATCGAAGCCGGTGGGTAGCGCCGGGCCATGCCCAGCGTCATCGAAGCCGGTGGGTAGCGCCGGGCCATGCCCGGCGGCAGGTCACGCCGGCCGTTCCGGGGTCTCCCACGGGAAGCGTGGCAGGCTGTCCACGGCCTGTTCCAGCCGCCGTGACCAGTTCTGGTGGATGTCCGCGTACAGGGGCGAGTCCGCGCCCAGCCGCAGCTGCTGGGCGATCCGCAGCTCGCCGTCGCGCAGCAATGCCAGATCGATCGGCAGGCCGACCGAGAGGTTGGAACGGATGGTCGAATCCAGCGACACGATCGCCGTGCGCGCGGCGTCCTCAAGGCGCGTGGCCGGGCTGAGGATGCGGTCGAGGATCGGCTTGCCATACTTGGACTCGCCGATCTGCAGGTAGGGGGTCTCCGGCGAGGCGGCGATGGCATTGCCCAGCGGATAGATCATGTACAGGCCGGGGCGTTCGCCGGCGACCTGGCCGCCGAAGATCAGCGTGGCCTGGGTGTTGACGCCGTCATGGCCGTGCTCGCTGTGGCCGCCGTGCACCTGGCTGTCCACCAGCAGGCGCCCGACATAGGCCGCCGCTTCGAACAGATGGGTCATGTCGCGCAGGTTGGGCGTGCGCCGCTCGCCGGCGTCCCGGGTCAGGCGCGAGACCAGCAACTGGGTGGTGGCCAGGTTGCCGGCCGCCATCAACACGTAGGCCGCCTGGCCGGGATACTCGAACACGTGCAGCTTGCGGTGCACGCGCACATCGTCCAGCGAGGCATTGGTCCGGGTGTCGGCAGCGAAGACCAGGCCCTGGTCCACCTCGATTCCAACGCAATAGGTCATGTCGGTGCCCTATCATGTGCGTCCCGGATTGTAGGCAGGCCGCCGTGACGACGGCATGCCCACGCCCCCCAGACCCGTCACCTGAACCGCATGACCACCGTGCTTCTCAGCCTGGGCAGCAACGTCCAGCCCCGCCGCCATCTCCATGCCGCGGTGGCCGCCCTGCGCGAGCGTTTCGGCGCGTTGCAGGTGTCTCCGGCCTACCGCACGGCAGCGGTCGGCTTCGATGGCCCGGCCTTCCTCAACAATGGTGTGCTGATCCAGACCGATCTGCCGCTGCAGGCGCTGGATGATTGGCTGCACGCACTGGAAGACGCCCACGGCCGTGATCGCAGTGGTCCGCGCTTCTCCGACCGTACCCTGGACATCGACGTGGTGTTCTACGGCAACCACATCGTGGAAGGCCCGGGCCATCTGCGCATTCCGCGCCCCGAGCTGAAGCACGCCTTCGTGCTGAAGCCGCTGGCGGACATCGCGCCGGACTTCATCGACCCGGTCAGCGGCCTGGCCCTGGCGGCGCTGTGGCGCGCACATGCGCAGTTTGGCGAGGCATTCGAGGTGGTTGACCTGGAATGAGGGGCGCTGCGCTCGCCCACGTGGATCGGTAGCGCCGGGCCATGCCCGGCGGACTTCAACTCACCGTGCGCCCGCCATCCACGCGCAGGGTGTGGCCGGTGACGAAGCTGGCCTCGGCCACCAGCCAGTACACCGCCTCGGCGATCTCCTCCACCGTGCCGGTGCGTGCCAGCGGCGTGCGCGCCAGCAGGGCCTCGCGGGCGAAATCGTCCTTTCCCTGCTCGGGCCACAGGATCGCACCGGGAGCGACTGCATTGACCCGCACTTTCGGCGCCAGTTCCAAAGCCAGTGACCGGGTGGCCATCTCCAGTGCGGCCTTGGCCATGGTGTAGGCCACATGGTCACGCATCGGGTCGGTGCCGTGCAGATCGGTCAGATTGACGATGCAGCCCTGCTGGCGGCGCAGGTACGGCGCGGCCGCCTGTGACAGCAGCAGCGGCGCACGCGCATTGACCGCGTACAGCTCATCCATCGCTTCGGCGGTCACCTGGCCGAGCGGGGTGGGGAAGAAGTTGGACGCGTTGTTGACCAGCGCATCGAGGCGGCCGAAGTGGGCCACGGCCTGCTCGACCAGATCGGGCAGGGCGCCGGCATCGCGCAGGTCGGCCTGCAGGGCCAGCACGCTGCCCGGACGGACGTTGTCCAGGTCGAATGCGGCCTGCTGCAGCTCGGCGCTGGACGTGTTGGCATGCAGCACCACCGACCAGCCACAGGCGTGGAACTGGCGTGCGATGGCGGCGCCGATCCGGCGCGCGCTGCCGGTGATCAGGGCCACGGGGGCGGTGTCGCTCATCGAGGGTCCTCCAAGGCTCGGCTATCCTGTGCACCATTGTCACCGCATTCGAAGACGCCATGCAGCCTACCTTCCCTCTGCCCGATGCCGACGCCCTGGCCCACAGCGACCAGCTGGCCGCCGCACTGCGCGCTGAAATCCTCGCCCAGGGGGGCGCGATGCCGTTTTCCCGCTTCATGGAACTGTGCCTGTACGCACCCGGGTGGGGCTATTACAGCGCCGGTGCCAGCAAGTTCGGTGGCGGTGGCGACTTCACCACCGCGCCCGAGCTGGGTGGCCTGTTCGCCGGCAGCGTGGCCAATGCGCTGGCGCCGGTGTTCGCCCAGCTCGGTGCGCAGTCGCGGATGCTGGAACTGGGCGGCGGCACCGGTGCCTTCGCCGAAGCCGTGCTGCTGCGGCTGGCCGAGCTGGATGCGGTGCCTTCGCGTTACGCCATCCTTGAACCGAGTGCCGACCTGCGCCAGCGCCAGCAGCAGCGCCTGCAGCAGGCGCTGCCGGCAGAGCTGGCCACGCGCGTGGACTGGATCGACCGTCCGTTTGAAGAGGACTGGGAAGGTGTGGTGTTCGCCAACGAGGTGATCGACGCACTTCCGACCCCGCGCTTCCTGATCAGGGACGGCGAGGTCTACGAGGAGACCGTGGAACTGGACGCGGAGGGCAACTTCATCCGTGGCGCGCAGCCGGCCGATATTCTGCTCAACGGCGCCGTGCGGCACATCGAGCGCTATCTCGAAAAGCCCTTCGCGGACGGATACCGCTCGGAGGTGCTGCCACAGCTGCCATATTGGCTGCAGGCAGTGGCGGGCGGCCTGCAACGCGGCGCGATGCTGTTCATCGACTACGGTTACAGCCGCAGCGAGTTCTACCAGCACGATCGCGACGACGGCACGGTGCGCGCCTTCTACCGCCACCACGTGCATAACGACGTGCATCGCTGGCCGGGCCTGCAGGACATCACGGCCTCGGTGGACTTCACCGCGATGGCCGAAGCGGGGCTGCACGGTGGCTTCGAGCTGGCGGGGTACTGCAGCCAGGCCAGCTTCCTGATCGGCAATGGCCTGGACCAGGTGCTGAGCCTGGCCGAAGAGCGTACCGATGAGGTGGGGCGCATCCAGCTGCGCGACCAGGTGAAGAAGCTGACCCTGCCGACCGGCATGGGCGAGCGCTTCCAGGCGATTGGCCTGCAGCGTGGAATCGACTTCGAGCCGGCGTTCGCGCTGGGCGATCTGAGCTGGCGCCTGTGAGCGCGACGGCGCGCGTGATCAAGCCGCTGCGGCGGCCGCGGCTATGGACTGTGCTGTGGGTGCTGGCCGTGCTGTTCGTGATCGTGGTCTGCCTGATTCCGCCGCCACCGATTCCGGTGCCGGAGAACGGCGACAAGGTCGAGCATTTCCTGGCGTACTTCATTCTGTCTGGCAGTGCCGTGCAGTTGTTCCGGCAAGGGCGTCCGCTGCTGTGGGTCGGGCTGGGCCTGGTGATGATGGGAATCGGCATCGAGTTCGCACAGGGGGCGCTGACCCGCGACCGCATGGCCGATCCGATGGACGCCCTGGCCAACACGGTTGGCGTTCTTGCCGGAATGGGCCTCGTGCTGACCCCGCTGCGCGACCTTCTGCTGCGCTGGCGGGGCTGACACGCCTTCCCTGACTGAAGTGGAGCCGGGCATGGCCCGGCTCCACAGCGTCCCGGTTACTTCTGCAGCGTCACTCCGTCCAGCACCCACATCGCCGGGCGGGTATCGCCGGTGAAGTTGATGCACAGGTCGTCGGTGCCGTGCGTGCCCTTCGGCAGCGTCGCACGCAGGCTCACGAAGCCATCGGCATCGGGCGTGGCCGGCAGCGGTACTTCGGCCAGCACCTCGCCCGTGCAGCTGCCACGGCGGATCAGCATCTCGCCGTGCGCGCGCCGGGCCTTCTCGAAGCGACGGTTCGGCTCGTCATGCGCCAGCTGGAAGTAGTAGGGGATGCGACCGGCGCGTACCTCCACGCTGCCGACGCCGTCCAGCTGCGCCTGCGGCCAGCGCCAGCAGGGCTGGAAGATGTCCACGTTGAAGACCGCGCGTGCGCCCTCGCGCGGGCCATCGTCCTCCAGGCGCAGCACCAGGCCCTTGTTGCCGACGCAGCTGAGCAGTTCGTCGCTGCGGCGGGCGAGCAGCGATTGCGGGGTGAACGCGGCCACGGTGGGCTCTGCGGCCAGCATGCGGCCCTGGTAGAACGCTGCGGCCTGCACGGTGGCGGGCACCTTCGCGGTCAGCGGCTGCTGGTACAGCGGCGACTGCGCGGTCACCGGCTGGCCATCGGTGCTGTAGCGCACCTCGTAGCCCAGCGGGTTAGCCAGCGACACCGTCACCGTGCCTGCGGCGCGATCATCCTGGTACGCCACGCCCACTTCGAACGGCGTCTGTGCATAGGCCAGCCCCCAGGCGCGGTAGCGCTGCAGCTGTGACGGCAGGCGTGCCAGGAAGTCGCGGAAGTCGCGCTTCCCGGGCGGGCTCCAGCCGGTCTCGGCCACCGCCGCCAGGCGCGGGAACAGGTTGTGCTGCAGCCGCGCATAGCTGCGGGTGTGTTCGGTGAACATGTTCGCCTGCAGGCCGAGGATGTGTCCGCGCTTGTCGGCGGGCAGCTCGTCCGGCACCGGCTCGAAGTTGTAGAGCTTGCCGAGGTTGACCTGCGTGGGGCGGCCCGGCGGTTCATTGGGCGAGGCGGTCTGCAGGTAATCCAGGTACAGGTAGCCGACCGGCGACATGATCACGTCATGGCCGGCGCTGGCAGCGGCCAGGCCGCCTTCGGTACCGCGCCAGGACATCACCGTGGCCTGGGGGGGCAGCCCGCCCTCGAGAATTTCGTCCCAGCCGATCAGGCGCCGGTCGTGCTCCTCCAGGAATGTTTCCAGGCGCTTGATGATGTGGCTCTGCATGGCCATCTCATCCTTGATGCCAAGCGCACGCATGCGCTGCTGAACCTGCGCCGATGCCTCCCACTGGTCCTTTACGGCCTCGTCGCCGCCCACATGCACGTACTTCGCCGGGAACAATGCGATCACCTCCTCCAGCACGTTCTCGAGGAAGGTCACGGTGCTGTCTTCCACGTTGAAGAGGTTGGGGAACACGCCCCACTCGCTGAGGGGTTTCAGCGGTGTGTCGATCGAGCCCAGCTCCGGATAGGCGGCGATCGCGGCCGTGGCATGGCCCGGCACGTCGATTTCCGGAATCACCTGGATGTGCAGCTTGGCTGCATAGGCAATCACTTCACGGATCTGCTCCTGCGTGTAGAAACCGCAGTACGGGTACTCCTGTCTGGTCACCGGATCGATGCCGCCATCGCCGGCCGGCAGGCGGCAGCTGCCGACCTCGGTCAGCTTCGGATAGCGCTTGATCTCCATGCGCCAGCCCTGGTCATCGGTCAGGTGCCAGTGGAACGTATTGAGCTTGTGCGCCGCCATCGCGTCGAGCACGCGCTTGATCTCGTCCAGGCTCTGGAAATGCCGCGCCGAGTCGAGCATGAAGCCCCGCCAGGGGAAGCGGGGTGCGTCCTGGATCTGCACGGCCGGCAGCACGCCGTTGCTGCCACCGGTGGCGAGCTGGGCCAGGGTGGTCGCGCCATAGAACAGGCCACTCTCGTTCCCGGCCTGCACCACGACGCCCTGCGCGGTGCTGTCCAGCGTGTAGCTCTCGCCGCTGTCGCGGAAGGTGGGAATGATCTGGAAGCGGATGCCGCCTGCCTTGGCCGCAGCCTTGCCGGTAGCCAGCGCCAGGCGCGGGCCGCCGCTGCGCGCCAGCAGGTCGGCGAACTGGGTGGCGACCCGCTGTGCGGCCTCGCCGTCGGCGTACAGCGCGGTCGTGGCGCCCACCGTGATGCCACTGCCCTGGCCCGCCTGCACGTTGGCGGGGGCGGGAATCAGCATCAGGCTGTTGGCGCGCAGTCGCGGGCCAGGAGCTTCAGCGGCGGGCACCGGATCGGCGGCGGAGGCCGGCAGGGCCGGCAGCAGGGCAAACAGGCTGCCCAGCAGCAGTGCGCCGTGCATCCTGGCGCGGAAGGGCTTGACCATCGGAACGACTCCTTGGAACGGTGCGATGAACGCTATACATGAAAAACGCCGGGCCCGGAATGACCCAGGCCCGGCGTGCGTGCACGACTCGGCGATGACGCGGCCGATGGATCAGTACTTGAAGCGGAAGTTGAGGTAGTACTGGCGGCCGTTGCTGTAGAACGACGTCGGAATGGCCGCGGTCTGGTAGTACTTGTAGGTCGGGTTGTTGAGGTTCAGCGCATCCAGGCTGATGCTCAGCCAGTCGGTGGCCTTGTAGCTCAACGAGGCCGACAGCGTGCCGAAATCATCCTGGTAGTACGGGTTGGTGCCCGACAGGCTGATCAGGAACGACGAGCGGTGCGTGTAGCTGACGCGTGCACCGAAACGCTCGTTCTCGAAGTAGGCCCCCACGTTGTAGGTGTTCTTCGAGGTACCCAGCAGGTTGTGCGAACCGTCGGACCAGGTGTGGGCCGTGGTGCCGTTGGCGTAGGTGTAGTTGGCATTGACGCCGAAGTACTCGCCGATCGGCTGCTCATAGGCCACTTCCACACCGGTGACCTTGCCGTCGGCATTGATCGGGGTGGAGATCTGGTAGGTCTCGAGCTGGTTGGTCAGTTCGCTGTACAGCTGGCGCGAGACCACGTCGAAGGCGATGTAGTCCTTCATGTCCATGTGGTACGCACCGACCGACAGCAGGCCGCGCGGCATGAAGTACCACTCCAGGTTGGCATCGAAGTTGGTGGACAGGGTCGGCTTCAGGTTCGGGTTGCCACCGCCGCCGGTCTTGTTCAGGTCCGAACCCCACGACGAAGCGCCCAGCGCCGAATAATCCGGCAGGGTCTGGGTCTGCGAGGCGGCCACGCGCAGCACCAGCCTGTCGTCCAGGTCGAACTTGATGTTGGCGCTGGGCAGGACGCGGTTGCGCTTGTTCTGGAAGGCGGTGCGCTCCCACATGCCGAACAGGCTGCTCACATCGGCATCGGCGGCATTGCTGACCGCGTTGTAGGTGTCGATGTCCTGCTTGATGTTGACGTAGCGCAGGCCGACGTTGCCGCTCCACCAGTCGCCGCTGAAGTTGGCCTGCACATAGCCGGCGAAGTTCTTCTCCTTCACCTTCCACTCGGCGCCGTAGTTGTGGCGGCCGGTGGGGCCATCGTTGCCGGCCAGCCAGGTGGAGTTGTTGATGATCGCGTTCTTCAGTGCATCCGGCGTGTAGTACCAGATGTTGCGCGGGAAGGTGCCGCCGACATCACCGGCGAAGCCGCTGGGATAGTTGGCGGTGGCGCTGCCCCGCAGTGCGGACCAGATGTCACCCGGGGTCGCACCTTCCGGCGAGAGCGCTTCGCGTTCGTGGTCGGCGAAGCGCACGCCGAAGTCCACGGAGTTCAGCACGCCGGTGCCGAAATACTGGCTGAAGTCCAGCGTGGCCCAGTCTTCCTTGTCTTCGGCGCGGACCAGCTGGTTGCCCCACGTGCCGAAACTGGTGACGCCGCTGGGGCCGATGTCGCCGCCGATGTTCCAGTCCACCGGCGAACCGGCGCCGTGCGTTGCCCAGCTGGCACCACCGCCCTGGCCGAGCGTGACTTCAGCGATGAACTGGCGCGGGGTTTCACCGGTGCCCTTGGTGGTGCCGGCCTGGAACTTCATGTCCAGGGTGTCGTTGATCTGCCAGTCGGCGTCGAAAGTGACGTAGTTGGTCTTGGCCGTGGCTTCGCGGTAGATCATGTCGTAGACACCGTAGTTGGTGCCCGGAACGCCCGCGTAGGTGGCATTGCTCAACACGCCGTCGGTCACGGTGTAGCCCGGGTTCGGCGCCTGCGACTTGGCGAAGTTGCCGCCCCACAGCATGAAATTGCGGTTGTAGTTGTTGGCTTCCAGCTTGGAGGAGAAGCCGCTCAACGACAGGTTCAGCGTGTCGGTCGGCTTGAACTGGATGGTCACCAGCCCGCCCTTGCGTTCGCGGGTCTGTTCGAACAGGGTCGAACCCAGCAGGCCGGGGACGGCCACGCCGATCAGGTCCGGATTGGTGAGGGCCACCGGATCATCGGCGCCGATCCGGGTGAACCCGCCCGGGATTTCCTGCGCCTCGCGGCGGAGCTCGCGCTTCTGGTAGAAGGCCTGCAGCATCACGCCGAAGTTGTTGGCGTCATTCTTGTAGTTGAACAGTGCCGAGTATTGCGGGTCGGTCGATTTGGCCTGGTCCGAACGGACCGCACCCACCGAGGCTTCCGCACTGAAGGGCTTGGCGAACTCCAGCGGCTTGCGCGTGATGATGTTGACGGTACCGGTGGTGCCGCCATCCTGCAGCTTGGCCTGCGAGGACTTGTTCACTTCCACCGAGCTCACCAGCTCGGAGGGCAGCAGCGAGTAGCTGACGCTGCGGCCGACGTTGTTGCCCTGGCTGAGCACGAACCAGTCGGCCGAGCCGACCGTGTGGCCGTTGATAAGGGTCTGGGTCAGGCTCGGGCTGGTGCCACGCAGGCTGACGCGGTCGGCTTCATCGAAGCCGCCTTCGTCGGCGCTGGACGAGCTGATGTTGACGCCGGGCAGGCGCTGCAGGGTGTCGGCCACGTTGTGTGCCGGCAGCTTGCCGACGTCTTCGGCGGTCACCACTTCCACGCGCGCGTTGGCTTCGCGCTTGGTATCCAGCGACTTCTCCATCGAGCCACGGATGCCGGTGACGGTCACGGTGTCCAGGTCGGTTGCGGTCGGCGCAGCCTGCTGGGCATGTGCGCTGAAAGCGAGGCAGCTGACGATGGCGGCCGAAAGCAGGGTCTTGCGGGTGTTCATGATGTCTCTCCTCATCACTCGATTGGGTGCCGGCGGCGGTGTTCGGTTGCGGTTGCGTTGACGTGCGCGGGGCGGCGGCGATGTCCCGTGCATTGGCGTGCCACGTACTGCGTGCTGCGATTGCGTTGAAGCCTGTTGCGGTGTCAGGCGGCCGACTGCTGCAGGTACCAGCTGGCAGCACCGACCACGCCCAGCTGGCCGTGTTCGACCACCTTCACCGGGATGCGTGCCAGTGCTTCACCCATCGGCCCCTTCTGCAGGTAGCGCTCGACGAAGGTGCTGGTGCGCAGGTACTCGCGGATCTGCGGCAGGATGCCGCCGGCCAGATAGACGCCCCCATGGGCGCCGTAGAACAGGGCCATGTCGCCGATGGTGCTGCCGAGCAGGCCGCAGAACACATCCAGCGCCTTGCGTGCGTGCGCATCGGTGCCGGCCATTGCCGCGGCGGTGACCGCATCCGGACTGGCCAGGGTGGGCTGCTGTCCCTGCAGGGCGCACACCGCGCGGTACAGGTTCATCAGGCCGGGGCCGGAAATCGCGTGCTCGATCGACACGTGAGCACGCTCGCGCTGCATGTGGCGGACGATGGCCATTTCCAGTTCGGTGCTGGCGGCCAGCGTCGGTTGCCCGGCTTCAGTGGCCAGCACGACCGGGCCATGGGCGGTCGGAATCCACAGTGCCGCACCCAGGCCCGTGCCCGGACCGACCACCAGGGTCGGACCGCGCGGGGCGCTTTCCGGCCCACACAGGTGCAGGACGCCACTGGCGTCGACCTGTGCCGCGGCATAGGCCACCGCTTCGAAGTCGTTGACGATGTGGACCTGCTGTACGCCGACGTCGGCCTCGATCTGCCGCGCGGACAGCGGCCAGGGCACGTTGGCGGTGATGACCGTCCCGTCTTCGCGCGCATAGCCGGCCGTGGCCACCACACAATGCGCCGGGCGCGGGCCGTCGCCCAGGAAGTCGGACAGGATCGCACTCAGGCCGGCATGGTCGGCATTGCGGTACTTGCGGTATTCCAGCACCTGCACCGGATGGGCGGCATCGCCGCTGGCCTGGACCCGGGCGACACGCACATGGGTGCCGCCGACATCAGCGGCCAGGAACGAGGGCGCGACGCGGGACAGGACATGGGCCGGGGCGGGATGGCTGGCGGTCACGCGGGCTCCTGCTGAAGAGGGGGCCGGATCCGAGGGTGAGGCCGGCTGTTGGGCGGAGTCTGTAACTCCGCTGACAACGATGTCAACGAGTTCGTGACACTTTCGTTGCTGCGGCGCAACGAATGGGGTGTGCGGTAAACGTTTCCATGGCGTGAACGGTGTCTTCACGCCGCAGCCCTTGCTGCACGGGGCTCAACGGCTCCAGCGCATTCAGTAGGGGACGGCGCGCGGCGGTTGCGCGGTGCAGCATGGCCTGTGCTGGCCCGCGCAGGGAAGTTGACAAACCGCCGTTGTCCATCGAAAGAATGTGACAACGTTGTTCCCAGCCACTCTCCGACGCCGCGTTCTGCGACCGTCGCCGCAGGAGCCCTCCTGATGTCCGCCGTCCCCGCTGCAAGCGCGCGCCCGAACGTGGCCACCTCCATCGCCATCGTCGGCGTGCTGTTCTTCCTGATCGGCTTCTTCACCTGGCTCAACGGCCCGCTGATCACCTTCGTCAAGCTGGCCTTCGAGCTCAGCGAGGTCGGCGCCTTCCTGGTGCTGATGGTGTTCTACCTGTCCTACTTCTTCCTGGCCCTGCCGTCGTCGTGGATCCTGCGCCGCACCGGCATGAAGAAGGGCCTCAGCCTGAGCCTGCTGGTGATGGCCGGCGGCGCGGCACTCTTCGGTGAATTCGCAACCCAGCGCTGGTATCCCGGCGCGCTGGGCGGGCTGTTCGTGATCGGCAGCGGCCTGGCCCTGCTGCAGACGGCGATCAATCCCTACATCTCCATCCTCGGCCCGATCGAGACCGCAGCGCGTCGCATCGCGCTGATGGGCATCTGCAACAAGATCGCCGGCATGCTGGCGCCGGTGCTGATCGGCACCCTGGTGCTGCATGGCATCGGTGACCTGGACAAGCAGGTGCAGGCGGCCGACGCGGTCACCAAGGTGGCCCTGCTCAATGAGTTCGCCGCCAAGATCCATGCACCGTACCTGGCGATGGCCGGCCTGCTGGTACTGCTGGCCGTCGCCGTATTGTTCTCGCCGCTGCCGGAGATCAAGTCCTCCGAGGCCAATGCCACCCCGACGGCGGCCGGCGCAGCCGAGCGCAGCAGCATCTTCCAGTTCCCGCATCTGTGGCTGGGCGTGCTCTGCCTGTTCGTGTATGTCGGCGTGGAAGTGATGGCCGGTGATGCCATCGGTACCTACGGCCATGGCTTCGACCTGCCGCTGGACCAGACCAAGATGTTCACCTCGTTGACCCTGGCGGCGATGTTGGCCGGCTATGTGGTGGGCCTGCTGCTGATTCCCCGGGTGGTTTCGCAGTCGCGCTACCTGACCGTTTCGGCGGTACTGGGCGTGGTGTTCTGCCTCGGTGCATGGGCCACCCACGGCTACGTTTCGGTGGCCTTCGTGGCCCTGCTGGGCTTTGCCAACGCAATGATGTGGCCGGCCATCTTCCCGCTGGCGATCCGTGGCCTGGGCCGCTTCACCGAGACCGGCTCGGCGCTGCTGGTGATGGGTATCGCCGGTGGCGCGATCATTCCGCAGTTGTTCGCAGTGCTCAAGCAGCACATCGATTTCCAGCTGGTGTTCGTGCTGCTGATGGTGCCGTGCTACCTGTACATCCTCTTCTACTCGGTCATCGGCCACCGCGCCGGCCTGCCGCAGGAGCGCTGATAGGCGATGATGGACGGCAGCCAACCCCAGGGAAAACCCATGCGCAGAGCGACCATCAAGGACGTCGCGGAGAAGGCCAAGGTCTCTCTGAAGACGGTCTCGCGGGTGATCAACAACGAGCCCTCCGTGATGCAGGCCACCCGCGCACGGGTGCTGCGGGCGATCGCCGAGCTCGACTACGAGCCCGATCCGTCCGCGCGCAACCTGCGCAGCGGTACCACCTTCGTGATCGGGCTGGTCTACGACAACCCCAACCCGTACCACATCATCGGCGTGCAGAACGGTGTGCTGGCCGCGTGCCGGGAGACCGGCTTCGGCCTGCAGATCCATCCCTGCGACTCCAGCTCGCCCCTGTTGGCCGATGAACTGGCCGACTGGGTACAGCGCTCGCGCCTGGCCGGGCTGGTGCTGACCGCACCGATGTCCGAGCGCCGCGATCTGGTGCAGGCGCTGACCGCACGCGGCATCAAGCTGGTGCGCATCATCGCGGCGACCGAGGACCCGGCCGACGGAGCCTGCGTGTTCGTCGACGACCGCGAAGCGGCCTACGAGATCACCGAGCATCTGATCCAGCTGGGCCATCAGCGCATCGGCTTCCTGTGGGGTGGCAGCTCGCACCGCTCTTCCGGCGAGCGTTATGCCGGCTACGAAGCGGCGCTGAAGGACTACGGCATGACCGTGGACAAGCATCTGGTGGTGCAGGGCGATTACACCTTCGACGACGGTTTCCGGGGCGCGCGCCGCCTGCTGGCGCTGCGCGAGCCGCCCACGGCCATCTTCGGTTCCAACGATGAAATCGCTGCGGGCGTGCTGGCCGCCGCCAAATCGGCGGGGATGAACGTGCCCTACGACCTGTCCATCGCCGGCTTCGAGGACAGCCCGTTCTCGCGCCAGTCCTGGCCGCCGTTGACCACCGCCAAGCAGGCCACCGAGGACATCGCGCGCCACGCTGCGCGCCTGCTGATCGCGCAGCTGCGCAGCGATGCCTATGACGACGCGCCGGCACCGCTGCACAACCAGGGCTTCGTGCCGCAGCTGGTAGTGCGCGGATCGACCGCGCCGATGCGTCCCGCCGGCGCCCGCCCACTTCCTTCCGATCCTGCCTGAGCCCGCCATGTCGCTGTCCGACCCGACCTCCACCCTGATGTTCGCCGAAGCCGCCGAAGCGGCCGACGTCGTCGCCCGCCAGTTCTCGCGCAACCACGCCACGATGGAGACGCTGGCTGCCAGCCTGCGCGCCGCGCCACCCCCGTTCGTGGTCACCTGCGCGCGCGGCAGCTCCGATCATGCCGCCACCTACGGCAAGTACCTGCTGGAAACCCAGCTGGGCCTGGTGGTCGCCTCCGCCTCGCCGTCGGTGGGCTCGGTGTATGCCGCGCCGCTGCAGCTGCGCGGTGCACTGTTCATTGTCATCTCGCAGTCGGGCAAGAGTCCGGATCTGCTGCGCAATGCCGAAGCGGCCAAGGCCGCCGGCGCGCGCGTGGTCGCACTGGTCAATGTCGAGGATTCGCCGTTGGCGCAGCTGGCCGACACGGTGATCCCGCTGCATGCGGGCCCGGAGAAGAGCGTGGCCGCGACCAAGAGCTACCTGGCGTCGCTGGCAGCACTGCTGCAGCTGGCCACCTACTGGAAGCAGGACAGTGGCCTGCGTGCTGCGCTGGACCTGCTGCCCGATGCGTTGCGCGAGGCATGGCAGTGCGATTGGACGGCGCTGGCCGATGGCCTGGTGGACGCCACCAACCTGTTCGTGCTCGGCCGTGGGCTCGGCCTTGGCGCCGCGCAGGAAGCGGCGCTGAAATTCAAGGAAACCTGCAGCCTGCATGCCGAAGCCTACAGCTCGGCCGAGGTCAAGCATGGGCCGATGGCGCTGGTCGGCCGCGGTTTCCCGGTGCTGGCCTTCGCCCAGCCCGATGAGACCGGTGCGGGTACACGTGCCGTGGTGGAGGAGTTCTCGGCGCGTGGTGCGCAGGTGTGGATGGCCGGCGCCGCGGGCAACCTGCCGGTGGCCGCCGCGCCGCATCCGTTGTGCGCCCCGCTGCTCACCGTGCAGAGTTTCTATCGCGCGATCAATGCGCTGGCGCTGCGCCGCGGCTTCAACCCGGACCTGCCGCCGCATCTGAACAAGGTCACGGAGACTGTCTGATGAGGACGGTCCTGCGCAACGCGCGCATCCTCGCTGGCGACGGGTTCCGCGATGATCTGGCGCTGGTGATCGAGAACGGCCGCATCAGCGCGCTGCTCCCCGATGCCGCGCCGCAGCTGGGCCAGGCGGCCGAGCAGGTCGATCTCGGCGGCGGCTGGCTGCTGCCGGGTTTCATCGACGTGCAGGTCAATGGCGGTGGCGGCGCATTGTTCAACAACACGCCGGACGTCGGTGCGCTGCGCACCATCGCACGTGCCCATCGCCGCTTCGGTACCACCGCCCTGCTGCCGACGCTGATCAGTGATGACGTGGCGGTGATGCGCGAGGCGATCGCGGCCCTGCGCGAAGCCATCGCTCAAGGCGTGCCCGGCATCATCGGCATCCATCTGGAAGGGCCGTACATTGCCCCGGCACGGAAGGGGACCCACGACGCCAGCAAGTTCCGCGTGCCCGATGCGGAGGAGATCGCGCTGGCCGCCTCGCTGGACAATGGCGTGACCCTGCTCACCCTAGCGCCGGAACGGGTGCCGCTGGAGTCGATCCGCGCGCTGGTGGAGCGCGGGGTGATCGTCGCGGCTGGACATACCGCCGGAACCTACGAAGAGATCCGCGCCGGCCTGGATGCCGGTGTGCGCGGTTTCACCCATCTGTACAACGCGATGTCGCCGCTGCAGGGCCGGGAGCCGGGTGCGGTGGGGGCCGCGCTGGAAGATCGCGACAGCTGGATCGGCATCATCGTCGACGGCGTGCACGTGCATCCGGCCAGCCTGCGGGTGGCGCTGGCGGCCAAGCCACGCGGCCGCCTGCTGCTGGTGACCGATGCGATGCCGCCGGTCGGCGCCGATGATCCCAGCTATGTGCTGTACGGCGAGACCATCACTGCCGTCGATGGGGTGGTGCGCAACGCTGCTGGCGCGCTGGCCGGCTCGGCGCTGGACATGGCCACGGCCGTGCGCAACACCGTGCAGCTGCTCGGCCAGCCGCTTGCCGAAGCGGCGCGCATGGCCTCGACCTATCCGGCGCAGTTCCTCAACGTGGACGACCGGCTGGGCCACATCGCCGAGGGTTACCAGGCCGACCTGGTGCTGCTGGACGATGCCCTGCAGGTGCGGGGCACCTGGATTGCCGGACAGTACGAGGCCGCCTGATGAGTGCTGCGCCGTCAGCGCGCCTGGGCTCGATCGACGCCCTGCGCGGCATCACCGTGGCAGCGATGCTGCTGGTCAACAATCCGGGCGACTGGAGTGCGGTGTTCGCACCGCTGCGTCATTCGGACTGGCATGGCTGCACGCCCACCGATCTGGTATTCCCGTTCTTCCTGTTCCTGGTGGGGGTGTCGATGGCCTTCAGCGTGGCACCGCGCGCGCTCGATGCTTCGGTGCGACCCACACTGGCGCGTGGCGTGCTGGAGCGCGCGCTGCGCATCCTGGTCGCCGGCGCGTTGTTGCATCTGCTGATCTGGTGGGCGCTGGATACGCATCACTTCCGCATATGGGGCGTGCTGCAACGCATCGCGGTGTGTGCGGCGCTGGTCGGCCTGCTGGCGGTGTATGCGCGGCTGCACGTGCAGGTCGGGGTGCTTGTCGGGCTGCTGGTGGGTTATACCGTGCTGCTGCTCGGCCTCGGTGATCTGGCGCCATGGACCAACCCGGCCAGCCGTCTGGATACTGCGCTGTTCGCCCCGTGGATCTACCAATGGCACGCCGATACCGGGCTTGGCCATGACCCCGAAGGGCTGCTGAGCACGCTGGGCGCGCTGGCCAGCACCGTCCTGGGCCTGCTGGCCGGCGCACTGCTGCGCGATGGTCGTGCCGTGGTGCTGGCAGGGTTGGGCGCCGCGACTGCAGTGCTGGGCCTGCTGCTTGCCGTTGTGCTGCCGTTGAACAAGCAGCTGTGGACGCCCAGCTACGTGCTGTGGACCGGAGGTCTTGCGGCGCTGGCCCTGTGGCTGGCGCATGTGCTGATCGACCAGAAGGGGTGGCCCGCGTGGGGCCGTCGTTTCGGCGTCAACGCGATCACCGCGTACCTGGGCGCCTCGGTGATGTCGGTGGCATTGTTGGCAACCGGCGCCTGGGGTTGGGCCTGGCAGCAGCTGGCGGCGGCGATGCCGGGTGCGCTGGAGCTGGCGTCGATGCTGCAGGCCCTGGCCTTCGTCAGCCTGTGGTGGGGCGTCGCGTGGTGGCTGGACCGGCGCAGGATCTATCTCAAGATCTGAAAGCGCCGGGGTATGGACGCGCCTGCAGTGGAGCAGAGCCATGCTTGACTCACCGCTGGCTGGGGACTGCTGCTGCGGGCTCCACCAGCGCCCCCGCGTGATCGGCCAACGCCAGCACCGCATGCAGCAGCCCTTCTTCCACCTGCGGCGGGCAGTGCGCTCGGGCATCGTCCATCTCCCGCGCCGCCTGTGCGGCCAGCAGCACACCTGCGCAGGAAGACACTGCGGCCAGGCAGCGCGTAGCGCCGGCCAGATCACGCGCCCGCGCTTCCGTGATCCGCGTTTCCGGCCAGGGTTGGCCGTCGGCACCGTCGCCGCGCGCGATGCTGCGTAACCGGGCGAAGAATGCAGGTTGCGGCACGTTCTCGTGGGTTGCGGCCAGCGCATCTTCCAGGGTGTCAGCGGCAGCGGCGGGCAGCCGCAGCCCGGGTAGGGCATCACCCAGCAGCGCGTGCAGGCGGGGATGGGTGGGATGGGGCAGGGTCATGGCAGCAACCTCACAGGCAAGTCCACCTGCAGGACGCAAGGTGGCGGGCGGTGCGGGTTGGCGTGCCGGTGAAGCTCTTCAACGGAGAAAAAGCCGGCGGATCCGGAGATCCCCACGCACCGCCCGCCGCAGAACGACGAGGGTGCACTATTCGGGCCCGCGATGTTGTCGCAAGCCCGCCGTTGAAAAGCTTCATTCGGGACGCCAATCCCGGCCAGCACAGAGGCGCTGGCAGATGCCACCGTCGCGCGGTCTACAGCGCGATGACATGGGCAAAGTTGCAATGTGCGTGTTCGGATCGGCGGCCTTCCGCGCGCCCGGAGCGCCGTGTCGGCGTCGCACAATGCCTGCGTTGCCAGCCAGTCCAGATACGACAACCTGCGCGATGGCCGTGCCGATCATCAACCGGCTATGCTGGGCGCCTGACTCAACGGCAAGGAACGTCGTATGCAGATCTGCAACGGAGTGCGCCGCGCGGGTGCGGCGGTGGTCGTGCTGTGGGCTGCGCAGACGATGGCCGCAACGGCCTCGGCATCCGCGGTTGAACTGCCCTCACCGGAGGCGCAGGTGCAGATGCTGCAGCTGCTGGAGGCACGCGCGCTGTACCGCGACCGTGTCGACTGGGCCGGTGTACGTGCGACGCTGGCGGCCGCAACCGATGATGCCGACCGGCGCCGGTTGCTGGATGACGCCGCCACCCGCAGCACGGGCGGCCATGGCCGCTGGATTCCGCCCAGCCTGCAGCGCCAGCGTTCCGGGCGTGCGCAACGCTTGAAGGCCGGCCAGGATGCGACGTCGCCAATGCCCTGGCAGACCGATGCGCGCGTCGGTGTGCTGCGGGTGAGCCCGTTCCTGGACGATCCTCAGGCGGGCGAGCAGGCACGGCATGACGCGCGCAGAACCTACGCGCTGGCGCTGCAGCACCGGATCGTGGCCCTGGATGACGGCACGCGGTGCGGCTGGGTGGTGGATCTGTCCGGCAATGGCGGCGGCAACATGTGGCCCATGCTGCTGGGCCTGCTGCCGTTGTTGCAGGGCACCCCGGATAAGGAAGGGGCCGTGATCGGCGGCTTCCGCAGCGCCGAAGGGCAACGGCCGTGGCGACAGCGCGACGGAGAGGTCCTGGATGGCGCGAATTCGCGGCTTCGCTCGCGCGAGGCGACCTATGCGCTGCGCGGCGGTTCCGCACCGGTGGCGGTGGTGTTCGGCCCCCGTACCGCCAGTTCGGGCGAGGCCGTGGCGCTGGCCTTCCGCGGCCAGCCCGGCAGCCGCAGTTTCGGCCAGCCCAGTGCAGGCTATTCCACCGGCAATCAACCCGTGCCCCTGGTGGATGGCAGCATGCTGCTGCTGACCGTCAATATCATGACCGACCGCCAGGGGCAGGGTGACGGTCGCCAGTTGCAGCCGGATCAGCCCACCGCCCCCGGAGCGTCCGGTCTGCAGGCCGCGCAGGACTGGGTGCTGGCCCAGCCCGCCTGCTCGGGGCGTTGATCTGCACGCAGGAAGGCGAGCCGCGGGAGGGTCCGCCGACACCGGTTCATCGCTCGAGGGCCCGGCCTGTTAAAGTCTCTCCTGCAATCACGTAGCGGAAGCGACCATGGACCACGACACCCCGTTCGAACCCCTCAACGACCTCGAGGTGCGCCTGCTGCAGGCCCAGGATGGCACGCTGACCGCGTCGCAGTTCCTCGATGGGCTGCTGACCTCGACGGCGTTCGTGCTGCTGGACAAGGCCATCGGCGAAGACGGCGCATGGGATGAGAGCATCTCGCCCCTGGTGCTGACCAGCGAGAGTGGCGAGCCGATGTTCGCGGTGTTCACCGCCCCCGAGCGTGCCGGCCTGTGGCACGAACAGCTGCCGCAGTTCGCGCATGCCATGCCGATCGCGGTACATGCGCTGCTGGCCGGAATCGGCGACGGTGTCGGCCTGGTGCTGAACCCCGGCCTGGACGTGGGCATGGAGATGATTCCTGATGCCGTGGCGCAGCTGAAGCAGCGTGCTGCTGCGATCACGCGGGGCATGGCGCACTGACCAAACAGATGCCGGTGGCGGATCCGGATGCGCTCAGATGTGGTGTCGCATAAGGACCGGATTTGCCGCTGAGAAGTGATTCGACAATCACTTTGGGGTTTTCATCAAAACAGATTCGGTAGTGCTGTGCGTGAGTCTCCGCGCTGGCATGCCTGCGTTGTCGTCTTTGACTCTTTCTTCTGTGTCCTGCAGCGGAACAGTCTGGCCCGTTTCAAGCCGGACGCGCGTTGCTCATGGAAGGACTCCCGCATCACCTCCGTCACGCGACGTTGCTCGCGGCGCTTGCAGCGCCACGAAGCGACGATCGCTTTCTCAGGTTGCACAGCCCCTGCGGCACTGACGTGCTGGTGGCCGAAACGCTGGATGGCGTCGAACAGATCGACGGCATCGGTTTCCAGTGGACGATCACGGCGCTGTCGCTGGATGCGGGCCTGTCGCTGGGCCCGCTGATCGGGCAGGGCGCGCTGTTGCAGATGCAGCAGGCCGACGGCAGCCTGCGGCCGTTGCATGGACGCATCACCGCCGCCGAGCGGCTGGGCAGCAATGGCGGCCTGGCGCGCTACCGGCTGCGCCTGCAGCCGTGGCTGGCGTTCCT